>Ga0268299_1000027_pt1 | contig 601617 bp, 575 predicted proteins | sample NOBtaG_FD_193484 | JGI IMG/M metagenome (GOLD analysis project Ga0268299, IMG submission 193484) | Activated sludge microbial communities from bioreactor in Nijmegen, Gelderland, Netherland - NOB reactor | ecosystem: Engineered > Bioreactor > Aerobic > Activated sludge | place: Netherlands... | reverse complement strand
CCTCATTAACTTTTTATTATCTCTCCAATTTCTCAATCAGAGACCTCTTAAAGAATCAACTCGGATGCACCCTCTATCGAGTACATCCGGGTCCGCTATCAATCTCCATTCATTCAAAGAACGTGTGAATCGGTAAAAGCCTAATGCTTAACCAATTCAAAGTGGTATTTCAACCATTTATGTTGACCTGAACCTTCCGCTCAAATCCCCGTATTTCGATTTGGGAGTGCAAATGTAGGGCTAAATAAAGCCCTATACAAGTGGGGCTTAAAAATATTTTTAAGCTGGTTTTTTCTGTCTTAGAATCGTTTGCCTGCGATCTGGGCCAATTGAAACCAAAGAAATAGGAACATTCAAGGCTTTCTCAAGAAAATGGATGTAGTCAATAAGTTCCCCTGGCATGTCGGCCTCTGCGGTACCCGAGAGGGGTACGTTCCAACCTGGTAATTCGGTATAAACCGGTGCAATTTTTTGATTTACAATTTCATAGGGCAAGCTTTCCGTTATCGTTCCATCACTAAGTTTATAATGAGTACAAACTTTAATTACCGGAAAAGCACTAAGTACATCTGCCTTCATCATCAACAATTGGGTGACACCATTTATCATGATGGAATATTTCAAAGAGGGTAAGTCTAACCAGCCACATCTGCGCGGTCTGCCGGTTGTGGATCCGAATTCATTTCCCTCTTTCCTCATTTTTTCACCTTGATCATCTACTAGTTCAGTCGGAAAAGGACCGCCACCTACCCTGGTACTGTAGGCCTTGAAAATTCCATATACTTCTCCAATGCGACTTGGCGAGACACCTAAACCCGTACAGGCACCAGCTGTGACCGTATTAGAACTAGTAACAAAGGGATAACTGCCAAAATCAATATCAAGTAAAGATCCTTGCGCTCCTTCTGCCAACACCGATGAATTCTTTCTCAACTCATCATTAATGAAATACTCGCTATCGATCAGATTGAACTCTTTTAAAAAAGTAATGGCATCAAAAAACTGTGCTTCCAATTCAGGCCAATTAAAATCGATAGCATGATTTTTAAGAATTTCAAAGTGAATTTCCGTAAGCTTCTTAAACTTAGCTTCGAAATTATCAGAGAGCACATCCCCAACCCGCAAACCCTGGCGTCCGATTTTATCCTGATACGATGGACCAATTCCCTTTAGGGTAGATCCAATTTTATCAACCCCCTTTGCTTTCTCGTATGCCTGATCCAACAACCGATGTGATGGCACTATTAAAGTTGCCTTCTTAGAAATAAACAGATTGGCTCGTACGTTAAGATTATACTTGCTTAATTTTTCAATTTCCGTTTTGAATACAATCGGGTCAAGCACTACACCATTACCAATAATGTTACGAGTTTTGTCTCTAAATATTCCTGAAGGTATTTGATGTAACACATGTTTGATGCCATCGAACTCAAGTGTGTGACCAGCATTAGGACCGCCTTGAAAGCGGGCAACCACATCATACTTGGGTGCTAATACATCTACTATCTTACCTTTTCCTTCATCTCCCCATTGAAGGCCGAGCAATACGTCTACTTTCATTTATTAAAACTTAAGAATTAATCCCCATAGGGATTTGATCAATTTTTCTTAATTACTTCTTCTTCAGACTTAATGAGCTGAAAGATTGCATTCAGTTTGGTTATCACCAACAGTTTATTCACACTTTCAGATGGATTCATCAGGTAGACCTCGCCTCCTTTATTTCTGAATTTCGTAAGAATAGTTATAAGCACTCCGATGCCACTACTATTGATATAACGTAGATCAGAGATATCAATAATGCATGTACTTACCTTATGACTTACAGCATCGTTAACAGCCGAAATCAATTGAGTACCATTATCTTCTCCAATTAAATCTCCTGATATTCTCAATATCAAAGAGTTGCCTTTAATTTCTTGTGCAAAGTTCATTACTTTTTGTTTTCACAATTTTCGTTGGTACATGACGCATATAATATCAGGGAATGATGCATGACGTTGAAATGCATTAATTCCTCCACTGTGTTTTGGATTGTTTGAATCCTGGGATCACAAAACTCTACCACTTTATGGCAATCCGTACATATCAAATGATCGTGTTGCTTGTAGCCATATGACTTTTCGTATTGCGCAATGTTCTTTCCAAACTGGTGTTTACTAACCAAATCACACTCAACCAACAAATCCAAGGTATTGTACACAGTGGCCCGGCTGACTCTATAGTTTTTATTCTTCATGTTGATGTAAAGCGACTCTACATCAAAATGCCCGGTTAGCGAATAAATTTCTTCCAAAATAGCATAGCGTTCGGGTGTCTTGCGCAACTCTTTGTTTTCCAAATAAGCTGTAAAGATTTGTGTTACCTCTTCGAATACCTTCTGATTCAGTGCCATGGTTGTGACTAGGGAGCAAATATACTATTTCAACCACAGGTTGGACAAAAATTATTCTTTTGAACGGTTAGTTGTTCCTGGAATCAAATCGAGAAACCTTTACAACCCCTTCTACTTTCTCCAGTTTTGTAATCAACATTTCCAGGTGGCGTGTGTCATTCACGTAGAGCATGATTTCTCCGCTGAAAATTCCCTGATCGGACTTAAAAGAAAGCGAACTCATATTCACTTTCAATTCCTCAGAAATAACTTTAGAAACATCGTTAATAAGGCCTACCCGATCAGTGCCAATCACTTTTAGTCCTGTAAGAAATGCTACTTCATGCTGCGATGTCCATTTCGCTTTAATCACGCGATTGCCATGGTTGGCCAAGAGCTCCGTTGCGTTAGGGCATGTGGTGCGATGTATTTTTATTCCCTCATTGACTGTAACAAACCCAAAAACATCATCGCCAGGAATTGGCGTGCAGCACTTCGCCAATTTATACTCCACAACATCCATGTCTTCACCAATCAATAAAATATCTTCATAGCGACCCTTCGCTTTACTGATCTCCTGCTCGATGGTTCTTACACTTGGGGCATGTTCGTTTGGTCTGGATTTAAGGGGTGATGAGGGTTTAAATTCTTTGAAGCGCTTTAAGTCATTTAAAGTGATAATTGCTTTACCAATCCGATAGTGCAATTCAAATTGAGAATTAACACTAAAGTAAGCTCGCATTTGCTCATATACCTGGCTGTTTGCATCAATTTTTAATTGTTTCAACTTTCTTAAAAGGATTTCCTTGCCGTCTTCGGCAATTTGCCGCTTATCCTCTTTCAGTAGTTCTTTTATTTTAGACTTTGCCTTCGGGCTTATCACAAAGCGGAGCCAGTCTTCCGTTGGTTTTTGCTTGGACGAAGTAAGGATTTCAATCTGATCTCCGTTTTTCAACACGTGGTTAATCGGAACCAACTTTTGATTTACTTTAGCCCCAATGCATTTAGCTCCAATATCGGTGTGAATGTCAAAAGCAAAATCCAGCGCAGTAGCTCCATTGGGCAAGGTTTTTAATTCCCCTTTGGGTGTAAAGACAAAGACTTCATCACTAAAAAGATTTCCCCGGAAGTCATCTACAAACTCAAGTGCAGTAAGGTCTTGCTTTTCCAGAAGCTCACGAACCCTTACTAACCATTTCTCAAGATTGGATTCGTGATTGGATGCGTTATCCTTATACTTCCAATGCGCGGCATATCCTTTCTCCGCAATCTCATCCATACGCCTGGTGCGAATCTGCACTTCCACCCACTGCCCGTTTTTTGCCATTACCGTGGTATGCAAAGACTCATACCCATTTCCTTTCGGAGTGCTGATCCAATCGCGGAGCCGGTCTGGGTTAGGTGTATAATAATCTGTAACGATAGAATATACCTGCCAGCAAAACGATTTCTCATGTTCCAGCGGTGTGTCAAGAATAAGGCGCACAGCAAACAGATCAAAAACTTCCTCGAATGGAATGTTCTGTTTTCGCATCTTATTGTAAATCGAGAAAATTGATTTCGGACGGCTCTTTATTTCATACTCGATGTTAAGTTTATCAAGTTCATCTTTTAGGGGTTGCACAAACTGCTTGATAAACTTATTCCTCGAAGTGCGGGACTCATCAATTTTATTGGCAATCTCCGTATAGACAGGATTGTCAGTAAACCGAAGGTATAAATCTTCCAGTTCCGTTTTTATGGCATTGAGACCGAGCCGATGCGCCAGTGGTGCATAGAGATAAATTGTTTCTGATGATACCCGTAACTGCTTATTGCGCGGCATGCTCTCCAGCGTGCGCATGTTATGCAAGCGATCCGCCAACTTGATCAATATCACCCGCACATCTTCTGATAAGGTAAAGAGCATTTTGCGGAAGTTCTCTGCCTGCGCAGATGTTCCATACTCAAACACACCTTTTATTTTGGTAAGGCCATCAATGATCTTAGCTATTTTTTTTCCAAAAATTCTCTCCAGGTCCTTCAGCTGAATATCGGTATCCTCCACTACATCATGAAGCAAAGCTGCAATGATGGATGTGGTGCCCAGTCCGATTTCTTCAACACAAATTTCAGCTACAGAAAGCGGATGAAAAATATAAGGCTCGCCTGATTTTCTGCGCATATCCTTGTGCGCCTCCATGGCAATAGTAAAGGCCCTTTTTATCAGTTTGGCATCCCCTTCATTTAGAATTGGCTTTGCCTTTCGCAACAACCTGCGATAGCGCCCTATAATCTCCTTCTTCTCCTCAACTACATCTATTACCACCGGCTCTTTACTTTAAAATCGATTTTTTGAACATACCTTTAATCATAACGAATAATCCCTAAATTTGCACTCCCTTTAGTAAAAAAGCTCGTTTTTTTACTAAAAGGTCAATCAGCGGATGTGGCGTAATTGGCAGCCGCGCCAGACTTAGGATCTGGTGCCGCAAGGCGTGGGGGTTCGAGTCCCTTCATCCGCACTGAATCTGAACCCTCCTGTTGGTGAAACAAAAACTGACCGGAGGGTTCATTAATTCTTACCTGCATGATGCCGGTTACTATGAATAACATACACTAAACACGCAAAACCTTGGATATCACACTTGACAAACAAAGCGCCACTGACGGTTTGATTAAAATTAAACTAAGTGAAAGTGATTATCAACCGAAAGTGGAAGTAAAATTGAAAGACTATGCACGGAAAGCCAACATCAAAGGGTTTCGCCAGGGCAAGGTGCCTTCCGGAGTAATCAAAAAAATGTTTGGTAAATCGATACTTGTCGAAGAAGTAAATCACCTGGTGTCGCATTCCGTATCTGATTACATCCGCGATCAAAAGCTTCGTATTCTTGGCGACCCTATGCCTAATCAAGAAAAGGCATTTACAATAGACTGGGATTCCCAACGTGATTTTGAATTCGAATTTCAAATCGGGCTGGTTGAAGATTTTACCGTTGATCTTTCCTCCAAGGTGAAGGTAAAATCACATTCCATTGAAGTAGACCAAAAGGTAATTGACGAAACCTTAGAGGATTTAAAAAATCGTTTCGGTAACGTTAGTTATCCAGAGACCAGTGGGGTCGGAAACAATCTTTATGGTGAAATCTCCAAAAAAGGTGAAGAAGAGAAGAGGGGATCGCTTATCACGATCAACAAGGTTTCAAAAAAAGAACAACAAAAATTTATTGGTTTAAAGAAGGAAGATGTCCTTGATTTTGATATCGAAAAAATATTTGAGGATTCTTTAGCAATTGCCCAGGCACTCAACATCACAGAAGAAGAAGCAAAAAACGCAACTGGTACCTACACATTTAAGGTTACTTCGATCAGTCAGGTTGAGCCGGCTGAAATCAATCAGGAATTTTTCGATAAGGTTTTTGGTAAAGATGTGGTGACCAATGAAGCCGGGTTTCTGGATAAAATCAAAGCCACCATTGGCGAAAATTATAATCGCGAAACAGAACACTTGCTGGAGCATGAGATCCAACATTATTATGTAGATCATACTAAAATTAACATGCCGGAAGCCTTCCTGAAAACCTGGCTCAAGAACACAAGTAACGGACAAGTAACGGATGACATTCTGGAGAAGGAATTTAATTCTTATAAAGAGTCCATTAAATGGGATCTGATAAAGAATAAAATTTCAGAAGAGAAAGAAATAAAGGTGGAAGGTGATGAAGTTCGTGAAAAAGCCAAGCAATTTATTATGGAGCAGTTTGGAGGCCCGGCCATTGCTGCGCAACTGGGCGACAAGTTAAACGACATTGCCAATAATTATCTGTCCGGTCAGGATGGTAAGGGCGAAAATTTCATGAAGATCTATAACCAACTTCGCCAGGAGAAGCTTATGAAAGTAATAAAAGAATCAATTACGGTTGAAGAAAAAAAGGTGACACTGGAAGAATTCAAAAAACTTGCGGAACAGCACCGCCATTAACATAAAGAACCATTCTTAACCAACCTTGGTTATTAGAGAGCCTCATATTAATGGGGCTTTTTTATTGAAATTTTCTTAGTAACATTGATGTTAGAAACAATAAAGTCAACCTGAAACCGACTTATCTAAAACAGTAATCCAATAATTTTTAAAATAGCTATGTCACAATCCAATGAATTCAGAAAATATGCCGTGCACCATATGGGCATGAGCGGCAATGCGTTAGACAGTTACACTAAATACCTGAACGAAAACCCCTACACGGTTACGGGTATGACCCCCAACGTTGTGGAAGAACGTCAGATGAGAGCCACCGTTATTGATGTGTTTTCGCGCCTGATGGCCGACCGTATTATCTTTTTCGGCACTGCCGTGGATGACTATGTTGCCAATGTTATTACGGCTCAGTTGTTATTCCTCGAATCATCTGATCCCAAAAAAGATATCATTATGTATATCAATAGCCCGGGTGGTTCGGTGCATGCCGGGTTGGGTATTTATGATACTATGCAATATGTTAATCCCGATGTGGCAACAATTTGTACCGGACTGGCCGCTTCCATGGGAGCTGTATTATTAGCAGCTGGCTCATCCAAAAAGAGATCGGCACTTCCTCACGCGCGGATTATGATCCATCAGCCATCGGCCGGCATGCAGGGAACTTCGCGCGATATGGAAATTTCATTGAAGCAAACCCTCGAACTACGTCATGATTTATACACCATTTTGGCTAATCACACCGGTCAGACTTTCGAGAAAATTGATAAAGATTCCGATCGTGACTACTGGATGCGCGCCAAAGAGGCTAAAGAATACGGTCTGATTGACGAGGTACTCGAACGGAATAAGAAATAGGGATAATCCCTGAATTCAGGGTTAAAATGTACCCATTGAACCGGAATTGAAGATTAGCCGTTTCATGGGTACATTTGTATTTTAATACTCATTCTATGGCTGAAGTTACTTGCTCATTTTGTGGTAGAAATAAGAAAGATGTAGACCTGATGATTTCAGGTATACATGCCCACATTTGCGACAAGTGCGTAACCCAGGCAAACCAGATTCTTTCGGAAGAAAAGAAGAATAAAGTGGAAGTTGGGGCGCTCCCAAACTTTAAATTGATCAAGCCACGCGAGATTAAGAAGTTTCTGGATGAGTATGTGATCGGGCAAGACGAAGCGAAAAGAGTAATGTCTGTTGCGGTTTATAACCACTACAAACGCCTGATGCAACGCAAGGTGGATACAGATATCACGATTGAAAAATCGAATATTATTATGGTGGGCGAAACGGGTACTGGCAAAACCTACCTGGCACGAACCCTGGCAAAAATTTTACAAGTACCCTTTTGTATTGCAGACGCTACGGTGCTTACTGAAGCCGGGTATGTGGGCGAAGATGTGGAAAGTATTCTCACACGACTACTACAAGCCGCAGATTATAATACAGAAGCAGCAGAACGAGGCATTGTCTACATTGATGAAATTGATAAGATTGCCCGCAAGTCTGATAATCCATCCATCACCCGTGATGTGAGTGGCGAAGGCGTGCAGCAAGCTTTACTTAAATTGCTGGAAGGTACCTCTGTAAATGTTCCACCACAGGGTGGTCGTAAACATCCGGATCAAAAAATGATTACGGTGAACACGGAAAATATACTATTTATTTGTGGGGGCGCCTTTGAAGGAATTTCCAGATTGATTGGAAAGAGATTAAATACTCGTCCGTTGGGCTTTACCGCTTCAGCAGATAGTTTGAGTCCGAATGATATTGACAAAGACAATTTACTTCAATTTGTATCGGCTCAAGACCTAAAAAGCTTTGGATTAATTCCAGAATTAATTGGTCGCTTGCCGGTGCTTTCGTTTCTAAATCCATTAGATCATGATGCGCTACGCAAAATATTGACGGAACCTAAGAATGCGCTTATGAAACAGTATAAGAAACTGTTTGAAATGGAGAATATCGAATTAGAATTCAAAGACGGAGCCATCGACTTCATCGTAGAAAAAGCTGTTGATTTTAAACTAGGAGCACGTGGCCTGCGCTCTATATGCGAAGCCATTATCAATGATGCCATGTTTGAACTTCCTTCTGATAAAACAACCGATAAACTTGTCATTAACCGCGCCTACGCGGAAGAAAAGTTCAACAAGTCGCATTACAGCAAGCTTAAAGTAGCTTAAGCAATATTTTCATTTGTAGGTATTCTACAAGGAGGCCAGCCGTGTTTTCCGAAGCCGAGCCCGTATCCAAAATCATATAAATACGATCATACTCTTGTTTAATGGCTGAACGATAAATGTTGTCATTAAGCAATCGAGTCAATTCATCTTGAATGGTTTGCCGCGTAGCCGCTGATTGTATCAGTTCTTTGATTACTTCTTTTCCCGCGATAAGATTAACCAGCGATATGTGTTCAACCTGCACCAGGTAATTTGCGATCGCATATTCCAATGCACCCGTTTTGTAAACCACTACCTGAGGCACTTTAAAAATTCCGGTTTCGAGCGTGGCCGTGCCGGATGTTACAATCGCAGCATCCGCATGACTTAACAGGTCATAGGTTTCTTCCTCAACAAACTTCACATTCTTCTTACCCATCAATGCCTGATAAAGATCTTTTGGAAGGTTACTGACCGAAGCCACCACAAATTGAATTTCCGGATTGGCTTCAGCTATTTCAGCCATTAATGGAACAATGAGTTTTAGCTCAATCTTGCGACTACCGGGAAGCAAGGCCACCAATTTTTTATCCAGACTTAAACCCTGCCGGGACATAAAGTCAGCCGAGGGTTGAAACGCTTTGATGGCATCCAGTACTGGATTACCAACGTAATCAACTTCACAATCATACTTCTTAAAGAAGTCTTTCTCGAACGGAAGAATAACAAAGATACGATCAACGCGTGCTTTCAACTTCCATGCCCGACTGTTATACCAGGCCCATACTTTTGGTGGGATATAATAAAAAACCGGTATACGTTGAGCTTTCGCAAACTTGGCAATCTTCATATTAAATCCGCCATAATCGATCAGAATGATTGCATCTGGCTTAAACGCCAGGATATCCTTTTTGCAAAACGATATGAATTGAAATATTTTATAAAGGCTGGTGGCCAAAGAAATAAATCCCATAAAAGCCAGATCGCGATAATGAACGGATAGACTAACGCCTGCTTTTTGCATCTCATCGCCACCAAATCCTTTAAAACTCGCACCTGGCTGCAACCCTTTAATGGATTTTACCAGGTTGCTTCCATGCAAATCGCCCGACCTTTCGCCAGCAATGATATAATACTTCACGAAAATCTAATTTGTTTGCTCTCCAAAATATTCAACATAATTTCGGGGAGTTTCATACAGACGAATAGAATGTAACACACCATACTTACTGATGGTTGAGATTTTAGGAAAAAGTATTTTCCACATTTCAATTACAAGATTTTCACAACTGGCAAGCTTGTCTTTCATAAAATCCACATCCAGGTTTAGGTTTTTATGATCCAGTTTTTCTGTAATCTCAGTCCGTATTAATGTGCTCAGCTTTTTCAGATCAATCACAAATCCAGTATCCGGATCGGGAGTGCCTTTTACGGTTACAATCAGGTCAAAATTATGGCCGTGCCAGTTTTCGTTGGCACAAGGCCCAAAAACTTCGAGGTTCTTTTCCTTGCTCCAGGCCGGGTTATACAGCTTATGGGCCGCGTTGAAATGTTCCTTTCTGCTTACGTAAACCATTTTCTTATAAACTTCTACAAATATACAATAGTCCCAAGACCGTTCACAGATAACAGTTTTATGTAAATTGCTAAAAAAAAGACCATGATTTTAGTTACCGGGGCAGCAGGTTTTATCGGCAGTTATCTGATTCAGCGACTTAACCAGGATAATTTCAATGCAATTATAGCCGTTGATAAATTCGATAATGATGAAAAAAATAAAAACCTGGTTGGTTCAAAAATCCAAGAAAAGATAGACCGGGATATTTTTTTAGCGTGGCTGGATAAAAATTATGAAACTGTTGAATTCATTTTTCACATAGGGGCCCGAACGGATACGACAGAGCTTGATACTTCCTTGCTTAACAAATTGAATACACAGTACACCAAAGACATTTGGGTTCGATGCTGCAAGTATCAGATTCCACTTGTCTATGCTTCTTCGGCAGCCACCTATGGACTAGGCGAGATGGGTTATGATGACAATGAACAACAAATACTGAAACTCAAGCCCCTCAATCCCTATGGTCAATCCAAACAAGATTTTGATGTTTGGGCACTCGATCAAAAAGAGAAACCATTTTTTTGGGCAGGCCTGAAGTTCTTTAATGTTTATGGTCCTAACGAATATCACAAAGGGCGTATGGCTTCAGTAATCTGGCACGCTTATAACCAGATAAAAAAAACCGGTAAAATGAAACTGTTTAAGTCGCACAATTCTGAGTACAAAGACGGAGAACAAATGCGCGACTTTGTGTATGTAAAGGATGTAGCGGAGGTATGCATGTTTCTGATGCACCACCGTAAAAATTCGGGTATTTATAATTTAGGATCCGGTAAGGCACGAACCTTCTTAGATTTAACCAAAGCTGTTTTTAAAGCGTTGAATAAGCCGGAAGATATTGAGTTTATTGATACACCAGTCGATATCCGCGATAAGTATCAATACTTTACCGAGGCGAATATGGAGAAACTAAAGTCGATTGGTTATCCTCACGAATTTACGTCCCTTGAGAAGGGTGCCACCGATTATGTTGTTAATTATTTAAACAAACTATAAATATTTTGCATCCCACTCTCTCTTCACTATCAAATTTGAGTATCCAACCAGCTAAAAATTAATTTGTAGTGTGTGGGGTTCTCAAGAGAATATCCGCTCTTGTTTAAAAATTCGGTCAGTATTTTGTTTTCAATACCCAGGTTCTTAGTAACTGATCTTGTTGACATTTTAAATGCTACCACCTCTTTGTTTGATTTAATGACATAAAAGTTCTCATCACTTTGAATTACTTTCTTTTTGGTGGTGCCGTAGGTGGCTTCAGGATCATTTGTTAATGACTTGACAGGTTTTAAAATCCAGGTGTGCTTTCCCTCTACCATTATTTGAGCATAGGCTTTTGCGTCCACATTCTTAATCCCCTCAAACTTATTTCTAAAGATCAGTGAATCTGATCCTTTGATTAAAACAAACTGCGAAAACATTACGGGATCCAAAAAAAGAATTTTACCCGCATTATCGAATTCCACTTGTTCTTTTAACACATTGTAACGCATTTTATTCAATTTGAACTGAACCCCCTCTTTGGATAAGGATGCCAACCCCACATGCCAGCCCTCCAGAAAATACGGATTACCCTGAACCTCAACCCCCGTATTGCCCTCTAATGCTTTACCATATTGGGTGGGGTCTTGCAGAAATTGTTGTTGTACTTGCGCTCTTGCAAAGCCTAAACTTGCATAGATCACTACGGTACTAAAAAGTAAGCGTTTCATAAGTTAAATTGATTACCTAAAGGTAATAAAAAAGAGGCCAGTGAATCACCGGCCTCTTGACATGCCATGGTTGTTTAGTTCTGAGGAATGCGAATACCCAAACGCTTAAAGTTTTCGTTGGGCTTTACAGTCTCATTACCATCAATCTGAACTACTAAGTCCACGGAGCCGGAAGTAGCGCCAGGATCCAGCACAGTAACAGGCAACAATCCAAAACTTGAATTTGCTGGTATTACTACTGTAGTAGGGATTGTATAATGTGTGCCTGCAACAGCAGTCGTATTGCCGGTAACCACCGAAACACTGAGCGTTTGATCAGCAGGAAACTGTGCACTTACCAGGTTGATCCGGAAGTTAATGGTTCCTGAAGCCCGGGTGATCAATGGATCAGCAGTAGTTGAAACTGCTCTACCGAAACCAGCCACGCGCGTCAGAATAGGATAGGTGGTTCCAGTGGCTGGTGCATTCCATACAGTTGCATCAAACTCGGCAACAGAACCTGTGAATACCACTGGTTCATTTTCGATACACGAGCCCATTACAAACAGGAGCACCGGAACTAGTAAAATTATATTTATAATTCTTTTCATGATTCACTCATTTTTAGTAACCAACATTTTGAACCAGGTTCGGATTTGCATCCAACTCGCGTTGCGGAATAGCCGGCAAAATACGAGGGTCTGTAAATGGTACGTCAACAGCACCCGCTACCGTACCAGCCTTAAGCACATCGCGGCCGAGGCGCTTGAGATCAAACCAACGATGACCTTCAAAAGCAAACTCAATTCTGCGTTGTGTTAAGATCTCCTCGTATAGTGCAGAGCCTGTTAAGGCAACTGCAGTAAGACCACGCGCTACACGGAGGGTATTCAAATCAGCCAATGCCAACGCTTCATCAAATACCGGTGAACCCGCAGTTGCATAGGCTTCGGCACGGTTCAATAATACTTCAGATCTGCGAATGACTGGTACGTTATCCAGGTAAGCAATGCCATTCTTAGCAATAAACTTAATGGACTCAACTTTAGGACCGCTACCACGACCAGGACCTACAATATATAGCTGACCTCTGATATCTGCACCGGTTGTAATTTGTCCTACGGTAGTACCGCTTACTCCCAGGAGGGTTCTCATTGGAGCATTGGGTGCTAAGTCGCCCCAGCCACCTTGAGAAGTTAAAGCTGACAGGGATAAGGCAGATGTAAATGTGCTTTGATTTGATTCATTTACACCACCGACAGCTTCGTTGGCATCCTGAAACTTCATCTCGAAAATTGATTCCGGATTTACAGTTGCCCTAAAACCATTTACATAGGCAGTACCCGAAATAATGTTACCGGTAATAGCTAATGCAGCTGTAGCATTTGTAACTACGGTTGCATAATCCTTATTATGCAATGCCACTCTTGATAATAGCGCATGAGCTGCAGCTTTTGTGGCAAAGAATGGAGCGCCTGTTGAGGGTGCAATAGCTATCGCATCATTCAAATCTTTATAGATTTGAGTGTAAACTTCAGCAACAGTTGCCCTTGGCAAAGTAGCCGCTGAGGCATCCGAAGAAGTTGTGATAGGCGTCAGCGCCAGGGGTACTCCCCCTCTGTCTTGTGAAGGCACTGTAGCACCTGGATCATACGCATAGGCTTTTACCAGGTTATGATAATAAAGCGCCCGTAAGAATCGCAATTCAGAATTCCACTTGTCCAACTGAGCTTGTGTAGGAGTAGGGGAAATTGCGTTTGATTCACCAGAGATAGCTGCCAAGTTGATATTGATCTCGTTGATAGCAAAATAACTCTGACCCCAATGTGTAAAATGGTTGGGGGTTCCTGAGGTACCTTGAATGTTAAGGTTCTCATTGATCAGACGTCCTGAGTTACGGGTAACAAAAGCCATATCTGAGAGCGCATCACTCACGCCTTGCATATTACGGCCATACAATGATAAATCCCTTAATCGTGCATACGTAGAGTTAACCGCAGCTTGTATAGCATCCGGGCTTGACAATACTCCATTGGCAGAAACCTGATTTCTAGGTTCAACTTCCAACAGGCTATCGCAAGAAATCGTGCTCAGCATGAGTGCAAAAACCAATGCTGTGCCTCTTAATTGTGTTATTATATTTTTTCTTTTCATAGTCATTCGATTTTTAGAATCCTAGTTGAACTCCCACGGTATAGTTCTTTGACTGTGGCAGGATACCCGAACCGTTGTTTGCTGTATCTACAAATTCAGGATCGTAACCCAAATAATCGGCATACGTCCAAAGATTTAATCCTTGCACATATACCCTTGCATTGGTTAATCCCACGCGGCTAATCATAGAAGCAGGGAAGCTATAGGATAATGTAATTTGCTTCAGACGGATAAAGTCAGCTTTCCAGAAGTTTGCATCTCCCGTATTTGGATTAACACCACGGGTTTCTGCGTTGTTAATCACCGGCCTTGCAATGTGTGTTACCTGACCGGGTGTTGTCCAGCGGGAATCATACGTTGCTTGTAGCGCATTTAACGTTAGGCGTGTACCATTCTCTCTCAAGAAGCCTACCTGCGCATCAGGAATTACGCGACCATATTCATAATTGAAGAAGAGATCCAACGCAAATCCTTTATAGGTAAACGTGTTTGTTAAACCACCATAAAACTCAGGCTGGTTATTGCCTAACAGATAGCGATCGGCAGCCGTTGGAGCAGACACTAAGTTGCCATTAATATCATACCACATGGGGCGACCTGTTGCAGGATTTACCCCAGCAAATTTATTAACAAAGTAAGTACCTATTGAGTGACCTACCCGTACGGAAGTATTTCCTGGCAATTCTTGCAAACCACCAAACAATTCATCAACGTAATTTTCATTGTACGCAAAGTTGAAGTTCGTTTTCCAGGTAAAGCCACCCATATCCAGGTTAACTGTATTTAATTCAACCTCCACGCCCTGGTTAATCATAGAACCCACGTTGTCCGTAAAGCTATCGAATCCACTCAACCACGGGGTTGGCCGGTTCAACAATAAATCTTTTGAGTTCCTGCGATAAAGATCCACTGCACTGGTAATACGGTTATTGAATAACCCAAAGTCTACTCCAAAGTTTACAGTCTGGTTTGTTTCCCAACCCAAATTCAGGTTTGCGATACCGGTAGGGCGAATACCCGGTGCACCATTATAATTGGCGCCCGTTCCACCACCATAAAGTGATACTGCTGGGAAGTCTCCAATCTGATCGTTACCGGTTTCACCATACGAAGCACGAACTTTTAAATCGGTAACCCAATCCACACCTTTCAGGAAGTTCTCTTCCTTCATGATCCAGGCTGCAGATATGGATTTGAATAATCCATAGCGGTTATTAGCTCCGAAACGGGATGAACCATCCTGACGTATTGTAAGGGTTGCTGCATATTTTTTATTGAAGTCATAATTGGCTTGTGCGAAAACGCTGGCACGGTGGTACCCTGTCCAGCCGCCATCAATAGACTCATCCACGGCACCTGCACCAATGGTACGGAACTGGAAGGTTGAGAATCCGGTTGACGATGCAAATAAGTTTTCATTTGTTTCGCTTCGATATTCAACCCCTGCCAAAGCACTCAGATTGTGAACAGAGTTAAAGGTCTTGTTGTAATTCAGGGTCTGGGTAGAAATGAAGTTTACGTTCCAGTTACTTTGTTGTTGCAAACGACCACGAACTCCCGCACCATCCGGGGTGCGCGGATCTGTATATCTTTCACCCTGTAGAAGACGGTAGTCTAGCCCCCATAGTGACTTAAAACTCAAGCCCTTCATGATATCGTAGGTGAACGTCATGCTACCCACAGCCTGGTTGGTTCTTTGCAGACCTGAATTTTGATTCAACACTGCGATAACGTTTTGGTTCAACACACCCGCAATATTTGTGTTGAATGTTCCATCTTCATTATAGATAGCATTATGAGGTAATACAGTTGATGAAGAGAATGCTGGCGATCCCAGGAATGAACCTGACACCGCAAACGGAACATCTTGCTGGAAAGTAGAAAGGTTGATTGAAGTAGCCAGTTTCAATTTCGGTGAAAGTGTATTCGATAAATCCATTTTCAACGTTCCGCGTTCAAAATTCACAGGCTTGATAATCGCATCCTGACGGTTGTATGAGGTGGAGATATAATATTTGTTTTTATCATCGCCACCTGAAAATGATACTTCATAATTCGTCACTTTGCCCGTGCTAAAGGCTTCATCCTGCCAATCGTAGGTAGGCAATGCATTGGCAATATCCAATAATTGCGCCTCGGTTAACGTAGCAAAGTTGGCTGGTCTGCGACCCATATCATTTAAAGCCGAGTGAGTTGAAACAAAGGTTGAATTACCAGAATTCAAGTAAGCTTCTCTACGTACACTATACCACTCCTGAGAATTCAATACATCCAATAATTTAATGGGCTCTGAAACACCTGCATAAGCACTGAAGTTGATGGTGGGCTTGCCAGCCTTACCCTTCTTGGTAGTAATAATAACCACACCATTGGCGGCCTGTGCACCGTATACCGCAGCCGAAGCTGCATCCTTCAGTACTTCCATAGACGCGATATCGTTCGGATTTAAGAACGCCAGCGGGTTGGATTGTGTGAAGGAAGCATTGCTATTAGAATTTATTTGCACACCATCTACAATATAGAGAGGTGTGTTACCGGCTGAGATTGAACCGGTACCGCGAATACGAATGTTTACACCACCACCCGGGATACCGTTGTTAGACTGAACCAATACGCCAGCCGCTCGGCCTTGTAAAGCTCGGTCAAAACTTTGCAAAGGCAAATTTTCAATGGCTGATCCCTTAACGGAAGCAACTGCACCTGAAATTTGTCTTTTCTCAATTGATGAATAACCCGTTACCACTACTTCTGAAAGTTGGGTAACATCGGTTGCCAATTGCACATCCACTACCGCGCGGCTTCCAACTTCCACGTCCTGGGATACAAAGCCCACGAATGAAAAAGAAATCGCGGTTGATCCTGATGGCAATGTGATCCGATAGGCTCCATCAGCATCGGTAATTGTACCTTGCGTTGTGCCTTTGACCACCACATTCACTCCGGGAAGAGCGGACCCGTCATCTGCTGAGGTGACCCTCCCAGAGACAGTGCGTTCCTGCGCCCATGCAACGCTTGTAAAAAGCATGAGCACGGAGAAAATCTTTACTAGTAAAATTTTCTTCATACTGTTTTGGTTTAATTGAATAGAATATTTCTTAATAAGGTGCAAACATAGAACAAAATTGGTAACCTTAAAATGATTAGTACTTAACGGGTGACTAATCATCACTAAAAATAACCCTCTGTGGGTGATATTTTCCGGTCATGTAAATCTGTCTAATGGCTGGAAGGCAAACTCGTTTATCCTCTATTTCTGACCCAGTATTTTGAACTCAATTCTGCGATTTAATTGCTTGTTTTCATCTGAAACATTAGGCCTAAGAGGATTTTTTGAGCCGTAGCCTTTAATAACAACCCTGGCAGGCAAAATTTGATGGTTGATTAGAAATTCAGCTACCGAATTTGCCCTTTTTTCCGAAAGCTGTTGGTTATAGGCCTCTGTACCTGAATTGTCGGTATGCCCACCAATTTCTATTTTTAACTCCGGATTTTGATTTAAGAAATCAACCACCTCTTTCAGTTCCGTTTCTGACTGCGGTTTCAATTCGTATTTATTCAAATCGAAAAATAAATTATTCAAAACAACCGATGCATTTTGTTGTATCGGAATGAGAGCAATATTTTTAACCACAGGCTCACTGCTGGCTTCTTCTTCATAATTAAAATGAAGACTGTGAAACAGGTATCCTTTCTTACGAACATACAACGCATATTCCGATCCGCCCGGAAGCACCATTACATATTCACCAGAAACAGAATCAGCATTTACAACAGCAATCCGTTTGTTTAATTTCAGATCAAATAATTCAACATTCGCATCAAGCGGATTCGCTTTTGTATCCGACACGGTACCCTTCACCACATTTCCTTTTGACTTTACAATTTTATCATCGGGTAGATCGATACGGTATAAACGACTTCGATTTTTACTTTCTTCGCGCGAATAGTAGGCCAACGCTCCATCACTCGCTACCATAAATGAATATTGATCTTTGTGGTCATTCAACGGCTTGCCCATATTTTCTGGAACTGTCCAGCCGTTCTCGTGCTTTTCGGAAACATAAATATCATAGCCACCAAAACCAGGATACCCATTCGATACTATATAAAGTGTTTGATTGTTAACATGAATGTAGGGCGAGATTTCATCAAATGGAGTATTGATATCCGGGCCCAGATTTTTGGCTTTCGACCAACCCGTTTCAGAAAGTTGAGAGTACCAGATGTCATAGCCTCCAACTCCACCCTTACGATCAGAAACAAAATACAACTCCCGACCATCAGCAGACAAGGATGGCTGCGAATCCCAATTAGTGCTGTTAATAGAAGGGCCGAGATTTTTCGGTTGAGACCACACATTGCCTGTCTTTCTCGTTTCGAACAAATCGCAACCAAAGGAACCGCATATGGTGAGAATCAAATGCCGGCCATCGGCTGAAATTGTACAGGCTCCCTCGCGTTGAATTGTATTTATGTTTGGAGAAATTGAGACCGGGGCCAACCATCTTCCATTCTCTTTTCGCGAAACGAGTAGATCTTCGTTATCGTTGCGGGCACCCCCAAAGCGCGCTGTAAAAATCAATTGAGTATTGTCGGCAGTGAGCGCAGGAAAATACTGCATCGGATATGCATTGACCGTATCACTCAATGCGGTTATCCGATATGGCAGATCAACTTGATTGGCCAACGCATAGTCAGCCTGCGACTTCCAAACCTTTACAAGATCGATCTTACGTTTGTCTGATTTCTCCAATTGTAAATACTTAACAGCAAAATCATTCGCTTTGGAATAATTTGCATGCCGCAGACTTACATTCGTTAACTCGTACAAATACATCTTTCGCCTTACATCTTCTTTAACAAGGGAAAGACCTTGCTCGAATGTTGTGCTGGCAAGCGGATAATCCTCCTGTGCTTTATAGATTAGTCCGAGGCGGTAGTAGGCTTCCTCAAAATTTTTGTCTTTAGCTATCGCCTCATTGAGAAAAGATATTGCTTCTTTCAATTGCCCACGCACCCGGTAATTGTCAGCTTCGAAATAAAGTTCCTGGGCCTTCTTATTCTTTGTGCTCAATGGTTGGCCACTCAAAGTATAGCTACAAACACAAAGAATAATAAATGAAACCAATTTCAACATATTCATCAAGCAAGTTAACTCCCTTGCGGGGAAGTAAAAATATTACTTTGTAAACGAATGAACATACAAGTTGTTATGCCACTATTGAACTAATGGGAATCTCCGGGCCATCCATGCCGATCATCGAGTTAATCAATTTCAAAGATTGAAATTGATTATAATTGAAAACGTTAATCGCTGTTTCTTCAATCAACCCGGTATCTAAGAGACTTTGACGCATCGTGCCTTTCAGCAAAAAAGTAGCTGGGGTAAACCACCGGTTTTCCTTTTTTAAAATTACGTTGGCATAAAACGTATCCGTAAAGTTTCCATTTTTGACAATTAAAATATCCTCCGCAACGCCACGTTGAGCAAAATGATTTTTGAGATTGGTCCTATCAAGAAATTTATGGTTGTAAGAAATATCATTATCATAAATAAGTTTTAACGAATTCACCTGTCGCGGCTTGTAATCAACAAATTCAACATTCCTTATTTCTGAGTCATAGATAATTCTTGTCTTAAACAGGCCGCTGGCAGGCATGGCAACCTCCGATAGGAATCCTGCAAGGTTGATGGAGAATTTACCAAACAACATTGAAGATGTATTTTTCATCCGCGCCTCATGATATGCAAGGTTGCGGAATATGCCATCCTTCAGATAGATCGACTCAAGCAACAGGGACATAGATTTTTTGAATGGCTTCCATATATTCTTCTTCCGCTACACTCTGTGTGGTGATGCCACCGCCACTTCGATAAAAAGTAGAATCCCCTGATTGTTCCATAAAACGAATGACTACTCCGCTATCTAAATTTTCACCATCAAAATAACCAAAAACTCCTGTGTAGTAACCACGCTTTTCGCCTTCGGCTTCACGAATCACCTCGCATGTTCTGACTTTTGGCGCACCACTTACAGAACCTGCAGGCAATAAAGAGACAATCAGATTTCCCAACTGTGCTTTGTAATTGAAGGGAAGATCGCCCGTTATTTCAGAACTCACCTGCAAGAGCTTTTTGTCATGGGTACTAATTTCATCAATGTATCGAAACCGGCTAATAGATACATTCGAAGCAACACGACTCAAATCATTCCGGATCAGATCTACGATGGTAACATGTTCAGCCAACTCCTTTTTATTCTCCAATATAATCTCTTTTGCATTAGGTACCGAAGCATCGATGGTTCCCTTCATGGGATTGGAAATAATTTTACCGCCATGGATCTGCACGAAGATTTCGGGTGAGAAAAAAAGAAATTCATTACGAAGCCAGCACTTATACCGTGCATCACTTACGTAAAATAAATCCCGCAGCGAAGAATTTAGCTCCACCTTCGTCTTCATGGTAAGATTTACTAAAAATGAATCTCCATATGTCAACTGCTTATAAACACTATTAAATTTTATTCTATAGTGTTCGAACGATATAGGATACTTTTGGAGTTGGATTTTTTCTGCACTTCTCGCCTTTGAAGTTGCATTCGAATATCCATGAATGGAATACAACATTTCTTGCGGATCAACCTGATCTAAGGCCCAAGCCCGGGGTTTTTCCAATTCAAAATCAACCAAAAACAAAAAAGGGACTTTTTTACGGCCCCATTCGTTCAGTTGTTGTATGAAATTATCTAACGACATATCTCATTAAGGTACATCCATGTACTTGTGCACCTGCAACGAAATCTTCCATTGAGGATGACGCTTCACATAATCAATAATGAGTGGAAGAATTTCCTTTTCCCTGGACCATTCAGGTTGCAAGTATAATTCACACGCTGAGCCAACCTGTTTGGCAAAATCTTCGGCCCATGCAAAATCGCTCTTATGAAAGATGACTACTTTTAATTCATCTGCTTTTTCAGGCACTGATGAATGGGGTGGTTTAAATTTTTTTGGGGAAAAACAAACCCAATCCCACTCACCCGTGAGCGGATAAGCACCCGAAGTTTCTATATGAGTTCGCAAGCCTGCCCGTTTGAGTTCATGAGTTAACGAGGCAAGATTATGCATGGATGGCTCACCCCCGGTAACTACGGCAATATTACTTCCACTTGCTTTAGCCTTCGTGGCTAATTCTTTCACATCTACCTTGGGATGTGAAGCCTCGTCCCACGAATCTTTTACATCGCACCAGACACACCGAACCTCACAACCACCCAGCCGAATAAAATATGCCGCGCTGCCTTGATAAAATCCTTCGCCCTGGATTGTATAAAAATCTTCCATCAAGGGAAGGGATGGATTCAAAATTTCAGCTGTAAGATTCAAGACTCTATGGATTTCTTAATTCAGTGGCGCGAAGTGTATTCAGCAAAAGTGAAGCAATAGTCATGGGGCCAACACCACCGGGTACCGGAGTGATAAACGAGGTTTTTGGTGCTACCTCTTTAAATTCAACATCCCCTTTAAGGGCATAGCCGTTTTTATATTGAGGTCCTTCCACTCGCGTAGTTCCAACATCAATTACCACAGCGCCTTCTTTCACCATATCGGCTTTAATAATACCCGGTTTACCCACAGCAACAATCAGGATATCCGCCTGCCGGGTAAACATGGAAATATCCTTTGTGTATTTATGGCAAATGGTCACAGTCGCTTTGCCCTCCTCTACGAGCATCATACTTAGAGGCGCGCCAACCAACCTGCTTGCACCAACCACTACACAATTTTTTCCCTCGGTAGGAATGTTATAGCGTTTCAATAATTCCATTACGCCAAATGGAGTGGCCGGTAACAGCAGCGGATGTTTGGAAACAATACTTCCAAAATTGCGATTGGTAAATCCATCTACATCTTTGTCAGGACGAATTTTTTCTGTGATACGCTCCACCGAAATATTGGGTGGCAATGGCAACTGAACAATAAACCCATCCACATCTTCATCGCGGTTTACCTGGTCGATATGTTTCATCAACTTGTCTTCGCTGATAGTGTCCGCAAAACGCAGCATGGAGTAATGAAACCCAACCTCTTTACATGCTTTAACTTTGTGATCTACATACGTTTGACTTGCCCCATCATCACCCACCAGGATAATTGCCAAGTGTGGAATTTTTTTTCCGGCTTGCTTGCGCAGGATTACCTGCTCCGAAATTTCTTTCTTGATGTCGGTCGAGATTTTGCGACCATCGATGAGGGTATAGTTTTGGGTCGTAGTCATGTTTACTCTTTTAACTCACCCCTACCCCTCTCCCGAGGAGAGGGGAGAGTGGACTTTGTTATTCAATCTTTAAAACTGCCATAAATGCTTCCTGCGGAATCTCCACATTTCCTACCTGACGCATGCGCTTCTTACCCTTCTTCTGTTTTTCCAACAACTTACGTTTACGTGAAATATCACCACCGTAGCATTTAGCCAATACGTTTTTGCGAATGGCACTCAACGTTTCGCGGGCAACTATCTTCTGTCCAATAGCCGCTTGTATCGCCACTTCAAACATGTGGCGTGGTATTAACTCTTTCAACTTTTCACACAACTTCCGACCCCACTCCTGCGCTTTTCCGCGGTGAACGATAGCCGAGAGTGCATCAATCTTTTCCCCGTTCAATTGCACATCCAATTTCACCATGTCACTTTCGCGCCAATCAATCAATGTGTAATCGAGGGAAGCATATCCTTTGGAAATGGTTTTTAATTTATCAAAAAAATCAAACACAATTTCTGCCAAAGGCATTTCAAAAGTCAACTCAACCCGATCCGAGGTCAGGTATTGCTGATTTTTAATCAACCCACGTCTGTCCATGCAAAGACCGATGATAGGACCAATAAATTCAGACTTGGTGATAATCTGTGCACGAATAAAAGGCTCATTGATATAATCCATTGTAGTAGGATCGGGCATTTCAGAGGGCGCATTGATTTCAATCATCTTTCCATTGGTGAGCATCGCCTTGAACTGTACCGAGGGCACCGTAGTGATTACCGTCATGTTGAACTCACGTTCCAGGCGTTCCTGGATAATCTCCATGTGGAGCAAGCCCAGAAATCCGCATCGAAAACCAAATCCAAGAGCAGCCGAAGTTTCCGGCTCCCAAACCAACGATGCATCGTTGAGTTGAAGTTTTTCCATGGATGCACGCAATTCCTCAAACTCAGAAGTCTCTACCGGATAAATACCGGCAAACACCATCGGCTTTACATCTTCAAAACCTTTGATGGCTTCACCCGGGTTGTTCACTAATGTAATCGTATCTCCAACCTTTACTTCCTTGGCTACTTTTATTCCCGAAATCAGGTAGCCTACATTGCCGGCACTGATCTCGTTTTGGGGAAGCTTGTCTAATTTCAAAACACCAATTTCATCGGCACCGTATTGCTTATCAGCATTTACAAACTTTACAAGATCATTCTTACGCATAGTGCCATTGAACACCCGGAAGATTACTTCAATACCCCGAAAGGAATTGAACACGGAATCAAAAATCATGGCTTGCAATGGTGCCTTAGGGTCGCCTTTGGGGGAAGGCACACGTTCGATTACTGCCTTCAAAATTTCTTCAATCCCCGTGCCTTCTTTCGCACTGGCTTTGAGTACCGAGTCGCGGTCGCAGCCAATCAAATCCACAATCTGATCCGTTACTTCTTCGGGCATCGCAGCCGGAAGGTCAATTTTGTTAAGAACCGGAATGATTTCAAGATTATGATCAAGTGCTAAATATAGATTTGAAATTGTTTGAGCCTGAATGCCCTGAGCCGCATCAACAATCAACAAAGCACCTTCGCAGGCAGCAATAGAACGTGATACTTCATACGAGAAGTCTACGTGGCCGGGGGTATCGATTAAATTTAGGATATAGTCTTTACCCCCAAACTTATAGTTCATCTGGATTGCGTGAGACTTAATCGTTATGCCTTTTTCACGCTCCAGATCCATGTTGTCGAGTACCTGAGCCTGCATCTGGCGACCGGTAAGGGTGCCTGTAAACTCCAAAAGGCGGTCGGCCAGAGTGCTTTTACCATGATCTATATGGGCTATTATGCAAAAATTGCGGATGTTCTCCATTCCCGTCATTTCTTTCGTGCGATTTTAACGCGCAAAGGTAGCAAAAAGCAGGGTTTGCAAAGGATTTTATGTGGTAGCTGATGAACAAATGAATGCCTTTTACCAAAAATTTGGAGGGGTATTTGTAACGCTGTAATTTCAAATCGGATGGAAAAACCAAAAGATGACATGGCTTCCGCGGAATCAACTTCAAGCACCCATAAAGTAGAAGAGTCGGCAGTTGTTTATTCTTCAAGACATAAGAAGCTCACTGTCTCCTCCGTTGCAGAACAAGAGCAAGACAATTATCTCTATTGGCTAAGCCTGAGCCCTAGCCAACGGATTGCCAATGCCACTGAACTCATCCGCAGCATTTATGCAGACGAGTTGAGCAAGCCCGCTAAAACTAAGCGAATCATATTCGATAAGCGATGAACATTCTACTCGATGAGCACAAGGTTATTTTGATCGATTGGTCAAATCAAAAATTGATTTCATTTTGGTAGGCGGCTATGCCGTAATCTACCATGGCTATGGCAGAACCACAGGCGATATGGGCGTATGGTTGAAGCCTGATAATGAAAATTGAGACAAGTTCATTCCTGTGTTAGAAACGTTTGGCATTGTGCCTGGAGATTTAGAACAAATCAAAAAAATGGACTTTACGCAGGTGCTCGCATTTCATATAGATGAGCCTCCGCGGAGAGCTGACTTTCTCACCAAAATAGTGGGCCTCACTTATTCAGAGGCTGATGCAAAAAAAGTATTCCTTCCTCTGGGTGAATTTCGTGTTCCCGTACTTCATCTCGATGATTTGATTGTCAATAAACTAATCAGTGGCCGCGCAAAAGACAAAGCCGATGTTGAGGAACTGCAGAAGATCATAAAGTTAAAAAAAGAGTAGGCTAGATAACAAAGCCAGTTGCAAAATCACACTTTACAATCTAGCCCTGAATTCTAATTCAATTGATGATTTTGAAAGGTTTTTGGTGTCAACGAGTTAGAAGCGAAAATCAATGCCTGAATAATCAGTCCGATAATGATAATCATGGCCAGTTCAAACTGCGTAAGAATACTTGACCCGGCCACAATCCGTATAGACTGGTCGGCCATGCTCTTTCCTTCCGCTATCTGAATACTGGAAAGTTGTTCGAGATAGTCACCCGCAATTTTAAATTGATGATCCAAGGATGTATTGACTGTTGCAAAGTCAGTATAGGATTGTAAGTACTGACTTTCGATAGTTTCCATTTGAGTAATATTCTCTTTGAACGCATCAAAATAAATTGATTCCTGATCAGTAAGTTTTGTTTTCTCATATTCCTGTATGAGAGAATTGATAGTAGCGTTATGCCTCCCGATGATCAAACTGAATTGATCTCTGTCGCTTTGTTGCTGGCTGCATTGATCAAAAAGAATCTGTTTCTGGTATAACTGGTCGCTTAGCTTATAGATGTAGCTTTCAACCAACAGCCGGTCTTTATAGACTGATGAAAACGAATCTCCCAAATCAGCTACATTATTTCGGTCGAGAACATTTTTTACAAACACTCCAAAAAGTACGAGCGCTAACAAAAAAGCTATCTGCGCTTTTTGCTGAATTAAGTATATCCACTTCATAATCGGCCGTTTAATTATTTGAAATTCGACATTAATATGATTGATAACAAACCAATTGCGAATTACCGCCAACAGGTACCGAATTATCACACCCATCGGTGGATTAAACCTTCATTTCAGCCTGGAACAGGTTAACTCAGGAGTGGATAAAATATTTTGCTGTTAACTCTTTCAACGAATCTACCTCCTTTTGTTCCATGTCTTCAGACTTAACTTTGAGAAGTAGTTCAAACATAACCTGCGACTGGTAGCCCAGTTTAGTGGCAATGTTTGCACCGAACTTTATTTCCTCCTCATACAGTCTTTCATCAAGTTTCATCAACTTAACCAGGTTAAACAGGTAATTAAAACGTTGATCGAGGGAAAGATTATCAGGAATAATTGATTCATGGGATGTATAAAAAAGTGTTTCTACCGAAGATTCCGGGAAACCATGTGCCTTACCGATAGAAATGATATATGCTCTTTCTTTGCTTGCCATTTCACCATCAATCCGTGCGAGATTAACGAGCAATTTGAGTTGTTCAAGTACAATCATAGGGTTAGATGGAATTAGTATCTTGAAGGTAAAAATAATTGAAATTCCGGCTATCTTACATACCGTCTACACTAAATAAGCAGCTGTGAATTTTTTAGCTCACCTTTTTCTATCTGGCGATGACCCTGAAATAATGGTAGGAAATTTTATTGGGGATTTTGTTCGGGGTAAAAACGTTTATGATCAGTTTAGCTATAACATTGCGCTTGGGATTGAATTGCATCGTGAAATAGATGAGTTTACCGATAGTCATGCAGTAGTAAGAGAGAGTAAAATCAGGCTTCGACCCAAATACCGACATTACTCACCTGTAATCGTGGATATGTTTTACGATCACTTTCTCGCTAAAAACTGGCATGTATATAACACTAATCCATTGGATCGATATGCTTCTGACGCTTATGTTATACTGAATCAATTCAACGATCAACTTCCCGAACGCGTTCAGGGGTTGCTGCCCCACGTTATAAGAGGAAATTGGTTATATAATTATTCCCGTATCGAAGGAATTCATGGGGCCTTAAGCGGCATGTCGCAAAGAACTCCCTATGAATCTAAGATGAATGAAGCCTCGGTTGATTTACGAAAGCATTATTCCGAATTTGAAGATGAATTTTCAAGGTTCTTTCCTGAATTACAAGTGATGAGTTCGCAATTCCTGTCCAGGAAATTAAACTAGCCAGCATAAATCGGAATCCTGGTCTCCCTGGCTCCCAACGATTGCAAATAATCTACTATTTGTTTTGATTCTTCACCGCCCCTTTGTGCATGATGAAGCATGGTAAATCCATGCGGACCTTTTGAATTTAATAAACCTATGTTAAATGTTAGAACATTTTTTACCGTATCGAAATGACCCAACATACAAGCGAGATAAATATTATAGCGCGCACCCTTTTCAATAAGATAACCTGCAATCTCTTTGTTCCCTACATGGCCTGCCGCTTCAATACCGGACTCAAAATCACCGCCACCCCAATCAAATGAAGCATGAAGCAGCAAAGGATTGCCTTCCAACATTTCTTTTGCACGATCAAACTTTCCATGACAAACACCCACAAACTCTTTTACCGTTTCAAGATTGAGAGGTGCAGGTTTATCTTGCTGTTGACTTTGTGCATTCAAAAATGAAATCGGAATAAAAATGCCAGCGGTACCCAGCATAGATTGTTTAAGGAAAACATGGCGGTCGATTTTTGCATTCAAGCTCATTGTTTTGAAGTTATTGGATAGTATACGTGCCCGGCTCCTGAACGAGCATCGTCCGGCCTGTTTTTTGTTGAGTGGAGAATATTGAATAAAAAACGAAAGCCCGCTGGGATGGGCGGGCTTTATTATCTAAGATATAAACTATTTAACCTCTAACGTTACTTCACTGTTTTCAGAGCCATTGATAAACTTCAGTTTATACTTGCCTTTTGTTGCATACTTAAGAGTTGTTATCGCAGCTGCAGATTTTGATTTGCCTTTAGCTGGAGCCGAAGCAACTTCATTAATTTTCAAATCCCACACTAGCGAATGAAATCCTGCTGATCCAATTCCTGTTAATGTGCGCACTAAATTATTTTTCTCATCATAGACTTCTACTTTAATATCCGGTGCAGTCTTACCAACATAATATAGGATTGTTGTTTCCGGTTCATTCACTTTCGACCAGGTAAATTGTTTTTGTCCCCAACGTTCGCTCGAGCGGATACTTTCCGGTGCAAAGGCAACTATACCTTTCGAAACGCCTCCATCTTTCAGTGCTTGCAAGGGTTTTACATCGGCAACAAAAACACTACGACCATGTGTGCCAATCACCAGTTCATTTTCGCGTGGATGGACGATCAGATCATAACTGGCAACATTCAATGCTTTGTTCAATAAAAACCACGACTTACCCAAATCCATGCTCACATACGTTCCATTATCAAGTCCACAATACAAAAGATTAGCGCTAACCGGATCTTGTATAATTACATTGGCCACTGATTCTGGCAAATCACCCTTAACATTACTCCAGGTTTTTCCATAATCCGCACTCATGTATAGATGGGTTTTAAATTCGTCTTCACGATAACCATTCAGTGAAACAAAAACAGTGGCTTTATCATGCGGAGACGCAAACACACTACTCACCCACCGATTGGCAGGTAATCCGGAACTTATTGCTTCCCAATTTCCACCGCCATTTTTACTCACCCAAAGATTTCCATCATCCGTACCTGCATATAACAACCCGAACTGCAGTGGTGATTCGGCTAACGTAGCAATGGAAGAAAACGGAACATTGCCCTGAGGTTTGTCTTTTGTCAGATCGGGACTAATTGCTTCCCAACTTTCCGCTTTATTTAAACTGCGATACACCCGCTGCGAAGCCATGTAAACAATATCGGGATTGTGCTTACTAAGAATAAGTGGTGTACGCCAGTTCCAGCGATTGGGAGCTTCACCAATTTCGTGTGAAGGTGTGATGCGAGTAGACTTTGATTTATCTAACTCAAGTTTGAAGTAGTTTCCAAATTGAAATCCGGTATAAACCAATTTGCTGTTGCGCGGATCGGGTGCCACATACATTCCATCGCCACCGAAGATCGGCTCCCAATGTTTAGTTTGATTTGGAATTGATTTGGATGAACCTTTTAGCACGCCATTATCCTGAAGACCACCGTATACATTGTATGGAGTTTCCATATCAACATTAATAGTATAGAACTGACCCACCGGCATATTATTAATGTGCAACCACGTATCGCCTTTATCATAGGTTTGATAAAGTCCGCCATCATTACCCATCAGCATGTGATTTGAATCTTGCGGATTAATCCACAAGGCATGATGATCGCTGTGCATCGTGCCAACGGTATCAATCTCTACCCAGCTCTTTCCCCCATCTTCCGACTTGAGCATCGGCACACCATAAATAAAAACATCTTCAGGATTTGATGGGGAAACACGCAACTCACCGAAGTAATAACCATAGGTGTAATAAACACCATCAATATCTAAACTATGCGTGCGCTTCCATGATTTTCCGGCATCATCCGAACGATACACTTCGGCACCCTTAATTTTTGTGTTGAATAAATCAGAATTAGCATCGGCTCCAAAATATTCCGCAATAGCCTGAGGTTTATATTTACCGGCACGCACCTCTCTCTTAACTAATTGAGCCGTATACTTAGCCGGGAACCGACTTCCCCGCAGTAATTCATCTAATTTTTTATCGTCAAGTTTTAAAAAATTTTCTACCGTCATCTCCTTAAGTTCTGCGAGCTTCAATTTCCCATCAGCAGCAACTGGCTTTTTATCTTCTTTTATTTCCTCCTGATTATCGAGTACAGCATACATCACACTTGGTTGGTTCCAGCAAACATCTAATCCAATCCGGCCTACATGTTTTCCTTTCGGGAATCCTTCTGATGAAAGAGTCCATGTTTCACCACCATCTTCTGATCGATAGATGGCCGAGCCCACGCCATTGCCTTTGAAGTCCCAGGCTTTGCGTGTGCGCTCCCATGTTGCCGCAAGAAGTTGTTTCGGATTTTGAGGATTGATCACCAGATCAGAAACCCCGGTGCTATCGTTGATGAACAAAGTCTTCTTCCAGGTTTTTCCACCATCACTGGATTTAAATACACCCCGATCGACATTGGTCGAATAAAGCGCACCCAAAGAAGCAACCCAGACAACATTATCATCCTGAGGATGAATAAGAACCCGGCTAATATGTTGCGTTCCCGTAAGGCCCAGATGGCTCCATGTTTTTCCACCATCGATGGTTTTATACATGCCCGAGCCGGCATAACTTGAACGACTTCCATTTTTTTCACCCGTACCCACATATAGAATTTTAGGATTCGTTTGCGAAAGCGCGAAGTCCCCAATCCCGAGCGCATCCAACTGATCAAAAACGGGGGAGAATGTAATGCCATTGTTCATTGTTTTGAAAATTCCGCCTGAAGCATAGCCCACGTAGAACTCTTTTGTGTTTTTCAGGTTTACCTCAACATCCACAATGCGACCACCTTGCACAGTAGGTCCAATGTTGCGCACCGGATACTCTTTTAATACGGATTGATCTTCCTTAAGCTTTCTGGCTTTATAGGATGCCTCCAGTTCGGCAACAGGAGTTTGCGCATTAATCTGTGTAGCAACAAAAAGAATCAGCAAAGGGGTAATAAACTTGTTCATGGGATCTTAATTTTGTTAAAAATAAGGAATTCCTACCTTGACGGGATTACCAGGCAACTACAAATTACTTTAACGGCTTAAGACAATGTTCAACGATCCAGAGCTAAACGGAAAATACCTCGGCACAATTTCACAGGATTTTGTGAAAGTGTCGGATACATTAAAAGATGCATCGTATCAAATCCGTAAGGCTGGTTTTGATTTTCCCATCTTTCCAATCTCTAAAGAAGAATTGCCAATCGGACAATTGTTAATCCCGAGCGAACCTCTCAACCTGGTATGGAATTATTACGCGTCTTTCCTGAATGAATTTGTTCAGCGTGAATTAGTCGCTGCCGATAAAGAGGGCGACTTTAAAAACAACTACAAAGACCCGGATGAATTTTGCTGTCTCTTTGTGGTTGACAAAGAGTTTACCAGTTTCGTTTACATTCCGTTTCCGGAAGACTAGGCTTGTTATTTAACGATCGCCTGATAAATCAAGGTGCGAAGTTTGTTTTGATCATCCAGGTTATTCGTTGGTGTTAGTTGTTTAAAATAAACGACTACCATGTCTTCTTTGGGATCAACCCAATAGCTGGAACCGTACGCTCCACCCCAACCATACTCACCTACAGAGCCTGGCACACCTCGATCGCCCAGGTCCTCACAAACAGAAAAACCAAGACCAAAGCCAATACCAGAACCCCAACTATATTTAATCTCGCCAAGATGGCTTACCGTCATTAGTTCAACTGTGCTGGGAGCAAGAATACGATTTCCATTGAAAGTGCCTTTGTTGAGCATCATCTGAAGGAACTTCGCATAATCAGCAGCAGTTGAAAGCAACCCTGCTCCGCCCGAAAAACTTTTTCTCGGTCCGTTAACATAGGCCCCCTGGCCAACCATACCGCCCGGGTCGGGTGAGCGCTCAAGTGGCTTATCTGCATAAGCCGAGTACACTGCAGCAAGGCGATTCACTTTGTTTTGTGGCAAATAAAAATGTGTGTCTTTCATGCCAAGCGGTGTTAGAATACGAGAGGTGATAAATTCATCCAGTGATTTACCGGAAACTTTTTCGATCACAACACCCAGTATGTCGGTGTTATATCCGTACACAAATTTCTCACCCGGATGCTCATCCATCGGAAGCTTGGCCAGTCTTGCAATGGTAGCACCAACCGGTTCATCGCGATCAGCAAAGTACCAACCTTGTATACCTGCCTCTTTCCACTTATCAGCGGCAGGGCCACCACCATAACCAATACCGGCCGTGTGGGTGAGTAAATCACGAATGGTAATTTGTCGCTTAGCTTTTATAATATCATATCCTCCACCGGCTCTGGGTTCTGCAACCGTTGTTTCTTTAAACTCCGGAATGTATTTACCTACAGGATCAGCAATTAATAACTTTCCCTCTTCCTGCAAAATCATGATCCCCACACTTATCAACGCTTTGGTTTGGGAGGCAATTCTAAAAATCGCATCGTTTTGCATAGTAGCATTTGCCTCCATATCTCGCTTGCCAAAAGCATTGAAGTACGCAACCTTACCATGCCGCGCAACCAACACTACGCTTCCCGACATCTTTTTCTCATTCGCATAACCTTGAAAAACGGTGGTGATTCGTTGAAGTCGCTCTGGCGAAAAGCCCAACTCTTCGGGCTTGCCAACAGGAAGTTCTTGTGCGCAAAGCGTTGTTACAAAAATTAAAAAAACAAAGAGGAAAGAAATTCTGCGGAGAGTTTGGCTGATCATAACCATGGGATTTAGTTACACTATATTAAAAATGATTAAAGCCATTTCAAAATTTGTCGCATAGCTATTCTCCTTTGAAATGATTCCACCCTTGCGCAGTAATGGGCACCACTGTTTCCTGCTTGGTCACTAATACATGTTGTGTTGGATCATTATGGATATGGCCAATAAAATGAATGTCGGGGTGATTTTTCAATTTCTCGTAATCAGCTGGCTTTATAGTGAATAGTAGTTCATAGTCTTCACCGCCATTCAACGCGCACGTGATCGGATCCATGTTAAATTCAATCGCTGTTTCGTATGTATCGTGATCAATCGGCACTTTGTCTTCAAATATTTTGATACCCACATTGGATTGTTTGCCGAGATGTAACAACTCCGATGCAAGTCCATCCGAAATATCGATCATCGAAGTGGGTAAACAACCCCGCTCGCGCAATTCATGAATAATATCCATGCGCGCTTCTGGTTTTAATTGTCGCCCCACCAGGTATTCATACTTTTCAATATCAGGCTGCATTTCCGGATTGGCTAAAAAAACCTGCTTCTCACGCTCCAATACTTGTAAGCCTATGTAGGCGGCACCTAAATCGCCAGTCACACAAATAATATCATTCACCATTGCTCCACTTCGTTTCACTACCTGATCTTTAGCTACCCGGCCTAACACGGTAATCGAGATGACAAGGCCTGAAGCAGAAGCTGACGTATCGCCACCCACCAGATCGACTTTATAATTTTGGCAGGCAGCATGAATACCTTCAAACAAAGCATCTACTGCTTCTAATGAAAATCGATTACTGATCGCTAACCCGATCACAATTTGTTCGGGCTTACCGTTCATGGCAGCAATGTCAGAAACATTCACAGCAACGGCTTTGTAGCCTAAATGCTGTAAGGGCATATACGATAAATCAAAATGAATGCCTTCGAGAAGCATATCGGTAGAGACTAACAATGAATCATCTCCGGCATCGATGATTGCGGCATCATCACCTATTCCAAGTAAGGTACTTTGATTGGAGATTGAAAACTTACTTTGAATCCGGTCGATAAGACCAAATTCACCCAGTTTAGAAAGTTCTGTTCGTGTTTCACTCATGATGGTAAGGGCCATTAGTCGGCCAGATTGTTTGTTTGTCCGTCAAAAGTACTATTTGGCACCCATTTCCGGGTAAAGTAATCCATAACATGTATATAGGAGCACAAAATAAACTGGTTATGAAAAGGAGTGTTGTATTGCTAGTCGCCTTAATCATGTTTGCTTCCTGTGCTACTCCCAAAGCATATTATGAAACCAAGGAGGGAAAAAGAAAACAGAAATATTACAATGATATTCAGTTCGGGAAAAACCCACACCCGAAAATGAAATTCTGATCAACGCTTTTCCTGGCAAAGTTCGATTAGCACATGGTTGGTTGATTTAGGATGCAGAAACACAACCTCTTTATTATCTGCTCCCGGAAATGGTTTATCTGCTAACAGTGTAAATCCCTGAGTTTTTAACTCATTCATTTTATCCTCAATAGGATCGGCATCAAAAGCCAGGTGATGGAGACCCTCGCCTCGTTTCTCAATAAACTTGGCAATCGCTGAATCGGGTCGGGTGGCTTCCAGCAATTCTATTTTAATTCCACCCACTTCAAAAAAAGAAGTCCGTACACCCTCTGACTCAACCGCTTCAATTTTATAGTGGGGTTTACCCAATAGCTTTGCAAACAACTTATTCGACTCTTCAAGATTCTTAACGGCTATGCCTATATGCTCTAGTTTATTCATACCTTTTATTACTCTGATTTTGCTAATTTTGACAGGAAATTGGGAAACTTTTCAGGGTTTACGAAAGTTTTAAAGCGAAATGGCGAAAATCAACATAGAAACAACCAGTGATGTGCATGTAGAGGCAGCCCGGGTGCAACAGCAGATAAAGGACTATCTGGGTTTACGTACCAGTGACCTGATTTTCGAATATTCGAGTCACGATGGCAAAACCAAACTCGATCTGATCACCATCAATCCGCGTCATAATCAGTCATTTCTTTTTCGTTCCGAAACCGGGGCTGACAAAGTAGATGCCCTAAAAAAAATGTGGGATTATGTTCAGAATTATAAGGAAAAGGAAAATTCGTATACAATTCAGTGGGTAACTAAAAACGACCGCGAACTGCATACCTCTTACTTCCGGGCCAGCAATATTCTGGATGCCCTGGAAAAATTATATTATGCCCGCGACAGGAACACAATTACCGTGTTTAGTGTTGTAATGAATCCGATATCCTAGAAAACCATGATCAGCGTAACCGATAAAGCAAAAGAGAGAATTACCAATCTTCGCATTGAAGAAGGCAAATCAGAAAATCATAACATCCGTGTGTCTGTAAAAGGTGGTGGGTGTTCTGGTTTGATGTATGATTTGGGCTTTGACGATCAGATCAATCCTGTTGATCAGGTCTTTGAAGATAAGGGTGTAAAAATTCTGGTTGACAAGAAAAGCTTGTTGTATCTGCTCGGCACCACGCTGGATTTTTCTGATGGACTCAATGGCAAGGGATTTCAGTTTATCAACCCGAATGCTTCGCGCACGTGCGGCTGCGGGGAAAGTTTTTCGGTTTAATTCAATTCAATTGTTGCAATACACTTCAATTCAATAGCAATTGGAGTTGGCAATGCATTTACCTCAACGGTAGTGCGACACGGTTGGGTTGCCTTGTCGGGAAAATAGGATGCATAGATTTTATTAAACACCGGAAAATCGTCTTTCATGTTCGTAAGGTAGACGGTGATGTCAACCAGATTTTCCCAGCTCGATCCGGAAGCTTCCAACACATATTTTACATTCTGAAACACCGAATGACATTGCTCTTCGATGTTATAGGAAACGATGTTTCCATTTACATCCAGCGTAACGCCAGGGATTTCTTTCGACCCTTTCTTACGAGGACCAACTCCAGATAAAAAAAGCAGGTTTCCTACTCTTCTTGCGTGGGGATAGGGACCAACGGGTTCAGGGGCTTTATCAGAAGAAATTATTTCATCCATAATTTAAATTCCAAAAACCAAACTCGCCCATAAACTATGGTACTCCGCACCTTCCTTTTCGGAATGGATCATCTTTACACTGCTCACCATCCAAGGACCGGAGGCACTGAGTGGAAACCTCATTGTGCCGTCATTCTCAGTATAAATGTTCTGGAGAAAAGTAGTGGTGTTTACTTTATTCCAGACTTTAACCAACGCATGAGCTGCTGGTTTCCCTTCAAACAAAACCCGGCATTGCAAATGATCTCCTACCTTCAATGCATAAGGATTCTGATCAGGAATAATTTCATATCGTAACCCAATTTTTTTCTTGTAGGTGTCATCGGTCTTGTTGCCCGTTTGAACCAACAGCTTGGCAAAGCGGGTGTAAAACTCAGTGGATTTTTTGTTAAGACTTCCTGATTTAGTTCGCTCATCCAGAATATAATCAAGTCCATCTTCTTTGAGGTAGTCATTAAATTTTTCGCCCTCCAATTCGATGTAGGCTGAATTGCTCTGCAGCGAAAATAAATACGTTCCTTCCAGATCGGCTTTGATGACAAGATTATTTTCCTGCGTCAGCTTAATATCTTTTGCGAGATCGCGAATTACACTGATACGGTGTAGCTGAATTTTCTCAGCTTTGTGTTTTTTCAAATCCCAAAATTCACCATTAAAACTCTCGCCCACCATAAAGTCGAGCTTAATCTCTTCACCTACCGCATATTTAAATTTCTTTGGCTGCAGCCAGAATTCGTGGGCACTCGAAATTAGACTTGCTACTAAAACAATCGCAAACGTGATAAGCTTTTTCATTAATTTAGTTTTCGTATAATAAACAGTAAGCAACTATCAGTAGGCACTTCTTAGCAAAGGCTTGCTTACTGCCCATTGCCTACTGCTTACTTTTTTCTACTTCCCATAATCTCCTCAATCTCTTCCGCCTCAATCGGGATGTTGCTCATCAGGTCAAAATTCTTTGTCTTTCCAATCACCACATTATTTTCCAATCTGATCCCGAATTTTTCTTCTTTGATATAAATACCTGGTTCAATGGTCCATACGGAATCTACTTGTACCTTATCATGCATGTTGCCCACATCGTGCACATCTAACCCCAGCATGTGTGAGGTGCCGTGATAAAAATATTTCTTGAAGGCCGGGTTCTCTGGATTTTGATTCTTAATATCGGTCTTGTCGATCAATTTTAGTTTTAGCAACTCAGCCTCCATCATTTTTTCGATCTCCTTATGGTAATCGAAATACACCACATTAGGCCGCAGGATTTTATTTGCTTCACGCTGAATGCGAAGCACGGCATTATAAACTTCCTTTTGCCGCTTGGTATACTTTCCACTTACAGGTATCGTGCGTGTTAAATCAGAATTATAATTCGCATACTCAGCCGCCACATCCAAAAGCACAAGATCGCCTGCATGGCACTGTTGACTATTTTCGATGTAGTGAAGGATTACATTGTTTTCACCCGAAGCAATGATGGGAGTGTAAGCAAATCCTTTCGACCCCAGTCGTTTAAACTCATGAATAAATTCTGCTTCGAGTTCATACTCCATGACTCCCGGCCGCAAATAATTCAGCACCCTCCGAAAACCACATTCTGTTATGTCACAAGCTTTCTGTATCAATTCTATTTCGCGCGGTTGTTTCACCCTGCGCAACTCACCCATTACCGGAGCAATTCTTTTGTATTTATGCAAGGGATATGTCTTCTGGCACCAGTCAATAAATCGTGCATCCCGGCTTTGCACGAGAATATCAGAACGGTAATGTTCATTTGTGTTGAGGTATACATTTTCAACACCTCCCATGGTCATCATATGATGAAAGAGGTTCTTAAACCCCGACACCCAAACCACAGTTTCAATGCCCGAAATTTCAGTTGCTTCTTTTTTGGTCAGCTTATGACCCTCCCATTTCTCCATCAGTTCATTGGGTTCACGAAGGAAAAGCACTTCGCGGTATTTCTTATCCGGAAAATCCGGACAGATTACAACCATACTTTCTTCCTGGTGAATACCGCTTACATAATACAGGTCACTGTTTTGAATATAGCCAAGTGTGCCATCCGCATTGCTGGGCATAATATCGTTGGAATTAAAAACCACTAGCGAGCCCGGCTTCAGGCTTTTTACCAATCGCTTACGGTTAGAGATAAATAATTCCTTACCAATAGGTTCGTGTCGCATTGAATTTGGGATTTACTTGATTTATCAGTTAACTTCCGATAGATTTTGGAAAGTTACAAAATACCCTCGCACATGAAAAAGCAATCTACCCTATTTGTCCTTTTGTTGATTTTATCTTCCTCCCTCCAGGCTCAGGAAAAAAAATACACCCCAACCCCGGAGAATATGAAATCCCGCGAATGGTTTCAGGATGCCAAGTTTGGGTTGTTTATCCACTGGGGTGTTTACAGTGTGTTGGGTGATGGCGAATGGGTGATGAATAACCAAAAGATTCCTATCAAAACGTATGAAAAACTTCCGGCCTTCTTTAACCCGACCGAATTTAACCCCGCTGAGTGGGTAAAGATGGTGAAAGATGCCGGCATGCAATACATCACCATCACCAGCAAACACCACGATGGCTTTGCCATGTACGATTCAAAAGTTTCGGACTATAACATTGTAAAGAAAACTCCTTACGGAAAAGATGTCTTGAAAATGCTGGCGGATGAATGCCGCAAGCAAGGCATTAAACTTTTCTTTTATCATTCACAGCTCGACTGGCATCATCCGGATTACTTTCCACGGGGCAATACAGGTGTTGGCTATACGGGTCGTGACGAAAAGGGCGACATGAACAAATACCTGGACTACATGGATGCCCAACTTACAGAACTACTTACCAACTATGGCGATGTGGCCGGTATTTGGTTTGATGGTATGTGGGATAAAAAAGATGACGACTGGCGCCTGGAAAAAACATATTCCCTTATCCATCAACTACAACCTGCTGCTTTGGTAGGAAGCAACCATCATCGTGCCCCTTATGAAGGCGAAGATTTTCAAATGTTTGAAAAGGATTTGCCCGGTCACAACACCACTGGCTTTGCACCCGAACAAAAAATTGGTGATCTGCCTAAAGAAACCTGCGAAACGATCAATAACTCCTGGGGATTTAACCTGCAGGATGATCGCAATAAGAGTCGCAAAGAATTGATTCAATACCTGGTGAAAGCCGCAGGGTACGGATCGAACTTTCTATTGAACGTTGGCCCGATGCCTAACGGAAAAATTCAGCCCGAACATATTGAATTATTAAAACAAATGGGTGAATGGAACAAACAATATGGTGAGACCATTTATGGTACCCGGGGTGGCCCGTTAAGCGCTCGCGATTGGGGTGTGATGACTCAAAAAGGAAATAAAATCTATGTTCACATTCTTAAGTGGCATGACGAAACGCTTACACTTCCTAAACTTGGAAAGAAGGTAGTAAGTGCAAAAATCTTTATTGATAAAACTCCGGTTAAGTTTTTAGAGAATGATTTTGGCTTAAGCCTTAAAGTACCTAAAGACAAAATGAATGATGTGGATACGGTAATAGAACTGGAAGTGAAATAAATTAACAATGGACAGTTGACAATGGATAATTAGGGCCGGCTAAATTGTCAACTGTTCATTATTAATTGTCAATTAGTTGCTTTCTCCCTGCGGATCATTCACATCATCGGTATCTACATAATTGATGATGATGAAGGTAAATAACAATCCCGAGAACAATCCTTCCAATGCCACCATGAATGCACTAATATAAGGGTTGAGATATCTGCCCATGGGTTCGTTCTCAATAATACCTGCCATAAAGGCGCTGTCTAACGACATGTAGGCAAAAAGAAAAATTGCAAATACGGCAGAACCCACAGCACCCGTTGCCACCCCGGTAATCAATGCACGGAAGTAATTCATGTGCTCTTCATGGGTCTGCTTGAATTTCTTTAGTGCGAAAAAAATACCTCCTACCTGAATAAAAACATTCAGAAAGCGTAGCTCGTAATGGTGCGCAAGCCCTGCTATTTTCATGATCAGGAAAAAAGCAATCAGGCCACCAGCTATTTTTAAGCCGTAACTTTCAGGAATGCGATTAGGATTGTTGAAAAAATTCATGGTGTACGGGTTTAGTCTGCAGGCTAATTTTTACATTTTTTAACACATATACAACCTTTTACGTCCTTAAATATTTTAATATCTTCGATAACTGTTTATCAAACAGGCTAACCCCCATCTAAAAACCCTAATAATTAAATCATATGATCAAGAAAATTCTATTCATTATCGCGGGACTTATTGTTCTGCTGGTGTTGGTTGGATTTGTGCTTCCCGCCAAATTGGACATTACAAAAAGTTTCACAATAAACGCTCCCGCTTCAGCTGTCTTTGAAGAGATCAATGACCTAAAACGATGGGAAACCTGGCAATATTGGAACACACTCGATCCAGATATGAAAATTACATATGGTGAAACAACCGAGGGCACCGGAGCTTCTTATACCTGGGAAGGACCCAAGATGGGCAATGGAACACTGGGAATCTCAGAAAGTATTCCTGATAAATCAGTTGCCATTCAAATGGATTTCGGAGGCAATCCGGCAAAAGCATTTTATTCGGTTGAACCCGATGGCGATAACACACAATTGAAATTAAATTTCACGAATGATGCCGGTATGGATCCAATTGGTCATTGGATTAATGTTTTTATGAAAGGCGAGATTGAAAAATCGTTCGAGTATGCAGGAGAAAAAATTAAAGGTATTGCGGAAGCAAAACCAAAGTTTACATATCTAATTACGGAAGAAGCAATTCCAACTATAAGTTATGTGGGTTTAATGCACACTATGAGTCCGCAAGATCCAGCAGCAGTCAGCACTCAAATGGCTAAGATGTATAGCGAGTTGGAGACTATTTTAAAGAAAGCCAAGGTTACCGTTACGGGTTATCCCTTCGCACTCTATCCTGCTTTCACCGAAGAATCAATGGATATGATTTGTGCCATGCCAGTGGCTGCAGATGCCAAATTGCCAGCTAAATACAAAGTTGAAACCATCGGTGGTGGCAGCGCAATAAAAGGAATTTATAAAGGCGACTATGCTAACCTGATGGCACTTCACCTTGAACTTGATAAGTATTTACAATATAAAGGACTTACTATGAATGGTGCTCCCATGGAAGTGTATGTTACTGACCCTATGTTGGAAAAGGATACTGCTAAGTGGATAACCGAAGTGTATTACCCAGTAACTAAAAACTAAGTTGACATTACAAGAATTTAAATCATCACTACAGGAACAGCAACCTCCACCGGTTGCTGTTCTCTTACAAGCCTTGTGGTATGATGCAAAAGGTGATTGGGAAAAATCGCATGAACTCGCCCAAGATGTAAACACACCCGATGGATCATGGGTGCATGCCTACCTACATAGAAAAGAAGGTGATCAATTCAATGCGCAGTATTGGTACAATAGAGCCCATCGAAAAATGCCGGAGTTCTCGTTGGAGAAAGAATGGGAAGAAATCACCATTACATTACTCAATAAGTAAATCCCAATTCCTTCAACCCATTTTGCACTTCCGGACAAGACATAAACAGTTCCCATAACAACCCCGAACGTTGATTCTCCATCATCACCACAATAGGACCTTGATCAATCGCCAAGTACCACGGCTTGAACCAATCGTGATGCACACTGAACCCATCATAGAATCCGTAGGGGCCAAATGATTTTTCGCCCAGATCGAAATAAAAATGTTTCATGGCTTCCATACTTTGTGTTGGAGTATAAGGAAATGATGACAAGGCAGCCGTTGGTGTAATAACACCCGCATCTTCATTAGGGCTATGGGCCGAATAAAAATTAACCGAATACCCAGCCGTAAGGCCCCAGCTGTTTTTACCATAATCTTTATAGCCTTTAGGATTCTCAACGCAGTACTGATAATTGATTAACGTGTGATTTACATTGTGTTGCCAGTAATCCGCATAGCGGTCTTTCAACTTGCGCGGATCAAGTCCCAGGAAAGAATAATGTGACCAAAATAAGGGTCCGCCAAATTGTGGTGCTCCATTGTGTTTCAAATCAAGATGATACCCATATTGCTGATGGGAAGAATCATTCTTCATGGCACCACCTCTGGCCCATCCCTCATGATACGTAACAGCCGGTACACTATGTGTTGGTGATGCGGCTGCCAGTACATACGTAATTAAACATTCGTTATATCCTTCCAAAGGAAAATTCATGATCCATTCTTTGTCGGGCGACCAATGCCAATACAACACATTCTTTCCCCCTCTTCTATACCAATCCCACTCAACTTCACGCCAGAGTTTATCAATGCGTGCAGCCAATGCCTTCTCCTGATCACTGCCATCTTTAAAATATTGACGCACACAGAGCAAGCCCTGTATGAGGTACGCTGTTTCCACCAAATCTCCACCGTTATCATTGGCACCAAAGGGTTTTACTTTGCCCGTTTCGCCATTCATCCAATGCGGCCACGCACCTTTAAACCGATCGGCCTTTTCCAGAAAGGTGATCAGCTTTTCAAATCGTTCTACACCTTGCTGCCGGGTTATAAATTTTCGTTCTATGCCTACCAGAATGGCCATTACACCAAAACCGGTACCTCCGGATGTGACGATATGCTTGTCGTTATCAGGATATACATCGTCCACATGAAAACGCTCACGGGCTGCACCAGATGTTGGTTCGGCACCCTCCCAGAAATATTGAAAGGTTTTATACTGCACGAGAGTAAATAAAGAATCATCGCTAATCCTTTCTTCAGCTATGTGTTCTGCAGGCTTTTGCGTATTGCAGGCAACAAAGCCAACCACTACAGCGAGTAAGAAAATAGCCTTACCTGTTTTCTGTTTCATGTTCTCTTGATTTTAAGGTACGTTCCCTCCAAAGTAGTAATTCCTTTTTTCTCTTTTCTAATTCTTCGGCCGAGGGTTTATAATTTATCAATGCCTTCAAATCTGGCTGACCAGCATCTACCCATGCCGTATACCAAACATCTCCAATTTTTTTTACACTACCCCGGAACTGACGTTCCACCATTCCTGAGAGCTGCCGATGATACTTTTCAGCATATTCCTGCGAATACACCTTCACGGTTTGTTTGCCTTTGCTTTCGAAATTGAATTTGCTTTCACCTTCACTTTCAGAAAGATTCTTTTCAAGCCTCAAAACAGAGTCAACCGCTTCATGCGACTGAATAACTATTTCCCAGGCCGCCAGTTGAACATTGGGCAGATAAGTAGCCGGCCCAACAAAAAAATCATACTGTTCAAAGTAAAGTTCGGGCAAGCGCGATTCCCAAAAACCATGGATGCCAACCTGGTCGGTGAGTTGGCCGTCATAATTCTTTGTAGTGTGCAAAGGCACATGCGCATCGGCTATGTAATGACCTAAGTCGGCCGATACCCGGAGTATTCGTTCGGGATCGTTAAGAAGAAATGCTTCCTTTAATTGAAAATACATTCTATAGATATGCCACGGAACAATTCCTCGGGCCTGAAGTGAGTCTTCACCATATTTTTTGACTGCGTCACTCCAATAGCGGGGAAGCTTGAAGGCTGCGCTATCACCATAGTCATCCAGATCAATATAATGCCGTGGAGCTTCTTCAGGAACAGAATAACGTCTACGGTCGGCATTGACAGCCGCTTCAGAAAGGTATTCGATGTTTTTCTTATAAAAGCCAGACATGGCAGGTGGCAGGGTAAAAACCGCCAAGTGGTTAATCTTTTTATGGGCAAAAAAACCCCATAAAAATGAGAACTGGACCATTGAAAAGAGCCCAATTACCACCAAATTCACCTTTTTCGACATACCCTTAAAGATATTCAAACTCAATTGGGTTGCCTCGTTTGCATTTCCAATTATTGCGCTTATTTTTGCAATCCGTTTGAAAAAAGCATTATGGCAAATCACAAATCCGCAGAGAAAAGAATAAGAGCTAACGAAACCAAGCGCGTTAGAAACCGCTATCAGGCTAAAACAACTCGCACTCAAATCAAAAAATTGAATGCAACAACTTCAAAAGATGAAGCCAAGGCGCTTCTAAAAGAAGTTTCCGGGTTGATTGATAAATTAGCCAAAAAGAATATTATTCATTGGAAAAAGGCTGCCAATCAGAAATCAAAGCTTACTAAGCGAGTAAACGCCTTAGCATAAGTCTTATCAATATTATTTTTCCCTCCCTGGCTGTTGTCGGGGAGGGTTTTTTTATGCCCACGCGAAGCGTTGCAATCTCGCCATATTAAATTCCTACCTTAGATTTTGTGAAAATCGAAGACAGCAAACCCTTAAACATCAAAGACTGGTCGCCAGAAGACCGGCCACGAGAAAAACTTTTGCAGAAGGGAACCTCTGCACTTACCGAAGCTGAACTTATTGCAATTTTAATTGGCTCTGGTACGGTAAAGGCCAGCGCAGTTGAGTTGGCAAAAAAAATTCTACATCTGGGGAATAACAGCTTAAATGAGCTGGCTCGTCTTACAGTGAAAGACTTGATGAAAGTTAAAGGTATTGGTGAAGCAAAAGCTATCACCATTGTAGCCGCTTTGGAACTTGGCCGCAGACGTAAAGAACAAGACCCTGCAGAAAAACCTAAAATAAACTCATCTAAGGATGCGTTTGATCTTTTGAAAGGTGATTTTATGGATTTGCCACATGAAGAATTTTGGGTTTTGTTGTTGAACCGGGCAAATCGGGTTATCAACAAGAAAAGAATCAGTGGCGGAGGTGTATCCGGCACGGTTGCCGATCCCAAGATAATCTTCAAACTGGCGTTAGAAGAACTGGCCAGTGGTTTTATTGTGGCCCATAATCATCCTTCAGGCAACCTGACAGCAAGCCAGAGCGACCTGGACTTAACCCGAAAACTTAAAGAATCAGGCAAGCTGCTGGAAATACAGTTACTTGACCATCTGATCATTACTAACCAGAAATACTTTAGCTTTGCAGATGAAGGGCTGATATAATTGACTATGAAGACCGTATACGGTGTCTTATTTGTGGTGCTATTGATACTTCTGGTGGCATTTGGTTATTCGCCACACGAAGAGGAAGCCATTGTGCGGAGGCCAAACACGGTTGATACGCTATACATCGACTCCCATCAGCCAACCAATACTCTGCCTGTAAGAGAAATCTCCGCCTATCCAGACCCTAATCCCTACATGCAACAAGTGGTTAGCAGCTATGAAAACTTTATCAGACAGGCCATAAAAAGAGGAACCGCACCGGGAGCTGCTGTGGCCATTGTTCGGGATACCTCCATAATTTTTTTACAGGGCTTTGGCTTAAAACAAATGGGAATTCAAGACTCTATCGACATCAATACCGTGTTCCGATTGGGTTCTGTATCAAAATGTTTTGCTTCTGTGCTGGCGGGCACGTTGGTGAGCGATCAATTAATCAATTGGGACGATCCCATCATAAAATACTATCCTCAATTCCAGTTGAAATCAAAAGAGCATACTGAAAAATTAACCATCCGTCACGTATTGTCGCATACAACCGGGTTGCCCTATCATGCATATACCAATATGATTGAAGAGCATATCCCACTTGACACATTATTAACAAGTCTTAAGAGCGTAAGTCTGTTTGGTGAACCCGGGCAGATCTATAGTTATCAAAATGTTGGCTATAGCCTGATTGAAAAAGTGGTAGAGGCTGCCACACACCAAACGTTTGAACGGGCACTCACCGAAAATATTTTTAAACCACTTGATATGCGTAATAGCTCCGCCTCGTACGAAGCAATTATGAGCAATACCAATGTGGCCAAACCTCATTTCTTTTCGCGCAAACGTTGGGTTTCAGTTCCTATCTCGGACACTTACTATAATGTTTCTCCGGCAGGTGGTGTTAATGCCAGCATTGGTGACATGGCACTATGGCTTCGGGCGCTCATGAGTGGCTCATCTGCCTTAATGACGGACACTACCTTGAACGAAATTTTTGAACCGCAGGTAAAAGCTATTTCAAAAAACAGAAACTTCTGGCGGTGGAAGAGACCACGGGCCTCTTACTATGCTCTCGGCTGGCGAGTGATAACATTCCAAAACGATACACTTGAATATCATGGCGGGTATGTCAATGGTTATCGGAGTGAAGTTGCCATTGATCGAAAAAATCGCATTGCCATTTGTGTGCTTACCAATTCTCCGGGTAATCTTTCCGATCTGTCTATTCCTGAGTTTTTTAAACGCTACTCACTCCATGCAGATTCAATAGCATTCTGGGAAAACAGAAACAAGTTGATCCTTGTTAAAAATAAAGATCTGAGTTCTCCGGCACTCAATTGAAAATGAAAAGCTCACGCTTCGTTCCGATTATCATCATTCTGGCAATTGCTGCTTTTGTAATTTATTCGTTGCAAGGTGGATCTTCCGATGAAGATTATCTGGCCATCATTCAGAAGGATAGAAACGAGAAAGCAGAGTTTATGAAATCGGGAAATGGCTCACCCTTTCTAAAAGACAGTATCCCCTTTACAGAGCTTAATTACTTTCCAATTGATCCGAAATACAGGGTAAAAGCAAAACTCCAACCTATTGAGGGTAAAAAAGTTGTCATGCTCGCCACCAGCGATGGTAACCAGCAAAAATACCTGGAGTATGCAACCGCTATATTTTCACTGGATGGAATTGAAAACCGTTTGCTCATTCTTGAATTGATGGAGATGGGGCCGCAGCGTGGAAAATTATTTCTAGCCTTTGCCGATAAAACCAGTGGCTCGGAAACCTATGGAGCTGGCCGATACCTCGATGTAAAAAAAGTGCCCGCAGCTACTTCGGTTGTGCTAGATTTTAATCTGGCCTATAATCCTTATTGTGCATACAACGATAGTTACTCATGTCCCTTTCCTCCAAAGGAAAATCTGCTGAGTGTACCGATTTTGGCAGGCGAGAAAAACTATCATCCCTGATTTGTATAATCAACAAAGCGGTTTAGAAAAGAGCATGCAATCCTGTATTTTTGGAGCGCTGATTTTTCGTAACCTATGAAGATTTCCTACCACTGGCTCAAGCAATACATTGACATCCCGGAAACTGCTGAAGAAATTGGTCATGTATTAACAGCTACCGGTTTAGAAGTTGAAAGTGTTGAGCCCTTTGAAACTGTGAAAAGCGGACTCAAAGGACTGGTGGTAGGTGAAGTAATAACCTGCACCAAACACCCCAATGCCGATAAATTATCGATCACAACTGTAAATGTTGGAGACAAGATCTTGCCCATCGTATGTGGCGCTTCCAATGTGGCAGCCGGGCAGAAAGTGGTTGTAGCACTTCCCGGAACAACCGTTTATCCAACAACCGGTGAACCCTTTACCATAAAAGCCACCAAAATTCGTGGCGAAGTTTCAGAAGGAATGATTTGCGCTGAAGACGAAATTGGGCTAGGCGAAAGTCATGCGGGCATCATGGTACTTACAACCGATGTAGCCAATGGCACACCCGCTGCAGAATTTTTTCAGATTGAAAATGATTTTGTTCTTGAAATCGGGTTGACACCCAATCGTGCAGATGCCGCTTCGCATATTGGCGTGGCCCGGGATATTAAAGCCGCCCGCAATCGGGTACTTTGTTTGCCTTCCATAGATGCTTTTAAAGTCGAAAATAAAAACCTTACAATCCCGGTTGAAGTTGTAAACACGAATGGTTGTCCACGCTATTCAGCAGTTACTATTTCAGGTGCTACAGTAGGTGAATCGCCTGCTTGGCTAAAAAACAGATTGAAATCGATTGGTTTGTCCTCTATCAATAACATCGTAGACATCACGAATTTTGTTTTGCACGAAACCGGTCAGCCCCTGCATGCATTTGATGCCGATGAAATAGCTGGCAAAAAAGTTATTGTAAAAACCTTACCGGCTGGAACGAAATTCAAAACGCTGGACAATAAAGAACGCACGTTGGCTGCCTCAGACCTGATGATATGCAATGCTGAAGAACCGATGTGTATGGCCGGTGTTTTTGGCGGGATTAAATCCGGGATAACTGCCAAGACTAAGAATATTTTTTTAGAGAGTGCGTGCTTTTCTCCTGATTATGTCCGTAAAACAGGAATGCTCCATCAGTTAAAAACCGATGCTTCGTTTCGGTTTGAGCGTGGCACAGATCCAAACATGACAATTTATGCATTGAAACGCGCAGCGTTGTTGATCCAGGAGATTGCAGGCGGATCCATTTCCTCTGAAATAATAGATATCTATCCAACTAAAATCGAAAACCGACTTATCCCCGTAAAGGATAAGAATATAAACAGGCTTATCGGTAAAATTATTTCCAAAGCAGAAATTTTTAATATCCTCGAAGGTCTGGATATATCCATTGTCAATAAAAACGAAACAGGCTTTACTGTTTCTGTTCCTCCTTACCGGGTGGATGTAACTCAAGAGGCTGATGTAGTGGAAGAGATTCTTCGCATTTATGGATTTAATAACATTGAATTATCCGAAATAGCGGGCACCGATTACCTCGCTGAATTTCCCGAAAAGGACATCAACAAATTTATGCGTACACTGGGAGCTCAATTAGTAGGGAATGGATTTTATGAAATACTTACCAATTCTTTAACGAATGCCGCCTACCAGCAAAAACATAGTCTTACTTTCTCCGGATCAGCGGTAGAAATGGTAAATAAACTAAGTGAAGAACAGGGTATTTTACGTCAAACGATGTTGTTCACCGGGCTGGAGGTTTGTAGCTATAACATAAATCGAAAGCAAAAAGACCTTAAACTTTATGAGTTCGGCAAAATCTATTGGAAGACAGATGCCGCAGACTCCGCGGAAGCAAAAACGACATACAAAGAGGAAGAAAGACTGGCTTTGTATTTAAGCGGAAATTTTGAAACTGAAAACTGGCAACAAAAAGTCAGAGCAGTAACCTATTTTGACCTTGCTCAGCAGGTGGTTCAACTTCTTGAAAAATCGGCTATAGAAAATTATACGCTGGAAAAACTGGATGATCCGCTTTTTGACTATGGCATGCGGCTTCTGAAAGGGACAAAAGAACTTGGTAAACTTGGCAAGGTAAAAACAGCCTTGGTCAAGGATTTCAGTATCAAGCAGGAAATATTTTATGCTGATCTTTCTACCGCCTTGCTTTTCAAGTCGGCAAACCCTAAGTTCGTTGTGAAGGACGTGCCGAAGTTCCCGGAAGTAAGGCGCGATCTTTCATTGGTCTTAGATAAACAAGTAACTTTTGAAGAAATCAGAGAGCTTGTGTTACGAACGGAAAAGAAACTGATCAAAGAAATAATCGCGTTTGATGTATATGAGGGTGATAAAATCCCAACCGGTAAAAAAGCCTATGCGTTGGGGTTTACCATACAGGATGAAAATAAAACCCTCACCGATGCGGAGATTGAAAAAGTGATGACGCGTTTGATGGGGGCTTTTGAAGAATCGATGGGTGCGGTAATCAGAAAATGAGGCGGAGGGTGATGTTGGAAATTGAAGGTAGTGACCTTGAATTTTAAAATTGAAATCTTGAATTAAGATATGGATCAGGAAGCATTAAAATCAGGCCTCAACGGTTTAGAAAGAAAAGTGTTAGTGTTGTTGAATGAGCATAAGGCGTTGAAAGACGAGCTCAAAGGACTAAAACTGGAGAACTATGAGCTCAAAACTGACTTGAAAAAGCGAGACGAACAGCTTTATCATTTTAAAAATCAGATTAAAATCACTAAGATTGTAGACCATATAAACCCGGAAGACGGAGGTGTTTCGGAGTTGAAAAGGAAAGTTGACGAGTATATCCGCGAAATCGATAAGTGTATTGCTCACTTGAGCAGATAACCGGTAAAGTTGATGGACGAATTATCAGTAAAAATAAAGATTGCAGACCGCGAATACCCTATGAAGGTAAAGCGCAAGGAAGAAGAAAAAGTGCGTGCGGCCGGCAAAGTCATCAACGAGAAGATAAAGCATTACCGGGAACAGTTTGGAATTGACGATAAACAAGACCTGCTGGCCATGGTGGCATTCGATTGTTTGGTAGATAAAATAGCAGATGAAGAAAATCTGCAAGTAATAGACCAAACCGTGATTGAAAAGGTTAACCATATCAATCAATTGGTTTCCCAGGCACTCTAAGCCTTCTTTTAAATTCCCCTCCTACGTATTAGGTCAGTTGGCCTTTACCGGGTGTTTATAATTAACACCTAATTAAACTCATTATGTTACTACAATTTGGAATGCCAGGAAATCAGGAATGGCTGCTTATAGGTTTCATTGCATTGATTTCTGTTATTTTAATCGGTCTTTTGATTGGCACTCTCCTGTATAACCGCAGAATCAAAAGAAATGAACAATCCGCAACCGAAAAAGCAAAACTGATTATCCGGGAGGCCGAACTGCAAGCAGAAAACATCAAAAAAGACAAGATTATTGAAACAAAGGAAAAACTTCTGAAAATGAAGCAGGAGTTTGAGGAAGAAGCCAACCGTAAGAAGAATCAGATCATCAGCAACGAACAAAAGATTAAACAGCGCGAAGCCCAGCTTTCAAAAGAACTCGAAACAATCAAACGCAAGGAAGGTGAATTAGATGAAGAAAGACAAAGCCTGGCCGTGCAGCATGATCTGGTAAAAAAACGAAAAGAGGAACTCGATAAATTCAATGCCCAGAAAGTAGCCATCCTGGAGGGGATTTCTAAACTGACAGCCGATCAGGCCCGTGATCAACTGGTTGAATCCTTAAAAGAAGAAGCCAGCACAAAAGCCAGCTCTTACATTAAGGACATCATGGAAGAGGCTAAAATCACAGCCACCAAAGAAGCCAAAAAAATTGTAGTTGAAACCATACAACGCACAGCCACCGAACATGCCGTGGAGAACTGTGTGTCTATCTTTAATATCGAAAGTGATGATATTAAAGGAAAAGTAATTGGTCGTGAGGGTCGTAACATTCGTGCCCTGGAAGCAGCTACAGGAGTTGAAATTATTGTGGATGATACCCCGGAAGCGATCATTATTTCTGGTTTTGATCCCGTACGAAGAGAAGTAGCCCGTCTTTCGTTGCACAGACTTGTGCAGGATGGACGGATACACCCGGCACGCATTGAAGAAATTGTTGCTAAAACATTCAAAAATATTGAAGACGAAATCATTGAGATCGGGGAACGCACAATTATTGATCTGGGCATACACGGACTGGCCCCGGAATTGGTGAAAATGGTTGGCCGAATGCGCTACCGCTCATCGTATGGACAGAATCTTCTTCAGCATTCACGTGAAGTGGCTAATCTATGTGCCATCATGGCTGCGGAACTAGGGCTGAATGTTAAGCAAGCTAAACGTGCCGGATTGCTTCATGATATTGGTAAAGTATGGCCTGAGGAATTAGAGAAGCCACACGCCATTGTAGGTATGGAGCTTGCTCAGAAATACAAAGAGCATCCGGTTATTTGCAATGCCATAGGAGCTCACCACGATGAAATTGAGATGACCAGTATCATATCCCCCATCGTGCAGGCATGCGATGCTATTTCAGGAGCAAGACCCGGTGCCAGACGTGAGGTAATGGAGCAATACATCAAGCGATTGAAAGAACTTGAAAGTGTTGGTTTGAGCTTTGACGGTGTTGAAAAATGCTATGCCATTCAAGCGGGAAGAGAATTGCGTGTTATGGTAGATGCTGAGAAAGCATCGGATGAACGGGCTGCTCAACTTAGCTTCGATATCTCACAAAAAATTGAAAAGGATATGCAGTATCCGGGACAAATTAAAGTAACTGTAATTCGTGAGATGCGCAGCGTTGCTTACGCTAAATAAATTTCATATACACCGATAAAAGTGGCCCTCTTGGGGGCTTCTTTTATTTTAAAAACATTCCATTCTGTTTTCTTATATCTACTTTAGCAAATATTTCTTTTAACGGTAAGATTCAATTTTTTTTCATTGGTTAACTTTATCTGATGAAGCTAACGAGCATAAGGCATTAGCATGGTACTAGTAAAGAAGGTAAATGTAGGTGCGCTCCTGCTCATTCTCTCACATTGCGCTCTCCAGGGTCAAACCCTGCAACCCGATTCAATCATTGCGGAATCTGCGCTCCGTGCAACCATCAAATTATATGATTTGGCAATGGGTGAAAATTCTCATTTATACAATGGAAGAGAATTTATCAATCCTTTTGAAAAAAAAGAAGCGAAAGGACATATCTATTTCATTACGGATGATTGGCAGGATGGTTTTATCCTTTATGCAGGTCAACTATATGAGCATGTCTCACTCCGCTTTGATGTCTTTCAAAATAAAGTTATAGTAGAACATCCGAGAAGTCACCGCGAAATTGAACTTGATTCTAAAAAAATAAGCTACTTCGGATTAAATGAACAAAGATTTGTTCGGCTAACCTCACCCACCGAAGGATTCTATGCCCAGATCTACAATGGGGTTGTTAAGGTTTATATCTGGTATTATAAAACTCTCACAGAGAATACCGAGGGGAAAACAATGGTGAGGGAATTCCCATCAAAGGAAAAAGTCTTCATTGTTAAAGATGGAACCTACCATCCGGTAAGCACAAAATCAGCAGTATTATCAGTCTTTAAAGAACAAAAACCCGAATTGAAAAAACTGATTAAAGAAGAAAGGCTCTCATTCAAGGAGAATAAAGAATACACACTTCGTAGAATGGCACACTATTATGATCAATTGACCGCGGATAAATGAAACTCGTGAAAGTCTTTCTTTTGTGTACACTTATTTCAGTTATAGCTCTTCCTGCCTATAGTCAGCAGGAGCAACTCTTCAGTGTTCAACTAAACAATCAGCCCTTCCTAAAACTGGTGGCGGATCTGGAGCAAAAAAGTATCTATCGCTTCTTTTTTAATCCCATCGTTGTTGATAGTCTACGCGTAACGGTTTCCGCTTCCAATAAAACAATCAACGAGATTCTGGATGAAGTTTTTCGCGACTCCAACTTCCGGTATGCCGTGGATGAAAATCAATACGTCTATATAACCTTACAAGAACCCATTTTAACTGACTTACCCTCCGATTTTTTTTCTGGAATAGGATCCGCATCGGATAGTCTTAAAAGAAGAATTGATAATTCCCGGTTTGAAGAAGCTGAGAAAGTTAAAGTCCAAAAACTCACAACCATTGGGGTGCGGGGTGCAACGAATAAAACAACGGCCAGCATTGCCGGATACATACGCAATTCCAAATCCGGAGAGCCTGTGATAGGCGCTTCCGTTTTAATTGAATCACCTTTGATTGGGGTCGCTACGGATCCTAATGGATTTTACTCTATCACGCTGCCGAAAGGTACACACCAGTTAAAAATCAGGAGCATGGGAATGAAAAGCCTGGAGCGAAACGTACTCCTGCATTCGGATGGAAAACTCAATATTGAAATGGAAGAAGATGTCTTACCCTTAAAGGAAGTCATCATTGAATCAGAACGGGACGAACGGGTTTTGGGCATGCAAATGGGATTGGAAAAAATCGACATTAAAACGTTGAAGCAAATACCTCTTGCACTTGGTGAGGTGGATGTTTTAAAAGCAATCCTAACATTACCGGGAGTACAATCCGTGGGCGAAGGTACGGTTGGCTTTAACGTTCGTGGTGGCGCTACCGATCAAAACCTGATCTTATTTAATGATGCCGCCATTTACAATCCTTCGCACTTGTTTGGTTTCTTCTCAGCATTTAACCCCGATCTTCTTAAGAATGTTGAGTTATATAAAAGTGGAATCCCGGCAGAGTATGGAGGCCGGATTTCCTCTGTGCTTGACGTAACTACACGGGAAGGGAATAAGAAGAAGTGGGCAGGTTCGGGTGGTATAAGTCCGATTACCGGTCGGTTTGCATTGGAGGGACCCATTATAAAAGATAAAAGTTCCTTTTTACTTGGTGGACGTTCAACGTATTCAGATTGGTTACTCCAACAGATACCATCCAGCACTTTGAAAAACAGTGAGGCCTCCTTTTATGATTTGAATTTGAATATCAGTCACGAAATCAACAGCAAGAACAGCATCTACCTGTCTGGCTATTTAAGTAAAGATCGCTTTAAGTTACAAAGTGATACAGCTTATAGCTATAGTAACCAGGCACTCTCAGCTAAGTGGAGACATATCTTTGGTAATAGGTTCTTTGCCGTTTTCACGGGTAACTTTAGTGGTTACGATTACACCATATCCAGTGCTAATAATCCGGTCAATGCATTTGACCTATCCTACTCTATAAAACAAGTTCAGGGAAAAGCTGATTTCAACTATTTCCTGAATGCAAAGCACACGATCAATTTTGGAGCGGGCGTAATCCGGTATCAACTGGCTCCCGGAACCCTTACCCCGGGTGGAGAAGAATCATTAATCATTCCTGACGTATTACAGAAAGAGCAAGCTATTGAAAGTGCGATCTACATGGGTGATAACTTCGAAATTAATCCCGACCTTTCTTTGTATGCAGGCCTGCGTTATTCCTTTTTTCAAAACAACGGCCCGCGCGATTTATTCATCTATCAACCCGGAAGCCCACGTGATGTAACTTCAATTATTGATACAGTTTCCTATTCAGCCGGGCAAAAATTATCCACGGCAGGCGGCCCTGAGGTGCGGGTATCGGTTCGCTATCGGCTTGCAACAAATGCTTCTTTAAAGATAAGTTATAACAGAACACGTCAATACATTCAGATGCTTTCCAACACTACAGCGATCGCACCCACAGACATCTGGAAACTGAGCGATCCCTATATTAAACCCCTGATTGGAGATCAAATCTCTGCAGGCTTCTATCATAATTCAAAGCGAAAGTCTTTTGAAACCTCCGTGGAGGCATATTATAAGGTAATGGAAAACTTTCTCGACTATAAAGGTGGTGCCGAGTTGATATTAAATCATCACATAGAAACAGATGTGCTCAATGCTGCGGGAAGGGCCTATGGGGCTGAATTTATGATCCGGAAATCGAGTGGGAAACTCAATGGATGGCTTAGTTATACCTACTCACGATCATTGTTGAAAACGGCAGGCGACTCTGATGCAGAAACCATTAATCGCGGTGAGTATTACCCCAGCAATTATGATAAACCACATGCTGTAAATTTTATTGGAAATTATAAATTCAATCGTAGATTCAGTTTTTCTCTCAATGTAGTTTACAGTACGGGCAGACCTATCACATTACCAATTTCAAAATACACGATCGATGGAGCTGAACGACTTCTTTATTCAGATCGTAATCAATTCAGAATTCCAGATTATTTCCGCACCGATTTTTCCTTTAACCTGGAAGGCTCACATAAAATGAAAAAGCTTGCTCATAGTTCATGGAGTTTTTCTGTATACAATCTCACGGGCAGGCGCAATGCATACTCCGTATACTTCACCACCGAGAATGGTGTAGTGAAAGGATATAAATTATCAATTTTTGGCAGTCCCATCCCGACCATCACCTATAATTTTAAATTCTAGCGGATGAAGAAAATCTTATTTATGCTAATTTTTCTTGTCGGGTGCATCGATCCGTACGCACCGCCTGAAATTGAGCAAGCTGAAGCCGCGCTGGTCATTGATGGATTTATTAATGTTCTGGACAACAGTACAATAAAACTCAGCAGAACTCAAAACCTGTCCGATACGAATGCCCCTGTGCAAGAGGCAGGTGCCACCCTGTGGGTGGAAGATGAACAAGGAACAAAGTTCTTTTTAACTGAAGAAAGTGCTGGGGTATACACCTTACCCGCACAATCTTTTATTGACAGCAGATACCGTTTGCATATTATTACCTCAAACTCAAAGGAATATGTCTCGGCCTTTGAACAGATAACCTTTAGTCCACCCATCGACAGTGTGAATTGGGTTGTAACGGATGATTTGGGTGTTCAACTTTATGTCAACTCCCATAACCCTGAAAGCACACAAGGGTATTATCGTTGGACGTTTGAAGAAACCTGGCAGTATACTTCGGCCGCTCAATCCACCTATGTTTATAATGAGCAAACCCGGAGTGCCGAAGTAAGAACAGATGACATTTACACTTGCTGGAGAACGGATACATCAAGTGATGTACTTATTGAGTCCACCACACGCTTAAGTGAAAACCGTGTTAGCGAATATCCGCTTACTTATATTAAACAAAACGATGAACGTCTGCGATATAAGTACAGCATTCAGGTAAAACAATATTCAATCACACAAGATGCTTTTAATTACTGGCAACAAATAAAAAAGACAACGGAAGACCTCGGAACCCTGTTTGGTCCTCTTCCCTCACAGGTAACAGGAAACTTCAAATCCATCTCGAATCCAGCCGAACCAGTAATTGGTTATTTTGCTATTGGATCTTTCACCTACAATAGGATTTTTATTCCCTGGCAAGAACTTATTACACCACCTTTTTATGATACCCCCTATCAGGGATGCGAAAACTTTCAGCTTTTAAATGCTGAGGTACCGAACTTTGGCGGTTCTTACTTATTAACATATGGTATACCTAATCCCAATGGTCCTGGAATCATAGGATACTATTACGGAACTGCATCCTGCGTGGATTGCCGTCTCAGCGGAGGAGTGAATGTTCAACCTGATTTTTGGGAGTGATGCAAAGGATCATACTGTTTTGTCTTCTCCTTATGCCTGAAATGGGAATTGCTCAATTACAGCTGGATCAGTTTGTAAAAAATGCAAACCATTATAACTCAAGGCGACTGCAGGAAAAAGTTTTTGTCCATCTTGATCGCACATTTTATGCAGCGGGCGAAACGGCCTGGTTTAAGGTTTACCTGGTTGACGGATACATCCATCATCCCATACCTAGTAGTAAGGTAGTTTACCTTGAAATTCTGGATGAAACTAACCAACCTCTTATTCAAACCAAAGTGAGCCTGATGAATGGAGTCGGCCATGGAAATGTTGTATTACCCGCGGCCCTAAATTCTGGCAACTACAGAGTAAGAGCCTATACTCATTGGATGAAAAATTTTAGCCCTGAACATTATTTCCACCAACTCATAACCATAGTAAATGTATTTCGAAGGCTGGACGAAAAAATTAAATCCGGGAACCCTAAACTGGACATTCAATTTTTTCCTGAAGGAGGACAATTAGTAAACGGAATTGAGAGTAAAATTGCTTTTCGGGTTGTGGATGCCACGGGGAAAGGAATTTCTTTTGCAGGCACAATTATATCTGCAAAAGGAGATACCGTTGTGCGTTTTAAGCCGCTTAAGTTTGGTTTGGGAATTTTTTATTTCAAACCGGATGCCTCAGAACAATACCAGGTAATTGTTGAAGATACAAAAGGATTACGAGTTCAAACAACCCTTCCTCCCATCCAGGCAAATGGATACACGCTTCAGGTAAGTGATACTTTGCAAAACAGTATGCATATAAAAATCCGGGAACTGGGGAACAAAAATTCATCTCCGGTAATTTACCTGATTGGTCATACGCGTCAAACCATTAAGGTAGCGAGTTCACATTCTCTAAGAGATGGCACCGCCAGCGTCATTATTTCCAGAGATATTTTAGGAGAAGGAATCTCGCATCTTACAGTTTTCAATTCTGAATTCAAGCCCCTGTGCGAACGTCTCGTTTTCAACCGTCCTGAAAATAAAATTTCATTAAGCAGTACTACCGATCTTCCGGAATACGACACCCGATCTAAAATAAAACTTACCATCAAAGCAGATAAAATTGAACATGATACACTCAATCTCTCTGTTGCGGTCTTTAAAATAGATTCTCTGCAACAATTTTATCCAACCGATATTCAAAGTTTTATATGGCTAACGAGTGAATTAAAAGGGCATATTGAATCACCCGAATATTACTTAACTCAGGATGCATACACTACGGGTGCTGTTGATAATCTTATGCTCACCCATGGCTGGAGCCGATTTACCTGGAAGGATATAGTAGAAGATTCAAAAATTCCAATTCGTTTTTTGCCGGAATATCGAGGACATCTGATCTCGGGCAAGATAGTGGATCGGGTTAATGAAAAACCTTTACCGGGTGTTATCACGTATTTATCTGCCCCTGGTAAAAAAATTCAATCGTATGAATCTGTAAGTGACGCACAGGGAAACGTTGTTTTTGAAACCAGTGAATTTTATGGAAAACGGAAACTTATAGTTCAAACATCTCAATCAGATAGTCTGGTACGCATTGAATTATTTTCGCCCTTCTCAAATCAATTTACATCCCCTGGTATTCCTTCCGTAAACCTTACTGACAAACTTGCCAGGCAACTCACTGCCCGTAGCATTTCGATGCAGATTGAGGATGCGTTTAAAAAACAGAATACTGTAACCACAGGATCATCATCCGATAGTTCATCCTTTTACGGACAGCCCTCTGAACATTATAATCTCGATGATTATACTCGCTTTCCGCTGATGGAGGAGGTAATCCGAGAATATGTTAAAGGCGTTCGGCTACGAAAAAATGATGATAAGTTCATTTTCAAAGTACTTAATACATCTAATAACACGGTGTTTGACAGAGAACCACTGGTTTTGCTCGATGGGGTTCCCATTTTTAATACACATGAACTCATGGCCCTCGATCCGCTCAACGTGCAGCACCTTGACGTTATTACAAATAAATATTTGCTGGGCTCGCTGACTTTTGACGGGATTGTAAGTTTCAGAACGTATCGTGGTGACTTGGGTGGCTATCAATTCAGCCCGAAGACCTTGCAATTGGATTATGATGCGCTGCAGGCCCAAAAGGAATTTTTTTCGCCACGCTATGAAACCCAGCAGCAAAAAGAAAATCGGATACCGGATGCCCGGCACTTACTCTATTGGTTACCGAATCTGAAAGTTTCGGACCAGGATCAATCCCTGGATTTTTATTCATCTGACCAACCTGGTGTCTACCAGGCAATTATTCAAGGTATTTCCAGGAATGGATATCCTGTGGTTAAAACCAATATGTTTACGGTAAAATCCATACGGTAAAATTCAAAGTTTCAATCGGTATAGAAATAAAGTCTTTGTTTGGATTTCATAATCCGGAACGATATAGGTTAATTCGAAAAATTTTTATCCCTCGTGACCACGCCACGTATTGCTGTCAAGCTGATTTTTTTTATCAACGGCTTTGTTCACGCCAACCTGGCCGCACGATTTCCAAAGGTTCAGGAACTTTTTTCCATTGACAACGGCATCCTGGGATTTGTTTTGTTGGCCACTTCTGTAGGCGCACTCATTGCCATGCCCTTTACAGGCTGGCTTATTATGCGCAATGGAAGCAGGCGCATTACAATTATTTCCGTTTTTGTCTACTGTATAGTTGTTCCGCTGGTTCCTGTCATGCCCGGACTAGCCGGACTTGTTTTTATATTTTTTAGTATGGGCTTAACCGCGGGCATGTTGGATGTTTCCATGAATGCCCAGGCTGTGATGGTAGAGCAACAACATGGTAAACCCATCATGACTTCTTTTCACGCGCTTTTTAGTATTGGCATGGTGGCGGGTGCCGGATGTGGAGCGTTATTTATAAAGTTAAACACAACGTTATTTACTCATTTCAGCGCAGTTATTGGATTAAGCCTGCTAGGTGCAGCATGGGCGCGGTATCATCTTATTCACGATAAACCCAAAGATAAAATTGTAGAAGGCCCTGCCTTTCGCTTGCCGAATGCAGCCATGGTTAGTATAGGAGTAATTGCATTTTGTTGCATGCTTGGTGAAGGCGCCATGGCGGATTGGAGCACTAATTATATGGAAAATATTGCTCATGCGGACAAGGCGTTGGCACCGATTGGGTTATCTGCTTTTGCACTGGCAATGACCATTGGCAGGCTATTCGGTGATTCAGCACGGATTCGTTTTGGTGATCGAAATCTGATGATTGGGTGTGGGTTAATTTCGACAATCGGTCTACTGTTAACACTCATATTCATTCATCCTTTTGCTGTAATTGCCGGTTTATTTGTTACCGGTATCGGCTTATCATCCATCGTTCCAATTGCCTATAGTATAGCAGGCAACACAAAAGACCTCCCGCCTGGTGTAGGCCTTGCCATGGTAACTACTGTGGGTTACTCAGGATTTTTGTTCGGTCCACCCTTGATTGGTTTATTTGCCGACTTGTATACGCTACGGATCTCGTTGGGTTTGGTCGTAATTCTGTTTGTGATTATGACGATATTGAGTGCCCGGTATAAATCATAATATAGCATGAATATAACCCAGATTGAGCACGGATCGAAAGGTGCTTTTGTAATTAAAGAAAATAATAAACTTTTGGCCGAGATGACTTACTCTAAAGCCGGAGATAAACTTATCATCATTGACCACACTGACGTTTCTGATGTGTTGAGAGGAAAAGGAGCCGGCAAACAATTAGTAAGTGCCGCTGTTGAGTTTGCCCGAAAACAAGGAGTAAAAATTCTCCCGCTCTGTCCTTTTGCAAAGGCAATCTTCGATAAAACTCCAGCCTATAAAGATGTGCTGAACACCTGATTTAATCTCAGTTCATGCCGCTTATTCCATCGTCAACATACCGCGCACCTTTCTATCTTTTCAACGGGCATGTAGAAACAATTATTCCCAGCATCTTCAGACAACTGCCGGGAATTTATGATCGTGAGCGAATTGATTTACCCGATGGTGACTTTCTTGATCTGGACTGGCTTGCTACAGGAAATGATAAACTTGTAATTATTTCACACGGCCTGGAAGGTAATAGCGAGCGTCATTACGCGAAAGGTATGGCTACTTACTTTCATCGCCATGGCTGGGATGCCGTTGCATGGAATTGTCGCGGTTGTAGTGGCGAAATAAATCGGTTACCCAAGTTTTATCATCATGGGGCTACCGAAGATCTTGCCGCGGTAATCGAACATGCTATTCAAAAGAAATATTCTCACCTGGTGTTGGTAGGGTTTAGCATGGGCGGAAGCCTGACATTAAAATATCTGGGTGAGCGCAAAAACATTCACCCTGCAATAAAATCCGCTACCGTTTTCTCTGTCCCCTGCGATTTAGGCTCCAGTGCGCGTGAGTTGGATAAACCCAACAAGAAATTTTACCTCAACCGGTTCTTAAAAAAACTGGAGAAAAAAATCCACGCTAAAGCACAACTCTTTCCTGATCTGATTTCGGCCACAAATTTTCATCTTATTAAATCCTTTCGGGAATTTGATAATCGCTACACAGCTCCTTTGCATGGATTTAGAGATGCCGATGATTTTTACGAACGAGCCTCTTCAAAACCATACATCGCGTCAATTCAAATCCCCACCCTTATTGTTAATGCGCTCAATGATCCGTTTTTGCCCGAGGCATGCTATCCCATTGAGATTGCTAAAACACATGAATATGTTTATTTAGAAACACCAACACGTGGTGGGCACGTTGGTTTTTCACTTGGCAAAACTGAAAACTGGATGGAAGTGCGGGCCTTTGAGTTTTTAACTTCGCACTAACATCCACATGAGAATTTTGGCAAATTGAAACCACTTAGTTTTAGTACCTTGATGACCTAAATAAATCATATTATGAAACTCCTCACCTTCCTATTTGTAATCATTTGTTCAGGCAGTGTGTTAGCCCAACAATCTAATGGAGTGATCGATTTAAAAAAACATAAAATTGTAATGCAGTTCAGCAACAGCGATTCAGTTTCGCAAGCTTCCGTAGTAGGCCAAGTAAAAAACATCCGCACAGCCTGGCCGAATGCCCAGATTGAAGTAGTATGTCATGGACCAGGATTAGATTTGCTTGTGGCTTCTAAATCAAAAGCGGCCAATCAGGTAGCCGAGTGGAGTGGTAAAGGAGTAGTCTTTGCTGCTTGTGGCAATACCATGAAAAGAAGAAATCTTAAAAAAGAGGATTTGCTTCAAAGCGGGGTGGTTGTACCCTCAGCCATGATTGAACTAACGCTTAAACAAGAGAAGGGCTGGGCCTATGTGAAGGGGGCTCACTGATGTGTATTATCGGCCCTTAATTTTCATATTCATTCTTAAAATTTCCAATATGAATTTCGCTGTTGCTGATCTTTTTCTTGTGGTGGAAGTAATTAAATACTCCATAGATTAAAAGAATAGCAGAAACTAAAAATAATACGACTTGAAGGATCAATCCGTTTTCTATTAATAGCACATTTGTAATACTCAGGCCAGCGACCAGAAAATACATAGAAGACCTTAAGAAGGCCAGAAAGGTTGTTTGATTGGCCAGCACGGTGCGTTGCAAGGCCAGCTTCTCTCTTAAGATCAAATCCTTATTGATGTTACTCTTTTCGGTCATTGATAAATCTACGGGGTTACAATTTTCTTAACTCTTTATCATCGTCAGCATCATTTTAAATCGTTCCATTGCCTTAAGTGCATGTGGTATAGTAGCTGGCATGATTATACATTCTCCAGTTTGTAAAACAAAATGATTTCCTCCAATCGCAATTTCTGCCTTACCATCGAGAATCTGAACCAACGCATCAAAAGGTGCTGTATGTTCCGACAATCCTTCGCCCTTGTCAAAAGCAAATAAAGTAATGTTACCCGTTTGTTTTTTAACAATTGTTTTACTCACTACCGCGCCTGTTGCATAGTCTACAGTTTCTGCGGCCTTAAATATTTTTGATACTTCAATGAGATTACTCATAATTTATTGTTTTGGTTTCCATCCTGGCCCTCTTACCACACGACCCGGTGTGGCTCCTGTGTGTTCCCCGTCTTGCAAAACCTGGGTGCCATTCACAAACACGTGCACCATGCCTGTGCTATATTGATGTGGTCTTTCAAACGTTGCATGATCCTGAATTTTTGTCGGATCAAAAATCGCAAGGTCGGCAAAATATCCCGGGGTGAGCTGACCGCGTTTCTTTATTTTTAAATTGGTAGCCGGTAGTGAGGTGAGTTTACGAATGGCCTCCTCTAACGGTATAACTTTTTCATCCCGTACATACTTACCCAACAAACGCGAAAAATTTCCATAGGCCCTTGGGTGCGTGCTCGATTTTAAGAATATACCTTCCGTAGCAGGCGATTCCGCATCCGATCCAAAACTTAGGTAAGGCAAAGCAATTTGTCGCTTAATGTTTTCTTCACTCATCATAAAATAAGCCGTGCCTACCCGCGTGCTATCAGCAATTACCAAGTCCATCGCAGTTTCCTCCGGACTCTTGCCATATATTTTTGAAACTTCGGCTAAGGTCTTGCCGGTAAAACGTTTTAACGAATCATTTGCAAAGCCTAACAACAAAACCCGGTCGGGGCTGCCGGCCATCAGTAATAAGTTCTCCCATTTATCAGAAGGTTTGCGCATTTCTTCCAAAGCCTGCTTTCTTACTTTCGGATCTTGTAATCGCTTTATCCATTCTTTGATGCCACCTTCCTGCACCCATGGTGGCATAGAAGCATCCAGGCCCGTTGCACCAGCAGGATAGGTATACATATCCGCTGTTATTTTTAATCCGGCAGCATTAGCCGCATCAATTTTGGCCAACACTGAATCCAGTTTCCACCAGTTTTCATTACCTGCCATTTTGAGATGATAAATTTCTGCGGGCAATTTTCCTTCGCGCGCGATGCGAATGGTTTCGTCTACAGCACCAAAAATATTATTGCCTTCACTGCGCATGTGAGTAATGTACATGCCTCCATACTCGCCCGCTACTTTACACAATTCAATCAACTCTTCGGTAGAAGAATAATTGGCGGGTGCATAAATCAACGAAGAGCCCACACCCAACGCCCCTTCTTCCATCGCGGTCTTCACCAAAGCTTTCATACGCTTCAGTTCTTCGGGTGTTGGCAATCGGTTGGCATATCCCAATTCATGAATACGCACACTGGTAGCGCCAATAAATGAAGCTACGTTGGGCGCTACTCCTCTCCGCTCCAGCGATCGCAGGTATTCGTCTAATGTGGTCCAATCAACTTCGTATTTCCAATCGGGGTTGCGTTTCATATCAGCCTGCATGTCTGCTTTCATCTGATCATTCAGTGGTCCCATACTTGTGCCTTCCCCAAACACTTCCAACGTTACCCCTTGCCGGATGTCTGCCTGCGATTTCCCATCCAGAATGAGTGACTCGGTGGCCCAACTTAACATGTTAATAAATCCTGGAGCCACAGCTAAGCCCACAGCATTGATTTCAGTTTCAGCCACAGCTTTTGAAAGATCACCAATAATGGCTATTGTATCCGCATTGATGCCTACGTCTGCAACAACTCCGGGGCTACCTGATCCATCATAGACGGTGCCACCGCGAATGATGATCTGATACTTTTGCTTTTGACAGGAATTGAAAATAATGATTACGAGTAGAATGAGGGGCAGGCGTTTCATGGGGCTAATTTTCTATGAAGGTAGAAAAGATAATCCCAAATCAAATAATATCATAGCCACTAAGACACCATGACATTAAGAAAACGGATGGATTCTGACCTCTATTCGAATAAAAAATAAGCAGGCCCAATAATCTCTTAATGTATGTATTAATTCGCCACCATCCACCCAAACAGGCCCAGCAAAATTACAAGATGAACGATCAACCAAACGCGCTGATAGAGTGGACGCTTATTCCATGGCACGGATTGATCGAAGGGATCAAACACCAGCGCAATGCCTAAATTGATAACTGCGCTATTCAAATCTTCTGAAACAAACAGGAAATAAAGGCTTAATACTACAAAGGCTCCATATCCCCAGCGATTGAACTTAAAGGAAGAAGTTTTTACCTGCGAATTGTCTGTTGTGCCCATACAGATACTATTTTAAACAATAAGTATCAGCCGGGGCCACATAATTACAGCAACGTAATTTATTTTACGACAGGATATTTAAATGTCGATTTTAAGGTGATGCGCTTACCACCAGCCTGCGATGCACGCGCAGCTTCCATGATTTCCAACACATGCAAGGCATGTTCGGCTGCGATCAAAGGCTCTGTACCCAACACCAGACTTTCACTGATAACGGAAGCACCTTGTTCCCACACATACGTTCCGGTATCGGTAGCCTCACGCCTTGTCTTTTCATTATCGTGTGTGGCTACATCCACTCCAAAGGGAGCCCAATCGTAGCCAATTAATTGTAGATTACCGTGTGTACCCCAAATGGAAATCGTTGGCTTATCCTGGCCTTCACCTTCGTGTCCGTACGGATCAAAATAATTAAAGCCACATTGCACGTGCGATAACACTCCATTGGCATGTTCCATCAGCACCATCGCATTGTCTTCAGCCACCACCTTTACTTTTCCTTTATCATCCACCGTTCTTTCAGGTGTTACGATGCTGGTCATTGCCATGACAGTCTTAGCTGGCCCCAGTAAACCTGTAAGCGTAGCAATGTTATACACACCCAGATCGGGCAAACTTCCACCACCTTGCTCATAAAAAAATGCAGACCACGTTGGGCCCAGGTGACCATAGTGGGCATGCGCTGCCGAAACTTTTCCAATCTTTCCTTGCTGAATGGCTTGGGCCATAAATGCAAACTGAGGACTGTTGACAACAGCTGGAGCGCCCCAGATGCGTACGCCTTGTTTTTTAGATAATTCAAAAAGTTCCTTCCCTTCAGCATAGGTATTCGCCATCGGCTTTTCACTCCACACATGCTTGCGCGCTAATAGTGCTTGTCTGTTGAGGCGACCGTGTTCCTGCATGTTCGTAAGATTAACCATCAAATCAAATGCAGGCCCGGCAAGAAGTTGATCGATATGCGGAAAGTGATTGGCAACATTATATTTTTTCGCGGCCTTTTGCGCCCTTTCGGGGATGATGTCGCATACACTCACCAGTTCAACATATTCTGATTTAGAAAGATGCGGCAGATACATACCAGACACACTTCCACAACCAATTACGGCAACTTTAACTTTCTTTCCTGCTTGAAAAAGTTCACCCGCCTGATTAACAAAAGGAACCAGTATACCGGCTAGCATGAGTTTGCCACTGCGATCCATAAATTCCTTGCGACTAATTTTATTTTTCATGTTTCAATGATTTTCTTTTCGGTCAGGTGTATTTAACAGCAATATAAAAGATAGATTTATGCAATTAAAGTACGCAATCCTGTCAACTTTTTGAAATCAAATCTTTCGAGTGGTTTTTAGTCTGGATGAATCCGCCCCAATCGTAAGAGAAGCGGGAACGTGATGGTCATGGTATCCTGCAACCAATACGCTTTTATTTCCTCCATCAAGGGGATCACAGGATTTGTCTTGTTCGTCTGCAGGTACTTTTGCACAGCCGACCAGGTAGTGAGATACCCTTTTAATTGTTCCCTCGTCCACACAAAAGAAAAATTGAATTCCGGGGCTTTTATCTCTTCAAATGGAAAGTGAATTGTATTATAGCGATCGTCAATCAGATGCCGCTCCTTATCCCAGTAAGAACCAATCTTGTTTGTATAAAACGATTGAATGATCGAATCAATTGAATCGTTGATGCTGAGCAGACTATAACCCCACACGGCAAGAATAGCCCTGGGTTTGGCAACACGCCCTACTTCCTGATAAAATTTATTCCGATCGAACCAATGAATTGCCTGTGCTACCGTAATCAAATCAATGCTCCGATCTGGAAAAGAAGTTTTTTCGCTTGCCAGTGAATACGAGATGTTATTTGCATGATAGGCATTGTTAATTTGCTCAACACTTATATCAGTCGCAAGAACATTTTTAAATTTCTTAGCTAAGACCTGAGCAGCTTGTCCATTGCCGGTGCCACAATCCCAGGCAGTATTAAATTCATTTACATGGGAGTAGATAAACTGATATAGCGAATCCGGATAGACAGGACGGAACTGAGCATATTGTTTTGAATGATTTGAGAATAGATCTTTCATGCTACTTTTTATTCCAGCCTGGGCCCCGCACACAGCGGCCTGGCATCGCACCTGTGTGTGTGCCCTGATTCAATACCTGAACTCCATTGACGAAAACATGAATCATGCCTTCAGCATATTGATGGGGGTGATCAAATGTTGCGCGGTCTTTAAATGCCAGCGGATCAAAGATTACAACATCTGCAAAATTGCCTGAACGCAAACTTCCCCGTTTTTCTATTTTTAGATTAGATGCCGGCAGCGAAGTCATTTTGCGAATAGCTTCTTCCATCGTCACTATTTTCTCTTTCATCACATAGGTACCTATCAACCGCGCAAAACTGCCATAGGCTCTTGGGTGGGTAGCATCCTGTGTATAGGGTTCTTCTGCAGGAATGGAACCCGCATCCGAACAAATACTTACATAAGGAAGCATCAACATTCGTTTAACATTCTCTTCAGAGATCAGAAAATAAATGGCAGCGATTCCCGATTTATCTGCCACGATTAAATCCAACATAGTTTCGTTGGCATTTTTACCATGTAGCAGTGCTACCTCACTCAGTCGCTTTCCGCGATATAATTCATTCAACGAATCTTTTCGAAAGCCATTCAACATGACATCCTTGGGATCTGAGTTTCTTGATGGAATACCTAGCTCAAGATCACGCAGCAATTTTTTTCTTGTTGTTGGGTTTTTTAAACGTTTGCGCATGGCGGGAGCTCCACCCTCCTGCACCCACGTAGGCAATCGTGCGGTAAGTGAAGTACCGCTGGCATTGTAGGTGTACATATCGGCTGTAATCTTTAACCCTGCACGTTGAGCACTGTCTATTTTAAAGAGCACAGTATCAATTTTGTTCCAATTCCAGGTGTTGTTGATTTTTAAATGATAAATCTCTGCAGGCACATTTGCTTCTCGCGAAATCCTAAAGACTTCATTTAATGCAGAATAAATTTTATCACTCTCACTTCGCATGTGGGTGATGTACATGCCACCATGGTTTGAAACCACCTTACTGAGTTCAATCAGTTCTTCGGTAGATGCATAATCGGCTGGCGCATAAATCAAGGAAGAGCCAAGTCCCATAGCGCCTTCTTTCATGGCTACTTCTACCAGTGTTTTCATTTGTTCTAACTCATCAGAAGTTGGAGGTCGATTGTCAAAACCCAGCACATAATTCCTAACCGAGGTAGCGCCCACAAAAGAGGCGAAGTTTGTGCTCACCCCCTTTTTCTCCAACACTTGAAAATATTCGCCCAGCGTAGACCAGAGTGTATCTTTTACCCCATTTATCTTTCGTGGCCCCGGACTCCAGCCCTCACCAAAAACTTCCAAGGTTACTCCTTGTTTGATATCACTCATCGAGCGGCCATCTTTCAGCAACGAACCATCGGCCCAGCTAAGCATGTTGATAAAGCCGGGCGCTATTGCCATGCCCGTTGCATCCATCTCTTTTTTCCCGATCGCATTTTTTATTTCACCAAGGACAACAATCGTGTCGGCTTGTATGGCTACATCACCTACATAGGGTTTGCCTCCATAACCATCGTAGATGGTTCCATTGCGAATAATTAAATCATATTCCTGTTTTTGTCCTACACAGGAAATCATGATGGTAAGAAGACCCGCGAGCTGAATTCCTTTCATGATTGAAAATAAGATCGTTGATGTTTTCACGCTAAAAGTCGATCTTGTAATTCTTTGAAAAGTTTAGCAGCCAGCATAGCCGTTATGCCGGATGGATCGCGGGTGGGATTAAACTCCACCAGATCAGCACCAACAAGATTACCTTTTAGTTTTTGAATTATTGTAATCACTTCGCGACCGGTAAAACCGCCCGGCTCGTGATGTGAAACTCCGGGGGCAAATGCCGGATCTATAGCGTCCATATCCAGTGATACATAAACAGGTCCTTCAAAGTTGAATTCAATAGAATTTTTCCAATCCTTCATTTCAATAATCTCAACACCGAAGCGAACAGCTTGCTCGCGTTGGTGGGTATTGAGGGTTCGGATGCCTGCTTGTACTAAACGGCTCACCAAACCCTCTTCCATGATCCGTGCAAACGGACATGCATGGGAATATTTATTCCCATCGAAGGAGTTGTACAGATCAGCATGTGCATCCAGATGAAGAATCGATAGATTAGGATATTTTTTGGCCACAGCTTTAACTACCGGATAGGTAATTGAATGATCGCCACCCAACGTAAGTACTTTTGGATATTGGGATAAAATTTTATCGAATGATTTTTCTATAGAGATGGGTGCCTCATTGACTATCGTTAGATCGCCTACATCCGTTATAGCAGGATGATCGTTAAGGTCCGTTCCGGATTCCGTAAAGCAATTTGCAGAATCAGAACGAAAAGCTTCCCTGATTTTGCCAGGTGCCAGAGCCGGTCCGCGTAAAAAGGAGGAAGCCTCATCGTATGGAATGCCTACAATAGAAACCTTCTTTTGAGTCATAATTTTAAGGTAAAATCACTCTATCAACACCAAATTTAGTCTAAACCATTTGTTCTTTCATATACTAACAGGGGATCTCCCGTTACCTACATATTCTTTAAGAATAATTCCTTACCTTGCCTGACCTTTCTGCTTTGAGAAAAATAGCCTGCTATTGATGCCAAACCACGAGGGATAAAAAAATAAAAAAGCATAAACACAACACATGGCCAGACCCCAGGAAACGTTTAACAAAAAGGAACTAGAAAAAAAGAGGCTTCAGAAGAGAAAGGAAAAAGAGCAACGTAAAGAAGACCGTAAGGCAAACGCCAAAGAAGGCCAGTCTTTTGAAGATATGCTGGCTTATGTCGATGAGAACGGGAACATTTCTTCCACCCCACCCGATCCTACCAAAAAGAGATCAACTATTAAGACTGAGGATATTGTTATCGGCTCCTCCAACTTTGGATCAGCAAATCAAGGAAGTGCTGGCCCAAGAAAAGGTAAAGTAGCATTCTTCAATAACTCCAAGGGGTTCGGTTTTATCAAAGATTCAGAATCAGGTGAGAGCATTTTTGTTCACAGCAATGGTCTCTCTACTCCTATAAAAGAAAACGACATGGTAAGCTTTGAAACCGAAAGAGGTTTTAAAGGTCTTAACGCAGTGCGCGTAAAAGTGATCAAATAGTTAGAACAAGGTCAATTCAACGAGGCATTGACCTTGGAAATGCTAAGATTGAATTGTTTATCCAATACAAATTCATAGGTGCTTTCGCCCATCAGTTCAGAGGCCTTCTTTGACGTGGCGAGTACGTATAAAAGATCCTGCGCTACAATTGACTTCTTAATATTATTCACTGCTTTGCCCTGATGTGCTTGTAGGGTAAATGAATATCCCCCCTTTTCCTTTGGGTTCAGCGATTTGAATTCATGACCAAAGAATTTATACTGCTGTGGACCTACTTCGGCAGCCACCATCAGCTGAAGGATAGCGGGTCGGTATTTATTCCAAAGCGATACATAAGTATCTGTGCCATTTGAACTGAAGAATCTAGCGTTCATTTTAAGGGGTATGTTTAAACAATATAGACTCTTAACCTAAATAGGATTTCAAATATTTGCTTCTTGAAGCATGTCTCAACCTGCGGGTGGCTTTTTCCTTAATTTGCCGCACCCGTTCACGTGTCAATTTGAATTTATCACCGATTTCTTCAAGCGTCATCGGATGGGTGCCATTCAATCCATAATAATCACAGATTACTTCAGACTCGCGTTGAGAAAGCGTTGATAAGGCTCTGGAAACTTCCAGTTTCAGTGAATCCATCATTAACGCTGAATCGGGTGTTTCTTCGCTGTTGCTTTCTAACACATCCAGCAATCTGTTTTCTTCGCCTTGAACAAAAGGTGCGTCAACTGAGATTTGTCTTCCCCCCACACTCATAGTACTTTCTACTTCTTCTATTGTCACCTCCATAATTTCTGCTACCTCAGCCGGTGACGGCTCGCGCTGAAATTTCTGCTCAAGTTCAGAAAAAGCTCTGGAAATTTTATTGAGTGAGCCAACCCGGTTTAAAGGCAAACGTACCACTCTTGATTGTTCGGCAAGCGCTTGTAAAATCGATTGACGAATCCACCACACGGCATAAGAGATAAATTTAAAGCCACGGGTTTCATCAAAACGCATAGCGGCCTTTATCAAGCCTACGTTTCCTTCGTTGATCAAATCACCCAGGGTAAGGCCATTATTCTGATATTGTTTGGCAACCGACACTACAAAGCGAAGGTTGGCTTTCGTTAATTTTTCAAGTGCTGCCTGGTCACCGGCTCTGATTCGCTTAGCCAGATCCACTTCCATTTCTGCACTGATCAAATCCACCTTTCCAATTTCAACTAAATATTTGTCAAGAGATTGACTCTCCCGGTTTGTAATCTGCTTACTGATTTTTAACTGCCTCATGAATTAAATTAAATAATAGTGTGATAGATAAAACTAAAAAAAAGAAAATTCGGTTCGGGATTTATGCCGGTCTCATCCCCAATTGCTTTAATAGCCGGGCATGGCCTGCCAGTGCATCCATAAAGGTGCGTGCGCTTTTGTATGGAAGACCAAATTCATTGGCAGTTTCCTTAACAATACCCGAAATTTTTCGATAGTGCACATGGCAGATGTTGGGGAATAAATGGTGTTCAATTTGAAAGTTAAGCCCGCCAACGTACCACGAAAACCAACGGCTTTCGTTACCAAAATTGGTGGTTGTAAGTAATTGATGTACTGCCCAATTGTTTTCAAGTTTATCATTTTCATCGGGTAACGGAAACTCGGTACCTTCAATAACGTGAGCCGGTTGAAAAATGATCGCCAGCAAAAATCCAGCGATGTAATGCATGGTAAGAATTCCTATTAAAATCTGCCACCAGGCAAGGGGTGTAAACAACACCGGAATCAAAAAGATGTACGAGAAATAGACCGCTTTAGTTACTATTAGAATTAGCCATTCCTGAACAATATTGGCGTTGTTTTTTTCGGCCAGGCCATTTCTATGATATTTTACAATCCGCACAAAATCTTTGAAAACCATCCAAACGATAGTCATCAGGCCATACAGGAACCATGCGTAGATAAATTGATACCTGTGAAACCACTTCCAGTCGGAATGAGGCGTCATACGCAAAATGCCACGTGGGCTAATATCTTCATCTTCCTCATGTACATTCGTATAGGAGTGATGAAGCACATTGTGTTGTATTTTCCAATTGAAGGCGTTGGCACCCACCAGATTCAGGGAATAGCCAAAAAGGGTATTGAGCCATTTCTTTTTTGAATAAGCCCCGTGATTAGCATCGTGCATTACTGATAAGCCGATTCCGGCCAGACCAAGGCTCATTATTAGGACTAATAATATCATACCTAAAGTGCCCGTTACTACACCTCCTACAATCAATCCATAGGGCACAAAATACATGGCGAACATAAAAATGGTTTTTATCACCATCTCGGCATCCGCATGACGGCTTACGCCATTTGTCTTAAAATACTCGCTTACTCGCTTATTGAGCGTACTTGTGAAATCGCGATGGCTGGTTCCGAAGGTTAAATTTTTTTGGACAAGAGTTGAAGACATATGATAGTTAAAAGTTGAACAAATCAGACTAAAACAGACTCAATACGATTATAATGGTCGTTTTGGGGCTATTAAGCCCTTTTCAATTGAAAAATCAAGAGGTAGGTAATGATCTTCCTAAAGATGATAGCCTGCAGCTGGATTCCAAAAATTGATTGTCAAAGGTACGCATTTTTGATGAGTTATTGTCAGAAAGCGCTTATACGGTTGCCAGAAGGTTTTTTTGGCAATTTTGAAGGGTTCACTGACATCCGCACAAATAACCGGACAAACTGAAGATAAGTTCGGGTAGCCTTATTAGGAATGAGCTCGCAATCCCCTTAATGTTGAATTTGGTAGCTTCCTCTCCATATAATATGGAGTATTTGAAATTAAAGGTTACTCGATCTTAAAAATTATCTCTACGGAAAATGTTTTGTGACGGGTGTAAACTGTCGTGATTGTGATAACAGGATTGGAGAAATTAATTCCCGCTCAAAGTAAACTTGTGTTTTCTGCGTTGGATCATCAAGTTCAACACAATAATATATACGTTGAAGGTATTTGGTTATTAATAGTCTGATTTCAGGATTGGCTTTCGCCACGATGATGGAGCCTTCTTCAAACCTGTTATCCCTGAGTAACCTATCCGTCATGTTGTGCATTCACAGACTAAATTCATTTGCCGGAATATTTATCTCAAAGTTCATGAAGTGCTAGGTGATAGTATTTATAAAACTTTAACCTAATTTTACATGGTTCACAGATTGGCACCAGTATGAAATTATATATCAAATACATGGTTAGTCTTCGATGCAAGATGATTGTAAAAGAAGAGCTTGCAAAGTTAGGAGTACCTACTTTAACAGTTGAGCTGGGGACAGTGGAAACGCAAAATCCTATCACGGAAGCCCAACGATTGCAGTTAAAAGAAAATTTATTGCGCTCTGGATTAGAATTGTTAGACGATAAAAAGAGTATTCTGATAGAGAAAATAAAAAACGTAATCACCGAAATGATCCATTATACGGATGATTTACCTAAAGTAAATTATTCAGAGTACATCAGTACAAAATTAAAATACGATTATACCTACTTGTCCAATCTCTTTTCAGAAGTGAAGGGCATAACCATACAACAGTTCATCATCATACACAAAATTGAACGAGTAAAAGAATTGCTTTTATATGACGAACTGAATCTTACTGAAATCTCCTTCAAGCTTCATTACAGTAGCGTAGCCCATTTATCCAATCAATTTAAGAAAGTTACTGGGTTATCACCCTCCTTTTTTAAGCAAGTAAGGCAGAAGCGCAGGGCTCTCTAGCAAATCTGTGATTTGTGTAATTCTCCCCGAAAAGAATGTAACACAAAACGATCGAATCATAGTGACCTTTATATTGGTGAAAATACCTTCACCTCTAAAATAAATGACCCCTATGAAAAAATTATCCGTTTGGGCACTAACCTTGTTGTTAGCAGCCTCAATTTCCTTACCGCTTTCAGCAGCCACTACTCCTGCTACAGCACCTGCCACTCCATCCGCTGAAGCGCAAGTATTACTTAATCGGCTGAATGAAATCAATGCCATGGACAAGGCACCTTTAAGTGGCACTGAAAAAAGAAAATTACGCAAAGAAGTTAAAACCATTAAAAAGGAACTCGCTCAGGCGAATGGTGGAGTTTATCTTTCTGTAGGTGCGGTAATAATCATTATCCTATTGTTGATTCTGTTGCTATAAGCATTGCTATTAAATCCAACTATGAAAAAATTAATTACCCTATCCATCGTCTTTGCCTGTATCTTTCCCTTCGGAACCTATGCGCAAGAGACATATGGAAGAACGTTGAACCTGGGCCTGGGTGTTGCAGGTTATGCCGGCTATTACAAATATGTAAACCGCACCCGACCTGTCCTTTATCTGGATTACGAATTTGATGTAGCCAGGAATTTTACGCTGGCTCCTTTTCTAAGCATATACACCTATTCAAATGATTTCTATTGGAATCAGGGTAATAATCCTCCTCAGAATTATCGCTATCGCGAAACTGTAATTCCTATTGGTGTAAAAGGAACCTATTACTTTGATGACTTACTGGAGGCTCATTCGGACTGGGATTTCTACCTCGGTGGGTCCTTGGGCCTTGCAATCGTTAATGCCAATTGGGAGGCGGGTTATGATGGTGATAAAAACTATTACCATGATGGCAGTTCTCTTTTTCTCAATATTCATGTTGGCGCAGAATATCATATCAATAAAAAAGTGGGCGTATTTCTCGATTTATCAAGTGGTATCTCAACGCTCGGTTTTGCTTTTCACGGAATTAAATAAAATAAAAAATGGGAAATCTACTTTACACGATCGCTGTTATCCTGATTATTATCTGGGCTATTGGTTACCTGGGCTACAATTCAGGAGGTCTAATTCACATATTACTTGTTATTGCAGTAATAGCAGTAATCCTTCGGGTTATTCAAGGTCGAAAAATTCTCTAGCATTACATTTTTAGTAATCGACTCTGAGTAATGGCATGCGGATGTGGAGATATTTAAAAAGAAACCTCCGGGAAGGCATTCGATTTTTGAGGCGAAAATCCAGTGCTGGTAAAGACCCTGCAATGACGATGGATGAACTCCAAAATCGCCTTCGCAAAAGTAATGATGGCTTAAACAAGATCATTTCCGAATCCTGAAGATTAATCTTAAAAAAACCTGACACTTAACCGTGTCAGGTTTTAGCTTTTTACACCTGTGATCTATATAAGATTATATAGTGTGTGTGTAATAGTAAACAAGGGAATACACCCGAACTTGTATGTCCGTTGGAAGGACATGAACTGATAAGCTAAATGGAAATTCTGGATATAGAAAAATCAAAAACGTTCATCATTGTAGAAATTATTGAATACGTTCCCAATTCAGTAGTAATCAAGACAATTATAAAAAAAACTACCGGGAATGTGAGCGTAGTGTCGATTGATTCGGGAGAGATGTTATCCGAAAAAAATTCACCGTTCGATTCTTTCATCCAGGTAATTGATGGAAAAGCTGAGATAGAAATTGATGGGAAGAATAATATGCTGGAAATTGGTGAATCCATCATTATACCGGCTCATTCTCGTCACACCATAAAAGCTACTGTTCGATTCAAAATGATTTCCACCATTATCAAGAGTGGCTACGAGGATTAACCTAATTGAACGCGTTTTAGAAAAAACTTAAATTCGATTGAACTATGGACAAAAAATTTAAGCAGGGTGAGATTGTGTACGAGCGAATACGACCTACATTAAAACTAATTGTTGGTAATTATATCAACAACCTATACTATTGCAAATTGAAAGAGTATCCAAAACGAAAGGAGCTTGTCTATTTCGAACGGGAGCTGGAACGGCTAACGGTCAACGAATAAAATACAACATCTCACAGCGCGAGATATTAACATTTTTAATAACAAAGGAGTCTCTAAACCAGAGACTCCTTTGTTATTTGCTTTTCCCTCACTTATACCTACATTGAGATACTTCTAATACTAGTGACTTACTAACTTAACTTCTTTTCCAGATCAATAATTCTTGCCTCGGCTTCCAGGTTGCCTAATGATTGCGCCAACTTGTAAAGTTCAAGCGCTTCCCTTCTGGTTTCCTTCTTTTTGCGCGCTGCAAAATGAGTGCGGTCGGCTGCTAATTCCAATGCTTTTGCCTGGTCAAAATAAAGATTTGCTACCGCTAATTTGTTTTCCGTTTGTGTATCGTTAACCAGTTTTTCCAGAGAAACGATATCACTCTCATTTACTTTTATTACTTGATCCCGCATCGATAAAACAGAATCCTTTTGATTGACCTTTGCCCACAGTTCGGTATTTTCATTGCGTGCAGTTGCAATTTGTAATTCCAAATCAATGATTTCCTGAGATTGCTTCTCCAAATCAGCCTTTAATCGTCTTACTGCTGAAGCTGAAGTTTTCGAGCTATTTTGGTTTGACTTTTCTAAGTTAGCCAATTTTGTTTCGGTCTCTTTGATATAGATATTTAACCGTTGTAGCCGCGTTACGTAATCCGCATAAGAACCCCCTTCAACCATATCTACCTTCAATGATTTTCGGCTTGCATCAATCGAGTCAAGAAGAATACCCACTTCATCCATGCTTTTCTCTACTTCTCTGCTTGTTGCCAGTTGCACACTTAACGAATCAACTTTTTTTTGTAATACTGCCTTCTCCCTGGTGTCGCAACTCACAAGAGATCCTACCACAATAACCATAAGACCTAAAACATAATTTTTCATAGTTTTTAAATTTAGAACTTATAATGGAGTCATAATTGTGCCAGATTGAAGCACTCATAACCTCATAGTTAAACAGATACAGATTACTATTCGTAAGCATCATTGCATACAATGTTCCCCACCCGAAAATCAACTGTAGACAAGTTGACCCACCTATAAAAGAGAATATGGCTATTAGTTCGTAGAAAACTGCAAGACCTACTGTTCAGGTAAAATAAAATACAACATAAATGTAGTCCCGATCCCTACTTCGCTTTTAACTTTCATATGAATATTATGACTATCCAGAATATTTTTAGTGGAAGTCAACCCTAATCCCATCCCCATGGGCTTTCTAGTGAAAAAAGGATCGAATAAACAACTCAAATCAGAATCGGGTATACCTTTTCCATTATCGGAAATTGAAATCACTACTGTGTTTTCTTGCCTGAATGCAGCAATCGTAAGCACCCCCAGACCCGGCACCATAGCTTCGATGGCATTGATCATAATATTAAACAAAGCAATTTTAATTTTATCTTTATCGAGTAAGATCCCCGGCAACGTTGCTTCGCAATCAATATGAAGTTGAATATGATTTAAGTCGATCCGGTCTTTGGCGATCAACACTGTTTCCTCAATGAGCGCACCGACCTGCGTGAGTGATAAGATTAATTCATTAGGCTTTGAACTTGTAAGCAATTCTGTTACAAGCTTGTCGATTCGGTTGGCACTTCTGGCAATGATATCTGAATACAACTTTGCAGACTCATTATCAGCCGGTAGCTCCTCTTGTAACTGGTCAAGGGCCAGGTTCAAATTAGTTAATGGATTGCGAACTTCATGCGCTATGGTTCGGGCAATCCGACCGGTTAATGACAATCGCTCAGCCATAAGCATCTCACTCTCGGCTTGTTTCCTTACTGTAAGATCGTGAATAATACCCTGATAATATCCTATCCCTGAAACATGTTCAGCAATAAAAACACAATTCATAAGACAAATTTTTATTTCACCTGTTTTAGTAATAAGCGAAACTTCAAATTGCCTGGTGAAGCCTAGATCCCGTAAGGCCTCCTGAAAAAGTTTAAAATCTGTTGGATACGCAAATAGTGACGCAATGGAAAGAGTTTCCTTGATAGTATCGTATCCTAAGAACTGCAAAAATGAATTATTGGCGTCCGTTAATTCCAATGTAGAAGATGCCTGAAATATGGGATCAATAGATCGTTCAAAGAGGATTCGATACCTTTTTTCTTTTTCATCCAATTCCCGAATATTCTTTAAGTGAAGAAGGTGGCTCTTCCGCAGGCGCATCTCAGCTACTTTGTGTTCGGTAATATCAACTACGGCACCCAATACATCAATGTTTAATTCAGAATGAGGCTTCACCGTAAAAAATAAATACCGCACCTGTCCGCCAATGATTATTCTGTAATGGATCGAGGCTCCCTGCTTGTTTTGTTTTAATTCAGCTAAAAAGGCATTTACCAATGGAGCGTCTTCTGCAACTATATTTTCCAGAAATGATTCCCACATAATCACATCCTCCATACTTTTTCTAAAGATGTTGTAGAGTCCTTCAGACCAAACCAATTCGTCATTAGATTCGGTCCATTTCCAACTTCCCATCTGCGCAAGCGACTCGGCCTCATTTAATAAAATCTGTTGCCCCAGATCTAAGGTTTGATGCAATTTCTTAATCATGGTGGGGTTTAATTGCTACAAGGTGTAGAATAATGACGTTATACTTTGACATAAAAAGTGCGAATAGGCTATCTAACTTGAAATTTTAGCCTTATTAAACTGGATCAATTTTTAAGCTTCTCTAAGCGAACAATTAAAATTCTATGAACTATTACAAAAATCATTTTCGAATTATTTTAGTAGCTGCTGCCTTTATGCTTGTCGCCAATCTGCAAAGTGAAGCACAAACAAAACGAGCCGGCATAAAGGGCGGCCTCAACATCAGCAATCTGTTTATTGACAATGTCACAGATGAAAATGCGCGTCTCGGTTTTCATTTAGGTGTATATGGTCAGGTTTTCTCTTCAAAGACTTTTGCCATTCAGCCGGAGCTACTCTTTTCAACCAAAGGCTCCAAAAATCAATACACGAGCGGATCATTTAACCAGGAGGTTCAATACAATCTTAACTATATTGATTTACCCGTTTTAGCCGTCTTCAAACTTGGAGAATCCGTAGAGATTCATGCCGGTGGTTATGCGAGTTATCTGGTGAATGCGAATATTTCATATAAGGGAGATTTAGCAAATGGTGCTGATGAAGTTGATAAAGATAATCTTTCATCATATGACTATGGTTTAGCCGGGGGTTTAGGGTATAACGTTAACAATATTCAAATTGGTTTTCGGTATAACTACGGTCTTGTTAAAATCGCTGATAGTGATGTTGCCAGAGCTGCCATAGGCGATGCCAAAAATTCAGTTGCACAAATATTCTTATCAATCAATTTTGGGGACTAGTAGTATGGGGTTAGGTGAGGCAAAGACATCCTGGAAACGGGATGTCTTTCTTTTTATGCCATTATATTATAGAGTCTCAATTTGTTATAAAGCGTTTTCCGATCAATACTCAAAAGCTCCGAGGCTTTTGACTTATTAAAATTCACTTTTTCAAGCACATCTTTAATTGCCTGCCGCTCGGCAGTCCAGGCTATCGATTTTAATAAGCCTACATTTTCCTGGTTCATTTCTCCATCGCTTTGAACAGGGCTAGTTTGCACCAGTTCTGGTGGTAAACTATCTGGTAAAATCATATCTCCTGTACTCAATAAAACAGATCGTTTAATCACATTATTTAACTCACGCAGATTTCCGTGCCAGTGGTAGTTCGAAAAAATAGTTGTTACTTCTTTAGAAAATCCGAGGACGCTCTTGGCTAATGCCTGATTTGCCTTCTGTAGAAAATGATCGGCAAAGAAAGTGATATCATCTTTACGATCGCGCAAAGGTGCCAGCTGAATCTTAAATTCATTCAAACGATGATAAAGATCTTCTCGCAGTTTACCGTCTTTGACCGCTTTGGTAAGATTCTCGTTTGTGGCCGTTATTATGCGCACATCAATAGAAATATCCCGGTTGGCTCCTATCCGCTTTATCTTTCGTTCTTGAATTACACGCAATAGTTTTACCTGATTTTCATACGACAAGTTTCCAATCTCATCTAAAAAAATGGTACCGCCATCCGCTATCTCAAAACTTCCTTGCTTATCTGTAATGGCACCTGTGAAAGATCCCTTTACATGACCGAATAATTCGCTGCCGGCAAGTTCTTTTGGCAAAGCTCCGCAGTCAATTGCCATAAAGGGAAAATTGGATCGTTTACTGAACTTATGAATGGATTGGGCTACAAATTCTTTTCCTGTGCCGGTTTCACCATTGATTATTACCGACAAATCAGACGGTGCAATTAATTCGATATAGTGTTGCACATCCTGCGATTGTACACTTTTACCGATCAGAAAGTTAAACGTGGAAGAGACATGTTGATGTGTTCTTCTATTGTCAGTAACTATTTCAGGACTTTCGCGAGTATCTTGAAACTTGAGTTGATTCTTTTCAATTGCTTCTCTGATGGTCACCAATAATTCGTCCGGATACAATGGTTTTGTAATATAATCACTGGCTCCATAACGAAATGTTTCAACTGCTGTCTTTACATCCGAATAACCGGTAACAATGATTACAGCTACCCGGGCGTTTAAAATTTTTATCTTTTGTAACAGTTCTATACCGTTAACATCCGGTAATTTGTAGTCGCACAACACCAGGTCATAGTCTGTGGAGCGAAGAAATTTTAAACCTTCCTCCCCACTATGGGCAATGGTAACCGCATAATTCTTTTTGTTCAAAAACCGCGACAACATGAGGCACATGTCCTTGTCGTCATCAATTACTAATATATTTTGCATAGGAGTGGGTAACTAAAAGGTTTAATACCTACACAAATGTGTGGATATTATACCCCTTCTGCGTTACACACTAAATTGTCAATCTTACACCTTTCACATATTTCACATCAATTTATCGACTTTTTGATGCTTTAACTGCTATCAGAGGTAAGGTTAAGCGCTTCTACTTTGATACCGCTTGCTTATTAACTGTTCTCTTTTCTAACTCATCCTTCGTGAAAAATGGAAAAAACAACTTTTGAAAAATAAACACGATGGCCATAAAGCCCAGGTAGCCTACGCAGAAAACAGTAAAGAACAATATAAAGTGATTCATTTATGATGCTTTAGCCACCAGCCAGCAAAATCGTGCCACAGGAATTTGTTTGGCTTGTGACTGTATTTTATGTCCTTGTGGACATTTCACCCCTTCGTATTGCGTAAATTATAATCATCCTGGATTGAATATCGTGATAAGTCCATTTTAATAGACGTCTTTTCCATTGGCATTATTTTTACTCTGACTAGTAAAACAAAAATCTCATGAACAGCTTACTTTATATCATCGCAGTGGTCCTTATCATTCTATGGTTGTTAGGATTCTTTGTTTATAGTGCGGGCGGCATCATTCACATCTTATTGGTGATCGCGATTATTGCTATCCTGATTCGGGTTATCAAAGGTGATTGATCCCAGCCGGACACTTCCCATTATATACTACAAACTCCGTGTGTCCGTATGAAATCCGGTAGGAAGAGGAAATTAGTCATAGTATTAATTTGTCTGGTCGGTAGTATTGTTATACTACTGGTCGGTGGGGCTTTCTTAACCAATTACATACAGGGTGCCCTGCAAGAAGGAATTGGCAAACAAAACGGAAAGGCTTCTGCCATAACCGTCAATCTGTTTACCCGATCGATTAGAATCAGTGATTTGGAATGGAAATCTCACCCTGATAGCGCCAACAATAAACATCATATAATCAAAGCCAAATCTGTATCCCTGAACCGGGTAAGTATTTTTCAATTACTCCAGAACAAATCCATTCAACTTCATGAACTAATTATAGATAGTGGTTATATATACTTTGACAAATCGAAATCGAAGGATACGACTGGTCAATCGGGATCGAATCCGGCTTATAACGAATTCGAGATCAAAAATATTCAACTTAACAACATAGAGGTGCGTGTTATCTCAGATTCTATAGAACGCGCTTCAGCCCAGGTAAATGGACTGTTAACAAATTTTAAAGTCAAATTGGATTCATCTACAATTTATTCTGCTCAGACAGGTGAATTATTAGTCGAGAAAATTCAGGTAAATCGTTTCAGTGGTATGTATGGAGGCAGTGCTTCGCGATTACTAATAAGTTCCTCAAAACAATCTGTCGAGATTGATTCCATCCTGTTGATTCCTAACTATGACAAATACGAGTTTGGCCATAAAACAGGCGAACAAACCGCCAGATTAAACCTGTCTATTCCCCTGGTAGTTATAAAGGGCTTGCAATTTGAAAAACTTTTTGAAAAATCCATTCTTGCTTCACGGATAGAGATCCATTCCTTTGATTTATATTCCTTTAAGGATAAGCGTTTGCCTTTCTTACGCAAGAAACCAATTCCATTACCCATGGAAAGCTTTTTAAAATTGCCCTGGCACATTTCACTCGATTCATTAATAATTACCAACTCACATATCTCCATTGAAGAATTTCCAGAGGCGGGTATAACAACGGGTATCGTCACATTTGATAATGTAAATGCTTCGTTAGCACTGCTGAATAATCGAATCAAGAAAAATGAAAATCCGTATACAACACTGCTTGCAACAGGACAAATCATGGGCACGGGCAAGATTAAGGCAAACTTTCAACTTCCACTAGACAGCAAGTCATTTTATAGGGCTACGGGTTCTGTCTCACAGATTTCATTTAACGAATTCAACTCCATGCTTAAAACTGCCGATTTGCGATCTGAGGGGGGCCAATTAAATTTTCTGACATTTGATTTCAGCTATAATGACGAGAGGTCGCAAGGTAATCTGGAGATCGATTATGAAGACTTAAGGATTAGTGTCTTGAATAAAAATAAAAGCTCAACAAACACATTCAAAACTATTTTAATAAACGCCATTGTTAGAAGTAACAAAAATCAAGCGAAAGCTCCGATTAAAAGAATGGGTGTGATAGATACTGAGCGCAACAAACAGAAATTTCTTTTTAATTTCTGGTGGATTTCTATTCTGGATGGGATAAAATCAGCCATGACAGGAAACAGCTCAGAAGCAATCTGAAGAGAATTGATTTAACGACTTCCTAAGGGCATCTGTACCTCACTAATGTAAGCCACGATTCCACCCTTTAGGTTATACAAGTTTTGAAAGCCCCAGCGATCTTCCAGTTGCCGGATTGCTTTGGCGCTGCGACCACCCATTTTGCAATGAATTACTACCTTCTTCACCCGACTAATAGAATCGGCATAATCCAGAATACCCGATAAGGGAACAAGTTGTGCTCCGATGTTAACTTCTTCATATTCGATTAGCTCGCGCACATCTATGAGTTGAAAATCTTCTCCACGCACTTGCCAGTCATAAAGATCGCGTGCAGTAATTTCCTTTATTTTTTGTTCTACTACCTTTACCCCACAGAATTCTTCATAGTCAATTAACTCAGTGATGGTAGGATTAGTACCATTGAGTGGATTTGCGGGATTGCGCTTAAGGTTGAATGTTCTCGATTCGAACGTCAATGCATCAAAACTAAAAAGCCGACCATTGAGAATTTCTCCAACGCCCGTAATCACTTTGATAACTTCCAGTGCCTGCATACTTCCAATGATTCCGGGCAGTACGCCCAACACTCCGCCCTCAGCACAACTCGGCACCAACCCTGGAGGCGGTGGCATGGAAAACAGATCGCGATAGTTGGGACCTCGATCGCCTTCACCATTTAAATAATTAAATACAGTTACCTGACCTTCAAACTGAAAAATCGATGCATATACATTTGTCTTGCCCAGTATTACGCATGCATCATTTATTAAATAACGGGTTGGAAAATTATCTGTACCATCTGCAATAACATCATAGTCCTTCAAGAGTGTAAGTGCATTGCTAGCGGTAAGTTGTGTTTGATATACATGGATGGTTATGTGAGGATTCAGGTTTAACAGTCTCTCCCTGGCAGCATCCACTTTTGATAAACCAATCGAGTCGATACCAAATAGTACCTGTCGATGCAAATTACTGTCCTCTACCAGATCATAGTCAACGAGACCAAGCGTACCCACCCCAGCCGCTGCCAGATATAGAAGTAATGGACTGCCTAAACCACCAGATCCAATAACCAAGACTCTGGCGGCTTTAAGCTTTTGCTGAGCAGCCAACCCAAATTCCGGAATAATAATATGACGATTATACCTGGTTAATTCCTCCTTTGTAAATTGAATAGATTGGTGCATGTTTTCTGAATTAAAACTGACTTCTATCCACCCGCAATTGCAGGAACAATACTAATTACGGTATTGTCTTTTAACTCTGTTTTTTCCAAATCAAGATATCGGATATCTTCGTCATCTACGAAGATGTTAATGAATGCTGCCATCTTACCATCAGCATCAATCAAATGTTTCTTCAAGTCTGGAAAGCTATCGGTTAGCTCGATAATGGCAGCCGAAATAGTTGTTGCCAAAATGGGAATGCGGGTTGTGCTATTAGTGAATTTCCGCAAGGGTGTGGGTATGATTACTGTTGCCATGATATTGAATGGGATATAAATAAATTTGTTCTTCATTAAATGTCGCCTGATCGTTTAACCGCCATGAACGCATTTCAGAAAATTTCCCATGCATTGTAGACAGTATAACATAGGAAAAATAGGGTTGGGCAGCCGTCTCATCATAATGAGATGGAAGTGCGGTTTGGTTAGGATGTGAATGATAGACACCCAGCAATTTTAACCCTTTACTCATGGCAAATTGTTCTGCCAACAAATAGTCCTTGGCCGTAATTTCAAAATTCTTTTGCTGGCTTCCTTTGTATGCATTCGTAACAGGTCGCGATGTGATAATTCTTCGATTCTCATTCTCATCATAGCCCATGAGGAAACCACAGCGCTCATCTACTGAATACTCAACATTGAAAACCATTTCATTTAAAACTGAATGTTCAATTAACAGCATGGTGATGATAAATTACGTCTATAAGTTCACTTTTGTATATGCTATGGTCCAGGGATGCTTGCAGCAGGGGAACGATAATTTGAAAGTCAGACAGCTGTGCGTTCTCTACTTTTAAAAATCGCGGATCCAGACCCCAGCGAAGAATATCTTTTGTATCGTTGGGGTCAACCATTTTCAAAGATGCGCTAACAATACTTTTTAATCCCTGTATCAGGATGTCTTTCGTCTCCTTCTCTCCATGGGCATTCTCTAATCGATCGAGCGCCCTCATAAGAATAAATTTATCCGTTGAACACGGACGAGCAATAATAATATCTTCGTGCTCATTTAGCCTGCGGTGTTTTCGCTCATATACATTCGTAAGAAGATTAAGTTCATTTGGCCGGGACCAGTCAAACTGACCTCGGAAGAATTTTTCTGAGTACCCCATCGGATTACCTACAAAAATCACAGGAATTGATCTTCCTGACTCCTTCACATAATAGAGAGCCATCTCTAAACTTTCTACGGGCCATTCCAGATGCCTTACCACAAGAAAATTGCATTGTCTATTTTCAGAAAAAATCAAAGCATTGAGCATCAGCAAAGCTGCTTCCAGGGCGTTTTGAGCAGTGACATACTTTCCCGGACTATGAATAGCCACATACTTATTAGCATGGCTGGCATTCACAAGCTCCTGATTCATTAAACTATTATCAAGTATATGTGTGCATCGGGTCATTGAATACTTTATTTTGCTGGTAGGCGCATATGCATCTAAAATAAATTCAACTAATTTTTTAGTGCCTGCATAAATTTCTTCTGTTATGTACCGGCTGGCTTTTCCTGTGGATGAGAATACCAATTGCTTAACTGAACCAACAGCTTCACAAGCCCTGATAATATTTAAGGTTCCTTTCACATTGGTACTCACTGTCTCTACAATATTCAGTTCGGCCAATCCAGGATCTCGCTGAGCGGCAGTATGAAAAACAAAGTCAGGTTTATATCTATTAAAGATCTTATTCACTGATTTTGAATTGCGAATGTCACACTGTAGTGTGATAATATTTTTATAATTCAGGGTTGGCGTATCCGCACGAATATCAACGATAATTATGTGCTTTACATCATAGGTTAATAACTCGCGTACCAGGGCAGAACCTACACAGCCAAGACCTCCGGTCACCACGCAGGTACTACCCTTCAACTCCGTTTGAATTTTTTCTTTAGACAGACTCAATGTTCTTTCCCGGGTTGGACTAAAGGGATCATGACTTAAGCGGCCTTGCAATTCATACTGGGCAATCAATTCTCCGGTTAATCTAGTAAGCTCCGAATAGGATTCCGGATCATCTACGGAGGGAGATAAGGCCCAGATTTTTGCGTATATTTCTTTTGTCATGGTGGTGCTTTCTAGTCATGTTTTGATTTCAGAAACCACCGATTTATTCTTTTTTGCTAATTCCTGATTATTGACGGTATTACTGAAATACTCATCTTGTTTTCTCCGGAGCGCATCACAGAATCTGTTCTTTGGCAAGATTACATCATCATAGGTGATTACCTGATCTTGCGGTACATCGTTTTTAAGAATACAATCTTTGGCCAGACCCATTGGCAGCAGTTGTTCCTCCGATGTAACCTCAGCCGTTTCACATTGTCCGTAAGTTTTATAATAGCCAATACCATCGAGTAAATCACCTGCTTTAAGATTGATCTTGGCTGTGGCTACCACTTCAACTGTGGGTGCACCCAAAGGCGCTATGGTTGCATCCTGAAACAAGACAGCCCGCGCACAACTGTTGGGAACCTCAAGATGACACAGATGATATGGGGTATAAAATAAATAAAGTGGCCCTTCTCCTAGTTTATACAAATTGAGAAAATGTTGTTGTCGGGGATCATCATGTGTTCCTAACACAAATACACCCGGGCCTGGCTCTGCGCCTACTACATAATCAACAATGCCATCGCCCGATAGCAACACATCGAGGGGGTAACTGTCAAGCATGTCTTTAAGTGGTGTGCCTGCGGGTACTGAAGGACCAAACATTCCTCTTTTACCAATAGACATACCTGTGGCATTGGCCACTATGGCTTGTTCAAATGATATTTTAGTTCCATCTGCAAACGAGGTTACCATGGCTGGATTCTGTCCCCACTTCAGTGCAAAACCTTCTTGTGTAGTCGGATTTCTATAAGGATCCTGGAGTCCTTTGATGTTCCCACATAGTACCGGCTTCACGCCAATCCCTTTCACAAATCTGAATAAATTCATTTCAACACCTGGTTGATCTCCATCCGCATTGGTGATGATTACCCCTGCTTTATCAGCATGTACTTTTAGAATCGATCCCACTGTAGAATCCAATTCTGCATTCATCAATACAACATGTTTTGAGTTTCGAATGGCTTCCCAAGCAACCCGCGAACTGAATTCGACATCTCCGGTAACTTCTACCACCACTTCAATATTCTCAGCTTTGCAAATAATCAATGGATCTTCCGTTATAGAATATTTACCACGCGCAATTCTATATTCCAGCGTTGCCTGATCATTAACCACTGCAAAATCTGTGATGCCGGCTGCCTCATAAGCTTTCACAGCCCTATCAATATTTCGATTGTAAACGACCATCACCTCCATGCCTTCTACCGAATTCGCAATCTGCATGAGAACACCGGCACCCATAAAGCCGGTACCTACCAATCCCACTTTAACAGGATTGTTCATGTGATGTCTTTTTGCCAGTTCTTTATCAACAATAATCATAATAAGAAAGCTTCCTCTTTCTTTGACGAAGAAGCGATAAAAGGTGAATGTGACTTATCTTTTTCAGACATGAAAAGCGGAACGATGGGCCATTTAATATTAATTTGAGAATCATCAAACTTTATTCCCCGTTCTGCTTCTGCGGTGTAGTATTCGCTTACCATGTAATGCACGGAAGCATGATCGCTAAGAGTTATAAAGCCATGAGCAAACCCTTCGGGTACATAAAGCATTTTAAAACTTTCAGCCGTTAATTCAACTCCAATCCATTGCTTATAGGTGCTTGATTCAGGCCGGAGATCGATAATAACATCATAGATAGAGCCGGCTGTACAAAGAACAACCTTGCTTTCAGCATAGGGCCGCACCTGATAATGCATGCCACGTAGTGTGCCCCGGCTTTTACTATACGATACATTGGTCTGCACCACGCTCGCGTTTAAACCGTGCGCAATAAATTCCTTATTGCACCAGGCGCGGCCAAAAAATCCTCTTTCATCTTCGCGTTTCTCGACTTCGATGATAAATGCCCCTTTCAATTTAGTTTCAGTAAAGTTCATGGCGTCATAATTACGTTTTGATTTTCGAAATTCCAGCGAAGCTTTGTAGTAAGCAGATCCTTACTTTGTAATTTGTTGAGTACATTCAATCGAATCCATGTTGAATTTCTAAAATTAACATCTGTAAAGTTTATCGACTCCAATCCTTCTTTTAATCCGCTTATGGTTGACAGCAAATCATATTGTGGTTGGTGGTGAGGCGCTAGCTGCTGGTAGCGTTCAAAATCTACGAGATAGGATCTCTTATCTGCAGCCGCTTGTTCATTCCACAAAACTTCAACACCCGGAATTTGAAACGCTACTGCCTCAGCGAGTTGTCGTATCTGGTAATTGAACGACTGACTTCCCGTGTTTATGGCTAAAAACCTTCCCAAAGAAGATGATCTTCCCACCGCCCAATCAATTGCCCGAGCCATATCTTTTACATGAATGAGAGGTCGCCAGGGTGAACCATCGCTTAACAAAGTGATTTGTTTAGACGCAAGGGCACACGCAACAAAATCGTTAAGTACAAGATCGAGTCTTAACCTCGAACTCATACCACAGGCTGTGGCAAACCTTAAGCATGTGATTGAAAAACTATCAGAAGCTAATACCCGCAGATCTCTTTCTGCATAAACTTTTGATCGTGCATAGGTAGTAAGCGGATTCACATTAGAATCCTCATTGGCAAGTTCACTTGTTGCACCATAAATACTACAGCTGGATGCAAATACAAACGATTTTACGCCAGCTGCTTTAGCACGTTTGGCCACGTGAATGCACGCTTTGTAATTCACATCCATGGTAACTTCCTCAAAACGATTTCCCATCGGGTCGTTTGAGATGGCTGCCAGGTAAATGACTACATCTACGTCTTGTAAAACCGGATCAGGAAAATTTCTAACATCTCCAAAAAATTGCTGATCTAACTTTCTCTCCGGCAAATAATCTACCTGCGCAAGGCAACTGGCAAAGTAACCAGTATCGTAACCGATGAGAGTTGCATCTGGATAAGTTTCTCTTAATCGCTCAACCACTTCCGGGCCTACATAGCCCATGTTTCCAATAATAACAATCTTCATATATAAATTAAAGTCATAAATTAAATTCAACTTCTTTGTTCCCAATGCTTCCAGGGTGCATTGCCAGACTTCCAGATTTCCTCCAGATAATTCTTATCCCTTAGCGTATCCATCGATTGCCAGAACCCATTGTGTCGATATGCAAATAGAGTTCCTTCTTCTGCCAGAGTTTCCAGCGGTTCACTTTCCCAACTGGTAGCATCACTCTCAATCAGATCAAATACAGAGGGCTCACAAACAAAATAGCCACCATTGATCCAGGGCGTATCACCTGTGATTGCCTTCTCCTTAAAGTTTTTGATTTTCATATCATTCACCGCTAACGAGAAAGTACCAAAACGACCAGGCGGTTGCACGGCAGTTAAGGTAACTTTTCCGCCATGCTCTTTATGATAGGCGATGAGTTTATTAATGTCGACATCGGTTACACCATCTCCGTAGGTCAAACAAAATGTTTCATCCCCGATAAATTCCTTCACCCGCTTCAAGCGGCCACCAGTCATGGTGAACTCTCCTGTATCGACAAGGGTAATTTTCCATGGCTCGGCATGATTGGTATGAAACTCCATTTTATTGCCGCGCAGATCAAATGTTACATCACAACAGTGTAAAAAATAATTCGAAAAATAATCCTTGATTAGATTCGACTTGTATCCACAGCAAATAATAAAATCATTGATGCCGTAATAAGAATATATCTTTAGAATATGCCACAGTATGGGCTTGTTGCCGATTTCTACCATTGGCTTTGGCCTGATACCACTTTCTTCACTTATTCTGGTTCCATGTCCACCCGCAAAAATCACCGCCTTCATTTCGCCTCATTTACGCCCTATAACTTCTAACTAAATCAACTTTTGATCAGCTAGTAAAGGACATCATTAATGTGAATGATTTCAATGATGCTCGTCATAGTGATGTATTGATACCCGTCATATGAAGAACTATGACAGTTACCAAAATTTAAATTTTTCCTATTTGGTTTGCGGTGTGTTTTGGATAAACCTTCTTATTTTTCCACCAATCACAAATGGAAATATGCCACCATAATACCTGAACAGAATACTTGAAAAGGATGAGGTGGCCAGGCCTAGTTTAGAATGAAATGGCATTTCGGAATAAACTTTTGAACGGAACATTACCTCCTTAAATGCATCACATGCCATTTTTAAGTGTGGAAAATTTCCAGCAAATGTTGAATCTCCTATTTGTCTGGCATAATGCCTGAAGCTTTTGGATGTTCCCCCAAAACTTTTATGATATCCTATGAAATCAAAATGCTTAATCTCTCCTAAATAAGCAAGATTAGCTATAAAGTGATAATCATTGCCAATGGCCTGTCTTAAACTAATTGATTTAGTAAGTTCTCTCCGCATTAATCCATGGATCATTCCTCCGTAAACAACTTTGGAGTAGTAACCGATTACCCGAAGGCTGGAAGACTTTTGCTCAAACGTAAATCCCTTTTCACGTAAGTCCTGATTATTGCCGAGCCAATATTTTATTTGACCTGACACAAGAGAGTACTTAGGATGCTCTTCCAAAAAAGTAACATATTTTAAAAGCACCCCCTCTTCTAAAGCATCATCATCCGCCAACCACATGAAATATTTTCCCGTTGCTTTGCGAAGAACAAATTCAAAGTTCGGAATCATACCGATATTTATCGGTTGCCGATAATACACGAGCTCACGATGGCATTTTGTAATCTCCGAGATGACTTCGCGGGTATTATCAGACGAACAGTTATCTGAAACAATGATTTCCAAATTAGGATAATACTGTAACCAGACAGAGTCGAGAGCTCTTTCGATACCCTTACTTCTATTATATGCAGGTATACCTATGCTCACCAATGGATACACCTGTCCTGCTTGCATAACCTATTTTGCTAAAACCATCTCAAATTGATTACAGATCATTCTTATTCCGTCTTCCAGTTCAATTTTTGAATACCAGCCGAGATCATTAATTTTAGAAGTATCCAATAACTTTCTGGGCGAACCATCAGGCTGCTCTGCATTAAAATGAAGATCTCCCTGATACCCTACATGCTTCCTGATCAGCAAGGCTAGTTCCTTAATACTTAAATCAACACCAGTACCTACGTTGATGATCTCGCGGCTATTGTATTTATTCATAAGGAATAAACATGCATCGGCAAGATCATCTACATGAAGAAACTCTCGTCTCGGTTTTCCACTGCCCCAGATTTCTACTGACGAAAGATTTTGTTCTTTTGCAGTATAAAATTTACTGATCAACGCTGGTAAAACATGTGAGTTGAGCAGGTCATAATTATCGTTGGGTCCGTAGAGATTCGTTGGCATCAGGCTTATAAAGTTACACCCATATTGCTGGCGATACGCCTGGCACATTTTTATGCCTGCAATCTTGGCGATTGCATAGGGCTCGTTGGTTGTCTCTAAAAGTCCGGTTAACAACGCTTCCTCTTTCATCGGCTGCACGGCATCTCGTGGGTAAATGCAAGAAGAACCCAGGAAAAGTAATTTCTTGACACCGCAACGAAATGATTGATGTATTACATTCGATTGAATAGCGAGATTGTCGTATATAAAATCAGCACGAAACGTATTATTAGCGTGTATGCCTCCAACCTTGGCGGCAGCAAGAAATACATATTCCGGCCGTTCGGCTTCAAAAAACTCCTTTACAGCTTGTTGATTACGGAGATCTAGTTGAGCAGATGTTCTCGAAATGAAGTTGTAATATCCTTCAAGTTCGAGGCGTCTTTGAATGGCGGAGCCAACCATACCCAAATGCCCAGCGATAAATATTTTTGCGGATTTTTCCATTATTCATCGTTCATTAAAACCTCCATACCATTTGATTGTAACAATCTATCGCGTTGAAATAGCTTCAGATCTGATTCCATCATATCGCGCACAATATCTTGAACCGTATGAACTGCCTTCCATCCAAGTTTCTTATATGCTTTTGTGGCATCACCTATCAGAAGCTCTACTTCCGTAGGCCTGAAATATTCCGGATCAATGGCCACCACTACTTTTCCAATTTCTATTAAATAGTCTGGATTAAAACATTCTGTCACCCTGGCTACCTCATGAATACCTTCGCCTTCAAATACAAGACTAATTCCGACTTCGGCAAAAGCCATTCGCGTAAAATCCCGAACGGTAGTAGTAATACCCGTAGCAATCACAAAGTCTTCAGGTTTCTCCTGCTGCAACATCAACCACATTGCCTCTACATAGTCTTTGGCATGACCCCAATCCCGCTGCGAATTAAGATTGCCCAGATAAACCTTCTCCTGCATACCCAACGCTATACGAGCAACAGCACGAGTGATCTTTCGGGTTACAAACGTCTCGCCTCTACGGGGTGATTCATGATTAAATAATATTCCATTACATGCATACATGTTATAAGCTTCTCTATAATTAACTGTAATCCAGTAGCCATAGAGTTTAGCCACCGCATAGGGCGACCTGGGATAAAAAGGTGTAGTCTCCCGTTGCGGTATTTCCTGAACAAGGCCATACAGTTCAGACGATGATGCCTGATAGATTTTTGTTTTCTTAACCAGATTTAGTAATCGAACTGCTTCCAGAATTCGGAGTGTACCTATTCCATCTGTGTTTGCTGCATATTCCGGAATATCAAAACTTACTTTAACATGCGACATGGCACCCAGGTTATAAATTTCATCCGGTTGCACTTCCTGAATTACCCGTATCAGATTGGTGGCATCTGTCAAATCTCCGTAATGAAGTCGTAAGTGCCCATCCCCTTCATGGGGATCCTGATACAAATGATCAATGCGATCGGTGTTCAGCGATGAACTCCTCCGCTTGATACCATGCACAATGTATCCCTTCTCTAATAACAGCTCAGCCAGGTAAGAACCATCCTGTCCTGTAATTCCTGATATCAATGCTACTTTGCCTTTGCTCATAATTTTCATTTATAAATAATAGACAAGGATAGATGGATTCACCGCAATATTAAATGAGCATAGTTTTTCAAGACGATGATTGTGATCACGCATTTACAGACCTCGATGAAGGAAATTTGTATTGAGATATTTTTAATTATCCACTATCATGAAAGGCCAGTATTACTCAAGATTTATCAAAGTGATGATTTTCATCATCGATTTTTTCTTTATTTATCTGGCGTTTCTTATAACCGAGCAATACGGAGAAGTGAATACACTTTCCAATCAGCAATTCACCTCCTTCTTTCTAACCTTTGGATTGATTTGGGTAATTGCCGGATTCTTCAATAAAATATATCGAGTAGATACAGCGCTAACACAAAGTATCACCAATCTATTCGGCACTTTCTTATTGCATTTGATTATTATTGAAATTCTTATCAAAACTTCTGGACTCTACCTCGTAAGTTTTGAATTTCTTGCTTATCTGTATTCGTTAGCCATTTTTCTAATTGTTGGTTCCCGAATATTTTACAAGCTCATCTCAAAGTACTACCAGTTTACAGGATTTGACCAACGTAAAGTTATCATCATAGGCGCTGGAGGCTCTGGAGTAGCGCTCTTTAAACACTTTACCGGAAATGAAACAGCCGGATATCATTTTGCTGGCTTCTTCGATGATGTAACCAATCAACCCGAGGAAATACAAGATAAAATTGTTGGACCTCTAAATGCCAATAGTATTAAAAGTTATTGTATTAGTCAGGGTATTGGTGAAATCTACTTTGCACTTCCACCCTCGCAAGTAGTATTACTTCATGATCTATCCAAATTTGCTGATGAACAATTTATCTATTTTAGAGTAGCTCCCTATTTCAATGGACTGCAACCCGAAACCGGCAATATTTTTCTGATTAACTCCGTACCGGTACTTACCACCAGGAAAGAACCGCTGGGTATTTCTCTTAATGCCAATCTTAAAAGAGCCTTTGACATACTCTTTTCGTTAACTGTCATCCTCCTTTTGTTTCCAATCATTCTTCCCATCATTGCGATCGCGATTCGTCTTGATTCACCCGGTCCTATTTTCTTCAAACAACTTCGTCCAGGAAAAAGGAACAAACTCTTTGATTGTTATAAGCTGCGCACCATGCTGGTGAATAACAATTCAGAGCTACAAGCTTCAAAGAATGATTCCAGAATCACCAAAGTAGGTCGCTTTCTGCGCAAAACGAACATGGATGAACTTCCTCAATTCTTTAATGTACTACTCGGCAATATGTCGGTGGTAGGACCAAGACCCAATATGATCAGCCAGTTGGAAGAGTATTCTAAAACGATTAATAATTATAGAGTACGTCATTTCGTAACACCCGGCATTACTGGCTATGCACAAGTAAATGGCTGTCGGGGCGAAACAAGAGATGCCGGTCTTATGGAGAAACGGGTAAAATACGATGTTCAATACATTGAGAACTGGAGTCTTTCACTGGATATGAAGATTATTTTCCTAACGGTATGGAATATGGTGAAAGGGGAAAAAAATGCATACTAATAATTAAAAGAGATGAATAGAAAATATGTACTAAACTCATCTATTTCTACAGGATCCTACCAGGAATTTATTAACGAAATATTTTCCCTTGTCAACTTTAAGATTCCGTCTTATGTATGCTTTGCAAATGTGCATATGGTGGTAGAAGGGCACAAGGATTCGGAATTTCAAAATATCATTAACAACGCCAATATTGTAGCTCCTGACGGAAAACCGATTTCTCTATTCTTAAAATATTTTTCCAACTTAAAGCAAGACCGGGTATGTGGCATGGATATACTTCCGGATCTTCTTAAACAAGCAGCACAAACTGGTAAATCAGTTTTCTTTTATGGTTCAACACCTAGTCTTTTGACCAGGATTACGAAAAAGGCAAATCTTGAATATCCTACGCTGAAGGTTAGCGGTTCTTATTCTCCACCATTCAAAAATCTTTCCGATGAAGAAAATAATATAGCGCTTAGTAAAATAAATGACACTTCACCAGATCTTGTATTTGTTGCTCTTGGGTGCCCTAAGCAAGAAAAATGGATGGCAGCAAACAGAAATAAAATCGGAGCGTGTCTCTTAGGCGTGGGGCAGGCATTTAATGTTTATGCAGGCGTGGAAAAACGATTACCTGTTTGGATGCGTAATCTTTCACTCGAGTGGATGTATCGATTGTATCTCGAACCGCAACGACTATGGAAAAGATACCTGGTAACCAACTCCTATTTCCTATTGCTTACTTTCAATCATTTTATACATTCATTCCTAACACCTTTTACAAAGGGTAAATCACCAGAAAGTGTCTTACAAAATCCGAAAGCCTGAAACCGGAAGTTGTCATGAAACTAATAATCATACTTTTATTAGTACTTTTTAAGATAAGTTCATTACTAGCCACCAATTATTACTTCTCCGATAAAGGAGATGACAATAATTCGGGCACAAGTAAATCAACCCCGTGGCAAAGTCTAGCAAAATTAGCAATCCAGGATCTTATCAAATCCGGTGATTCTCTATTTTTTGAAAGAGGGAGTGAATTTAGAGGCACGCTGAGTATTTCAGGATCACGCATCTACGTGGGGGCTTACGGTCTTGGGAAAAAACCAATTATCAAGGGATCGATTAAAATGATCAATTGGGAACTGTTCAAAGATAATATCTGGAAAAGCTATTGCGAGGAATGTGATAAAGAACCGGCAAATCTATATGTAGGTGGAAAGTCTCAGCCTTTAGGCAGGTATCCGAATGAGGGATATCTTGCTATTTCCAACGTTGCTGAAAATCAACAATCCTTTACAGACCAAACCATATCCACTAAAGACAATTTCTGGAATCACTCAGAAGCAGTAATCAGAAGTAGCCGATGGACGATTGACAAGCTACCTGTAAGCTCGTATAGGAATAATACCTTCACATATTCACAGGCACCATCTTATCCCCTTGAAACTGGATTTGGATATTTTATACAAAAACACTTGTCCACGCTAGATCAAGCGGGTGAATGGTTTTTTAATTTTGATACAAAGGAATTATTCCTATACCTGGAAGAAGGATCAAGATCCGAGAATAATATAGAAATCAGCTTCTATGAGTTGGGCTTCGAAATCGTGAATGCGAATTATGTAACGATTGACGGCCTAGTATTTGTAAATCAACAATCAGGTTGTCTCGTAAAAAATAGTCGAAATATTATACTAAGAAATATTGAACAGTTCAACTCCGGTAAAAATGGTTTAGAAATCATTGCCTGTGAAAATCCAGTTATAGAAAATTGTATAATTGCTGATTCAAACAACAACGGAGTAGAGTGGCTCAATAATTCAGGCGGCAGTTTCATTTGCAATGAAATTATTCGTACGGGTCTTATACCCGGAAAAGGCGGGAGCGGCAATGGCAGCTATATCGGGTTACATATTACTTCTCATAAAATCTCCCTTGATACCACCCTATTTCAATTCAACAAAATCGACAGTACAGGTTACACCGGAATAGATTTTAGAACAGGCTTTACAATCCTGAAAAATAACTATATCCGTAACTTCTGTTTAATAAAAGATGACGGAGGCGGAATCTATACCTGGGAAAATAACCAATTGGGCAACCTCATAGAAGGCAATATTATTTCCAACGGCAGGGGATCAGGCGAGGGAACCTTGAATTTCAATCAGCGTTTTGCCAGTGGTATATATATTGATGATCGATCCTGTAACGTAAATATCCACAACAACACGATATTCCAATGCGCTACGGCAGGGATTTATCTGCATAATGCCCGAATGATAACTGTAAGCGAAAACACTTTATCATCGAATGGATATACTTTATCCAATAAAGAAAAAGGGCAATTATATATCAGGCTTGATAAACATGGTCAATTTGGCGAAAATAAAGAATTGGAATTGACCGTATCGAATAACAATTTGATAGCCTTACATGAAAACTCCTATTGTATTTATTTAAGTGCTGACGAAAAACAAGATTTAGATCAGCCAGGTAAATTCCATGAAAATCAATTCAGCGCTCACACACTTAATCAAGCTGTAGCGAAATCATTTCATAAGACCGATCCGTGTTCAGCACCAGAAGTATATACGCTTGAACAATGGCAACTAACTTCAATGCTTGAAAAAGGTTCAACCTTTGCTATAACTCCATCTACTGCTTTCAAAAATGTTAGTAAAAACCTGATCAGCAATAGCAACATGACTAATGATCAAAACGGCTGGATCATCTGGCCAGAAAACCAAAGACTTAAACAAGACAAGATTACTTCCGCGAACAACCCATCCCTTAACGTACTCATTGATTCTCTGCATACCGAGGCACTTGTTTACCATGGAGGATTTTCAGTTGGTAAAGATAAGTTATATAGACTTTCCTTTACTGCGTGGAGTCGTGCACCTATGACCTTGGAGTTTGTTCCACTTTTGGCTATTTCGCCCTGGAGAGCACTGAGCGATTATATCTGTTTTCCTGTAAATTCAAAAAGGCAATCATTTACTTATTATTTCAAGATTAATGCAAATAGTGAAAAAGCCAGAGTGAATTTCAAAAGCAACCAAAGTTACTGGCTCGATGATGTATCACTCTATGAAATAATCGAGAATAATACTAGACACTTACCTCTCTAATTTCCTTTTCAAACCGGGACCAAATCCGGCTCAATTCTAGTGAGAGATGGATATTTATTTTGCTCAATGGTTTTGTCATATATATCCGTCAGTTGAGTGTAGTTCATTGATGGTGTATAGTATTTTAAATAATAGTCTCTCGCATTCATAGAAATATTTCGTCCCAAAGATTTTGACTTAGCTATTTTCATGATATTTAAAATCAGATCCTTTTCATTTCCCGATTGAAAAAGCAATCCGTTTACTTTGTCTACAAATATTTCCTTCATCGCCCCAAGATCAGAAGCAATAACAGGTGTACCAGTAGAAAATGCTTCTGCAATGGTAACCGGAAACCCCTCGTACCAGGTAGATGGAAAAATCAAGGCTGTACATCGTTTGAGATAGTCGATCACTACTTCTTTTGGCTGAAATCCCACAAATGAAATTGATGGATTCTGAAGTGCATAATATTCAACTACCGATTTTAATGGACCATCACCAATTATTATCAGTTTGAAATGATGCATACTGGCAGCATTGAGTAAAGTACTGATACCCTTCTCTTCGGTAAGCCTTCCTATGAAAAGAAAATAATCTTCTCGTACCTTCTCACCCATACCAAAATCCTCAACAAAATTTGGCTTCACATATAGTTTGTGCGGAGGTAGCGCAATGGCAGCGCTCATGAATTTTTCTCTTGCAAATTGAGTAAGTGTGATGTAAGCCCCTACCCTATACTTCCACGTACCCACCCAGTGATGGAAAGCAGTCATGCATACAACCCCGGCAGTTTGCCATTTAGAATTTCTGTAAACCCCCCTCCATATCGCCTGCCACGGAATGATAGAGTGAATACTGTGTTCATTTATCTGACCATCATAAAAAAGTGTGGCGCTTGGGCAAATAAGCCTGTAGTTATGTAGCGTCAATACAATCGGAATATGCAATTGCTTAGCTACAAAAAAAACAGACGGGGAGACAATGGGAAGAAAATTATGCACATGGATTATGTCAGGCTCAAATTCAAGTATCTTTCTCTTGATTAATCTGGCACTATCTGGATTATAAATAGTTCTCAATCCCGATAATATTTTTTTGATAGGCGTATTGATTGTTGAATTATCATATACAAGTTGTTCCACAACGTGTCCATGTTGAACCAGCAATTCACTCTCCGATTTAAAAACAGAATCCTCTCCACCTGCCTGCTTGTATTTATTATGGATTAACAGAATTCGCATAAATTCTAAAAAGACTTAAGATGTGGCTGATTGATTTGTCTTGGTAGATTTCTTTCTATCAATCTATTTGGAAAATGGAGATATGCATTCAACTCAGATATTCCTTTGTCTCTTTCACTGCCTCTGAGCACGCGAACACTATGTGCTATAGTAAGCTTATGATTTTCCTTGTGCTTTGCATAAACCCGAAGCGAGCCCGGAGGAGAACATTCCATTACATCATAACTTATCAATCCATGATACTTAAGTATTTTTTCAAATGTTGTAAACGAATAATATGGAAACGTGTCACCAACAACTACTCCACGTCCTTCTGCCATCCAGGGCAGCAAATGAAGAAACTCAAAGGTGACAGTACCGTCTGGTTTCAGAAATAATTTTATAGCCGAGACGAAATCATTAATATCTGCTGAATACGTTATCGCATCGTGACACAGTAAGAAATCAGCCTTCCCATACACATCCATCAAAGTATGCAAATTTCTATTTCCGAATATCACATCACTATTCACCTTGAAATCCGCAAACTCTGCTACAAGTCGTTCGTCCTCATGTTCAAACTTTTTAAAAACTTGATGCGTGTATTTTTGAAGCTCGATTAACCTGGCTGAAGAAAACGAAGAAAGATAGAAACTTTCAATCTCCATTTGTTTTACATTCCTAACCGACTGGACCAAAAAACATTGGGAGCATACGTACGTGGGAATTAAAACAAACGACCCACCCATATCCATTTCACTACGGTTCTGGTAGAATTCAATATCCGCAAAGAAATATTCCAGTTCTGCACTACAAAATTTACACTCGCCCTTCTCACCTCCTTTTTCTTTACTCATAAAGGTCACTTCTATCAATTTCGGTTTTTTGAACTTTATTTACTCTAAATAAGTTGTTGCAGGCATTGTATAGTGATATAGATAACACATATTGCGCACCACCCAACAAGGTACTGCTCTTCATCATGATAGTTGGCGACACGAATTTTGCGGAATGATGATCTGCGTCATCAAAACATAAATCATTAATCGCTAAAACCTCCGCTTGAACGACTCTCAACGGGAATTACCGAAGGATGCTTTTACCCGTATGGTGAAAATCGCACCATTGCAAGGCAGTGAGGAAGGTAATTCTAAGAATTAAACAGAAGGAGTGGATCAGTGGGGAAGCTTTAATGGGATCTGACTCATTAAAGATTAGAAAGTAAATACCCTGGTAGATCTCATAATCATATGGCCTTGGAACAAAAATAATTTTCCAGGTCGGGGAAGAAATACGTCCAAAAAAAACTGCGCACAATACGATGAATAGAGCCTTTGTATACATTGCTGCTATGCTATTACTTTTACAAGGATGCGATAGCGAATTAATTACGCCAGAGCCCAACCAACAAATGGTTGCCAATCAAACTCAGTCGATGAGTTCCAATCTGATAGCTGCGAATACAAAATTTGTTAGTACTGCTGGCAATGATGCTGCCGATGGAACCCTGGAGAGACCCTGGAAAAGCTTACGGTATGCTGTAACTAAAGTCCCAGCTAATCAGGATTACACGATCCAACTTTCCGCTGGAATTTTTATTGAGACTGGTCTTATCGATATCCCTCCTGGTGTAAGTATTGTAGGTGCCGGCATCGATAAAACAATTCTTAAAAGTGCAAGTTCATTTCATTATTACCCTGCTTCACCTGGATATTCTTTGGATAAGTATCTCCTGCGAATGAATGGAAGCAGCCCTGTGAATGGCAATCAGGCCCTCAGAGGTTTTACGGTTGATGGCGACTTGAAAAAATTACACGGTGGTATTTATATCCGCTACCGAAATGCTGTTACTATCGAAAATGTGAAAGTTCAGAATACAAATTTCAATGGCATCTGGTTGTGGGACGTAAAAGATTCTAAAATCAAGAACTCCCAAATCATTAATAGCTCCTGGGGAAATACCTCCTACTGCTCAGGCGCGTTGAATCTTGGTAATCTGGAGCGGGTAGAGATCGATCAACTTGCCGTGGACGAAAGCAAAGGTTATGGAATAAAAGCCATAGGACCCAGCGGGAATAATAATCTTAAGAATTTAATGATTCACGACAGCCGCATTTCTGTACACCCCTATGGACTATGGAAATCGGGTGGTGCCCCAAACATTGCCATTGAATTGTGGCAAGTTAACCTGGTAGATTGCGAAATCTATAACACATATGTCGACAATACAATCTCTCTTGTAAATAGCAATGCCACTCCTTCTACCGGAGTTCAGACCATCCGTGTGCATCACAATACATTAGACTTAGAGACACGTGCGAAAGGTGCCGGATATGGCATTGAACTATCTATTCATGATGCTGAGATCGATCATAATTATTTTATAAAAGGAACCAATGGGATCGCCAACTGGGATCATGCCATGAAAAACTGGAGCATTCATCACAATACATTTTATGGATTGCAGGGAACCTATCCCGGAGAAGTGGTAAGATCACAAAAGAATGGATTGCACAACGTTAAATTGTACAATAATACTATTGAATTTACAGGCACTAAAACAATGAATGTAGTTGGGCTTTATGGTGGAAGTAGCAACAACGTAGATATTAAAAATAATCTGGTTATTAATAATGCTACAGGTCAAAGTTTCTATCCTCACAAACTGGTGCACCTGGAAAATGGTGCCAGCCTAAGTTCTTTTACTGTTAAAAATAATTTATTTTCCGGATTGCCTTTTGGAAGTGTTGCGGGAACTTACTCTTCGAATTTAACGTCCGATCCACAAATCACAAGAACCGGAAACCGCCCCGATGCATATTATCAACCCAAAGCTGGAAGTCCATTGATTAATTCAGGCATCAATGTGGGTTTATCATATGCAGGCTCAGCTCCGGAAATTGGCGCCTGGGAATCCTCCTCCACTTCGGGCGTATCAACCTCTTCCACACCCTTGAAAATATATTTGGACTCGTCCGATGCATTTCTTAATGGAAAAGTAACCACGGGCTACGATGCAATCGCCAAAAATGGAAATTATTTTTACGTACCCTCTGGCAACGGTAGAAATTATATGATACCCCCACCTGGTTCGGCTACTTTTAATTTTCAGGTTTCTAAGGCAGATAACTATGTTATTTGGGCAAAAGTAAAAGCACCAAGCTCTTCGAATCAAGGCTATCATATATATGACGGAAAGGGCCAATGGAATAAATGGCATACCGGTATTCACACCTCATGGACTTGGGTTAAAATAACGGATAATGACACGCCTACCCTATTTGCATTTGAGCAAGGAGCCAATGAATTTAAAATGGCATGGTATGATGACAATGTTAGAGTAGATCAGGTATTGATAACCAATGATCTGTCGTTCAATCCCTAAACTAGTTGGTCGATAAGAATACGTATTGCCACACGTTTTATAAAATAAGAAATCCCTGATTGATATATTATAGTCAGGGATTTCTTTTTATCCACATCGTTTCACCTATAAGGTCAACTAATCAAGGTTTTTCAGCGGTGTATAAGGTTGCCACTTCCGTTTCGGTAAGGGCTACTTTGAAAATTCTCACATCATCCATAAGACCTTTATAATGATAGGTATAAATTTCGGCAGGATTTGCCCAATCATGTAGAATAACCCGGTTCTGACTTGCCTGAATAAAACCAAGTGCTAATTTATTTCCTCCCTCCATATTTCCAGCAAACTTCACTCCTGTTACATTTCTTCTGGGATCATCGACCGGCCAAAGATCAAAATCACTTTGTTTTACCATTTCGCCATTCAGATACATGGTGGATAATTTCGTAGCTGCATCATACGTACAAACCACATGTGCCCATTTATCCATAAAGTAGGTTGATCCCACACCGCCTCCATGTGGCTGCACATCTTTATGAAATGTCCAACCTTGGTATCCTCCATTGCTCATCATTGCACCTGTTCCAGAAAATAGATTGTCTTCCGAATCAGAGAGATTTTCAGCTTGATCAAATTGCGTTGCTAATTTAATCCATGACCAATCACTGGCCAGTTCCATGTGGAAACCTTTCCAGGCACCAAGACCTAGCACAAAATGTCCATTTCTGGCTGCATCCGCCTTAATCCATACGCTAAGCGTCATATTTTTATGCGCCATGTATTGATCACCATCAGGAATTTCTACAAGGGTGGTGGTTCCATTAAAGTCTCCTGCTAGTCCTTCATACCCAAACCGATCTTTATTAAAAGATAAATCTCTAACATCGGCTGCAATGGGCGTATGATTACCCACATCATCGTTCATATTACCTGAGAAGGTAAAATAAGACAGTTGGTTAACAGATTGAGGTGGCACGACATTAGTTCTGCCATACGTTTTAAAATTATAGTCTGCTACCACGGCAGGTGCTCCATCCGTTGCTTTCAGGGTAGATCCAATAGATATGGTATGGTTAGTTCCATTCTTCATTAAATTAGTAGGTGTTATCGTAACATCCGTTCCTACCGTTGTTAGTGTACCAGGCACTCCCACACCATCCACTTTGATGGCAATAGAATTTAAATCCACTGTGGAAACATCTACCTCTTTATCAAAGGTTATAATAACCGATGAATTAACTGGAATATCCGTTTTCACAGATGCTCCATAAAGAGGCACTCCTAAATTCGTTGCTACACTTACTACTGTCAAAGGCCGTGGATCCGCTTCCTTATCTTCACAGGCTTGTTGAAGTACAGTAACCATTGCGGTTATCAGTACAACTTTCAGAATTGTTGTTATCTTTTTCATACTTGTTTTTTTTGGTAATTCTTCTCTTCCTTCTTATCAACCTATCACTAGCAAACCAGACATTACACACTCACTAAGATGGTGGATGGGTTATGAATTATATGTACATTTTTATGCCACAAAATATTTCGTCATTCTATAATAATTTCAAAATAGTAAAAATACATCTGTGGATATTGGGTAAATTAAATTGTAGAATTTTATACTCGCCTTAAATTACAGCTTAGCTCTTGCCATTCATTACAAATAACAACAGAAAACTTTAACCAGAATTTTATAAAGGATAGTCAATGGAATTCCATTACACGATCAGCGTGTTAATCTTCAGGATGAATTCAATTTCCACTCACATCAACTTACTGTATACATCCTGCGTAAGTCTGGCAGTTTGTTGCCAGGAAAATTTCTTTGCACGGTCAAATCCATTTTGAATTAGATTTGTCCGCATCCGTGGTTGCGATACCAGTGTCTCCGCCACAGAGAGTATTGACTCCTCATTTGTTGGATTAAAATAGAGCGCAGCATTTCCCGCTACTTCAGGCAGTGAACTTGTTTCACTTGCACCAATAGGGCATCCGCAATTCATTGCTTCCAGTAAGGGAATACCAAATCCCTCATAGACAGAAGGAAAAAAGAAGGCAAGCGCATTGGAATAATACTTTCTTAAGTTATCATCAGAGCCAGGAAAATACTTTATTCTGTTTTGAATATTTAATCCTATGAATAGTGTACGTTCTTCCTTGGTAAATCTTCCACCGCCTACACAGTATAGATAAAGATTCGACTTTTTTAACAACAACGGAGCAACGGAAGCAACAAAAAACATAAAATTCTTGTAGTCATTTCTACCTCCTACAAACAATAAATAATCTTCATCCTTCATTTCTCCAATTCCCTTACTCGAACTCGTAATCGAAGAAGCCAGATGAATAACAGAAACTTTTTCTGGCGGAATTCCATAGTACTCCACCAGGTCATTTTTGGAGCTAGAGGAAACAGCAATTATGCTATCCGCTCTATTCAAAGTTTTCCTTTTATGGATTAGCGTTCGTTGGTCATCCGTTTTGTACTTTTCATGTATAATATCATGAAAGGTTATAACAATAGGTTTTTTACTTTTTATGTTCAGGTAATAAGGATCATAGTACGTGGGATGAAATACATCAAAATTATCTTGTTTATAAATCGTTCTGCTTCGTACTTCATTAAGCAAGTTCATTGTTTCTATCTTGCGTTGCAGTTTAATGCTCTTGAAGAAAGGTCTGGATTGAATAATTTTACTTTCCCTGATGTATTCATTATTGGAGAACAAAAGTGAATTGCAAACTGACATTTCCGGGACATTTTGAAACTGTGTGGTCAATTCATAAAAATATCTTGAAATCCCACCGTACTCCTGAATTGTGAATGCCTGATGATCAAATAATACTCTCATACCTATTTTAACCAAAATCCGCTAAGTCGCCTAAAATAGCCAGTCAGTAGAGCGGCAAACATTTCCTCGTAAGGACAATTTCTTATGGTGTAGATCGTGAAATTCTTCAGGTTCCCTCCGCCCCGAATGCTGAACAGATGATTAAAATAATTTTTCAAAGTCTTCTGCTTTCTGATCTTATGATCACCGCCCTCGTCAGGATACGTATAAAGCTTTGCATCGTAATTACAATAAATAGTAAATCCATAAGCCCTTGCCCGTTGCGTGAAATCATAGTCAGCCATATAATGTGGCAGGTATTTCTCTTCAAAAAGGCCAATCTTTTTAAATACTCGCTCCGGTATTAATAATCCCCGAGCTGGGAACAATGAAACCTCATGCAGACCCATTTGATTCTCCTTGACAAGCGTGTCCAATAGATAGGTTGATTGGCCCGATGACCAATTAAATATTTCACCACCATAATACGGTTGCTTAGTTTTTATATCTAAGTCCAACGCTCCCAGCAAGGCTAATGGGTTCTCTTCAGCACTGATCATCATATTTTCAATGAAATCAGGCGAAGCCACTGTATCATTATTAAGAGTCATCACATAATCAGCATTCAAATCCAGCGCCACATTAATTCCCATATTGATAGCAGCCGTCCAAAATAAATTTCCATCACCTTTCAGAATAATAACATCCGGAAAATTATTACTCAACATTTCCGGGGTTCCATCCGTTGAGCCATCATCCACCACAATAATAAAATCAGCAGGTTGAGTTTGGTTTTGCAATGACTCTAAACAATCCCGGGTAAACTCTTTTCTATTATGAACAGGTATTACGATGCAAATCATATTGATATAATTTTAATTGTTCATATACTATATATACTCCGCCACAGATGGTTTAAATTCATGTATAATCAATTTTTCCTCGTCTGCTTTTCTTATTGCTATTCGTCTCTTTTCTATTCCAGGAATGGCTATCATCGCTACCAAAAAAGAAAATATTACAAACCCTAAACCATCGAGATATAAAAATGTGTCAACCTGTAAAATGAATAGGAAAAATAGGATAACCGGAAAAAATGCACCTTCAGTTTTTCCATCCTTGCTCATTTGTTTGAAATATTTATACACGCCATACAGGATAAAGCAAAAAATGATAAAGAAAATAATTCCCTGACAAACCAATATTTCCATGGAAGTACTGTGCAGGTGCATGTGAAAAACGTCCTTTTCATTCCACATCTTCGCGACATCATCAATAAGCCCTAAGAAATAATGCCCTTTGTATCCATTTCCCCAGATCCAACCCTGCCTATCCTCGAACAACCAATTCATAGCGTCTTGCCATAAAAAAGCACGTCCATTAAAAGTGGTCACATCTTCAATGTCAACTCTCTGCATCATAGACGATAGTCCCGGAAGTTGTAAAATTTTATAAATAGGAATCGCTGAACCTAAAAGCATGGGGATGGTAAACATTGATAAAAGATATATCCCCCGCATTCGGGCAATCCCTAACAGATATAGACTCATAACAAGCACGTAGACAAGAATTGTGAGTCTGGAGTTAATCAGAAAGAACAGGCCGAGATTGAATAAGAAATAAGCACTTAAGGAAGCAAATCGAATAGGATCAGTCCAATGGCGTTTAAGATAATATAATAATAACAAGTTTATGATGGCCAATAAGCTGGCTCCGCTATAAAAGCCGCCTAAAAAGGGAAAGTTTAAACGACCCTCCAGGCTATGTGTTTCGTTGGCTAAGCCCAATGCGAAGTAACCCACCAAATTAATAGCCAGTAAAAAACTTAAACTGATCAATATCACTTGCAAAAGTTTTTCTCTGGCAGCATTGTTATAGAATACCACGATTAGAAATGCGTGAAAAGGTATTATTATTGCCAAGGATTTTGTGAAGGTGAGAATCATTGTTGCTTCCGGTAAACCTTTATTTAAGGCAATAAATAAAGAACTCGCTGAGGATAGCACAAACAACAACATAAAATAATAGAACTTATTTACCTTGGTGTCGAATCCCCCGCTATACAATATCTCAATACAATAAAAAAGGATTATGATAAGGAATGGGGCTATAGAGATAAGATACCCTGTTGAAGGGCTGTTAACTGCAGAAATATAGGTTCCGATTCCGTAGATTGGAAAACTAATAATACATAAGAAATTGATAATATCTCTTTTATACACAGCAAGTCAGAATAAATACGCTAATAGGTTCATGAGAAAATTGTCATCAATGGTTTTACAAGTCTCGTTAAAACTCTTACAGGTAGAATATTTTTGATATGAGAAATAATTCTTGATCGAAAGGATGTGTTGGTCAATCTAAACACTCTGGTCTCCTTGACTTGATCAACCATTACAACTTTAGGATGGTATAGAGGAAATCTCATCTCATCCAACTTAAGATCATGACCTGCCGCTTTTAGGTTATTTGTATTGGTTGCATGCCTCCCAAAACCCAGATTAACAACGAGATTACAATTTGGAACTACCACTAAACCAGAATTTATTTTACATGCAAACTGCCATTGATAGTCCCAAATATTTTTTGAATTGGTTATTGCGTCACCTACACGCATCTTGCCAAATACATATCTATAAAAATCACGCTCATAAATGGTAGGATAGGCATTCCCCAAATAATCCTTTTCTGATATTTTGTCGTAATGAATCATGTTAAAGTCAAAATATTTCCAGGCCCTGCGCCACGTGGCCCAACCCCAGATAAATGTTTGATTTGAAAAACGGTAAGAGTGCTCTTCATCTGGTGAATCCTGCTGATTAAAATTATTCCCGCCAATCTCCATGATACGTTTATCATTTCTGTACTTTGTCAACAACTCCTCACAAAACCTAAAAAAGGTTATCGATGGTAAACAATCGTCTTCCAATATGATCCCCTCTGTTTCATGCTCAAAAAACCAACTGATGGCAGTGCTCGGGCCCTTACCACAGCCAAGGTTTTCTTGCCTGATTAATGTCTTTACTGAACACTCCCAATCAACTGTACTTAGCATTGACTGCACCGTTGAACAATTTAATTCGTCTGTAGCAACCTCTGGTCTTGGGCCATCCAACGCTATATAAAACCTCGGGGGCTTTACTTTTCGGATAGCTTCAAATACAAGCTGCGTTGTATCGGGCCTATTGAAAGCAATTAATAAAACCGCAGTATGTAGGCGATGTGAAGACGTAATCGAGGGTGCTATAAAATCTATGAGTAAAGGTCACAGAGTGGCTCCCGACTTTCAATGATCATTATCATCGGGAATTGACAAGATGGTCATGTTGAGTGATCATAATCCCACTAATTCCGATTCAGGCAAAGAGTGCCATTATTGGCTTAACGAGATTATCAACCACCTTTTCTGGAAGAATATTTTTAATTTGAGATTTGATTCTCGATGAAGGAGATGTACATACCAACTTGAAGACCTGGCTTTCCTTCTCATGGTCCACCATAACAACCTCGGGATGCCGGAGTGGAAATTCCATAGTCTCCATGGTAAGGTCATGGCCGACAGCAGTAGGATTCAACGTATTAGTCGCGTATTCACCAAATCCTAGATTTTTTATCAGATTGCGGTTAGGAACGATGACTAATCCCGAATTAATTTTACAAGCAAATTGCCATTGGTAACTCCAAATAGTTCGAGAGCTTATCTTCTCATCGCCCTGATGCATTTTTTTAAAAACATAGCTATAATAATCTCGCTCATAAATGGATCCGAAAGCGCCTGCAAGGTATTCCTTGATATTTATCTCCGGGTAATGATTCATTTGGAAATCAAAAAGCTTCCAGGCTCTTCGCCAGGTTGCCCAGCCCCAGATATACGTTAAATTTGAAAAGCGATATGAATACGCCTGGGTCTGCGTATGACCCTCAAAATTATTTCCTCCGATTTCCATCACGCGGGTATCATCTCTATACTTTTCCAACAACTGGGTGCAAAATGTAAAAAACGACATGGATGGAAGGCAATCATCTTCCAGTATAATGCCTTCCTCTTCGTGTTCAAAAAACCACGTGATCGCACTTGATAATGCCTGACCTAATCCAAGATTTTCAGTGCGATACAAGGTTCGCACTTCACATTCCCAATCCACACCATCAATAATACTTTTAGTTGCCTCACACTTTTCAGCTTCGCCCTCCTTATTCGCGCGCGGCCCGTCTGCAGCCACATACAATCGTGTTGGCCGTGCTTGTTTGATAACTTCAAACACCTGCCGTGTAGTTTCTGGTCTGCTGAAAATCATAAACAGCACCGGAGTAGTGAGCGAAGCAGAGAATGTTGAAAGGTTTCTCATAGAGTTTAATACTGGTTCGTATTCAAGAGTTTAGCGCCTAATTCGACAGCTTTGAAATGAGGTTCTCAATCATAAATTCCTTAAAATATTTTTTATCAGAAGCAAAATCCCTGATTACGAAGGGTGGATGTTTTAGAGGAAATGCTATTTCCTGTACCTGCAATTTTGCACTCATGCTATTACTATTTTGCGTGTGGGTAGCATCGTCCCCAAAACCAAGATTCCGAACAAGATTATCATTTGGAACTATTGATAATCCCGAGTTTATGTACCTCGCAAAATCCCACTGATAGTCCCACCAATCAACACGTTCAGCAGTCACTGTTTTCTCAAACTTCCTTAACCGATACAATTTCTCCACAGGATTCAAAAAGAAATTATCGAAGTAATTATTTCTTTTCACCTCATCAAATAAGGTGATTTTATAATCAAATTTTTTCCAGGCTCTGCGCCATGTAGCCCAACCCCAAATATGGCCACTTCTTGAAAAGTAATAAGAATAGTCCGCATCATTCTGCCAACCATTCAGAAAGTTGTTACCTCCTATATGCATAATCCGGGTATCATTTCTATAGCGTTCCAATAACTCTTGACAATACCAAAAAAAACTTTGTGCAGGCAAGCAATCATCTTCGAGAATAATTCCTTCCTCTTCGTGTTCAAAAAACCAGGTGATTGCTGATGACGGTGCTACTCCGCAATTCAAGTTAACCGTACTGAATAAAGTCTTTACTTCACATTCCCAATCTACGTCCTTGATAATTTGTCTGGCTAACTCACAATTGATTCCATCCGTAACATTTTCAGAACGAGGTCCATCAGCTGCGACATACAACCGTGCAGGTTGTGCTTTGCGAATAGCTTCAAAGACAAGCCTCGTGGTATCCGGCCTGTTAAAAATAATCATGAGAACAGCCGTACGAAGCGGTTGCGTTGGCTTAAAGGTTGACATTACTATTGATTAGACCTTAAAATTGCATTTTGTGAGTCCGGATATCAATGATTTAAATCATCATGAACTCATTACATAATCATGAAGGAACAGTGTGTGTATAACGGCACATGTTTTTGTTGTAAACTTCATAATCATTAATCATTGCAATGGTCTTGCTTGCTACCGATTTCGGATGCGTATATTGATCTACAAAACGATAAAAGAAAAGCTGTAGCCGATTGCTATACCGTACCGAAATATCTTGAATCATATTACCATAGCGATCTTCCGGTAAAATTTCCACACAACCAGCTGCCAAAGCTGTCGGTAAAAGCATATTGGAGCCATGAATTCCAATTACTACATGACTTTTTGCATACGTGTTACACCAGGCTCTTTCAATAATTGGGTTCAGTCGCCACTTCCTCTCATCCGTGGCATAACCTATAAATTTCCCCGTCCTTCCAAGCCCAACAATGTTAAAATTTGCTTCTGGTAATTTTCTCTTAATTAACCTGATAGTTTTCTTAACCAACCTGTTCTGCCCTCTGGTAAGTTGTCTTGATCCCCATGGTAAAATCTTTAGCTTCCTGCATATGCGATAAAACCAATAGTCGCCAATACCTGGAAACCACCATCGATCCTCGCGCAAAACAAACGTAATCGTTGGTTTTTGCCTTGTATAGTTTTCAAGCTGAAAGGGTTTAACATCCGTTAACCGACTAATATCCACCTTGCTCAAGTCAGGGTGCGAATAAGCATAGCTTAAATAAATTTCACGAAACCTATGGGATTGATCAGTAACAAATTTTTGAATAGACTGATAACTATAAACAAGCTCATCTAAATTTAAATCAACAGCCCAAACTTCCGCACATCCCTTAGGAATTAACCACTTAAATATTTTAGGAATGATAATTATTAAACCCAGATCGGATTGGTGATCCAGGTGATGGAATGCATTATATAATTTCAACAGCACATGTCCATAGATTGAATCAAGTGTATTGAGAATTATAACTCTATCACATCTATTGTAAATATTCATTTCTATGGGAACGTCATCATGTCGGATATTCTCATGTGACCGTATAAGTGACTTCGCCAACCAGGTGGGAGTTTCATCTTGCTGATACAGTTTACCATTCAATTTACCCAAGGTCATGGGATAGGCAACCGAATGCCCAACAGGCAACACCTGAAAGAATTCCAGTCCGCACAACCCGCAAGTACAATCCGCAAGCACATTGATTGTTTCAAACCGAATCTCATTTATAACCGTACTTTTCGAAAGGCATTCCGGGCAAGTGTATTGGTTTTCCTGGGTAGGTTTAAGTTGAACCATATTATTATTAATTAATCTCTTTCAATCGCCAAAATGTAAAGATCCCCTTGAACATCAACTGTTGATTTTCTCTTGTTTTTTTAAAAAATATATCGACCAGAAAAATACTTACTGTAAACGAGATCATGCTTGCTATGACAGAACCCACCGAAGCATAATGTGGGATTAGAAAATAATTTAAAGTAATATTTGATAAGGCGCCTATTACCACGGTAAGTAAAGAATACTTGAATAAACTTTCGTTAACGATAAATACAGATTTACCCACGCCCATGTTCGAAAAGAAAAGACGCAAGGCAAATAATGACAATAAAAAACCGGCTGCCTGATACTCGATTCCATAGAGAAGAATTATAACTCTCTCTGCAAAGAAATAGATGGGAATGGCAACTAACAGAAACGCCAAAAACATAAGTCGGTATAAATTAATCAGGCGACTGTGATATAGCGTCTCACTAATACTTTTCGCTTTCGTAATGGCGGGCGAGAACGTACTCATCAGCACCATGGGCATGAAGCCAAATATTTCAATGAATTTTAGTGCTACCGAATATTGACCTACTTCAGCCGTATTCAACATTTTTCCGAGCATTACCTGATCGATGCGTGCCTGCGTATGTAGTGCCAGACCATATAATGCAATGGGCCATGACTCACTTAAAAGTTTAAAAGCCAAAACCTTGCGAAACTTCCAATTACGAATTGTGCCATGCCGCTTATGGTAAGCATAGATAAAGCCAATAGCATTTAGTAGGGATCCGATGACGATCACAATGGCAAACCAGATCAATGGTGCGTTCGAAAAGACGAGCGTAAGCTTTAAGGCGCTCACAAACAAGTTGATCCCCAGTTGAACTTGTACCACATACTTTGACATGACCTGAGCCTGAAAAAAATAATTAACTACCTCAAAGGCTTTGAAAAATTCACCAAAAGCAATGATCATGATCAGCGTATTGGTAAAGCTGTTGTGCTCCATGAAAACAAGTATGATAAACATCAACACCAATAGAGTACCTGAACCGATCATTTTTAAAACAAACCCAGTCCCCAGCAAATCATTCTGAGCATCAATGTGCTTTGCTAATTCGCGAACTATGATTTGATCTATGCCAAGCGTTGAGAAGGCTGAAAAGATGCTAACAAAACTTATTGCATAATTAAGAAGGCCAAAACTTTCGGGTTGCAGATAGCGCGCCACATAGATACCCACCACCATACCTACCGCAAGGGTAAATCCCTTTTCAAAAATCAGCCACGAGACATTCTCAAAATATTTGCGAAAACGAAGGGGTAATAAGACCATGACACCCTACCTATGTAGTAAGCACTTTATACGCTTCAAAGACTTAAGATTATCCATACACATAGTTATATCCGTTAGCCGACACTTTGTAATCATTGAGTAGAATGCTCACATTCCGGATTTTGCCTTCATTGTATAATCGGTTGATTTTATCAAGGTGAAATTTCTTCGTGTAATTGGATCGAACCACATAAATGTTGGCATTTGTGTACTTCATCAAAATGATGTATTCCGAGACAAAACCCATCGGTGGCGAATCAAGGATTATCGTGTTGTAGGACTGCTTCAGCGTATTGATAAGTTGATCCATTTGGGGAAGTCCGATCAGGTCAAGCGGATTGGGGGGAATGGGCCCCGAGGTGATTACATCCAGACCTTTTATATGGGTAACATTGATACTATCTTTTAGCGAACATGCTCCAATTAAATAACTGGAAAGTCCTACATCATTTTTAAGTTGAAATAAGGTAGCCACTTTAGGTCTGCGCATATCACAGTCTATGACAATCGTTCTTTTACCGGATTGTGCCATGGCCACAGCGAGATTAACTGAGCAAAAGGTTTTTCCTTCACTTTCTACAGAAGAGGTAATACCAATCACATTGTTTTCATTTCCCAGAGTGAGGTATTGCAGGTTGACCCGCAAGGATCGAAACGACTCGCCAATGGCGGATTTTGCCTGAGCGACAATTACAGACGCTAACTCATTTTTATTGCCGTGTGAAATACTGCCGATGTAGGGAATATTGGTTGTTCGTTCCACATCCTTCGCAAGAATAATGTTATCATTTATAATATCCTTAAAAATGATTAACCCTAAAGAGAAAGCTAATCCAAAAAGTACTGTCAGTAAATAGATTAATTTTTTATTGGGCGTAATGGGGCCCGCTCCAACTTGTTGAGCCCGGTCTACAATTGTTTTTTCAACTGTATTGGAGGCAATTGCTATTCCTGCTTCTGCCTTTTTTTCAAGTAAGTAGTTATAAACATTATCATTGAAGTCAAACTGTCGTTTAATGCTTACCAGTTCACGCTCACTTTGCGGAAGCCCTTGCACATTTCTCTTTACTTCATAAATCTGCGCATTGATATCGGCCAATGCCTGACTGGAAGCTCCAATAAAATTCCGAACATTATCAAGCAGGGCTCTTTTAACACTTGTTATTTTAAGCTCCAGTATTTCCACCACCGGATTTCCTTCTTTGGTACTATAATTTAATCCAATGCGCTCCTGATTTAGTCTTGCCAATTCCATCAACAGATTATTCAACAAAGGATCTTCAATACCAAAAGTGGAAGGTGCGCTTATGTTCTTTGGATCGCTTTCCTTCTCCATAGAATTAGCTATGTATTGATAATACTTAAGTTTTTGTGAGAGTAACGATCTGTCTGATTCCAGTTTGTCAAGGTTTCTGGTAAGATTTTCAGCAGTAGTATTAATATCCAAAATATTATTGCGAGACCTGAATGATTGGAGTGAACTTTCTACCTGCCGCAACTCGTCAGACACTCCGCCTAACTGGTTATCAATAAACCGAATAGTTTTAAGGCCCAACTCATTTTTTTTGTATAACTCATTGGTGCGATATACCTCCAATAAAGTGTTTAATAACAGTATTCCCTTTTCCGGATTAGTTACTTTAAGTTTTAATTCAACAAGATTCGACTCCCGCGAGATTGGCTTTATCTCTAATCGCTCCAGGTAGGAGCTGGCAAGAGCATTAAGATTGTGTATTACAAAATAATATTCTACACCACTCTCGTTAATAAAGGCCTGCTTATACTTGATTTTAAATCCTAAATTCAATTCACTTAACATACTGCCCACTAATCCGGCTGTCTGAATATCTATCTTAGTAACCGTTTCCTGGGGTTGGTTACTATAGAAATTATAGGTCCCGGCCTTTTTTGCACTGGCACGAATTGAATACGTACTATCGGAAGTGCGCTTGATAAAAATTGGAACACCCACCAGTTGATTAACTGTAGAGTCAAGGACAACTGTAAACGGATACGCCCTTGCAGAAGGTTCGTATGACCGGAACGCTGACTTGGCGTAGTAGGTAATGCCAAAATTTAATTTTCTGATTGTACTTTCAGAAAGATTACTTGACTTCAAAATTCCTACCTCATCCTCTAACTCCGTATTAGAACTCATTAGTTCCATTCCTTTGAGGAAGCTGTCCGGATTAAGTCCATTCCTTACACCTCCATTTAATAGTATCGAAGCGCGAATCAAATACACATTGCTGGAAAAGTATATATAAGCAAATGCGAGTGGTAATAAAATAGTGAGTGTAATTAAAAAGTAATACCATTTTGCAGTGATCTTTTGAATCAATTCCTTGATGTTAATCTTCTCCTTGCTCAAATCCTCATCATTATTTTTCATCGCTCAATTATTATTAACATAATTCAGGATGAGGACGGTGGTCGTAATGCCTGCAAAAACCAAGCTCAATAATTCAAGATTTGTCTTTTTTGCGCGTGCCTTAAAAGGTTCAACATAAACCACATCATTGGGCATTAAGAAAAAAAACTCGGAGCTCAGGAGTTTGGGATCCGTAATATCCAGTAAGATCACTTGCGACCCTGAAGGTACTTGTCTGATAAGTTTAATATTTTTTCGGTTGGCTACCGGGGTAAGATCGCCCGCTAATCCCAATACTTCTAAAATCGTTACCTGATTATTAAATACATAGAGATAGCCTGGATTTTTAACTTCGCCCAGCACGGTGACTTTAAAGCTTGTAAGCTTTACAATTACAGTCGACTTGGTAAGATATTTATTTGCGTTTGCCTGAATGAGTTGCTGAGCCTCTTCGATGGTTAGGTCTTTTACTTGTACGGCTCCTATAATCGGTAGTTGAATTCCTCCTTTGCTATCAATCGTATATCCCTCCAGGAATAAACTCCCGGGCGTAATATTCATCCCATTTTGTCGAGACGCTACATTGAAAATCGTATTTGAAGTCTCTGTTTCTGTTGAACTCTTTACCTGCACAGACAAAACATCAGCCGGTTGTAACCGATAGACCGACTTTTTATTCTGCACCACCGTAGGGCGATATTCTGAAAATTCCTTACCCTGTAAATAAACCATCCGCTTATTATAATAGCAGGATGAAAGAAGTAGTGAAAAGGATATAACTGAAATAAGTCTGAGGATCTTCATAATACTTAATTGAGTGCGAACAAGGATACAAAGTACCCGATCTGGTCGGCCAGGTTCAATGATTTCCATCACACCATAATGATGACGGAACGGGGAATCGGCAAAAATACGGGGCATTTGACTGACTGAAAGTATTTTGATGATCCACGTCATCAGTTAGTAGTGTCCATGGTCATCAACCCCACTTAAATAATCGGTATATTTGTGTGTAATCTCTAATGCTGAATAGCATTCAATGATCTCTGGAGGATATTCTGATTAAGCGACTATATATAGCCAGCCTCCCGCATTGGCATTTCTGATTTTAATTATCTGATTCTATTCGGTTAGTTCTGTTCTATGAAACAACACTCATATAGAAGCCCCGAGGGCGTTTTGATCATAAATGATAAAGGGGCTATTGTCCTTGTAAATCCTACTATTAATCACCTCTTCCAATACAACGAAAAAGAACTAATCGGTGTACAGCTAAAAGAACTCATTCCTGATGGAATAAATGATCAAGCTCATGAATCAACGATTCTTGAAAATAAGCTTGTAGGTATTAAAAAAGATGGATCTCAACTTCAAATTCAAATAAATACAAATCAATTTCAAGGCGGAAAGGAGCTGTTCACAGTTGCATTTATTTCAGAAACGAGTGAATCAAAACCAGGAACAGACTCCCAAGGCAAAAATGCACCTTCGGTGATTTTTCTTATTCTCGATAAACTGATCAATATCTCATTTATCAATAAGTATGGATGTACTCTTTTAGGCTTCCCTCAGGAAAGTCTGTTTGGGCTTAATTGGTATGAAAATTTCCTGCCTCCAGCCCATGGTCTTCAATGGCGTACAGGTTTTGATCAGGTATTTGTATCAGGCTCGATGGAAGACTATGAAAGTGTAGTAATTAATCCAAAAGGCGAATACTATTCAATTCTCTGGACCACGTATGTTATCTATGACTCTTCCGGTGAGCCGGTGGGTACATTTAACACAGGCATCGACTTTGGGAATAAAATAGACCAGGAAGCTGATCAAAATCACATTGATAGAATCAACAAACTAAATACACAGCTTGAGCAACGGGTAAAAAAACAGACTGAAAAGTTGATTACCTCACTAGCCCATGCAGAGAAGATTAATCATGATTTACAAATACAAATTCAAAAGCGCAAAGACATAGAGCAGAAGCTCATTAAAATTCAGCGATTGTATGATACCGTGGTGCATAATTTTCCAGATGGTGTGATTGGCGTTCTTAACAGAGACATGAAGTATGTTCTGATAGATGGTAAAGAACTTAATTCGATTGACCTACATGCTTTGGGTTTAATAGGTCAAGGCGCTTCAGAAAGTCAAACATCTGAGGAGGGAACATTATCAAAAGTAAGGAAAGCCTTCACCGGGCAACATGTTTCCTTCGAAACAGAGGCAAACGAACAGTTTTATCATATATCTGCTGTGCCTCTTCGTGACGCAGATAATCAAATTAGCGAAATTTTATGTGTACTGAAAAACGTAACTGAAAAAAATAAGCTTCAAAGTGGACTGATGAAAGCGCTGGAAAAAGAAAAAGAACTTGGGGAGCTTAAATCACGATTTGTAACTATGGCTTGCCATGAATTCAAAACTCCGCTCGCTACTATTCTGTCATCTTCTTTTCTGCTGGAAAACTATTCCGGTGAAGATTTCGAAAAAGAAAAAATAATTCATACCAATCGCATCAAACGTTCAGTTAATAATCTAACCATGATATTGAACGAATTTCTCTTGCTGGAAGAGAGTCGTGTGAACGTTATAAACAGCAACATTGATATTCAAATTTTTTTCCGCGATCTCATCAATGAAATGGAACCCTTAAAACAAAAGGGGCAATCCATTCTCTATCAACATGAAGGCGATGAGACTATATTTTTAGATCCGCATATGCTTTGGAGCATTGTCACAAACCTGGTTTCCAATGCACTGAAGTATTCTAAACAAAACGATACAATTACCTTGAAATCAGAAATACGTGATCGTATCCTGACAATCACAGGAAAAGATGTTGGTATGGGAATTCCAGCCAATGAACTCAACCAGATTCTGGGACGGTTTTACAGAGCCAAAAACGCCATAAACTTTGACGGTACTGGTCTCGGATTACATATTGTAGATAAAAATATAAAACTTCTTCAAGGAAAAATCACATTTAAAAGTGAACTGGATACAGGCACCGAGTTTATTGTAACCTTACCAAGCGGAGAGACTAGTCATATTATGCATAGTGTTGCCCTTGACCCAAAAATATGAACAGAAGCATTTTAGTGATTGAAGATAATCAGGAGATGTGCGAAAATATCGCCTCCATTTTAAAACTTGCAAACTATCAAGTATATACGGCCAATAACGGCAGGTTAGGGATTGAATTAGTTCAACAACATCAACCCGATTTAATTCTATGTGACATCATGATGCCCGATCTGGATGGTTATGGTGTGCTGCATATACTTAATAAAAATCCCTCTACCGCCAATATTCCTTTCATTTTTCTGACTGCAAAAAGTGAACACAAAGATTTTAGAATGGGGATGAATCTCGGTGCTGATGATTATATCACCAAACCATTTGACGGACTTGAATTATTCAATGCAATTGAATTACGTCTTAAAAAATACGATCTGATCAAAACTACATTCCGTAATAATGTAACAGACATTAACGATTTCTTTGATAAAACAAGGCAACTACCTGGCTTTCAAAAAATCTCAGCCGGTAGACTCTGTCGCACCTACAAGAAAAAAGATTTTGTTTTCATGGAAGGAGCTCAACCTATTCATCTTTACTTTATTTCAAAAGGCGAAGTAAAAACCTACAAATCAACCAATGAGGGTAAAGAATTAATTACCGGTCTTCATCATGAAGGCGAGTTTATTGGATTTCTGCCACTGCTGGAGAACAAGCCAAATAATGAAACTGCAGTAGTTTTGAAGGAAGCCGAAATCTACCTGATACCACAACAGGATTTTCTTACTATGATTTACACAAATAAAGAAATAGCCAGAAAATTTATATCCATGCTATCCAGTAACTTATACAATGCAGAAAATCTCTTGCTTGAACTTGCCTATCAGTCAGTAAGGCAGCGTGTATCTACGGTATTGATTAAACTTAATAATAATCACCGACCGCAGGAAAATGGTGATTCGTATATTATTACCGTTACAAGAAAAGATATCGCAGGAATGGTAGGCACTTCTACAGAATCGCTAAACCGAACCCTTGCAGATTTTAAAGAAGAAGGTATAATCGAAATATTAGATAAGGGCCTTCGAATTTTGGATTTGAAGGATCTTGAACTAGTAAAAAACTAAAATATATTTAGATCCGGTGTACAGCCTGTAAAGTGCGATTTCTATTGACCGAAGAGTCCGGCTGTCCAATTAGATATTCCCATCCTGGTGAATCGACCAATTCATCGCGGATTTCTTTAAATATCCAAACCAACTCGTCATCCTTGGACTGCACTAATTCCCCACTTTTATTGACATTCAATGAAGAATTACTGTTTGTTGTAGATATCGAAAAAGCAATGATCTTTAGATGCGATAATTTGGGGTTGGATCGAATCTCTATCAAAGAATCTATTTTATCGTTCTCATTCAAATTAGAATCAATGAGAACCAGGTCGGGAAGTTCACTGTTTGATTTCAGTCTGGTTGCGAAGTACTTCTTGAGTTCAGTGCTATTATTAATAAAATCCATTGAGTGAGCCACGTTGAGATCTTTAAAAGCAAATAGAGCAAATAGTCTGTTATCCGAATCAGCATCAACCATCAATATCTTCATATTCTTACGCTATTACATTCTGAGATTTACAAAACTCATGACGCAAGTTGGTTGCTTTGAAAAGATTTATCATTACATGTATTAGACGGTTTATTATATAAACCACAGATTTAACCGCTCTGATTACTGGGCCGATGGCAAGAATCAAAACTTTAATCCCTCCTGGGGTAAATGAGTGAGCAACTATTTTCCACAACAAGAAAATAAATACACATACATAGGGAGAAACGAGTTTTAAACCTTACGGTTGCACTTCATTAATCTGGTATGATTATTCTTAGGTTAGATTAATAGAATTAGATCTGTAAACAAATTAAAAAGAAAATACATTTATGAAAGCAAGAACAATTCTGACACTCGCAGTTGTTGCGCTGTTAATGACACAAGCACAAATGACTTTCGCTCAAAATGCCAATAAATCCCTGGATGGATGGACCTTATTGGGAACTCGCACTGTAGATTATACCCTGGACCGCGATGTGGTTGCCATAACCGATACTCAATATTTTACCGAATTGAAGTTTATGGTTAAAAACGGAACGTTGAATATGCATAAATGTACGGTTCATTTCTCGGATGGTGATACAAAAGATATTGCCTTTTCAGATGCAGTGAATAAAACAAATGATGGACGAATCCTGGATCTAAAGGGGAGTAACCGAACGATTGAAAAGGTTACGTTTTGGTACGATACCAAAAATGACTCCAACAACAAATCAATTGTGGAACTTTGGGGCAAAAAATAATCATCTATAAGATGTAGATCAATAAGGAGGATCCAGTGAAAAGGATCCTTTTTAATTGATTAAAGTCCTGCATGAAGCGAGTCCCTCTAGCCTATTTATCTCACCAACAAGACATATGAAACTGTATGTAAGGAATATGGCCTGCCTAAGTTGCAAGGTTGTAATTAAAGATGCGCTGGAAGAACTGAACATCATTTCCCTTAAAATAGATCTGGGCGAAATAGAAACGAAGGAAGATGTTTCTTGCGATGACAAGAAAAAACTAAATACCATGATAAAAAAAGCAGGCCTCGAATTATTGGAAAACAAGCAAGGTATATTAATTGAGAAGATTCGGGAGGTAATAATCGATTACGTATACTATACCGATGAGAAAACAATTATAAACTTCTCTGATTTACTGAGTAAAAAACTGGATTACAGTTATACTTATCTGGCGAATTTTTTTTCTGAGGTAGAGGCCACCACCATTGGACAATATGTTATTTCTCTTAAAATTGAACGCATCAAGGAGTTAATTATGTTCGAAAAGTTAACATTATCGGAGATTGCTCACAAATTACACTATAGTAGTGCCGCACATTTATCAACTCAATTTAAGAAGATAACAGGATTAACGCCCTCGCACTTCAAAGCGTTGAAAAATAAAAGAAGAAAAGCTATTCAGTATATATAATTTTATTGCAAGGATTATCTAACAGACGCTGTCTGTATGTCTAATGAATTCAGTTTGTTTTTTCCCAACAAAATCACAACAACATGCTCCTTGCCGTCATCGACCATCTCAAAATAATCGGCTCGTTGCCCAACTCCGTCCAGTAAAACCTGTAACTCCCGATTGTCCGTCTTTTGCTTTACTTCAATAAAATAGTGAGAGGTTGCAAACCGGTATTTTACAGAAAAAGATTTCCAATGGGCAGGAATACATGGCTCAAATTTTACAATAGCCCCCTCCCTTCGTAAACCAAGAAATGACTCAATAATCAATTGATACATCCATCCTGCAGAGCCGGTGTACCATGTCCACCCACCCCTGCCTGTGTGCGGATGTACACCATATACATCGGCAGCCATCACATAAGGCTCCACTTTATAAGTAGCCGTTTGCTGTGCATTGGTGCTATGTAGAATCGGGTTTATTAATTTCAGTAGTTCTTCAGTTTTTTCAACATCACCCAATTTTGCAAAAGCCATCACAGCCCAAATAGCAGCATGCGTATATTGACCTCCATTCTCCCGAACTCCCGGCACATAGCCTTTAATATAACCTGGGTCCACATCAGCCTTATCAAACGGTGGGTCCAGCAATTGTATCAATCCTTTGTCTCGATTAACAAGAAACTTATTCATGGCTTCCATCGCTTTACCTTTTCTTGCTGCTTCTCCAGCACCGGAAAGGACTGACCAGCTTTGTGAGATCGCATCAATTTTACATTCTTCATTATTTCTGGAACCCATCGGTGATCCATCATCAAAAAAAGCACGCAGATACCATTCTCCATCCCAGGCACTTTTATCAAGATTTTCCTTTAACAGCTTACCTTGTTTCTCACACTCCATTGCAAATTCATCATCACCCTGAAGTACAGCAACTTTTGAAAACTTAATTAAGACATCGTACAGAAAAAATGCCAGCCAAATACTTTCACCACGGCCCTCAATACCCACGAGATTCATGCCATCATTCCAATCACCGGAACCCATCAATGGAAGGCCATGTTCACCATATCGCTGACCGTGAATAATTGCTTGTTTACAATGTTGATAAAGCGAAGCCTTCGAATCCAGAGTAATTGGTAAATCGTAGTAAGATTCTTCACCTTCATTCAGATGCCTACCTTGTAAAAAGGGAACCGACTCAGCCAATATCTGAACATCTCCCGTTGTTGCAATATACCGACTGGTAACAAACGGAAGCCATAGGTAATCATCAGAACACATGGTGCGAACACCTCGTCCCTGTGGCGGATGCCACCAATGCTGAACATCGCCTTCAACAAATTGACGCGAAGCACAGCGTAAAATTTGTTGTCTGGTAAGGGTGGGCTGTGTATGCATTACCGCCAGTGTGTCTTGAAGTTGATCACGATAACCGAACGCACCACCCGATTGATATAAACCACTGCGGCCCCACAACCGGCATGAAATAACCTGGTACAACAACCAGCCATTGGTTAAAATATTAACCGATGCGTCTGGGGTATGTACCTGTACAGCACCTAATGCATCATTCCAGAATTGATGTACCCGATCAAGAGACTGGGTAACAGCTACGCTACTCTGAAAGTGTTGAATCGTTTCTCTGGCCGTATATAAATCCTTGCCAGCTCCTAACTTAAATGTAATTTTTCGTGCTTCCCCACTCTCTAAGGCGAAGTCCACTTGTATGGCTGCACACGGATCCATGCTGGCCCCTGACTTACCTGAAAGACTTACCCGACTCATTGCCTCCGGATTTCGAAGAGATCCATTGCGCCCGATAAATTCGGTACGATCTGTTGTGTAGGTATATGCAGGTGCATCCACATCGAAGAACGCTACATAATTTTGAAATTCAGTATTGAAAGAATTTTTGGTTATTAATGCCCCCGTTGCAGAATCTAATTCAGTAACTACATGCATAACAGACTTAGCTTTCAACTCTCCCAGAATCCACTCTGCAAATCCGGTAGCTGAAACTTTACGCGCACGCCCCGATTGATTAACCACATTAATTTCGATGAACTTTATAGGTAACTCATTGTCAACATAGGTGCAGACTTCAGATCGAATGCCATCCTCAAGATGTTCAAATTTGCTATACCCAAATCCATGTTTTGCAACATACCGGGTTGAACTTTTCGCTGGTAATCCCATGGGGGACCAAAACTGACCGCTTTCATTGTCTCGCAAATAGAATGCTTCCCCCGTGCTATCAAGAACAGGATCATTTCTCCAAGGTGTTAACCTAAATTCATGAGCGTTCTCGAACCAGGTATAAGAAGAACCACTTTCAGAGATCAGGGTTCCAAAATGCGGATTGGCAATGACATTAATCCAGGGCAGTGGTGTATGAACGTTGTCACCTGTAACAATCACATACTCTTTTCCTGTTGGTGAAAAGCCTCCGGTGCCGTTAAAGAACTGAAGATCTTTCGGACTGTCAATTGACTGATTAATTATGGGATGCAATCGAATAGGAACTAATTTCGGAACCGGAGCTTTTGCTGTTGTTCGTTTGTTGAGCTGATCTTCTAAAGTGCCTCGCGTATCAGAGATAATAAGCCGCGCTACAGTTTCTAATAGAATTCTATCCTCCTGAGTAACCTGATCAATAGGCCTGACAAAAACCCGACCCTTCCGTTCAACGGACATTGTTCCAATTCCTGCTGCAATCAAGCCCTGAATCTGATCCTGCAAAACCTGGCGATATCCAGTGGGGTCTTCATTAAGAATGATTACATCTACTGCCAGGCCTTTCATATGCCAGTAGGCCTGCGCTTTTATCAATTGTTTCACTAATACTATACTCTCCGAATCCGATAATAATAACAACACTATGGGTAAATCGCCAGAAATGGAGTAACTCCATAAAGCAGACTGCCCACGAAGATTTTTAAAAATTACACTGGGGTGTACCCTCAATGCAGGATTAAGATAAAGAATCGAACTTGCCAATTTACTATAGACTTGTGCATCAGCCTCCGTAGCTCCTATTTGTCGTATTACTACCTGACTATGTGTCCACGCTAATTCAAAGGCACGATCACGCAGTTGCTTGTCCTGATATTTATCAATCAAACTTTGATTTGTTTCGTGCGTATCAGCAGCTCCGGTTACCATATCAACAATAGCTGCCTCACCCGCATCAAGCACTATTTTATATTGAATGGAAACAATAGGGTCTAATACTGAACCGTGAGAACCGGACAATGAGTTAGTGCCACTCATGGCACTTGGATTACTTAATGAATACCCGCGACCAATAAATTTACTTCGGTCAGTCTCATAAGAGATGGCAGTTGGCTCTACACCACTAACTTTCATCAAGTGAAACATCCACGGAGGATTTTCTTGTCTGGAGCGGGCTCTCCGGGTACAACTAATTACATTTTGATGTTCATTAATTTCAGTTTGAACAAAAAGATTACTGAAAGCAGGATGCGCATCATCGGCAGCCGGGGCGGCCAGCACCACTTCGCCATAACTGGTTACATCCATCGTTCTTTTACTGCGCGAATGATTCATAATATGTACACGCCTTATTTCCACATCATCTTCAGGTGAAACAATAATCACCGTATACGTTTCTATACCATCGTCTCGTCTTCTAAACTCCGCCCGTCCTTGTGAAAATATTGCCTCATAATGGTCAGCAATTTTTAATGTAGGTTGATAGGCGGTGGACCAAAAGACCTTGTTATCCAGGTCGCGGATATAACAAAACATCCCCCAATTATCACAAGTTACATCTTCGCGCCACCGGGTAACCGCCAAATCTCGCCAGCGACTATAGCCACCCCCTGCATTGGAGATCATAGTAAAATACCGGCCATTGGATAGTAATTGAACCTCAGGAATCAGCGTATGAGGTGTCTTAATAATCCGGATTTCCGGGGTAGATGAAGTGGCTGTCACATTCTTGTTGTCCGTTGAGCCGGAATAGAAGCCCGTTGATTTAGGCACCCGTTCTTGCAACAGCAACAAAGCGGTTTGCAATTGTGCATCATTCTCAAATCGCTTTTGCATGTATTGTCCTAACAAGAGCGATGACAATGAAAGCAAACTCATACCTTGGTGATGTGCCATAAAGGTTTGAATCACTGCATGCGTTTGTCCACGTGACAATCGATTAGGTGTATAATCAATAGCTTCATAAAAACCATACTTCCCTTCAAACCCAAGCGACTTCATCCTTTCTAAATTATTACAAGCAGCTTGTGGGTCAATCATCAATGCCAACACTGTTGCATACGGTGCAATTACCAAATCCTGGCCCAATCCGCGCTTGAAGCCCAACCCCGGAATGCCGAACGCTTTATACTGATACGTTAAATGTGTATCTACCAAATTGTAACACGACTCCGAAATACCCCACGGGATATCATGTATTTCACCATATTCGATTTGCTTTTTTACTGAACCAATACACATCTCATCCAGCAGTGTTTTTTTATAGATAGGCATAACTAAAGCCGGCATCAGATATTCAAACATCGATCCGCTCCAGGAAAGCAAAACGGGTGTAGTACCCGCAGTAGTTAATCTTCGCCCCAGCGCAAACCAACTTTCTTGCGGAAGTTTGCCCTGAGCAATTGCCACAAACAAACCCAGTCTGGCTTCCGAAGCTAACAGATCATAATAGCCGGCATCACGCTGATGGTCATCAACGGTGTATCCAATCGCCAATAAGTGATGCGATTTATCATATAAAAAATCATAATCCTGATCGGTAAATTCAAAACACTGGGCCGCCAGTATGTGTAATGTAGCTATTCGCTGGCGAGCGTGTATACTCGCCTGGTGAACACATTGTTCGAAATGATTTAGCCAATTATTTTCTGATTCAGAATTTTGAGGATCGGCTAACTTCGTAACTTCTGTAACAATTTCTCTATCCATCCTGGCCAACTCAGTCAGCGTAGGAATTTCAGAAACTAGTTTGTGCTCTATAAATTTCTCGGGTATTGTCAGGTCAAACAACCAAGGAGCCTCCAACAAAAGATCAACTTGAATAGACTTGAGTTGTTGTTCGGCAGCGATGAGCCATACCAATGCATCAACTAAACGACTATCCAGGGATGCCATAATCGTAGTAAGCCGGAATAAAACAGCTTCGAAATGAATCTTAAGTGAGGGTAACCGAAAATCCTGTGTACCAACAGATGTATGTAAATCATTTAAAAGCAAACACAATTCCTTTTCTTTCCCCGGAATTTCATTGATGGCAAGTTGAAGGGTATCCTGCAACCCTTGCAGGTATTTGTATTCAATAATTCGTTGATTGGGTATAGCCTGTAAACCCTGTCTCAACGTGAATAGATGTCCGGCAAGATTGCCACTATCCACCGTTGAAATGTATCGGGGGTGCAACACACTCATGGTGAGTGTATCATACCAGTTAAAAAAATGCCCAGACCACCGGTCGAGCTTATTGAGTGTAGAAAATGTATTCGCGGTTCGATCAATAAGTTGATTAACCGTAACATAGCCAAAATCAAAGGCAGCAAGGTTGGCCAAAAGCGATAACCCAATATTGGTTGGCGATGTTCTGTGTGCTACAACGGGCACAGGAAATTGTTGTAAGTTATCCGGGGGCAACCAATTATCTTCTTGCGTTACATAGTTATCGAAGAATGACCATGTTTTACGCGCGAGTCCTCTTAAATAAAGTTTCTGCTCTTCATTCAATGAAGACCTTTCAGTGTCCAAAGGTTTACCGAGCAGATTAACAATAAGCGGAGACGATGACCATACCAGCAGAATAGGTAGGGCAATAAAAAGTGCTGGTGATGATACATTAATTAAGTGGATCAAAAGACTTGCAGACAATGCGGGTGCAACCCACATAGTGCGATAGGTTGTAAATAAATTTTCTTTTGTACTTATAACAAATCCCGATGCACTCCACTCCAATAATTTTTTTCCACTGATAACTATCCGCCACAACGTGCGCAGAATAGCATCTATGCTCAAAAATGCTTCATAGGGCAAGCATATAAATGTGAATGCTCCTTGCAGAATACTTCTGGATGTTGCCTGAGAAGCATTGTTGATGTGTTGAGAGACACCCACTTCATCAGGTTTCCAGGCCAGATTCCAAACTGAGATAATAATGGAAGGAATAAAAACTAAACCCAGTACAAGCAAAGTCCAAAACCAAGGCAAGGAAAATACAGTCCAGCCAACAACTAAGATCAGGGTAAGGGCAACCGGCACCAGGCTACGTCTCAGGTTGTCGAATATTTTCCAACGCGAAAGTGCAGAAATTGAATTTTTCTTTAACCTATTGTCTCCGCCAGGAACAAATGGTAAAAACCAAATCGCAATTTGCCAGTCACCCCGAATCCATCGATACCGCCTGTTAGCATCAAGCCGGTAGTTTGATGGATAATCTTCATATACCTGCACATCACTGGCAAAGCCGCAACGGGCATAGGCACCTTCTAATAAATCATGACTTAGAATTCTATTTTCAGGAAAGCGACCTTGCAATGCTTTTTCAAAGGTCTCAATTTCATAAATGCCTTTCCCAATAAATGATCCTTCACCAAACACATCCTGATAAACATCGGAAGTTACCCGCGTATAAGGATCAATACCTGAATCGTTTTCATGAAGATACGTATATCCGGACCGGATGGCACCATGCAGACTAATGGCAATGCGTGGTTGTATAATCGCATACCCTTCCACTACCCTTTTTTTCTTTTCATCATACAAAGCATGATTTAACGGATGCGCCATCAGGCCTACTAATTTCCAGGCAGCATCACGTGGCAATTGTGTATCGGTGTCGAGGGTGATCACGTATTTTAATGAATGATAAATACGCGAGTCACCAACCACCAACGAAAATTGATTCTCTGATTTTCTTAAGAGCAATTGGTTAAGATCTGATAGCTTTCCTCGTTTTCGTTCATACCCCATCCATATCTTATCCCTGGCATTCCACGTTCGTGGTCTATGAAAAAGAAAAAATGTATCGTCCGACTCTCGCCCGTATCGTTGATTTAATTCTTTTATTCTCCTCTCAACCAACTTAACCAACGAATAATCCAGTGGCAGCGTTTGGGTAGGCGCATCCTTAAAATCCGTTAGCAAACCAAAAATAAGATTAGGATCCCGATTGGCCAGAAACCTAACTTCTAATTGCTCAATCAGTTTTTCAACCTGATTCGTGCTAACCAATAAGGTGGGTACAATTACAAGCGTCCTATTCTCATTGGGTATGCCGGTTGAAAAATCAAGTTTTGGTAAGGGTTTAGGTTTAATCCAAAGAGTTACTCCCCAATTCACTACCGCTATGGCCAAGTGGCTAGCTCCGATTAATGAAAGTATGCCCATCACAATTACCCAACGCATGCCATGGTTATCCGCTGCAGCCATTACCATCATGGCACTGGCGATCATCAGCGTAATCAGAATCGCGCTTAAGTTGTAGAGTAAATGTTTCGCGTTGAGTATTCCCTTAAGAATAGTTTCAGGTGCCGACAAATGAACCCGCGCCATTCTTTCTGTTTGTGAAACACCTTTCCCGATCAAATAATATCCTACATGTGCTTTCCTTTTGTCCAGACTATTTTCGGTGTAACTATGACGGGCAAATTCGATGGCAATCCTGGCAATATCATTTTCATTCAATCCACTGTTCTTTGCTATGGATTCTACTTTATGCCGATAGTCATCGCGCGTATAAAAATCCATGTTGGCATAAACACCATCAATGTCATGCCGCAGAGTTTGCTCAACAACACTCATGGTTTCAACAAACTCCCGCCAATCCATTTTTGCCAGAAATCGCAAACTATTGATGCTGTTACTAACAGAGACCTGGTTGGCTGCCTGCTTTTGATTTTCAACGGCAACCATCGAAGTGATTGTGTCACCTGTTCCACTGAGGTGTTGCTCGACCCAATTTAATGGCAAGGTTAGCTCCGGGCCTTTCCATTGTAGTTTCCGAACAAACTCTGCTACAAACGCACTTACCATAGGAGGCGTTGAACGAGCCATATCAGCAATAATCAACACTAAATCCTGTGGCGTATTTTCAGCGGTTTCAACGATCAGACGGGCCCATTTATTAGCCAAAGCAGAATCCTTTCTATCTACGGCAATTCGGGTCGCTATACGACTCAGGTTTTCGAGCAACGCAAGCCGAAGCATGATGGGGATAGCCCACAATTCGCCCAGAGTAAGGTTGCTTGCTTTCTGATAAGAGGCAATAAAATGACTTAAACTCTGGATGTCTATATGACCATCGCTGTGCGAAATTATTTCAATGGCGATGGAATAGACACGGGGAAAACCGTTTTTCAATTTTGGCAGACCTTTGCTATATCCCTTGGGGAGATATCGTTTACCAATTACTATTTCTTCCTCAATCAGATAATAATTATCCAGTAGCCATTCGGCCGCAGGACTTATCGACTTTCGATCTTTAACACTCTCCTTCAGGAGTTCATTAACGTGTGTGATCGTTTTCTCATTCTCAGATAATCCTTTCAACAAAAGCTCAGGAGAACTAGTCTTACTTAGTACGTGAGTTCCTGCCAAATATTGAGCATGCAACTCCATCTGATCTTTGCTGAAAAGTTCAGATCGTAAAGGTGGATTTTCGTTAACTTCTTTATGGGTAAAGTTATCCCTTTTAAAGTGAGATTTTAACGGATCCAAAAGGTGATCAATCTCAGGAACAAGTAACCTCATGGAATTTAGAGACTTAATTAAATGTAAATGACTATTTGCGTAGCGAACATGCACGCCAGGGTTTCATATCAGCATAGTCCTTTAAGGGAACATTTTATTAAGTTCATCTTTTAAAAAGGATTTATGTAGGATGTGATATGATGTGGAAGCGATCTTCGGGACGTCCATCGCTGAAATCAGAATTAATTTCGTTTCAGGATAGTTTGCTAAAATAAAATCCGTCTTACTCCAACCAAACCCATCCGGCATGTTATTATCCAAAAAGGTAAAATCAGGCGACTGCTCGTGCAATACCTGTAATCCCTCTGAAATAGTGTACGCTACAAAAACTTTACTGCCTTTTTTTGCAAAGAATGCCTCCATTAAAAATCCAAAGTCCTTCTGATCATCAATGATCAGTACTTTCTTATTTTTCATCGCGTCACCTGCAGCGCGGTGTAAAACTTTGGGTGACGTAGGATTCATCGGGAGTAAAAAAGTTAAATTCACCTATTTTGATTTTCTTCCCAAGGTCAGAAGTAATATCCCGGCAACGGCCAGCACGCCTCCTGTTATGGGTGACCAATAGATAGGTGTTTTTTTATTTGCACTTATCTCGACTGACCCGAGATCCACTACCTTTTCTTTAGTAACCAAATTAAATCCAGTAAAGATTGTCATTACTATTCCTATGACTAACAATACGGTACCAACAATTTTCATATTCATATACTCATAATTTAGATGTCTCAAAAAAATTAACCGCGGATACCTAACTCCAACATGTTAATTCTATTTCATTCATTCTTAGCAATTAGTCAGCCACGCTAAATATTGGCTTAATTCCTTTTCCCAACACAAGAATGGGGATGCTTTTCCACACTCTGAATAGTTATCTTCACAGTAGCAAAAGAAAGCGCTCGAAAAGTTTCTTTTACTTACTTTAAAAATTCTACCTTCAGTTCTACACGCCTGTTACGGGTACGACCAGCCGGAGTCTTATTATCGTCAATCGGTGTAGTCTCTCCATAACCGGTAGAAGAAATTCTAAGTGGCGTAATCCCCTTTGTTATTAAAAAATTTGCCACAGCATCGGCTCTGTTTTTAGATAACGTAAGGTTCGTGGCGTCCGATCCCACATCATCTGTATGACCCCCTATCAGCAATTTGTAGCCTGGGTTTTCATTCAGCACGTTAACGATCGCATTCAAAATCGGAAACGAAACCGGTTTGATCACCGCCCGACCCGAGGTAAACTGAATCCCCTGAAGCGCCTTCTGAAAAAGTTGCTGCACTTCCGGCTTTATCTCAGGACATCCCTTATTGGCCTTAATACCTGCCAGCGCTGGGCATTCGTCATCAACATCATTGATACCATCGCCATCCGTATCGGGTATACAACCGGTAGCATCTACCTTAACACCTGCAGGTGTATCCAGGCACTTATCGATTGCATCTTCCACACCATCACCATCCGTATCCGGGCAGCCTTTGAAAATATCTAAACCTTTCTGATTGGGACAATTGTCTTCGGAATCCTGTATACCATCATCATCACTATCCGGACAACCCGCAAATCGAACGACACCTGGAACATCGGGGCACTTATCATCCTTATCCGCTACACCATCAGCATCCGTATCAGGGCAACCGTTAAATTGTGCGAGCCCTGCTACATTGGGGCATGTATCCAAATAATCAGCTACACCATCAGCATCTGAATCTAGAGGGCAACCATCCGAATCCACTACAGCATTTGAGGGAGTATCTGCACATTGGTCCTTTTTATCAGGCACACCATCCTTATCTGTATCCGTTGGCTTCTTTAAGCTAAAAATTAATCCAGCACTGTGTTGCAAGTAGAGATCATTATCTCCGATTGTAACTCCATCCCATCCATCATAGAGGGGTGCATTGATGGTATTGGCAAACTCAACTCCCACGCGATCGGTCAGTTGGAATAAAATACCCACACCCAACGCTACGTTGGCCTTGTACAATTTATCTGAAATTATTGCGTCACTAAGTTCCGTATCTATGTTCGAGTTAATACGGGTAACACCAATACCGCCCATTAAAAACGGGGCAATGGCGGCATCTTCCTTAAATATATAACCATTATTAAACTTATATCTCAGTTTAAGATTGAGGGCAAACATTTCGGCAGCCACTCCCACGGTACGGTCTGAGTTATTATAGATCATTCGGTTGTAGGAAAACTTCTCCATCAAATTAAAAGATGGATTGATGTATTGTTGCCAGGAGAAAGCTCCTCCTAATTTTAGGTTCTTAAACTGGTAAAAGTGATGTTCGTTGCCATTCAAGTCCCCATCGTACTCATTTACAGTAGCATGAAATCCTATAGCTCCCCTCTGTGCCTGCATTTGGAAAAAACTAAAGGCAAAGAAAAACAAAGCCAGAAGTTTAGTAAGTCTGATATTCATAATAGTTAATTTATTACTTCGTTACCTCAGTCAATATCTGTACCAGTAAGAAAATATACTTCCCTTGATTTTTAGATTAAATGATTGTGTTCTTAGAATCCATGTTTCTCATTGTGTAGAATTATTTTCTCATGAATGGAAAGGCAACATCGAAGAGCCTACTCTCATTATAAGGCACTATTGTCGTGTTTGTAATAATGTAAAAGAATAAAGAAGAGGATTCTAGTAATAGAATTAAAAGGAACAATTATTGTCTTATGAACAGATACTAATCGTACCTATAACAATTTTTATTCAATGAGTTTAGAATACATCTTTGGAGCAGCTAAAATTCCTCTTACCAATATATCCACCCTACAGGCAGACACACCTAACTTAATCGTATGGGCTATTCCCGCCATGTTCTTTTTTGTTATTCTCGAATACGTAGTATCCTATTGGCAGCGCAATGCATATTATGATGTGCGGGAGACCATCGGTTCCACACTGGTTGGTCTCGGCAATGTAGGCATTGGTGTTTTGATCAAAACACTTCTCTTTTTCTTTTTCCTATTAGCTTACAATCTTGTCCCCTGGCGCATGGAATTAAGCTGGTGGTCATTTATACCTTGTTATATAATTTTTGATTTTTGCAGCTATTGGGCACATCGCATCTCTCATCATTTACGATTGCTATGGGCTACACATGTTGCACATCATTCGGGAGAACACTACAATCTCAGTATCTCCTTTCGGCTCAGCTGGGTTCAATACGTAAAAATCATTTTCTTTCTCCCCGTAGCGCTCATGGGTTTTCATCCCATTATCATCTTCGTAACAAATCAGGTAGCGATATTATTTCAGTTTTGGGTACACACTGAATATATCCGTAGACTACACCCGGCAATAGAATACATTTTTGCCACTCCTTCAAATCATCGTGTTCATCATGGCTCCCAGACTAAATACATGAATAAGAATTTTGGAGCAACATTTATTATTTGGGATAGAATCTTTAAAACGCACCAAAAGGAAGAGGAACAGCCCATTTATGGTATTACTCATAATATATCCCGTAGTTATGATCCCATTGAAATTAACTTTCGTGAATACACGGAGATCATTCGTGATGTTAAAACATCCAAAAGCTGGAAAGTTGCTTTGTTCTTCATCTTTGGCGACCCCATCGAAATTGACCGGTACAAGAAAAAATTACTAATTAAATAAATGGGCACTCCAAAATCTTGGTATTCCAATGAATTGCATTTTCATTTTATCTCATTATGTAGAAATATTTTCTCATTGCCTGAATAGTCAGTTGCAATGATTCCGGGTTTCAAAAGAACTTCTCTGGCATGATAATTAACCCAGATGCTATCGTAAAGTCATGTTTCTATGATCGCTAAACAAGAAAGTCCTTTTCACCAAAAATTTGCCTTCATCCTGATCATTCTTTCTGCATTATGCATTGCATTGATCTATGGTAAAGATTTAATCCTACCCGTATTATTCTCCATTCTTTTAGCTAATATATTATTGCCGCTTACTAATTACTTTGCCAGAAAAGGATTTAATAAAGCTTTTTCCATCTTAGTCCCCTTATTGCTTTTCATTATTGTTGGCCTTGGCATCGTATACTTTTTGTCGAGTCAGATCATTAACTTCATGAACGATGTACCGGCCATCAAAGAACGCATTAATGAAGTTACCAAATCATTTCAATTGTGGTTTAAGGAAAGTACCAATATGACGATCTACAAACAAAATCAATACTTTAAAGATACGGTTGATGATCTAAAAGAAAATGCACCTGAACTGGTAGGCTTAACATTTGTTTCCCTCACCAGTGTACTGACGTATGTTGTACTAATGCCTCTTTATACTTATCTCATACTGTATTATCGTAAGATTATTAAAAACTTCTTAATAACAGTCTTTAAAAACGATACAGAAAACAGAGTGGCAGATATTCTTTTAGAATCAACAACAGTTGCTCAGAAATATCTTACAGGATTGTCGATAGAAACAGCTCTTGTCTTTACCCTCAATTCAATAGGCTTTTTAATCTTAGGTATTAAGTATGCAATCTTTTTGGCACTTCTTGCGGCTCTTCTAAACCTAATTCCCTATGTGGGTATGTTGGTGGCCAATGTGTTATGTATGCTTATTACGTTGGTAAGTTCACCCGATCCAACCACAGTACTTTGGGTGGGGGCTATACTGGCTGTTGTTCAATTATTAGATAATAATGTAGGCATGCCATTAATCGTTGGGAATCAGGTAAGAATTAACGCACTGGTAACGGTGATTGGAGTTTTAGTGGGTGGTGCGTTATGCGGGATACCCGGCATGTTTCTGGCAATACCCGGCCTGGCCGTTCTTAAAGTTATATTCGATAAAGTACCCGACCTTCAGGCGTGGGGCATATTAATGGGAGATAATATAGAGGAAAAACATAATGAGAAACTAAAATACGATAATTGATTTAATCAGGAATAAAGGAATTCTTAAAGTAACATTTTAAAACAAATATTATGAGTCAAGAAAATAATAGCGCTGAAAATTTAGCGAATACAGCTGTAGAACTAGTAGAGTCTTATCGGGATCTTGTAGCCTTAAAAGTTACTGAACACACTTCGCTCGGAATTTCGTTAAGTATAATCGGAATTTTGTCCTTAATGATTGCCGTTTTTGTTTTCCTATTTGTTGGATTAGGAGCTGCCTGGTGGCTGGGCGAATATTATCAGGACATGAAAATTGGATTTTTTATTATGGGCGGAATCTATACAATTCTATTTGGAATTATTCTGGCCACGTCCGAAAAAATATGGGTACCGAGAATCAGAAATTTAATAATCAAAAAAATATATGACAAGGATTAATAATTACGAAGAATTACTAGCCGAAAGAAAACGCGTGGAGAGCAATATAGCCGGGCAACGTCTGGTACTAAAGGCAGGCCTTCAGGATGTAAAGGAAAAACTTCAACCTTTCATGTACCTGTTGCCCATTCTCAATATCTTTAAAAAGAAAGATACTAATCACTCGTTTATGAGCGCGGCAACATCGGTGGGGATCGATCTGTTTGTTGGTCAAAAGCTTCTATCAAAGGCAGGCTGGTTCACCCGGCTATTTGTACCCATGATCCTGAAAGGAGTCTCATCGATCGTGATGAGGAATAAAAAAGAAAAGGCAACCGCTGATGAATCTACCGTTGAAGCAAGCTTACGTGAAGACTAACTTAAAAACCGGCATCTTATAATAAATCGTTTCTGGATGGTGGGTGTCCATGTTCTCACAAATTACCTGTCCCTGATCCAGATCCAGTAACTCAAATCTGTACTGCGTACGCCCTTGAAGCTTGCGAAAAATATCTCCAGGCTTTAAAAAACTCGCCAACTGTTCCACACAGTTTACGATCTTATTATCTATTATTTCGGTACGTGGTTTCATGAGATCAATTAGTTATAATTTTTTTGCCCTTTCTTCGGCCTTCTTTTTTCTTCTGAAATATCCTTTTAGTAAAAAGTTATGCTGTAATGCTTCCATATTATCGTCAAGTTTAATGGAAGCCGCAGCCGCATTGTCCATGGTACCCCGCAATTTGTGTGCAAAGGCCGTGTCGGTGAGCAAAACACCCACCGCATTATCACTACTATTTATTTTTTTGATTATACGTTGAAGATCCTCTGACATGACTTTTGAGTTTTCTCCTACGCGAGCAATATTTTGTAATGTACTATCAAAGGTAACCGCATACATCGTGTCATTGATCAACTTTGAAATAAGGCCATCACCATAATTTATCTCATTCATTATTCTTTTAGCATCTTCAGAAATCCGATCCGTATTTTCACCCGTTGTTTTCAATGCCAGCATGGTCTTTCGTAAGTCCATGGCAATAGGTCCATCCCTTAACAGTTCACCAAAAACGCCTTCACCTTTATTAAGTCTTTCAGAAATTAATTTTATATCATTTGAAATCGACCGGGCATTTACACCCACCTCCTTGGCAATATTGAACAGTTCCTGCGTATCGGTAGGTGAAAGTGCATTGATAGTGTCATTATCCTGAATAATTTTGGCCACCGATCCAGGTCTGATTACTACAATTTTACTTCCCACCAAGCCATCGGAACCCACATAGGCAGTAGCATCCTTCTTGATAAATTCATTCTGCTTGTCCTTCAATGAAAAACTAACAACCACTTTTCCTTCAGACACAATTTGTACTCTCTTTACAGTTCCAATCTTTACACCCGACAGCCACACATTATCGCCTTCCTTGAGGCCCTCTACATTCTTAAAAATAGCTGATACCGTAAAGGTTTTATTAAACATATTACCCTCACGTCCCATATAGAATATGGAGGCTAAAAATATTACGATGCCTCCAACGACAAACGCACCTAGTTTGATATTTCTTTTTACCTCTGAATTTTCCATACTAATAATTAAAAAAGTGTTTTAGATTACTATCATTGGCTGCCTCCAGCTCTTCAAACGTGCCCTCCAGTTTGCTTTCACCATCAATTAGTGCCACCACACGATCGCTCACCTGCCGTGCGCAACTAACGTCATGCGTAATGATAATTGAGGCTGTGTGGTACTTATCCCTAACCTGCAGTATCAATTCATTGATTTCCTCAGAAGTTTGAGGATCAAGCCCAGAAGTCGGTTCATCATACAACATGATCTTTGGCTTAAGAATTAAGGTGCGGGCAATACCAATTCTCTTTTTCATTCCACCAGACAATTCATCCGGCCGCTGGTCGATCGCGCGTTCCAATCCTACCTCCTTTAAAGACGTCATCACAATTTCATCCAATTGCTCCCGGTCATAGATGCCCAAATTTCGTTTAAGTGGAAACTCCAGGTTCTGGCGAACGGTCATGGAATCATAGAGTGCACTGCCCTGAAAAGAAAAACCAACCTGAAGCCGTAATTCTATCAGTTTTTTTGCGGATAAAGATGGCACATCGTAACCCAAAACCTGAATGTCGCCCTCGTCTGCTTTAAGCAAACCAACCATACACTTTATCAATACGGATTTACCACTGCCCGATCGACCGAGTACCGCCAGATTTTCCCCTTCATACAAATCAAGATTTACATTGTTCAGCACAACGCGATCATTAAAACTCTTTTTAAGATTTTTAATCTCCACAACTTTGGCCTGTGATGAAGGTGCCCCTGCCTTATTATTTGCTGTCAGGGTTTCCATTAGCGAATCAAATTCAAAAATTGAAGCATAATCAAATCAATGATAAAAATGAATGTCATAGATACTACAACCGCTACGTTGGCCGCTTTTCCAACTCCTATTGTTCCGTTGTCAGAATTATAACCTGAATAGCAACTGATAATGCCAATGGCAAAACCAAATAGGGCAGCTTTTATCATGGACGAAAAAATATCCAGATAAGAGATGGATGTTGAAACCTCGTTGATATATAATTGAAATCCGGAATCGCTGAATGAATTAACCATGATAAACGAACCCATCAGGGCTACTCCATCCGCGTAAATCACCAACAGCGGCAACATCAACGTAGAGGCCACTACGCGGGTAACCACCAAATACGAAAAGGGCCTCGTTCCCGATACTTCCATCGCATCAATCTGTTCTGTCACTTTCATGCTCCCCAGCTCAGCACCCATATTTGAACCTAGTTTACCGGCACATATCAATCCTGTAATTAAAGGACCCAACGAACGCACAACAGCCTGAGAAACCAAAGACGGGAGCCACGATTCCGCACCAAACGATGCCAAGGATGGCTGAGACTGCTTTGTAAAAACTATACCCGCAAGAAATGATGTGAATGTTACCAGAAATAGCGATTTATTTCCGATAGCAAAACATTGATTTAAAATCTCTCGTCCCTCATAGGGTGGAGAAAAAGTTTTTTTAAAAAATTCAACAATAAATCTGTATATGTTAGATACATCAATGAGCGTCTTCGTTATCGTCATACATCATTTTGATGCACCCTGTAAGAAAATGTATGCCAGAAAAGATGCCTTGTCAGCACAGACAAAAACTAGTTATAGCGTGGTATGAGAAGCAACTTTTATGATTTAGTGTGGATTTTTTTTCCCACAACTTGCTTTGTAGACTTATCCGTAGAAACGGCAACCGCAGTGGGTTTGGGTTTTCCACCATGTTTACCGATGTATACTTGTGTAAACTCAGCGCCAAACAAAAGAATCATACCGGCATAGGAAACCCAAAGCATAATCAGAATGATTGATCCTGCCGCTCCGTAAGTAGAACTAAAGTCGCTTTGGCCAAAATAAAAACCCAGAACAAACTTAGTAATAACGAACAATATTGAAGTTAAGAAAGCTCCTGGCCATACATCTTTCCATCCAATTTTTACATCTGGCAAATACTTATAGATGGAAGCAAAAAGAAAAGTTATTACGGCAAGGGAAATTATAATGTCCAAGGCACTAAAAACAAAATTAAGTGAATCCGATAAATGCAACGATACCCAGGTACTGATTGCGCTAAGGCCTGCCGATAACACCAAGGATACAAGAAGTAAAAAGCCTACAACAAGTATCAACCCAAAAGAAAAAACCCGGTCTCGGATAAGTTCGAGTATTTTATGCTTTGTTTTAACTTTTGGCTCTACCTTCCAAATTTTATTCAACATCTGTTGCAACTGATAAAAAACTCCTGTGGCTCCAAAAAGCAGGGTGGCAACTCCAATAATCGATGAAATGATAGAGCCTTCTGTCTCACTTGCCATCTTAACAATCGATTCAATATCCTTGGCGGTGTCTCCACCCATCACTTGTTGAATCTGATTCGTAATCTGATTTGTGACATCCTCTTTATCATAAAAATAGGCTGCCATATTGATGATAATAATAAGCAAACCCGGCAATGAAAAGATAGTGTAGTAAGCGATAATAACACTATTATTAAACGGCTCACGATCAATCCATTGTTTAAATGTTTGTTTAAGTAAAGCACCAAATTCACGCAGGTGGTGGATCGAATTCGAATAAGAAAGATTCATGGATATGTGTAGTCGCTGGCTTACCTCAATAGTCGGACCACTTTACCTTGTTGTCTGTATTCTATATGGTATACTATTCTCATCGGGATGAGCATAATATTCCACACTTCGTGAAGTCTGAATACAAAACTTATTTTTCCTGGCGAAAAGATACCTCCCGTACAAAATTTGAAATAAGAATATCCGGATTGCCACCGTTAGCATCGATAAGCGTTCCCTTTTTTCCAGTACGGGTTTCGACCAAATATAAGATTGAAGTGTCTAGCGGATCAGAATGGTTATCGAATCGGTATGTGTTGCCAATGGTAACTTCCCTTGGTTCAAAGCTGAATTTCCCGTCTGCGGTGATGAGTTTTTTATCTATTACCTTAAAATTTTCTAAATAGCCTTGATCGTAAGCTTCATTCGCACGCTCTGACAACGTTTTTATTTTTAGCGATGAATTATTCTTTTTTGTAATCATTTGATATCGGTTAGGTAAAAAATTAAACGCCATCATTTCAGATGGCGCTTAAAAAAGTGGTTGTTATTACAACTTTATTAAAGACTCGCTATCTCGGCTTGAATTTGTTCTTTCGTTTTGCCCAGTGATTTCTGAAGTCTTCCGAAGAGTTCATCTTCTTTACCTTCTACATAGGTAAGATCATCATTCGTTAAGTTGGCATACTTTTGCTTTAACTTACCTTTCATTTCATTCCACGATCCTTTTATCTGAAGCTTATTCATACTTTGGTGGGTTAAATTAAACTTTAAGTCGTTCGTTCGTAGAGTTAATAAGTTCCTTTCCACGCCTTGATACCTCGTCTGCACCCATGTTAAACTTGCCTTTCAGTGATTCGAGTGATTCCTCCACGCTGCCGGTTAAGCTATCAACCAACTTCTTTGATCCGGTGGCTAAATTTTTACGCGTTTCTTTACCCGTTGCAGGAGCTAGCAAAATGCCAATTGCCACACCAATCGCTGCTCCGGCCAATAGGCCTCCAATTAAATTTTTCGCATTCATAATAGTCCTTTTTATTAGTTAAAAAATCTTCACACACCTTGCATGAATTAACTGCATAGAAGAAAATACTATGCCATACAATGCCCTAACTAATTTAAAAATGTGAACAGCATTGTATCGACCATTCAGGAGATTTATCGACTTTAAAGCAATCTGAGTTTTCAAATTAAGAGACTACGCTATAAACGCTCCTAATTTTCATTGTGTACAGTGTGGAATCCGTCATCTGAAAGGGGTGAAAATTCCCCCATGTGACTATAGAAAAATAATCGAATTCTTACAACAGGGTGACTTTCGTCACGCAGGCAGGGAACCTGCATCTAGTATTTTATGAAGATACTTCTTACCAGCAGCTGATTTGAAATATTTCTCCCGAGCGCGTGCAGCACCATAATCGGGATGTGGTTCCATATAGATGACCTTCCACGGAATAAATGCCTTAGTATAGCGATTCCTTCCTTTATTATGTTCAAGAAGCCTCCTTTCTACATCGCTGGAAATGCCAACATAAATTTCTTGATTGGCCGAGTTAGAAAGACAATAAACATAAATTGTGACCCCGGCAGGAATCCCTGCCTGACTGCGTCACGCAGGCAGGGAACCTGCATCTAGTATTTTATGAAGATACTTTTTGCCAGCAGCTGATTTGAAATATTTCTCCCGAGCGCGTGCAGCACAATAATCGGGATGTGGTTCTCTAAAGATTACTTTCCATGGAATGAATGCTTTGGTATAGCGATTCCTTCCTTTATTATGTTCAATAAGTCTCCTTTCTACATCGTTTGAAATGCCAACATAAATTTCCTGATTGGCAGCGTTAGAAAGACAATAAACATAAATTGTGACCCCGGCAGGAATCGAACCTGCATCTTCAGAATCGGAATCTGAAATACTATCCATTGTAATACGGAGCCAAATAAAACTTACATCTTCAGAATCCCTGCCTGACTGCGTCACGCAGGCAGGGGAATCTGGAATACTACCCCGCCTGAACGTACCGTTCAGTACGGGCAAGCAGAATTCGGGCAAAGGTAAATAAAGGAAGCCTTTTCAAAAAACTATTTAATCACTGCTATCGCCTCAATTTCAATCAAAATATCGGGATGGTAAAGTGCCTGAACTCCGGCAAGTGTGCTGGCCGGAGGGTTTTCGCGCGACAAGTACTGCGATCGGACTTCCCGGATTATCGATACATCGTCTGGCTTATAATTAACCACATACGTATTCATTTTCACAACATCATCGAAGGTGGCACCAGCAGCTTTCAATGCAATCTTCAAATTTTCATAAACCTGTGTTACCTGCTTTTTCAAATCACCCATACCCACAATTTCCCCTGTCGCATTCACAGGCACCTGGCCGGAAATGTAAATCGTCTTACCCGGTCCATTAACCACAACCACATGCGTATAGCCTGGCGGCTTGGTTCCAAATGGATTGATAAATTGTGTGTCTTGGGCACGCAATGTAACAGCGGCAAGCAACAAAAAAACAAACAAGGATATTCTCTTCATAGATCCAAAATTATTTCCATACAAAAGTACCGACTGCCCCCGCGGAAAGTGACATAACTGAAAACTTATTATTATATCTTATCGAAAATGATTTTTCGGTATCATTATCATTTACAACAATCAAAACCTTGTTTCCTTCTGGAGTCAAGAAGGCAACGTTGTGAAGGTTATCAATAATCGTTGAAGAAATCCGAATTGACCCCGGTGGCACAAACTTAGAGGCATGAGCGATTATATAATGCAAAACATTACGCGTAACAGAATCACCTATCGTTAAAGCACCCTGGCAAATATCGCAGCCTCCATCGGGCGCATGGGGATCAAAGTTCTCATCAGCAGCCAGATTCCATTCCAACACCGTACGACTCCAGTTTCGCGATGCACCAACAATCAAATTTTTTACATGCCAGCGCAGGTCTCCGCCAAAGTCGCCCTTACCCGATGTCCATTGTTCCGTGAAATAAATATTCTTATCCGGATGAGTATCATGAACTTTGCCGAGCGCATCAATATCTCCCAAATATAGATGAAAGGCAGATCCATCAACGAGCGGTTTGGTTTCCGGATCATCAAGTATCGAAATCGGATATTCAGGATTATCACAATTATGATCGAACAAAATAATTTTTGACTTAATAGCTGCTGCTTTGAAAGCAGGACCCAAATACTTTTTAATAAACAGGCTTTGTTCAGGAGCCGTCATGATCAAACTGGGTGTGTTGTTTGGATTCTCCGGTTCGTTTTGAATCGTAATCGCATCAATAGCAATTCCTGCTTTTGCCATTTCCTGAATATACTTCACAAAATAATTGGCATACACTTCGTAATACTCAGGCTTCAGACTTCCACCTTTCGGATGATTGTTTGTTTTCATCCACACCGGTGGCGACCACGGACTGCCCATGATTTTGATCTGTGGATTGATGGCCAGTATTTCTTTTAACACAGGTATAAGATGAAGTGTGTCGTAGGCAAGACTAAATTGAGAAAGTGAAAGATCCGTTTGTCCCGGTGGCAAATCGTTATACGAGAAAACAAGTTCGTCCAGGTCAGAAGCTCCCATACTCACCCGCAGGTAACTGATACCGATTCCGTTGTCTGCTGTTGAAAATAATTCCTTCAACAAAGCAGCTCGCTCATCAGATGTAAGCTTGGTAGTTAGCAGCATCGCACTCCCACCTGTCAATGCAAAACCAAAGCCGTCAATAGTTTGATAGGTGACCTTTGAATCCACATCAAGTATAGAAGCAGAGACGGATTCCTCACTAAATTCCGAACTACTGATTTCTGTTAATAACTGTGATTGATCGGCTGATGTAATCCATGCGCGTATGACAGGATCCGTTACTGTCATTTTGTTTTTTCCACAGCTTACAACCATCATCGTTAACACTATTACGACTATGATTCTAATTAATTTTTTCTCTTTCATACAACTCAAAGATATAAAAAAGGTAAGTACGCGATTGAACAAATACTTTCATTACTATCACAAGGTGATAGGATGTTGTTGTTAGGTACTCATGATAGATACATCATGTATGAAAAAAGTCCGGACCGAAAACAATTACATGAAAATTTGCTATTCACAAAGTATAGAATTACATTTAGGCATTATTTAACTTAAACAAAAATTGCTATGGCAAAAAAAGCAAAGAAAAAAGTAGCTAAGAAGGCTGCGAAAAAGAAAGTAGCTAAGAAAGCAAAGAAGGCTGCTAAGAAAAAGAAGTAATGAACATATGTTCATTCAGAAAAAGGTTGACAGCAATGTCAACCTTTTTTGTTAGTACAAAATCACCACTTAAGTCAGGAAAATTAAATGAGTAAGCGGATAGTATCCTTTTGGTATTGTTGGTCAGGCTATCTCCGATAACCAATATAAATTTAATAACATTGCCTCACCCGTCTATGAAGTCCAAAATTCCTTTTGAATTTGTACTCGAAGAATTGGATCGCATTCATCCACAGGTGAAATCCATGTTTGGTTGTTATGCCATTTATATAGGTGAGAAACTGGTTTTAATTCTTCGCCAGCGAAACGAACATACCGATGACAATGGTGTGTGGCTGGCGGCTCTTCACGAACATCATGCAAGTTTAAAAAAAGATTTTCCCTGCATGCGGTCTGTGCGTTTGCTAGGCACAGTCGAATCCGTTTGGCAAAACATTCCGGCTGATGAAGATGATTTTGAAGAGCTGGCACTCAAAGCCTGCCGTTTTATTTTAAAAGGTGATGTGAGAATCGGGAAGATTCCAAAAAAGAAGAAGGCTAGAAAGAGTGAATCATAACTAACACAATTAGGATCCAGAAACCCTAACGAATGCAAAGAAGACTCAACCGAAATATTGTGTCCACCACATGATGAAAATTATGATAAGAACACCTACAATAACTATTGAAACCATCAGGCCTAAAATTTTTTTGCGCGTTTCTTCACGATTGGATTGCCATGTGGCCTGTATGAGTTGGATGCGCTCTGCATCAGAAAGTTTTTTGTCATTGTACAGCAGATTATCACCGACTCTGGTAGAATAACCGGTCTTTTCGAAAGGCTTCTTTTTGTTTGCCTTGAGCAGATCACGGTTCTGCTTTATGGTATCATTCATGTCCCTTAGTGCCCCAAAGCCTAGCATAAATATGATTTTGCTATTGATACAGGATAGATTTAAAATGTAACGACTGAAACCAGCATTCTGGTAATTCAGAAACTTATTTTGACTTAGTATGCTAAAACAAAAAAACCTTTGACACTCATGTGGCAAAGGCTTGTGGAGCTGCAGGAATCCCTGCCTGACTGCGTCACGTAGGCAGGGAATCCTTATTGTCAAACTATTTCTTATAAAAAAAAAGCCTTTGACAAAAAGGTGGCAAAGGCTTGTGGAGCTGCAGGCCTGCCTGCCGAAACTCCGAAGGAGTGAAGGCAGGGAATCCCTGCCTGACTGCGTCACGCAGGCAGGGAACCCTTATCGTCAAACTATTTCTTATAAAAAAAAGCCTTTGACAAAAAGGTGGCAAAGGCTTGTGGAGCTGCAGGCCTGCCTGCCGAAACTCCGAAGGAGTGGAGCTGCAGGGAATCCCTGCCTGACTGCGTCACGCAGGCAGGGAACCCTAAGTGGAGCTGCAGGGAATCGAACCCTGGTCCAGAGAAGATGAACGTGTACGTTCTACATGCTTAGTTGACTTTGATTGTCGAAAGCTGCAAGGCAGGCAACAGCCTAAACAACTTCGTAGTTACTGTTATCTCGACATCGTTGCGCAACAACAACGAGGCCCAGTTTATGCTGTCGACACTGCGGTTCCGGCACCGCTAAACAGAGCACCGGGCAATGATGGCTTCCACCGATCTTATCAGCGGATAAGCAAACCTAAACTTAGTTTAGATTAAGCAGCCATGGCGTAAGTATTCTCGCCACTTATAATTGTAGGACCATCTTTTAAGGCTCTCATCCCATGAGCCTGCATGCTGGCATACACCCCCACGCATCCTGTCAAAACCGGTCAGCCCCGTTTTGAACATGTTTGAAGTAGGCAGTAAGCAATTGGCAAAATTTGCATCAAAGAACGATTATTCAATAGACAAAAGTACAGTAAAATAAGTTCATCTCAGCAGAAAGCTAAAAGTTGAAAGTGGAAAGCTTAAAAGCTGAAAGCTTAGAGTTGCAAGCTGAAGTCTATGTAAACAAGAGTTAGCCTTAAACTTCAAGCTTTCAGCTTTAGGCTTTCAGCTTCTTTGATTCCTACTTTATCAATCACTAAATATTTCTTTTTAGAAACAGATTGCCTGGCCAGTAACTCGGCAATAAATCCCGTAAGGAAAAGTTGAACGCCTACTACCAATGCAACAAGAGCCAGATAAAATATGGGTTGTTCGGTCACTTCACGCTTAAGCGGAATTTTAGAAATAAAAACAGAATCAATTTTATCGTATAAGATTTTCACGGTAAACCCAAAGCCAAATAAAAATGAAATAATGCCCCAGGCGCCAAAGAAGTGCATCGGGCGTTGGGCAAACCGCCCGATAAAGGTAATCGACAACAAATCCAGAAAGCCACGAACAAAACGCTCCCAACCAAATTTGCTTCGACCGTATTTTCGTTCACGATGCTCAACCACTTTTTCTGTAATTTTTGTAAAGCCCGCCCACTTGGCAATCACCGGTATGTAACGATGCATTTCGCCATACACCGAAATGTTTTTTACAACCTGATGATGGTATGCTTTGAGCCCACAATTAAAATCATGCAGGTGAATACCCGAGATGCTGCGAGTAACGAAATTGAAAAATTTAGACGGAATGGTTTTTGAAATCGGGTCGTGCCGTTTTTTCTTCCAGCCACTAACCAATTGAAAGCCGTCTTCTTTAATGAGTTTATACAATTCGGGTATCTCTTCCGGGCTGTCTTGCAAGTCGGCATCCATGGTAATCACCACATCGCCTTGGGTCAATTTAAAGGCAGTGTGTAAAGCGGCTGACTTACCAAAATTGCGATTAAATTTTACACCTTTAAATGAGGAGTTAATCAGATTTTGTTTTTGTATCTCCTCCCACGTGCCATCGGTGCTGCCATCATCCACAAAAATAACTTCATAAGAAAAGCCGTGTTGTTGCATAACACGGCTTATCCACTGACTGAGTTCTGGAATAGATTCTTGTTCGTCCTTAGCGGGGATGATAATTGAAATATTCATTCCAGGATTAGATCACATCTTCAGGCGGATTTTTCTTAACAAAAATCGCGGTGATGAGAGAGAGTACAGCATAAATAATCAAACCAATACCATATCCCATGGCCAATCCGTTAATTGAAAATTGATTTTCCGTACGCGTACGCGCATCTTCCATGGCCTGATCCATTTGATCTTCCGGCATTCCGAAACTCTCCATCATTTTCTGTGCATTCTCTAACGCAACTTCCGTAAGTTTCGCAGGAAGTTCAGGGTCAATAACCGTGTACAATATTATTGTAAAGATGGTTGAGATAAGGCCCGACACAGCCATCAGGATAAACCCATGTTGAAACGCTTTGCCATACGGTAAAAAGCCACCAATTTCACCCCGATAATTAATACCGGCATAAATTGCCAATCCTATAAACAAGGCGAAAACAAAAATTCCAAATTTCCAGTCAGCGAGCATCGCATAGTCAACAGCATACGCAATAATGCTTAATGCGATACTGATTCCTCCAACGATCAATCCCCATTTAAGGGCGTGCTGAAATAATGATGTAGATTCTTTTTCTTCCATGATTTAATTGGTTTTGGGTTGTCGTCTTAAAATTACGGATATAATTATGCTTATAAAAAAACTGATTATAAAGCTTTTTACAAAGTAATCCAGTGCTAAATCTTTTCCCTTAGTTGCAGGAAGGGCGTTTAAATTACGTTCAAATTCATCTTTTCCTAATTGTTCAATTACCTCGGGCGCTATAGCATTCATTTGCCCCATTGCCGTCTCGATATAATTGGATAAAAAACGGGGCTCGATTATACAAAACAGCCAGATTGTGGCTCCCGCAATTATTGCAAAAATTGTGGTAAACAAGAGGTTGCCAATCATACCTTGGCCAAACGAAAGCTCACCTTGCTGGTGGTCGTCACGTAGTTCCTTTAACCCCATCACCATAAAAACCGCAAACAAAATAATGCGAAAATCGAAATAGACAGGGAAGAGAAACGGATGTTTGCCTATATAATAGAGTGCCAGTAAAAAGGCAAAACCCAAAAGGCCGGCAATCAATCCATTGCGCACCGAAATAAAAACCAGTCTCGAAGCCGGTTTAGGCATCAATCCACTGTTTTGAATTGTTGAATACGGCCGCAACTTTTCCTTTTAAGGCCTGCCCAAGCCAGGGAGAGTTTTTTGATTTGGACAAATTTGATTCACGGGTAAAAATCCAATCATGGGTGGGGTCGAACAAAGTCAAATTAGCCTTGACATCCACATCAATAACAACAGGCTGCTGGTTTAATAGTTTACGAGGTGCATCCGTTACCTTTTCAATCAACTCCTCAATTTCGACAAAACGCGACAGCGAGACAATCTGTGAAGCAAAAGTCTGCAGGTTAATTAACCCAAACTCAGCCTGATCAAATTCCAAAAATTTACTTTCGTCTTCATGGGGCACATGATTACTCACGAGCACATCGATCGTACCATCTTTGAGCCCTTTGATGATCGCATCCTGATCTGCCTTTTCGCGTAAGGGCGGATTCACTTTATAATTTGTATCAAAATCGGAAAGCACTTCATCATTATACAATGCCTGATAGGCTGCTACATCACAGCTTACCTTAAGGCCTTTCTTCTTTGCACTTCGAATAAGGTCCAGCGATTTAGCAGTAGAAATTTTCGCACAATGCAGTCGCCCTCCCGCATAACCCAGCAGTTCAAGGTTTTTGCTCACCGCCACTTCTTCGGCTATGCGCGGCATACCTTTCAAACCTAACATAGTGCTTTGCGGCCCCTCGTGCATCTGACCAAATAAGTTAAGCCAGATGTCTTCCGGATGGTCAATTAACAAGCCATCAAATTTTTGTAAATACTGCAGGGATTTTAAAAAAATGTCTGTATGCCATACAGGTTTCAATCCATCTGTAAAGGCAATGGCACCGGCTTCGTGCAGATCAATCATTTCCGTTAACTCTTCACCTTTGCAGTCTTTGGTAACTGCTGCCAGGGTATGTAGCTGCACCAACCTGTTTTCGTTTAGTCCGGTGATATAGCTTACTTCGTTTTTAGTTTGAACAGTCGGGTGTGTGTTGGGTAACACAGCCACTTCGGTAAAGCCTCCGGCTGCTGCAGTCTTACATAGCGACTGCAAATCTTCTTTGTGCTCGTGCCCGGGGTCGCCCACATAGGTGCCCAAATCAAACCACCCGGCAGAAAGGATCATACCTTCGGCTTCAATCACGCGATCGGCAGAATAATTTTTATCACCTATCTCCTCTATGCGTCCGTTTTGAATGAGAACGTTCTTCTTTTTTCTGTGAAAGGGTGATTGAGGGGAGACTATTAATGCTGACCGGATGAGTATTTTCATAGTTTCAATTCTGTCATACATGGGCTAACTTCTTCGTGAACCTTAGAGACTTTGTGTCTTTGTGGTTAACTTTTCTTTTAAACCACCAAGACACTAAGACTCAAAGTAACACAAAGTCGCCTATTCTTTTACTTTAAGAACCGTATCAACAATACTTCAGCCAGGAGGAAGATTAGCGCCAAAATCACGGCATATTTCCACAATGGCGTGCCCAAATATCTCTCTTTTATTTCGTTGCTGAAAGTATCTGTAGAAGTTGCTTTAAAAATTGACACCTGATTCCCTCCACCCAACGCAGTCTTTACTTCCTCACCTGTAAACTGATCCAGCATGGATTCCTTTTTCTCAAGGTTAAAAGCCACCAGGTCTAACGTGTCGCGCTGATGCGTTACATAATAAAATCCCTGATTCACTGAATAGCGTGGAATCTCCAATAATAATCGATCACCAAACTTACGCTGCGAGGGCACCAATTCCTGAATACCTTTCATCCGGGCAGGCTCCTCACCTGCCAGGCTATCGGCCGGTACAGTCACCAGCGAGGTTGATAAATAATAATACGGTTTGCGTTCGGCCTTCTTACCAGTAGCTGCAATCCTGTACATAACCGGCACAAAGATCGCATGGGTTGCAAGGTCACTTGCCTCACGATTAAGCGAGCTGGCGAGTACGAATGTATTTTCGAATCTGGATAAATATGGTTGACCATTTTTAAATCGGAGAATGGCAGACCGATCCAATCCCCAATCCAGAATTTTTTGTGCCCTCGGCATAGCAAGAACTGCTGACTTTTCTTCGAATACATTTTCAAAGAATGGATTTTGAAAGTCTGGCCTATCCAACTCCAATAAATTAGATTTTTCAATCTTAGTTAGTGCGGGCATTGTCAACACACTTTTATAAGACCCCAGATCAGGCTGCATTCCCGGGATAACCAACAAAGAGCCATTATTGCTTCGGTAAAGTTGAAGCGCAGTATTCAATGAATTGTCAATATTATCAATGCCATTTAACACTACAAGATCTGCATCGTTCAGTACACTGTAATCTATATTGCCGACAGCATAGCCACGAAAATCAAAGAGCTTCTTGTTACCATACACATTTTCTATGTGGGTTGTCCTGAGGTCTGGTTTTATCTCGACTATCTTCAACCGACCAGAATAATTTAGTGTGAAGAAAAATTCATTATCAAAGCTTACCGGAAAATCACTGAAGCTAAAGACAACTTTATTATAGCCTTTCAGCTCGTTAGACAAATCGAAAGATGTTTCCACCAAACTGTTAGGTTCAATCGTAACCGAAGAAGTGGCAGCCTGAACATTGTTAATAGTCAGTTTAGTTACCAATCCTTGCAGCGCTTTCGGTCCGTCATTTCTCAATCGCACCCGAATTGAATTCTTTTCTCCGCCAATAATAAACGGATTGTCAAGAAAAATTGAATCAACAAAAACATTGGAGACTTGCGGATATTCGATAGGCACCAGACGTATTTGCCAGGCTGAGTCAAGGAGAGTCTCAACCCCAAACGTTGACTTTTGAAAATCCGAAATCCAAAATACTGTATTACTGGGCTCACCGATCCTTTTAATTACTTCGTCAAACGTGCGGCTGATGGGCGACAACCGGATTTGCGAAAGCTGATCAAGAATTTCTGATTTTGACTTAAAGGAATTGGAGAAGGGAGCAAAGTCGTTGGTGAGTAGTTTAAACCGGGTTTCTGTAGGAAACAACTCTACGATGTCCTCCACAAAACCAACACCCGCATCCAGTGCACGCACTTTTTCCTGTACCGGGGCCGACATACTAAAAGAGTTATCCAGGTATACAACCAAATTACGTTGCGTTGCAAGCTGCTCGCGTGCCGGTAAAAAAGGTTGGGTAAAGGCAACGACCAAAAAAAGTAAAAACAACAATCGGCTCGCCAGCACCAGGTATTGCTTCAATTTTCTTTTTTGGGTAGTCTCTTGCTTTACCTGCTGCAGAAAGCGGGTATTGGAAAAAAAGATACGGGTAGTTTTTCGAAAATTGAAGAGATGAATGATGATGGGGATAGCCAGAGCTGTGAGGGCCCAAAGAAACTGCGGATAATTAAAACTCATCAGCACAAAAATAATCATTCAGTTTCATAGAAACGGAGATTATTGAATGCTTGTTTACGCTAATACACGAATGGTTGAAAATAAAAAAGGCCTCGTCAAACACGAGGCCTTCTGATCCGAATGGAGAAATTTTACTTCTGCTTCGATCCGAGCATCAATAAATCATTCACATTAATCTCGGTTACATAGCGCTTCTCGCCCTTGTCCGTCTCATAGTCGCGGTGCACAAGTTTTCCTTCCACACACACTTCGTTACCTTTCTTCAGGTACTTTTCGGCTACATCGGCAAGGCTTCCCCAAATCACAATGTTATGCCATTGGGTGTCATCTACCTTTTCGCCTTTCGCGTTCTTGTAGGTGTCCGTGGTGGCAATAGAGAAGGATGCCTTCTTGCTTTTACCAAAGCTTTTCACTTCTGGGTCTTTGCCTAAGCGACCGATCAACTGCACACTGTTTCTTAAACTTTTCATAATTGTACTATTTAATTGTTAAACATTGATTTACAAATTCTGCCACCGGGTTTGTCCCGATTGGTGATACAAAGGTGTGGGGGTCGGGTAATCGTAGTCGTTTATTAATCAATTACTTTCGGTTATATTCGTTTATAAACGTTTATAAACGGATAGCAAAACCCGTAAATCCTGCAAAAAATGGCTAAAAAAGAAGAAAAAGGGTGCCTGGAGTGTGGGGGCAAAATTATGGGCCGGGCGGACAAAAAATTTTGTTCAGATCAATGCCGGGTCTCTTACAACAACAAACTGAACCGGGACGAGACCGCCTACATGAACAATGTCACCAACATTTTGAGAAAGAATCGCAGGATTCTTTTGGAGTTAAACCCCACCGGCAAGGCCAAGGTGAATCGTGATAAACTAAATGAGAAGGGCTTTGATTTCACTTACTTTACCAGTCAGTATGTAACCAAAGACGGTGCCATCTATCACTTCTGTTACGAACAGGGATATCTGGCCATGGAGAAGAACTGGTACTTGTTAGTAGTAAAAAAAGAAACCGCTAAACAACAACCGCTATGAGTGGCTGGACACTTCAAGGAAAAAAAGCATTGATAACCGGGGGTACCAAAGGCATCGGTTTGGCTATTGCCCGTGAATACCTGGAATTAGGTGCCGAAGTATTGGTGATTGCTCGGAACACAAAAACCATTCAGGGAAAAGTAAAAAACTCAGCCAACCTATTTACTTACGAGGGTGATTTAAACAATGCTGACGTTCGAAAAGAGTTGATAAAACGAGTTTCAGAAAACTGGGGCAAACTCGATGTGCTGGTGAACAATGTTGGCACCAATATCCGTAAAAAGTTTATTGAATACAGTGAAGAAGAAATCAGGCAACTGTTTGAAACTAACTTGTTCAGCATGTTGCAGCTTACACATGCATGCCATCCGTTACTTCAAAAATCAGGTCACGCTAGCGTAATCAATATTGCTTCCGTGGCCGGGATGGTAGATGTTCAAAGTGGTCCTCCGTATGGCATGACGAAAGCCGCCATCATTCAACTTACACGACACCTCGCTGCCGAGTGGAGTGCGGATCAGATTCGTGTTAATACCATTTCACCGTGGTACATTGAAACACCATTAACTGAACCGGTGCTCTCACAACCCGATCGATTGGAAAAAATTTTAGCCCGCACACCGCTTGGTCGGGTTGGTAAACCCGAAGAAGTGGCCAGCCTGGCTGCCTACCTAGCTATGGATAAAAGTAGCTACATCACCGGCCAGAATATTTCTGTTGATGGTGGAATGAGTATTAAAGGGTTATAAGTCCCACAAACTTCGATGTCGGCCTGACATTCGGATAGATTTTGTGATTTGTTCTCACTTCTGAGTAATGCAAACGTAATTGGGTATTTCATTCCAGGACGATCGTTCCAGCACTGTAACCGTGTTGCATAAGCAGAACAAATTTGTGTAGCACCGTTGCAACAACAGTATAATTATCGAAAATGAGTTTGAGCATACATTCGTCTGTCTTACTTTTCGCATATGAATTCTCTAAGCCTTACAAGCCATGAAAAAAAGTGGTACGATCTCGCTTTTGGGCTGGGCATTTTTACCATTGCCTATAATCTGATAGAAGGGATTATTGCCACGTGGTTTGGTTTTGAAGATGAAACGCTGGCACTTTTTGGTTTTGGTGTGGATAGTTTCATCGAAATGATTTCTGGGATTGGAATCATCTACATGATTATGCGTATTCGCAACCATCCCGAAAGTAATCGAAGCACGTTTGAGAAAACAGCCTTGAAGATCACCGGCTATTCTTTTTATCTGTTAGTGGCTGGATTAACCATTTCCTCATTGATTACTATTTACCTGGGAAGAAAACCTGAAACTACTTTTTGGGGTGTGATTGTTTCTCTTATTTCCATCGTAGTTATGCTCGTTTTGATCTACGGAAAAATCAAGTCAGGCAAAGCACTCAACTCGGATGCGATCTTAGCGGATGCCAATTGCACCAAAGTATGTATTTACATGTCGTGTGTGCTGTTAGCCTCCAGTGCGATTTATGAATGGACCGGGTTCGCTTACGCGGATGCGTTGGGCACATTAGGACTTGCCTGGTTTTCCTATCAGGAAGGAAAAGAGTGTTTTGAAAAAGCCGCGAGTAATAAACACTGTGGGTGCGATCATTAATCTTTGAATTTCAGCTTAAAGTATAAAATTACTGAGGCCAGTCCCAACGTAATAATATTCCAAAGAATAACTGGAAATTCATCTATCATTATTCCATAAATAGTCCAGAGCAAAACCCCGAGGCAATAAAGCAAAAACATGATCAGAGAAAGGTCTTTCGCGGATTTTGTTCGCCATGTTTTGATTACCTGAGGAATAAAGGCTGCTGTAGTAAGCAAGCCGGCAATCAGGCCAATTATCTCCGTGCGTTCCAATGATCTTGTGTGTTTCTCAAAAATACACATCCTCACTGCCTTCGCATAACAATCCGTGAAGATTCAATTTATAACCATGTGCAGGCCGTGAGCTGCAGGTTAAAAATCAGATATCCGATTTTCTTAATTTCAGGTAGGCGAAATAATTGAAAAGAACCGTCCAGCCAATGGCAATAGCCACCGCGGTTAAAGCCACATAATCCTGAATCTCCTGAAAGGCGTAGCGTGCGAAAGGCAGGGGTACTAGGTTCGTAATGGACTCTAAAGGAAAAAACTGCTTTAGCCAACCAATTTGATCCTCCACACTGGAACGAAATATATTTAATTTAATAATCGCTTCAATCATGTGCGATAACATGAGCAACACGATGGTAAGTCCCGAACGCTGCACCAGGATACCCAACATCAGTGCATAGGAAAGAAAAGCAAACACTTCAAGAAAATAAGCGATGAAGAATTCACTCCCTACAAAGAAATAGTTCCATTCAATTTTTGGTGTATAGATAAAACCCGTAAACAACGCAATGGATAAGATCATCAATACACTCATGAGGCTGAGCATCACATTGGTGAGAATTTTAGATTGTAAAAATTCCCAGCGACTCATCCCATCAATGATATTTTGTCTTATTGTGCGATACTGATATTCATTGGTGATCGATATCACTACCATCACAGCTAGCACAATTTTAAACAAGCCACTGATCCAGATCAGGTTTTGCCAGATATCAGGGAAGTGATAAAGTGGAACGCGATTGATATTGATCGAAGCACCAAATTCGGCACCTTTACTTGCCAGCCACTTCAGAATTTCCATTCCGCTGGCGGTTGTAAACCCAAGCGTAAGAAAATACAAACCACAAATCACCCAAAAGGTGCGGTAGCTGGTCATTTTCTTTAAATCTATTTTCAGGAGATGTAGCATAGAAAGCAAATAAATTTTTTCAATTAGCTGTGATGACCTGCATCCGAAAGAATTTCCAGAAATTGTTTCTCAAGGCTTTTCTTGCGGGTGGCCAGATGCGATGCAACAATGCCCTTGTCAAATAAAAAACGGTTTAGGTCTTTGCTATGATATCCGTCTTTCATCATTACCTGAAACAGACCATTCTCCTTTTTTATACTGGCGCTTCCCATGAACTCTTGCAGCAATACTCCCAAGTCATCATGATAAGCCTGTACTTCAACCAGCTCCTCACCTTTTCCAACATCATCCACGGGACCGGTGTGCATTAATGTTCCCCGCTTAAGCACGGCAAAATGTGTACACACCTTCTGCACTTCGTCTAATAAGTGACTGGCCAATATGATGGTCTTGCCATCGGCTGCAATTTTTTTTATGATCTCGCGTATTTCTGCAATACCCATCGGATCGAGTCCGTTGGTGGGCTCATCTAAAATTAAAATGATCGGGTCGCTGACAAGTGCCGATGCAATTGCCAACCGTTGCTTCATACCCAACGAGTAGGTTCGAAATTTGTCGTCTTTGCGTGCAGTCAACTCGACAGTCTCCAAAACTTTTGGAATGTTGCCAGGATCTGCGCCCTTGATCATCGCGTTTAACTCAAGATTTTTCTGGCCACTGAGGTAGGGATAAAAAATCGGGTGCTCTAGCACCGCACCAATTTTTTTGCGTGTAAGGTGTGAGGCGGGCTCCCCAAACCAGGAAAAACTTCCGGAGGTTGGGTTAACTACACCCATCAACATGCCGAGCGTTGTAGTTTTGCCGCTACCATTGGGACCCAGCATACCAAAGACCTGGCCTTTTTTTACTTCAAGATCAAGATTGTTAACAGCACAAAGCTTTCCAAAATTCTTGGTAAGCTTTTGAATGGATAGTACGGTTTCCAAAATAACTAGTGGGTTAATTAGTTGTCCTGTTTGTTATCATTCTTCTTCTCTTCAGGCTTTCCCTCCTCCTTCTTATCATTTTGACCAGTAAAGTCTTTAATTTTCTTACCTATATCAGTGCTTCCGTCTATAGTTTTAAATAGTGCCGGTGCTTTGTCAAGCGCGATCTTTCCTAAAATATCAAGTACAAATAAACTGGTAGAGTCATTCGCGAGAATAATAGTGCCCTTAACATTGCCATCCTTTTCGCGGAGATAAACATTGAAACTTCTTCCGTCAAACCGGCTACTCATCATTTCTTCATACGACTCAGATTGATATCCGGCTATAAGCTTGGCATATTCATTCTTACCAAAGTTAGAGCTTGTTTTATCAATCATTAGAAATTTCATCTTCTCAATATCTTTAATCAACTCATCAAACTCCGGGTCATCGGTCTGGTTGAGCATTTTCAGCGTGTTCTTGTAAAAGTACAGCGATAAGCCTTCGTACTTTTCATCCAGTGCCGTGGTAGTTTTTGTTTGACCAAAACCAGCAGACACGTAACAAAAAAGGATCAGGGTATAAATGAATTTCATGTGGGAAATACTTATTTATTAATAGCGATCGTAGTGTTTTTAGGATTCAATTGTTCAAGATCTATATACCCTTTCAATTCGATAGCCACTACTTCCCGCTCGTCCTCAACTAATACGAAGTAATGGTTCTTATGGTTGTTTCCCTCCTTCAAATATATGGAGACTTCTTCACCGTTGTCCCGAATAAAGGCTAGTTCCTGAAATGAATCCTGCTTCAGTACATTTTTGAAGCCTTTAACCGTAAGTTTCCGGGCTTCAAACTCCGCCCGCGGGATCGTAATAAAGCGAACATGTTTGAGTTCTTTGATTGCTTCTTTGAATTCATACTCACCAGCCATGTTTAAAATTACGCGACCAACCCACCCGCTAACAGAAAAGCTATGAACATCAGGCTGGCCAATAAAATTATCTTTGAGAATCTGATAGCTGTTGCTTTGCGCAGACACACTACCCACGGCAATTAAAAGAAGAAGGAAAATTCTTATCGATTTCATAATGGTGGTTTATTAGAAGACGTAAGCAAAAAGAAAAAGGATGCATGTTCTACACACATCCTTTTCATTATTGGGTCTTTTAGTTTTTCTTGTCTTTGATGTTCTCCAGTTGTTCCAATCCATCAATATTCATTTTCTTGCTGATTTTGGAAACCTGTTTCAGATCTATCTCACCAAAAAGGCTCAACAACATAAACTCTTCATTGCCACCGGCTATCATTACCAACTCGCTGATTTTACCGCCTGACTCCTTGATAAAGAATTTCATGTCTTTATCTTTATCGCGCACAGTCATCAGTTCTTCAAACTCCTTGGTAGGTATCATGCTCAACGCTTCTTTGTACAATTCACGAGAATTTCTTGCCTCTTCTTTAGCTAAAATTCTCAATCCCTTTAGCTTGCTGATCATGTTCACAATTTCCTGATCTTCCGCATTTTCAACTTCCAGGTTCGCCATCAGGCTGAACATCTTACTGCTCATATTAACCTGGCTAAACGTTTCGTCATTCTGATATTTGGTAAAGAATTTAGAAATCGCATCGCCTTGAGCCTGGGCAGTAACTGCTACTGCCAACATCACAAATCCAACTAATAACTTTTTCATACGGGTATCTATTTTAATTTTTTTTATTTCAACTTAACTCTTCTTAAATTTTTGTATCGCTTGCCTCTGATTCATCAGGGGTCTTTCCTTGAATTTTAACCTCCGCTTCATTGAAGACCTTTATCTTTCCAGCTTCTTTTTGCGCCTTACTAAACCCTTTTGAAATCATCATCAAAGCTTTCTTGGTTTCTTCCAGCGCGAGCTTCGGGTCGCTATATGTATCGGCTATTTCTGGCGGATAAGCTTTTCTTACTTCTTGCCTTACGAAGTAAGTTGCTGCTACCACTACTAATAATCCTGCGGCAATCCGTCCGTAATTTTGAAACAGTCGCACTACTTTGCCATCCGGTTGCTGTTGTTTGATTTTCTTTTTAACAGCAGTATCAAAATCCATGCTGTTTACCTGTTGCTTTTGTTGCGAGTCAAAATATTGGAATACCTGGGCGACATCCTTCATCGACTCCGGCACTTCCCCGCGATAATACTCCCGCAGTTGTTGCTCTTCCTCCAGCGAGGTTTCGCAGTTCCAGTATTTCTCCAGCAACTTTTCTATGTGCTTAGAGTCCATACGCGTTAATTTTTATAAATTTTTCTCTTACCGCATTCCGTGCCCTGAATAAGTTCACCTTTACCTGGTTCATATCCAGTTCCAGTATCTCACAAATCTCGTTATAACTATACCCTTCAATATCACGAAGGTGTATCACCTGGCGCTGCTTTTCAGGCAGAGCAGCAATCATTTCATTTATTCGTTGCATGTTCTCATGACTTTCAGTCCTCTCATGAGGGGTTAATGTTTCATTTCGAATCTGCATGCCTTCTTCAATCGGATCGGTGGCCCTTCGCTGTCGAGAGCGAAGACGGTCGAGGGAGAGATTTTTGGTGATGCGCATACACCAGGCCTCCATATTTTGCACTTCAGCCATCTGTTCTCGTCCGTTCCACACTTTGATTAAAACCTCCTGCACCACATCTTTGGCTTCCTCCGAACTTCCCAGAAGCCTGAAGGCAAACCGAAAAAGCTTGTTTTTTGTTGGCAGAACCCGGTTTTCAAAGACTTCGAGATTCATCGTTTCAAGGGCAAGACGGTGGAGGGTATAACTTGTTACAAGATAGTTTAAAAAAATATTTATAAAGGAGCGGCAACTTGCATCCGGTGTTGTTAATTAACCACTTGTAATATGGACAATCCTGATAAAATTATCGTTTTTGACTCCTATGATACGGTTATGGCCGCCAATTTGGTGAAAACCAAACTGGATGCTTATGGAATTCCCTGTTTTCTATCGGATGAAAATTTTGTTGGCCTGTACCCTATTCGAAACGAATTATTCCCCGGAGTACGACTTCATGTTTTTGAAAAAGACCGCGACCGTGTGAAGGAAGTGTTGACCGAAGAAACGAATCTTGAAAAAGAAACCTTGCAATGTCCATTTTGCAGGTCGCATCATGTCGCCCTATCTACGAGCAAACCCAGCACGCTCCGTCTGGTGCTTTCCATGATATTTGTAAGTCCCTTTCTGGAGGAGAAAAAAATTTATCGATGCCAGGGCTGTGGCAAAGAGTTTGACTCTGCTGACGTCAATTAAATTTTCAATACTGTAAACTCAACCCTGCGGTTGTTCGCTCGGCCTTCTTCCGTCTCGTTGGAATCGATTGGTTTTGATTCACCATACCCCTGCGCTTGCAGACGAGAAGTGTCAATACCCTGACTAATCAGATAATCCACAACAGATTGTGATCTGCCCTGGGAGAGATTCTGATTGTAGGTATCAGATCCTTTGCTATCCGTATGGCCAGAGATCTCGATGGATACTGTTGAATTGTTCTTTAAAAATTCCACCACTTTATCCAATTCAACAAATGATTCAGACTTCAGTGTAGTCTTATCAAAATCAAAATAAATATTCTTCAAACGGACAGTAAGTCCTACTTCTATGGGTGTTAAAAATAAATTCTTAATCACGGGCGTTATCTCCTGACTATTCACTTCTACACTATCTGAAGAATTCAGATAACCTTCGGCAGACGTGGTAAATAAATACCATCCTAAGCTAGCAATGGCTTGTTCATATTTGCCATCCACAGCGGTCAGTGCATATTGCGTAGCGCGATCAGATTTTAGCACAACATTTACCTTGGCAGAATTTATCTTTTGATCTGTCTTTTTATCGATTACATCGCCAGCCAACACAAGTTGTTTAGCAAGGGGTGTTAGATAAACATCAACATGCAAAGTTGTGTCCCGATTGATTACAGGAACCTTATAGGTTTGTGTAAACGGAAGGAAGCCCGTGGCAGCAGCTGTCAACGTATATTCAGTAACATCGGGCATGCGGGTTTCAAAATTTCCATTGGGTGTGGTTCTTAAATTCACCGGGCTTTGATCTTTCATTTTTACTTCAACCACCGATTGAATAGGAGCCTGAGTTTTTTGATTAAAGGTTGTGCCCGTAAGTACTATCTTAAAATTGCGTGGTTTTAAAATAAAGAGATCAAAATTTCCACCATCCACACGAGCTCCGGCTCGCGCTGTAAAAATATTTCCGTGGGTATCAATAGAAAAATATGCATCCCCGGAAGGTGTATTAATAGAACGTCCCATGTTTATGGGCTCAGACCAATTGAGCCACGTGTCGTCAAGTCGGGTAGATTTATAAATATCTGTACCTCCAACTTTATCCTTTGAAAATCGATCACTGGAAAAATAAAGTGTCTTTTGATCCGGTGAAATAAATGGGCTGTAATCATCAGCGGCTGAACTGATTTTCAACTTTTCTGGCTTGCTCCATTGCCCGTTTTGTTGTTTTGAAAGATAAAGGTCGCTGAACTTATCACCTGCCTTCTCAGAAAAATAGAGAATTAAGTGTTTGCCATCCGAAGAAATGGTTCCTCCATTAAATATTCCCTTGTCGAGATCAGAAAAACCAGGAATATTTAATTCTGTCCAGTTGCCACCCGGACTCACAAGCGAAAATCCTTTCGAATTTTTTGCTCTTCCCCCACGCACCAAAAGCGAGCCATCGGCAACTACATTAAAAACCTGGTTATACCGATTCTGATTTAACGGTGGCCCGAGTCTTTTACCTTCTGACCATACTCCTTTATCGTCCAACGTAGAAACCCAGATATCCTGGCTGTTCTCTTTTCCATATGTATTTTGTGGGTGATTACTGACAAAGTAATACAGCTTGGTTCCGTCTGTAGAAATAACAGGTGATACCTGGTGGTAGAGTGTATTGATGTTATCATTCATCTTAACCAACTCATACCGAGGGCTGATTTCCTGTGCTGTAATCGTAAAACCAAGCAGACAAAGAAATAAGAAAAGAATGTACTTCATGACTAAAAAAATTAATTTAAAGATACCATATTCGCCCTTGGATTAAAAGCCAACACAACACCCAAAAAATGAGTGCTTGCAATCACTCTATTTAAATTTACTATTCGGGCAAACTAAAGAATCCACGGCCGCTTTGAGCGATCGCTGCCACAATAATCACCAAGGCAATTGTATTAAAAATAAATAGTCGCTTATGTTTCGCTACAGCCTCCGACATTTTTTTTGCTGTTATCCGGGCCATAGTTATCAGAACAATGGCTATAAGCATCATCGAAATGTGTTCTACCAGCCAATAACGCGCAATCGGATCCTTCATGGAAGCCCCACTGAAAATCACTAAGGGACTAATAAAATACAAAGTTAGTCCAATCAGTAATTGTGTATGTGTTAAGATGAACAGCCACAAACTTACTTTTTCATCCAACCCCGAATATTCTGATTTCTTTTGCCACCCTGTTAGTGATCGAATAATAACAATCAACAAAAAAACAAGAAGAAAATATCGTAAAACAGAATGCGTGAGGACGAGCAAATCTTGCATAATAAATTTTGTTTGAACTGATTCGAAAAATAGCTTAAGATTTTGACTTATCTGAACCGATTGTCAATAAAATTTGTGACTTCGGAGAATTTAAAGTTTATCTGAGGAATAAACGAGTAAATTACCTAGCCAAATCAAATACCTATGAAAAATTTATGGATCATACTTTTCTGCCTGCAGGTAACAATTGCCAACAGTCAGGAAAATCTTTCTTATCAGAGGCCACCCGAAGAAATTGCAAAGTTGCTGGAGGCTCCTCTTACACCTTTTGTATCTTTCTCACCTGATAAACAATGGATGTTATTGTTGGAACGTTCTGACTTCCCTACCATTGAGCAACTATCCCGACCTGAGCTGCGCATTGCCGGGCTTCGGATTAACCCAGAGAATTTTAGCCCGAGTCGTAGTAACTATACGATCGGTCTTAAAGCAAAACGACTGAGTGATAATCAGGAAATGGAAATTAAAAATCTTCCATCGCCACTTACCGCCAGCAGCATCACCTTTTCGCCTGATGGTAAGAAGCTTGCCTTTTTGCAGAACAATGCAGATAAAATTGAACTATGGATTGTGGACATGGCTTCGGTCATTGCTTCCAAAGTTACCCATAGAAAGGTGAATACAGTCATGGGTGGATATACGTGGTTATCGGATTCACAAACTTTACTCTTTACAGCAGTGCCTGAAAACATCAAACCATTGCCGGCCAAATCACGTGTGCCTGCAGGCCCGGTAATTGAAGAAAACTTAGGACGCAAAGCACCTTCACGCACCTATCAGGATTTACTGAAAAATCCTTATGACGAAGCTGCCTTTGATTATTATACACAATCCGATCTGGTCTTAAAGAATCTGAGTGGTGAGGAAAAAATTGTAAGCACCGCTGCGATTCATGCAGATTTTAATCCATCTCCCGATGGAAAGTTTATTCTGACAGAAATTATTCAACGCCCCTACTCGTATCTCGTTCCTGCCTATTTATTTCCAACGTTAGTAAGCGTGATTGATCTGAATGGAAAACTGGTGAAAGAAATTACCAGAATTCCTTTACTGGATTATATCCCAACAGGAAACAACGCAACTCAAAAAGAACCTCGCAACCATAATTGGCGTGCTGACAAACCAGCCACCCTCGTATGGGCACAGGCCCAGGATGGTGGCGACCCTAAAGCCAAGGCTGAAATTCGCGATAAAGTTTTTACACTCGATTATCCATTCACATCACAACCTAAAGAATTATTAAGCCTCCCCTTACGCTTTTCGCGGATAATCTGGGGAAATGATAATGTTGCCTGGGTGTATGAACGGTGGACCAACGATCGAAAAGAACGCATCTATCAGGTGAATCCGGCAACAGGTCAAAAGAAGATTGTTTTCGATCGCAATTATGAAGACGGTTATAATGATCCCGGAAGTGTTATTACAGCACCCAACCTGTATGGTCGTAATGTGATTCTGATTAACAAAGACAACAGTGTCTATTTAAGTGGAGCAGGATCATCTCCTACAGGCGATATGCCTTTTCTTGATAAGATGGATTTGAACACGCTTAAGAAAACCCGTCAATGGCAATGTGCCGCGCCTTACTATGAGCCCTTTATTACATTTCTGGATGTGAAGAAAGGAACCTTTGTTACCTCTCGCGAAAGTAATGCGGAGAATCCCAATTATTATTTGCGCACGCTCGGTTCATCTAAAGTTACCGCACTCACCTCCTTTCCGAACCCCTATCCGCAAATTAAAGATGTAAAGAAGCAGGTATTAAAATACAAACGTGCTGACGGTGTAGAACTCACAGCCGATTTGTATTTGCCTCCGGGATATAAAAAAGAAGATGGCCCCTTGCCAGGATTGGTTTGGGCATACCCACGTGAATTTAAATCAGCCGATGCTGCCGGGCAGACCAAAGGCTCACCTTATACTTTCACAAGATTAAGCTGGGGTGGACCCATTTATTGGGTGATGCGTGGCTATGCGGTGTTGGATAATGCCTCGATGCCGATCGTGGGTGAAGGTGACCAGGAGCCAAATGACACTTACGTTCAACAGTTGGTGGCCAGTGCACAGGCTGTAGTCGATTATGGTGCCTCACTAGGTGTACTGGACCCAACCCGGGTGGGTGTGGGAGGACATTCGTATGGAGCTTTTATGACTGCCAATTTACTTGCCCATTCCGATATCTTCAAAGCTGGGATCGCCCGAAGTGGTGCGTATAACAGAACGCTAACACCTTTTGGATTTCAAGCTGAAGAGCGAACGTACTGGCAGGCTCCTGAAGTTTATTATACCATGTCACCCTTTTCCTATGCTGATAAATTGAAGGAGCCGATCCTATTTATTCACGGTGAGGCAGATAATAACTCTGGTACTTTCCCGATACAAACCGAACGTTTCTATAATGCCATAAAAGGTCATGGCGGAACAGCACGCTATGTGGTGTTGCCTTACGAAAGTCATGGTTATGCGGCCAAGGAAAGTATCATGCATACCTTGTGGGAAATGGATACCTGGTTAGAGAACTATGTAAAGAAACCTAAGGAAAAACCGAAGGACGCAAAAGTGAATTTGAAATATTAAAATCTAACTGCCGGTAAAGCCGGCAGTTTGTCTTTAACATTTATTATTTTCTTACCTTCACGAACTATACCTAACCTGATGAAAACGCGGCTGCTTATTGTTCTGCTTGTTATCCTTGCCGGCTTTACCTCTGCGGTAGGCCAACCCGACACCGTCACTGTTGGTTCGTATGTGATCAGCGTGCATGATATTAATTTTCGTGATAAGGAATACACCATGCGATTCTGGCTTTGGTTTGTGTATGATAATCCGGATTTTGATTTTTCAACTCAACTAGACATTCCCAACGCAAAATCCATTGAGACCCCCGAAATAATCATGGATAGTTTGGATGGCAAAGCGTGGGCCATTATGAAAATGAAATCTACCATGAAGGAAAGCTGGAATGTGCGCGACTTTCCTTTTGATCAACAACATCTGAAAGTTCAGATCGAAAACACCTTATTCGACAACAACAGTCTGGTTTTCAAGCCAGATATAAAAGGAAGCCGATTCGATAATAAGGAAGCGATTGACGGATGGGATATCGTAAACTTCAGAGTCACTGAAAGCACAAATGACTATGAAACCGGGTTCGGTGATCCGGATCCGGAAAGAAGTCTTCAGTACTTCTCTTCCTTTCTAATTGAAATGGATATTCAACGAGATGCCTGGGGATTATTTATGAAAATCTTTATCGGCATGTACATTGCCTTTCTGATTTCCATCATCAGTTTCACTCCGCATCCATCTGAGTTCGAACCCCGATTTGGCTTACCCGTGGGCGGCTTATTTGCAACGGTGGGTAATAAATATATTATTGATTCCATCTTGCCGGAGTCTTCGTCCTTTACGCTTGTCGACACGCTGCATACACTTACCTTTCTCGCTATTTTCTCAACACTGGTAGTTTCTGCCATTTCTCTTAAACAGTTTGATAAAGGAAATAAAGAGGCCTGCGAAAGAGTAAATTCGATTGGTGCTAAATTGGTTATCAGCATTTATATACTGGCCAATTTGATTTTCATCGGATTAGCCATTATATAGTCTATACTTTGTTTTTTGTATCAATCAAGATGGTCACTGGGCCATCATTGATTAAACTTACTTTCATATCCGCCCCAAACTCTCCGGTCTGAACCGGTTTACCCAAATGAGTACTTACTGCTGAAATGAATTTTTCATAGATGGGAATAGAAATTTCGGGCCTGGCAGCCTTTAGATAGCTAGGTCTATTCCCCTTTTTTGTACTGGCATGCAACGTAAACTGGCTTACTAAAAGAATATCTCCCCCAGCATCCTTTACGCTTACATTCATTACGCCTTGTTCGTCATTGAATATGCGCAGATTTACAATTTTACCTGCCAGCCATTCAATATCATCTGCACCATCGATTTCTTCAATACCTACCAACACAAGTAGGCCCGATAAAATGCTCGCCTTTACCTGGTCCTCAATTTTTACAGACGCTTCTGTAACACGTTGAATAACGGCAATCATGAATGAGATAGATCAATATGCCTGCAACACATCCGATTCATAAACAAAAATCCCGGGTAGGTTCCGTTTTGCTTCGGCCAGCATGGCTCGGGCAACTTTAATAGATTCTATTTCTTTATACTTTTTAGGAATAAGAAATCCGAAAATTTTATAAAATATTTTGGCTGCATCTTCTCCGGCACGTTGTTCTTTTCTTGGACCCACTAACAACGAGGGTTTAAAAATGTGAAAGGAATCATAACCTACTTTGGCAATGACTTCTTCTACTTCTCCTTTAACACGATTATAAAATATGCTTGAGTTTTTGTTGGAGCCTAAAGCCGAAACCAATAAGAATTGTTTTCCTCCATTCGCCTTTATTATTTTGGCTAACTCCAATGGATAATCAAAATCAACTTTTCGAAATGCTTCTTTTGTTTTGGCTTGCTTAATAGTTGTACCTAAACAACAAAAGACATCATCCGCTTTCAAATCTGCATGTTGATTAAGTTCACCTACTTCCAACAAAATGTTTTGCAACTTAGGATGTGTTAGCGTAAGTGGTTTACGGCTAAGGGCTATTACTTTTGAATAATAAGTATCCTCCAACAACAGCGTTAACAATTGACCTCCAATCAATCCGGTTGAACCGGCTACCAATGCAGTACGTGACATATTAGAAAGTCTGTTGAATTTCCTTTCGTAATTCGGTGAGCGCAAGAAGGATCAAATCCACTTTCTTCTCCATCACCATTTCAAAAATCTTCTTCGATAAATCTATACTCGTTGCTTCTGCGGGCATATGCGATGCCGCCTCGTTGATCAGGATAACCAAATCCTCTTTTGCATTGCGTATCTGGTTCCACACATCTTCGCCCATATATACTTGTTGGGATGCATTATGATTGTATTCGTTGCGAATCTCATCCAACAACACTTTTTGAAAATCGCGGGCTGAGAAGCCTGGATTATTAAGTCGGATCAAGAGGTTTTGCGGTGCAATTCGTTCCAGAAACAACGTCATTCGCTCATAAGCTTGCAGCCGGGCCGGAAGAATGATTTCAATGCTTCGGGTACGAACCTCCAGTTTTTTCAGTTCAATCTCCTTAATGATGAAGGACCGCACGGTGAGATAAACCGCATACAAAACCAGCGAGGCCGGAATCAAAATCTTACCAAATTCAATTAATGCTTCCATAGGAATTAAATCAAGATCAAAGGTGTTTAAAATTTAGATATTTTTGATTGTTTAAATACCAATATAACGCTGGATGCTTGAAAAAATTGAACCTGTAGGACTAACGGCACGAGCCGCTCAGGAAGTTCGGAAAATCATGGAAACCAAAAATATTCCTGTAGAATACGGTTTACGCGTGGGAGTTCGTGGTGGTGGCGGTTGTGGTGGCGTTGCCCTGATTATCGGCTTTGATAAGCAAAAGCCATCCGATTTAACCTACACGCTCGAGGGCATCACGATTCACGTTGATAAAAAACACACCATGTACCTCATTGGCAAAGAAGTAGATTTTTATGAAGGAGCAGATGCGCGTGGGTTTATGTTTGCCGATCAGATAAAAACGTTTAATTAAGTTTTAAATAGAATAGTAGCAACAAAGGCACGAAGACACCAGGCTTGAGATCAAGCAGCCGAAATGCTATTTGTTTAACTACCGGGTTTGATTTACCGTAACAGTAGCCTTTTTGCAAACTCCCCCAATGGGTGGGTTAAATTTTGAAATCCGAATTTCAACGGTTTTAGCCTCACGAAAAGAAACCAGGGTTTTTTCTGCAATAGCATGGCCTACCGTTTCCAAAAGCTTGGAAGGTTTGGCCATCTCTTCCTTTACAATAGCGTAAAGTTCTTCGTAATTGATGGTGCCGGTGAGGTCATCATGAAATGCTGAGTCCTGAAACTCAGTTTCAACCATTACATCAACTTCAAATTTATTTCCGGAAGATCGCTCGTGAGGATACACACCATGGTAGGCGTGAAATTCGAGACCTTCCAACGCAACTTTGCCTGTCATTGAATATCGTCAAAGAAAGATCGTTGATGGCGTGGTTCTTCAACCACCATTGGTTTCACTGGCTCGGGTGTTACCGGAGGCAATGCGTTTTTTATTTCACTCTCCATGGCTGCATTGGGAAACAACGCTTTTCTGCTTTCTCTTTTAGCAAAGGCAAGATGCTGATCAGGGTCAAAATCGCGGGCTGCAGATTTGGCGCGCTCAACGCGGTCGATTGTCTCGCCCGCCATTCTTTTCATATCCGATAATAAATTATCACGGTGCAGTTCAAGGGTTTTATAATGCTGACCGAGCGTCTTCAACCTTTCTTCCATCTCTTCCAACATTTGTTTGGAGATCATCTCAGCTTCTTCTATAGCGTTCTTAGCTTTTGTCTTTGCCTCATTGAGAATTGAGTCTGCTTTCATCTGATTCTCACGTAAAATCAATTCAGCCGTTTTATTGGCTTGGCCGATTACATTGGCACCTGTATCTTCCGCTGTCTTAAGGGTTCTGTATAAAGAACTCTCCACTTCACGCAGTTTAGATACCTCTTTTTCGGTAGCCTCAAGTTTCATGCGTAGCTCTTTGGTATCGTCATGCAAGCGTTCCCATTCCTGTGAAAGTGATTGCAGAAAAGCATTTACTTCATCTTTGTCATAGCCACGAAGTACCTTTTCGAATGCCTTCTGACGGATTTCCAACGGTGTGATTTTCATAACGGGCGTGGTTTAATTTAATAGTTAAAAAAATGGTTAAGCCAAAAAAATGCCAGCTATTCCTATCTGGATGTAGCTGTATAACGTTAATCCACAGCCAAATGTATGAATTTATGTCAAATTTTCCACCTTCGCTAAAGCTACGGTGGACAGGTCCACCTTAATCCAATCTTCGGTGTACAAATTCGCCTCAGCTAAAGCTTTCGTGGGTAAATCGATCCTCACCCAACCTACGCTTTCGTTCCTATTGGTAAGCCCAGTCCATCTCCCTGAGGAGAGGGGTTCTCAAACTGAATATCCCACACAGAAATAGTGCGATCATCACTGGCGCTTACCAACTGATTATTAAATGATGTCCAAAGTAATTTATTTACAGAAGTTCCATGACCTGCATGACGGCCTTTGTCGATTACTTTCAACAACTTTAGTTGGTTTGCATTCCAGATTTTAATTGACTTATCCATGCTGGCCGTAGCAAAATATTCCCCGGAAGGATGAAAGACCAAATGATTGATGGCAAACAGATGTGCCGCAACCTCCCCGGCTTGTTGATAGCCCGAGGCTACATCCCAAACTTTTAATCGGGCATCACGCGATCCACTGATTAAAAATTTGTAGTCAGGTGTGTAACTAAGTGCAAATACAGAATTCTGATGCGCCAGGTATTCATACTTTAATTTGTAATCTTCTAATGAAAAAATCCGTATGAAATAATCGCTGAAACCAACTGCTACTTCACCGGTAATAGGATTGATAGCCAACACCCGTGCATTTTTTTCCGAAACTTGTAACTTTCTTTTAATGACCAGTTGATCCATATCAACAACAATCAACGCCCCTTCCCCTGAAGCAATCAGAAGATCCTTTTCAACATGATCAATATCGAAAATGGCTGCGGTGGTTAACTTCAGCGAGGCAACTTCTTTTTTTGTTTTCCAATCCAGCAAATGAATTCCCTCGTAGTTATGACCTGCAATCAATATATCTGTAGCCTTTAGTTGATGAATTGCATACACAGAGTTGGGCAACCTGGCAATCAACTCACCTTCTTCGGGATTCGTAAGATCCCATTTCACGATCATGCCATCACCTCCACCCGAGAAAAACTGATTCTCTTGATTGAGCGAATCTAATGTGTAAACACAATCACGATGGCCGGTGAGGGTGCGAAGTTTTTCTACTTTAATGGAGCTCATAGCTAACTTTGTCCTATCGAATTACCCGGAATCCAGATTTTTTACCAAAATTGTACTATTAAGATATAGAAACCAATGCCCTTGCTCAAAATACAAAAGTCCAGTAAGCAAAGTGGATGGGCCCTGTGGTTTATTACTGAAAACGAAAATGAACTTGTCGAAGCAAGTGGCGATTCCATTGATAGTTCGATAGTTAGTTATACTAAACGCCTGGAGTGGCTCGCAGGCAGGGCGTTAATAAAATCTCTGGTAGAACAATGTGGCATGGAGTTTTATGGATTGGAGAAAGATGAATTTGGAAAACCATCGTTAAAAAATCACACGCACTACATTTCTCTGTCTCACTCCTATCCGTATGTAGCAGCTCAGATTGATCCCGCGCGGGAAGTAGGCATTGACCTGGAGCAGCCCAAAGAAAAGTTATTAACCATTGCACACCGGGTGCTTTCGCAACCAGAATTGGAAGATGCAGGCACAGATGTGATCAAGCATTGTGTGTATTGGTGTGCCAAAGAGGCATTATATAAATCCTACGGAAAACGTGGCCTCCATTTTGCAGATCATCTGCAAGTGGCTCCGTTCGTGCTGATGCGCAATGGTGATTTACAAGGTAAAATTGAAAAGAATGGTTACAGTCGTGAATTAGATTTGATCTATAGCATACAACCCGATTACGTGCTCGTGCATACTAAAACTTAAAACATTTCAACTTTACATTATGAAAAAAATATTACTACCTGCTTTATTTCTCTTGTCCGTTGTTTCTTTTGCCCAAGAGATAAAAAACTTTTCTCTTACAAACATCAAAGACGGCAAACAAATTTCACTCAGCAATTATTCTTCCTCTGCAGGTGTGGTAGTGGTGTTTACCAGCCACGAGTGTCCGTTTGATAATTATTACAAAGAAAGATTGAAAGAACTGGTGAATACCTATGCTGGTAAAATTCCATTTATCTTTATCAACTCCAATCAGGAGTCAACAGAAAGTTTAGAACAAATGGCTATCCATTACGGTGATTTAAATGTGCCTTACCTGGCCGACAAAGATCAAACTGCAATGGAAGCTTTTGGTGCTCGCAGGAGCCCAGAGGTGTTTTTGCTTTCTACGGCTGGTGGCAAGTTTACAGTTGCCTACAGTGGTGCTATTGATGACAATCCACAAGTAGCCAAAGATGTAAAGGAAAATTTTCTTAAAGATGCTATTGTTAAATTACTCGCAGGTCAAAAAGTTGAGCCTGCTATGCAACGCGCGGTGGGATGCACGATTCGAAGGAAGTAGAATTTATGGAACCCGAATTATTCTTTATAGGTAAAGAAATCCGCACTCACGTCAACATTAAAGGTGAGTTCCAGTATTTTTTCCTTATTAAAAAGAATGTTTTGATAATAAGAACTTCGCAATAAAGGAGCATTTATTCCCTGAATTACTTTGTAGTCGCTATAAACAACGGAAATAAAGGGCTTGATTCCATTGTATCCCTTTAACAGCCCTGACTCAACTGAGAACATAAAATTCGTATCAGGTTCCTCATTCGGTGTGTAGGGACCAATTACTTTGTAACAGGCCTCTCCCCAAAATATTTCCTTACCACTATATTTTAATTTACCTTCTTCAAAACTTTCTAATAAACTCAATCCCATATGAATTACAGGATAGGGTTGGTTTACCATCGGATCAATGATAAATCTGCCATCAATTAACATTCCACTCTGATTTTGATTGCGATAGTAGGTGCTCTTCAAATTTGGGCCTGTGACTTCGCCACGTTCAAAAACAGGCAGAAGTCTGGTAACATTGAGCATTGAAGGAAAGGAACCAATCGTAATATCTGTCACACTTTCAGGCGTGTTTAAATAACTATCGTTGAATTTTATTTCTTTAATCTCATGGGAGGACTTAATGGTTCGCAAGACGTTTTGTCCACCTATTGCGTTAAAATAATTATTCATCACAAAGGCCAATGAATCCTGTGAATAGGTTGGTGATGACACCAATAAGCTAACAAATAGAAAGTGTGTTAATCTCAGCACAATAAAGCATAGTATGTACTAATTGAAATCAATTAGACTGGTAGATATGACTATTATTTTACATAACTAATCTAAATATTTCTTTATGACTGGGTACAGTTCCTCGTATATGTAGGTTTCTGCCCGTTCATCCACATATCCGCCTGACACTATTTTTCTGACGATGCCCTGTCTATCTACAACTATACTCATAGGCCAGCCAAATATACCAGCACAATATGATTCCGCAATGTCATTTGAAGATGCAACTATCTTAAAATCAAATGATCTTTTTGCTAAGAAACTTGCTAATTCACTCTCATTATCTCTCGCAAAGGCAATAAAAACAACATCGCTGTCCTTAAATACTTCCACAAGTTTATTTAGCGCAGGCATTTCTGCAACACAAGGTGCACAGGATGTGTACCAAAAGTTAATAACAATAATTTTTTCATTTAATAAGGTTAATGAAATCGGTTCACCCGCAATAGTCGTGGCCCGAAAATCAGGAATTTCACAACCCAACAAACTTTCTTGAATCATTTTATTTCTTTTTGGGAATTCTACACCTGAATTTTCAAGTTGTGCCAGTCGTGCAAATCCATCGATAAAGCATCCCTGAGAAATCGCGGATGCTAAAGGATAAAAAACTAACAGAATCAGAAACCCGTATTTCATTGCTTCTAATTTTATTTTTAGCATTATACCTTCTTCACTACCGTAGCACTTGCCTGAGCAGTCGGCAGAACTACCAGGTCTGCTATCACTACGTGCGGTGGTCGTGTAAGTGCAAACAAAATCAAGTCGGCAATATCGTTTCCTACTAAGGGATCAAATCCCTTGTACACATTTTTAGAACGCTCTTCATCTCCTTTAAATCGCACCAGCGAAAATTCTGTTTCTACCAATCCAGGATGAATGGCCGTAACTTTAATGCTGTGGGCATTTAAATCTATGCGCATACCTTTGGTAAGTGCATCTACGGCAAACTTGCTGGCACAGTACACATTGCCGTTGCCATACACTTCTTTGCCCGCTATTGATCCAATATTGATAATATGACCGGCATTGTGTTGCACCATTACTGGCAACACTGCTTTAGTGACATATAAAAGTCCTTTCACATTAATATCCATCATCGCATCCCAGTCGTCAACGCTACCTGTTTGGATGGGATCAAGGCCGTGCGCATTGCCCGCATTGTTGATCAGAACATCAATCTGTTTCCATGCTGTAGGTAACGATTCAATACTGGCTGCCACTTCTTTTTGGTTTCGCACTTCGAACGAAAGTGTAAATACCTCCGTCTGTGTTTTTAATTCCTCAGCCAATATGCGCAGACGTTCTTTTCTACGCCCACAAAGAATGAGTTTAAAGTTGTTGGCTGCCAATAACCGGGCTGTTGCTTCTCCAATGCCCGAAGTAGCACCGGTGATGAGAACGATACGCTGATGCGACATACTTGAGAATTTGTAATTAACCTATTACTGAAAAATGAAATACACAGCTATCGTGTTTGTATTTAACCGCTGTAGCGGATCACTATAAATACTGGAATCGGTGCCCAGCATGTTGGAAATGCCCCGGGCAAATCGAATCTCTTGTGAAAATTTGAAAAGAGGAAAATAAAAATCAAAGCCTAAACCTGCTTCCAATTGTAAGTTGTTCTTACGGATATCTAGTGTGGCCGAGGAAGCCTGAATATCATTTTTACCAGAAAGCTCAAAGCCCGGTGTAACGCCACCAATCATATACATGCGCACATTACCTCTGCGCATTGACTTATACTTAAGTAGTATGGGAAATTCTACGTGGGTTGTTTCTACAAACTGCAATTGCGTTGTTTCATCCGTGTAGGTGTAACGAAGTTTATGGGTATAAAAACCTGCCTTGGGCATCAGTCGTAAATCCAAAAATTCATTGACTCGATAGTTCACTAAAAAACCAAGCGAAAAACCGGGTGAAAATTCCGGCATCACAGAATGCACGGTATCAAACGGTGCAGTAACAAACTGATCGGAATATGTAACCTGATAGGCTGTGGTATGCAGACCGATCATAAAGCCATAGCTAATGAGTCGTTCATCATAGTTAGGATTGTTTTGCCGTGCCCACTTGAAGATCTGACCCTGAGAAACCACAGGAGACAACCCCAAACAAAACACGAGGATTATTTTATTCCTGTGTAAAGCGAACTGACTCCGAAAGTAAGTGACTTGCATGAAGTTTGGTTAAATCCTAAGCGGTCAAGAATTTTAGTGAACTCTTCACCATCCGGGAAAGCTTGCACGGACTCGGGCAAATAAGTGTAAGCAGCCGGATCACGTGAAATCAATCGTCCTATTTTAGGCAAAATGAAATTAAAATAAAAGTTATACAGTTGCTTAAATGGAAACACCCTGGGTTTTGAAAATTCAAGTACCACCATTCTACCTCCCGGTTTCAACACCCTGAGCATCTCGGCAAGTCCTTTTTCAAGGTTTTCAAAGTTACGCACTCCAAAGGCAACGATCACAGCATCGAATTTATTTTCCTCGAAGGGCAGATTTTCTGAATCGGCCAGACGAAGATCGATTTTATGATCATAGCCACGATCTTTCATTTTCTTGCGGCCCACCTCCAGCATCCCGGCAGAGATATCCACTCCAATAACCTGATCGGGATTAAGCTTTAAGGTTTCTACGGCAAAATCACCCGTACCTGTGGCGACATCCAAAATCAATTTTGGTTTGCCATCGGCCAATAGTTTGACAGCCTTTTTGCGCCAACGGATATCAATGCCTAAACTCAAAAAATGGTTGAGAAAATCATAGTTTCCACTGATGGAATCAAACATGCGGGCCACCTGCTGCTTTTTTCCGGAATCATCTTCTTTATAGGGAACGACTGTCAAAACGAGGTAATTAGTTTATAGAAGTACAAAAGTACTATTAAAAACAAGACAGGTTACGAATGGTTTCCGATTACTTGGCCAATACTTTGAACTCAACCCTGCGATTTATTTCGCGGCCACCCGTTTCATCGTCATTGGATACAAGGGGACGTTCCTCGCCATACCCTACCGACTTGATTCTGCGACCCGAAATTCCGTTGGATGACAGGTAAGACTTAACGGCATCCGCGCGTTGTTGCGAAAGTTTTTTATTGAATGTATCACTCCCCACATCATCGGTATGACCACCGATTTCTACCTGCATCGATTGATTTTGCTTCATCATGGTAAGCATCATATTCAATTCTTCGAATGATGCTTCCTGTAAAGTTGCTTTGCCAAAATCGAAGAAAACATGACGCAGTGCAGAAATCTCACCCACCGCGACCTTGCGAAGCAATACTTTGCGGGTTACTGTCTGTGGCTCTTCGGTAGCGCGACCCAACGAAACTTTTATGTTTTCAAAAATGTATCCATCCATTTCAATAGAAACGGTATACTCTTTTGGAACGGTAGCCATGATACCAAACTCAAATGAACCGGTACCCAATCCGGCAGAGCCTATCACTGTGTTATCCTTTCCACGCATGCGAGCTGTCGCTTCCACCGGTTGCTTCGTCTCTGCATCCACAACCTCTAACATAAACTTAATGGGTTGAATACCTTTTTTCTCTGGCACTTTTGCAACCTCAGGTTCCTTCTTTTCATCGGTTATAAGGTAGATGTCAGCATATCCAAAACCATCATCTCGCACGGAAGAGTAATAAAAGCGATTGGGCTTGCCTGTGCCTACGATAAAAACGTCATCATTAGGTGTATTGATCGGATATCCCAGATTTTCGGGTTCCGTCCATTCTCTTTTTTCAAAATTGATCAGGGTCGATTTAAACATATCGAACCCGCCCATTCCCTTTCTTCCCCTGGAGCTGAAGTAAAGCGTCTTGCCATCGGGATCAATATAAGGTGCATCCTCATCGTATTCGGTATTAATGGCCGGCCCAAGATTTTTTACAATTGTCCACGCACCTTTTTTATCCTTTTTGCAAGAATAAATATCAAGCCCACCTATTCCTCCGGGTCGTTCGCTGGCAAAGTAGATGGTTGACTCGTCCGCAGTAATCGTAATGGAGGATTCATAGAAAGAAGAGTTAACAACACCGGGCAATGCCACGGGCTTGGTCCAGGTGCCATTGGGCTGCCGCGTACTTGAAAAAATATCTCCACTACCTACGCCATCTTTATAAATGAAAAGAGTGTTACCGCTAGGCGACATTGCAATGTTTGATTCATTAAACCGGGAATTAACCGAGGCACCTAAATTCGTTGCCGGTTGCCACGCATCGCCTACTTTTTTGCTGATAAAAATATCTTCAAATGGTTTGTTATCATCGCCCACATTTTCATTCAGGTTTCCATCTCTTCTTCGGGTTGTGAATATTAATTCTGTTTCATCCGCATTGACAACAGGTGCATAATCATCAAATTCAGAATTAATTTCCGGCCCGAGGTTGGTGATTGAAAATGGTTTAGGGTTAGCAACCAGTTCTTTGCCATTGGCACATTCCTCTAATCTTCGCGAAACTTCTTTGGCATCGACTTTATCCTTGCCTTTATAATCCGGACTTCTATCTAACTTAAGTTTATAACGGGTAAAAAAATCGATGGCTTTGTCAAACTGAAGTCCGTATTGATAACTACTGGCTATCTGGTATTCCAGATCATACCGAAAGTTAGAATTCTTGCGATAAACGCGCATCAGGTATTTAACTGCCAACTCACGCTGAATAGTACTTAGATGCATCAAGCCCGCATCCAAGTTTGCTTTGAGATTAGTCGTGTCGTAGTCAGCTGCAATCACCATCAATTCCCGCGCATCATCAATCGCTTTTGTACCGGCCATGATCTCGGTGGCCATTTCAAAATACTGACGTGCTTGTTCTTTGTCTTGTTGTTGTGCCCACGTAGGGATAGCTGCAAGAATAAAAGCTAAAAAAATAAAACCGCTGCGAAACCGCTGCATGTGATTCAAAAATTAGATTGCCGCCACTAAAAAACAGTATTCCTTCAAGGTATGGGCAAGTTACTAAAAACTATACGTACCAAAATTTACAAATTCAGTGAATAAAGTACAAGGAAATTACATTTATAACTCATGTGGCGCAAATCGATACACTGTCAGTCTGAGGCCCTCGAAAACTGACCTGACGAAATCCAAATAGCCTTCAACAGCCTCAGGCTGACAGGTGCTTCAATTGTTTTGCGTAACATCTCATTCCTAAGTTACTTTACAAACATTTAATGTGACCTTTGAACCCATGGAAATCACTTCCTCCGAGTTTATTATCAGCAATACCGACATTGAGAAATGTCCACCTCCAAACAAACCAGAATTTGCCTTTATCGGCCGATCGAATGTGGGCAAATCATCGCTTATTAATATGCTTACGGGGCGAAAAGATCTCGCCAAGACATCATCCACACCTGGAAAAACGCAAACGATCAATCACTTTTTGATTAATAAGACATGGTATCTGGTAGATCTGCCAGGTTATGGCTACGCCAGTGTAAGTAAAAGCCTGAAGGAAAAGTGGGTACCCATGATTGAAACTTACTTTGAAAAGCGAGAGAATTTGTATTGCACGTTCGTATTGCTTGACTCACGTATTCCCCCACAAGGGAAAGACATGGATTTTATCCGACATCTTGGTTCGTTGGGCATACCGGTTGCGGTTGTTCTTACCAAAACTGATAAGTTAAAGCAAAGTGAGCTCGGCAAATCAAAAAATAAAATCGAAAAGGAATTATTGGAGGACTGGGAAGAGCTACCACCTTTCTTTATTACCTCAGCTGAGAAAAAATCGGGTCGCACTGCCTTACTTGATTTTATTGAAACTGCTATCAAGGCGGAGAGGTAAAATGCTTAGTTTTGCGCGCTAAATAATTATTGAACATGGAATTATCAGAAATCGCGTCTATTAGTGGCAAGGGTGGGCTTTTCAAAGTTTTGAAACCCGGCAAATCAGGGGTATTGCTTGAGTCGTTGGATGCGACAAAGACCCGGGTTGTGGCAAGCGCTACGCAACGATTATCTTTATTAAGCGAAATTTCCATTTACACGACAACCAAAGAAGGAACCGTATCTCTGGAAGAGGTACTAAAAAAAATCTACAAAGACTTCAAAAATGATGTAGGTGTTGATGCTAATTCAGAAGCCAATGAATTGAAATCTTTTCTAAAGTCGGTACTCCCTGAATTCGATGAAGACCGGGTTTATGTTTCGGATATCAAAAAACTGGTGAAATGGTACGGCCTTTTGCTGGAAGTTGCGCCCGAGGTTTTTGAAGATAAAAAAGAAGAGTCTGCTAAATAAAAGACGCAGCCTTCTCTACCATTTTTTTTGAACCTACATAAAATGGTGTGCGCTCGTGCAGGTCTTTCGGTTTAATCTCTAAAATTCTGCTTTTTCCGTTGGTGGCTAGCCCGCCCGCCTGCTCCGCAAGAAATGCCAATGCATTACACTCATACATTAACCGCAATTTGCCATTCTTATCTTTGGCTGTAGCCGGATAAATATAAATCCCACCCTTCAGCAGGTTGCGATGAAAGTCAGCGACTAAGGAGCCGATATATCGGGCTGAATAATTATTGTCTTTGCAATATTGAACATAAGATTTCACATGCTGAGAAAACGAGTTCGATAATCCTTCATTGATAGAATATATTTTCCCGTCTTCGGGAATATTCATATCCGGGTGCGACAAAACGTATTCGCCTAACGTACTTTCATACGTGAAGCCATTCACGCCATGGCCCGTTGTGTAGACCAACATTGTGGATGATCCATATAGAATATATCCGGCTGCCACTTGCTCATCGCCTGTTTGCAAGATGTCGTTTTCCTGAATAGGCTGACCAACCGGACTCTTTCTGCGATAAATCGAAAAGATCGTACCAATTGAAACATTCACGTCAATGTTTGACGAACCATCCAGCGGATCAATCGCGATCATATACCGGCCTTCGTTGTTTAAGTCCACAAAAGATTCGGTTTCTTCTGAAATTAAAGCGCAGGCTTCGCCCCCTTTGGTTAGCGCCCGTGTAAAACGGATGTTGGCCAACACATCCAGTTTTTGTTGTTGTTCTCCCCCAGTGTTTTGAGATCCCATGGGCCCCATGATGTCAATCAATCCTGCTTTGTTTACTTCCCTGTTTACAACTTTGGAAGCAAGCGCTATATCACGAAGCAATTGGGATAACTCGCCACTGGCATATTGAAACTGATCCTGATTGTTCTTTATAAATCGGTCCAACGCAGTGCCTATGGGCAAAGCAATGCGGGAAGCTTCCATGAAATTGGTCATTGAGATGGTGTTTGACTATCGGATTACTAAATTCGGCCTTTACCGAAGAGGAGCAAATATACTATTGCAAACGTTTGAAATCAATAAAATCGAGTCATGAGGGTTTTTAAATATGGAGGTGCCTCAGTAAAAAGTGCACCCGCTATTCGAAATGTTGGTACCATCATAAAAGAATACACAAACGAACCACTCCTGATCGTTGTTTCGGCCATGGGCAAAACAACTAATGCGCTTGAACAAGTTGTTGCACTCGCTTATCATAAAAAAGACTTTCAGCAGGCACTGGAAAAAATCAAACTGTATCACTTAAAGGTTATTGAGGACTTAAATTTAAACGAGCCCTCCTTTCTAAAAACTATCTCAACTCAATTTCAGGAAATCGAAAAGAATGCTTCCGCCAGGGGCGATTATGATTTCATTTATGATCAGGTTGTATCGATCGGTGAAGTTTTGTCCTCGCTTATTCTAAGCAGGTATTTGCAAACAAAAGGATTTACAGCAGAATGGCTTGATGCACGAAACTATATTCAAACGGATGAAATGTACCGCGAAGGAAGAGTAAACTGGAATAAAACCAGGGAAGCTATTCAGCCACTTGTGGAAATCCTTCAACAAAAAATTCTTGTTACACAAGGTTTTATTGGTGGAACAGAAAAAGAAACTACCACCACATTGGGTCGTGAAGGTTCGGATTATACTGCAGCCATTTTTGCCTCCTGCCTGGAAGCAAAATCTGTGACCATTTGGAAAGATGTGCCCGGAGTAATGAGTGCCGACCCCAAAAGATTACCCCATGCAGTTGTATTTGACGAACTACCCTATCAAGAAGCTGCTGAGATGACGTATTACGGTGCTTCCGTTATTCACCCAAAAACAATCAAGCCATTAGCCAATGCAAACATTCCGCTTCTGGTAAAAAACTTTGATGATCCTTCCTTACCGGGAACCGTTATTCACAGCTGCAAAATTGATAAGCTGCCACCGCTGATTGTTTTTAAGGACAATCAATGCCTGATCTCCTGCAAGGTGACTGATTACTCATTCGTGAATGAGCAACAAATGAGTACGATTTTCGAAACACTTTCCCAGCATGACGTGCGCATTAACGTAATGCAGAACTCGGCTATCACATTTTCCTTTTGTGTGGATTTTCGAGATCAAAAAATTCTAAAGTTGATTGAATCGCTAAGCAAAAGTTTTGAAGTGTATTACAACACTGGCCTGACTTTGATTACCGTCAAAAATTATGACGCTGCAACATTTGCTGAGTACATATCAAAACCCGGAGTGATGCTGGAACAATCCTCACGAACTACTCTGCAGGTATTAGTGAGAAACTCGTGAACATCATCAAATTTTTGTTTTGAGCTCCGCGATAAGTTGATCCATCGAACGATCAAGAATTTCAAAGACCTCCTTAAAGTCTTTTTCTGTTCCATAGTAAGGATCCGGAACATCACCTTTCCCATGCGGATCATAATCACGCATCAACCTCAGCTTATATTGGTTATCTTTAGCGGACGCTACTCTTAGAATATTGGAATAATTGTTTTGATCCATAGCAATGATCTGATCATAATCAATCAAATCATCTTCCGACAATTGCCGGACAACATGGTTAATGTCAACTTTATTTTTTAACGCAATAGAAATAGTGCGTGAATCCGCTGGGCCACCAAGATGATAGTTACCCGTGCCGCATGAATCGGACTCAAAAAAATGATCCAGCTTCTGCACTTTTATTTTGTGATTAAAAATCGCTTCCGCCAAAGGCGAGCGACAAATATTACCCAGACAAACAAACAGAATCTTCATTTTATTGTACTACAGCAGAAATAATAAAAGATTTATAGTCCACATCAATCAAAAGTAATTTTACTGGTAGGTGATTGCCTTAACTGATATAACATTTGAAATGAAACTCCTTGCGGAGCAAATTTAAAGGTTCCTGATGCAGGCACTTGGGTGTTATAAAAAGCAAACTCCCCTTCCATGATTGATCTAAAGTGCCGTAAATATTGAAAAGACATTGTAATTCTGTTAGTAAAAGTCAATCTAACTTGAGCTTCAGCAAACCCTGCAAAAGTACCATGTTCAGGGGCATGGGAAACGGCCGAAAATATCTTATACTTTATTCCCTGATCAAATTTGAATATACTGACACTGTTCGAAGAGGTCCCTAAGTAATAACTGACTCCGCCACCCATACCAATAAACAACTCATTTTTCCCAAGCCTAAATGTTTTGCCTGGCGTAATTCCAACTCTGCTAACAAAAAGTGTTTCACGGAATAATAGGAACGGGCCTAAGGGATTGTTAGCGCTTATTGTGTCATGTGGTATTGGCATAATCTGAAAAGCCGTTGCACCGGCCTGAGCCTCAAAAACCGTTGAAAATCCTGAAGCGAACTTCAGTTGATACGCGTAAACAAGTGTGGGAGTTAAATATTTACTGTTATTAAGAGAATCAGGATAGTCTGGAGTAAGCACAATTCGATCTCCGTAGTTTATGGAAAACCCTAAAGAACCCTGCGCAATGGAACAGTGCCCTGCTATAATCAGAATTGCTGTAAAAAAGCCAACCGCAGTAGAATTCATTAGGCTTAACGCATTTATAAATTATCGTACTAAAGTGTCATCAAATTCAACGTTGGCTAAAACTTCTTAGTATGAACCTTTCTTTAGTTGTTTCATAGGCTTTAAAAATAGTCATTAAACTATGTCTACCTTAAAGACAAGAGGTTACTTATCAACCCCTCATTGGCATATAAACCTGCATAGCATATTTTTTTATCCGCCTTTTGGTTTAGAAACGGCCTCCTCAAACGAGAGGGGGCCTTTCTTTTTTTACACCACCCCACCAGAATTCTTTAGATTTGCTGAAAGTTTTCAGAAAATGGAATTCATCAAAGTCACGGAGCAGAAAGAACCCTTTGTTGCCCTCATCGAATTAAATCGTCCGAAAGAACTCAATGCCCTCAACCGCCAATTGATGGAAGAAGTGCGCGATGCATTGCAGCAACTTGATAAAAATGATCAGGTTCGTGTGATCATCATCACCGGTAACGAGCAAGCCTTTGCTGCCGGAGCCGACATCAAACAAATGGCCGACAAAACTGCCATCGACATGTTGATGATCGATCAATTCAGTACGTGGGATCAGATCCGGAAAACAAAAAAGCCCATCATTGCTGCCGTGTCAGGATTTGCGTTGGGCGGTGGTTGCGAATTTGTGATGACGTGTGACATGGTAATCGCATCCGAGACTGCGAAGTTTGGCCAGCCTGAAATTAAAATTGGCACGATACCCGGTGCCGGTGGAACCCAGCGATTGACCAAAGCGATAGGCAAAGCCAAAGCGATGGAACTGATTCTAACAGGAAGATTCTTATCCGCTGAAGAAGCACACTTTTATGGATTGGTAAACAAGGTGGTGCCGAAAGAAATGTATCTGTATGAAGCCTTTCAATTGGGGAAAGAGATTGCACAACTTTCACCGGTTGCAGTTCAACTTGCCAAAGAATCCATCAACCGATCGTTCGAAACTCATTTAGACGAAGGACTTACACTGGAAAGGAAAAATTTCTATCTCACGTTTGCATCAGAAGATCAAAAGGAAGGCATGAAGGCCTTTGTGGAAAAGCGGAAACCTGATTTCAAAGGAAAGTAACTTGCCCCTATACAATCTTTCTATTCAGTTTCTTAGGCTAGTTTATTTACTAGCGTCAACCTTTCATGTCAAAGCACGACTTTTTGTTACCGGACATAAAGGACTTTTTAAAAAAATTAAAAATTCTCTTGCGGAAAACAAAAATCCTGTAGTCTGGGTGCATTGTGCTTCGTTGGGAGAATTTGAACAAGGTCGACCCATTATGGAAGCCTTTAAAAGTGAATATCCCCACTATAAAATCTTACTGACTTTCTTTTCACCATCAGGCTATGAGGTTCGGAAAAATTATGCCGGTGCTGATTATATTTTTTACTTACCCTGGGATACTGCAAGAAATGCCCGACAATTTATCCAACTAACCAAGCCTGCCCTTGCTATCTTTATCAAATATGAATTCTGGTATCATTATACGGCAGAGTTAAAACGAAATTCCATTCCCGTAATTTCAGCCTCCTGCATTTTCAGAAATGATCAGGTATTCTTTCAATGGTACGGATCGTTCTTTCGTAAAATCTTAAAAAACTTCAATCACTTTTTTGTGCAGACCCCACAGTCCATTGACTTGTTGAAACAAATCGGAATCACAAATGCTTCCCTGGCGGGTGATACAAGATTTGACCGGGTATATACTATAACACAAAATAGTAAAGAAATTAAAGTGGCTCAACAGTTTAAAGGAACCGACAGGGTCTTTGTAATTGGGAGCTTGTGGGCTGAAGATCTCGAGGTATTGGCGCCATTTATTGACGAACATAAGAACTCGTTAAAGTTCATCATTGCGCCCCACGAGATCAGTGAAGATTTTCTGGTAGAAATTGAAAAATCAGTTAATGCAAAGAGCATTCGTTATTCAAAAGCCAATCAAAATCTGGAATCGTATTCAGTTCTCCTCATTGATAACGTGGGGATGTTATCACAGCTTTATCGCTATGGTGAGTTCGCATTTGTAGGTGGGGCTTATGGAAAAGGGTTACACAACATTCTGGAAGCTGCTTGTATTGGAGTGCCGATTTTCTTTGGTAATAAAAACTACGAAAAATTTCAGGAAGCGAATGAATTAATTATGCGAGGTGGGGCTTTTGCGGTCGCTGATTATTCCGGGCTAAAATCTATCTACGAACTGATGGTAAGTCGTCCTGAAAACTTTCTACTCGCCTGTGAGGTGACCAAATCGTATGTAAAAGAAAACATGGGTGCCACCGCCAAAATTATGAAGTACTGCGCTAACCTTGTTGCACCATGATTGGCCGGGTATTAAAATCAACAGGCTCCTGGTATGAGGTGGCAGGAGAAGACCAAAAGAAATATGCATGCAGGGTGCGAGGCAAGTTACGTTTAGAGGGGTATCGCGAAAGTAATCCTATTGCAGTGGGCGATCGGGTACACTTTGAGGCCGAAGAAGAAGCCTCTGTCATCACGCATATTCTCGCTCGCGATAATCACATGTTACGTCAATCGGTAAAAAGAACCGGGCATGCCAGCGTGCTGGCTGCAAATATCGATCAGGTGCTGGTAGTTGCTACCGTTAAACAACCCAGAACCTCGCTCGGCTTTATTGATCGGGTATTGGTTTCGGCAGAATCATTTCGCATTCCGCAGGTGATAGTTTTCAATAAACGTGATATCCTTACTGAAGACGAACAGAAAGATCTGGAAGATCTGATGACTATGTACCAATATGTAGGATGCAAGACGTTGGCAATCTCAGCACAAGAAGATGCAAGTCTTGCATCGATCGAGGAAATATTGAACAATAAAGTGACGTTGATTATCGGGCATTCCGGTGTTGGAAAATCGACCCTGTTAAATCGGCTTGCACCTGAATTTAAACAATCTACCGGAGCGATTTCAGATTACTCAGAAAAAGGAACCCACACCACCACCTTTGCGGAAATGTTTCAACTGAATGCAAACACATTTATTATTGATACGCCTGGCATTAAAGAGTGGGGCCTTGTTGATATGGAGCAACAGGAAATCTCTGATTATTTTCCGGAGATGCGGGAGTTGCGAAACGAATGTAAATTTGGTTCACGTTGTTTGCATATCAACGAACCCAAATGTGCCGTGAAAGACGCTGTAGAAAAAAGTCAAATTACAAGTAGTCGGTACAATAGTTATCTGAGCATGGTATTGGGCGAGGATAACAGGAAGTAAGTAATTAAAGCGTTCTCAATAACTTGATGTATTCAATACCCAAACGTAAATCAAGCAGCTTCAAACTTACCTTCAATTCATACCACACTCTACGTTTCAAGGCCTTACCTTCTTCCGCAGTTCGATTTAAATCGCGAATCTTTTCACATACCCGCAAAGTCGACCATCGCTGATCACCGGCCCGGGTGAATTGATTTTTTGACATCGAGTTGGCAACTGACCGTTTTTTAACCAATACCTGTGGAGAATAAATAAACTTAAACGTTCGTGCGGCCCGAACCCAGAAATCAAAATCCTCATACGCAAGCGTTTCATCATAGCCGTTCAGGCGCTCAACCACTTCTCTGCGAAACATCATGGTGGGCGAACAAATAAAATAGCGGTCAATCACATCCTTATAAACATCACCCGAAGGAATGCTGCTGTGGGGATGTTTTTCAGAATGAAGCCGTAAATATTTTCCATGCTCGTCTACATGCTCGGCATCTGAAAAGGTAACACCATACTCAGCTCCGGCATCGGTGAGTGCCTTCACACCTGCTTCTACGCGATGAGGAAGCAGCATATCATCAGCCGCGAGATCAATGCAAAAGCTGCCTTTAGAAATGGCGAACGCCTTATTAAACGTTTTGCAATAACCAAAGTTCTTCGCGTTTATGAGCAAGGTTGTGTTGGGATGACTGGCAATCCAGCGCTTAATTACTTTTGCACTGCCATCACTGCTGCCATCATCAATTACAATCAATTCGAGGTTGTCATACGTTTGCGCTACCACCGAATCCAACGCTTGCTCAACAAACCTCGCGTGGTTGTAACAAATGCAAATTATCGTTACCAGCGGATTGTTCATCACAATGTTTTGTGAAATGTCAACTTTTTATTCGTAACACCCCCAATACTTTTTTTAAAATGAAGCAGTGATTGGTTAACATGACCTCCGATCATGGAAGTACCGAGATCGATCATTTTAAATTTCCTTATTGTTGCGAAATCATAGATCCCTGAAATAAGAAACACTACAGGACTGATTGTATTATACGTTTTAGCATGCGCATAATAAAACGTATACAAAATATTCTTACTTACCTGAATCACAATACCAGCGGCTACCAGCTCTGTTTTTGAGCCGACTGTGAAAAGAAAAAACCGATCCGGAAAAACAGAAATAGTCTTTCGCAATTCCCGTGAGGACATAGAAAGAGTTTGATTTCTCTCCATCCTGCAAGTGGCTATGAAAGAGTAAATTTTAGTTAACTCCTTCAGGTCCGCTTGTTTAAACTCAAATGTATCAGAAGCCTTCTTAAGCTTTTGGCGTTCTGAAATTTTGATTTTTCGTTCAAACGGTTTCCCATCAATCAAAAGTATACTGGACACTTCCTCCGTATGCTCAAAGCCTAACTTCTTCAATACACCTTGCAGCAGGTTTGATGTTTGCAGATCATACAATTCCGGATAATTTCGAATTGTAACTTTTTTAACCCGGAGGATAATCAATTGCCTCTGCACTTGTTCAAGAAAATAGGTTAGTTGGGCTTCATCCAATTTTCGAAAGATTTCAACAGAACCAAATGGAGATTTTAGCGGACTACAAGCTTGACCCTCCTTAACGTGAAATTGAATCCGGGCGAAGACATTCAACGAAGTCAATTCCCGGTATTCAAAAATATGCCAACCACGTTTCGATTGAAGGGACAGATGATCGCCATCATTAAACAAATAAATAGCGCGATTAATGGCGAGTGTTTTTAAGTCGGTAGTATAATGTAAGTAGAATTTCAAAGTGAAAAAACGAATCCTATGCCTTGGTTTTTACTTTGGCCCAATCCTTGAATTGCCAATAAACAAGACCGGTTGTCAGGTGATTGCCTTTTACGTCATGGATTTTTACCTCACAAGGTACTACGATGGCCTCCTGACTTTTTAAGGGTTCCATTACTTTCTCTTCCAGCCATTCCTTCGAAATTGTAAACTCAGCCACCGCATCCATTTTGCCTTGATAATGATAATTCATTTCGAGACGTTGCATGATAATGCGATACTTTTTCATATCTAAACTGCTGAGCAGCAAAAATCCTGTAGTGAACTCCGAGATGGTAGCAAGTCCGCAGGCATGCAACCCGCGAATATGGTTGAAATTACTTCTCCGGTAAGGCATAATCGTTTTTAACCTGAAATCCTCGATTTCTATAATCCGAAATCCATGCGGTTTATTGAAAGGAATCATGCGGTTTAGCGACCAGTTGAGCACCTTCAAATAAAAAGATGAATGTTTTGCTTTTTCCAGTATTTTGGTGGCATCTATCATAAGGCAGAATTAGGAATTACGAAGTACGATCTTATTGAATTAAATAGAAAATGAAAAAGATTATTGTTTTAGGGGCTGGGTTGGTTGGTAAAGCCATGGCGATTGATCTCTCTAAAAATCACGATGTCACTTCCGTGGATATTAATCAACAAGCGTTATCTGAATTGAATAGTCTGGGCATTAAAACTCAAAAAGCAGACATCACCAATGCTACGATACTTTCTTCCTTAATTAAAACTTTTGATCTGGTGGTAGGTTCAGTGCCCGGTTTTATGGGTTTTGAAATGTGCAAAAATGTGATTGAAGCAGGAAAAAATATAGTTGACATCTCTTTCTTTCCAGAAGACCCTTTCTTGCTTGATGAGTTGGCGAAGAAACATAACGTTACAGTTGTTACCGATTGCGGTGTGGCTCCGGGCATGGGTAACATCATACTGGGCTATCATAATCAAAAAATGAAAATCAACTCCTATGAATGCCTGGTGGGCGGATTGCCATTGGTGCGTGAATGGCCGTATGAATACAAAGCGGTGTTTTCACCGATTGATGTGATTGAAGAGTACACACGCCCTGCCCGTTATATTCAAAATGGGGGTATTGTAATTAAAGACGCCTTGTCGGATGCAGAGCTGATTCAGTTTGACGAAGTAGGAACCCTGGAGTCATGGAATTCGGATGGACTGCGATCATTGATAAACACTATGTCGCACATTCCGGATATGATTGAAAAGACTTTACGCTACCCCGGTTGCGTTGAGTACTTGCGTGTGTTGCGCGAAACTGGTTTCTTTTCGTATGAAGAGATGGATGTGAAGGGAGTTAAAGTGAGACCGATAGACCTCACCGCCAAGTTGCTCTTTCCCATCTGGAAACTAAAACCGGGGGAAGAGGAGTTTACCGTGATGAGAATCCGCATAACGGGAACAGAAAATGGACAGGAAAGAAAATTACAATATAATTTACTGGATCGCACTGATCGCAAAAGTGGCACCCTATCCATGGCTCGCACAACTGGGTACACTTGCACAGCCGTTGCCAATCTTGTGCTTAGTGGAAAATTCTCCCGCAAGGGTATCTCCCCACCCGAATACCTTGGGGAAGAGGAAGAAAATTTCAATTTCATTATTAACTATTTAAAAGATCGGGGAGTTATTTACAAAACCACTTCATACTAATCTTTTTCAGTTAGTTTTTATTCTTACCTTAACTTTTTAAAATGGTATAATGGAACTCTCGAAAAAGCAACCCACCCTCCTACTGGCTCTTATTCCCATTGCGATCTTAATTTCACTACTCACGATTAATGTGATTGTGCTTGGACCAGACGCAATTTCTGGTGCCAACCAGATTGCCTTGCTGCTGGCGGCAGGCGTTGCAGGAATTATTTCTTTCAGGCTTGGCTATACATGGCACGAGATTGAAGGTAGTATCGTAAGAAGTATTAGTTCAGCCATGGCGGCTATGCTTATTCTCTTGGCCATTGGCTCGCTTTCAGGCACCTGGTTATTAAGCGGCATTGTACCCTCCATGATTTATTATGGACTCAAGATTCTAAATCCAACTATTTTCTTATTTGCTGCTTGTGTGGTAAGTGGGATTGTCTCCTTGGCAACCGGCAGTTCATGGTCAACGGTAGCCACCGTGGGCATTGCTCTTCTGGGTATCGGAAAGGCTATGGATATTCCCGAAGGAGTTATTGCGGGCGCCATAATTTCAGGCGCTTACTTTGGTGATAAAATGTCACCACTCTCCGACACTACGAATCTAGCTCCGGCCATGGCAGGCACGGATCTGTTCACACACATTAAGTACATGGTGTACACCACGGTGCCCACGCTTGTCATTACTTTGATTATCTTTTTTGTGTGGGGTTTCGTGTTGGATACTGCCGAAGTAGCTGCTGATAGTTCGGCTGTGTTGCTTGCATTGGAAGACAAATTTAATTTGAATCCCCTCTTATTTATCGTTCCGGTTTTAGTCATTGTTATGATTGTAAAAAAAGTACCCGCACTACCTGCCTTGTTAGTGGGGGCGCTGCTGGGTGGCATGGCTGCCATTATATTCCAACCTCAGATCATCGAGCAGATTTCAAACATTGAAGGCAATTATGTAAAGGCTTCTTTCGTGGCGGTAATGAATGCCATGACGACAACAATCAATATTCAAACCAGCGATCCGATGATCACCGAACTACTCACCGCCAAAGGGATGAGTGGAATGCTCAATACCATCTGGTTGATTTTATGTGCGATGATCTTTGGCGGGGTGATGGAATCCTCCGGCTTACTGAAGGCAATCGCGGAACGAATTATACAATTTGCTCACTCCACAGGATCGTTGGTTGCTTCAACTGCAGCCACCTGCATCTTCTTTAATTTCACAGCGTCCGATCAATACATGGCTATTGCTGTGCCCGGAAGAATGTATGCAGATACCTATCGTAAACGCGGTTTAAAACCCGAAGTGCTGAGCAGAACATTAGAAGATTCAGGAACTGTTACTTCTGTACTGATACCGTGGAATACATGTGGAGCTACGCAAGCTAATGTTTTGGGAGTTGCCACCATGGTGTATGCTCCTTATACCTTTTTCTGCCTGATCAGTCCATTCATGACTATTTTACATGCCTATTTAAACATTAAGATCCGCAGGTTAGATGACCCAAAAGAGTAATACCCGAACAACCATTTCACATGAAGAGATCACTGCACTCCCGCTAGGAGCCTTTGAGGGAAAGGTGGTTGTCGTTTCCGATCCAAAAAATTTATCCGTGGTATTTTCCGAGATCAGCAAGCATACGATTGTTGGCTTTGATACCGAAACTAAACCTGTATTTGTAAGAGGTCATCAAAATCAGGTATCCTTAATGCAAATCGCGTTAACGGATACTGTTTTTTTAATTCGCTTAAAGGAAACAGGTTTACACAACTCCATCATTCAATTCCTTGAAAATGAAAAAATTATAAAAGCTGGGGTAGCTTTGCGCGATGACATAAAAGCATTGCAGCGATTGAAACCGTATACTCCTGCTGGCTTCGTGGAATTGGCAGAAATGAGTAAACGGGCAGGTCTGGAAGTGGAGAGCGTAAAAAAATTAACGGCCTTATTATTAGGTTTCCGAATTTCGAAAAGTGCACAAACCAGTAATTGGGAAGCCGAAACTCTCAATGAAAAGCAAATAAGCTATGCTGCCACCGATGCCTGGGTTTGCCTTGAAATTTATAATATACTTTCAGCGCTCTAAAAATTTTGCTAGGGAATGTTTGTTGGCAACGAGATTTTATGACCAAGAGCCTGCAGCAATGCAATCTTGTTTATAAACCCCTCGTGCTCACTTAATTTTACTTCGCCCATCAATATACAATCTTCCTTATATTCCTGTTTTATAACGGTGATATCGTAATCCTTAATTAAACGCATTACTTCTTGTGTTTCGTCATAGGGATAATGTAAAATAAAATTCTCAACTACCTCCTTTTCAATCAAGCAAGCATTCGTCAGTACATCTCCTGTGGCCAGTTTGTAGGCTTGTATCAAACCGCCAACTCCAAGCTTGGTGCCTCCATAATAGCGCACCACAACAACTAATACATTAGTCAGATTTCTGGATCGAATCTGTCCAAGTATAGGATCTCCCGCAGAATGATTAGGTTCGCCATCATCAAAAGCACGAAACCGGGAGCGATCAGCTCCCAGTATCCAGGCAAAGCAATGGTGTGTGGCATCAAAATATTTCTTTTTCAAATGTTCAATTTTCTCTTTGATCTCTTGTTCAGACTCAACCGGATAGGCAAAAGCTAGAAATTTACTGCCTGACTCCTTATAAGAGCCTTCGGATGCCATTTGGATGGTTCGATAAGAAAATGGATTCATTGTAACGCAAACTCACTTTTTTGCGTCTTAAAAGAAAATTGATAGGGAGATAAAAAATTGTTCAAAAGAGGCAACCAACTAAAAGCATGACTGTCTTTCACAGCGTAAATACATTACCTATATGAAAAAGATAATAACCACCTGTTTAGCGCTGATTTTCGCGTTCACCCTTGTACTGGCCCAAAACAAAGAAACCCGAAGTGTTGAGACCTTCACTAAAATTGCATTTCGCACACCTGGCAAGCTTTATTTAAAGCAAGGACCGGTTCAAAAAGTTGAACTTCAAGGTGATAAGGATGTGCTTGCCAAAATCGAAACGGAGGTTAGCGGAGGCCGGTTAAGCATTGGTCGTGAAAACAATAATTGGAGAATGTGGGACTGGGATGATGATGATAAAATAACAGTTTACATTACAGTGAAAGATATTGAAGCCATCAGTGTGAGCGGTTCTGGCGATTTATTTGGGGATGGAAAACTTAAAGCAGATGATCTCAACCTTGCGGTAAGTGGCTCTGGCTCTCTGGAAATCGATGTTGACGCATCCGGTGATATGGAAGCAAATGTATCTGGCTCTGGAGATATTAATGTAAAAGCTAACTGTCGCTCTTTGGAAACCAAAGTAAGTGGCTCCGGTAAAGTTTCAATTTCAGGTACAATCGCAGAACGCGTTGATGCGAATGTATCGGGTTCAGGAAAAATACTTGCAAACGGAACGGCCCGTGAAATAAAGGCAACCATCAGTGGTTCAGGCGAAGTGCTTGCCTCGAATCTTGAGGTAAATAAATGTGAGGTTCGAATTTCGGGATCAGGGGATGTTCAGATCAATGTGAAGAATGAATTGGATGCCACTATTTCAGGAAGCGGTAGCGTATCTTACAAAGGCAGCCCCAGCCAGGTGAACAGTCATTCTTCCGGTAGCGGAAAGGTAAGAAAGATGTAAAAAACGTAATTCGGTAAGCATAAAAATCCTTCCACTCCTGGAGGGATTTTTTATTTCAAACTATTTTTATGATGGACAATTGTTCCCTCCACAATTAAATACTGGGCGGTGATGTACGTGAACATAATGCTCAGTGAGGCAAAAGGAAGTGGTTCAAGAAATTTATTGATCGCCAGTAAGGAATCCGAAACCATAAAAAATAAGGCCCCGATAAACACTAATGTAAAACTTCGTTTGCTTGTAAAACCAAAACGAAATAGAGCCTGTAACACCATCATGGTTAACACCAACGCATAAATCATTACCGGTATGGTCAACTCGCCAAGGTAAGGATACAGAATAACAACCAACCCGGTACCTGCCAGAATAATGGGCAAAGAGTATCTTATCTTTTGCGGACCGAGTAACTCACTATTACTTTTTTCATTCCGCATTTGGCGATAACAAAAAATGTATAACACATGACCGATCAAGAAAGAGATAAGGCCTCCCATAAAAAAGAGTGGTTGTTCAGATTGAAACATCAACAACACATCACCCAGCCAACAAAATGACATGGCCGTTAAAAACAAAAAACTTCGGAGTGGAGTATTAGTTAAATAATAAAATGCCAGGCCTATCATAATGAGTGGCTTGGTTATCAAACTTAAAAGCACCCAATCGAAACTGACCGAAATCAAGTGGACAATAGCCACAAGAACAAAAAGATATAAAGTAATTTTTTTCATATCTCAGGCTTTAATGAATTTTGGTTTCAGGATCAAGTATATAAAAGCCATTACACCCAGCAATCCACTCGTTAAAAAAGTTATGAAAAACCTGGATGGATCATTTGCATAAAGCAAACCCGAGAGAAAGGCTCCGAGGCCAATTCCTAATTCCATAAAGATATAAAGCGAAGCAATTCCGCGGCCCTTAAAACGATCATCGCTTAAATCAGTAGCCCACGCGAGTAAGGTGGGCGAAGTGGAGCCTTGAGCAAAACCATATAAGGTAACTCCCACAATTAATTGAAGAGTTGTAGAAGCAGTGCCTATTACAAACATGGATACACCAATAAGTAGTGTACTCGCAAGTAAAACCGGAACGCGCCCGTAGCGATCGGAAACTTTTCCAGCCAGTAGCCGGATAATCAACGAGGCAACCGTGAGATACGTAAACAGCAACCCTTTGTTTTTTATACCTACAAACTGCCCGAAATCTGGTATCACTGTAAACATGGTGCCATAGGCAAATGCCGTGAGTACCATCACCAGGCATGGCGCCAATACCAAGGGTTCAAAAATATCTTCCTTGTTTACCCGCAAATATTGAACGGAAAATTTTTCTTTCTTTTTCACTGTTTCTTTCGTGCGCCACAGAATGGTTATGGAAATAAATGCTAATAACGAGGATCCATAAAACATAACATCTAAACCAAATTGATTAGCCAGCAAACCTCCTAATGCAGGTCCGCCTGCCATACCCACCGCGCTGGCTGTTCCTAACAATCCCATGGCTTCGCCCCTGCGTTGTGCAGGAATAATATCAGATAAATAGGCGGTAGTTCCGGTTGGCGTAAATCCTGTTGAAAAACCATGTACCAATCGTAAAAGAAAAAAACCTGCCAGTGAAGAAATAATCGGATAAAATAAACTGCAAATAAAGCAAACCCCGGCTCCGAAGATCATGACGGGCACCCGGCCTATTGTGTCTGCCAATTTTCCACTGAATGGTCGTGAGATCATTGCCGTAATTGTAAACAATGAAATGATCAGCCCCTTATACTCAGCGCCACCCAACTGTGTTAAATAGTCCGGCAACTCCGGAATGATCATATTGAAGCTGGCAAAAAAAAGCAGCGTGCTAAGGCAGAGTAACCAGAAGGAGGAGGTGTAGGTTTTGGTCAAGGTCGGTAAAAGGTATTCAGTAAAATACGGTAATCAGTGGTCGGTATTCGGTATTGATATTACTTTTTAGGTTGTGACCTGCAAAATGAAGATGACTTACTAATCATTGAGTTTAACATCTTTCCGACTGAACTACATTGCTTCAACAAAACTTCAGCAACTTCAACTGATAAGTAACCACAATCAAGAGCCGTTTCGATCCAATGCTGTGTCTCCTGTTGTTCTCCATCCGCATCGGTGAGTTTACTTACAAAATGCTTTTCATATCTCCGCTTCGCCCATGCCTCAGCAATTTGAGCACCAACTGAACGAGAAGACCTTCTGATTTGATCTGTGAGAGAATACATCTCTTCCCTTGGAAAATTTTTTGTTAGCGAATAAACATCCTTTGATAACTGTCTTGCCCCTTTATAAACTTCAAGGTCTTTATAACTCTCTACATATTCCATAACCCTAAATACTTATAACCATATACCGTTTACAGAATCCTATCCACCGATTACTGATTACCGATTACCACTTACGACTATCATTACTGCTTCGCAGAAGACTCCTGATCTTCCAATAAATATGCTTTTATAAAATCATCCAGGTCTCCATCCAATACCCGCTGGGCATCGTGACTCTCCACTCCTGTTCGGGCATCCTTCACCAGTTTATAGGGATGTAAAACATAATTTCTGATCTGCGATCCAAAATCGATTTTCATTTTTCCGGCTTCCACTTTATCGCGCGCAGCATTGCGCTTTTCCATTTCTGCCTGATAAAGTTTTGACTTGAGCATCTGCATAGCGCGTTCCCGATTAGCATGCTGCGATCGTTCAACCTGGCATACGATTACAATACCGGAAGGCTTGTGAGTCAATTGAACTTTTGTTTCCACCTTATTTACGTTCTGTCCACCCGCTCCACCCGAGCGTGAGGTCTGAATTTCTACATCTGCCGGATTGACTTCAATTTGGATTGAGTCATCTACTTTAGGATAAACAAAAATTGATGCAAAGGAGGTGTGCCTCCGTTGATTTGAATCAAAAGGTGAAATACGTACTAAACGATGTACACCAATTTCTGATTTCAGTTTTCCGTAAGCGAAAGGCCCTTCTATTTCTAATGTCGCAGATTTAATTCCAGCTACCTCACCCGCCTGATAATCTATTTGCGAAACTTTGTAACCGCTTTTTTCGCCCCACATGATGTACATGCGATTAAGCATATCCGCCCAATCGTTACTCTCCGTTCCGCCTGCTCCGGGGTTGATTTCAATCACTGCACTGAGTTGATCTTCTTCCTTACTCAGCATTTTTTTAAACTCAAGCTCTTCAATCGCCTTGGCTGTCTTAAGAAATTCCTTGTCTAGCTCTTCTTCCGACACATCGCCTGCTTCATGAAATTCATTGAGCACGACAAGATCTTCCAGTAACTTATTTACCTGATTAAAAGCATCTGTCCACACTTTTTTGGTACGAATAGTTTTGAGGATGACTTCTGCCTCTTTGGGCTTATTCCAGAAATCGGCTTGATGGGTGATTCTTTCTTCGTCTTCAATTTCTACGATTTTACGATCGTAGTCAAAGATACCGCCTGAGGGCGGCAACACGGGCTTTCAGGTCCTTTAATTGTTCAATGGTCATGATTACAAGAAATTCTGCGCGAAGGTAATACGTTCCTCCGAATTTTAATAGCTGAAAGGCTGGCTAATCATATCGATAGTATCGCGAACTTGAATCAATCGTGCGCACAGACAAGCCTCTTACTTTTTGATAGGGGCTTCTGATAAATTGTAGCGCAGCGCCTGTGGCAACCAGGGAAACTGAAGTGATCGCAACGTTTTCATCGATGCCGCTTTGCCCCTCTACAAAAAACCATGTGTTAATTTGATCTATGGCAAAATAACCCACCCCTGCAATCATTAAAACGGTTCCTACTTTATTTAGTGTACTGGCATTTCTCCGGCCTTTCACGTTGATCTTTTCAATAGACTCAAAGGGAATCGTATCATTAAATGTATTGATTGAAAAATCATTAAACCGGATGGCTACACCTTCAATTATTTTTTTGTTTTTCAACACAACCTTCATGGTTTCGCCCTCGGTGAACCTGGCTATTACGGTGCCTCGCTTTAGGAGTATTAATTGCTTCTGCGCATTCGCAAAAGAACTTACCACCATCACCAGCATGATGGAGGCTGTAACTCGTACGATGAATGATCTTACCAAGTGGCTAACCGTTTGCAAGGCAATAAACAAAAAAGCGGGCATAACCCGCTTTAGAACTAAAAGTTAAATTCGATAAATCCATAGAAATGGATCCGGGCTTTTCCCGCGCTTAATATTCTCAAGTTCTGTTAATACTTTATTAGCAAACAAACGTTTTTCAATAGGGGGCAACTGGTAGTTTTTACCTTCATGCCCTATTAATTCAATATGAGCAATCGTAGCAGCCGTACCGGCACCAAACGCTTCCTGCACTCTTCCTTGCTGTAAGGCTTCCACTAATTCTTTTACAGAAATTCTTCTTTCCTCCACCGGCATACCCCAGTGTTGAGCCAACTCCAAAACGCTCTTGCGGGTGATGCCCGCCAAAATTGAGTCGCTCAATCCAGGAGTAACCAATACATTGTCAATGACAAACATCAGATTCATGGTACCACTTTCTTCTACATACTCGTGGGTTTTACCATCCGTCCAGATCAGTTGATGATAGCCCTGATCTTGCGCAAGTTTTGCCGGATATATAGCACCTCCGTAGTTTCCACCAGCCTTGGCATAGCCAGTTCCACCTTCCACTGCGCGTGTGTAATGCGTTTCAATTTTTACTTTTACCGGTGTGGAATAATAAGGACCAACCGGACTCAGAATAATCATAAATGTAAAGTCGAGGGAAGGCCGAATACCAATAAACTCATCCGCAGAAAACATAAAAGGCCGGATGTATAAAGAACTTCCCTCTTCTGTCGGGATCCAGCCACGATCTAAATCAATCAGCGCGGTAAGACTTTCCATAAATAAATCCTCAGGAATGTGTGGCATGCACATTCGCGCAGCAGAGACATTCATACGCTTCCAGTTTTCGAGAGGTCGGAAAACCAAAGCCTCTCTGCCATTGGCAGATGGATAGGCTTTCATTCCTTCAAAAATAGATTGCCCGTAATGCAACGCAGGCGTGGCAGGACTTGTAGGCATATTTCCGTAAGGAATAATTCTTAAATTTTTCCATTCACCAGCACGGTAGTCCGCCATAAACATATGATCAGTAAAGACCTTACCAAATGGAATATTTGAAAAATCTGTTGACGTTAACCGGGATTCTTTTACGCGAGTTGTGGAAATTCTTAATGTTTCAACCATATGAATAAAATTTCAGCCGGCAAGTTATAATTAAAATCAAAAAATGGCTAACAGATGTTAGTCGAAAACTCGGATAAAGAAGACAAGAACTACATTCTGGGCTTCCAGGGAGTCTCTTCGGCATTTATTTCATGCGTCATTTTGCGGCAAAGCATGAAAATATAATCAGAGAGGCGATTCAGATATTTAATTACTAAAGGATCAATTTTTTCAATTTCGTTTAGGGCAATGACCAAACGTTCGGCCCTGCGGCAAACTGTGCGGGCAACATGGCCAAATGAAATCGATGAATGGCCACCTGGAAGAACAAAGAAGCGCATAGGTGGAAGTACGGCATCCATCTCATCCATTTTTTTTTCCAGCGTTTCAATGTCCGATTCAGAAAGAGTTGGAATTTTAACTTTCGTATTCTCTGGTTCCGTTGCCAGAATCGATCCGATGGTGAAAAGTCTATCCTGAATTTCAACAAGAATTTCCTTGCGGGATTGATTAACCGGCTGATCCCGTAAAACACCAAGCCAGGAATTTAATTCGTCAACCGTGCCATACGTATCGATGCGAAGATTAGCTTTTGAAACCCGTTTCCCACCAAAAAGTGAAGTAGTTCCCTGATCACCAGTTTTTGTGTATATCTTCATAGAGCTAAATTCAAGATTTATTAATCAAAATTCAAAATTGAGTGCTGACCCAACTTTTGAGTTCTGAATCTTGAATCTAAGCTGTAACAGAATCGTGGCGGGTTATGTTCTCATTTTTTCGATCCCACTCGATCAGTCCATCCTTCAAGCGAATAATACGATGCGCATAGTGCGCGATGTCATCTTCGTGCGTAACCATAATGATGGTATTGCCTTTCTCATGCAGTTCATGAAATAGCATCATGATATCATAAGAAGTTTTAGAGTCGAGGTTACCCGTGGGTTCATCGGCAAGAATGATGGAGGGATTATTAACCAATGCCCGTGCAATGGCTACACGTTGGCGCTGACCACCGGATAATTCATTTGGCTTATGATGATGGCGGTCTCCCAGGCTAACATTTTCAAGTGCTTCCATGGCCATATCTTCCCGCTCCGAACGACTATAACCAGCATAAATCAAGGGCAAAGCCACGTTATCGAGTGCCGTGGCACGAGGCAAAAGATTAAACGTTTGGAACACAAAACCAATCTCTTTATTTCTAACTACGGCAAGTTCATTTTCTGTCATGTCGCTCACCAGCTGATTGTTAAGCCAATATTCTCCGGTGGTTGGGGTATCGAGACAACCCACGATATTCATAAGCGTGGACTTTCCAGAGCCCGATGGACCCATAAATGCACAATATTCGCCTCTTTCTATGGAAATGGAGATATCCTGCAGGGCATTTACAATGTTGTTACCCATTTTGTAAACTTTAGAAATGTGGGTGGTCTTAATGATATTAGGCATGTCCTTTTTATTGATTAAATGATGCTGAAACGAAGCAAATAGTTTATCCGTCTACCCGTTTACTTGTTATTTGGAATTAAGTTTCAAAAATTGTGTAAAAAGTGAAATTTATGATTCAAAAGGGGGTTCAACTATTTTTTGAGACGCCTTTGAAGCTGTTAAGTTACATCAAATGGTCAATTCTTAATAAAATCCAGGCAACTCGCAATTACCATATCATCTTTTAAGATTCGGTTATGCCCAAGTCCTTGAGTTGTAATTAGTTTTGCCCTGGGGTAAAGTTTTACCATTTCCTGGGCCTGCGTAATCGATACATCGCGATCTTCGGTATCGTGAATTAATAAAAGATCCAGAGTCGAAACGTGTTTGATTGCGAATGAAGCCGTAAATTCTTCAAACGGTTTTCCATACTTTTTCTGAATGAGTTCCTTAAAACGTATTCCCGTTGGCCACGATCCACCTATTGCATTCAGATAAGACCGGATGATCTCATCACTCATGGTAGGACTTGCTATGTTAATTAACTTTGTAACTGGCAGCCCATTTCGGATGGCAAAAACAGAAGCCCCTCCACCGAATGAATGCGCAATAATACCTGCCGGAATTCCCTTCCTTCCAACAATTTCTTTTAACACATTCTCAAATTCAACAATAGTCGTTCTTTTACCTTCCGATTTTCCATGTGCCGGGCCATCGAATCCATGAACACGAAATCCTGCATCGTTAAATACCGTAATAAACTTCCTAAACTGCGTTGCCCTGCCAGCCCAACCGTGCACAACAATTACATACGGATGATCTGATTTACCCCATTCGTAAGCCTGAATATTTTTGCCATCGACAAGTATGGTTGATTTGGTGGCAGAAAGCTCAAACTCTCTTTCTCTATCCGTAGCCTTGTAGCGGAACGGAGTAAAAAAAATTCTTTCAAAATAAACAGTTGCTAACGAGGGCGAAATTTTCTCCAATTTGGGGAATACCCAGCGTATGAATCGAATAAGGAATGGGGTTTTATGCTTTTTCAAATTTTATTAATTTCTGATCCTAAAAAGTACATGTTACTATGACAATTTTAATTGTATAAATCTCTAATTTTAAGGGTTATAGTCTTACAATTCATGAAAAAATCGCTACTTTCTTACTCACTTCTTTTCTTTCTATTTTCACTTAGTCAATTAGCCATTGGTCAGCGTTTCTGGGTGGCCTCAACTCCTGCCAACTGGAACAATACCGCCAACTGGTCGACAACCTCTGGTGGCGCAGGCGGTGCATCCGTGCCAGGCCCGGCCGATGTTGTTACCTTCAATGCACTTGGCCTTGGTAATTGTACACTTGACGTAGCCGCAAATGTAGCCGGAATTACAGTAAACGGATATACAGCCACTATTGACCTGAGCGGATTTAATTTAACAACTACCGGCACCAATACTTTTACAACAGGGACTATTGTGAATAGCGGAGGTGCCGCAGCGATAACACTAAATACTACCGTAACGACAACCTTCAACGGCTCTACGATAAGCGCTAACGTAAACGGAACTACCGGACGCATTTTTTTTAATGGATCAACATTTAATGGAACGGTCAATATTTCAAAAACAGATAACAATAATGACAACAGCACCGGTAACAACATTTTTAATGGTGTAACAACACTTACTAACCTTGGAGGCGGACAGGTCTTATTGGGCAATGGAAACCCAGATCAATTTAATGCAGTTACAACCTTCAATAATAATGGTAGCTACCGTTTCTATTTTGCTTATAATCATGCAGGACAAACAACCACTTTCGCCTCAGATCTGACACTTAACACAAATAAATCCGGAGGTGCCGATGGATGGTCTTTTTTCGTTGCAGAACTTGCAAATACCAATGTTTCATTTGGCGGCAATGTTACGATCAATTGTGCCGGCACCTTGCAAAGTAATCACCGCTTTCTGAATGGAAATGGTACTAGTGCAACGTATGCAGGATTAGTAACTATCAATTCAACAAATACTAATGCCGCTACAGACATCACAATGGGTGTTACAGGTGTTTCTACATATAACGGGAACATTATTGTCAATAACACGGGCGGTGCCAATGAAGTGTATTTTAATTCCGGAGGGGCTTCAAGCTCTTCACTGGCTGCTGGCCGAACCTTAACCGTAGGTTCATTTACGGCCGGACGTTTAATTCTTTCAAATTTTAATGCGATAGAAAATCATACTTTACTTCTAACCGGAACTGCCCGTTTGGATGTAGGTCCTGGTGGTACCTTTTCTGGCAATGTTGATTTCAGGGCACCCAGGATTTTTCTTAATGGTGTTACCATTAATGGAACAACTGTGATAGAGAAAACTGGTGCCAGTGATGATGATAGCACTGGTGGAAATACTTTTACTGGCGCATCGACTGTTAACAATAGTGGATCGGGTCAACTTAATCTTGCAACCACTAATCCTGATACTTTTAACGGGGGCCTAACTATTAATAATACGGGTACTTCCCGAGTGCAGGTAGGAATTAATTCGGCTGGAAATGTTATTAGTAGTGGGTTAACAATTAACCATGGCGGTAATGCAGGATCCGCTATCAATACCATAATTGCACGAAATGCCAGCTCATCGGCAACCATTAACGGTACTGTAACTCTTAATTCGTCAAACGCGAATATTAGTTCAGGTATAATTATTTCAAACAGTGGCGCTGTTACAATCAATGGAAATATTGTACTAAGCTCAACCAGTGGAAGTGGCATTTACTTTGGTAATGCAGGTGGCACAGTAGATCTGGCAAGTGGGTTTGGAATTTCTAATGGTGCGTTCACGGGTGGCACGTTGTCTTTTAGTCGATTTACTCAAGCCGGCACCCAGGCAAATATTCTAAACTTAGGCGGCTCTTCTTCCCTTACAATTGGAACCAACTCTTCGTTTGGAGGCAATGTAAACTTTACTGCTCCTCGGCTCTTGCTAAATGGTTGCACATACAATGGAATTGCAATACTGGAAAAAACAGGTGGTGGCGATGATGCCGGTACTGGAGGAAATATATTTCAACAGACAGCAACAATTACAAATTCCGGATCGGGGTACCTACTGACAGGTAATACTAACCGCGACCAATTCTTTGGAACTACTACATTCAATAACACAGGTAGCAGTCGCATCCACTTTGCTCAAAACCATGGTGGGCAAACCACCACGTTTGCCAGTGATGTTTCATTGAATAGTAATAAATCAGGGGCTGTAGATCAGTGGTCATTTTTATATGGAGAAGGAACCAACACCGCAGTAACGTTTGGAGGAAATTTAACTATTCAAAATGGTGGCAGTTTTCGAAGTGATTTTCGAATGTTAAATGGAACCGGTTCATCAGCAACCTACGCAGGCGTTGTAACTATGAACATTTCCAATTCTGACCCAGGTACAAACATTGCTATGGGGCAAAATGGAACTTCCACCTATAATGGAAATATAATTGTCTCAAACACAGGAGGATCTGCAGGTATTACCTTCAACACAAATGCAGCTGCGAGTTCAACATTAAATGGAACCCTTTCAATTGCCGGAGGATACACCAGTGGTTCATTGAATTTATATCGCTTCAATCAAATTGGCGCATTACCTCATAGTTTGACATTAACCAATACCTCCACTTTGCGGGTGGGTCCTGATTCTGAATTTGATGGAAGCGTCAATTTTACATCACCTCGTCTCTTTCTCAATGGATGTCTCTATAATGATGCCGCAACACTTGAAAAAACTGGTGCAAGTGATGATACAGGAACTGGTGGAAATATTTTCAATGGTGTTACCGTCCTTACGAATAGTGGTAGCGGATACCTGACGACTGGAAATGGAACCCGCGATGAGTTCAATGGTGTAACCACATTCAACAATACCGGTTCGTATCGGATTTCGTTTGCAAACAATCACGCAGGTCAAACCACTACGTTTGCAACGGATGTAACATTAAACACTAATAAATCAGGCGGAGCAGACCCATGGTCATATCTGATTGCCGAAAATAATAATACGAATGTTTCCTTTGGCGGCAATCTTGTTATCAATTGTGCTGGCACGCTTCAGAGCAATCATCGGATCTTAAACGGTGCCGGCACCACAGCAATCTATAATGGTAGTGTAACCATTAACGTATCCAACACAAATACGGCTACAGTTATACAAATGGGAACTGCAGGAACTTCTACCTACAACGAAAATATCATCGTAAGTAATAGCGGAGGTTCTGCCGGAATTACATTCAACACCAATGCAACTTCAAGTTCAACCTTAGCTGCCACCAAAACAATTTCAATTGGGGGTGGTGGTTTTTTAAATGGTGCCCTTAGTCTTCCGCGTTTTACCCAAATCGGACCAACAGCACAAACTCTAAATTCGTTTACAGGAACTACAACGCTTACAGTTGGGCCAAACTCTGCTTTTGGTGGAGATGTAAATTTCGTTGCTCCAAGACTTTTATTAAATGGTTGCACGTATAGTGGCACGGGAGTATTTGAAAAAACAGGGGCTGGTAATGATGCCGGTAGTGGTGAAAATATTTTCACTGGAGTAAGTTCGTTTACCAATAGCGGGTCCGCGTATTTCCTTATGGGAAATGGTTCTCGAGATCAATTTTTAAGTGACGTTACATTCAATAATACGGGTAGTGACAAAATCTATTTTAGTCATAATCACCCAGGGCAAACAACCACCTTCGCGTCAAATGTTACGCTGAACAGTAATAAGACAGGTTCTGTTGATCAATGGTCGTACCTGATTGCCGAAGGCGGAAATACAGCATTAACAATTGGGGGCGACCTTACCATCAATTGTGCGGGAGCAGTCCGCAGTGATTTTAGATTCCTGAATGGTGCCGGATCCTCCGCATCCTATAGTGGAGTAACGATCAATCTTACCAATTCAAATCCAGCTACTCTCATTTACATGGGCGAAAATGGCACATCGACCTACAACGGAAATATTGCAGTCTCCAACAGCGGTGGCGCCAACGGTATTACCTTCAACAATCAAGGCGCAGCAAGTTCTACTCTGAATGGAGCGATCTCATCAGGCGTATTCGCAAGTGGTTCACTCAATCTTTACCGGTTTACGCAGCTCGGTGCATTTGCTGAAAATCTTGCATTGACAGGATCAACCATTCTTCGGGTAGGACCTAATTCAAGTTTTGATGGTGATGTAAATTTTGTTGCCCCAAGACTGTTCCTGAATGGCGCAACCTATAACGGAACTGCCTATCTCGAAAAAAATGGAACGGGTAATGATGCCGGAACCGGTGGAAATATATTTAATGGAACAACTACTCTCGTAAATTCAAGCAGCGGAGAATTTTACATGGCCAATTCAGCAGCTGATATTTTTAACGGGGAGCTGACTATAACAAATAATGGAAGCAATTGGATTTTCATGTCGCATAATGTTGCAGGAACTCAATACAACAATAATATTTTTGTTAACAACACCGGCAGTGCGCTTGGGATAATATTCTCCAACAATGCCACGGGAGCCTCAACACTAACAGGCGGGTCAGTGGCTGTGGGCGGCACCGGATTTACCGTGGGTGAATTGCGTTTGAGAAGATTCACCCAGGTAGGTGCTATACCTCAAAACATAACCTTAACAGGTTCAGCACAACTATTCATAGGACCTGCTTCTGCATTTGACGGCAATGTAAATTTTGTTGCTCCACGATTGCTTTTAAACGGAGCCACCTACAATGGTACTGCCTATCTGGAAAAAAATGGCGCAACCAATAATGACGGGACGGGGGGTAATATTTTTAATCAGGCTACGAGCATAGTCAACTCAGGAAGTGCCTACTTATTGACCGGAGCCCTCACTCCAGATATTTTTAATGCCGACCTTGTGGTTACCAATTCAGGTTCTTCAACAATTCGATTGGCCGACAATTCTGCCGGGAATCAATTCAATGGTGACATAGAAGTGAACTCAACTTTTGGTGGTGGTATTTACTTCGGCAATCAGGCAACTGGGACTTCCACTCTGGCTGCCACCAAAACGATTGGCGTAGGCTCCTCAGGTGTTATCAGCGGTGATATCCGATTAATTCGTTTCACACAAGTAGGTCCAACTCCTCAAGCATTAAACCTTACAGGAATCGCAATCCTTACACTCGGTCCGGCCTCCAGCTTTGGGGGTGATGTGGATTTTCGTTCACCTCAACTTTTACTCAATGGAACTACCTATAGCGGCACAGCCTATCTTGAAAAGAAAGGCGCTACAAATAATGATGGAACAGGTGGCAACATATTCCAGGGGGTTACTTCTATAGTTAACTCAGGTAGTGGGCATTTATTAACAGCCAACGCTTCACCAGATATTTTTAATGGTAATCTTACAGTAACTAATACAGGCTCGAATATTATTTACCTGGCACACAATGTTGCGGGCAATCAGTTTAATGGAAATATAACTTTTAACTCTACACTTGGCAGTGCCGGTGTCTATTTCTCAAATAATGCTATCGCAAATTCAACGCTGGTAAATGGGGCTTCCCTATTGGTAGGTGGTTTAGGATATAGTAGTGGAGAGTTACGTTTCAGAAGATTTACACAGGTAGGTGCCGCCAATCAAACTTTACTACTAACAGGAACGGCCCTTCTCAGAATAGGTCCGGCTTCTACATTTAACGGAAATGTTGATTTCAGATCTCCACAATTTGCTTTGGATGGAGCTATCTATAACGGCACCACGTATCTCGAGAAAACAGGTGCAGCCAATAACGATAGCAGTGGTGGTAACACATTTAATGGATCAACCACAATTGCTAATTCAGGAAGTGGATTTTTCCGGTTTGCATTAAGTACACTTGATACATTTAATGGTGACCTAACACTCTCCAACACGGGTTCATCTACCATTCGTATGGCCGACAATGTTCCGGGCACCGTGTTCAATGGAAATATTTTTGTCAATTCAACTTTTGGAGGTGGTATCTATTTCAGCGAAAGCGGTGGCGGAACAGCCTCACTAGCTTCAGGAAGGACTATTTCTGTTGGCGGTCTTGGATTTAGTCTTGGTGAATTGCGCTTAAAAAGATTTACTCAAAATGGAGCTACGGCACAAAATCTTGCACTTACAGGAACTGCGGGACTCGTTTTAGGTCCATCCATAATTTTTAATGGTGCTGTTGATTTTCGAGCTCCCCAACTTTTTATCAATGGTGGCTCGTATAATGGCACAGCATACCTGGAAAAGACTGGCGCTACTGACAATGGTAGTTTAGGAAATAGCAGCTTCAACGCAGCTACAACTATTCGAAACAGCGGCACAGGATATTTACGCACAGATGGTAATAACACATTCAATGGAGCAACATCATTAATTAATTCTGGCACTAACTACCTTTTACTTGAACTTAATGCAGGAAGCGTCTACAACGGAAACCTAACTATTACAAACAACGGATCTTCCAATGTGCGTATGTCCTATCAGGGAAATACTACATTCAACGGCAACATAGAAGTAAACAGCACAAGTGGTACCGGTATTATATTTAGTGAAGCCGGTGCAGCTACTGCCACACTTGCTAATGGACGAACCATCGCTGTTGGCGGTACCGGCTTTACAGCAGGTGAACTTCGACTACAACGTTTCACTCAAGCTGGGACGACCGCTCAAAATCTGGTCCTTACAGGATCTTCAATTTTTAGAAGCGGACCATCAACTACATGGAACGGAGCTCTGATTGTTTCATCCCCAAGTTTATTCTTTGATGGCAGCATATTGAATGGCGCAACTAACTCTTTAATCAAAACCGGAGTATCGACTGACGTTAGTTCGGGCGGCAATACATTCGGTGGTAACACAACGTTCACAAATTCGGGTGGTGGAATTTTCAGATTCGCCAATACTTCTGCTGATGATTATACTGGCAACGTCACTTTTAATCAAGCAAGCGGAACGATACAGCCAGCATACAATCTTGCCAGCACCTTCCGCGGAAACGTGTCAGTGGATGGCGCTACCGCAATCACATTTGGAACAAACACTGGAACCATCACTTTTGCTGGTGGCAATGCGCAAAATGTAATCCGAAATGGTACGGCTTCGCCAATCTTCAGACGAATGCTTATGAACAAATCAGGTAGTACTGTTACGCTTACCACTGATGTAAGTATTACCACCAATGCTACGTTCACGGCAGGTGTATTAAACACAACAACAACGAATATTCTAAATTTTGCCAATGGATCAACGGTCACGGGTGGCTCTAACGCCAGCCATGTTGACGGACCTGTTGTGAAAATAGGAAATGCACCTTTTGCCTTTCCAACTGGTGACAATGGCTTCTATCGCGCCATTTCAATTTCGGCTCCAACCACCGCAACGCATGCTTTTAGAGCTGAGTATTTCAAAGCTACTCAGGCATTTGGTGGAGTCGCAACTTACCCTGCAGGAATTGTAACTGTGAGCTCGTGTGAGTACTGGTTGCTCGACCGCATAGTAGGTGCCTCCAATGTTAATGTCACCCTAAGTTGGAATTCTCCCGATTGTACTGGACCCTATATAACTGATTTAGCAGATTTGAGGGTAATGCGGTGGGATGGTGCGGCATGGGTTAATCAAGGTAATGGCGGAACCACGGGTAATGCTACCACAGGTACCGTTATTACCTCTGCTCCAATTACTAGCTTTAGTCCAATCACGCTGGGGTCAACTTCATATGACAATCCTTTACCCATCGAGTTAATTAGTTTTATGGGTCAGGTAGTAGGCGAGAAAGTAAATCTTACCTGGACAACCGCTTCTGAGTTAAACAATGACTTCTTCACTTTGCAACGTACAGCAGATGGCACTGAGTTTGAAAGTATTGCTGACATCAAAGGAGCCGGGACTATTCAAACCCTATCACATTATGAGTTTGTGGATCAAACCCCATTACCTGGTTTATCATACTACAGACTAAAGCAAACCGACTTTGACAAAAAGTCAACATACTCAAAAGTAATTGCTTTGAATGTGAATCTTCCTGGTGAATTATCCATGTACCCTAATCCTGTGAATAGGGAAACACCCGTTACGTTAAACAGAAAAGGAGATTACATTCTTACTAATAATCTTGGCGTAATAGTGCTGACGGTTAAGAACTCCAGCGAAATCGATGTTTCCACTTTACCCGCAGGATTATACACAGTCAGAAGTTCAAGTGGGGAAATTAAAAGACTTGTTATTCTATAATCTGAAATTGAAATGATTTTGTGTTGTATTCGAATGTAGCCACGTTATAGGTGCGTTCAGAATACAACACATTATTCTTCCGGTCGATTAATACTATTGTAGAACAACGCGTTCCATACCCTTCAGACTTGATAAACATGGATGACAATGCACGTTCGCGTTCAAGTCCAATACCTGTATCGGGCAATAATGGATCGTCTGCCCGTTGCTCATCATAAAGCAATTCAAAGAATACCTCAGGATCAATCACAGATTTACCAACGGCTTTGCCGAAATTTTCTTTACCACGTTTAACCTTAGGCCAGGGAGTATCGAGTAAGTGATTGCTCAATCCATAAATACCACTTTCTAATTTTTGAATTCCTGATTTATAATTGGATAAATAATATAATTCATCAGGATTTCCAGCTAGCAAATTAAAACCATTGTATTCGGAACCGTGAGCATGCACCTTTTTCAAATACTCTTCTAATGAATCGTTATTGATCAAAAAATCCGAAACCAATTGTCCGCGCGAAGGCGCATGGGGATTTATATTGGCAGGGTCACGATAATTCGTAACGAGACTGATCTTACCATTTTTATTCATCGCCATCCAGGTTCCCGAAGCTTCCAGATCCCTACCTCCCAATATGTGAGGGTTGTCCTCCCAGAAATGGGCAGGTGCTGTTTTGCGAGTATAAAACTCATCGCGGTTGGCTGCCACAATAAGTTTGTAGTTTGGGTGATTATTTAGCGAAAGAAAGATCAGGCACATAAATACGGGCGGACTACATTGTCCAGATAGTAAGATAAAAAAGCATTCTGCGATAGAGCTCAACACTCACTTGCAGGAGGATAAGAAGAACGATTGTCTTAGGAATAATCCAATACCACTTTTGACCATAAAAGATATGCAGGCCACGGATTAAAAAGTAACCCAGAAGAATAATTGAGAGTATTCCAAATGAATTGTCCGATAGCAGAATAGTCCAATCAAGATCCCATGCCGCACCAGCACGTATCAGGGCCCTAAGTAAGTTGGCTAGCAGAACAGCACTCAACAACAATTGAAAACTGTAAAACTCCAACGAAAATAGAAGATGGTCAAAAAAGAAGATCTTCTTCGAATAATTCACAATCAGCAAGGCACCGGTAAAAGCAAATACCAGAAGGATAATCAGAAGTTTAGAAAGATTTGTCGATTGACTGCTATAGTCGTTTTGAAAATCTCGCATTGTAATAGCTTCCTTTTCAATTCTTTCACTTACAATTTCTTTTGCACGGACGCTGTGACTACCCAGGTAATTGAGTTGTGTGGTAAGTGAGGAATTATAGGAGTCGAATACAGGAAATAGAAAATAGAAAAAGTTAGCTACAAAAAATAACGACACCATTTTCATATAGGGCACTCGTTGTCCATCCGCAATGTTTCTGGACAATTGACCGGGCCGGGTCACCAACAGTTTTAAGCTTTTGATAAACTTTCCATCTAAAAACGTGAAGGCATTTAACAGGCTGTCCAGAAAATTGAAAAAGGATCGTTCACTTGGCTCAAGCACTTTCTCGCCACAGATATTGCAATAGCGACCATTGAACATATGGTTACAGACTTTACAAATCCGCGAGACTTCGTAATCAAAGGTATCTGGCTTCTTTTTAAGAAAAGTCAAGTTCATTCTTAAAACAATTCAAGTTGTGAGGGCAATAACTGAAAAGATCTTCTGTGCAAGGGAGTAATCCCTAACTGACGAATTCCATCGCGGTGCTCTTCTGTTGGATACCCCACATTGGTATGCCAGCCGTAGCCGGGAAATTCTACTGAAAACTTTGACATCAAATCATCGCGATAATTCTTTGCCAGCACGGAAGCGGCCGCAATGGAAAGATATTTACCATCGCCCTTAATCACACACTCAAATTTTACGTCTCCGTAAGGTTTAAATCGGTTGCCATCGATCAATAAAAAATCTGGTCTCACAGTTAATCTATCCAATGCCAAATGCATAGCCTTAAAAGATGCATTCAAAATATTAATCTCATCAATTTCTTCATTGCTTACTTCTGCAACAGCCCAGGCTAAGGCATCGCGAACGATATCCAATTGCAAAGAATTTCTATCTTCTTTGGTCAATTGCTTCGAGTCATTTAATAATTCGTGGGTATAATTTTTAGGAAGAATCACAGCTGCAGCAACTACAGGACCCGCCAAACACCCGCGTCCCACTTCATCGCAGCCGGCTTCCACTAAATCAGGTGTAAAGGACGACAATAACATGAATCAAAAATCAAGATTCGAAATTCAAAATTCAAGGTCGTTTACATTAATTATTAAACTAATTTTAAATCCGGATTCTAAACCATGAATGATGAACCCCTGGCAAACCCTTTCCTCCGAAGAAAAATACGATAATCGTTGGATCAACGTAACGGAATATCAGGTAATCAATCCTGCGGGGGGAAAAGGCATTTATGGAAAAGTGCATTTTAAAAATAAGGCTATCGGTATTGTTGCTCTTGACGAAAATAATGATACCTGGCTGGTAGGGCAATGGCGGTATACGTTGAATGAATGGAGTTGGGAAATCCCCGAAGGTGGCGGCCCACTTACTGACGATCCATTGGATTCAGCCAAGCGCGAATTAAAAGAAGAAACCGGTTTGCTTGCTGATCGATGGACTATAATTCAGCGTGCCCATCTTTCCAATTCAGTATCCGATGAAGAGTGCTTGCTTTATTTAGCCGAAGGATTAACTCAACATGAAAGCGAACTGGAAGATACGGAAGCAGATTTGAAGGTTCGAAAACTCCCCTTTACAGATGCATTGCAAATGGTGTTAAGTGGCGAAATAACCGACAGCTTAAGTGTAATCGGCATTTTAAAAGTCGCCCGAATGAAAGGAATATGAGGCACTGATTTAGTACCAGAATCCAGTATGTCATCACTAACACATTATCGCTCTCACATTCAACCCAACTTCTTACTCGCCTACCCGGTGATGTTAAGTATGTTGGGTCAGGTGATGACGGGTGTTGCGGACAGTGTAATGGTGGGCTGGACCGGGGCCGTGCCATTGGCTGCCTCCTCGTTTGCCAATATTTTCTTTTCAATCCCACTCTTTTTTGGCGTAGGCGTTTCCTATGCAATCACTCCTTTGGTGGCACAAGCTGAGGGCTCGAGGGATGAAAATAAAATAGTAAGCGTTTTAAAAAATGGTTCAGTAATCAATTTGGCAACTGGTCTCATTTTAGTATCCTTGATTTTTTCGGTTGAACCGTTTATGCATTCGATGAGGCAACCCAATGATGTAGTGACATTAGCGATTCCTTATCTCAGCATCATTGCAATCTCTATTATCCCTACCATGATCTTTCAAACCTATCGGCAATTTGCTGAAGGCCTTCAACGTACACGCGTGGCTATGATTATTGTAGTTGGCAGTAATCTGCTTAACATACTTCTGAACTATGTGTTAATTTTCGGAAAGTATGGCGTACCGGAAATGGGATTAAATGGTGCGGGTTGGGCGACTTTAATCGCACGCATCGTGATGGCATTGAGCATGATGCTGTATGTCTATTTTGGAAGAAAATTTCAATCCTATCAGGCTGGATTTTCCTTTGGAAACTATTCAAGTGCCCTTATAAAAAAAATGCTTCATATCGGCATCCCTTCCGGTTCGCAATTTATTTTTGAAGCAGGCGCCTTTGGATTTTCTGCTTTAATGATGGGTTGGATTGGCACTACGGCATTGGCCGCACATCAGATCGCGATCAACCTTGCCACTATCAGTTATATGACTACCTCCGGACTAGGTGCGGCCGCCACAATCCGGGTTGGAAATTTTTGGGGTCAGCGAGATACAAAAAATCTCAGAGCCTCAGCTTTCACCATGATTGGTATGGCTACACTGCTTATGACAGCCTGGGCTTTGTTGTTCATTTTAGGTCGTAACTTTTTACCAACTCTCTATATTCAAGACCTGTCAGTGATCGAACTTACTGCATCGTTATTAATTATTGCAGCCTTCTTTCAGCTATCCGATGGTATTCAGGTTGTTACTGCGGGCGCTTTACGCGGATTGCAAGATGTAAAAATTCCGTCTGCACTAATTTTTGTTGCCTATTGGGTACTCGCATTGCCCCTTGGCTATTGGCTTGCCTTTCCTTTACAAATGGGAGCCTACGGCATTTGGATCGGTCTATTGGTAGGACTCACGCTCACAGCTAGCGCCATGGTAGTGCGATTTAACCGCCTTTCAAAAAGTAAAAATTATCAGTAGCCCTCACCCATCTATCCTTTTCAGAAACTCTTACGGAATCAGTGGCCCTCTCCACTGGGAGGACGGCAGTAATTGCCATTGTACTTGATGAGGATTGATGGGTGAGGGAAAACTTCTTAACTTACTAACCAAACCTCTATACCTATGGAAGAACCTGCCCGTCCGGTACAATACTCTCAAACCACCATTACCGAACTGATGATTCCCTCCTACGCCAACTTTGGAGGAAAAATTCATGGAGGCACGTTGCTCTCACTGATGGATAAAGTTGCCTATGCTACAGCCAGCAAACATGCAGGCACATATTGTGTAACCGTTACTGTTGATAAGGTAGAGTTTCTACAACCTGTGGAAGTAGGCGAACTAGTTTCCATGCATGCCTCGGTAAATTATGTAGGTCGCACCTCGCTGATTGTGGGCATTCGGGTAGAATCCCAAAACATAAAAACCGGAAAAATAAAACACACCAACTCATCCTTCTTTACCATGGTGGCCAAAGGCGATGACGATAAACCTGCCGTTGTGCCTGCGCTCATTCTTGAAAACAGGGAAGACGTAAAACGCTTCATCGAAGCGATGCGCATGAAAGAAATCAGAACGATGGTGCGTGAACAAATGGATGATGCCAAGTCGCACATTGAAGTGGAGCGCGCCAATGAGATTTTGAAAGACCAGCGGTGTAAAATTCACTTTAAGTAATTTTACAAACACCTATACTTACCACAAAATTATTCCTATGAAGTATATTTTATCATTATTACTTTTTTGCATTTCCATCTATGGGTTCAGTCAGGTTCCTGTTATCCTCACCCAACGCGATCAGGCCCGAGTGATTGATGAGTTACTGGAAGATCGCTTGCGCACCACCTTACCCGCCCTTATGCGCAGAGAGGGATTTGATATGTGGGTAATTATCTCGCGCGAATACAATGAAGACCCTGTAATCCGCACATTGTTACCAGCAACCTGGCATGCTGCTCGTAGAACCACGATGTTGATCGCATTCGACCGCGGTGCTGATAAGGAAATGGAATTCCTGGCTGTTGCCCGATACGATGTAGGCAAAATGTTTAAGCGCGCATGGGATCCAGATGCCAACCCTGATCAATGGGCGCAACTTGGCAAAATCATTAGCGAACGTAATCCCAAAAAGATTGGTGTAAATAAAGCATCATCCTGGGGCCATGCCGATGGACTCACTTCCAATGATTACGACAACCTGATCAAAGTACTTCCAAAAAATCTTCAACCTAAAGTGGTGTCAGCCGAAAAACTGGCAGTAAGCTGGCTGGAAACACGCACCGAAAAGGAGATGGCTATCTATCAGCAAATCTGTCGCATTGCACATGATATTATCCAGGAAGGCTTTTCAGATAAAGTGATTCAACCGGGCGTAACCACCACCGAGGATGTGGTGTGGTGGTATCGCGAGCGAATCAAAGAATTAAAATTGGATACCTGGTTTCACACTTCGGTTTCTATTCAGCGCAATGAACCGGAAGCACTGACAGCGAAACGCCCTCAACCTTTGGTGATACAACCCGGAGACTTTCTACACGTTGATTTTGGAATCACTTACTTACGATTGAATACCGATACACAACAACATGCTTACATTTTAAAAGCTGGTGAGACGGAAGTACCGAACTATTTGAAAAATGCATTTGCTAAAGGAAACCGGTTACAAGATATTCTTACGGCTCACTTCAAAGAAGGTCGCACGGGAAATGAAATTCTAAAAGCGACACGCGACCAGGCCATCGCTGAAGGAATCACCCCTTCTATTTACACACACCCTATTGGTTTTCATGGGCACGCGGCAGGTACTACTATTGGTATGTGGGACATGCAAGGAGGTGTTCCCTTTACCGGAGATTATCCCATGCATTACAAAACGGCTTACTCCATTGAGTTGAACTGCACTGTGAATATTCCCGAATGGAAAAAAGATATCCGCATTCAGCTGGAGGAAGATGGGTATTTTGATGAAACAGGGTTCCGCTACATCGATGGCCGACAAAGAGAAATTATTGCCATTCCAAAAATGGGTGGTATTAACCGACAGTAAATGAAGCTGTCAAAAATCTTCCTGTCATCGCGGGCTTTGACCCGCGATCCCGTCTTTGCGCTATAGATTGTCATTTGACTTTTGAGACAGATCCCCTATTTTGATTCACTGAATAGAGAACTATCTTTATAATCCAAAACTCAAAAAAGTACTGACCTGCCCTACATGAGAATCCTAAGAACGCTTCATACCCTCTATGGATTCATCCTTTTTTCGGTGGTTTTTCTACTTTTGTTTCCGTTGTTTCTAATTCCGATTTTCTTTCCGAAACAATTTCACCTGGTGGGTGTGTTAAATCGCTGGTGGGCCTATATTTTGTTTCCACTTACATTTCTACCCTATAAAGTTGAGTGCCGATCTAAACTTGATCCCAAAAAACAATACATCTTTTGTCCTAACCATTTCTCCTACCTCGACATCGCGGCTATGGGCCTCAATCCCATCAATACAATTTTTGTTGGTAAGAACGATATGGAAAAAATTCCGCTGTTTGGATACATGTATCGTAAACTTCATATAACTGTAGATCGCTCGAGGTTAAAAAGCCGAAGGGATACACTCATCGCATCCATGAAAGCGGTTGATGAAGGCAAAAGTTTAGTGATCTTTCCAGAAGGTGGTATTATAAGCAGGCACCCACCCCGCCTGGCGCCATTCAAAGACGGGGCTTTTCGAACGGCAATCGAAAAACAAATTGCTTTGGTTCCAGTAACCATTCCTTTTAATTGGATAATTTTGCCCGATCAGGTTCCGTTGCGTTTGCATTGGGGGGTTATTCACGTAATTTTTCATGAACCCATCGATACAAAAGAATACACACTTGATCGCATTGAAGAGTTGAAGACCCGCGCGTATAACGTAATTGAACGTGAATTAAAAAATCATGAAAATCGATAAGGAAACGTTAAATAAAATAGCTCACCTTGCCAGGCTTGAGTTTAATGAAAAAGACGCGGAAAAGATGACGCAGGATATGAATAACATACTGTCGTTTGTAGAAAAACTTAATGAAGTGAATACAGACGGGGTGGAGCCCCTCACCACGATGAGTCATGAAATTAATTCCTTGCGGGAAGACGAAGTGAAGCCCCATTTGGATCGTGACCTTGCCTTGAAAAATGCTCCAAAAAAAGATCTTGAGTATTTCCGCGTGCCTAAGGTTTTGGAATAATTACCCCGCCTTTCTCAATTGCTATTCGTTGTATTAAAAGGTAAACTTGCGTTGCTTTTTTAACTGCCAGCATATGCACACCATTCAATTCTGGAAGTCGTGGAGTAAACCGTATCAATATTTCTTTTGGTTTCTCTGCACTGTGTTGATTTTGTCATTAGTGTTTTTTTGGTATTCCTACCTTACCACTCCGGCACCTGTAATTACCTGGCAGTATTTTCAAGAACTCCAATTGGAAGAAATTCCGATTCGTTCATTTCAGGTTGGATTGGAAACTATTGAGGTGAAGGCAGATAATCTTATGATTTATGAAACACAATCAGGAAGTCCGCTGCAACCCAATACTCCTGCATCCTACCTATTTCTTTCGGCACTGCTCATCGCAATGATAGTGCTGCTCACCATTTGTACGCTGCTTAGCAGGTTTTGGTTCTTGGTGGGTATGGGCATATTTTCTCTATTCATGATTAGCCTACAACCTGAAGCGATGATGGTATTTGGTCTCACCAATAAAATTCCGGTCGCTTCCCTGCTCATCCTGATGGCAAGCCTTGGATATTATTTCCATGCCTTCCGGAGTGAAACAGGCTTTTTTACACGATTGCTATCCTTTACAATTCTCTTTATAATTCTGGGAGCTGTAGTGGTTGGATTTAGTCAGACCCAAGATCCTTTTCTGCACCTTTCCGTAAATGGATACTCTCTGGGGCTTATCTTAACTCTTGTATTCATTTTAATGATAGGCCCTGAAATACCTGCCGCCTTCATTAATGTGGTAACGCAAGGAACCCGTCAAACAAAAAGTCTGAGGCATTTTCTTATCATCACAGGAGTATATCTGATCAATCTATTGATTGCCTATAGCATCAAAATCGGATACCTCGACTGGAATATCTGGGCAATTGATATCTTTTTTCTTTTTACAGTTTCGTCCATTCTTGGCATCTGGGGATTTCGCCAGCGAGAGCCACAATACGCTTCTATCTTTTCTGCAGATCCATTTGGTATTTATTTCATTCTTGCGATGATGTTAATTTCCGTAACAACCATCACATACTTTTTGTCTACCGCCAATGATACGGTAATTATTATTTTGAGAGATGTTATTTTATACAGTCATATCGGCTATGGTTTAATCTTTCTGGCTTACATACTTTCCAACTTTGGTTCCATGTTAACCAAAAACCTGCAAGTACATAAAGTGCTTTATAAGCCTACTACCATGCACTACTTTACGTTCAGACTGATGGGCCTAATTACATGTTTTGCTTTTTTAGTTTTCGATACCAGTTGGCGGACCCCCATCAATCAAATCTATGCTGGGTACTACAGCAGTTATGGCGACCTGTATTTAGCACAAGGTGATGATCAACTGGCAGAAGCATTTTATAACAAGTCGATCTTCCACCGCAACCAAAATCATCACGCTCATTATGCATTGGCCTCCATCTATGCCTCAAGACTGGAAGCTCAAAAGGAAAAACAGGAACTTACCGAAGCAAGTGCAAGCGCCACAGAATTTGCGTTTATTAACCTGAGTGATACTTATCACCGTACTGGAAATTTACTTGAGTCCGTAATGGTATTGAACGAAGCCAAAAAAATACTTCCGGAAAGCGGGATCATTTACAATGGTCTTGGATTGGCTTTCTCAAAATTAAAAATGTCCGACTCTGCGCTTTTCTCATTTCAACAGGCACGCTCTTACAGCAATACGAAAGAAATGGCTGAAACAAACTTACTGGCTACCAGCGCACGATTTAAACTATCCTACCCTGCGGATTCTTTACTGAACCTTATTGGATCACAAGCCGAGGGACCAAAGGCTAATGCCCTTGCACTAGCCAATATGCAAAATTTACCTATTGAAATAGATTTTGACCTTGGTACAGACACTTTACTCTCAGCAACGAAAGTCACATTCTTGTGTAACTATTTTGTCAATCAACCCTCGAAAATTGATACCGCGCTTCTTTCCAGAGCAGTAGCCCTCGCCAGAAAACCGAGTAATGACTATTTTAAGGAGGTAATTATCGTTGCTGCTTCGCATGCTTATTACCAACAAGGTCAGGTAAGACGGGCCTTTGATCTTTCCCGCGAGATTGCCTATTCCTCAGGAAGCGGAAAGTACTTTTCATTATTGGGTACCTGGGCAATGGAACAAAATAATCCCCAAATTGCCGCTAATTATTTTTTGGTTGCCAAGGATAAGAATCAGCCAAAGGCATTATTCTATGAAGCGCTCGCTGCTACCGAATCCGATAGCATTACCGTTGCCCTCAATTTGTGGGACAGTGTGGCCCGCAGTAATGATACAACTCAGATTGCAGCCGCCCGAAAAATAATGCGCAGCCTAATAGCAAAGCCTGCTCAGGCATTGACATTATCCGATGAAGAGAAATATCTGTTTTGCCGTTATAATATCGATATAACTGATACAGCTTTATTCTGGACTGTTAATTCAAGTATTCAACATGAAGAGTTAAAAGCGCTAGCCATTCTTGACTTCAGTAAAAAGTGGTTTGCTCTCGATGAAGCTACTGTAGCCTACGAAATTCTCAAAAAAATTAAAGGTCTTCGGGTGGCTAGCAAAAGTGTTTATGACGAAATAATAGTTTTAAATCTTATGCTTTTGGCAGATTTTGACCGCGAAACTTTTATCCAACAATCATTAGAAAACTTAGAACCACTTAAAAGCTACTTCCCAAATCAGGTAGTCTATCTCCAAGCCCTACAGGACCAATATGCAGGGCGCATTCAGGACGCGCGCACTAAGTTTGCATACCTGAGTCAGGCAAACATTCACTTTGAGGAAGGCCTGGTAGCGTCAGCTCAATTCTTCTCTGCTGACACAACGGATAGACTTAAGTCATACTCGATAGTGGTTTCGGGTCTGCTCGCACGGCCTCATTCCATTAAACTATTAAAAGCCTATGTAAAAGAAGCTGCTCTGGTAGGTTTTGATGATGAGGCTGATGAGAGTTTAACCAAATTGCGAGAGTTATTACCGCCCCGGTCATTTAATCGATATGTAAAGGAAAATCCTGATTTCTTTGATATCGAAGATTAAAGATCGCCAGCGCCTGATGGCTAAAACCATTATCAATTCTTACTTTTGTAGACTTTATTAAATCCTATGGACAAGAAAATACCTCTTCATGAGCTTCATGTAAAATTAGGCGGAAAGATTGTACCCTTTGGTGGCTTTCTCATGCCGGTACGTTATTCCTCAGACATTGAAGAACATATGGCAGTTCGGAATAGTGTAGGTGTTTTCGATGTATCCCACATGGGTGAGTTTAAAGTAGAAGGACCTCAGGCGCTAGATTTGATTCAGCGTATCACAAGTAACGATGCCTCTAAATTAGTGGATGGTCAGGCACAATATACCTGTTTACCTAACGAACAAGGCGGCATTGTTGATGATCTGATTGTCTATAAAATTAAAGACAATGATTATTTTATCGTAGTGAACGCCTCGAATATTGAAAAGGATTTCAACTGGTTTAAAAAATTCAATTCAAACGGGGCAACACTGAAAAACATTTCAGAAAACATGTGCCTCTTCGCTGTGCAGGGACCTAAAGTAACAGGTGTTTTACAGAAACTCACAAAAACTGATTTAAGTGCTATCAAATATTATCACTTCGCGATTGGTGAATTTGCGGGTGTTCCTGATGTTATTATGAGCAATACCGGCTATACAGGTGCAGGTGGGTTCGAGATTTATGTGGATAATGCGAGTGCTGAAAAAGTATGGAACGCAATCTTTGAAGCGGGCCAATCTGAAAACATTAAACCAATTGGGTTAGGTGCACGGGATACACTCCGGCTCGAAAAAGGATTTTGCCTCTATGGAAATGATATTGATGACACTACCTCTCCTCTTGAAGCAGGCTTAGGCTGGATCACGAAATTCACTAAGGAGTTCACAAATTCTGCCAATCTTAAAAAACAAAAAGAGGCAGGCGTTGCAAAAAAATTAGTTGGATTTAAAATGATTGATAAAGGAATTCCTCGTCATGATTACCTTTTGAAAGACGTATCAGGGAATACTATTGGCAAAGTAACCTCAGGAACAATATCTCCACTGCTTGGGATTGGAATTGGATTAGGCTATGTTACGAGTGAGCACGCTGCTACTGATACGGAAATATTTGTCGATGTGAGAGGTAAAGGGTTAAAAGCAGTAGTCTCTAAACTACCTTTTGTCTAGTCTATGTCTTTTCGCTGGCTTTTATTACTTTCATTTATTACAGGTAACCTGTATTCTCAAACCGAAGAGGAATTAAGTAAACAAGGAGTACAATTAATTGATGAAGAAAAGTATGAACTTGCCTTACCTATTTTTAATAAGTTAGTAGCCCAGGATCCTGAAAACACAACGTATCGATACAATAGAGCAGTCGCATTGTTAAACCTAAAACGTTACACACAAGCTTTGGCAGACTATAAGGAACTAAGCAAAGCAATACCGATGGAAAGTGAATACCCATTTCAAGTTGCTAATATATACGATCAACTCGATAGTCTGAATCAGGCGAAGCACTTTTACACAAAAGCAATAGAACTTGAGAATGATAACTACTTCTTTTATTTCAAAAGAGGAACACTACACTTAAAGCAATCAAATTGGAATTCGGCCATTCCAGATTTTACTAAAGCACTTGAGTATAATCCCGAACACAACAATTCTCTTCACAACCGCGGAATCGCTTATTATAAAATTGGATCAAAAGAAAAAGGATGTGAAGATTGGTGCCAGGCATTATTAAAAGGAAACCCAAAATCAGCCAGTCATTTAGATCGCAATTGCAAAGTTTATCCCTCACCCTGCCTCCTTCACAAATGAAAACCATTGATGTCTGTTTAACACCTGAGTTAATTCATCTTTATTCACTGAAAGATAAAACCGTAGTGATTGTTGATATACTTCGCGCAACTTCTTGCATGGTCACAGCGTTTGCACATGGAGCCGATCGGATTGTTCCCTTCGCAAGTCAGGAAGAATGCAGACTCATGAAAACCAGAGGCTATATAACTTCTGGTGAGCGCGATGGTAAAAAAGTAGACGGTTTTGATAAGGGAAACTCGCCTTTTGAATACATGGGAACGGAGGTTACCGGAAAAAAAATTGCCTTTACTACTACCAATGGAACACAAGCAATTGAGAAATCAAAGCTGGCAAAGGAAGTCATTATGGGTAGTTTTCTAAATTTATCATCGGTAATAAAGTATTTGCTTTTCAGTCATAACAATGTACTCGTTGTGTGTGCCGGATGGAAAGGAAAAGTAAACCTGGAAGACACACTATTTGCCGGAGCCCTGGTAGAAAAACTTAAAAATCATATTGAGCCCGATTGTGATGCTCCCATGGCAGCGCAACACCTTTACAACCTTGCGAAAGGTGATATGATTGACTACCTGAAAAATTCAAGTCATGTTAAAAGATTGAATCGACTTAATATTCAGAAAGATATTGAATTCTGTCTCACGCCTGATCAATATACGGTTGTTCCGCGATTGGTTAATAATGAATTGATCTGCTAATCTTAGCCCTCACTTAAGTTTAGGATTTTGGTGATGCCTTTCTTTATCGCGAATGGTTTTCTTTTCAAAGTTTTGTTGAAAAGCTTTGGTAAGATCCACACCGGTTTGGTTAGCAAGACAAATCAATACCCAAAGTACATCTGCCATTTCATCACCTAAGTCTTTACTTTTATCCGATTCCTTTTCTGATTGCTCTCCATATCGTCTGGCCATGATACGGGCAACTTCACCTACCTCTTCCGTCAGTATTGCCATGTTAGTCATCTCATTGAAATAGCGAACTCCGTGTGATTTTATCCATTGATCAACTTGTTGCTGAGCTTCCTGAAGTGTCATGGGAAATAATTTTTTTTTACAATGCTCCTTTCTATAACGGAATATTACCATGCTTCTTCTTGGGAAGTTTGGCCGCTTTGTTTTCCAGCATTTTAAAGGCACGGATTAATTTCTCACGGGTTTGATCAGGATAAATTACTTCATCAATATAACCACGATGCGCTGCGCGGAATGGATTAGCAAATTTCCGGGTATATTCATCTACCTTTTCATTCAGTTTCGCCTCCTTATTGTCGGCTTCTGAAATTTCTTTCTTAAAAATAATTTCTGCTGCTCCCTTGGCACCCATCACGGCAATCTCGGCTGTGGGCCAGGCATAATTTAAATCGGCACCAATGTGTTTAGAGTTCATCACATCGTAAGCCCCACCATAGGCCTTTCGGGTAATTACCGTTACCCGCGGTACTGTGGCCTCTGAAAATGCGTAAAGCAATTTTGCACCATTGGTAATAATGGCATTCCACTCCTGATCTGTACCGGGCAAAAAGCCAGGTACATCTTCAAACACCAGCAAGGGAATATTAAAGCAATCGCAGAAGCGGACAAAACGTGCACCCTTTACACTGGCATCAATATCCAACACACCGGCCAACGCAGCGGGTTGATTGCCCACAATACCAATACTTCTTCCACCCAGGCGCGCAAACCCTACTACAATATTTTCAGCAAAATTTTTATGAACCTCAAAAAACGTTGTCTCATCAACTACCCCGTTGATCACATCACGAATATCGTACGGTTGATTTGGATTGGATGGAATTATTTCATTCAATGCCGGCCGTGATTCATTAGCCGGAGCGTATGGAAGCAGTGGGGTTGTGTCTTCACAATTTTGCGGAACGTAACTAAACAGTTGTTTAATCTGGTTTATGCATTCCGCTTCATTCGCACACGCAAAATGGGTTACCCCACTTTTTGTACTGTGGGTTGATGCCCCACCTAATTCTTCAGCCGTTACATTCTCATGGGTAACCGTTTTCACCACGTTAGGTCCCGTAACAAACATGAAGGATGTGTTCTCCACCATAAAAATAAAATCGGTCATGGCCGGAGAATACACTGCCCCACCTGCACAGGGCCCCATGATAGCGGAGATCTGGGGCACTACCCCGGAAGCCATTACGTTGCGATAAAAAATATCTGCATAGCCACCAAGCGATACCACACCTTCCTGAATCCGGGCGCCACCAGAATCATTGAGGCCGATCACAGGTGCACCATTCTTCATGGCGAGCTCCATAATCTTGACAATTTTTTCGGCATGTGTTTCCGATAGCGATCCGCCAAACACGGTAAAGTCCTGAGAAAAAACATACACCAATCTTCCTTGAATAGTGCCATAGCCTGTCACTACACCATCCCCCAGATAATGTTCTTTATCCAACCCAAAATCTTTACTGCGATGCATGACAAACTTTCCAAGCTCTTCAAAAGAGCCTTCATCCAAAAGCAACTGAACGCGCTCTCGGGCTGTCAACTTGCCTTTAGCATGTTGTTGATCTATACGATTTTCACCTCCGCCTAAAAGGGATTCCAGATTTTTTCTTTCGAGTTCATCAAACTTCGGTTGGAGTATTTCAGAGTTTACTTTTCGCTTTGCCATAGGGTAGATTGCTACATCCCAAATATAGGCATACTTACCACTGAAATTGTATCTTCGGGCCACCGAAAATGAGTCTCTGATGCGGGTTGCAATTATTGATATGGGCACCAATACCTTCCATTTGCTGATGGCCGAGGTTCACCTGGATGGTTTTGCAATTACCTATCGCGAAAAGGTGCCCGTAAAAATCGGTATGGGCGGAATCAACCAGGGCTATATAACAGAAGCCGGAATTGACAGAGCTCTTAATGCCATGAGATCGTTTAAAAAAACACTGCAGGAAGTTGGCATTGAAAAAGTATGGGCCTTTGGCACCAGCGCTTTACGCAATGCCCGCAATGGTGAGGAGGTTGTTAAGAAGATTGAATCTGAAACAGGCATCCAAACGCAAATCATCTCTGGTTTAAAAGAAGCGGAATATATTTATAAAGGCGCACGAGCCGCCATAAAAATGGGTCTTGAAAAATCGCTTATTATCGATATTGGTGGCGGCAGTGTGGAATTCATCATCGGGAATGAACAGGAGATATTCTGGAGTCATAGTTTTGAAATCGGAGGTCAGCGATTGTTAGAAAGATTTCAAAAACATGATCCGATCAGGAAAGATGAAATAACAAGCCTTTTCGAATTCTTTTCTTTAGAACTTCAACAACTCCAGGAAGCACTGAAAATACACAAGCCCAGGTTGTTAATCGGATCCTCGGGTACATTTGATACGCTCAGTGATATGTATTGCATGCGGCATGATATCCCCTTAAAGGACTTACCAGAAACTCCATTCAACATGGATGCATTTACCGATATGTATGATGAGTTAGTTGCAAAAGATCGGGCTGCCCGGATGCAGATACCGGGCATGATAGAAATGCGTGTCGATATGATTGTGGTAGCCTGTTGTCTGATTAAATTTCTACTTTCCATCCATACCTTTCGACAGATCAGGGTCTCATCCTATTCCTTGAAAGAAGGTGTGCTTGCCTCCATGACAGAAAAATAAAAAGGTTACCATTTGGCAACCTTCTTTTATATTTACTCCCATTATTTTACAATCCTGAAATCTGTTTGTCTTTGGGATACTTCACTTCAAACCTATAGACAACTTTTCTGGTTTCGTTCGGTTTAAGTTCCAATTCCCAGCTAAGTTTACCTGTTTGTTTGTTGTACTGCGCTCCGCCTGCATCCAACATCGCCACTTCAATTTGGGTATTTTGCGAAACGGGTACCTGATCTTCTACAATAATTTTGATAGGCTCCGATTTTGTGTTTCTGATTGAAATCTCCCAGGCATAGCTTTCCTTTTTTGTGGAGCCAATAAAGTTACGCGAGGTAAGATCTTTGAGTTTTTCACGCTTCACCACAATTCTTTTGTCGCGACCAAGCGATACGGAAAGCGTATCTTTTATATTATTGGGGTCAATAAATGACTTCCCAACAAAAGTTCCTTCAAAGAAAATATTGGCTTCGCCAGGCAGCAGATTGAATTCTTCCCAGCCAGTTGCTTTGGCAATCAGAAAAGCATCTGTATCCAGTTTGGGCGCTACTGAATAAACATAGTCCGACTTCATTTCATAACTTCGAATATCAACTACGGTAGGTTTTGCCGAAGATAAAACGGTGTAAGGCAACGAAATCTCAAATTCTGTATTTAACGAAGTCTGAACTGTTGTCACATAATCTGATAGTAAGACTGCTTCAGGAGCCTCTTCCCGGAGTTCATCTGATACTCCGGCACTACGCATGGCTGGTGCCGATGCATAAGATTTTGCTTTGCGCATCTGATCGTAAGCAATCGGATTATAAAAATCAAGGTACCATGAATACAACTCTGGCTTCTGTCCACTTTGATTCGGATTCGCAGTCGATAACTTAAGTTTTACATTCTTCCATTCTTCTCCGGTGCGCTGAAATACATTCGCCTTGTAACTCAACTGCACAGGCTTCTTAGTATCAATTGCCCTTAAATCATAAATAGCACTCCATCCGGCATTGGCAACTACATATCGAACCTGCAGGTCTGCCGAGGTGGGCATGTCGGCTGAAACGCTTATCACAATTTCGCTGGTGTTTCTTCTGTACAATTCATTCTGATCATTGATCTGAACATTCAATCGGGCAATGCGCTCATTGATTTTTTTGATTTTCTCATCTTGCTTCATGCGGGATGTTACGATATCTCCCAAACGGCTGCGATAAAAATCTGCCATCGCCCTTAGTTCGGCTACTGTCAGATTTTGGTTGGTACCCCCAATCTTTTGATTGCTTAGCAGCATCTGCTCTTCCTTATTCAAAATTTCTTTTTGACTTTGTTCCAACGCAAGTTGTCTTTGGAGCGTTTCCACAGAGTCTTTTAATGTCTTGAGTGACTTGGGAAGATTAAACTCATTCAAAAAATTTTGCTGATGGCTAATCCCCATAATAACAAAGTTGCCTTTTCCGGTTACCTGAATACTTTCAGGATCTAACTGTGACGTAAGACCTGTGACGATCAGATTGGTCTTTCCACTTTCCAGGCGGGTTTTCACTTCGCGGCTCACCTGAGCTTTGTTCAGAAACACAGTCACATCCGTTATTCGGGAGTCCACTGGTTTATCAGGCTGGCCTAAAACCATTAATGAACTAAGCGCCAGTGCAGATGATAAGAGTTGATTTTTCATGGATTTATTGAATTTTGACAATAAGATGCCGGGTAAAGTAAATTTCCACATTGCCGGGTATAATTTTTAGTAAAATCTTGAATATTGCTATCAATCGAAGACTTTTGCACATATGAACGATATTGTACTTCCATACAGTCAATTAAGCCAATTTGCTGTAGCTGTTTTTACTAAGATGGGTTGTTCCGAAAAAGAGGCTTCCCTTGCCGCAGAGGTTTTGTTAAGTGCAGACCTGCGAGGTATCGATTCGCATGGAGTTGCCCGGCTTTCGGGTTACGTTCGCCTGTGGGAATCCAAACGCATCAACAGTAAACCCAACGTCCGGGTTGTTCACGAAACCCCAAGTACGGCTGTAGTAGATGGAGATAGTGGCTTAGGATTGGTGGTAGCTCCAATAGCCATGGAGATCGCTATTGAAAAAGCAAATAAGGTTGGAACGGGATGGGTTGCTGTAAAAAACTCAAACCATTTTGGAATCGCTGGTTTCCATGCCATGATGGCTTTGAAACATGATATGATTGGGATGGCCATGACCAATGCAAGCCCTTTAGTGGCACCCACATTTTCTGTTGAACGACTTCTGGGCACAAACCCGATCTGTGTGGCTATCCCTGCCGGAGAGCAGCCACCTTTTGTAGCTGACTTTGCGACTACAACCGCTGCCAATGGTAAGCTTGAAATATTGCAACGTAAAAATCAGGACGCCCCGGAAGGTTGGATTCAAAAAAAGGATGGTAGTGGATCCACCAATCCCAATGAATTGAAAGATGGAGGCGCCTTGTTACCGCTGGGTAGCGATCGGGAACATGGAAGCCATAAAGGATTTTGCCTGGGCGCGTGGGTGGATATCTTTTCAGCTGTATTGAGTGGAGCTAATTACGGGCCATGGGTTCCTCCGTTTGTAAGTTTCCTTGCTCCACCGGCCGATCCGGTAGGTGATGGTATCGGGCACTTCTTTGGCGCCATGCGTGTAGATGCATTTCGTCCTGCGGATGAATTTAAGAAACACATGGATAATTGGATTAATCGGTTCCGATCCGCTAAAACTATTGAAGGTCAGGAGCATTTGATTATTCCCGGTGATCCGGAACGGGAAAGTGAAATAGAAAGAATTCAATCAGGAATTCCTATAAACAAAAAAGTTGTTGCTGATTTAAAACTGCTTGGAGAAAAGCTAGCTGTGAAATTCTAGAATCCGGCAGTTACTCCGGCCCGCAGAACCCATGGGCTGCTATAGGGATAATAGTCATTGGGTGAGGTAGGATTTCTGTAAGAGAAATTATATAAAGCAATTGCAAAAAAACCTGCCCTCCGGCCAATGGGTTGAAAGAATCCACCACCCGCCATAAAGCTGTTGTAACTTCTTCGAAACGATTCTCCTGAATAAGTTATATACTCATAATTTAAATGCTCATACTCTGCGTGCAGGAATAGTGGGCCATATAATTGAAACCTTAGGAATGGACTTATTCCGTAATCATTGGTTGAAATATTTGGGGTAACATATTTATAATTTGTATACCGATAAATAAAATTTAAGCCTGTAGCAAGTCGCTGGTTTACCCGATATCCTACAATGGGTGAAACTGAAATAAAGTCATAGTTACTACCAAAGCTTAGCCCGAAACCTCCACCCACAAATACCTTATCCTTAAAGGAGGGTTTTTCCTGCAGCTGTTCATCGCCCCATTGAGCGAAAACTGTTCCCGATGTAAAAAGAACCAATATGGTAACGAGATTTTTCAAAACCTTATTCTTCCTGAATGATAAAAATGTCTTCCTTCTCTTTCTTCATCAAATATTTTTCACGCGCAAATTTCTCGAGCAACTCTTTATTGGTCATCAATTCTTTGCGATCCTTTTCAACTTCGGCAATCTTCTCCTGATAGAATTCTTTTTCATTCTCGAGGGTACGTATCTTATTTGTCATCTTAAATCGTGAAATCAAATCGTTGGAATCCAGCAACAGCATCCAAACAAAAAAACAAAGGCCAGTTATTACGTAAAAATTCTTAAAGGCAGGCGGGAGTTTTTTGAGCATACAGATTAAAAAATGGTTCTACGAAGATAGAAATTAAAACCTGTATATAGCAAATCAGGCCTTACGGCCTGATTTGAATTTTATGATTTAAGAAGTTTCCATTCCTGCGCAAAGGCAACGTCATGGGTATTTTTGTGGAAAGCAGTGAGCTTCATGGTGTTTTTACCCTTCAACTGCAATCGTACATCATACTCTTTTGAAGTAACCGGATCAACATACGTTCCTTTGCAGATATTAAAGAATCCCACTTTCAGGTTTTCCACCACTCTCGTACCAAGGATTGAGTTGTTAAGACTATCCGCCCAAACTACCGAACCCTGAAATACGGAGTCTACATCATACATCAGGATGCGAATGTTGAGATGTTCGTTAAACCAAACCCCCACAATACTATGCTCAAAATCAGCACCCGAAAATTGTTCCCTGATGAGAAAGAGGATCAATCCTCCAACAACAATCAAAATCAGAACAAGAGAAACCGTCATCATATTTACTTCCATATACAAGAGATACTTCGCTTAATCGAGTATCTCTCTGCTACTATTGACAAAAATCAAACAGGTTTTGAGATTCGGGGTCGGTTGAGGTAAAAAGTTGATTTTTAGACTAAAATAGGCCTTTATGGGAATTATGGTGAACCTTCATTCGCATAAATTAAATCAATTCGGGATCAAAATTCCCAAAATTGGAAACAAAAAAGGCCAGAATTTGCTTCTGGCCTTAACTTAATAAATCTCTGTTTTAAAACTTCTTGCCTGGGAAATAGGCTGTCTCACCCAATTCCTCTTCGATTCGAAGTAACTGATTATACTTTGCCATCCGGTCGGAGCGAGACGCTGAACCGGTCTTGATTTGTCCTGTGTTAAGTGCTACTGCCAAATCAGCTATTGTGCTGTCTTCGGTTTCTCCGGAACGGTGCGACATAATGCTCTTATAACTATTTCGCTTGGCCAGGTTAACGGCATTGATCGTTTCAGTAAGCGAACCAATTTGATTTACCTTCACTAAAATTGCGTTAGCCACACCTTTGTCAATTCCTTTCTGCAAGAAGTCTACATTAGTTACAAACAAATCGTCACCTACCAATTGCACCTTGTCGCCAATGTTGTCTGTCAACGTTTTCCAACCTGCCCAGTCTTCTTCGGCCATACCATCTTCCAATGAAATGATCGGATATTTTTTCGCCCAGTTGGTCCAGTATTCCGCCATCTCCTGTGGCTTCAGTTTCTTACCCGAAGATTTTTTGAAGTGATACAATTTTGTTTTTGGATCATAAAATTCAGATGCAGCCGGATCAAGAGCTATAAAAATATCGGACCCCGGTTTGTATCCGGCACGCTCAATAGCCTTTAATACAATTTCAATAGCTTCTTCATTGGATTTAATATTCGGAGCAAACCCACCTTCGTCACCTACGTTGGTAGATAAACCTTGATCGTGCAAAACTTTTTTCAACGTATGAAAAACTTCAGCGCCCATTTGCAAGGCCTCCGAAAAAGTATCAGCACCTACTGGCATCACCATAAACTCCTGAAAGTCGATAGAGTTATCCGCATGACTTCCACCATTTAAAATATTCATCATCGGCACCGGCAACGTGTTGGCGTTAACCCCACCAATGTACCGATACAACGACTGGCCTGCCTCCATCGCAGCAGCTTTTGCTACAGCCAAGGAAGTTCCAAGAATTGCATTGGCCCCAAGCTTTCCTTTATTGGGCGTACCATCCAGTTCAATCATTATCTTATCAACAAGATTTTGATCGAAAACAGAAATTCCAACTACCTCAGAGGCGATCTTGGTGTTAACATTATCAACCGCCTTAAGAACACCCTTACCCATATATTTTTTCTTATCACCATCACGAAGTTCTACAGCCTCGTGTGTTCCGGTGGAAGCACCCGAAGGAACTGCTGCGCGTCCAAAGGCACCACTCTCGGTTACTACATCTACTTCAACGGTGGGATTGCCACGACTATCAAGGATTTGTCTGGCGTAAACTCCTTCAATTAAACTCATAAGTATTTTGGATTTTAGTGTATAGTAGAACTCTTAATTAACTGCAACTTCTTCTTTAACCATTTGAACAAATTGGTCAAACAAATATCTTGAATCATGCGGTCCGGGCGATGCTTCGGGATGGTACTGAACAGAAAATGCTTTCTTATTCTTCAACCGGATTCCCATAATCGTATTGTCATTCAGATGAAGATGGGTAATTTCTACTTCCGGATTATTCTCAAGACCCTTTTCACTCACAGCAAAGCCATGGTTCTGTGAAGTTATCTCACCCAATCCAGAGATAAGATTTTTAACCGGATGATTCAGCCCGCGATGACCATGATGCATTTTATAGGTAGTAAGCCCGCATGCCAAAGCCAGGAGTTGGTGCCCCAGGCAAATCCCAAAAAGCGGTTTATCCGAAGCCAGAATTTCTTTTACTGTGTTAATAGCATAATCCATAACTGACGGATCGCCAGGTCCGTTGGATATAAAATAGCCATGCGGTTCCCATTTATCCATTTCATCAAAGGCAGTCTTAGCCGGAAACACCTGAATGTAACAATCACGGGCTGCGAGGCTTTTAAGAATGTTGGTTTTAATACCTACATCCAGTGCAGCAATTTTTATTGATGCTTTTGGATTGCCAAAAAAGTAAGGGCTTTTAGTACTCACTTTAGAGGATAACTCGAGGCCATCCATGGAAGGAACTTTCTTAAGCTCTTCCTTCATCTGATCTGGTGTCAACTCGGAAGAGATCAATGCATTCATGGCACCTTTACTACGAATATAACGTACCAGCATACGCGTGTCGAGATCTGCAATACCAACAACACCATGCCGCTCTAAATAAGCCTGTAAGCTTTCCTGAGCTGTTTTACGGCTAAATTCCGTTGAGAATTCGTTGACAACAATTCCACTGATTTTGGGAGATCCAGATTCTTGCTCAGCCTCAAGTGTACCATAGTTGCCGATATGAGCAGTTGTATTCACAATGATTTGACCGTAATAGGATGGATCTGTATAGATTTCCTGGTAGCCCGTCATGCCTGTGTTGAAACAGATTTCACCGCCCGAGGTACCTCGCTTTCCAACAGCTTTTCCTTCCATTAAAAAACCGTCAGCGAGAAGAAGATATGCCTTAGTACTCAATGCAATTATATTATTAGGTTAACAAAAATACTGTCTAACGAATGCTTACACGCTATTTCCAAAGTTAAAATTTAAACAACCGATTTCGAAGGTATTTTAGGACAATAAAAAAGGGATTGAACTTTTGTTCAATCCCTTTATATTAATCCTTGTCTTCACTTATTCCTTCTTTTTAGCGGCCTTTTTGGCTGCTTTCTTTGGCTTTTCTTCAGTTTCTGGTGTCACTGCAGTCTCACTGGTCACTTCAGCAGTCGTTTCGCCTTCAGCTTTCTTGCTCTTACGGCCTCTGCGTGTTTTGGCTTTCTTCTCTGCACCATCTTTCTTGTAGATGTCATTAAAGTCAACCAACTCCATCAGGCACATTTCAGCAGCATCGCCCAAACGTACATCACCAAATTTGATAATGCGAGTGTAGCCACCTGGACGTTCGGCTGTACGACCTGCAACTTCACCAAACAAAGCGGTTACCGACTCCTTATTTTGAAGGTAGGCCATTACCGTTCTGCGGGAATGAGTTGTATTGTCTTTCGCCTTTGTGATCAAAGGTTCAACGTACTTCTTCAAAGCCTTTGCTTTCGCCACCGTGGTGGTTATCCGCTTATGCAGAATCAGCGAAGAAGCCATATTAGAAAGAAGCGCATGACGATGAGCTGACTTTCTACCCAGGTGATTGATTTTTTTACCGTGTCTCATGATTTAATCTTCATCGAGTTTATACTTAGCGAGGTCCATACCAAAGGTAAGGCTCTTCTCGGCTACCAATTGTTCTAATTCAGCCAATGATTTCTTTCCGAAATTTCTGAACTTCATCATATCTGAGATGTCTAATTGCACCAGGTCTCCCAATGATTTTACATCAGCAGCCTTTAAGCAGTTATACGCTCTAACAGAAAGATCCAGGTCATGAAGTTGAGTCTTGAGAAGTTTGCGCATATGCAACATCTCTTCATCTACCTGTTCAACTTCGCTGTCCTTTCCAGTTTCAAGTTCAATAGACTTATCTGAGAATAGTCTGAAGTGTTGAATCAAAATGAAAGCAGCACCTTCCAACGCTTTTTCAGGATGGATAGAGCCATCTGTTTCAATATCAATCAACAATTTTTCGTAGTCAGTCTTTTGTTCAACACGTGTGTTTTCAACACTGTATTTCACATTTTTCACAGGCGTAAAAATGGCATCGATCGGAATAAATCCAAATACCTGCTCATTAGGCTTGTTCTCTTCTGCTGGCAAGTAGCCTCTTCCTTTTTCAATCGTAAGTTCGATTTCGATTTGGGAAGCTTCATCCAGATTACAGATCACATGATCCGCATTCAGAATCTCAAAAGAAGACGTAAACTTGGCAATATCACCTGCCTTAAATTGCTTTTGCTTTTTAATGGTTACAACAATCTTGTTGTCAAAATTGTCAGAAGACTTCTTAAAGCGAACTTGTTTCAAATTAAGAATGATCTCAGCGACATCCTCCACTACTCCTTCGATAGAAGAAAATTCATGCAATACACCTGGAATTTTAATTCCCGTAATCGCATATCCTTCCAGAGAAGACAAAAGAATTCTTCTCAATGCGTTGCCGATCGTTACTCCATATCCTTTCTCTAAAGGTTTGAACGTAAAGAGGCCATGGAAATCATCTGACTTCTCCATCACCACCTTCTCCGGCATTTGAAATGCTAATATTGACATATCGGTTAAATTAAATTTAAGAATTACTTCGAGTACAATTCAACGATCAACTGCTCGTTGATATTTTCTGGAATATCCTGACGCATCGGCAAGTTTATAAGCTTGCCTTCCATCTCACTTCCATCCCACTCAAGCCAATTATACTTCTTCGCACTTTGCACAGACAATGAGTAGGTAATAGCTTCTAATGACTTAGACTTTTCGCGTACCGCTACCACATCGCCTGGGCGCAAACTCACCGATGGAATGTTAACCACTTCACCATTCACGGTTATGTGTTTATGCACCACTAATTGGCGGGCAGCTCTGCGTGTTGGGGCAACGCCCAAACGATAAACAGTATTATCAAGACGTGACTCCAGCATCTGTAACAATACTTCACCGGTTACACCCTTCTTGCGAGAAGCCTTATCGAAGATGTTCTCAAACTGACGCTCAAGAATACCATAAATGTATTTTGCCTTTTGCTTCTCAGCTAGCTGCACTGCATATTCAGATTGCTTACGTTTCTTTCCTTTGCCGTGTTGGCCAGGAGGATAGTTCTTCTTCTGAAGTGCCTTGCTCTCGCCAAGAATCGGCTCGTTGAACCTTCTGGAGATTCTCGCTTTGGGGCCCGTGTATCTTGCCATGACTTATTCTTTGTCTTTAATATTAAACTCTTCTTTTCTTAGGAGGACGACATCCGTTGTGTGGCATCGGTGTCATGTCCTTGATAATCATCACTTCAATGCCAGAAGCTTGAATGCTGCGAATAGCAGATTCTCTGCCGGCACCGGGGCCTACTACAAATACTTCTACTTTACGAAGACCCAATTCAAAGGCTTTAGTCGCACACTCTTGTGCCGCTACCTGAGCTGCATAGGGTGTATTCTTTTTAGAGCCCTTGAAGCCCATCTTTCCGGCAGAAGCCCACGATACCACCTGACCCGTTGTGTTGGTCATAGAGATAATAATGTTATTGAACGTAGCACGGATGTGGGCATGGCCGATAGCCTCCACATTTACTACGCGCTTCTTGCTTTTATCTTTCTTCTTTTCAACGGGTGCTGCCATATAGAAAAGTTTATTTGCTTTTAGTTATTAACCTTTAGTTGCTTTCTTCTTATTCGCTACCGTCTTGCGTTTTCCTTTCCGCGTGCGGGCATTGTTCTTAGTTGTTTGACCACGCACAGGCAAGCCTTTGCGATGACGAAGACCACGGTAGCATCCAATGTCCATCAAGCGCTTTACGCTCAACTGTACTTCAGATTTCAGTGCACCTTCAATCTTAAATTGCTCAGAAATAGCGGCACGAATAGCATTCGATTCTTCATCGTTCCATTCTTTGGCTTTCTTATCCCAGTTTACACCTACTTGCGTAAGTATGTTCTGAGCTGATTTACGGCCAATACCATAAATGTACGTGAGGGCTACTTCACCTCTCTTGTTATCGGGAATATCAACACCAGCAATACGTGCCATAATTATCCTTGTCTTTGTTTATACCGTGGATTCTTCTTGTTAATAACAAACAACTTGCCCTTGCGCCTGATGATCTTGCAATCGGCACTTCGCTTTTTAATAGATGCTCTGACTTTCATAGTCTATTTATATCTAAATGTTATCCTTCCCTTTGTCAAATCGTAAGGCGACATTTCCAGCCTTACCTTATCACCTGGCAATATGCGGATGTAGTGCATCCTCATTTTACCTGAAATATGTGACAGTACCTCGTGACCATTCTCCAATTGCACCCTAAACATGGCATTGGATAATGCTTCGAGAATCGTACCGTCTTGCTCTATCGACTTTTGTTTCGCCACTTATACGAATAGTTTTGTTCTATATACTCGTGAGTCGTTAAAACCTCTGTTCTGTCCTTGTGTATCGCTACCGTATGCTCAAAGTGAGCTGAAGGTTTGCGATCAGATGTGCGGATTGTCCACCCATCTTTTTCCTGGACTACATTTTTTGTTCCCAGGTTAATCATCGGCTCGATGGCGAACACCATTCCGGGTGTCAACTTCACGCCTTTCCCTCTTTTCCCATAATTGGGAACCTCCGGATCTTCATGAAGGTCTTTACCTACTCCATGGCCAACCAATTCTCTCACCACACCATACCCGAATTGCTCAACATGACTTTGTATCGCAAAACTTAAATCTCCCATTCGGTTACCGGCTTTCGCCTGATCAATCCCGATCCAGAGAGATTCATAGGTTCGTTCGAGAAGTTTTAACACATCTTCTCCTACTTTCTCCAACGGATACGTGTAGGCGGAGTCGCTATGGAAACCTTTCAACTTCACACCACAATCAACCGTGACTACATCCGTCTCTTTCAGTTCATAGTCACCCGGAAACCCGTGTACTACCACCTCATTAACGGAGATACACAAGGCTGCCGGAAATCCGTGATAATTTTTAAAAGAAGGCGAACCTCCATGATCACGAATGAATTCCTCGGCAATCTTATCCAGTTCCTTAGTTTTCACTCCCGGTTTTACCCGTTTTGCTACTTCGCCATGCGCCTTTCCTAAGACCTGCGCACTTTCTCTAATTAACTGAATCTCCTCGTCCGTCTTGTAGTGAATCATTCAACCTCAAGCCGCAGCAAACTGAGAACGTCCTTTTACTCTACCTGATTTCATCATCCCTTCATAATGCCGCATCAGCAAGTAACTCTCAATTTGCTGGAGTGTGTCTAACACAACACCTACCAGAATTAAAAGAGAAGTACCGCCATAGAATTGAGCAAAATTCTGTGTGATTCCAGCCTTCACTGCAAACGCAGGGAGAATGGCAACCGCAGCAAGGAAGATGGCACCCGGTAATGTAATCTTTGATAAAATACTATCTATAAACTCGGCAGTTTGTTTGCCTGGCTTAATGCCTGGAACAAAACCCCCATTTCTTTTCAGGTTATCAGCAATATCATTCGATGGCACCGTAATAGCCGTATAGAAAAATGTAAAAATCAAAATCAGAATGGCGAACAGTAAATTGTATTGCCATGAAGTAAAGTCGGCAAACGTAGAACCTACATAGGCACCCAAATCACTGTCCTGCCAGATTTGTGCCACCAGCGGAGGAATAAACATTAATGCCTGTGCAAAAATGATGGGCATTACACCCGCTGAGTTCAATTTCAATGGAATGAAATCGCGCTTACCACCATACAACTTATTACCCACAACCTGCTTGGCATATTGAACCGGAATTCTACGGGTAGCTTGTGTCAATGCAATAACACCAACCACTACAAAGAACAAGGCAAGAACCTCGATGATGAAGAGCAACATGCCGTTCATACCTTTGGCATCAATTTCCTGATAGATAGCTGCCGGGAAACGGGATACAATACCAATCATAATCAGCATACTTATACCGTTGCCGATACCTTTATCTGTAATACGTTCCCCTAACCACATACAAAACATGGTTCCGGCAATCAAAATGATTATAGACGATACCGTGAAGAACATACCCGGATTTAAAAGAGCTTCAGCATTGACTGTAGCCCGGATATAACCGTACGACTGCGCTGCAGTAATAATTATTGTTAAGATTCGTGTAAACTGATTTAACTTTTTGCGTCCACTATCACCTTCCTTTTGAAGTTTAGTGAAATGAGGAACTGCAACCGTCAATAACTGCACAACGATTGAGGCAGAAATATAAGGCATGATACCTAATGCAAAAATGGAAGCCCGGCTGAACGAACCTCCCAGGAATGTATTAAGAAGATCAAAAATACCGCCTTGATTTCCGGATAGCAGGTTAGGATCAACTCCTGGTAAAACGATGTAAGAACCTAAACGGAAAATGATCAGGAATCCTATCGTATTCAGAATCCTTACCCGAAGGTCTTCAATCGAAAATATGTTCTTTATGGTTGTAAAGAAACGCTTCATTTTTTCACGGTTGTGGCGGTTCCGCCTACGTTTTCAATAGCTTTTGTTGCTGTGGTTGAGAAAGCATGTGCTTCTACACTTACTTTCGATTTCAACTCACCTCTTCCTAAAATCTTCACACTATCCTTCTTTCCAACAATACCATTTTCAACCATCAATTGAAGGGTGATAGCCGAAGCTTTGGTTTTGGTAGCCAATTCTTCAAGTGCATCTAAATTGATTGCTTTAAAGTATATCTTATCGTTGTTCTTAAATCCAAACTTAGGAATGCGTCTCTGCAACGGCATCTGACCACCTTCGAAACCAAATTTCTTATGATAGCCCGAGCGCGACTGAGCACCTTTGTGACCACGGCCAGCGGTGCTACCACCAGAACCTTGTCCTCTTCCGAGTCTCTTGTTTGTTTTAACCGATCCTTCGGCCGGCTTAAGTGTGTGAAGTTTCATCTTATAATTCGGTTACGCTCACCAAATGCTTTACTTTTTTTACCATTCCCTGTATCTGTGGCGTGTATTCCACTTCAACCGAACGGTGTACTTTTCCTAATCCCAATGATTGAATAGTTCTCAATTGAGTTTCAGGCCTCTTAATCGTGCTGCGGGTTTGAGTAATTCTAACTTTTGCCATAACTCTTATCCGTTAAATACTTTTGACAATGAGACTCCGCGGTTGCGCGCAATGGTCTGAGGATCGCGCATGGTTGTCAACGCCTTGAAAGTTGCCTTCACCACGTTGTGTGGGTTAGAAGATCCTTTCGACTTTGCCAATACATTGTGCACACCAGCACTTTCCAATACAGCACGCATCGCACCACCGGCAATAACACCCGTACCTGGAGAAGCCGGCTTTAACAATACAAACCCACCTCCAAATTTTCCTAGTGATTCATGCGGCACAGTTCCTTTGATAATCGGAACCTTCACCAGATGTTTCTTAGCATCATCAATACCTTTGGTGATTGCATCGGTTACTTCATTGGCTTTTCCAAGACCATAACCCACTACCCCATTACCATCTCCCACCACCACAATGGCAGCGAAACTAAATCTTCTACCACCTTTCACCACTTTGGCTACACGCTGGATGGCAACCACCTTTTCTTTCAGGTCGATTTCACTTGCCTTTACTGTGCTGACGTTACTTTGTGTCATGCTCTTTTAGAATTTTAATCCACCTTCTCTGGCACCTTCAGCCAAAGCTTTGATATTACCATGATAGAGATAACCGTTGCGGTCAAATACTATTTCTTTAATGCCACTGGCGACTGCCTTCTCAGCTACTTTCTTTCCTACACTCTTTGAGATAGTCAAATTCACGCCACCTTTTTTATCCAACTCCACAGAGGAAGAAGAGGTAAGTGTATGTCCACTGGCATCATCTATGATTTGAGCATAGATAACTTTATTGCTACGGAACACTGACAGACGAGGTCTGGCAGAAGTGCCTTCCAACGATTTGCGGATTCCCTTTTTAATCCTGAGTCTTCTGTCTTTAATGTTTGCCATGATACTTATTATTTAGCAGCTGCTTTACCAGCTTTTCTACGTACATACTCACCCACGAAGCGAATACCTTTTCCTTTGTAAGGCTCAACACTGCGCAACGACTTGATTTTGGCAGCAACCTGACCTAACAATTGCTTATCAATACCTTCCAAAATGATCGTTGGATTCTGTCCTTTCTCCTGAATAGCCTGTACTTTCAATTCGGAAGGGATACCTACAATTACACTATGTGAATATCCTAAACTAAGATCCAACACATTGCCTTGAGCGGTTGCTTTATAACCAACACCAATCAATTCCAACTGCGCCTTGTATCCATTGCTTACGCCTTCAACCATATTGTTGATGAGTGAGCGATAAAGACCATGCATTGCCTTGTGTCTTTTTTGTTCTGTAGGGCGATGCACTACAATATTTCCGTCTTCAATAGCTACTTTGAAATCGGAATCAATTTTTTGCTTCAATTCTCCTTTCGGACCTTTTACAGTAACCTGATGATCAGCTTCTGAAAAAGTGAATGTTACACCTTTGGGAAGAGCGATGGGTAATCTACCTATTCGTGACATAGTCTGATGCGTTTAATAGATATAACATAAAACCTCACCGCCTACATTGAGGGCTTTTGCCTCTTTGTCTGTAATCACACCTTTCGAAGTAGAAAGAATTGCGATACCCAACCCGTTCAATACTTTGGGAAGACTATCAGCAGGTTTATACTGACGTAAACCAGGCGTGCTTACGCGGTGTAATTTTGTGATTGCCGACTCCCTTGTTTCAGGGTTGTATTTCAAGGCAATCTTGATGTTCCCTTGCTTATTCGAGGTGTCCTCAAACTTGTAGTTTAGGATGTACCCTTTGTCGAATAGAACCTTTGTTACTTCCTTCTTAATGTTGGAAGCAGGAACCTCTACCACGCGGTGGCGAGCCTTGATGGCGTTGCGCAACCGGGTTAAATAATCTGCTATCGGATCAGTTGTTTTCATTGTGCTTATTTAAAAACAAACCCGTTTTTTCGAACGGGCTGCAAAGATATATAACAATTTCTGTTATTCAAACTGTTATCTGGTTTCGGTTTAGCCTGTTTTAGAGGGTGCCCCGACCTGGATACTCAGCAACCTAATATGTATTAAAAGCCTTCTACCAGCTTGCCTTGGTTAATCCAGGGATTTTACCATCACTTGCCATTTGGCGGAACTGGTTACGGCACAGACCAAACTTGCTCATGTAGCCTCTTGGGCGACCTGTAAGTTTGCAGCGACTGCGCAAACGCACAGCTGATGAACTTCTTGGAAGTTTATCCAATCCAGCCCAATCGCCAGCTTCTTTCAAAGCTTTGCGTTTTGAAGCATAGATCGCTACCAGTCTCTCCTTTTTCTTGTCTCTTGCGATGATTGCTAATTTTGCCATCGATCAATTAATTTTTAGTTACAAAGGGCATCCCTAACGCTTTCAGCAACTCATAGCTTTCTTCATCAGAAGCCGCGCTGGTCACGAACGTAATGTCCATTCCGTTAATCTTATTTACTTTATCAATAGAGATTTCAGGGAAAATGATCTGCTCTTTTACGCCAAGCGTATAATTACCACGACCATCAAAACCCTTATCACTTACACCTTTGAAATCGCGCACGCGAGGAAGCGCTACGTTCATCAAACGATCCATGAATTCGAACATCCGATCTCCACGCAGGGTAACCTTTACACCAATCGCCTGATCGTTACGAAGTTTGAAGTTTGAGATATCTTTCTTCGAACGTGTAGCTACTGCCTTTTGACCTGTGATAGTTGAAATCTCTTCCAACCCAACGTCAATAAGTTTCTTGTCTGCTACCGCTGCACCAATACCTTTGTTGATGCAAATTTTTTCGATTTTAGGTACCTGCATTACCGACTTGTACTGAAACTTTGCTTTCAGGCCGGGAACGATTTCCTTGAGGTACTTTTCTTTTAGTCTTGGAGTTGCCATTACTTAATTAATTCTCCTGTTTTCTTAGAATAACGCTTTAGCTTTCCTTTCTCATCAAGCTTTCTGCCTGTGCGAGTAGGCTTACCAGTTGATGGTTCAATCAACATCAGGTTGCTGATATGAATTGTACCTTCCATTTTCTTGATTCCACCTTCGGGCTTACCTGCAGAAGGCTTCTGGTGTTTTGTCACCATATTTATTCCCTCCACGATAGCGCGGTTCTTTTCGGTCAAAACTTCGAGGACCTTGCCTTCTTTGTCCTTGTCATCGCCAGCCAATACCAAAACCAGGTCGCCTTTGCGAATGTGTAGTTTGGGCTGCTTGTTAAACTTTCTTTCCATAACTTATAATACTTCGGGTGCTAACGACACAATTTTCATGAACTGCTTCTCTCTTAATTCCCGAGCTACGGGGCCGAAAATACGAGTTCCACGGGGCTCATCCTGTGCATTTAATAACACAGCTGCATTATCTTCAAAGCGAATGTAAGAACCATCCTTTCTTCTGATTTCCTTTTTAGTACGGACAATCACAGCTTTGGAAACAGTGCCCTTCTTTATCTGGCTTGTTGGGATTGCTGATTTAACAGACACAACTATCATGTCTCCTACGCTGGCTGATGCTCTTCTCGTACCACCCAATACGTGCACGCAAAGAACTTCTTTTGCGCCACTGTTATCTGCTACGGTAAGCCTGCTTTCTGTTTGTATCATGGTTACTTCGCTTTTTCAATAATTTCAACCAATCTCCATCTCTTATTCTTGCTCAAAGGGCGGGTTTCTGAAATACGTACTGTATCTCCGATGCCAGCTTCATTCTTTTCATCATGGGCCATGAACTTGGTTGTCTTGTTCATGAACTTACCATAGATAGGATGCTTTACCTTGCGGTCGATGGCAATAGTGATTGACTTCGTCATCTTATTGCTCACCACTTTTCCTATTCTTTCCTTTCGTAGGTTTCTTTCCGTCTCCATGAGAAATTACTTTTGAGTTTCTTTTCCTTTCAGTTCTGTCTTTAAGCGGGCAATGAGTCTGCGGGTTTCCTTAATTCTCATTGGATTTTCGATAGCCGATACCTGATGTGCAAATTTTAACTTGCGCAAGGCCTCCTGTTCGCTGCCGATCTTTTCATTAAGTTCTACCAGGGTCAATCCCTTAATTTCTGCGTTTTTCATTTTGCTGCTTGTTCTACGTAATCTCTTCTTACCGTGAAGCGGGTTTTAATCGGAAGCTTGCCATCGGCAAGTGCCAAAGCTTCTTTTGCAGTAGCCATGGTAACCCCGCCAGCTTCAAACAAAATAGTTCCTGGCTTAATTACAGCTACCCAATATTCAGGTGCACCTTTTCCTTTACCCATCCGCACTTCAGCAGGTTTGCGGGTAATCGGCTTGTCAGGAAAAATCCTAATCCAAACCTGACCTTCACGCTTCATGGCACGGGTAACGGCAACACGAGCTGCTTCTAACTGACGGGCTGTAATCCAACCTGGCTCGAGAGCCTTTAATGCGAAAGATCCAAAAGCAATAGAATGACCACGTGTGGCCGATCCCTTCACTTTTCCCTTCTGCATTTTTCTGAATTTCGTCCGCTTAGGCTGTAACATGATTTACTGCTTTTATCTGTCCTGAAATTATTTTCTTCCTTTTCTTTCTCCGCCTCTATCGCCACCACGCTCACTTCTTCCACCACGCTCATTGCGATCGCCACCACCTCTTCTTCTATCGCCACCACCGGGCTGGCCACCTTGCTTGTTCTCTCCGGTTGTGTTACTTACCATTCCTATGTTCGGTGATAAGTCACGTTTACCATATACTTCACCCTTGAAGATCCACACTTTGATACCAATTTTTCCATACACAGTTTGTGCTTCTGAGATGGCATAATCGATGTCAGCACGCAATGTGTGAAGAGGTATCCTTCCTTCCTTATATTGTTCGGTACGAGCCATATCGGCACCTGCCAAACGACCTGATAATTTCACCTTTATACCTTCTGCACCAACACGCATGGTAGAGGCAATTGCTTGCTTCATCGCTCTGCGATAAGAAATTCTAGCTTCCAACTGTTGTGCGATAGATTCACCTACTAATCGGGCATCCAACTCGGGGCGCTTAATTTCGTAGATATTGATGTTAACATCCTTATTCGTGAGTTTTTTTAACTCCTCTTTTATCTTATCAACTTCATTTCCACCCTTACCAATCACAACACCTGGACGGGCTGTATGAATAGTCAAAGTAATTCTTTTCAAGGTGCGCTCAATTACCACTTTCGCAATTCCACCTTTTTGAATACGGGCATCAACATACTTTCTGATTTTCTGGTCTTCAACCAGTTTGTCAGCAAAGGATTTTCCACCAAACCAGCTGGAATCCCATCCGCGTACGATGCCTAATCTGAAGCCTACCGGGTTAATCTTCTGTCCCATTATTCTTTCGTTTCTTTTTCTTTTGTTTCTGACTTGGCCACAACAGCCTTTGCAGGCATGCGATCTACAGTTAAGGTTACATGGTTGGATCTCTTTCTCACACGGTGAGCGCGTCCTTGCGGAGCAGGTCTCAAGCGTTTCAAAATCCGACCACCATCAACAAAAACTTCCTTTACAAAAAGGTCTGCCTCTTCCAACTTCACATCACTATTTTTTGCTTCCCAACTGCTGATAGCAGAAAGAAGTAACTTTTCCATTTTAGCTGACGCATGTTGAGCTTCGTACTTAAGGATATTCAATGCCTTGCTCACCCGCTCGCCACGAATCAAATCAGCAACTAACCGCATCTTGCGTGGAGAAGTAGGAACATTTTTAAGGTATGAAGTAGCAGCACCTTTTTTGGCCGCTTCTTTTACCGCCTCAATCTTCTCTCTCTTTACTACTGACCTCTTTTTCTTCTTTACTGTTTCCATGTTCAGGAATCTTAAAAATTATTGCCTGATATATTAGGCCTTGTTGTTTCCGGAGTGACCTTTAAAGGTGCGCGTAGGAGCAAATTCTCCCAACTTATGCCCCACCATATTTTCCGTTACATACACGGGTATAAACTTGTTGCCATTATGCACAGCAAACGTATGACCGATGCAATCCGGAGTGATGGTAGATCTGCGTGACCATGTTTTGATCACCGATTTTTTTCCTGCCTGCTCCATAACCTGCACTTTCTTGGCAAGTCGCGCATCTAAATAAGGACCTTTCTTTACTGACCTTCCCATAATTATTTTTTCCTTCTAGCAATGATTAAACCATCAGAATACTTCTTGGGGTGACGGGTTTTCTTACCCTTCGACAACAAGCCCTTGCGGGATCTTGGATGACCTCCTGAAGCACGACCTTCACCACCACCCATCGGGTGATCTACCGGGTTCATAGCAACAGCACGCGTGCGAGGACGAACTCCTCTCCAGCGACTGCGGCCAGCCTTACCAACACTTTCGTTCATATGCTCAGCATTGGAAACTGCACCCACCGTAGCCAGACAGTTAACTAATACGTTGCGTAATTCACCAGAAGGTGTCTTCAATGTTGCATATACAGATTCACGAGCAACTAACTGCACAAATGTGCCAGCGCTGCGAGCCATGGAAGCTCCACGGCCTGGCTTTACTTCCACATTGTGAATGATAGTACCAATCGGGATCTTAGAAAGAGGAAGTGCATTGCCTACTTCTGGAGCAATATTGTCTCCGGAAATAACCGTTTGACCTACTTTGATTCCCTGAGGAGCAATGATATAAGACTTGAAACCATCCGCATAATATAACTTCGCGATGCGCGCAGTTCTTGCAGGATCATATTCAATTGATTTCACCACAGCAGGAATTCCAAACCGATCGCGTTTGAAATCGATCAAACGAACTTTCTGCTTGTGTCCACCACCGATGTAACGCATGGTCATGCGACCCACATTATTTCTACCACCTGTTTTCTTGAGGGTAGTAACCAGTGATTTTTCTGGTTTGCTCTCCGTAATATCCGAAAAGCCCGGAGACAACCTGTGACGGGTTCCTGCAGTTATCGGTCTAAGTTTTTTCAACGCCATCGCTTAATAATTATACGTTGCTATAAAAATCAATTACTTCACCTGAAGCCAATGTAACTATGGCTTTTTTGTAACTAGGCTTGCGGCCAGACAATACACCCGCTTTGGTAAATCTCGATTTGAATTTACCCAACACGTTGATCGTATTTACCCGCTCCACATTTACGCCATACATTTTCTCTACTGCATTCTTGATCTCCACCTTATTGGCTTCGGCATCCACGATAAAACCGTATTTGCCTTTTTCATTCAGGGAAGAAACTTTCTCAGTAACCAGGGGTTGTTTTAAGATGCTCATTGGTTTACTGTTTATTTAAAATGTTATCAATCTTGGTTAAGGAGCTCTCAACAAAAATCAACTGTTCCGCATTCATCACATCATAAGTATTGATCTGATCGGCCGTTACAATTTTAGAGTTTTGAAGATTTCTTCCTGAGAGAACGATGTTCTTGTTGGTAGCATCGGGAAGAACAAGGAGAGTTTTTTTATCCTGAAAAGAAAGTGATTTAAGCAGGCTTACATATTGCTTGGTTTTGGCTGCTTCGAAATTGAAATCCTCGACCACGGCAATCATGTTATCCTTTGCCTTATAAGTAAGGGCTGATTTACGTGCAAGATCTTTTACTTTCTTATTCAACTTGAATGAGTAATCGCGGGGAGTAGGTCCAAACACGCGACCACCACCTTTGAACTGAGGATTCTTGATGTTACCCGCACGGGCTCCACCAGTTCCTTTTTGTTTCTTTAGCTTCTTTGAAGATCCAGAAATCTCATTACGCTGCTTAGACTTATGCGTGCCTTGGCGCTGGTTGGCCAGAAAACTTTTTACATCTAACCAAACAGCATGATCGTTAGGCTCAATACCAAAAACATCACTTGCCAGACTTACTTTGCGGCCAGTGGTTTCACCGTTATATTTTACAACTGCTATGTCCATTACTTTTGCAGGATTATCGTTGAATTCTTTGCACCCGGAACAGAGCCGCTTACTAAAATCAAATTCTTATCGGCAAGAATCTTAACCACTTTCAGGTTAGTAGTCTTCACACGATCGGTACCCATACGGCCCGGCAGACGCTTTCCTTTGATTACACGGGATGCGAAAGACGCATTACCCATAGAACCAGGAGCACGCAAACGGTTATGCTGTCCGTGAGTTTGTCCTCCAACTCCGGAAAAGCCATAACGCTTAACCACACCCTGAAATCCCTTTCCTTTCGAAGTACCCACTGCATCTACGAAGTCGCCTTCAGCAAAAACATCTTGTACCTTGATTTCTTTTCCCAGTTCCACAATGCCATCGAATTCCACACGGAAGTCTCTGAATTCAATAGTGGATCTTTTGGGGCTGGTGTTGGCTTTTTTGAAATGACCAACCAGCGGCTTGGGGGTGTTCTTCTCTTTCTTCTCTCCGAAAGAAAGTTGCACAGCCCTGTATCCATCAGTCTCAGCGTTTTTAACCTGAGTGACAACACACGGGCCTGCTTCGATGACCGTAACGGCAATATTCTGGCCATCTGGGCCAAATACGCTGGTCATTCCTACTTTACGTCCTATTATTCCAGGCATGGTTGAAACCTATTTTGCTTGTTTTTAACCCGTTTTGCGGGTTTTGTACCGCAAAAAGGACTGCAAAGATAGGAACTAAAGCTTAGCTACCAAGTGTGCCTTTCAAAAAAATACTCAGGGCCATCATTACCTGACCTTTATCAAGTAAGATAAAATGTGTAAGTATCTCATTTTCAAATTGATTCGAGGATTAACTCTAAGGATTTAATTCAAGGAAGATTTATAAATAATTCATCAATTTCAGCAAAGCTCAAAAAGGTCTTACTTTTCCAACCAATTATTAATGCCTTGAAAAGACAACCTGCCTTTTGGATACAAAGCCTGATTTTGGCAGTACTATTGGTCGGGTTATTCGTAGCGAATGTTTCCCTGGGGAGCGTTTCAATTCCCTTTACAAAACTGCTCACCAGTTTACTTGCCAATGAAGGCATCTACACTGACATCGTGTGGCAATTTCGGATACCCAAAGCGTTAACCTGCATTTTAGCTGGCAGTGGTTTGGCAACAGGCGGCCTGCTCATGCAAACTTTGTTCAGAAATCCAATGGCTGGGCCCGATGTCCTTGGCTTAACTTCCGGGGCCAGTTTGCTGGTTGCCATTATATTATTAGCAGGGCAGTTTAATACAGGCCTTTCTGATACGTTATTCCAAAATCCCTGGAGCATTGCAATAGCAGCAAGCCTTGGAGGAGCTATGGTATTTATCTTAATAATTTCTATTGCTAACTATGTCAAAGACAATACATCACTATTGATTATCGGATTAATGATCAGTGCAGCAACATCCTCTGTTGTAAGTGTATTACAATTTACTAGTCAGGCAGATGACCTTCAGATATTCATGATCTGGACTTTGGGTAGCGTTGGTGGCACAGGTTGGAGAGAACTAGGCGTGCTGGCGGTTGTAATAGGGTTGGGTATATCAATCGGATATGGTTTGGTTAAGTCATTGAATGGTTTGTTGCTTGGTGATAATTATGCCCGTAACCTCAACATCAATCTGGGTCGCTCGCGATTCTGGATTGTTGTAGCCACCGGCTTACTTACAGGAGCCGTTACCGCTTTCTGTGGTCCGATTGCATTTGTAGGATTGGCTGTTCCGCATCTAATCCGACTTCTGATTCCCATCACCAATCACAAAATCCTGATTCCTGCAGTTATGGCCGGTGGAGCAAGCTTGCTTTTGCTCTGTGATATTCTTGCTCAGCTACCGGGCAGTACACAAGTACTTCCCTTAAATGCAGTAACCTCACTGATTGGTGCACCCGTAGTAATCTGGTTGGTTATTAAATCAAAAAGAATAAGTGTCTGATCTAAAAACCATAGTACTGCAGACCAACAACCTGGTGGTGGGTTATCGGAAAGCCGAAAAGGACTTTGCTCTTTTCGAAAAACTTAACCTCAATCTTTGTGCTGGCGAATTGGTTTGCTTTATGGGGTCCAACGGAGTTGGCAAAACAACGCTTATCAAAACGATAACAGGCCTTCAAAGCGCACTCAGTGGCTCTATAAAAATTACAGACAATCAGTCAGTAGCTGTTGTACTCACCGATCGGATCACCTCCTCGCTCATGACGGTTTATGATTTAGTTACTTATGGCAGATATCCCTATTTGAATTGGCGGGTTACATTGTCAAACGAAGACTATGAGATAATTGATAATGCAATCCGGCAGGTACATATTGAATCCCTGGTCGATAAAAAATTGATTGAATTAAGTGATGGTCAACTTCAGATGGCCATGATTGCTAAAGCGTTGGCTCAAAACACAGCTATTCTTTTTCTTGATGAACCCACAGCGCATCTTGATTTAAACAACCGGGTTGAAATCATGAACATCCTGCGTGGACTTTCAAGAACAAATGGAAAGACCATATTAATAGCCACCCACGAACTTGATCTGGCCTTGCAAACTGCCGACAGAATCTGGCTTGCCACACCTGACAAAACCATTTTGCAAGGTATCCCTGAAGACCTGGTGCTTAATGGTACGTTTGACGAAGTGTTTCAATTCAAAGGTTTTGATTTGAAAACTGGCAAGATGAGTCACGAAGCCTATCGCGGAGTAGAAATTCAATTAGAGGGGAATGGATATGAATATTTGTGGACCAAAAACGCATTGGAACGATGCGGGTATGAAATTAAACAGACTTCCGAATTAAAAGTCACAATCTTTCAAAAGGAGAATAGGCTAGCCTGGAAACTTTCGCATGGAGATGATACGCGAGATTACTTTACGTTGATGAGTTTAATGGAGGGATTGGCTATCTATTCTTAATATTTCCTAGGTTCTTTCTACGCCTAAGCCGTGTTTATCAGAACAATACATTATACCATCCTTCAAAACAAAGCCACCCTTTACTTCATCCTTAGCGAGATCCAGGCTTCCATCAAGATCAATATACTTTGTATTGGCGCACGCAAATGCAGTATGCAGCGCGGCAGTTATACTAACAATGCTTTCATCGTTGCAACCCCAGAAAAGATCAACACCCGCCAACGCTCCGATGTTAGCAATTTTTAATGCCTGACTTACCCCTCCGCACTTCATTAACTTGATATTAAATATACCAGCCGCCAACGGTGGCTTAATCAATTCAAAAGCATCTTGTGGAGATAGCAAAGATTCATCTGCAGCGATTACTTTTCTGATTTCTTCGGGTAATCGCTTTGTCTCCTCAACGGCTTTGGCTGGAAGTGGTTGCTCTATTAACTCGATATCCAAATGCTTTGTCTTGTTATAAAACTCAATGGTTTGAGATGAACTATATCCTTGATTGGCATCAATCCGGATCGCAAATTTTTTTCCAAATTTTTCCCGCAACTTGACCAGCCGTTCAATGTCCTCCTCCAAATCTTTTCCCAGTTTTACCTTTAGCACGCTAAAGCCACGCTCGCCATATTCCTGGGCTTCCTTCAATGTATCGGCAACATTTTTAATACCAATAGTATTGGAGGTTGGCAGGGAATAAATTTTTTGACCCAGATACTTTACGAGGGGAACACCCAAAAATTTTGTGAATGCATCATAAAGTGCAACATCCAGCGCGGCTCGGGCAGCAGGATTCTTAGGTAAGTTCTGCCACACATCGAAAACAAGTTGATTGATTTCCCGAATGTCGCGGCCAATTAAAAACTGAATATTATTTTCTTTCAGCGCTTCCTGACATTGTTCGAAACTCTCGCCCGTTACATATTCACTGGGGTTGGCAGCTCCAATACCTGTAACACCATTTTCCAAGGTAATCTCCACAAATGCATTGAGCACTTCATCAACAGTTTTGAAGGCTATAGTATAGGGCTTTGTGTTTCCCAAATCGGCTGACCAGACTTTGATATCTTTTATTCGCATGATGTCACTTAATAAAAATTAAACTTGGGCAATTGACTTATCGATCATGTCCTTAAAGATTGCTACAAGCCGCTCAACTCCATCTTCTAATGGAAGAACGACAGGAATACCTAATTCCTTCTCTTTTTGAGTTGCGTAATCACGCGCTTCCTGTTCCGTCATCTTAGAGGTATTAACGGTAAGTGCAACAGTGGGGGCCCCATAAATATTTATCAAGGCAATTTCATCTTTTATCTCTGGGATATATGCCGGATAATACTCCATATCCTTATACTGCTTGCGCGGAGGATTGTGTTGAAGAACAACGGCATTGGCATCACCCGAAACAATCCACTCGGCCCCGGCCGGACCACTGGGATTGCGTAAAGAAGATTGACCTTCAATAAATATTATATCTGGCTTCGCTTCTTCCCAACATTGAACGATCGCGTGCTCCATCTCACCAGAAATAAAATCGTTAAGGGTACTGTCGAATACGAAGCCATACTTCGCACCTTGCATCCAACCGGTTTGGCCTGTGTAAATCATTTCAGCCCGAAAGCCAGCCTGACGCATTGCTTCGGTGAGAAATCGGGTTGTAGTTCTTTTTCCTAACGCACAATCTGTACCCAGCACCGCAATTTTAGGACAATGCACACTTTTAATCTTACCCGACCAGAAATGAAGATCTTTGAATTTCTTTGGCTTACGGACATCAATGATTTCCAATCCGCGTGAACGTGCAAAATCGGCTAACTCTGGAATATCCGAGATGTATTCGTGTAATCCATTTACCAAATTATAGCCATGTACAAGTCCATCTTTTAGAATCGCTCGCAATGAATCAGGAATAACCCCGCCTTTTGTGGCAACTCCAATAATACAGTACTTAGCAGTTTCTTTAGACGTTTTCGCAAACTCATCCACAGAAGCGTAAACGGGTATGTTACGATGCCTGCCATCCAACACTTCGCCAGCATCCTTGCCGGCACTTTTGTGATCAATAACACCTACTATATTATACCGATCCGTTCCGCGAATCAAACCATGTGCTGTTTTACCACTATTGGTGTCCAGAAACCCTGCCGTGATGATGATAGCATTACTCTTTTCCATAAAAACGTTTAGAATGGCGAAAATTACGCGGATTAATTACGAATCTCAAAGACTTTGGAGAATGAAACTTATGCTACCGGCCTGCAAATAATGTAATTTTGCAGTTGGCATGATTTTGAAACAATTGAAACAAACAATACGCCATGAGACCCTTACTGATCATTTTCGTTTTACTGTGCAGTCATTTAGCATTTGCCCAATCCCTTACCGGTACCTGGCAGCTCACCAATGAAAAAACCTGTTTCCAAAGCGAAATGAAAGAGAGTGATACTGAGCTGGAACTAAAAGATGCCATGGGGGCATCTCGTAATTCAGTTGCCCGCTTGTTAAAGCTCACGAATAAAGGCACCGGTGAAGAAGGAATATTTTCACAGGGTAAGAAGAAAGGGGAAAAGTTAAACACGTTTGAATATAAGGTGGTTGGTCAGGAACTACAGTTTATAGATAAAAAATCTGGTATGGCCACGCAACGCTTTATCATCGATGAACTCTCCGAAAGCACGCTGCGTTTTCACAACGCGCTAAAAGATTGTGAAATAAAAACATTCACCCGGGTGAAATAAAAAATGGTTGAGACAGCTGCGAGGCGTGACATTCGAAAGTTATCATTGGAAGAACTGAAAGAGTTCTTTGTTCAGAAAGGTGACAAGCCATTTCGCGCCCAGCAGGTATATGAATGGTTGTGGATGAAATCAGCCAAGAGTTTTGACCAGATGACAAACCTATCGTTGGCTACGCGCGAGATGCTGGTGCAAAATTTTGTGATCAACCATATTAAGGTTGATAATATGCAGCGCAGTGCTGATGGCACCATAAAAAATGCGGTAACACTGCATGACGGATTAGTGGTTGAATCAGTGCTTATACCCACTGAAAAAAGAATTACTGCCTGCGTTTCCTCGCAGGTTGGATGCAGTTTAGCATGTAAGTTTTGTGCTACCGCTCGTTTAAAAAGGCAACGCAACTTAAGTCCTGATGAAATCTATGATCAGGTAGCTGCGATTAAGGAACAAGCCGAACTATTTTTTGGAAGACCCTTAACAAACATTGTGTTTATGGGTATGGGGGAGCCCTTGCTTAACTATGCCAATGTAACAGCCGCCATAGAAAAAATAACTTCGCAGAAAGGTCTAAACATGGCCAGCAGACGGATTACGGTTTCAACGGTTGGCGTTGCCAAAATGATTAAGAAGATGGCGGATGATCAGGTGAAGTTCAACCTGGCTGTTTCACTTCATTCCGCTATTAACCAAACCCGCTCTTCTATTATGCCCATCAATGACACTAATTCATTGGAAGAACTTGGGGAAGCGTTGGCGTATTGGTATCAGAAAACTAAAAGTAAGGTAACGTTTGAGTACGTGGTCTGGAAAGGCATTAACGATACTGAGGCGGATGCGCAAGCGTTATTAAAGTTTTGCAAAGGAGTGCCGTCCAAAGTAAATCTTATTGAATACAATCCCATTGATGATGGTGATTTTCAGCAAGCACCTGACCAGGTGTTGAACATGTACATGGACCTGCTGGAAAAAAATGGCATCACTACCCGAATAAGAAAAAGTCGCGGCAAAGACATTGATGCGGCCTGTGGACAATTGGCAAATAAATCATAAAACTTATTTGCTTGTAAGAACATCTAACCTTTAACTAACCAAAGATCTTCGGGTGCATCTATGAAGTTAATAATTCGTTCAATCTTTGGATTACTATTAAGTGTCTCCTTGATCGCTTCGGGGCAAGCCCAGGAAGTTATCATTTCAGGCACCGTGCTCGATTCGGCCAATTTTCAACCACTTCCCTATGTAGCTGTCCAGATAAAAGGGAAAAACATGGGCCAGTCGACTAAAGAGAATGGAACGTTTTCAATTTCTGCCGAGGTGAGTGACACGCTTATATTTACACGTTTGGGATACAAACCCCTGTTGGTCAGAATCAAGAAAAGTGAATCTAACCTGAAAATAATGCTTGCCGAAGATACGCGCCTCTTAAAAGACATCACCGTTTATGGGGATCTGAATATTGCAGGAGTTGATGAATGGAAAAAAGACTTGCCCCCCAACACCCAAATAAAACTTAAAGAACAACCGCTCGAGCCAGACCCCGGCACCATCGCCACATTTGGGCCTGGCATTACCATTGGTTTTGGAGGAAAAGACAAAACTAAAAACAAACGTGATGAAATTTCGAAAACCGAGATCTATCGAAAAGTTATTAGTTCACCTGAAGTAAAAAAGAAAGTGATGGATTTATATGGAATTCCTGAAGAGACTTTCTTAAAAAAACTTGAGCGATTCAACCTGGAGAACCCGGAAGCCGTATACCTGACCGATGAAGAAGAAATTATTACCATGTTAATTCAATTTTTCGCATTGAAAGATTAGCATTAAACAAAATGCATCTTTCGTATGTTGAAATCAGAATGCAATCTTCAGTTTTATTTAGGAATAAATTTAAAAAAAATGAATCTCAAGAGAACATTTGCAATGCTCATCGCTGTTTCCTCTATCTTCGTTTCTATTGGATTTTTACAAATCAGCAATGTAAGTGAAAAAATAACTGCTGCACTAAAAAAGTATACCGAGGAATTCCCTCAGGAAAAAGCATATCTCCACACCGATCGTCCTTATTACCTGGCGGGTGAAACGATTTGGTATAAAGCTTATGTAACAGCCGGTTCGTTTAATCAACTCTCTCCAATTAGTAAAACACTCTATGTCGAATTAATCGATAACAAAAAGGAGTTGATTAGCCAGCAGATGATTCGCTTGCCTGAAGGAACCGGTCGGGGAGATATTCCTCTTCCTTCCGACTTAAAAAGCGGCAATTATTTATTACGGGCATACACCAATTGGATGCGAAACTTTGATGAAAAATTTTTTTATTCCGAAGAAATCAAAGTATGGAACCTTGATGAAAAACAATCGTCCACACCGCATCCCGATACGGAGGCCATTGATTTACAATTTTTTCCGGAAGGCGGAAATCTTGTGGCCCAATTAAAAAACAGCCTTGCCTTTAAAGCCTTAGGTACAGATGGATTAAGTCGAAGCATTAAAGGAAAAATATTTTCGAGTAAAGGGGAGGTAGCGGAATTTGAAACCAGTCATCAGGGCATGGGAGTAATTTCCTTTATGCCAGAAAAAGGCGAAACCTACGTGGCAGAAATTAATGGAATGAAAGATAAGAAGTATCCGCTACCCAAGGTGGAAGAACAGGGCATGGTAATCACCGTTACTAACAAATCGGATCTGCAGAATGTAGTTGTTAAGATTCAATTGTCAGAGTCGTTACCCAGACCTCAGGTGATAACCCTGGTGGCCCATCAACGAGGTGAACTTTCCTTTATGGCTCAGGCTACGTTGGCCAATGTGATTTTTTTTATCAAGATTCCCAAAGTAAAATTAGTTAGCGGACTCACCCACATTACCTTATTTGACTCAGCCGGCAAACCCCTTTGCGACAGGCTGGTTTTCATTGAGAATGAAGACAACTTGCAGGTAAAAATTATTGGGTTAAAAAATAAATATCAACCGCGGGAAAAAGTGGAATTTGAAATTGAGATCAAAGATCGAAATGGAAATCCAACTGTGGCCGATCTTTCCTTAGCTGCATTGAATACCAGCGAAGTAGCTTTGGATCAGCATCGAAAAACCATCGAAAGCTATTTATTCCTCCAATCTGACATTCGCGGCCATATTGAATCCCCGGGTTATTATTTTGATCCTTCCATTCCTGATCGCGAGGCAAAATTAGATCTCCTTTTACTGACGCAGGGGTGGTCGCGTTTTTCGTGGCAAAAAATCCTTAATGATGAATGGCCAGCAGCCCCACATTATATTGAACAGGGCGTAAATATCCAGGGTCAACTTGTAGATGAATTCAATGGTAATCCAATCGAAGGTGGGAAGGTCACATTTTTTACCACTGATAACCAATCGGACATTGTTGTTGCTGCCACTGGTAAAGAGGGAAGATTTATTTTTGATGATCTGGTATTTTATGATTCTTCCCAAGTGGTTTTACAAGGCGAGAATAAAAAAGGTAAAAAGTTTGTCAAATTTAATCTCGACCCTATTCTACCTACACAACCAACATCCCATCAGCTACCTCCATTAAATAATGAATTAACTGCCTTTGAACGCAACCTGATTGCTAAAGGAGTAGAACGAAGAAAAATTGATGCCTCTTATAATTATGACGAGAAAGTGATCGTTCTTGATGCGGTTGAAGTAAAAGGAGAAAAGATTGACCCTGATAGAGAAGCAAGAATTTATAACGGTGCCGGTAAAACCGTGAATGCAGAAAGTGTTCCAGGTAGTGAATATTTATGGCACCCACTGGAATTGTTACGGGGTGTATCCGGAGTCCGACTAATGCCAAATCCACCCGGGTATTCTGTTATGATAAGAGGCATTGGGTCATTCATGGCTGGAACTGATCCTTTAATTCTTCTTGATAATGTTCCGGTACCCCTGTCTACGTTAAATACAATACCGGTAAGTTCTATTGCGAGTGTAGATGTTTTCAAAGGTGCTGAAGCTGCTATTTTCGGATCGCAGGGCGCCAATGGTGCAATAGCTTTTTTTACAAAAAAGGGTAGTTCTCAAAATCTATTGACTCAAGGTATCTATAACTATTCTATTAATGGCTACAATGCATCGCAGGAGTTCTATTCTCCAGTGTACGAAGTCGCAAAACCGGAGCACGTTAAACCTGATCGGAGGGTTACGGTGTATTGGAATCCCACCCTGGTAACCAACGATCAGGGCAAGGCTAAAGTAACTTTTTACAATCACGATCCGGAATCAATTATTCAGTTGCATCTAGAGGGCATTACAAAAACCGGCCGTGTAGGAATAGGGTCTGCCCGGTATGAAATAAAGTCTGACTAGTAAACTTCTTCAAGATCAATGAATAAATACTAATTTCGAGTTTGAAATTTTCATGGAAGAGGAACATTTTCAAAGTTCGGAGAAAGTAAGAGATTTTGTAATTGGGATGAGTGATGGCTTAACCGTGCCATTCGCGCTGGCCGCGGGCCTAAGCGGTGCTGTTGACTCCACCGACATTGTAATTACTGCGGGTCTAGCAGAAATTGCAGCCGGCTCCATTGCCATGGGATTAGGTGGCTACCTCGCGGGCCGTACAGAAATTGAACACTACGATTCTGAAGAGAGGCGCGAGTATGATGAAGTGGTCAACAAACATGAAGTTGAGATTACCGAGACAAAAGAAATTTTTGCCGAATATGGTGTGAGTGAAGAATTGCAAGAGAGAGTTGCCCGCGAAATGGCAAAGAATCCCAAAAAGTGGGTTGACTTTATGATGCGTTTTGAACTGGGTCTTGAACGGCCCGATAAAAACCGGGCGCACCAAAGTGCTTTCATTATTGGCATCTCGTATGTTATAGGTGGATTAATTCCGCTGAGTGCTTACTTCTTTACCGAATCGTCTCAGGAAGGACTCATCTATTCCAGCATTATCACTTTATTCTGCCTTGTTATTTTTGGATTAGTGAAGAGTAAGTTAACAGGTCAGCCCTTGTTTAAAGGCACAATGCGGGTTGCTCTGGTAGGTGCTGCCGCAGCTGCCGCAGCTTTCACCATTGCCAAATTGATTGCTTAAAAATTACTTCTTGCTTGCGTTAAATAATTTTTCTTTCTCCTCTTTGGTAAGGCTCTCATAGCCACGATCAGAAATTTTATCGAGTATTGTATCAATCTCATCCTGCGTTGCCTTGCTTGCTCTTGCCGTTGGCTGACTTGGTTTTGGTTCAGTCTTACGATAGGTAACTTTTACTTTTGATTGCGAAACAAAGAGTCCCCTGATCCAATCTAGGGTAGCGGTTATCCAACTTCCCCAATTGACACCGATTTGCATCTGCTTGATATAAATAAAACCCATGAGGGCACCACCCAGATGGGCAACATTTCCGCCTGCATTGGTTCCTATGGAGCCTAGCAATGAGATTACGATGTATACAAGAGCTATGTACTTGATGCGGACAGGGCCCAGAAACATTAAGAAGAAAGTATAATCAGGCAACAGGGTTGCTGCCGCAACAAGCACTGCATAAACAGCTGCCGAGGCTCCTACCATCCCAAATACCGGAACGCGATCCTGGTAAAAAGGAATTGTATTATAAACGAGCAGGTAGAAAAATGCACCGGCCAATGCTCCTAAAACATAGAGCGCAATTAATTTATCACTGCCCAGATATTCAATAAACAATTTTCCAAACCAGTAAAAAATAAGCATGTTAAAAAGTATATGCCACACACTGGAAAGGTCATGCACAAAGGAATATGAAATGAGTGTCCAGGGCTTTTGAATGAAATCAAAAAATGGAGCAGGAATGGCTAACTGAGCATGGATGAAATCAAATACTTCCGCAGACCCCGAAATATTTGAAAAGACTTTTACTACAGCCAGAATTAAAAACGCCACTACGTTGATAATAATCAACTGTACATGGGCATTGTTATGCTTCTGAAATGCATTTTTAAATTCGTCAAACACGACCTACAAATTTACTGCTTGAATTTAACAGAATTTACTGAGTAAAGTTACCAACCCTTGTCCCTTCCCTGACTTCTCCACAAAGTAATAATGATAAATGCTACAAATGCCCCGCCAAAATGAGCCAGATGAGCTACCGTTCCGCTTCTATCCAAAGCATAGGTAATGCCACCCATAATAAATACCATATACTTTGCCTTTATAGGAACCGGAGGAAAAAGGAGTGTAAGTTCGAGGTTTGGGAAAACCATGCCGAAAGCCATCAAAATTCCATAAATAGCACCCGAGGCACCCAGCATAATACCGCCCGCACTCGTCCCTAAAAAGTAGTTAATCCCGGCATAAATAATTCCAGCCCCAATACCCGTTGCTAAATAGAAAATCAGAAGTTTCTTGTCGCCCCAATAACTCTCCAGGATTGGGGCAAAAGAAGACAATACAAGCATATTGAAAAAAATATGCCACATACTACCATGCGCAAACATATAGGTGAAGAATTGATAGGGTTTAAAATAGGGAGAATGAATACTCCACAGCGACATGTATTCCGTAACATGCAGGTTGCTAAGCAGATTTTGACTAAGAAATACCACTACATTTATAATGATCAGGTTTCTGACCAGCGGAGTAACTCTAAACATGTTATCTGATTATCGGGTAAAGTAACTTTCTATCTTAGACGTTTCAAAGGTAAAAAATGTTGGCCTGCCATCAGGAGAAAAGTTTGGTTTGGAGCAGGAAAACAGACCTTCTACAATAGATTTAATTTCTTCCTCAATGAGCTTCTGGCCCGATTTTACCGAAGCTCGCCTTGCGAGTGCCAGCGCCAGGTTATCGCGAAGTGGCAAATGTAACTCAGATTGATTTTTTTTAAACTGTTCTAAAAATCCTTCGAAAAGCTCCTTCTCAGAAGCCACAACGCCTGCTGGTATGCCATTTACCAGCAGTGTATTCTTGCCAAAAATTTCAAATCTAAATCCCAGCGACATTAATTCGTGTTGCACCTCCATCACTAATGCAAAGTCTGAGGCTGACAAAGAAACGGTTTGAGGAAAAAGGCTCTGCTGGCTATTGCCTGGAGTTCCCTTCATTCTGGCGAGATATTTTTCGAACAATACACGTTCATGCGCAGCCTGCTGATCAATGATCATCAATCCGGATTTGGTTGCACGAACGATGTACCTGTTTTGAAATTGAAAAATTCCGAGATCAGGATCGCTCTTCTCATTGGCGTTTGAACTATTGAGAGCGCTTTCAAAACGGAGCACCGTGCCTTCCGAATCTGTCTTTTGAAACAACCTCGACTCAGATGGCGGGGTTTCAAACAATTTATCCCAGTTCTGAAGGTTTGATCGATGTAACGAGGTTGAGAACTGCTCATCGATATACTGATCTTTATTAAGACTTTGGTTAAGCTTACCAACAAGATTAATATCGGATTTAAAATCGATAGCCGGAGCAAGGTTGTGAGCCCCCAACGCTTGCTTTACTGCTGCCCAAACCACCCCATACACGGCCCTTTCATCATCAAATTTTATTTCCGTTTTGGTTGGATGTACATTAACGTCAATGTGTTTGGGATCAATCTCAATAAACAAAACATAAAAAGGAAAATTCCCTTCAGGCAGCAAGCCTTCGAAGGCATTGGTCACCGCATGATTAAGATAATTGTTGCGGATGTACCGATGATTGACAAATATGAATTGCTCGCCACGGGTTTTTCTTGCCGATTCAGGCCTGCCGATATAACCCGTAATTTTAACAAGGGTCGTTTCTTCCTGGCACGGTGCAAGTTGTTCCTGAAATGATTTACCAAACAAGGCAACAACCCGTTGACTTAACTTGGAAGGTGATACTTCATAAATCAATTCATCATCGTGCTGCAAACTGAAGGCGATTTCCGGGTGGGCTAATGCCAATCGTTGAAACTCGTCAATGATATGACGCATTTCCACCGGATTGGATTTCAAGAAATTTCTACGGGCAGGAATATTATAGAACAGATTTTTTACAAGGATACTGGTTCCCTTATCACAGGCCACGGGTGTCTGGCTTTTCACTTCCGATGCCTCGACTACCAGGTGGGTACCCAAGTCAGACTGTGCCTGTCGTGTTTTCATTTCAAATTGCGAAACAGCCGCAATGGATGCCAGAGCCTCTCCGCGAAATCCCATCGTTCGTAGCCGAAACAGATCATCAGCTGTGCGGATCTTAGACGTGGCATGCCGCTCCAGGCTCATCCGGGCATCGGTATCGCTCATTCCCAATCCGTTATCTGTTACCTGAATGAGCGTTTTTCCCGCTTCCTTAACAAATAATTTGATGATAGTCGCCTTAGCATCCAACGCATTTTCCATCAACTCCTTGACTGCCGAGGCAGGCCGTTGCACTACCTCACCAGCAGCAATCTGGTTGGCAATAGAATCCGGAAGAAGTTGAATAATATCAGGCATCTTGTGGCAAGAAAATTAATTGCCTTTGAATTTCAGATAGAGATAAACGGGTATGACAAGAAATAAGGAATAAAGAGCAGGTTTACCCCACTCCAAATAAGCAATGATGAGTACGACCAGAAATAATAATATGCCTAAGCGCACCATGGTAGCATTAGCACCAATCGATGGTTTACTCCGTTTGCGGGCAGCCTGAAAAGATCCTGCAATTCGCGACCGGTACTGTCCTGGCTCTTCCTTAGCAGTTCCACGTTCGCGATCAAGGTCAAACTTTATGCGCCTTTCCCGTTCCTCCATTTCCTCCTTTTGCGCATCATAAAACCGTGGACTATAATTGAATCGCTGGTGGTTGGGCGCCTTGGTGAATAAGGAAAAAATCTTCATAGTTTTTCTTTTATTCTAAATGTAGTTTCGCATCTGATTAAGCTTACTCCTTCGTTATGTTTCTGTATCAGGGCAAAAGAAGGGTAAAGCTACAAAAATCGAACGGCCAGATGGTGAAAAAAGTTTTCTTCGGTATTCTATTCATAGTCATTCAGTTATCACTTTGCGCTCAGGATCTTAAAAGCCGTTGGGTTGACAGTGTTTTCCAAACCTTGAATACGGAGGAAAAAATTGGTCAACTTTTCATGATTTCAACTTCTTCGTATGCACAAGGCGAACAACTGGAGAATCTTATTGACCTGGTTAAATCGCATCAACCCGGTGGCATACTAATAACGCATGGGGGGCCGCTAAGTCACGCTGCACTGATAAATAAATTGCAAGGCCTTTCACACGTACCCATGCTGGTTGGCATTCATGCCGAGTGGGGTCTGGCACAATCGATGGATAGTATCATAAGTTTTCAGAAACCGCTTTTACTCGGGGCTACATCCAACGATGAGATTAGTTATAATCTCGGCAAAGAAATTGCCTACGAAATGCGCCAGCTTGGCATTCACTTAAACTTTGCTCCCGGGGTTGACTATGAATTTACAGAAGTGACTTACCCTAATTCGCTTCGATTTTATAGTGACAATAGCTTACGAACCACCCGAAAAGCAATTTCATTTGCAAAAGGTTTTCAGGATGGAGGTGTGCTTACTTGCCTGAAGTATTTTCATAAACATCTAACACCAGATATCAGAACCGCTAATGACTCCACATTGTATGTTGATAAAAATATTCTTGACTCAATAAATCTCGCTATACTCAATCACGTTGCAAAGGAAGGGATAGATGGGATCCTAACGTCAAATATTCATTTCACGAGCCCTGCTTTGGCGATGGATCCGGTATCGCTATTCACCGGTGACATCCTAAAAACGAAGCTGAACTTCACAGGACTTGTTTTCGGAGAGATTCCAGAATTACAAAAAATCGCTGGTGACCAGCCTGATGGAGAAATCGAAAAGCTGGCTCTACAAGTGGGTCATGACATGTTGATTAATCCGGAAGACATTGCGGATGCCGTGAGAAAAATTAACCGTGCAATAAGAAAAGACAAAGCATTGGAAGCACGATTGAATGAGGCCGTGAAAAAAATTCTGAGTGCTAAATACACTGCCGGTTTATTTAGTAAACAATCCATCAATACGGATAATCTGGTTAGTCGTTTGAACGCGCCCTCAGCCAAACTCTTGAAACATCAGATTTCAGAAGCAGCCGTTACACTGTTGGCAAACGCCAGCAATTCAATTCCCATATCGCTCCTGGAAGACAAGAAATTCGCCTCCATCAGCATTGGAAAAGAAGAACAAAATGAATTTACCCAATACTTATCCAAGTATGCATTCTTTCAACATCACGCCATTCGCCAGTCAGCCGATACAACGGGCCTGAGGAAAAAATTGGCTGCGGCTGATGTGATTGTAGTGGGAGTATTTCCTCTCTCTTCTTCTTTTATCACGGAGGTAATTCCAACTATTAAAAAGCTTGCCTCAAAAAAAGAAATAATTCTATGTCATTTTGGCGATCCTGCCCAACTCATTTCATGGACGGACATGCCCACGGTATTGGCAGGTTATACCGATGAAGATTGGATTCCAAAAATAACTGCGCAAATAATTTTTGGAGGAATGGCCGCGCAAGGAGTATTTCCGATTTCGTTGACCAATGGATTTACAGAAGGTCAGGGTATTAATAGTACAACAAGCGATCGCTTCGCCTATAGTCTTCCTGAAGCTGCTGGCATTGACAGTAAAACATTGGCTCAAATTGAAGCTATCGCCTACGAAGCTATTGATAGCGGGGCAACTCCAGGAAGTCATATCTTGATTGCCAAAGATGGTAAAGTAATCTATGAGCATTCCGCTGGCTGGCTTACCTATGAAAACAAAATCCCGGTTACGGAACAAACGATTTATGACCTTGCCTCGGTTACTAAAGTTTCGGCTACGTTGCAAACCGTGATGTTCATGCATGAAAAAGGCCTCATTGACGTGAACAAAAAAATCTCAGTTTACCTGCCCGAACTAAAAGACTCTAACAAAAAAGACTTTACAATCAAAGACATCCTGACCCATCAGGCCGGGTTATGGCCGTTTTTGCCGTTTTGGACAGAAACTGTAAAAAAGGGCACACTCTTGCCAGAATATTATAGTAATCAAAGAAGTAGCGCTTATCCATATCCAGTGGCTGAAGGTTTATTTGCTACAAAAGCCATGAAAGACAGTCTCTGGCATTGGATCATTAAAGCAAAAGTTCGGGAAAAGCCGCCCCGCACGGTTTATGACTATCGCTATAGCGACATGGGCTTTTATATTCTGCAAAGGCTGGCCGAAAAATTACTGAATCAACCTATGGAGGATTTTCTGGAACAGAATATCTATGAGCCTTTGGGAGCATACACGTTGGGGTACCTTCCCTTACAGAAATTTCCAATCCACCAGATAGCCCCCACCGAAGATGATAAATTGTTCAGGAAAAAACTGCTGACGGGCTATGTGCATGATCAGGGAGCTGCTATGTATGGAAATATTGCCGGGCATGCCGGCTTATTTAGTAATGCAAACGACCTGGCTAAACTTGGCCAGATGCTTCTGCAAAATGGAAGCTATGGCGGTCAGCAATTTTTTAAGCCAGAAACCATCGACCGCTTTATTACAAAGCAATATGAAACCAGCAGGCGAGGATTGGGTTGGGACAAACCTACCCTTAGCGATTGGGCCAGTCCTACATCTTTATATGCCTCACAAAAAACCTTTGGCCATACAGGATTTACAGGTACTTGTATTTGGATAGATCCTGAGTTCAATCTTGTATATGTCTACCTATCTAATAGAGTGCACCCTGACATGACCAATAATAAACTATTAACCGGCAATATTCGTCCTCGTATTCAAGAAGTTATCTACCGGGCTATTTTTAACTATCGTCAGTATTAAAAAAATACGTTAAAACAGCCATGTTAAGACAGATTTCGAAACTAAAGGCACTAAAAGCGAGTTAAGTCAGTAATGTCAGATTTTGGCATTCTTAAAGAACAAAAAAATAGATCATGAAAATCGGCATTGTATGTTATCCAACCTTTGGGGGAAGTGGTGTAGTAGCCACAGAATTGGGAAAAGCATTGGCCAAGGAGGGCCATCAGGTACATTTTATTACCTATAGTCAGCCCAGCCGGTTAGATTTTTTGAATGAAAATCTTTTCTATCATGAAGTGGAGTTCCGCTCCTACCCGTTGTTCGAATATCCGCCCTACGAACTAGCCCTGGCCAGCAAAATGGTAAGCGTAGTAAGAAACGAAGGTTTGGATCTATTGCATGTTCACTATGCTATCCCCCACGCCTCGGCCGCTTACATGGCTAAGCAGATTTTAAAAACCCATGGCATTTATATTCCAGTCGTTACCACGCTACATGGCACTGACATCACCCTGGTGGGAAAAGATGCCTCCTACGAACCCGTAGTAACGTTTAGCATCAACCAATCTGATGGCGTAACCTCCGTTTCGGAAGATCTGAAACGGGAAACTTATCACTCCTTCAAAATAACTCGCGAAATTGAAGTAATTCCAAACTTTATCGATCTTGAAAAATTCAAGAAACAAAAGAAGGATCATTTCAAAAAGGCAATTTGCCCTAATGGAGAAGCATTGATTGTGCATACTTCTAATTTTCGTAGAGTGAAAAGAATAGGTGACGTAATGACCATCTTTAATAATATTCATAAGGAAATTCCTTCGAAACTTTTGATGATTGGTGATGGCCCTGAACGAAGCCCTGCAGAAACCATGGCGCGGGAGTTTGGTATTAATGATGCCGTTCGATTTTTAGGAAAGCAGGAAGCAGTAGAAGAAGTTTTATCTGTTGCCGATTTGTTTTTAATGCCATCAGAAAAAGAAAGTTTTGGATTAGCTGCACTGGAAGCGATGGCTTGTGAAGTGCCTGTCATTTCAAGTAATACCGGGGGAATTCCGGAACTAATGGTTCAAGGAGTTACTGGCTTTATGAGCAATGTAGGCGATGTGGAGGATATGACGCGCAAATCATTATTTGTTTTGGATAAGAATAATTTACCCAAATTCAAAGAGAATGCGCTGGCAAGGGCCAAGGAGTTTGATATTACCAACATTTTGCCGTTGTATGAAAGATACTATGAAAAAGTTTTGCAGAAAGCCACAGCTATCCGGTCGATAGAATCGACTAATTGACAAGATAAATTTTTAAAAAAATAAATAATTTTTGAAATTGAGATAAAATTTCTGGGTGTTTATGACAAACGAGGTTAAGCCACAGAACAAGGGAACAAAACAACTTTTTGATAACGCTGTTTTAGAAAAATTAAGCCGCACGCATATCTCTGTTCCCCTGCTTATTTTTTTTTCTTACGCAACAGGTCTTTTATATTGGAATATTAGGTACACCACACTGAATGCAGTAACTACGGTGGTATTATTCTTTGTGGGATTCATTGCCTTTACCTGGGTAGAATACCTTGTGCATCGATATGTATTTCATATGAAACCATATACTGAATTGCGAAGCAAACTTCAGTATATCATTCATGGTGTACATCATGAATTTCCTAAAGACAAAGATCGCCTAGCCATGCCACCCTTGTTGAGCATAACCATCGGCACCATCCTGCTTTTGTTGTTTAAAGTAATCATGGGTGATTTTGTGTTTGCATTCCTGCCCGGATTTATGGTTGGCTATGCTACCTACCTGGCCGTTCATTATCTGGTACATGCTTATCCTCCACCCAAAAATTTCTTCAAAACCCTTTGGGTTAATCACAGCGTGCATCATTACAAAGATGGAGAAGTTGTTTTTGGGGTGTCCTCCCCACTATGGGATTACCTTTACGGAACGCTAGATTACAAGAAGTCAGGTCACTGATTCCGGTATCTTCTTCTATCCCAATCACCTGATTTTAAATTTTGAATTCGGGGCGGTGAATTAGTATGTTACATATCTTCTGAGGTGATTTCGACAGTGCCCAAATCAACGTGAACAGAATGCAGATAAATCTGGTTATTAGAGCATATCTTAAGCATCATCCATGAAAGGGCATCGTTTTTCTAAGTACACACCCCCACCCGACAGCGAGAAAAGCGATTTTGAGCGACTCTTGAAGATTTTCATGCAGCTCATTTTAATCACATCCGGTAATGTTTCAGAAGCTTTACAATGGCTCACAGAGGTCGACAAACAATATAAACTTACAACCGACCAATACGGAATAGGTGATTTTATTGAAGACCTTAAGAAAAACGGTTATATCACGGATGATGGTCCGGATGGAGAATTTAAGTTAAAACCAAAGTCAGAACAAAATTTAAGGCAATCCGCTCTCGAGGAAATTTTCGGAAAATTGAAAAAGTCGAAAACGGGAGAACACAAAACAAACCATAGCGGACGAGGTGATGAACCGACCACTGACAGACGAGATTATGAATTTGGCGACACATTGGAGCAAATCTCCATGACCGATTCGTTACGCAATGCTCAAATCAATCATGGGTTGGAAGATTTTTTCATGACGGAAGAAGATCTGGAGGTAATAGAAAGTGAATTTAAAACGCAGACCTCCACCGTGCTCATGATTGACATCTCGCACTCCATGATTTTGTATGGTGAAGATCGGATTACCCCAGCGAAGAAAGTTGCCATGGCATTGGCGGAATTAATTACCAAAAAATACCCAAAAGACACGCTCGACATTTTGGTTTTTGGCGATGACGCCTGGCAGATAGAAATTAAAGACTTACCCTACTTGCAAGTAGGGCCTTATCATACCAACACGGTAGCCGGACTTGAACTGGCTATGGATATTTTAAGACGAAGAAAAAATACAAACAAACAGATTTTCATGATCACCGATGGCAAGCCTACTTGTATCAAGCAAGGCATCAAGTATTATAAAAACAGCTTCGGTTTAGATCATAAAATTCTTAACAAAACACTCGACCTCGCTACCCAATTGCGAAAAATCAAAATCCCGGTTACTACTTTCATGATCGCAACCGATCCCTACCTGAAAGCTTTCGTAAGAGAGTTTACCAAGGCCAACAACGGACAGGCATACTATAGCAGCTTGCAGGGGCTTGGCAACCTGGTATTCGAAGACTTTAAGAAAAACCGGACAAAAAATCTTTAATCATTTCCACGCTGTTTCATCTTAACCTTACTATGGACTACAAGAAAATAAAAACCCTGGCCCAACTTAAAAGTGCCGGCTATAAATTTAAAACTATCAAAGACGAGTTAAGGGAAAACCTGATTACCAAACTCAGAAAAAAAGAAAACGTGTTTGAGGGAATCTGGGGCTACGAAGAAACAGTAATACCTGATCTGGAGCGGGCCATCCTGGCGGGCCATGATATTAACCTTTTAGGTCTGCGGGGACAGGCTAAGACACGGCTCGCACGACTGATGACAAATTTGTTAGATGAGTTTATTCCGGTAATTGAAGGTTCCGAATTAAATGATGACCCGCTGCATCCTATCTCCCGGTATGGAAAAGATAAAATTCAGGAGATGGGGGATGATACACCCATTACATGGCTGCATCGGAATGACCGCTACTCCGAAAAACTTGCCACCCCTGATGTATCCATTGCCGATTTAATAGGAGATGTGGATCCTATTAAAGCTGCTTCATTAAAGTTACCTTACTCTGATGATCGTGTTATTCATTTTGGATTGATACCCCGATCGCACCGATGCCTTTTTGTTATTAATGAGTTGCCCGATTTGCAGGCACGCATTCAGGTTGCCCTCTTCAATATCTTGCAGGAAGGCGACATTCAGATTCGGGGATTTAAAATTCGCTTGCCCTTGGATATTCAGTTTGTATTTACAGCCAACCCGGAAGATTATACCAATCGTGGCAGTATTGTTACTCCTTTGAAAGATCGCATCGATAGCCAGATCATTACCCACTATCCAAAATCAATGGAGATAAGCAAGAAAATTACCCAGCAGGAAGCATTGATCCGACAAGAGCAAAAAAACCTGGTAACCGTGCCAGAGATTGCCAAAGATCTGATTGAGCAGATTGCTTTTGAAGCACGTAAAAGTGAATTTGTTGATGCCAAGAGTGGTGTTTCAGCCCGACTAACAATTTCCGCTTACGAAAATTTACTGGCTGCAGCCGAACGGAGGGCCTTGCTAAACAATGAGAAAAATACATTCGTTCGTCTTTCCGACTTTGCTGGAGTCGTGCCATCCGTTACCGGGAAGGTGGAGTTGGTGTATGAAGGCCAGCAGGAAGGGCCGGGCATTGTTGCATATAATCTCGTGGGCAAAGCCATTCGCACCCAGTTTTTAAACTACTTTCCAGACCCGGATAAATTCCGAAAACAAAAAGACAAAAGTCCTTACAAAAAAATCAGCAACTGGTTTGGTGATGGAAACACCATCGATCTGCTGCATGATATGAGCAATGTGGAGTATGAAAAAACTCTTCGTTCGGTACCCGGTCTATTGGACCTGGTGAACGAATTTCACAAAGGACAGGACAATGGCTTAAAGCTTTTCTTCATGGAGTTTGCGTTACATGGCCTCGCTGAATTCAGCCTTATCAGTAAGCACAATCTTACTTCGGGGCTACAGTTTAAAGATTTATTAAGCAGTATGTTTAGCTTACCAAAAGATGGAGACGATGAATCGGAAGACGATGAAGCCTTCGGCAACAGTAAGCGCTGATGTTCTGCACTTGCGCGAATTAAAAAGACTGGTATCCGAAGGAGAAGGTCTTCAACTTGAGTTTAAAAGAAAGGCAGCATACCCGGAGAAGATCGTACGGGAATTAATCGCGTTTGCCAACACACATGGAGGCACACTACTTATTGGCGTTGACGATGATGGCAGTATACCCGGTATAAAATACCCTGATGAGGAGGCCCATGTAGTCATTGAATCGTTGAAGGCCCACTGCCGACCTCCGCTACTCTATCATGAGACAACGATTGCTATTTCTGAAAATAGGTTTGTGGTTCGGTTTGATATTCCACCCAGCGCTCAGCGACCACATTATCTTGTGATGGGCAAGGCTGCTCGTGAAACCTTTGTTCGTGTTAATGACATGAGTATTAAAGCGAGTGCTGAGATGGATGAGATTTTACGAAGAACTAAAAAGAAGCGTGATACTCGTTTTATCTTTGGGGAAGCTGAGAAAAAATTAATGGAATACCTGGAGATGCAGCCTTCCATAACCCTCACGGATTACCGGAAATTCTCCGGGTTAAATCGCTTTCAGGCCAGTCGCAAACTCATTTTGTTAGTCTTGGCCAACGTGCTCAAAATTTCCGCTTCTGAAAAAGGAGATTTATATTCAAGGGTTTAGCCTTATGCAGTTGAATTAATTGATCATTCATAATAAAAAGATTACCACAATCCTTTGCATTTTTTCATCTGCTTTCGTTAGATTTCGCTAATCGAATAGATGTCGCGAAGATACGTTTCATACTTGCAGGGTTTATTTACACCATTGTAATTGTAAGAAACGTGTCTTCGCTTTTTTTTAACCTGATACTATGAGCAAGAAAGACAAGGAGAAGAAAATTTTCGTACTCGACACCTCCGTTATTATTTACGAACACAATAGCATCCTCAATTTTGACGAACACGACATTGGCATTCCGATAACAGTATTGGAAGAACTGGATAACTTCAAAAAAGGTAATGACACCAAAAACTTTGAGGCTCGTGAGTTTATTCGCCTAATAGACAAACTGGCAAAAGATCAAATGCTTCACCATTGGCATCCGATCAATGGAAAGGGCAAGGGCAATTTTAAGGTGGTGATGGATACGGGCGGAACCAGTCAGTTGGATGCGAATAAAGTATTTAACGAGGACAAACCCGATCACCGGATTCTGAACTCGGCCTTGTTATTACAAAAAGAAGAGAAAGGTCGAAAAGTAATCCTGGTTTCGAAAGACATAAACCTTCGGCTTAAAGCCAAGGCACTTGGTCTTCAGGCTGAAGATTATACAACCGGAAAAGTACAAAACATCAGCTCGCTGCACACCGGACGTACGGTGATCGAAGAAGTAGATCCTTCTATCATTAATCTCATGTATGAAAAAGGCTACTGCCCTCCCGGAGAAGTATTGGGTAAGGAAAAGCCGATGAAGAACCACTATTATATTTTAAAGAGTGGAAAAAAATCAGTGCTGGCTTTTTATAATTCCGCCAACGGGATGGTGGAACAGGTTGAGAAAAGAAATGCGTATGGTATTAAACCCCGTAATGCTGAGCAGGCTTTTGCTATTCATGCTGTTTTAAAACCTGAGATCAAACTGGTTTCTATGCAAGGAGTAGCCGGAACCGGAAAAACACTGATTGCGCTAGCTGCTGCCCTCGAACAAAAGCGTGAGTATAAACAAATCTATCTTGCCAGGCCTATTGTGCCACTGAGCAATAAAGATATTGGCTATTTACCGGGCGATATCAAATCGAAACTAAATCCTTACATGGAACCCTTGTGGGATAACCTGAAGTTTATCCAGAATCAATACAGTGAATCCGACAAGGAATATTCGAAAATCACAGAAATGGTTACGAATGAAAAGTTAGTGATCACACCGCTGGCTTACATTCGTGGCAGGAGCTTGTCTAACATTTGTTTTATCGTAGATGAAGCTCAAAACCTTACTCCGCACGAGGTAAAAACTATTATTACACGTGCTGGCGAAAACACTAAAATCATTTTCACCGGAGATATTCATCAGATTGACACTCCCTATCTAGACTCCCAAAGTAACGGGCTATCGTACCTGATTGATCGGTTAAAAGATCATGAACTTTATGCTCACGTAACCTTAGAGAAAGGTGAGCGATCTGAGTTGGCTAATCTTGCCAACGAACTTCTCTAAAATACAAGCCACAGATTCGCAGAATTAATCAGTGAATCTGTGGCTATTTTATTCTTTCTCTATATTATTTTCCTAACGCCTTCAACATGGTTTCTCCAATCAACGCTGGAGATTCAACCACATGAATGCCGCACTCACGCATAATCTTCATTTTGGCATCTGCTGTATCATCGGCCCCACCGATAATAGCACCGGCATGTCCCATTCTCCTGCCGGGAGGCGCAGTCTGACCCGCAATGAAACCAACTACTGGCTTTTTGTTACCATTTTCTTTTATCCAACGAGCCGCTACGGGTTCATAGTTTCCTCCAATCTCACCAATCATTACAATCGCATCGGTCTCCGGATCATTCATTAACAATTCTACAGCATCTTTAGTAGGTGTTCCAATAATAGGATCTCCCCCAATACCAATCGCGGTAGATACTCCCAATCCTGCTTTTACAATTTGATCAGCCGCTTCATACGTAAGTGTTCCTGATTTCGAAACAATTCCGATTCTGCCTTTCTTAAAAACAAAGCCGGGCATAATACCCACCTTGGCTTCGCCCGGGGTAATTACACCCGGACAGTTTGGTCCTACGAGGGTCGCGCCTTTTTCCTTCACATATTTTTTGGCAATCATCATATCCTTAACTGGAATACCTTCTGTGATGGCAACGATAACTTTGATCCCGCCTTCTGCCGCCTCCATGATAGAATCCGCAGCGAATGCCGGAGGTACAAAAATTATACTTACATCAGCACCGGTTTTTTCAACAGCTTCTTTAACGGTATTAAATACCGGACGACCTAAATGTACCTGCCCACCCTTAGCCGGGGTTACCCCGCCCACAACATTGGTTCCATACTCAATCATCTGACCTGCGTGAAAGGTTCCTTCAGAGCCAGTAAATCCTTGAACGATAATGCGGGAGTTTTTATTTACAAGAACACTCATATGTAATGGGTTAGCTCACAAAATTAGGATAATAATATTGCTGGCCAAATGAAGTAACCGAGGGTGGAAATTAAAAAACCCCGCTGCGGGCGGGGTCTTTATTTTATCGTAATGCTTTTTAAGGCTTGATTACCTTGAGCTTATTTCTTAGCAGGAATTCTTCATAATATTCCTTGTAGGTTGGATCATCCGGAGCAAGTTTTATTGCTTCTTCATAAGCCGTAATCGCATCAATCAATAATTTATTTTGCTCATAAAATCCTGCAATAAATAATTTATTGAACGCTGATTCACCAACAAGATCATTCGATACTTCTTTATAGGTTACGTTGATTTTTTCACGTTCACCGGCTGAAAGTTTTTTGATCAAGTACCGTTCGTCCGACTTGGTACCCGTGGTCTTGGATTGAATTTCTACCAGGATTGCTGTTTCACCTGAAAATTTAGGATCATTTAAATCAATGGAAACAGAATTTTCAGGAGTTTCAATCTTAGTTAACACATCATCAAACATATTCAAGAATGTAACTGTGAAGGGACCTTTTTCTTCATTTGCCCAATTCACATAAACAATGTTATTAAATACACTGGAATACTGATTGTTGGGTAAGTATACTTTTATTCCTAGACCTCTATGAACAGCTCCCGTAGCACTCAACCTGTTTTTCTTTGCTTCAGCCGAGTTGCTGCTTAGGATGAAGTCGGTGTATTTATTTAGAACGCTGGACGTGCCACTTACCTGTTTTGCCAGATCCGCTACTTTATAGATATCAGCCTTTTTTACTTCAAGTGGCTTGCCTGAGGAGTGAACTAAGCCAATAGAAGCATTTTCTGTGATTTTTAGCTCATCGCCCAACTTTAGACTAGCCCCGGTTTTAACAGGTTGCCAGGAATCGCCTGTTTTTATTTCGTTTGCGCCTTTATTGGCCAAAACCCGGAACGTATAATCCTGGGCATAAACAAGCGTACTCAAAGCGAAAAAGCCAACTAATAATAGAATTCTGCCTTTTTTCATGGTTTTTAATGGATTTGCAATTCGAAAATACTAAAAAATCGTGCCAATTTCGACTCAATTGCTTAATACTTCCTTTGGCTTTTTGGTAAGCCATGCCCTGATTTGATTCTGGAATCCTTTATAAATATCATAACACGGACCCACGAGCGCTGAAGCCGCGAGGGTAAGAGAAAGATCGAGCTTAAAGGTGTATGTGGCAAAACAATAAATAATAAGTCCGGATACTGTGAGAAGCAAAATTACCTGAATAACCACTGAAAGCGTATCAAACCAAAGCGGTAAATGCTCATCGATAAGAATAAATAGAATCACTGTAAAAAAGCAAATAATTATAGCAATCGATATTTGTAACCAGGTTGGGAGCTCATCCACGTAATCCTCATTAAGAATCATCGCTACTGCATTAGCGTGCACTACGAGCCCAAACATATCCGGATTGGCTCGTCCAGCAACCTTTTTATTGAGGGGCGTGAAGAACTTATCTTCCCAACTGGGATCTCCAAAACGAGCACCCATAGATCCCATCATAACAATGCTACCCTGGAAGATATCCTTTATATACTCGTCTCTTAACAATTGTTCCCAATCAACAGCATAAAACATAATTGGATAGCGGGTAGTAGAAAGCTCTTTGCTTTGCAAACTTCCCAGCCTGTTCTCCTGCAATTCCACATTTCCCTTGAAGTCGATTATCTCCTCTTCCTTTTCGCGCGCCAAAAACTTGAGCGCCTTCAGGGAATCATACTTCATGGCAACCTGAACACTAAAGGCCAATTCGTCTTTACCATTAACAGTCATTTTAGGAAACAAAGACCTGCAAAGTTTAACATCTTCCTGATAGTCGGCTCCAGTAGGAAGATTTGCATAGGCATTCGTGGCATATTTGCTGAACATTTCATCCGAATACTCAATGGAGTCGTAAACATCAATTTCCTTCTTTTTCTCCAATTCACGGGTTTGAAGAAGTCTTGTTACCATTACCACATTGCCTGCCTCTTGTATAGCATTACTCAACATCAGGTTGCCAAGGGTATCCAAGAGTTGAGGACAATTTAAAGTATCATACAACCCACCTTCGCAATCAAAAAAACTATCGATGCCAATTACTTTCGGCTTATGTTGTTTGATCATCATAATTTGTTGCGCAATCAACCCACGAGTAGGCGCTATGTTAACTAATACGATCCGCTGATCAACAAGAGGATCTGGTCGCAAATTAGAAAACGCGTAATCCGTGAGTTCAAAATCCGTGAGTGCTTGTGAAATGGGATCAAACGCACTGAAGAGTTTAAAATCAGTAATTTTATCCACCCCCCACATCATGCAGAATACAAAGGTTGTGATGGCGAGACTTTGGAGAGAGAGTTTCTTCATAGTAGGGCTAAGTTCATAATAAATTTAGAAATTTAGAACAAATCCGGTTCGCCTTGAATAAAACAGTACCAAATCGACTTTCCCTTGCACAGTTTTACCGGGAAATACTTAACGGGAATACAGTGATTTTGGCACAAGCCATTACACTTATTGAAAGTACGCGTCCCGATGATATTGCTGTGGCCACTGAATTGGTTGAAAAGTTGTTGCCCCATGCAGGAAATTCAATACGCATTGGAATTACCGGAGTACCCGGTGTTGGCAAGAGTACCTTCATCGAGTCCTTTGGCAAATTTCTGACTGCTCAATCCAAAAAGGTTGCTGTTCTGGCAGTAGATCCGTCCAGCTCCAAAACAAAAGGAAGTATTCTGGGTGATAAAACCAGAATGCATGAATTATCAAAGGACGCCAATGCTTTCATTCGACCCACAGCAACCGGAACAACATTGGGTGGTGTGGCCGACCGAACCCGTGAAGCAATTATTCTTTGCGAGGCGGCTGGCTTTGAAATTATTATCATTGAAACAGTGGGCGTAGGGCAATCTGAAACTGTAGTCCGTAATCTGGTTGATTTTTTTCTTTTACTAATGCTGGCGGGAGCCGGTGACGAATTGCAAGGGATAAAGAAAGGAATTATGGAGATGGCAGATGGCGTTGTGATCACGAAAGCCGATGGCGAAAATGTTCCTAAAGCCCATCAGGCCATGGCCGACTTTCAACACGCCATGCATTTATTTTCAGAATCAGATTCTGGCTGGAAACCAAAGGTAATTACTTCTTCAGCCGTAGAGAAAAGAGGCATCCATGAAACGTGGCAACTCATTTTAGAGTATGTCAACTTTGCGCAATCCAATAATTACTTCAAAATAAATCGGGAACAACAAAATCTGATCTGGTTTTACGATAACATCCAACACCTGCTCAGGGAAAGGCTCAATCAATCCAGCGAGATCAAGTTGAAAATAAAGTCATTTGAAAAAGCCATTAGGGATTATTCAGTGCTCCCCTCAAGGGCAGCCCAAGAAATTATTAACGATTTTTTGGGGGCTTAGATTTTTTATCGGAGCCGTACGGACAATGACGACATTTATTTGTGCAACAAAAGCCTCGCTTCAGGTGATACGATGAAGTGAAAACCATAAGCCCGTTTTCCAGGTAATAATCCTTACCCTCACGTACGCGAAAATCATCTTCCCTTATACTCATAACCTGTTTGTCTAAGATTCCGAAAACAAAAAGAATACAAACCTAATTTATTTTATAACCTTGCCAGATGAATTCTACTATCCCAATGGCAAGCAAAGAGTATTTCAAACAGTTCAATAGGCTTATTTGTTTATTCGTTGTTTTAATTTACAGTTCGTGTGAATCTAAAAAAACAGAGCTAACCCACGAAAATGGACCTGTTGAGTTAAAATATGCGGTTGGTTTTTCAGTACGGGCGGAAGGCAATATAAAATATGTAACTGTTAATTATCCTTACCCCGGAGCTACAGAAGGATACGAATACCTGCTTGTGCCTGTTGGTGAACAAATTCCAGAACACGAAGATAAAACTCAAGTTATACGAACCCCTTTGGATAATATTGTTTGCACTTCTACTACACACATTCCGCTACTCGATTATATTGATGAAACCGATGCCCTGATTGGGTTTCCAACAACTGATTACGTTAGCTCGGAATCGATGAGAAAACGAATTGACGCAGGTCTGGTGACTGATTTAGGAGTTGACAAAGGAATGAACCTTGAATTGCTGTTTGCCCTGAAGCCTGAGTTAGTGATGAGCTACACCATGACCAGTGATTTAGGTCAATTAAAAAAGATTAAAGAGCTAGGCATTCCTGTAGTGATCAATGCTGAATATCTCGAACGACATCCGTTAGGCCGGGCTGAATGGATAAAATTTATGGCCTTGTTCTTCAACAAAGAAAAAGTAGCCGATTCTGTTTTTAATGAAATTGAAAAGGAATACCTGGCCGTTCAAAATCTTGCAAAAAAGATTACCCAAAAACCTACCGTGCTTAGTGGCATCGTATACGGTGACGCCTGGTTTATGCCTGCGGGAAAAAATTATGCCGCCCACCTTTTGGAGGATGCTGGTACAAATTATCTATGGAAAGACACTGACTCCAACGGGTTTTTAGAGTTGAGTTTTGAATCAGTATTTGAAAAAGCAAAAGAAGCTGATCTGTGGATTGGTGTAGGTTCCTTCAATTCATTAAGTGAAATTGAAGCTGCTGAATCCCGCTATGCAATGTTTAAACCCTTTCGCGATAAGCAAGTGTACACCTATAATGCAAGAAAGGGTGCTAAAGGAGGAAGTGAATTTTTAGAGTTGGGATACCTGAGACCGGATTTGATCCTGAAAGATCTGGTGGAGATTGCGCATCCTGATTTGTTACCCGATCATACGTTGTTTTTTCACAAGCGTTTAGAGTAGCGATAAGTTGAAGCTGACTAAAAAGTCAAATATCAATCGAAGTGTCATTCCGGCCTGACCCGGAATTCCGAATTGTGCGCACTCCGCGGGATCGCCCCGAAAGATCGGGGCGATGACAGATTAACTTTTTGGTCAGCTTCAACTCAACACTAAAGTGCCTTTCTCAAATACACATTTCCGTATTTCGATTCGAAGCTATAGCGTGGGCCGGAGCCTGGCTTGGCGGATACCTGAGTATGAAAATCTTTAAAGTCAGAGCCAGAAAATTTCAACTCAAGGTTTGTATAAATCTGTCCATAACTAGTTTCAGCAATCAACTCACCGGTTGTTTTTTCTTGCACCGATACATCCACCCCGCCATACGTTGCTTCTACTGTCAGTGGCCCTAAAAAATTCTTTACCTCGGCAATACCGTACACACACTCCAGGTTGGTCTCCATGTTTCTGGGTACTTTCACTTCAAGAACTATATCCATATCCACTCCCCAGGATTTTACATTGAAGTCATGGCCGGTTTCGTCACAATACTTCTTATAGTCAGCTTTTGATTTGAAGGTTAGCTTTTCTCCACCCCGGGTAACCGTGATGCGTTGTGGAAGGTCTTTCAGATTCCGGATTTTATTTTCGATGTAAATCGAATTGCCCGATGTTGATTGCAACAATTCAAATGCATCATCACTTTCGCCACCATTTATACTTACGGTTCCGGTAATTGAAATCTCGTTTTTATCCCAGGTGCTGATTCGCACTAACTTTGGATAATCGAAACGAAGAGAAATCTTTTGTCCGGCAGATACAGGGTATACTTTATTTACCGGAGTCTGGGCTTCCAGCACTCCGGTAAGTAATGTCATTAATAAACATGCTACGGCTCTCATTTCTTTCTCAGGTAAATCTTGCTGTAATCCGAACGGAAGTCAACATTGATTCCACCGCCATTGATTTTGCCATACACCCGATCGCTGTAGCGAACAAAGTCACCTTGTTTTTCAATGTCAATTTTAAATTCAGGAGCCACCAATATCTCACCATACGATGTACTCATTTTGATATTCGCTTTGATAGCCACCGGCATAGCCACGTCAACATACCCGTACACAGACACAATCGAAATAGGGCCTTTTACATTGGCACCCAGACTTGCCTCCACATGGCCATACACAGTTTTTACCGTTAACGGACCCGTTACATTCTCCATTTCAATGCTATTGTAGTTAGCCGAAACTTCAATCTCATTCTCCAGATTTTTGAATACAGCCGTGCCGCCATACTGCGACTCATGAGAAAAGGATATAATGACTCCCTTTGGTACCAAAATCTTTACATCGGGCGCATTCATCTTCTTCAACTGACTTACCTGAACAACATCGCCCTTTTCAGTCACATTGATTCCCAGGCCCGTATTGTCTTCCAGCCCCAGGCTATTGATGGCTCTTAATCCTTCGGCTCGTTCGTCTTTGCCGCTCTTGTGATCACGAGAAGAAAAAATAATTTCGTTGCCACTGTGACCTTCCACCGTTACACGGCCTATGTTTAACTCCAGGCGGCCGGTACTTTTTGCAACTTTAAACTCCTGTGCAAACGCGGCACTTACCGCCAGCCAGCCTATTACTGCTATTACTATCTTTTTCATTTTTCTAAAATTTAAATTCGTTTCAGTTTACTTCCATCTATCTCCCATTCATAAAATCAGTCTCTCTGCAGTGAGATTGTACTTTACGAAAGTTTTAATATTCCTTTATGTGCTTCATCTTTTACTGCCTTCATGGTAGAGGCATCTTTCGTTATCTTCTCCAATTGGTTCAGCACGCCCTTCTCTTTCATCTTTACCAGGAGTTGAATGAGCGCAATCTGAACAACCGGGTCTTTTTGTGTTGTGAGCGACTTAATAAGCGATTGGCGCACAACTTCTTCATTGCTGAATTTTCCCAGGGCTTCGAGAGCTGCCAAGCGTACGTTACTATTTGTATCTTCATTTAAGGTCTTTACTAAAACCTGCACAATCTGATCATCGGCTGTTTCCAATTCATAGGCTACCGAAACCCCTACCATACGCTGGCTGGCCGACTGCTGATTATCTAGCATGGCGAGCATCAACTGTCTGTTTTCTTCAACTTGTTGTTTCAACTCTACCAACTCGCGTTCGCGCTCCTGATTTTTATTGATCTCATATCCAATAACCAGACCAGCCATTACCAACAGAAAGCCTGCCGCCACACGATACACGATTGGCGAGAAGAAAACTGTTTTGGTTGTTTTCTTTTGTACTGCAATCTCTTGTTGGAGCGCCTTATCAAATTCCATTTTTAGTTGACTGGAGGGCTCCAGGACAGAAACCTTATCCATAGCCAGCATCACTTCCTGCAGTTGTTGAAACAACTTATTCGCTTCAGCATCTTGCGAGAGTTCCTGCTCCAGCTTCATGCGCTCTTCTGGGCTTCCTTTGCCATCCAGGTAATCAATGATTCTGCTTTCCCACATTTCCATATCCATAGCTTACAATTTTTCGAGTTCAAAATAATTTTCCCGCAATTGCCCAATGGCGCGATGTACTTTCACCTTTACATTGGCTACCGTCATATTTAGAAACCCAGCCACCTCTTCATATTTAAGATGCTGAAATCGGGTGAGCACCAATAACTCCCGGTAGTCGTCAGGCAATTGAGCTAATGCACGAATCAGTCTTTTTTCATTCTCTTCCTGCTCCAGTGCCTCCATCAGATCGGGTAAATGATCATCCAATTTTTCAACCTCCATTTTCACTGGTATGCGTTGTTTCTGTTGTTGGTAATAATCCGAAAATGCGTTACGAGCCATTTGGTATATCCACGACTGGAATTTCATTTCGGGCTTATAGGTGTGCCGGTATTTGAGCATGCGCAGAAAAACGTTTTGCGTCAGGTCTTCTGCTGCTTCCCGATCACCAGCCATTCGGGCCAGAAAATTGAAAATCCGCTTGTGATACCGGTCAAAAAGTATGGAAGCCTGCTGCAGGTTGCCGTTTTTCACGGCTTCCATGATATGTTCATCACTCATCAGGTCAATGCTTTTTGTCAGTTTCGGATTAGTTACAGCGTAGGAGCTGAAAGGTTACAAAGGAAAGTTAAGAAAGTAGCAACTATTTCAGAATTTGACATTGTACTTTACTTTTGTAGTAGAATCGGGATGTAGCACAGCCCGGTAGTGCGCTACGTTCGGGACGTAGAGGTCGCTGGTTCGAATCCAGTCATCCCGACTACCAAACCAAACTTAACAGGGGACCTGGCTTTCTCATCAATACCTATGACGCTTTTAAATTCAATAAGTATTCCGTTTTCTATACCTTAACCGTACCGATTTAGTAATTTTAAAAACAAAACTTAGACCTGAATGACTTCATCCAAATCCACCCGCAGAAAATTTTTAGCCAGCGCCTCTTTATTATCTTTAGCTCCTGCAATTGAAGCTTTTCCTATGAAAAAAGATAAACCTATTGTAATACACCATGTTTTTTTCTGGTTAAAAAATCCGGATTCAAAAGAGGACCTGGCAAAATTAATTGCCGGAGTTAAATCACTATCAAAGATCGAAACCATAAAATTTATTCACGTGGGTGTGCCCGCCTCCACTGAAAAACGGGATGTAGTAGACAACAGTTACTCTGTATCCGAACTTATGTTCTTCGACAACGTGGAAGGGCAAAAGATCTATCAGGATCATCCCATCCATCAGAAATTTATTGCTGAGTGCTCAACCTTGTGGGATAAAGTGGTGGTGTATGATACGATTAATGGGTAGGTAAAAGAAGCTATCCCAGCCACTGTTTAAAGGCTGTCGCCTTCTCGCGACTAAGATCTAATTCAATATGCGCATAAGGAGGTTTGAGTTGAACACTCAATCCCTTATGCGTGGTCTTAATCCGGGCAACGGCCTGAATGTGCACGAGGTGCTGGCGATTAACTCTATAAAAAATGGCAGGATCCACCAACGATTCGACTTCATCCAGCGTTGCCTGATCGCTTAATAGTTTTTCACCTGCCAGGGTGCTTATAAAAATCAATTCCTCCTTATGAAAAAAGGCTATTTCAGAAATGGTAACGGGAACCATACTATTCCGCTGCTGCGATAAAAATCTTTCTTTATACTTTTTTGGTTCCTTATTTAGATGTACCATCAGTTGCTTCAAGGAATCATTTACACCATCGATCGATAAAGATTTAAATTTTGACCACGCTTTGGCTAACTCTCTCTCATCAATGGGCTTAAGAAGATAATCAATGCTATTAAGTTTAAATGCCCGGATGGCGTATGTATCATAAGCTGTCGTAAAAATGATCGGGCAAGTAATTTCATGACTTTCAAAAATTTCAAAACTCACGCCATCAGAAAGTTGAATATCCGATAGAATCAGGTCGGGAGATTTGTTGCTCGAAAACCATTTTTTTGCCTCAGCTACACTAACAATTACATCTGGTAGGCTAGCCGTAGGTTCAAGTTTGTTGATCAACTTTATGAGGTCTTTGGCCACCAACGGTTCATCTTCAATGATTAAAATTTTCATAGCCACGGAATTTTAACAGCAAATTGACTTTGGGTTTCTTCAATTATGACCGGCTTTGAACTCATATATCGATATAGTGATTTCAGATTCTCCAGCCCCTGTTTATTGCTGCTCTCAACATTTCTTCTTCTTTGTAAATTATTCTGAATCACCAGATAATCAGGTTCTGAAAAGATCTGAATGTGAAGAGGGCGCCCGGATTCCATTACGTTATGTTTAAATGCATTTTCCAAAAGCACCTGGGTTGTTACCGGAATAACCATTCTGTCGAGACAAGAATTATCGAGCTGTACTGTAATAGACAGCGCTACACCAAATCTAGTTTCTGCCAGAAAGATGTAATTTTTTATAAAGTCTAATTCCGTTTGCATGCTAACAACATTTTCATCTTTATGCTGTAGCACATAGCGATATACTTTCGATAAATGTTGCAAAAACCGAGAAGCTAGGGGCGCATCCTCATGAATCAAACTATTCAGTGAAGTAAGTGCATTAAATAGAAAATGCGGATTAAGTTGATTTTTCAGGTTATCAAATTGCACCAGTGCTTTCTCCTTCTCAAGTCGTTCCGCTTTAAGAATTCCTTCCTTCCAGCGCGCTATAAAGTAACCGGTAAAAAAAATGAGGTTAATAGCAGAAGGTAAAATGATGTACAGTGCCCACGTTACAGCAAGAAACAAATCATCCAGATGAAAAGGAAAATAGGGTTCACCGAAATAATAAATCAATACCCTGACAAACAAACCAAATACAGAACCCAAAAATATTTGTAAGGCAATCCTACCGATCAGGTTACGTTCATACGGAAAATAACGATTGAGTGCTAAATCAATTAACCGTAATGTTTCCCAAATAAAAATAACCCCGAGGCTTGATACCAGGAAGAGATTGATGTGCAGGGACAAGCCAAACTCACTGAACTTGAAATAACGAAAGAGCGCACTCAGCACACCCAATGCTACTATTATAGCATAGGTATTTCTGAAATGCTTCCAACTTCTGTATCCAATCCGTTCAACCAGCGTCATTCAACTTGTTTCGTTGTTTCTTATAGCGTTTTATCTTCTCCTCTTGTTGCCACAATTGTAAGTTTTGCTGAGCAATCTGAAAAAGACGGAGGTATGAAGTACTTAAGTTCAAATTTAGTGTTGAAGAATTTGAGGTTGTCATAATCTTTTTGGTTTTTACTAAAGACACCTGGTAGCTCTTTTACCCCTATTCAAATTTAAACATTAGCTTTTGGCAATCTGACCATCGGACATCACCACCACCCGATCCGTTCTTTTGGCAAATTCATCATCGTGGGTAACCGCAATAATGGTTTGTTTATACACACTCGTCAACTCACGAAAAATATCAAACACCACATTGGAATTGTAAGAATCCAGGTTTCCAGTTGGCTCATCGCCCATAATAATATCAGGATCATTGATCAGCGCACGCGCAATGGCAACACGCTGTTGTTGACCGCCTGATAATTTATTTGTTCTTTTTTTTGCATGGTCTTGCATACCTAGCACCGAAAGCTTTTCAATCGCCCTGTGTTCTATTTCTTCATTGGAATACTGTCCTAGTTTTAAGGCCGGGATCATTACGTTTTGTAAAACGGTAAATTCAGGAAGTAAATAATGAAACTGAAACACAAACCCTATATGGCGATTGCGGAATTGTGCCAACTCGTTTTGCGTCTTTCCCGTTAGTTGCATGCCTGCTATTTCTAATTGTCCCTGATAGTCGGTATCCATCGTAGACAACACATACATGAGCGTTGACTTTCCACAACCCGATTTTCCGACCAACGACAAAAACTCACCGCGATTAACAGTAAGGCTGATATTTTTTAATACCTGAAATTTCTCAGGATCATAAAAATATTTTACGATGTCTTGCGTGCGCAATACATGGTTCATAGTTGCTGTCATTGTCCTCTTAATATTTCTATCGGATCTACCTGGGCTGCTTTGCGGGAAGGCATATAACCTGCAACCGCTGTCGTCACCACCCCGAAAATAATTCCGGTGATATAATAGGCGGAATCAAAATTTACCGGAAAGTGATCCAGACTTATTACGTCACCACCATCAAATGGTGCCCGGGCGATTAGTGATGACAACGTGAATCCGACCAATAATCCAATCAAGCCGCCTGCCAATCCAATGGCTAAAGACTGAATCATAAAAATGCTGCGCACATCCTTTCCCGCAAATCCCATCGCTTTCAAGATAGCAATGTCCTTCATCTTGTTGTAGATGGTCATATTCAGAATATTGTAGATTCCGAATCCAGCTACAATTAATAAAGTAAATGAAACCGCATAAGTAATAATATTCCGGATCGTTACCCCGGTTTGAAAAGTAGCGTTCGCGGTTTCCCAATCTTCTGCTTTATAAGAAAACTTAGCTTGCAACTCATGGGCCACTTGCTTAGCCAGATGGCGATCTTTCAACTTGATGTTGATATCGGTAATGTAGGATTGCTCTTCTTGTAAAATTGTTTGAACCATGGATATATTAGCATAGCTGCGAACATTATCTACTGTTCCAATTCCTATCTGAAATATCCCCACTACTTTGAGAGTTCGGGTAAACCCTTGCGGGGTTGTAATTACCACACGGTCACCCTTTTTAACATTTAGTTTTTTGGCTAATCCACTCCCCATAATAATTCCTTCATGGTAAGAAAGTAAATCCTCCAGCCTACCCTCTTTCATTTTTGCTTTAAGATCAAAGAGTTTATCCTCTTCCAGGATCTCAACCCCAAGGATCAATCCATTAAGTTGCACCGGACCATAATTATAAAAAACCTGCGAGGAAAGAACCGGTGCCACACCTTGCATCCGTTCATCTTTACGGATAAGATCAAGCAACTGACGTGCGTTACGAAGACGCAACGTTTCATCTTTGGGCTTTTGATGATGTACCCGATTGATCCCGTTAGGATTCATTTGTTCAAGGATACTTAGCCGGGTTTCTGTAATATCATGATAGATGTGTATATCGGGTGAAGATGTCATCGTGATTTCTTCTGTGAAATCATTTAAACCAGTCATCAAACTCACCAACGCAATGAACATTCCAATTCCAAACGTAACGCCTAACATAGCGATGATCGTTTGTTTGGGTTTACTAACCAGATGAACCCAGGCAATGCTGAACGAAAGTTTATACGAATTGAGATTCATACTTATTCGTTGGTGACCAACATACTTTCTGCCTCTAATCCTGAAATAATCTCTACTTCTTCCAGTGTCTCAATGCCGCGGATAATCTTAACTTTCTTAGTTCCCTCAGTCGTGTTGACCAACACAGAATCGCCTGGCAAAATCATCTGCTTGGGTATCACCAATGCATTATCTTTCTGACGAATGATAATGTTGGCCTCCACGGCCAACCCGGAAAATAAGCCGGGCAGTTTTTCGGTTAAGGTCACATCGACTCGGAGCGATTGTTGCCTGCTATCCACAAGCGGATATACTTTGTTTACCTTTCCATTAAATAATTTTTCCGGATAGGCATCAATTTTTACAACCACTTCCTGACCTTCTTTTACACGCTGTACATCCAATTCATCAATGCTCAGCTTCAAATAAAAATTGTCAGGTTTTCCTACTATCGCAATGACCTCGCTTCTGCGAACCAGTTCGCCTTTTTCTTTCATAATTTTAAAAACCATGCCGTCTATCTCACTGCGCAAAACATAGTTACCAGATTCTTCTTCAGCAATCTTTAACTGATTGGAGGCATTTTGTATAGCCAGATCAAGATCATTTTGAGCTTTCGAAATACGGCTTTTTATAGCCGCATATTCATTCCTTGAATTTTTATACTGCACTTCAGCACGATCATATTCCACTTTGGCGGTGGCATTGGATTTCAGCAGGTTTCCGTAACGGACAAAGTTGATGGAATCAAATTGCATTTTACTATGCGCACTTTCCAGAGAGGCGTGCAATTCAGCCATAACGGGCACTTTATTCTGTCTGGCTTGCTCATAGTTTTGAAGCGCCATGGAATAACGGGCATTTTGTTGAACACTTTCTACGACCAGCAATGGTTGTCCCTTTTTAACCTCTTCCCCTTCTTTTACAACCACTTGTCTAAGCGTTCCATCAGCCTGAGAAAAAACCTGATATTCCTGATCAGAAACAACAAAACCAGACGCATAAACTGCCTCCATAAGAGGTTTTACAGTAGGCTGAATTGTTGGTGCTGATTTATTGCAACCCGCCATTAAAAAAAAGAGCAACAATAAATTAGGGGTTTTCATAGCTATAACTTATGTGCGAATGTACGCTTTCCCAAAAAGGAATGTTTTGGAAGTTTAGGTAAACATGTTCATATCCAACCTAAAGTGTACCAAATCAATCTTGAATTGTCGTCTTACCCTCTTGGTGATTCCCATGCACTCATCTACCTTGCGCCCCGTGAAAAAAGAGACTCTGTTAGCCTATTTCTGCCTGGCCGGCATTTGCCTGATCTGGGGTACTACCTTCCTGGTTATGCGAATCGGTGTCATGCATTTTCCACCTTTTCTCTTTGCCGCCCTTCGTCAAATAACTGCCGGCTTATTGTTGTGTAGTTTTTTTCTGCTTATTCGAAAAGAAAGGTTTCCATCACTCAACACACTTCGTATTCAAGCCTTCCGTGGTTTTCTAATGATAACATGCGGCAACGGATTGGTATCCTGGGCTGAAGTATTTGTGCCCAGTGGACTGGCGGCCATCATTTGTTCTACGATGCCTGTAATGGTTATCCTGATAAACTTATCGGTCAACCGGGCTGATGTACCCACCTGGCTTATCGGGATTGGTGTGATTACGGGGTTGGCGGGAATTTTATTAGTGTTCAGCGAATTCCTTTCTGATTTTGCGAATCCGAATTACCGTTTAGGCATTATTTTAATTTTTGTAGCCACTTTTACCTGGGCTATTGGAAGTATTCTCACAAAACGTACCATTCACCATTCGAATCCATTTCTCAATGCCGGTTTGCAAATGTTCTTTGGCGGAATTTTTTGCTTGCCCTTAAGTGCAACCTTTGACGACTTGAATAACATCGTCTGGACATCGGATGTGTATTTTGCACTTTCGTATCTTATCTTGGTAGGGTCCATAGCAGCCTTTAGTATGTATGCCTATACCCTGAGCAAATTGCCTATTACCATAGCATCGCTCTATTCCTATGTTAATCCTTTGGTGGCTGTTGTGTTAGGTTGGCTTGTGTTGGATGAGAAACTGAATCTTAAAATCGGGATTGCATTTTTAGTTACCGTGGCCGGGATTTATCTCGTTAACTACGGCTACTATCAGCAGAAGAAAAAACGATTGGCCATCTAATGTATAGTCATGATCTCTCAAATTACATATCATCCAATTGAAAAAAGTGACACCGATAAATTCGTATTTTCTATACTGATACCATCCTGGAATAATCTCGAGTATCTAAAATGTTGCATTCAAAGTATTCGAAAAAATTCCCGCTTTAAACATCAATTGATCGTTCATGTAAACGAAGGAAAAGATGGTACGCTTGAGTGGATTAAAGAACAAGGAATCAGTTATACCTATTCACAAGGGAATGTTGGCGTTTGTTATGGATTTAATGCTCCCGCTGCGCTGGCTACTACAGATTACATTTTATTATCCGATGATGATTATTACTTCGCTCCGGATTGGGATTTCTTTTTATTGGAGGAAATTAAAAAACTAGATCATATTTATTTCAGCATTTGCGGAACCATGATCGAACACAGTACTACACAGTACTCAAGCATGATTGCTCCACACAATTTTGGCAAAACCGTAAAAGAATTTGACGAAGAGCGATTCTTAAAAGAATACAAAGCACTTCCCTTTGCGGATTGGAATGGCACCAATTGGTACCCGATGGTGATGCATCGTAGTATCTGGAACCTGATTGGTGGACTGAGTACGGAGTTTTATCCTGGCATGGGCTCTGATCCAGACATGATGATGAAGCTTTGGAATTGTGGCGTGCGTTATTACAAAGGTGTTAGTCAATCACGCGTATATCACTTTACCTCACGCAGCACTGCGCGGGTAAAAAAGAATGATGGCAACAAACAATTTTTATTGAAGTGGGGGCTTTCCAAATCAACCTTCTTTGATATGTATTTGCGGTTGGGGCAACCGTTTACCGGTTATACACCGGAGCCCGATAAAAATAAATTCAGATTAAAACTTCTGCGCGATCGATGGAAGCGATTATTATCTGTCTGGAAAAAAGATTAATCACCAACCTTTTTTAATTGTGTCACAGATGTATTCCACATTGGCTATAGTCATTTTGGTGTGAAGCGGCAATACAATATAGTTTTCCTCTACAGCATCCATATTGGGAAGATCATCTCTGCGACCTCCGAAAATACTATATCGGTCGTTTCGATAGTGTACCTGACTGGATTCAATTCTTTTTTCACGCAGGGTGCGCATAAAACCCGTTCGATCTTTCTTTACGAGGGCGGTGCATAGCCAGGCAGCATGAGTACGATCAGGTGAATGATCACCAATCAACGTTATGCCAGAAGCTCCTTTTAATCCGACCTTATATGCTTCAAAAAGTTTTTGTCTGTGTGCCAGAATTTCATCAAACTCATGCAGCGAAGCCAACCCCATAGCGGCACTAATGTCAGTCATCTGATATTTATAACCTACTTCCGTGATGTCGTTTTCCCAGGTTCCTTTTTGTTTGTTCGATCGGTCGATTCCAAACCACCGGATGCGTTCTGCTTTTGGTCCAAGATTCTTATCCTGGATGATTAACATTCCGCCATCTCCGGTTGTAATATGTTTGATAGCCTGAAAGGAGTACATGGTAAATTGTGAAATCTCCCCAATCATTTTCCCTTTGTACGTTGCGCCTGGTGCATGTGCAGCGTCTTCGATTACTGGTATGTTATATTCTTTTGCGATCGCGTGCAGTTCATCCATATCACAAGGAAGACCACCGTAATGCACACAGACAATCGCTTTTGTTTTATCATTAATCAGTTCACGTACATGAGTTACACTTATATTCAATGTTTCGGGATCTACGTCCGCAAAACGAATTTTAACGCCCATGTATAAAAAGGGAATATTGGTGGCGGTGCAGGTAAATACCGGCACAATCACTTCATCTCCCTCTTTCAATCCAGCCAGTATATAAGAAAGATGTAACGCATCCGTACCGGAACCTACAGCTATTGATGTCCCCGAGCCCGCAAACCGTTGTGAAAACTCTTGTTCAAATTGCGCCACCCGTGGCCCCTGGCCGATCCAGCGCGAATGCAAAACCTGGGTTACATTTTCGATTGCCTTTTCAGGTACATGCGGATGAAATAAAACGATGCCCTCCGTTTCGTTCATTACGGGCAATTCGTTCATGGGCTTTTCTTTTTGCATAGAAGGTTATAATGCCTGAATTTACTTAAAGGCTGGCAAATTTAGTCCAAAAAAAGAAAGCTCCACGGGAGCTTTCTGGTTTAAATGAGATGCAAAGATTTAAATATTTGGCTGCGGAGTAGTGCGCAAATAGGGCTTTACGCGGGTATGACCTTTCGGGAATTTGGCGGCAATGTCTTCGTCTTTTACAGCCGCAGTGATGATTACGTCTTCTCCCTGTTTCCAATTTGCAGGAGTAGCTACACTGTAGCCTGCGGTTAATTGTAAGCTATCAATTACCCGAAGGATCTCATCAAAATTTCGTCCCGTAGCTGCTGGATACGTGATCGTAAGTTTTACTTTTTTATCGGGGCCGATCACAAATACGGAACGTACTGTAAACTTATCGCTTACTTCGGGATGAATCATGTCGTACAAATTAGCCACTTTGAATTGCGGGTCAGCAATCAATGGGTAATTGACTACTGTATTTTGTGTTTCATTTATGTCCCCGATCCATTTGTTGTGCGATTCCAATGGGTCGGCACTCAGGGCAACAACTTTTACATTGCGCTTATCAAATTCAGAACGAAGTTTTGCAACGGCTCCTAGCTCAGTGGTGCAAACCGGAGTAAAATCTGCTGGATGCGAAAACAAAACACCCCAACTGCTACCCAACCAATCATGAAATTTAATGGTGCCCTCCGTAGTTTCAGCTGTGAAATCCGGAGCGATATCTCCTAAGCGAATTGACATAATAAAAGAGTTTATTTGAGAATAACTACAAATATACTTATAGTCTATAGAATAAGTATACTATTTCATCAAAAAACTACTTTTTGCTAAGTAGTTTTTCTCTTTTAACAATTTTTGCCAGCGTGCTTTCCGATAAAATCCTCAGGGTTTCGTCCCTCACGCCAAGGAAGCTGTCACGAATACCGCACGTTTTTTCATCCTTGCATTCCTCGCAGGGTTCATAATAATTGAGTGAAACGCAGGGTAGCATGGCGATTGCTCCATCCATCAGACGAATTATTTCAATGAGGTTAACATCCTCAGGTTTCTTATACAAATAATATCCGCCTCCTTTTCCTTTCTTGCTGTGTAATACTTTTGCGTTCCTTAATTCAAGCAGGATAGCCTCAAGAAATTTCTTGGGTATACGTTGAGCATCAGCAATTTCCTGAATATGTACGGGCCCTTGTTGGTAGCGCTCGGCCAGATAAACCAGCGCATGAATCGCATATTTGCACTTCTTCGAAAGCATAAGGGCTTCAAGATATACTTTTTGGGAATAATTATACTTTTGTCTGTGCTTTTTGTTGATTCCAAAAATCACCACCATTAATGCCGAGGTAGCTCAGGGGTAGAGCAGCTGATTCGTAATCAGCAGGTCGTGGGTTCAAATCCCATTCTCGGCTCATAAGTTCCATACACCAAAAATTACTTAACGTGGTTATCTCCAAACCTCAAACCAACACCATCGTTTCATTCACTTTCTTTTTACTGCTCACTTATACTGTATTAACATTAAATGTAATTTCGATTACCCAAGGAGTTGCAGCCTGGTATAATTATCTGATAAGTGCCTTACTCCTCCCTATTGGAGTCTTTGTTACTTACAAGATTTTTATCAGGTATAAAGTGATCAGAGCCGGTGGCAATCAAATAGAAATCAGGTACCCGGTTTTACGAAGCTCAGAAAAGCATTCTTTACAATCGGTGGTGGCCTGGCGGGAGAATATCGTAAAGACAGGAAAAAATTCGGTCTACAAGCAATTAGAGATACTGTTTGAAAACAAGAAGCGTATCAGTTTAGGGCAAAAGGAACACACTGAATACGTTCGGCTTGTGCAATACCTGCAGCATAAGTTGCCCCGAAAAAAGACTCCTTCTTCGTAATGCAATGGCATTGGTAAAGTTTTAAATCCTTTATACTTTTGCGCCCCTACCGGTGTTGCCGGTAATGCCTATCCCGAACTAATAATTCGGGTGTTATGCCCAGGTGGCGAAATTGGCAGACGCACTACCTTGAGGTGGTAGCGCCCGAAAGGGTGTGCTGGTTCGAGTCCAGTCCTGGGCACATTGAGAACTGCCGAAGTGGTGAAATTGGTAGACACGCACGTTTCAGGGGCGTGAGCCGTAACAGGTGTGCGGGTTCGAGTCCCGCCTTCGGCACATAGAAAAGTCATTCTTATTCATAGGAATGACTTTTTATTTTATAGGTATTTCGGACATGCCTCAGGGGCATGCCTGACTTTAGAAATACAGTATATTCTTATATTAAAGAGGCTCTTTTTGCATTCCAGCCGTGCAGACCCAAACTGCTATTTTGATGTAACTTCATTACCATATAGAAAAAAACAGCAAAAAACGCTAAAACGGCTATCAGGCAAAACTGTATCATAGTGATTGTATTTAGAAATCAAATGTCACCAAACCTGAATATCCAATCTAGTTCAAGTTCTTCGTATCCCCACAGGAGTAATTTCTATTGACTTTTTGCCAATCTTCCCCTGCTTTGGGGGAACAAATACACTCGCATTGCAATAAAAAAGAGCGGTGAAATGTGTTAAAAGACGTTAAGAGCTATCTTGGCACAATTTTTCATTGAAATAAAACTTATGATGAAGCAGCTATTAAGTGTAATATTTTTTGTCGTTACGGCTCTTTCGGCCTTTTCTCAATCTTCCACTAACCGGTCTGTACCCAATGACTGGTTTTTACTCGATCCGGAACAAGACAGTCTGCAGGGCGTAAGTGCAGAACGGGCTTACCAAACTCTTTTAAAAGGCCAACCTTCACGCACAGTGATTGTTGCCGTAATCGATTCTGGTGTGGACATCGATCATGAAGATTTAAAAAACGTAATCTGGAAGAATGAAGATGAAATTCCTGACAATGGTATAGACGATGATAAAAATGGATACATCGATGATGTATTTGGATGGAATTTTATTGGAGGTAAAAGTGGCAACGTGGATGCGGATACGTACGAACTTACCCGGGAATATATTCGACTTAAAAAGAAATATGAAAATGTGGAAGGTAATAAAGTGGGTAAAAAGCAAAAAGCTGAATATGAAAGCTACCAGGAAATAAAGGACAAGTATGAAAAGTTAAAAGCTAAAAATGAGCAGCAGTACAAATTGTATTCAAATATTTACAACAACATTTCGCAGAGTATCGACACGCTGAAATCTTTACTTCAGGTTGACACCATCAAGGCCGAAGATTTGAAAAAATTTGAGACAAATGATCCTAGTCTCCTGTTTGCCAAAGGATTTCTCTTAAATATGTTCAAAAACATTGGCGAGGATGGAATTCTTGAAGAATACGTGGCCGAATTAAAGGAAGGGGTTGATTATTACGAGGTAATTGTAAAATATGGATATAATGAGTCATTTGATTCGCGCCAGATTGTGGGTGATGATATTAATAACCTGAATGAAAAAGGTTATGGTAATAATGATGTAAAAGGTCCGGATCCCGAGCATGGCACGCATGTAGCGGGTATCATTGCAGCCGATCGCAAAAACAATCTGGGAATTAAAGGCATTGCCGACAATGTAAAAATCATGGTGGTTCGTGCTGTGCCCAATGGTGATGAACGTGATAAAGATGTAGCTAACGCAATTTTTTATGCGGTTGACAATGGTGCCCAAATAATCAATATGAGTTTTGGAAAATCATTTTCTCCGCAAAAGGAAGTTGTTGATAAGGCGGTTCGTTATGCCGAACAAAAAGGAGTGCTCATGATTCACGCAGCGGGTAATGATGGAGAAGATATTGACGTAGAAAAAAATTATCCCTCCCGCACCTATGCAGATGGAAAAGAAGCAAAAAATTGGATAGAAGTAGGTGCCTCCGCCTGGGGTAGTGATGAGGATTTTGTGGGAAGTTTTTCCAACTATGGAAAAAAAGGAGTGTCCCTATTTGCTCCCGGGGTAGACATTTATTCAACTGTACCAGAAAGTAAATACAAAAACCAAAGCGGCACGAGTATGGCAAGCCCCTCCACGGCCGGAGTGGCTGCATTATTGATGTCTTACTTTCCTGAACTTAGTGCAGAACAGGTAAAAGATATATTAATGAAGTCTTCGCGAAAATTTGACAACCTAACGGTTCAAAAGCCAGGTGGTGGCCGTGCAAATTTTAATCAGCTTAGCGCTTCGGGTGGGTTGGTGAATGCCTATGAGGCTGTGAAAATGGCACAAGGCATTAAGAACCAAAAACCAATCAATAAATAAAATTCAGAATAAATGAAAAAGCACCATAAGGGTGATGCCTTAGGTGCTTTTTATACACAAGCTGTATACAGTATTTCTATAACAACCTGAATGTCTTTACTGGTTTTGACTTCTATTCTCTTAATCCGTAAACAAATATCACAACTCTATCCGCATATTCTTTTACATAGTAAAGCCATATAATTACATTCTTTACATAAAAGAATAGGATGAACAAAAACAAATATCAAAGGGCAAGTATAACCGAAAGAAAAAGGCATAAAAAAAGGCCCTTTAAGACCTTTTTAAACTACTGAGTGGCTCCGCTGGGACTCGAACCCAGGACCCATACATTAAAAGTGTATTGCTCTACCAACTGAGCTACGAAACCTTCCTCCCGACTAGCGAATTTGCCGCTTTAAACAGCTTTTCCGTAATTGAGGGCACAAAGGTAACAGGATATGAAAAATATACAAACGGGCATTTTAAAAATTCTTGCACTTACGTGCACAATACTATGTAGCTCGTTAGTTCATGCCAACGATGTAAATTATCTATTAAAGCATGCCGATTCTCTGTACACCAAAAAACAATACACGCAGTCGTTTGAACTTTACCAAAGCCTTTATAAGGATGGTCGTTATTCACCAGCAATGCTTCTCAAAATGGCGTACATTCAGGAAGGGCTGGGCCAGATTAGTCTTTCCCTCTATTATCTCAATTTATATTATTTGGCCAGTGGTGATTCTCAGGTATTAAACAAGCTGCAGGAACTGGCATCCAAAAATAAGTTAGAAGGATATGAACATTCGGAAATAAATCAAGTCATGTTCACGTTAAAAAAATACAGCCTGTACATTTCGGGGCTGCTCGCAGCCATGGTACTATTTTTATTAGCGATCATTTACCGACAAAGAAAAAATGAAACACGACCGATATCTGCTGGAATACTCACCACCATCATGCTTGTAATTCTGGCCCTGCACGTTAATTTCTCTTTTGAACCGACCTCCGGCATCATTGCCGAATCTAACACTTACCTGATGAGTGGACCTTCCGCGGGAGCCAATGTGATTGCCCTGGTTGGTGAAGGTCATAAAATCAAAATCAAGGATAAAAAGGATGTTTGGTTAAAAGTAGAGTGGCTGGACAAAGATGCTTATATCAAGGAGAATCAGGTGATGAAAGTTCAACTTTAGAAGCGAATGGACAATGATCCTTTATACTCTTTACTTGAGTATTTGATAACATAGTAATAAACTCCGGCAGCCTGATCCGTTGCATACCATCTGAACTTACGCTCTTTACTTGTGTAAACCTCGCTACCCCAACGGTTGTACACATGCACCGACTCAAATCGAGTCACACAATTATCCGGTGGAAGGGAAACCTGTTGATCAGGGTTTTGGGCAAGATCAGGATTGAGTGAACAGGGACCTACGCCTTCCAAAGCAAAGTAGTCATTGCAACCATCTCCATTGGGTGTAAACACATTGGGTGGAAGAAATTCCTGCTCGGAATTATCAATGTCTTTAATAATCACGTTTACGGTTACTGTGTCAGCCTTGGCTGCAAAGCATCGATTATCTTTCAAAAGAAATTTGAATGAATAATTATTTTCATAAACCTCGTTTTGAAAAATAGAACAATCGGGAGACCAGGAAAAAACGGTCTCTACTTTACTCTTTCCTTCCACGGGTGTAAAAGTATAGCCTTCAGGTTTTACATCCCCTTTGGCTTCCAGCAAGGTGAGTGAAATCAGATCAGGCTCCGGCAAAATATCTGCATCAATACCGGTTAGAGAAAACAAAATAGGTTGACCCAATGTAAAGTTAACGGTCTGGTCATTCACTAATTCTGCTCCTTGTTGTATAGTAAGTTGTGGTGAAGCATTGAGTGGTGGAAGAATCTTGACCCGTACGTCTACTGTATCCGCCTTATAAAAGCGACACTTATTGGAATTGTCAACTACGACAAACTGAAAAGTAAAACTGGTTTTTTTAGTCAGATCAATATTACTACACTTCAAATCCCAATGAAATTGAGAGGAAACAATTCCATTGGCCGTAGCTAGGGGAAACGAAATTCCGAAAAGATCGAGTGAGTCTCTTTGTACTATATCTAAAATAAGCAGGTCGTTATCAACCAAATCCTTTCCAGTCACTAAAAACAAAAGTGATTCATTTATTCTGCGTTGCAGGTTAAGTACACTTCGCTCTTGCGGATCGGGTGTAAGATCCGTATCGATATAGGGATCAGCATTGCCGGGTAGCTTGACGGAAAATCTAAACGTTGTGCTTACCGGGTCACCGAAGTCGCACTTGTCATTATCATTCGCTATAATTTTTACATCAAAATTAGTTCGCTTCGTAAAATCATAAATATTGCAAAAGGCATCCCACCTTATTTTTCCCTTCACTATTCCGTTTTGACGGGGTTCTTCAATTTCTACTTTTATGCCGGCATCGGCCAATACAAACCCATCGGTTGTAATAGCAACAATCAATTCGTCACCATCATCATCACGAATTTCAAAATTCTTCTCGAAGAAACCGCCTTCGTCCAGTTGAACAAGTGAAAGTGATTGGATTGGATCGACAAAATAAGGATTTGTATTCGTTGGCGGTTGTATGTTAACGGCAATCTTTAATGTGTCAGTCAGTGGTAAACTACATGCATCGTCAAACGCAATGATTCCGATCTGATACGGGCCGCCCTCAATAAACGGGCATTGTGGAAAACAAATAGTAAAGTCCTTGACGCTACCATTTAATAAAGTAGCTGATGTGATCTCTGGCAATATTTCGCTGACGTTCTGCTTAAAATTGAGTGACACCGCACGGATTGAAATTTTCTCACTAAAGTTATCTTCGATTTTGCTGACATCCGGATCGGAAATACGAACCTGAATGCATCGGTCTTCATCCACAACCGAATTAGAAAAACTTACACTCATGGTTTCATCGAAGGCGAACTCTGTATCCGTTAATTTCTTTCCAAGAATCTGAGGAGGCTCGGCTTGCGGACATGCATCCACCACCAGCATTTGAAAGTCGCGTCTGCTCTCACCAATTTTTTCTCCCTGGCGGTATTCATCGATCTTTACAGCAAAAACAAAAAGTCCCTGGGTGCGTGGCGTTGCCGTCAATAGTCCATCTTCACTTATCCTTAAATCTGGCTGACCATTGATGATATTGGAAAGACTATAGCCCGGTCTCCAGATTACGGCAGGATAAGGACCCGGTGAAGGAGTTGGCAACGCGGTTGGCGAGGTAGTATTGAGCGGAGTAACCAACGAATACACCAGAGAATCCCCATCATCATCGACACCAGAAAAATCAACATAATAAGGACGAAACGGACAAGCAAAATCATTGAGTGGCGGAAAGAGACGGGGTGAAGAGTTTATAAAGGGCTGACCCTCTTTCACAACAGGGGGAAACTCAAGATAAAAAGTTTGGCCTGCTGCAATGTTGGCTCCTTGTGGCACCTGACTATAAATATTAGTTATCGTGTAATTGCGACAACAACGCTCCCATACTACAAAATATCCCTCGGGGTCATTATAAAGTTCTGGCGAAAGCGTGATTGTAGATGTGTACAATAACTTTGTCGTAATTATTTCACCATTCGAACACTCTGGTTGTGTGTAGGGCACATTCGTTTCAGAACTAAGGGAAAGAAGCACAGTTCCCATAAATACCTTATCCTTCTTTCTATAGATTGTGGCCCTGGGTGAGTTTGCTCCTATATCCTTGGCTCCCGGGATACCATTAATCTCGTCAAAATAAAGAATAAGGTTTAGTCTGTAGGTGTTTCCTAAAATATGAACCAACTCAAACTCTCCTCCCACAATATGCGAGGCAATCAGTGGAAAGGAAATAAGGAGTAGCAGCGTTAGAAAAAATCGTTTCATCACATCTCACCAATCACGAAAGATAGCTAATTCATATCACTGCTAAAAACCACCCATATTTCAGTAATTTCGGGCCCTTGAGTAACCCGATGACATGAAAAAAGGCGACAGGCTAGATAATATTGAAATTGAAACCATGGCTGCCGAAGGCAAGTGCATCGCCAAAATAGATGGGCTGGTTATTTTTATTCAGGGTGGCGCCCCGGGTGATGTGGTGGAGGTGGAACTCACTAAAATCAAAAGTTCTTTCCTGGAAGGAAGAGTCACGGCTATCCGAAAATTATCTACCCTTCGGGCAGAGCCTTTTTGTGAGCACTTCGGCACGTGCGGGGGGTGTTCGTGGCAACACATTAATTATGAAACACAACTTAAGTATAAACAACAACAGGTAATTGATAATCTTGAACGCATCGGTGGACTAACATTACCCGTCCTTTCACCCATCCTTGGATCAAAAAATATAAATTACTATCGCAACAAACTGGATTACACATTCACCGCAAACCGGTGGCTCACTAAAGAGGAGTTGACTCTGGCAATTGAAGAAAAGCGTTATGAGTCCGGGCTTGGTTACCACATTCCCAAGATGTATGATCGTGTGTTTGATGTGAAGAATTGTTACCTGCAGCCCGACCCATCAAATGCGATTCGATTATTGGCAAGAAAAGTTGCTATGGAGAATGAGATTCCCTTTTTCGATCTGCGAAAGCAAACTGGTTTTTTGCGGACGCTCACCATACGAACAGCTATAACTGGTGAAGTGATGATTATTCTACAAGTTACTCAGGATGAGCCAACATGGACTGAACTCATTTTAAAAACACTCACCGATGCATTTCCACAAATCACTTCGGCTAACTACATCATCAACAACAAACGCAACGACACGTTTGCTGACTTAGATGTAATCTGCTGGAAGGGGAATCCATACATTACCGAAACTATGCAAAAGCCGGATGGCAGCGGGACGCTGCAGTTTCGAGTGGGGCCAAAATCATTTTATCAAACCAATTCCCATCAGGCTTACGAACTTTATAAAGTAGCATGGCAGATGGCCGATTTGAAAGGTGATGAGTTAGTCTATGATCTTTACACCGGCACGGGCACTATTGCCAACTTTGTAGCCGGGCAGACAAAAAAAGTAGTTGGCCTCGAATACGTAGCCGCAGCCATTGACGATGCCAAAGTGAATTCAAAAATCAACAACATCAACAACACCGATTTTTATGCAGGCGATATGAAAGACCTACTCAACGATAGTTTTCTTTCGCAACATGGTAAACCCGATACGATAATAACAGATCCGCCCCGCGGAGGCATGCACGAAGATGTGACCAACATGCTGTTAAAAGCTGCTCCAAAAAGAATTGTGTATGTAAGTTGCAATGCCGCCACCCAGGCCCGCGACTTAAAAATACTTTCGGAGAAATATGAGATCAGGGCCGTGCAGCCGGTGGATATGTTTCCACAGACTATTCATGTGGAGAATGTGGCGAGGCTGGATTTGAAATAAGATTGAGCGTTGTTAGAAGACAGACCCGCCCCAGACGAAGTCTTCAAATCCATCGCTGGTATGATGATGCCCAACTAAAAATACTTTTTTTAAGTCGATTGCCGAAGCCCGTTGCTGCAGAACAGTAAGATCATGATTTGTCGGAGTCTCTTTTACTTCTATGGCCGTATCCAAATTGAATATAAAGTCAATCTCCTGACCTGTTTTTTTCTGATAATAGGATAATGGGCCAAGTGGTTTAAGTTGTGCTGCAATAGCATTCTCAAAAAGCTGTCCGCTGGAAATTTGGTTACCCGCCAATGCCTGGAGTAGCCCAGTATCTGAAAAATAGATTTTTGGTTGTTGCGAAATCTCTTTATCAATATTTGTTGTGAACGGTCGAATCAGATAAATTAAATAGGTGTGCTCAAGCAATTGAACATAACTGGCGAGTTTCTGTCGGTTCATTCCCGCCACGCTGGCGAGTTTTGTATAGTCAACTTTATTGCCGGCACGCGCAGCTAAAAGTTTTACAAGTTTATACAGTTCTTCACTTGCTGAATAATCTGCAAGCAATTTTATATCAAGTTCAATGTACGAGTTGATAATGTCCTTTAAGAGTTCTTCCTTGTCTGATGCTTTATTCGCAAGAGCGACCTCAGGGAATCTCCCAAAACGCAAATACTCAGCATACTCATTTTTGCATCCGTTATACCAGGCTAACTGGAATGGTTTCCACGCATATTTATCAATCTGATTTACTGCTGATTTTTTGAATCTAAGAAACTCAGCAAAACTGAGGGGAAACATTTCAAAAATTCTCTTACGCCCTGACAGACTCTCAGAAAATCGATTCTTTATATAATAGGAACTCGAACCCGTCACAATAAATTTGATCCCATACGTATCGTACAAGTACTTAACTACACTGGGTAAATTTTCAACCAATTGAATTTCGTCTAACGCAATCACACACGGGCTCGAAAAATCCAACCCTCCTACTTGAAGTTCATCAGCTATGCTTTCATAATCGGGTCGGTTAAGCAGCATACGGATTTCAATTCGTTCGCAATCCAGGTAACGTTTATTGGTATGGGGCACCTGACTCATTAGATAACGAAGAGCTGTACTTTTCCCCACCCTTCGCATACCTGTAATGACTGTAACTTGCTTTTGCGACAAGTGAGATTTCAGCGCAGGAAAAATATCTCTTTGTTCCATTTTAACTAATAGATTACAAATCTAATCAAATAGTTAAACTAATAGATGAAATAAAAATCTTTTAGTAAATTTTGTTGAGAGAGTGCCTCTCTGTCAAATGCTTACATTAAACTAATTTAATTAGTAATATTGATACTAATTTTTTTAGTATAATTACCACTGTGATGGACAGGAGCGTTATACACATGGATTTGGATGCTTTTTTTGTGGCGGTTGAGCGCAAAAAAGAGCCTAAACTGAATGGATTACCACTTATTGTGGGAGGTAGCAGTCGCAGGGGTGTGGTGGCAGCCTGTAGTTATGAAGCCCGAAAGTTCGGGGTGCATTCGGCCATGCCCATGTATCTGGCGATGCAACTCTGCCCCGATGCCAAGGTAATCTCGGGCGATATGGAGGCCTACAGCCAGAACTCGCATCTGGTTACAGAAATCATTGCCGATAAAGCTCCCGCTTTTGAAAAATCATCTATCGATGAATTCTATATCGATGCTACCGGCATGGATCGTTTCTTCGGCACCTTTAGCTGGGCCGTGGAGTTGCAGAAAAAAATTATGAAAGAAAGTGGGCTGCCCATCTCCATGGCGTTGTCGGTAAACAAGCTGGTATCGAAAGTGGCCACGGCAGAATTTAAACCCAGCGCCCAAAAACAAATTCCGGCCGGCACTGAAAAAGATTTTCTGGGGCCACTCGCTATCGAAAAACTTCCCATGGTAGGAAAACAGACCGCCTCCTTTTTATACGACATGGGTGTGCGCACCGTGGCCACCTTGCGGGATATGCCGCAACAATTTTTGATCAGTGCCTTCGGCAAAAATGGAATAAGTCTATGGAACAAAGCGCAGGGTATTGATGATTCGCCCATTGTAGGTTACAGTGAACAGAAATCCATCTCTACGGAGTCAACTTTTGAAACCGATACGATTGATGTAAAAAAATTGAAATCGATTTTAATTGCCATGGTAGAAAAAGTAGCGTTTCAATTGCGCGAGCAAAAAAAGCTGACCTCTTGCCTCACCGTAAAAATCCGCTACTCCAATTTTGATACGGAAACTAAACAAATTCATATTCCTTATACCTCTTCCGATCATGTTATTCTTCGTGTGGTGCAAGAATTATTCGACAAACTCTACAATCGCAGAATGTTAATTCGTTTGGTAGGTGTGCGGTTAAGCAACCTCGTGCATGGTAATCAACAGATCAGTTTGTTTGACGACACCGAAGAAGATATCAACCTGTATGAAGCGATGGATTTTATTAAACACAAACATGGAGTAGAAAAATTGATCCGTGCCACCACGTTGGATGTAAATAAACGGGTGCGCATGGAGATGAATATGTTTAAGGGAAAAATTACCAAGAATTTAATGAATTGATCTGATCCGTGGGCGCGCAAAATTTGTCGCAATAAAATCATTTGATAATGGAGAAATATAAAAACAAATATCGATCAGATACCACCCGATTAAAAAACCATGATTATGGCTCGGACAATTGGTATTTCGTTACCATTTGTACACATGACCGTGAACATTATTTTGGGCGCATTGTAGGGACGCAAAATTTTGCGCCCCTACAATGCGCGTCCCTACAACCTACCCCCATTGGTAAAATCGCCCGTCAATATTGGATGGAAATTCCAAATCATTTTCCATTTGTGGTTTTAGATGAATTTGTAATCATGCCCGATCATATACATGGGCTTATCTATTTTAATAAACCCGACCATGCCTATCGCATTCAGCATCCCAATCAATTCGGGCCACAATCACAAAATTTGGCATCGGTAATTCGCGGATACAAAACGGGCGTAAAAAAATATGCCACAATCAACAATATTTCATTTACCTGGCAATCACGCTATCACGATCGGGTTGTACGTACGAGCCGCGAATTAAAGACCATCCGTAGCTATATTCAAAACAACCCTGGTAATTGGATAAAGGATGGCAAGGATCAAATATTTGCCTAATGCAACAATATGTACCTCAACTGCCACACCGGCCTCAGCTTTAAATACGGCACCTTGCCAATAAAGACTCTTTTTGAAGAAGCCAGGCGTTGTGGCATTCACAAACTGGCATTAACTGAAATCAACAACGTAGCCTCCTATCTGGATATGCTGCGAATTTGTGATGAGAATAAAACCCGCGCAGACGGACTTACTAAATACGGAAAACAATCGCACGATCTTGATATTGCCGTAGGCGTAGAATTCAGAAATGAACACGACTTTGTATTTATCGCTCTCGCGCGAAACAATCGCGGGTTTGAAGCCATCAACCGGTTTTTATCGTACCATAATCGGGAAGAAAAAAAATTCCCAGTACGGGCACCGGAATTAGATCAAACTTTTATTGTTTATCCGTTTGGCAAAATAGAACCCGATCAGTTAAAGGCGTATGAATACATCGGTGTGAGTAAGCACGATCTGATTGCCTTTGCTATCCATCCCCAACGGGAAGAATATAATTACAAATTTGTATTGCTTCATTCGGTCACTTTCCTGCCTCCGGAAAAAAATGAAAAAGGAAAGCTTATCTACCGCGACCATAATGCCCATCGTCTGCTACGCTGCATTGCCCACAACACTCTATTAAGCAAACTTCCCGAACATCATCAGGCACGTAAAGAAGAATTTATGATGCCCGAAGATGAGTTGGTGAAAATGTTTGAACAATTTCCAGAACTCATTGACAATGCACGCTCACTGCTTAACCAATGTTCTATTGAGTGTGCCCTGGGTGAAGACAAGAATAAAAAGTTTTTTACCTCCGGACCGGCTGAGGACATGAAGTACCTGCGGTCGATAACAGCCCAGGGATATAAAAAACGTTACGGCACAGATAAAGCTATCTGGCAATCGCACATTGAAAAAGAACTCCGCATTATTTCTAAAAAAGGATTTACGGCCTATTACCTGATTGCCTATGATTTAATAAAATATGCCAAAGCCAAGGACTTTGATTTTGTCGGTCGTGGCAGCGGAGCCAACAGCACCGTAGCCTATTGCCTGGAGATCACCAATGTGGACCCTATTGAATTGGATTTATACTTCGAACGCTTCCTGAATGAAGAGCGCGTATCTCCTCCCGATTTTGACATTGACTTCTCATGGGATAATCGCGATGCGATTTATGAGTACCTCTTTAATAAGTATGGCTACGATCATGTATGCCTGTTAGGAACGCATGTTACCTATAAGGAGAAATCTATTTTGCGCGAATTGGGAAAAGTTTTTGGATTACCCAAAGAAGAAATTGATGCGTTGGTCGAGAATCAAAAAGAAAAAACTGAACGCGATCACATTGCCAAAAAAGTGATCGGTTACGCTCGCTATATTATAAGCAAAGGATTGCCGGCTTACATCTCCATTCATGCCGGTGGCGTACTGATTACTGAAAAGCCGATCTATGCCTACACGGCTACTGAATTTCCGCCCAAGAGTTTGCCCGTATCGCAATTTGAAATGCATGCAGCCGAAGACTTTGGCATTTACAAGTTTGATATTCTCAGTCAGCGCGGATTGGGGCATATTAAAGAAACCGTAAAGCATGTAAAACGAAATCAAGGAATTGATATTGATGTGTATCAATTCAAGAAATTTAAAGAAGATGAGAAAATAAAAGACCTCATGCGCCACAGCAAAGCCATGGGGTGCTTCTATGTAGAGTCGCCCGCCATGCGTATGCTACTCGGTAAACTTTCGTGTGATGATTACCTTACATTGGTAGCAGCCAGTTCCATCATCCGGCCGGGCGTAGCCAGCTCGGGTATGATGAAAGCATACATTGAACGCTTTCATATAGTTAAAAACAAAGGCACTTACGAATCGATTCACCCGATCATGGATAAACTGATGGCCGAAACCTATGGTGTGATGGTGTATCAGGAAGATGTGATCAAGGTAGCTCATCACTTTGGTGGCCTTAGTCTTACCGAAGCAGATGTGTTGCGCAGGGGCATGTCGGGCAAGTATCGCTCACGCGAAGAATTTCAACGGGTAAAGGATCGCTTCTTTGAAGGATGTAAAGAGCGGAAATACGATCCAAAAGTTACCGATCGGGTTTGGTTTGAAATCGAAAGCTTTGCGGGCTACTCCTTTGCAAAAGGCCACTCCGCCAGTTATGCCGTGGAAAGCTATCAGAGTTTATTTCTGAAAGCACATTACCCGCTGGAGTTTATGGTGGGCGTGATCAATAACTTTGGCGGGTTTTATCGTACTGAATTTTATTTTCATGAGGCTCGCATGAATGGCGCCCAGATCGAAGCGCCTTGTGTAAATAACAGCGAGTACCTCACCACCATTCACGGTCGCAAGATTTATATTGGCTTCATCCATCTTAAAAGTCTCGAAACTAAAATTGGTCAGCACATTGCAGACGAGCGAAATCGTAAAGGCATTTATAAAAGTCTTGATAATTTTTTAAGACGCACCCCCGACATCGGCCTTGAGCAATTACGAATTCTTATCCGGTTAGGATCGTTTCGCTTTACGGGAAAAACCAAACAACAACTTTTGTGGGAGTCCCTGCTATTTTTCAGTCAGGTAAAGGCAAAACCAACCACCACCATTGATCTGTTTGATACCGAACCCAAAGAATATCCATTGCCTGAATTGAAAAGAAATGCATTGGAAGATGCATTCGATGAAATCGAGTTACTGGGTTTCCCTCTATGCAATCCATTTGATCTATTAGCCACCCAGGATTATGGCGATACGCTGGCCAGCGAACTCTCCCAAAAGAAAGGAAAACAAGTACACATCGTTGGCTATATAGTTACCACAAAAGATGCTTACACGATGAAGAACCATGAGCACATGGCCTTTGGTACCTTCTACGATGTAAAGGGTGAAGTTTTTGACACCGTGCATTTTCCCAATTCTGCGCGGACGTACCCATTCAGAGGTCGCGGCTTTTATGAAGTGAAAGGAAAAGTGACCGAAGATTTTGGTGTGTATGCCATTGATGTTCACTGGATGAACAAACTACCGATGGTTAGCAAGCGTGCCGATCAGGCTTTCGCAGAAGTGATGCCAGCAACCCCACATCCACACAGCTTGTGATGCTTTCATTTTGTGATCTTCTAAACTAAGTTCTACTTTTGAAGAAGTTGAGAGCTTATGCATCACTTTTTGCTTTCACTTTAAACTTTCAACTCAACTATGCGGCAGCAACTACTCAGCGAAGGAGCTAAAGAGCTCAGTTATGAAATCCGGGAAATCGTAAAGAAGGCAGAGCTAATTAAAAATCTCGGTAAAGAAATCTATTGGGAAAATATTGGTGATCCAATTCAAAAAAATCACAAACTCCCGGATTGGATTAAACAGATTATTGCCGACCTGGCATTGCAAAACGAATCCTACAGTTATTGTCCAAGTAAAGGCATTCTGGAAACCAGAAAATTTCTTGCCCAACAAACCAATCAATTGGGTGGCGTACAAATCACAGCGGATGATATTTGTTTCTTCAATGGACTCGGTGATGCGATCGCAAAAGTCTATCAGTACATCACTCCTACGGCACGCGTTATTGGCCCCTCGCCTGCTTACTCAACACACTCCAGTGCCGAAGCGGCCCATGCCAGTAATGAACCGCTTACCTATCGGTTAGATCCCAACAACAAATGGTATCCGGACCTGGATGATTTGTATAACAAGGTGAAGTATAACCCCAATGTAGTCGGCATCCTGATTATCAATCCGGATAACCCCACTGGCATGGTCTACCCTCTGGAAACCATGAAACGAATTGTTGAGATCGCGAAAGAATTTAAGTTGTTTTTAATTTGTGATGAAATTTATATCAACATCACCTACAACGGTGTTCGTGCTTATTCACTGGCCGAAGTAATTGATGATGTTCCGGGCATTGCCATGAAAGGAATTTCAAAAGAACTTCCCTGGCCCGGTGCGCGGTGCGGTTGGATGGAATATTATAATCGCAATAAAGACTTAGACTTCAACCGGTTTTGTCAGGCGCTGGATAATGCGAAAATGATAGAAGTGTGTTCTACCAAACTTCCGCAGTTGGCAATTCCGAAAATCCAGGGCGATCCACGATTCAAATTATATCGTGAAGAAACGAACCGTAGTATTGGCAAGAGAAGTAAAATTATTGCGGACATTTTACATACAGTTCCTCAACTTACCTTTAACGAAACCTTTGGTGCATTTTATAACACCATTATTTTCCGGGATGGCACGTTAATGAAGGGACAGAAAATAAACATCAACGATGCACAGGTAAGTAAACTTGTAGAGGGCTGGGTAGATCAGGATATTCCACAGGATAAACGGTTTGTGTATTACTTACTTGGAGCAAAGGGAGTTTGCGTTGTCCCCATCTCTTCTTTTTGTTCTGAGTTGCAAGGTTTTCGGGTAACGTTGTTAGAAGAGAATGAAGAGATTCTGATCAAAACTTTTACAGCAATCCGGGACGGCATTGTCGAGTATCTGGCTTCAGCTTAAGTACTTACCTAACATTCGTTAAAGAAGATTTTGAAACTTTTTTATGGACTTTCATTGAATGTCCCAACAAAATTCTTCAAACTTGTAGGATCGCATAAGATTATATGCAGGTAAAATTGAATTCATATAGCAGCAAGACCAAACAGTTTCGATTGAACAATGGTTTGCTTATGCTCATTAACGTCATTCTTCTCCGAAAACGGGGGCGGTGACGATATTGTGTAAACGATATTAAAACCGTCCCGCCTCAGGCAGGACGGTTTTGTTTTATAGTATTAACAACAAACTAACGATTGTTTCAAATTTATGTATTACACTGACCACACCGTTCTCTACCTGGATGGAAAATTTGTAAAGGCCAAAGACGCAACTACCGATTTGTTTAATCAAACAATGCATTATGGATACGGCACGTTCGAGGGTATCCGTGCTTATCAAACCATTAATGGTGTAAAAATCTTTAAGTCGCATGAGCATTACGAACGCCTGAAACGTAGCTGTGCTTTGGTCGGAATTCCTTTTAACTATACTGCCGAAGAACTTACCCAAATCTCTTATCAGGTCTTAGAAAAAAATAATTTGAAAGATGCTTACATCCGCCCATTGGTGTATTGCCATCCTAACATGACGTTATCAGCGCCTACAGGTGTTTCTTTAATGGTCACAGCGTGGGAATGGGGTAAGTATTTGGGCGATCAATTGGTAAAGGTTTGTATTTCATCTTATCAACGACCCAACCCAAAATCTGTAAAGGTAGAAGCGAAAGTAACGGGCCATTATGTAAACTCCATCCTGGCAACCACAGAAGCGAAACAACGTGGTTTTGATGAAGCGCTGATGTTGGATATGAATGGCTTCGTAGCCGAAGGACCTGGAGCTAATTTCTTTTTTGAGAAAGATGGCGTGTTGTATACTCCTCCGCTTGGAAATATTCTACCCGGCATTACCCGCCAAACAGTTCTCGAAATCTGCAAAGAGATGGACATGGCTGTGGAAGAAAAATATTTCCGCCCTGAAGAATTATTTGAAGCCGATAGTGCCTTCTTCTGCGGTACGGCTGCAGAGGTAATTGGTATTGAATCCATCGAAGGCCAGGTTTTCAGTAAGCCCTGGAAAAATTCGATGGGCGCGGTAGTGCAAGAAGCCTATAAGTGTATTGTACTGGACAAGAGTTATTCGTATGTGATTGTTTAAAATGGTTACTAGCTTCTGGTTACTCGTAGTTCGAAAAACCAGAGACCAGTAACCAGAAGCTAGAAACCAGCAACCAGTAACCAAACATGGAGTTAAATAAGTATAGCAAGACAATCACCCAGGACCCAACACTTCCTGCCTCGCAGGCAATGTTGTATGGAATTGGGCTGACAGAACAGGATCTTAAAAAAGCACAGGTTGGCATTGTGAGCACTGGTTTTGATGGCAATACCTGCAACATGCATTTGAATGCGCTGGCAAGTGAAGTAAAGCAAGCCGTGTGGGATCAGGAGTTGGTGGGATTAATCTTTCACACTATTGGCGTAAGCGATGGCATTAGCAATGGTACCGATGGGATGCGTTACTCGCTGGTGAGTCGTGAAGTAATTGCCGATTCAATCGAAACTGTTTGTGGCGCTCAATATTATGACGGATTAATTGCCGTTGTTGGCTGCGATAAAAATATGCCCGGTTCTGTTATGGCAATGGGAAGGTTAAACAGACCAGCCATTATGGTCTATGGCGGGACCATAGCCGGTGGTCATTACAAAGGTCGGGAGTTGAATATCATTTCTTCATTTGAAGCATTGGGTGAAAAAATTCAAGGCAAACTTTCTGACGAAGATTATAAAGGTATCATTCAAAACTCTTGTCCTGGCGCTGGCGCCTGTGGTGGCATGTACACCGCCAACACGATGGCATCCGCCATTGAAGCGCTGGGGATGTCGTTACCATATTCCTCTTCCAATCCAGCATTGAGCAAAGAAAAATCTGCGGAATGTGCCGAAGCTGGCAAAGCAATTTTATTGTTGCTGCAAAAAGATTTGAAGCCGCGCGACATCATGACCTTCAAAGCCTTTGAAAATGCGATTACGATTGTGATGGTTCTAGGCGGGTCAACCAATGCAGTGTTGCATTTGATTGCCATGGCCAAAAGTGTTGGCGTAAAAATCACGCAAGAAGATTTTCAGCGAATCTCTGATAAAACTCCGCTGTTGGCCGATCTGAAACCTAGCGGAAAGTATCTCATGGAAGCACTTCATAAAATTGGTGGCGTTCCATCAGTGATGAAATATTTATTGCAGAAAGGATTATTGCATGGAGATTGCGTAACGGTAACAGGTAAAACTATTGCTGATAATGTTGCCAATGCCAAAGATTTGGATTTTGAAAATCAGGATGTTATCCAACCTATCGAAAAGCCAATCAAGAAAACAGGTCACTTACAAATTCTCTATGGAAACCTTGCAGAGAAAGGATCGGTGGCAAAAATCACCGGCAAGGAAGGAGAAAAATTTAAAGGAACAGCCCGCGTGTTTAATGGCGAGTTCGAATTGGTTGATGGAATTAAATCCGGAAAAATAAAAGAAGGGGATGTAGTGGTAATCCGCTATGTAGGGCCAAAAGGTGCACCTGGTATGCCCGAGATGTTGAAGCCGACAAGTTTAATCATGGGCTCAGGTCTTGGAAAAAGTGTGGCACTCATCACCGATGGAAGATTTAGTGGTGGCTCGCACGGTTTTGTAATTGGTCACATTACACCGGAAGCTTCCGAAGGAGGGTTACTCGGATTAGTAGAAGATGGTGATTGGATTGAAATCGATATTAAGAAACACCAGATCAATTTACTGGTGGACGAAAAAACAATTGCGATCAGAAGATCCCATTACAAAGCACCCGTATCGCGTGCAAAAAATGGTGTCTTATTTAAATATGCACAACAAGTAAAAACAGCGGCTGATGGATGCGTTACTGACGAAGTCTGAGGAGATGGTGGCAACTACCAAACAAAAAATTTCCGGATCGGAAGCATTGCTTCGTTGCCTGGTGGAGGAAAAGGTAGAACATATTTTCGGCTATCCGGGTGGTGCCATCATGCCTGTGTATGATGCACTTTATCATTACGCTGATAAGCTTACTCATTTATTAGTGCGTCATGAGCAAGGGGCCATTCATGCTGCACAGGGGTACGCCCGTGTTTCAGGCAAAACAGGTGTCGTGTTCGCAACTTCAGGTCCTGGCGCAACTAATTTAGTTACCGGCTTAGCCGATGCCTTAATTGATTCAACTCCGGTAGTCTGCATTACCGGACAAGTGTTTGCTCACTTATTAGGCACGGATGCATTTCAAGAGATTGATGTAATAAACACTACACTCCCGGTTACAAAATGGAACGTGCAGGTAACGGAAGCAAAAGATATTGCACCCGCCATCGCAAAAGCATTTTACATAGCAGGTAGCGGAAGACCCGGTCCAGTGCTGGTGGACATTACTAAGAATGCACAAAATGAATTGACAGAAGAATTTGAGTATGTGCCCTGCAAAGCCGTGCGCACCTATAAACCAAAACCGGTATTACAAAAAGAACAAATTGCAGCGGCCGCGGCTCTTATCAACAATGCTAAGAGACCATATATTTTAGCAGGGCAAGGAATTTTGCTATCAGGAGCCACTCAGGAATTGATTTCATTATCTGAAAAAACGGGGATTCCGGTAGCAAGCACCTTGCTTGGCTTAGGCGGATTTCCAACCAATCATCCCAATTATGTTGGGTATTTGGGTATGCACGGAAATTATGGTCCAAACATTAATACAAACCAATGCGATGTATTGATTGCCATAGGCATGCGCTTTGACGACCGGGTAACAGGCAATGTGAGTAAATACGCAAAGCAGGCAAAAGTTATTCATATAGAAATCGACAAAGCAGAAATCAATAAAATTATTAAAGCAGATGCAATTGTTCATGCCGATGCTAAAGATGCGCTATCAGAGCTATCAAAGCATTGCAAGCCAAATAGACATACCGATTGGATAAAAAGTTTCACTGATTTAAATCAGGAAGAGTTTGAAAAAGTAGTGCAGAAGGAAATTTTAAACACGAACAGTTTAAAAATGGCTGAAGTAGTACACATGCTCTCTGAATTAACAAAAGGTGAAGCCGTAGTTGTAACCGATGTTGGCCAGCATCAAATGGTTACCTCGCGGTATTATAAATACAGAAATCCACGTACTAACATTACTTCAGGCGGTGCGGGCACCATGGGGTTTGCGCTTCCGGCTGCTATGGGTGCGAAAGTGGCCGCTCCGCACAAGCAAGTAATTGCCATTATTGGCGATGGCGGTTATCAAATGACAATTCAGGAGTTAGGAACCATCATGCAGTATAAGATTCCAGTAAAAATACTGGTCTTAAATAATAACTTTTTAGGAATGGTGAGACAATGGCAACAGCTATTTCATGGAAAGCGCTACTCCTTTACAGAAATGGACAACCCCGATTTTGTAAAAATTGCGGAGGCATATAAAATACCTGGCGCTAAAGTCACCGAACAAAAGAATCTAGAAAGTGCCTTGATAAAAATGTTGGATTCCACTACCTCCTACTTTTTGGAAGTGGTTGTAGAGAAAGAAGATAATGTATTTCCGATGGTGCCTGCAGGAGCCGGAGTTAGCGAAGTGATTTTGGAAATACCGGCAGCCAAGTAGTGAAGCACTGTGCATTAAAACAGAAAAGAAAATGAAACAAGACTTCACGTTAGAAATTGCTGCCGACAATAACTTCTCAGTGCTGAATAGGATTGTGAATGTATTGAACCGCAGACGCGTGCGTATTAAAAAACTATTCGCCCACGAAAATGAAGAGGATTTTCAAAAAGGAGGTGCCATATTATTGTTACACACAACTCCTGATTTAATGGAAAAAGTAAAGCATCAACTGGAAAAACTTATCGAAGTGGAATATGCTAACTATACCCTTGGCAGTGAACAATATTTTGAACTAAGTGAAAAAATCGTAGATGTCGATTAACTCAATATACTATACTCAATTTTAAACTAAAGACTTAACAACAAGAATATGGCAAAGATCAATTTTGGAGGAACGCTGGAAGAAGTAGTAACGCGCGAAGAATTTCCGATGGACAAAGCATTGGATGTTCTTAAGAATGAAACCATCGCAATCATTGGATATGGTGTGCAAGGACCTGCGCAAGCACTTAACCTTCGCGACAATGGATTTAATGTTATTGTGGGTCAACGCAAAGGTTCAAAAACATGGGACAAAGCCGTTGAACATGGTTGGGTGCCAGGCGAAACTTTATTTGAAATTGAAGAAGCCGCTAAGCGTGGAACAATTTTAGAATTTCTGCTGTCTGATGCCGGTCAGATTGCATTATGGCCAACGATAAAACCATTCCTCACCAAAGGAAAGACATTATACTTTTCACATGGATTTGGTATCACATTCAAAGAGCAAACCGGAATCATTCCGCCCACTGATATTGACGTAGTGTTGGCAGCACCTAAAGGATCGGGAACCTCGGTGCGCAGATTATTCCTGCAGGGAAAAGGAATCAACTCAAGCTATGCTGTATTCCAGGATGCTTCAGGTAAGGCAACTGAGAAAGCCATCGCATTGGGTATTGGTGTTGGATCCGGATATTTATTTCAAACCGATTTCAAAAAAGAAGTTTACTCTGACTTGACTGGCGAACGTGGAACGTTGATGGGAGCTATCGCTGGAATCTTTGAAGCACAATATGAGGTACTCCGTTCAAAAGGACACACTCCTTCAGAAGCCTTTAATGAAACCGTAGAGGAGCTTACACAAAGCCTTATGCCATTGGTCGCGGAGAATGGTATGGATTGGATGTATGCGAACTGTTCTACCACCGCACAACGTGGCGCATTAGACTGGAAAAAGAAGTTCAAGGCAGCCACACTTCCTGTCTTTAAAGAATTGTATGAAAGTGTTGCCTCAGGCGCTGAAGCGAAACGTACTATTGATACTTGTAGCAAACCTGACTATCGCGAAAAGCTTGCTGAAGAATTAAAAGAAGTTCGCGAAAGCGAATTATGGCAAGCCGGTGCTGCTGTTAGAAAACTCAGACCTGAAAAGGCAAGTGTTGAGGCAAGCATGATAAATTAATAGGCAATTGACAATACGCAGTAGGCAATCGATTAATTTTTGCCTACTGCGCTTTGTTGCCTGCATTGCACCTTATGATAAAAACGAAGAAACAAATATTAGATATCGATTCAGCTTACGAAGTCCTGAAATCCGTAGTGCTTAAAACTCCTTTGCAGTTTCATCGCAAGCTTTCTGAAAAGTTCGGGGCTGAGATCTATTTGAAGCGTGAAGATCTTCAGGTTGTTCGTTCTTATAAAATTCGTGGTGCCTATAATTTAATTCAAAGCCTGACGGAAGAACAACGAAACCGCGGAGTTGTCTGTGCCAGCGCTGGTAATCACGCACAAGGTGTTGCCTTCTCTTGTAAACTCTTAAATATCAAAGGTGTTATTTACATGCCTGCGATTACTCCGAAACAAAAGATCAATCAGGTTAAAATGTTTGGTGGCAACAACATCGAAATCGTTTTAATTGGAGATACGTTTGACGAATGTCAGCTGCATGCATTAGAGTATACGGAACATAATAACAGTGTTTTCATTCCTCCTTTCGATCACGTAAAAGTTATGGAAGGTCAAGGAACTGTAGGCAAAGAAATATTGGACGAGCAATCTAACATTGACTATGTGTTTGTGCCCATCGGAGGCGGTGGTCTCTGCGCGGGACTTGGAAGTTATTTTCAAACCTATTCACCACAAACAAAAATAATTGGTGTTGAACCAACCGGTGCACCTTCTATGAAGGAAGCCTTGAAAGCCGGCAAACCGGTAGTGCTTGATAAAATTCAGCGGTTTGTAGATGGCGCCTCCGTAAAGAAAGTGGGTGATCAGACATTTGCAATCTGCAAAGACGTAATTGCCGATATGCTCTTAGTGCCAGAAGGAAAAGTTAGTTCTATAATCCTTCAATTATATAATGAAGACGCTATCGTTGCGGAACCAGCCGGTGCGCTTTCAATATCAGCCCTCGATCAATATGCACATCAGTTGAAGGGAAAGAAAGTTGTTTGTATTGTGAGTGGTGGTAATAATGACATTGATCGGATGCAGGAAATAAAAGAACGATCGTTGCTTTTTGAAGGATTGAAACATTATTTTATTGTTCGGTTTGCGCAACGGCCTGGCGCATTGAAAGAATTTGTGAATCATATCCTGGGGCCTAATGATGATATAGTTCGTTTTGAATTTATTCAAAAACATAATAAAGAAACCGGCCCGGCACTCATTGGGATTGAAGTGAAGTCGAGAGAAGATTTTGATTTACTGATTGAACGAATGGACGGCCACAAACTAAACTACACACTCGTGAATCAGAACGAGAATTTGTTTGAGTATTTGGTGTAATTATAATATTCAACTTTCTTAAAATACACTGGCGCTGCTTCTCAACCGTTTGAAATCCCTTTGTCTGAACTGATTCTTACTATTTGAATTCAATCCGTATCTTGTATCAGTAAAATTAATTTTATGGCACAAGGATTACTGATTGATATGGATGGTGTTGTGTATGGCGGTGACACAATGATCCCCGGAGCAGACGCATTCGTTGCACGTCTCCTGAAGGATAATATTCCGTTCATGTTTATGACCAACAACAGTCAACGCACTCGCCTCGATGCCGTTCGTAAGTTGGGGAAACTTGGGATTAAGGTCACCGAAAACCACGTGTATACAAGCGCCATGGCCACCGGCAAATTTCTGGCAAGCCAAATTCCCAATGGCACTGCCTATGTACTGGGTGAAGGCGGTCTACTTTCAAGTCTGCATGAAAATGGAATCTCCTTAGTAAATTCGGATCCGGATTTTGTCGTACTCGGTGAAGGAAGAAATTTTACACTAGAGATGGTTCAACGGGCGGTTGATATGATTTTGGCCGGAGCAAAATTCGTAACTACTAATCGAGATCCTTCACCCAAGAAAAAAGGCTGGGATAATCTAGGCATTGCCTCTACGACTGCCATGATTGAAGAAGCAACCGGCATCAAAGGATTTGTGGTAGGTAAACCTGGGCCTGTTATGATGCGCTCGGCACGGAAAGCCTTAGGATTGGAAACAGCTGAAACCACTGTGATCGGAGATACGATGGATACCGACATTCGTGGTGGTGTGCAGATGGGATATAAAACTATCCTCGTACTAAGCGGTATTACAAAAAAAGAAGAGTTGATCAGGTACGCCTATAAACCTGATCTGGTAGTGGATTCAGTAAATGAAATCATGTTACCATTACCCTGGTGGAATAGTTAATCACCACCAAACACTCGTAAGCTATGTACCATTTTCTTTAAAATTGATTTGAGTAATCGATAAGGATTTCACATCTTCGTGTTGTTATTTGCGAATCAAAATGATTACCCAATAACCTAACCTAAACCTATGCTAACTGCCTCGACATTGTCGGGGCAGTTTCATTTTAAAGTGTTTAGAACAAACTAACGATTGTTGTGAGCGAGAAAAAACCAAAGACAATTTTTGAAAAAATCTGGGAAGCCCATGTTGTAAAGCATGCTGATGAATATCCGGATGCATTGTTTATCGATCGTCATTTCATTCATGAAGTAACATCGCCACAGGCTTTTGATGGCTTAAAGAAAAGAGGACTTCAGGTATTTAATACTAAACGAACTACTGCTACAGCAGATCATAACGTTCCAACGAAAGATCAGCATCTTCCTATTAAAGAAGCTTTGTCGCGACACCAGGTAGAAACACTTCGTAAAAACTGTGCAGAGTTTGGTGTCGAATTATATGATCTCGGTCATCCCTACCAGGGAATCGTTCACATCATTGGTCCTGAGTTAGGCTTAACCTTACCCGGCATGACCATCGTGTGTGGCGACAGTCATACATCAACCCATGGTGCGTTTGGAAATATTGCTTTTGGCATTGGTACGTCAGAAGTAGAACAGGTTTTAGCCACGCAATGCATTTTGCAATACAAACCTAAAACCATGAAGATTGAAATCAGCGGCAAGTTGGGTAAAGGAGTGGTCAGCAAGGATATTATTTTATACATCATTTCTAAAATCTCAGCCAGTGGTGCCACTGGCTTTTTTGTTGAGTATGCTGGTGATGCTATTCGTAGCCTTTCGATGGAAGCGCGTATGACGATCTGTAACATGAGTATTGAAATGGGTGCTCGTGGTGGATTGATTGCACCGGATGAAACTACATTCGATTATATCAAAGGCCGAAAATTTGGTCCGCAAGGAGAAGCGTTTGATAGAGCAGTAAACGAATGGAAGAACCTGGTTTCCGATTTGGGTGCCGAATATGATCAGGTTTTGAAATTTGATGCAGCCGATATTGCTCCCATGATTACCTATGGTACCAATCCGGGCATGGGTATGAAAGTGACGGATCGAATTCCAACTACGGCCGAGATGAAAGAGCTCAGTGAACAAACCTCTTTCACAAAATCTTTGGAGTACATGGGTGTCGAACCTGGATCCAAGTTGCTGGGTAAAGCGATTGACTATGTATTCATTGGAAGTTGCACGAATGCACGCATTGAAGATTTACGGGCAGTTGCTTCTATAGTGAAAGGAAAGAAGAAAGCATCAAATGTAGAAGTATGGGTAGTACCCGGATCTAAACAAGTACAGGAACAGGCGCGGAAGGAAGGACTCGATAAAATTTTTGCAGCTGCTGGGTTTGAATTACGTGACTCCGGTTGCTCGGCTTGTTTGGGTATGAATGAAGACAAGATCCCTGCAGGGAAATATTGTATCAGCACCTCCAACAGAAATTTTGAAGGCCGACAAGGTCCTAAGTCGCGTACGTTTCTAGCGAGTCCATTGAGTGCGGCTGCGGCAGCGATAACAGGTAAAGTGACAGATGTAAGAGAATTAATGTAATCCCTCACCCCTTCCCTCTCCCTGGGGAGAGGGGTGTGAAGGAACATAGAGAGAAAAAAATAATTGAGTTGAAAAAATATTCTATAAATAAATGACTCTGACTCCCTCTCCATTGGAGAGGGCCGGGGTGAGGTTATGAAAGACAAATTCACCATATTAAAATCAACAGCAGTGCCAATTCCGGCAGAGAATATTGATACCGATCAGATTATTCCAGCACGCTTCCTAAAAGCCACCACCCGCGAAGGTTTTGGAGATAACTTGTTCCGCGACTGGCGCTATGACCTCATCCCCGGCCCTTCTCCAAAGGAGAAGGGAGAGGAAACTCCCAATAAGGAGTTTGTTCTCAACAATCCCGTTTACGGAGGAAAGATTTTAGTAGCTGGAAAAAACTTTGGGTGTGGCAGCAGTCGGGAGCACGCAGCATGGGCCATCTATGATTATGGGTTCCGGGTAGTCGTGTCCAGCTTCTTTGCAGACATCTTTAAAAACAACGCTCTCAATAATGCGGTGTTGCCGGTCGTGGTTTCTGATGTGTTTCTTAAAAATCTTTTAAAGACGATACAAAAAAATCCTTCAACGGAAATAACCGTGGATTTAATGAATCAGGTAATAAGCTACGGCAACGAAAGCCAGAAATTTGAAATCAATGCCTATAAGCGAGAATGTCTTATCAATGGCTATGATGATATCGATTACTTATTAAGCTTGAATAAAGAGATCAGAGAATTTGATGTAGCGCATTCATGAAGAAAAAAATAGTCATACTGCCCGGAGACGGAATCGGTAAAGAAGTTACCACCGAAGGCAAGAAAGTTCTGGTAAAAATTGCCGAGCTGTTCGGTCATGACTTTGAATTTGAAGAAGCAAGTATTGGGCATGATGCGATTGAAGCAACGGGCAATCCATTGCCAGATGAAACGTTGGCAAAATTAAAAAACTGCGATGCGATTTTATTTGGTGCCGTGGGTCATCCAAAATATGATAATGATCCAACACTGAAGGTAAGACCTGAGCAAGGATTGTTGAAGATGCGCAAAGAGTTAGGATTGTACGCTAATCTACGACCGATAAAACTTTTTGATGAGTTGCTGGAAGCATCCAGCATCAAACCTGAAATCCTGAAAGGCTCTGATATTTTATTCTTCCGTGAGTTGACTGGCGATGTCTATTTTGGCGAGAGGGGAAGAAAAGACAACGGCAACACCGCATTTGATCTGATGATCTATCAGCGTTATGAAGTGGAACGCATTGCTCATAAAGCATTTCAAGCGGCTCGTACCAGAAAAAAGAAAGTTACTTCCGTTGACAAAGCTAATGTACTGGAGAGCTCACGGTTATGGAGGGAAGTTGTTCAGGAAATTGGCAAGCAATATCCGGATGTACAACTCGAACATCAGTTTGTGGATGCCGCTGCCATGAAGTTGATACAAAATCCAAAGAGTTTTGATGTGGTTGTAACCGGAAATCTCTTTGGTGATATTCTTACAGACGAGGCTTCTCAGATTGCTGGCTCTATGGGTATGCTGGCCTCCGCTTCAGTGGGGGATAAAGTAGGATTGTATGAACCCATCCACGGAAGTGCCCATGACATTACCGGCAAAGGAATCGCAAATCCTCTTGCCTCTATACTTTCAGTTGCACTAATGCTTGATATTTCCTTTGGCTTGAAAGAAGAATCAGAAGCCGTTATCAAAGCAGTAGAGCAAACGCTGAAGCATGGATATCGCACGGCAGATATTGCCGATGCAAAAACCCAAAAAGAGAAAATTTTAAATACGGGTAAGATGGGTGCTCAGGTTGTGAGCCAGCTTACCACCATAAGGGATCGTGTAACTGTAGTAAGTAACTAGAATCAAGTAACCAGAAAAATATGGCACAGAAAATTCAAATCTTTGACACAACCCTTCGCGATGGCGAACAAGTACCGGGTTGTCAACTTAGAACCGAAGAAAAAGCTATAATCGCCAGAGAGTTAGAGTTACTCGGTGTGGATGTTATTGAGGCAGGCTTCCCGATTTCGAGCCCAGGTGATTTTCTTTCTGTAGTAGAAATTTCAAAAGCGGTAACCGAACCCGTTGTGTGTGCGCTTACTCGTTCTAAAAAGGAAGATATTGATGTTGCTGCGGAAGCACTACACCACGCCAAACGCGGACGTATTCATACCGGCATTGGTTCATCGGATGTGCACATCAAACATAAATTCAGAAGTAGTCGCGAGCAAGTGTTGGAGCAAGGTGTTTGGGCAACCAAATACGCAAAAGCCAAAGGGTATGAAGTAGAATTTTATGCAGAAGATGCTGGCCGTGCTGATTTAGTATTTCTTGCACAATTGGTGGAAGCGGTAATTGCGGCAGGAGCCGATGTGGTAAACATTCCGGATACCACCGGTTATTGTTTGCCCCACTTGTATGGCAAGCGCATTCAATACCTTGTTGAAAATGTTAAGAATATCGATAAGGCTATTATTTCTGTGCATTGTCATAATGACTTGGGTCTGGCAACAGCCAATACAATTGCAGGATTAGCCAACGGAGCCCGCCAGGCAGAAGTGACTATCAACGGAATTGGTGAGCGTGCCGGTAATACTTCACTGGAAGAAGTGGCGATGATTTTGAAAACTCATAAAGATTTGGATTTATATACAAATATTAAATCTGAACGCATTTATGAATTGAGTCTTTTGGTCTCGTCCATGATGCGCATGCCCGTGCAGGCAAACAAAGCTATCGTTGGTAGAAATGCGTTTGCACATTCGTCTGGTATTCACCAGGATGGATTTTTAAAACATGCCGAGAACTATGAGATAATAAACCCTGCTGATGTGGGAGTTCCTTCTTCTTCTATTGTGCTTACTGCCCGTAGTGGAAGAGCAGCCTTGAAACATCGCGCAGAATTATTGGGTCATCGGGTAGAAGGTGAGGAACTAAACACCTTGTACGAAAACTTTTTGGTCTTAGCCGATGAAAAGAAAGAAGTAACGGATGCCGATTTGGTTGTATTGGTGGCCAGCATGCCTGTATTGACGAGGTAAACAATTTTTAATTCGTTGTTACTCATTACATTCACTTCTCTAACCAGGAAGAGTATGAAAAAAATCTGTCTGTACATTTTAGTAAGTGGCCTTGTAACTCTCTCCTACGCCCAGGAGATCGGCCTTCAACTTTATAGCCTTCGAAATGAAATTCCCAAAGATGTGGACGGCACGTTAGCGATAATAAAAGATTGGGGGATTAAAGAAATAGAAGGCGGTAGCACTTATGGCTTGACGCTGGAAGAGTTTAATGCACTCTGCAAAAAGAACAATCTCAACATGGTGAGCATCGGGGCAGGATTTGAAGAGTTGGAAAAAGATGCTGCTGCGGTTGCAAGTAAAGCAAAACAATTTGGAGCCAAGTATGTCATGTGTGCCTGGATTCCGCACACGGGAAATGATTTTACACTGGCGGATACAGAAAAAGCAATTGCAGTATTTGAAAAAGCAGGTAAAGTGTTGGCAGCTCAGGGTCTCTCTTTGTGTTATCATATTCATGGTTATGAATTCAGACCGTACGAAGGTGGCACACTGTTCGATCTGATGGTGAAGCGCCTTGATCCTAAGTTTGTAAATTTTGAAATGGATGTATTCTGGGTAAAACATCCGGGTCAGGATCCAGTTGCGTTGTTAAAAAAGTATCCACAACGTTTTCCCCTTATGCATCTGAAAGATCGCAGAATCGGCACCCCTGACAGTCAGGATGGACATGCCGATAACGAAACTAATGTTGTGTTAGGCTCCGGTGATGTAGGCATTGCTGCCATTATGAAGGAAGCAAGGAAGTTAGGCGTGAAACATTTTTTTATTGAAGATGAATCTGCCCATGCCTTAGAACAGATTCCGCAAAGTCTGGTTTATCTTAAGTCTATTAGTAAGGGGAAATAAGTTGGTCAGAATTTCTGGAATTCAAGTGTACTAATCACAAGGCCTTTAACTTTTCACCAAGTTTTTCCGGAATGCTCGCAATTTTGCGTTTTGAATAATCGAAGCAAACAATTCCTGTTTTACCATGAGCAACTTCCTTATTAGAAGCCTTTTTTGTTATCCGATAAAAGAGATCAAATCCATATTTATTCAAATCCCCGACAGCTATTGCAATTTGCAACGTATCGCCTAGAAAGGATTCTGCCTTATATACTATAGCCGCATCGCTTACAATCTGACCGATTGAGCCTTCCAGCTTCACCTCACTTTCAAAACCCATCGACCGATAAAACAACGTGCGGGCTTCCTGCATGAGGGTAAGTATGCTGTCGTTACCAACATGATTACCATAGTTCAAATCGCTTACCCGCACAGCTATTTCGGTTTGAAAGGAAAAATTTTCAGGTAGTTCTATTTCAATGCGTGCCATCTTGGTTAATTTGCTGCACAAGTATACGCATTGATGATCAAATTAAGCTTTCTGCTAAACGTATGGAAAAAACTAAAGCGGACTTTTTTCATCCTGTTGGCAGCTCAATTCATTTACATCATTCTCCTGCGCTGGATAGATCCGCCTATCACGATCACACAACTAACCAACTGGGTAAGTGGCTCTGGGTTAAAGCGTGACTATATCAATTTTGAAGAAATGTCGCCCAACATCCGGCTGGCCGTGATGGCCTCCGAAGATCAACTATTCCCAGATCACAATGGGTTCGATATAAAAAGTATCAAGAAAGCACTTGAAACGAATAAGAAGAGTAAACGCATTCGCGGAGCCTCTACCATTAGCCAGCAGGTTGCCAAGAATGTATTTCTCTGGCAAGGACGGAGTTGGTTTCGAAAAGGACTGGAAGTTTACTTTACATTTATGATTGAGTTGTTATGGAGCAAAGAACGAATTCTTGAAATGTATCTCAATGTAGCTGAGATGGGAAAAGGAATTTTTGGAGTAGAAGCCGCCTCACGCAGCTATTTTAAAAAGCCTGCCAATAAGCTCACGCGTACGGAAGCGGCACGTATTGCAGCGTGTTTACCCAATCCCAAAAAATACAAAGCCGAACCTGCGTCTTCGTATGTTTCGAGGCGCGCTTCCTGGATCCTAAGACAGATGAATAATCTGGAGGGCGATGAAGATGTTGAGAAATTGCTAGCGATGCCGAAGCCTGTTAGGAAAAAGGGTAAATGAGTAGTCAACTATTTGCGGGTCTTACTCCTAATGTTTAAAGTCTTTTAGCTAAAAGTTGGTTTATCTCCTCTTTTATTTTCTCGTCAGATGGTCGTGGTGCTTTCATATTGGCAATATTCCCTAATTGATCAATTAATATATAACTGGGAACACCAAATAGTTTATAAGCGGTATATAAAGATTCTACCTTATCAGGCTCTATATTTATATGAAGACCTTTCCATGCTTTATCTTCCGTAAGAAATTTCTCCCAGTCAGATTTATTTCGATCGACAGAGATATTTAGAAATTGAATGTTATCATTACTCGAAAATTCTTGTTGTAACTTTTTGGATGCCGGTATTTCTGCAATACAAGGACCACACCACGTTGCCCACATATCAATGTATACCACCTTCCCTTTCAGATCCGTTATTGAAACCTTTTTGCCCTCAGGTGTATAGCCTTCAAATTCCGGGGCGGGGTTACCTGGAGCAATAGCAAGCCATTCGTTATAGAAATTATTTAAAGCTGGTAAATAACTGGAATTTTGATATGTCCTTTTAAAATCCGCAAAGACTGAGTCAGTTTCAGTAGTAATCCCATACGCTGCAAGCCAATAATTAAAATCTAATGCGATCATGTATTCACGGACTTCTTCAGGGTAATCACTCCTTTTAATTAAGGCATTACTCATTAGTGGAGCCAAATCTCTTGAGACTTTGGTGATAAGAAGTTGCTCTGAAACGGGCATATTAATATTATTATGCCAATAGAAATTAAGAAGCATTTGATAGTCTGCATAGCCATCTTTTAAAAGTGCCGGGTCTAGTGGAATGCTATTAGTTAAATCCTCAAATTCTTTGGAGACCTTGGCGTCCAGGTATTCCTTTCCATTCTTTTGTGCCTCCCACTTTTCGTTAAGGGAATTATTCAATTTATAAAACTTAAACTCTTGCCCAATCGCTAAATATTTAATAGCATTCTTATATTCAAGCATCGATACTGTTTCTTCTGTGAGTTTGACAGAATCAATGTAGCTATTATGAAAATTCGCAATAATCGTTTTAAGAGAGTCAAACCTATGTAGAAATTCACTATAATCCAGTAGGTTCAGGCCCCTTCCGTTGGCCCACTTGATTTTTTCAACATTTGAATTAACCCATGAGATATAGTTATTTATTTCGGACCCTACTCCAGAATGCTTGAGAGGTATCTGGTAATCTTCTCCAACTTCCTCGATCTGCAAATCATACCCCGAAGACAGATAAACTTCCCCATACTTTTTACCTATTTGAATCGTGACGAACATTGGCTTTTTTAGGGGTAATACAAATGAACAGTGGCCTACGGAGTCTGTTTTCGATTCATAAAGTGTGACTTGGTCAATGTTTGTGTACAAACTAATTTTTACTTCCTCATTAAGTTGGGTTTTACTTTTAATGGTAATTGTTGCTGTATCATTCTCTTTATTAGTACATCCAATGAATAGAAACGGGAGAATGACTAAGCCAAGCCATGTTTTTGAGAGTGCTTTCATTTGTTTGAATAATAGGGTGAGATTAGTTCAATTCTCTTGAGATGCAATCAAACAAGGATTAGTTCTATTTCTTCATTTTTTTCCCGTAGTCGATCAATATTAGCCTTTTAAAATAAGCTGGCCGTTAACGTGCACTTGTCTAACCCCGAGATTCGAACCAAATGAATAAAATGCATATCCATCATTCACAAGAATATTTGTAGGAATATTCATATTTATAAGCGCCTGTGAATTCGTATTTTTTAATCCATACCTGATCTCCATTGCGTAAAAAAGTGTAACAATACAAATCATTGTCATTGTCATTCGGTAGAAGCATTGTAGCAACCATATTGTTTTTATTGTTCCCAAACCAGAATTGGATAGCATAACCTTCAGCTCCGCCTAACGGAAATCTAACTGCATAGTCTTTGAAAACATTGGGATTTGAATCATGCGACATCTTATGGGTAAACTTCCACTTCCGATTATTAATAACACACATACCATCTTCAGCTTCCATGGCAAATCTTGTATTATTGCCATTCTTGTACTCCCGGAGAATATCAAAATATCCCTCGCTCAGATAAATGGAGTCCTTGGGATTGGTAACAAATAACTGATCATAGCTATTCGAAAAAGTAGTTTCACCGTCTTCGATCAATTTAAATGAAATGGTAACTGCAAACTCCTTATAGTCAAAATAATACTTTCTTTGAGTACCAAGTCTGGCCGAGGGCAGTATTAGAACTTCTTTGATTTTATCTTCCTCATAAATCATAGTAACCGTCTCGTCTGGCATTACCGGATAATCATCTGTTTGCTTACTTCTATTGTAACTCTCAATCTTGTTATAATGTGAACCATCAAAATAGAAAACACTCTTTCCTAATTGATTACCATTTATAGTTGTCAACACTTCTTGAATTATGCAAGGTGGAGTGACGTTTATAAAAGTCTGACAGGGTGGCTCGTTCAGAACAATTGTATCCGCACATGCATCCACAGTTTCCTCCTGCTCACAACTCATAAAAAGAAAAATTAGTAAACAGAGTCTTTTCATTTAGATACAATATAGCAAGCAAAGAATGTTTTATCAACCATAAATCAATATTCATGTTGCTTTTAAACCAGATGCGTAGCTTTGTAGAGTGATGAAATTTAGAGCAGAATTGTTTGCAAACGCCTGAATGGTTACAAGTGAGTCAGAAATGGCTCACTTTTTTACTTCCAATATTTGGTAATAAATACTTACTACAGCGTTTTGCCAAAAGAACCGCAAGAAACAGGTTGAAATCCCGCAGCTACCAGGTCACTTTTGTGAGGTAAAAATTAATAGCTTTATGATTGTGACCAACGAACCCATCAATTACCAGCGCATCGAGCAGGCCATTCAATACCTGGAGAAAAATTTTCAGCGGCAACCTGAACTAACCGAGGTGGCTGAAGAAGTGAATGTATCCCCTTTTCACTTTCAACGCATTTTTACCGAGTGGGCGGGGATTAGTCCCAAGCGCTTTCTTCAATTTCTTACTGTTGATTTTTTAAAAGCCAGGTTGAAGCAATCCAAAAATCTGGCGGAAGCCGCAGAAGCTGCCGGACTTTCAAGCCAGTCGCGGGTTTATGATCTCTTCACAACACTCGAAGCCGTAACGCCACAGGAATACAAAGAAAAAGGTTGTGGTCTTCGCATCGACTATGGCTTTCATGAAACTCCTTTTGGGTTAGCGTTGATTGGCGTTACCGAACGCGGTGTTTGCTGGTTATCATTTATCACTGTTGATGCTGATCCAAATTTTCAACTTCAAGAAATGAAGGAGCATTGGCATAATTCGGTTTTTAAAGAGAACCAAGAATTAGTTTATGAATTTGTAAAAAGAATTTTTCCCTCACCCCGTCAGCCCGAGGCTGACACCCCCCACCCCTGGGAGAGGGGAAGGGGTGAGGGAAAACTTCACTTGTTCGTAAAGGGCACTAACTTTCAAATTAAAGTGTGGGAAGCGTTACTAAAACTTCCGGTAGGATCAGTAACCACTTACAAAGACATAGCCGAGCAAATTCAAAATCCGCAAGCCATGCAGGCAGTGGGCTCTGCCGTTGGTTCTAATCATATCGCTTATTTAATACCCTGCCACCGGGTAATCCGTAAAGACGGCATATTGGGCGAATATCGTTGGAGTGCCACCCGCAAAAAGAGCATGATTGGCTGGGAGATGGCCAAAGTTGAATTGCCCTGATTAATCCCCTGAAGGTTCGTTCGTAAAATAACTTGAGTTGCATGCAACTTTTTGACGAACATGGAGTATCTATAGGGTATTCCCTACCCATCGCCTATGCTTCGAAGCTACTTCAAAATTGCATTTCGCAATCTGACCAAAAACAAAGGTTACTCTTTTATCAACATTGCAGGCCTGGCCACCGGTATGGCCGTGGCCCTGCTTATCGGGTTGTGGATCTGGGACGAACTTACCTTCAATAGATATCATAAAAATTACGATCGCCTTGCACAGGTATGGCAACACAATGAATACAACGGAGTGAAGGGCTCACAAACTGCCAACCCGTATGTAATGGCCGAAGAAATCCGTAACAATTTCGGCAGCGATTTTAAATACGTGCTGCAATCCACCTGGAACTTCGGTCGCATCCTTACCGTAGGTGAAAAGAAATTCAGCAAGAGTGGTATGTATTGGGAGCCACAAGTTATTGACATGCTCTCCATCAAACTACTAAAAGGCGATCCCGATCAGGCACTGAAAGATCCTTACTCCATTATCCTCTCTGAGTCCGTAGCCAAAGCCTATTTTGACGATACCAACCCTTTGGGTCAAACCATTCGCATCAACAACAAAAATGATGTGAAAGTAACAGGTGTGTACGAAGACATTCCTCACAGCTCTAACTTTCGCGACATGAGTTTTATTATGCCGTGGGACTTATACCTTATCGAGAGTGATTGGATCAAAAGGATGGATGACCCTTGGGGCAGCAACTTCACGCAAACCTGGGCACAACTTGCAGACAATGCCGATATGGAACTCGTATCGGCAAAAATTGTGGATGTGAAATTAAACAAGGTTGATGAAGGTGGCCGCAGGTATAAACCTGAAGTTTTTCTTCATCCGATGAGTAAATGGCATTTATACTCTGACTTTCGAGAAGGCAAGAACGTAGGTGGTCGGATTGAGTTTGTGTGGATGTTTGGCATCATTGGAACGTTTGTGCTTTTGTTGGCGTGCATCAATTTTATGAACCTGAGTACCGCACGTTCTGAAAAGCGCGCCAAAGAAGTAGGCATCCGGAAGTCTATTGGTTCAATGCGTTCACAATTGATTAACCAGTTTTTTTCCGAGTCGATAGTAGTAGCCGTGTTAGCATTTATTGTGTCGTTGGGATTGGTGTACCTTGCATTACCTGCTTTCAATGAAGTAGCCGGTAAAAAACTTACCTTATTATGGAGCAGCCCTGAGTTCTGGTTGATTGGTCTTAGCTTTAGTTTACTCACCGGCCTTGTGGCGGGCAGTTATCCGGCCTTGTACTTGTCATCCTTCCAACCGGTAAAAGTATTGAAGGGCACTTTCCGTGTGGGTCGGCTTGCTTCCATCCCTCGACAAGTGTTGGTCGTGTTGCAGTTCACGGTTTCCGTTATCCTGATCATCGGTACCATAATAATATTCCGTCAGATTGAATTCGCGAAAGACCGTCCTATCGGTTATGAACGAAATGGCCTTATTAATATATACTTGTCAACACAAGATATCCACAAACATTTTGAAGCCGTACGCAATGAATTGAAAAGTCAGGGTGCAATCGTGGAAATGACCGAAGCCGGTAGCCCTACCACGCAAGTGTGGAATACAAACGGTGGCTTTACGTGGGAGGGTAAAGACCCTGCGCTAGCGGTTGATTTTCCGAACAATGGTGTTACTCACGAGTTTGGTAAAACCGTAGGCTGGAAGTTTAAAGAAGGTCGCGATTTTTCGCGCGAGCGTATGACCGACTCCAGCGCATTTGTCATTAACGAAGCGGCTGCAAAATTTCTGGGCTTCGAAAATCCGGTGGGTGAAACACTTACGTGGAACGAAGAACCCTACACCATTATTGGTGTTATCGAAGACATGATTATCGAATCGCCTTACGAACCTGTGCGCGCTTCGCTTTGGCATATCGACCGCTTCGATAATGTAAACCTTGCCATCTTAAAACTCAATCCCGACATGGGCGCTCACGATGCCCTTGAGAAAATTAAAACCGTGTTTACCAAATACGATCCGGAGTCACCATTCGCCTATGAGTTTGTGGATGACGAATATGCGCGTAAGTTCAGCGATGAAGAACGTATCGGTAAACTCGCCAGCTTCTTTGCAGTGCTTGCCATTTTCATTAGTTGCCTCGGCATTTTCGGACTGGCGAGTTTTGTGGCTGAACAACGGACCAAAGAAATTGGTGTGCGCAAAGTAATGGGTGCCAGCGTAACAAACCTCTGGGGCATGCTCTCCAAAGATTTTGTGATCCTGGTGGGCATTTCGTTATTGGTAGCCATGCCGTTGGCGTGGTACTTTATGAACAACTGGCTTCAGAAATATCAATACCGCAGCGATATGGCCTGGTGGATTTTCGCATCTGCCGGTGTGGGTGCCTTGCTCATTACTTTACTGACGGTGAGTTATCAATCTATCAAAGCTGCGAGGGCAAATCCGGTGAATAGTTTGAGAAGTGAGTAAACATTTCTTGAACCTTCATCAAAAATAAAATCCAATGGCTGCCTGTGGTTCTCCCTGTCAGAGGTAGCATAGGCAGGGAAGGCCATTATTGAAACCCACAAGGCTTCGAGTGCCTCAGCCTGACATTCGTGAAAGAGCGGTCAGACCGCTGTTAACGCGGCAATCAGCGGTCAGACCGCTTGGCTTTGAATCAGATTGATTAACCTTGTTTCATCTACAACAGGTATTGCAACGGTGATAGTTTCCTCATACTCACATTCGTGCTGGTTTTTGAGATAGGTTCTACTATATTGAAAAAAATCTTTCAATATTTTGAATCATTCATCTGCATCTCCCTCCTGGTTAAAACGAATTCTACTGCCTGGTATCATTCTTCAGTCTGTGCTGATTGGTGGTGGTTATGCAACCGGTCGCGAAATTGTTGAATACGGTGCAAAGTTTGGCGCCAGCGGTTGGATCAGTGGCCTCGCCATCTTTGTTGGCTTTTCACTTATTGCCTTTTTGTCGATGGAAGCGAGTCGATATTGGAAAGTGTATGACTACAAATCATTATTAAAAAAATTAATCGGTCCTGGTTGGATCGCCTACGAAATCGTGTACTTGTTACTGGCCGTACTTATCATTGCTGTGATGGCATCCGCAGCTGGAGAGATTTTGAATCAGACCCTGAACTTTAATAAATGGGTTGGTGTGGTGTTGATTACGGTAGTTGTAGGCTTCTTAAACTATAAAGGAGAAGAGACGATTGCCAAACTGGAGACGATTGGATCTGTTGCACTTTTTATTGCTTACCTAATTTTTACTTTTTCTGTTTTTGGAAGTAAAAGTGATGCGATCATCAAAACATTTAGCAACTGGGATACCAGCTATCTACCCGATGGTTCAGGTATGGGCATTTTAGTATGGACGGGCATTTTATATGTGGGTTATAACCTTGCGGTATATCCGGCCTCTTTTTTTACATTCAAAGATCTTCATTCAAGAAAAGAGAGTCTTCTTGCTGCCATCTTTTCAGGATTATTGATGACGATTCCATGGTTCCTTACCTACTTGGCAATGATGGCATATTATCCTGATAAAAATGTTCTGGAATCAACAGTTCCTTGGTTAAAAATGCTGGAAGAGTTTAACCCCTTATTAATAGTTGTGTTTGGTATTGTTGTGGGCTGGACATTGATTGAAACCGCTACGGGTATGATTCATGCCTTTATTAGCCGTATCGAAACCGAGGCTATTGCGAAAGGAAAACCTCTTAAGAAAATCACCAAGGCATACATTTCAATTGCTGCACTGATTGCATCGCTCATTCTGTCGCAAGTGGGCATTATTGATTTGGTAGCAAAAGGGTACACCATCATGGCCTATGCAATGATTGCTGTATATGCAGTGCCGCTGCTTTTATATTCTCCAAGATTGTTAGCTGGCAAATAAAAGTTGATTTGAAAAATTTGACTTTGAACTATAAAACTATTTTACATACATTTACGTAATTAATCATTGTGATGACCATAAAAACTAGAATTAACAAATGAAGGGTACAAACCTGGGAGAGTTTGAAGAACTCGTATTGTTGACGATTGCTACTCTGGTAAATGATGCCTATAGCGTAGCCATTTGTGATGAATTGGAAAAGAACACCGGTCGCTCGGCTAAATTGGGCGTGGTACATGCTGTGCTGAATCGGCTCGAAGAAAAAGGTTTTGTAAAAAGTAAACTGGGCGAAGCTACAAGTACGCGCGGTGGTAAACGTAAACGATATTATGCTGTTACCAATGCCGGCAAAGCCGCTTTGTTAAAAACAAAAGAAGTACGCGACAATTTGTGGAGCCTGATACCGGGTATGTCGTTGAAGAATATATGAAAATAATTCTAATAGTAGGCAGTAGGCAGGGTGCAGTAGGCAGGCTAGTTAAATCTTGTTTGCTACTGCACACTGCCGACTGCTTACTGCCTACTACTTAATAATTGGAATGGCAACCCATAAACACAAACCCCCACGCCTGGCAGAAAAGTTTCTGAGCTGGTACTGTAAGCCCGAATTACTTGAAGACCTGCAGGGTGATTTAAATGAATACTTTCAGCGCAACATAAAAACGAAAGGCGTTACTCGCGCCAAACTCATTTACATCATCGATGTAATCAAGTTTATGCGGGTATATACTATTCGCAAACCTGAATTTGTAAACACCTTAATAAACTGGATTATGTTGGGTAGTTATGTAAAAACTTCGGCACGTAGCATCAGGCGAAGCCCGCTTTTTTCAACCATCAATATCATCGGGCTGGCCATTAGTATGGCTGTAGGCCTGATTATGATTGCTGTACTGAATGATGTCTTCTCTTATGATACCTTTCATACAAACAAAAAAGAAATTTATCGTGTAATCAGCAGGTACAGCTACCGCGGTAATAAAGACAATAACTATATGGCCACTACATCTTTGCGGGCTGCCCGGCTGATCGAAGAAAGTGTAGCCGCCTCCAATGGCATTGCAATCTTGCGCAGAGATTTTGAAGGTGACTTTACCGCTGGCGATAAAACCATTCCGCTTCAGGGTTATCAAACCAATCAGGACTTATTACAAGTTTTTTCTTTTAAGCTTTTAAAAGGAAATCCGGTAACGGCTTTGAAAGAACCCTTTTCTTTAGTGCTTACTGAAAGTGGAGCAGCCAAACTGTTTGCTGATGAAGAGCCCATTGGTAAAGTGGTTAAGTTTCGGGATCGGGATTACACGGTTACCGGAATACTGCAGGATGTTCCGCATTTTTCGCATATACGTTTTGAAGTGTTGGGCTCACTTAGTTCGCGCGAAACTATCGAGCAACAAATTAAAGAAGACAGCAAGTGGGATAACATCTGGAATGCCTGGGTGTATCTGCGACTGCCGCCTGATACAGATTTACAAACCATAAGAACAACTCTGGATCGCATCACCGCGAAAGAAGATTCCACGACAAAAGAAACCAAAATTGAACTTGACTTACAACCGCTCGATGAAATCCTTGCCGGTACAGATGACCTCGGCAATCAGATTGGCCCTGTAATCGGAAACCTTACCCTTTGGATATTTGGTGGACTAACCTTTATTGTCTTGCTCTCCGCAGGATTTAATTACACCAACTTGTCCATTGCCCGATCGCTCAGGCGCACCCGTGAAGTTGGCATTCGTAAAGTAATCGGGGCTATGAAAAGTCATGTAATGGGGCAATTCATAATAGAAGCTATTCTGATTTCGCTAATAGCAGGGGGCCTTGCAATCATACTGTTCCTGATAGTAAAACCATACTTCATTGGAATTGAACCCGAGATTCAACAGATCTTTAAACTTGAACTTTCACCCATCTTACTATTATACTTTATTGGTTTTGCGCTTTTGGTTGGTTTAGGGGCCGGACTTTTTCCTGCACTATTCTTTTCGCGTGTAAATGCTATTGAGGTACTTAAGCGTTGGTATCCTGTTAAGGGATTGGGAAAATTAGGCATGCGCAAAGTGCTTATTATCTTTCAATACACTATATCAATCATTTTTATTACTGCTACTGTTATCAGCTACAAGCAATACAAAAATTACATTGGATTTAACCTTGGCTTTAATACAGAAAACGTGTTTAACATTTCGCTTCAAGGTAATAAGGCTGAGTTGCTAAAAAAAGAACTATTCGAATTGCCAGAAGTTACCGGTATTTCGCAATCGGCCATGGTAACCAGCATTGGAAATTACTGGGGCACACCGGTAAAACATGATTCTAACCTGCAGGACTCCAGTTGGATGGCTTATAATTTTGTTGATGAGCATTATTTAGCATTGCATAATCATAAACTTTTAGCAGGAAGAAATTTTACACCCCTACCCGATAGTGCCCGTGAAAGTGAAGTAATTGTGAATGAACAAATACTTAAGAAGTATAACATTACCGATCCAGCAAGTGCATTAGACGAAACGTTGATAGTAGATGGTAAAGAACTGCGGATAGTGGGCGTACTTGAAAATTTTGTATATGGCCGATCGAACGATGCCAACCAAAAAAAGGAAGTCCTGTTTCGGTATTCGAAATCGAATGTACACATGTTGAATGTTCAAATTCAATCATCCGATCTTATTGGCACGGTAGCAAAAATTGAAACCCTTTGGAAGGACTTTGATCCTGTTCATCCTTTTGAGGCTAAATTTTATAATGAACAGATTGAGGAAGCCTTTGCGGGTTTACGGCCAGTGTAAGTGTAGCCGGAGTGCTGGCTGTACTGGCCATTGGTATTGCTTCGTTAGGACTTCTGGGCATGGTGGTGTTTACAACCGAAACCCGGCTAAAGGAAATCAGCATTCGAAAAGTTTTAGGAGCTAAAGAAGTTTTGCTATTGTACTTAATGAGTAAGAATTTTATTTTAATGTTGGCTATTGCAGCTACAATAGGCCTACCCCTCACTTATCTTTTCTTTGAACAGGTTGCCTTCCCCAAAATGGCAAATCATGCACCCATTGGTGTTGCCGACATGTTGCTTGGAGTTTCCTGCATTTTACTTATCGCCTTAGTCTTGGTAACAACACAATCGTGGAAAATAGCACGAAGCAATCCGGCTGAAGTGCTGAAGAGCGAATAATTTATGAAGTTAAAAATAGGCAGTAGGCAAAATCTTCAATAAGCAATGTTACCTATTGTTACCCACCTACTTTAATACTATTTCTTCTTCTTAAAATCATTCGATGTAGTATTCACGCAGTAGCGTTTGCCAGTAAGTGGGGGGCCATCATCAAATAAATTCAGCCGTTTCTTTTGGCGACTTAGTTTGAGCTCAGGCCTGTATGCCTATCATCGCTCCGAGGAACCCTACTATTATCTTCTTCAAAAATCCTAAAGATTTAAGCTCAAATTCATACCAACCCACATCTAGATTTGTTTTAAAAATTGTTGATATTAATGTCGCGCAACTGCTCCAATATGGCCTTTGAAACAGAATTATACACACTTGCAATAAATAAAACAGAAACTATCTCCGCTGAAGTTTACACACCTGCACAAGTTAAAGCGATTTATGTATTCGCGCATGGAGCCGGAACCAACATGCACCATGCTTTTATGAAGGAACTCGCTGGTGAACTTGCCCATCATCAGATTGCCACGCTCCGTTATAACTTTCTTTATTCCGAACAAAAAAAGAAACGCCCAGATTTTCCGGCTGTAGCGCATCAGGCTGTGGCTGCCGCTATAACAAAAGCGCACGAACTCTTTCCTAAACTTCCACTGATAGCCGGTGGAAAATCTTTTGGCGGTCGCATGACCTCTCAATATTTATCTGAACACGCTCCTGATTTTGTAAAAGGAATTGTGTTTGTTGGATTTCCACTTCACCCTGCGGGCAAACCTTCCATTGAAAGATCTGCACATCTGGACAATATTAAAATCCCGATGTTGTTTCTTCAAGGTACGCGCGATGCATTGGCGGAATGGCCCTTGATTGAACAAGTCACCAAAAAACTGCCGACCTCAACGCTCACTAAATTCGATAGAGCTGATCATAGTTTTAAAGTGGCACGCCAAAATCTGATTCCTACGCTCGCAACCGAGATTAACACGTGGATTGATGAGCTAATCAAATAGAATAGTTCCGAATCTTTTGAAATCGTGAAAATTGGTGCGTGTCTTTTGCCATGACCAATATGACGTACCACTGTCATAATCAATGCGGTAAAAATTACAACGCCATTTTGTTCCCTTTTTAGGTGGCACATTATCCAGCGGTTTTAGCAGTGCATAAGGAATAAAAAATTCTGCTGTCCAGGCTTTCTCGGTTATCCTCGTGGCATGTCGTGTTTTGCGTTCACCTTCATAATGCCAGGGCAACCAGCCTAAAAAGGTTCCGTTAGAATTTGGAACCAGGATGGGTAACTCAAAATTGTGGGGCGAAAGTTCATATTCAAAATAGAGTGGTTTCGATTCATCGGTCCAGAAAAATATTTCTACTACATCTTCATTATACAAATCAGTAAAATCTTCCCGTAAAGTGGAAGTAATAACATCATCTTCGCAATAGAAGAGGCCATACATGCCTGTGGTCGAATACAAAAGCTTGACTTTGGTTTCATAGGTCTTGACTCCATTGCGATGTGGCAACAGTACCCATTGCGTTGAAGTCCACGCTTGCGATGTGCCATCTCCGGTTAGTTCAAAATCTTCAGTACGGGAAATCTTTAAAGTTGAGGATTCAGGTTTTTGACCAAACCCCAGCCATGGAAAAAACAACCAGGTTAAAAATAAACCGCTTTTCATAAAATATATGGGGTTAATCCACAAATGAGAAATTTCTCAATCCAATTTAATAAATTGTAATAATCGATTGGTTTTTATTTCATTTCTAAAAAAGTTACTGATGGCACGAATCATAATCATCGCGTTAATGCTGGCAGGCTTCACTGCTTCATCGCAAACAAATTCAACTCCCAGAATTATCGTTATCGGTGCACATCCGGATGATTGTGATCTGGATGCCGGTGGAACAGCCATCTTGCTTGCCAATATGGGTTATGCCGTTAAGTTTGTTTCAGTTACAAATGGAGATGCGGGGCACCAGACAGAAGGCGGAGGCGCGTTGGCCAAACGCAGGATAGCGGAAGCACAAGAAGCTGGAAAAAGATTTGGTGTTACTTATGATGTGCTGGATAATCATGACGGAGAATTACTTCCTACCCTTGAAATCCGATTGCAAGTCATTCGAAAAATCAGAGAATGGAATGCAGATCTTGTGATTGCCCCAAGACCCAACGACTATCATCCCGACCATCGCTATACGGGTGTGTTGGTGCAAGATGCTGCTTATATGGTTGCTGTTCCTAATGTAGCTCCGGATACGCCACCGCTTAAAAAGAATCCGGTGTTTCTCTATTCACAGGATTATTTCCAACGACCTAACCCCTTTCGCCCGGACATAGCCATTGACATCACTTCTGTGTTTGATCAGAAAATCCATGCCGTAAGTGCTCATGAATCACAAGTGTATGAATGGCTGCCCTGGATTGGCGGCTACGCCAATGAAGTACCAAAAAATCCGGAGGAGCGTAAAAAGTGGTTAGCCAAACGGTATGATGTGAAGTTGAGTGCTGATGTACGAAAGGCATTGGAGCTATGGTATGGCAAGGAAAAAGCAGCGCAGGTAAAGTATGCCGAGGCTTTTGAAATTTGTGAATATGGTACACAACCCAAAGAAGAAGATCTTCGCAGGTTGTTTCCTATGCTAAAAAAATAAAGAGCAAGAATTTCTGATCCTATCGCTCGTATCGACCTGTTTTCACTTTTAGTGTGATTTGGTATACGATCGGGTTATTGAATTGTGTAGAGGTGCGTTTATTAGAAATTGGCCCCATCCGGGTTACATGAGTGGTTTCACTGGGCATGAGTGGCGAAAGTCGGGTAACTATGCTCTCCATGGCTTTGTCTGCCTCAATGCCTTCCAACTCTTTGAAAGTTCCCCAGGCAATCACACTCTTCCAGTTTGAAATACTCTTCATCTGATCTACTTCAAAACAACACTCAGGATTTTTACGAAGTAGTTCTATCTTTAAACCTTCTGTTGTATGTCCAAATACACCACCATCACTATAAACATATGTAACTGGTACAACATACGTTTTCACTCCGTCCGTACAACCGATCCTGCCAATTACATTATCCGTCAGTACTTGTTCAATTTCCTCTATGCTTAACTCCCCTAACATACTGTCTGGTTAATATCCCCATCTCTTCATAATCTCATAGTCTTCCTTCATACATTGTAAAGGAGTTTTTCCCTGATAGGACTCCTGTTCAACAATAAAGTGAACGGTTCCTCCAGATTTGCGACAGAGATCAATGATCTCTTTTACAGGCACAATGCCAGTTCCCAAAATAGTACTTTCAAATTTCTCGTGACCACCTTCCTTGCTAGCAATTTCATCTTTAACGTGCAAGGATTCAAAGCGACCCGGATACTTTTGCACAATGTCGATGGCTTTAACACCACCATTATACAAATTGCCAATATCAAGTTGTTGCATTACCAGCGAAGGATCGGTGTTACTCAATATAATATCATACAAGGTTTGGTTGTTCAGCTTTTCACTGAATTCAAAATCATGATTATGATAGCCAAACTTCATTCCTGATTTTTTGCAAAGTTCTCCACTCTTATTGAAGATTTCCATCTGACGGAGAAGTTCATCGTAGTCCTTTCTTAATTTGGCGTCCATCCACGGGCTAATCACAAACTGCTGACCCATATAGGCGGCATCTTCTATCGTATATTTCCATGCATCTGTAAAATCTTTCTTTGTATCATCCCAATGCTGCTTACCCATCACAGTGTGTCCGCTGGGCATTGTCATTCCTAAATCGCCTAATATCTTCTTAAACTCAGCCGCAGTCCAGCCATAGAACTTTCTATTTACGTAATTAGCATGTTCAACATGCTGATACCCGAATTTAGCAAGTTCTGTAAGCGTGCCCAGCGGATCTGCTTTCATCTCATCGCGCACACAATAAAGTTGCAAACCAAGAATTTCCTTACTGGCCGAAGTAGCAAATAAGGATGAGGAAAGTAAGGACCCGCCAGCAACAGCCAGGGTGGTCTTTTTAATAAAATCTCTACGGGAGGTGGACATAGTAGTTCATTTAATATTCAATCGGAAATTAGTGTATCCTCATCAGATTTAATAGTCCTTTTATACGGATGGTGGAAATCTCTGATCATCAACCTTTGAATCTGAAGCTTATCCCTCAGAAAGGTAAAAGCAGAATTTTTGCTTGGCCTAAAGATCGATTACTTTTTGGCATATCGTGAGTCAAAGTGGCTTGAAACTATTGAATTGTATACAATTTAATGACAATATTTCTTAAATAGATGATATCTATCATATGGATTCGAATTTGTTGTTAAAAAAAACAAAAACATTCACCGATATGAACTTTGACAAATTCACTATAAAATCTCAGGAAGCATTACAAAAGTCAGCTGAAATTGCTACAGCCAATCAGCAACAGGCTATCGAGCCTGGTCATCTTTTGAAAGCTATTCTTGCAACCGATGAGAATGTCTCCAATTACCTGTTTAAAAAACTAAACATTAACAGTACCATTCTCGAAACCAAACTGGAAGAGATCGTAAATTCCTATCCCAAAGTTTCTGGACAGCAAGCGTATTTATCCAATACAACAAAAACCGTACTCCAAAATGCGGAAAAGGAACTACGCGAGTTTAAAGATGAGTATGTGGCCATAGAACATTTATTGTTAGCGCTGCTGGTCACCAAAGATAAAGTCTCATCCATCATGAAAGATGCTGGGTTTGAAAAAGCAACGCTCATAAAAGCAATTAAAGAATTACGTGGTGGCGCAAAAGTGACCGATCCAAATGCAGAGGCGAAATATAAATCCCTGGAGCGCTATTCTAAAAATCTGAATGACCTTGCCAAAAAAGGTAAGATCGATCCGGTTATAGGTCGCGATGAAGAAATAAGACGGGTGTTGCAAATACTTTCGCGCAGAACAAAAAATAATCCCATCCTTTTGGGCGAACCAGGCGTGGGTAAGACCGCTATAGTAGAAGGCATGGCCCAACGAATTGTAGATGGTGACGTGCCTGAAAATTTAAAATCGAAAATTCTTGTTTCGCTGGATATGGGCTTGCTCGTGGCGGGCGCCAAGTACAAAGGCGAGTTTGAAGAACGTCTGAAGGCAGTTATCAAAGAAGTTACAGATTCCAACGGTGAGATTATTCTCTTCATTGACGAAATCCATACATTGATTGGTGCGGGTGGTGGAGAAGGCGCCATGGATGCGGCCAATTTATTAAAACCTGCCCTGGCCCGCGGAGAACTTCATGCGATTGGTGCCACCACATTAAAAGAGTATCAAAAGTATATCGAGAAAGATAAGGCGCTTGAGCGCAGATTTCAGGCTGTGATGGTCGATGAGCCTTCTGTTGAAGATTCAGTCTCTATCCTGCGCGGAATCAAAGACAAATATGAATTGCACCACGGTGTAAGGATTAAAGATGATGCCGTAATAGCCGCTGTTGAATTATCCAGTCGGTATATCTCAGATCGGTTTCTTCCTGACAAAGCCATAGACCTGATGGATGAAGCAGCCTCAAAACTTCGGTTGGAAATGGATTCGCTGCCGGAAGAACTCGATGAGTTAAACCGTAAAATCATGCAGTTGGAAATTGAGCGCGAAGCTATTCGCAGGGAAAAAAATAAAGACAAAGAAATTGTTCTCACAAAAGAAATTGCAGAACTATCTGGCGAGCGAAATACATTGAAAGCTCAATGGGAGAATGAAAAAGCGATCATTCAAAACTTACGACTGGAAAAAGAAAATATAGACAAACTTAAGTTTGAAGCTGAGCAGGCTGAAAAAGCCGGAGACTATGGCAAGGTGGCTGAAATCCGATATGGAAAAATTACAGCGGCCGAGAAACGGTTAAGCGATTTTCAAACGAAAATGAAAGAAATGCAGGGTGGACACTCCTTGTTAAAAGAAGAAGTGGATAGCGAAGATATTGCTGAAGTAGTAGCCAAGTGGACGGGTATACCCGTTTCTAAAATGTTGCAGAGCGAACGTGAAAAATTATTGACCCTGGAAGCTGAGTTGAGCAAACGCGTGGCCGGTCAGGAAGAAGCTATCCGTGCACTAAGCGATGCCGTGCGAAGAAGTCGTGCTGGCCTACAAGATCCGAAGCGGCCCATTGGTTCCTTCATTTTTATGGGAACTACCGGAGTTGGTAAAACCGAGTTGTCAAAAGCCCTGGCTGATTATCTCTTTAATGACGACAATGCCATGGTGCGCATTGACATGAGCGAATATCAGGAACGACATAGTGTAAGCCGCCTGATCGGTGCGCCTCCGGGCTATGTAGGGTACGATGAAGGTGGCCAGTTAACAGAGGCCGTAAGACGCAAACCCTATTCTGTAATTCTACTGGATGAAATTGAAAAAGCTCATCCCGATGTATTCAATATTCTGTTACAGGTACTGGACGATGGTCGGCTAACCGACAACAAAGGCCGGTTGGCCAATTTCAAGAATACCATCATTATTATGACTACGAACATTGGTTCGCACATTATCCAAGAGAATTTTGAAAAAATAAATGACACGAATTATTTCGAGGTTCTGGAAAGCACGAAAGACGAAGTGTTAACCTTGCTTCGAAAATCTGTGCGGCCGGAATTTATAAACAGGATTGACGAGATTATTATGTTCAGGCCGTTGAGTCGGGCAGATATTAGAAAAGTTGTAGAAATACAATTTAAGCTGATCCAAAAACGTTTGCATGAAGCGGGAGTAAAACTTGATATTTCTGAAGAAGCCCTTGAAAGACTGGCTAAACTGGGGTATGATCCACAGTTTGGAGCCAGACCGCTAAAACGGGTGATTCAAAAAGAAATATTAAATGAACTTTCAAAACAAATTTTGTCTGGAAAAGTGAACAAGGACTCTGTAATATTTGTTGAATTGAAAGAAGGGGTTGAATTCGAATTTGTCAACCTCGATGAAGTAGAAGTTGTTAAGTAAAACAATAAAGACAGTGAGGTCCCGGGTCACCGGGAAGTGTAGTGGGGTTTGGTTTTTGGGGTTAGGGCGGGCTGAGGGGCCCGCCCTTCTTTTTTATCCAATTTCCTGAATTCTGAATTGCTTTTTCAACGCTTCTTTACCCTTTCCATCCATCATCATTACCAAATGATCACCGGCCTCAATGGTCAAAGAGCCTTCCGGATTTTTGATGAATTTTTTCTCTGCACCCTTCATTTTCACAATTCCTATTAAAATCACATTGCAGCTCTTCTTAAGATCAAAAAATGCCTTATCATAAAAGGTGCCTACAAAAGAATTGGTGTCATTAATTTTCATCTGCTTGATGTCATACTCCGTATCGTTGTGGGCATACGCCAATATTTCTTCACTAAACACAGCAACATCAGGCTCAAAAATATAACTAGCCATGAGTTTGGCGGAGATTTCATTTTTGCAAATCGTATAGGTAACTCCTGCATTCTGAAAGGTGCCTTTCAAGTTTCCATTGTCGAGGGTGACAACATAGTTAAGGTTAGAGAAATTCTTTTTCAAATTAATAACGTACACCAGCTTTTCAGTATCGTCTGTAAGATTAACAAACACAATGGAAGCTTCCCGGATGTTGGCCTTTTCCAGCATCTCAAAATTGCTATAATCGGCATAAAGTGTATATACTTTATCCGAATCATAGAACTCGCGGATTGAATCAATGGAAGAACGTTCACGCGTGATTACGGCTACTTGTTTTCCAGCGGCTACCAGATGGCTGATAACAGACCTTCCGAAATCGTTCCAACCAATGATTACTACATGGTCTTTAAAGTCAGTGCCATTGAGGCCGAGTGCTCGTTGTTCTTTTAATGTGCTCATAAAATTTGCGATCTGTCCTATAATAAAACCATAAACGCCCAAACTCGATAGCATCACCACAAAGCCAATGGCCCGGCCCCAGTAGGTTACGGGATAAACGTCTCCATATCCTACTGTTGTTATTGTAGCCACTACATACCATAAACCATCTTGCCAACTAATCATTTTTGAACCGGGTACCTGAGACTCAATGCTATGGAGCAGAGAAACGATTACTCCATAAAAGACAAAGAGACCAATAAGGGAAATGATGAGCTTGCTGTAGTCGGGCTTCTTCACAACGTTGTAACGATGCTTAAGTAAGGTAAAAAAATCAAAAAGTAAAAATAATGCATTTACTCGTCAGTCCATACATTCCTTGAGAACGGAAGTTGCCACACTTACATCCACTAACCCTTGCTGATGACTCCAGGAATTGTATATGTATGTGGTGATCTCGGCAATCTCCAGATCCGTGAGGGATGGGATACCTGCCATTGGTTGGTTATACATGACGCCATTTACCAGAATCTCTCCTTGCTTACCATTTTTTATCAGGCAAATCACTTCGTTTAAATTCTCCTTCATAAAATCGGATTTATTGAGCGGTGGATAAACCCGCCCCAGGCCAGCGCCATCCGTTTGATGACAGTTAGCACAATGCTTTTGGTATAGCACCTCACCTTCAACATAATATTGTTGAAATTTTACCGAATTTTGAGCCTGATTCTGATTTCCGGGCGCACACGCTACCGACACTATACTAAAACTTCCAATTAAAATAAGCTTTACGAGTATAGCCGATCTTTTAGATATCACCTTCTCTGCGCAGTTTCTTAATATCTACAATTAGCCTGTTCACATCTTCCGCTTTCGTGCCATCATACTTACCGCGAATGCGTTGTTTCTTATCGATGAGGAGAAATGCGCCACTGTGTATAAAGCCATCCGGCTCCGACTTATCTTCCATGGCTGTAGCAAAATAACTTGTCTGTGCAATCTTATAAATGGAATCCTGTTTACCGGTCACAAAATGCCAACGATCACTTTTTACACCCAACCTTTCGGCAAAATCATGGAGTAAAGCAACTGTATCATATGCAGGGTCTATCGTATGCGATAAAATTTTTACATCTGGCATTTCGGCTGTTGCCTCATATACCCTCAGCATCTGCGTTTTCATAATCGGGCAGATGGTGCGGCAGGTGGTAAAGAAAAAGTCAGCGACATAGATAGTATTCCGGAAGGTAGCATTCGTAATCACCGTGCTGTCCTGGTCAACAAAGGCAAAGGGTGCGATGGTGTGATAAACTGTATCGGTGCCAACCACCTCACGTTGTCCAAATATCGGCAAGGGTGTTTCTTTGGTACCGCATGCATATAAAACCAGAAACACCAGCATCCAGTAGCCAGTAGCCAGTCTACCTGGTTCAAACCTCCAAAGCAATTTCATCACCTTCCTGTAATTCATCATAATCAATAGCTACTAAATTCTGTCCAAAAAATATTTTACTTCCTGTTTTACGATAGGTTGCCAAAGTCGCCAAAGGTTCTAAGCCCTTCGTTCCGGTTTGCTGGTTCACATTGGGGAGAACACAACGACCACACGGTTTAACGCCTACAAACCGGTTCTTCCCAATACTAAACTTCTTCCACCTATCCTCCTCATAAGGCATACCACCCGTAAATACAAAGTTAGGCCGAAACCGATTCATCGGAATAGGTTCCTTTAATCTTTTATTCAAATCATCCAGAGAAGACTGACCTATAATTAAAAATGGATACCCATCTGCCAAACTTACGTGTTCATTCTGTATGGCATAATTCGGATCAACAGGCCGGGCGTTAGTTTCAGGAAAGAAAACAAGTTTGCACTTTATCTTAAGCTGATCTGAAAACCATCGGCTATACTCTTGGTCAACCTCAATGGCTTCCACCTCATCATCCCAAATGATTACAGGCATTGATTCGCCATAATTTTCACCTTTTAAATCCAAGATTAGTGATTGACCAGAAATTCTATTCAGAATTGTCAACTGTACATTATCCATTGCCAATTGAAACTGCGACATTTCAGGATGCTCCCGTTGCGTTAGAAATCTTCCTGCTTCATCGACTAGCATCCACCTACGGTCATAGGTAAGTCCTTTTTGTTTAACAATTGCCTGTTGCAACCGGATTCCAGCCAACGACTTTATTGGGTAAATCCAAATCTCGCTTAGTGTAAGTCTTGACATGAACCTTTTTGCTGTAATTTTTGCTAACTTAATACTCAATTTTGACAATGAATAATACCTCTGCTCTTTGGTACTTTGAAAGTGTAAATCTATACCAGATACTTTGCCCCCACAAGGTAAAGACCATGGCCGACAAGCACACCTATAATCATTACAAAAAAGATCAATACATCTACTTTCCTGATGAGGCGGCTACACATATTTATATGATCGTTTCGGGTCGGGTGCGCATTGGTCACTATCAGGAAGACGGAAAAGAGATTGTGTCAGCCATTCTTTCGACCGGTGAGATTTTTGGTGAACTGGCTATGGCGGGCGAGGATAAACGCAAAGATTTTGCACAAGCCATGGAAGCCACTACTATTTGTCCATTAAGTATTGGTGAACTGGCCGACCTGATGAAAGAAAATAAAGAGCTAAGCTTCAAAATTTTAAAACTTATTGGGTTGCGGTTGATGAAGCTTGAACGCAAACTTGAATTACTCGTATTTAAAGATGCCCGCACCCGGGTGATTGAATTTTTAAAAGACGCGGCCGCCTGGAAGGGCAAGAAAATAGGCTTTGAAACTATGATCCCCACCCGACTTACGCATAAAGATATTGCGGCCCTCACAGGAACAAGCCGTCAAACAGTGACAACAATCCTGAACGAATTAAAAGACAAAAACCTGATCAACTTTGATCGAAAGAAAATCCTGATCCGCGATTTAGAGACGTTGAAGTAATCTGAGTTCAGATTTTCTTCAGGATTGTGAGCGTGATTGCAATATGAATCTGGCTCTACCTGAGGTTAAACGGCATCGGTTTGGACTAATCGTCTTAATGGCTTGGCTAATTATTGGGATTTCTTTTCTCACCCGTTTTGTGCTTCTTATAAAATCAATTTCACAGGCAGATCTCTCATTGATTCAACTGGTAGGAGCATTTCCAATAGGTGTGTTCTTTGATGCGGTACAGGCCTCCTATTTTGTACTGCCCCTTGCACTATACCTATTGTTTATACCGCAAACTATTTTTGAAAAGAATTGGCATCAATTTGTTCTTTACGGTTTGTTCGTTATACATATCTTTCTCTTACTCTTTAATGCCGTTGCCGAATGGTTTTTTTGGGATGAATTTACCTCTCGATTTAATTTCATCGCTGTCGATTACCTGGTTTATACCACCGAAGTAATTGGTAACATCAGACAGTCGTATCCCATCGCATGGATTATTGTTGCTTTACTCATTGTCACCTTCCTATTCACGTATTTAATAAAAAGCCGAATTGATCAAAGTAGGGAGCGTCCGATGCGTTTCAGAAACAGATTGGTTTGGGGTGGGTCTATCTTGTTATTACCCGTGCTAAGTTTTGCTTTGGTCACCAACAGCTATCATAATTTTAGTACCAACTCCATTGCCAATGAACTAGCTGGCAATGGTCTTTATGAATTGTTTGCCGCCTACCGAAACAACGAACTTAACTACGATCAGTTTTATCCACATCTATCTGAAAAGGAAGCCCAATTAAATCTTGAGAAAATTCTATTACCCGGTGTGCCTCATTCAGCTTCCCTAAATCTCGAGCGAATAGTTACTCATACAGGCGATGAAAAGAAACTGAATGTTGTATTAATCAGTATTGAAAGCTTTAGCGCTGAGTATCTTTCTCTCTTTGGAAACACGCAGGGCATTACACCTTTTCTCGATTCACTGGCTCAACATAGTCTGGTGTTTACCAACCTCTATGCAACGGGCACTCGTACAGTACGAGGCCTTGAAGCACTTTCACTTGCTATACCTCCTACTCCCGGTCAATCAATCGTTCGCAGACCTGACAATGAAAACCTTTTTTCCCTTGCCACGGTATTTAACAAAAAAGGATATGAAAGTAAGTTCATTTATGGTGGTTATAGCTACTTTGATAATATGGGCTATTTCTTTGGACATAATAACTACCAGGTAGTTGACCGGAGTTCGTTGGCAGACGAGGAAATTGATTACGAAAATATCTGGGGAGTTGCTGACGAAAATTTATTTACACTAGCCCTTAGGGAAATCGATGAAACCGTTCAACAAAATCAGTTATCGTTTTCACACATCATGACTACCTCTAACCATCGACCTTTCACCTATCCGGATCGTAGAATTGATATTCCCTCTCATACCAATCGCGAAGGTGCCGTAAAATATACTGACTATGCAATCGGTAAGTTTATTAAAGAAGCAAGTAACAAGAGTTGGTATGGCAATACAATCTTTATAATCACCGCAGACCATTGTGCCTCCAGCGCAGGAAAAACTGAACTTCCAATAAAAAAATATCAGATACCCATGTTCATCTTTTCACCCGGCCACATTACACCCGTAGTACAAAACCGACTAATGAGTCAGATTGACATTGCACCTACCTTATTAGGAATTCTAAATTTTTCCTACTCAACAAAGTTCTTTGGTTATGATATCGAAACTGTTCCGTCAGGAAAAGAACGAGCCTTTGTCAGCACGTATCAGTTACTAGGCTATTTAAAGAATGACAGTTTGGTTATCCTGGCTCCCAAAAAAGAGCCCGTGGTGTATCTTACCAAATCAGATGGCGAAACGGTTATTGCTGCAAAAAAACTGAACCATGAACCTGCTATTGTTAGGGAAGCCATCACCTGGTATCAGGAGGCAAGTTTTGCTTTTAAGAATCACTTGATTAATGAATAAAGCTCAAAATTCACTACTTTTCTATGCATCATGAAAATACTGATTGTTGAAGATGAACGCGAACTGGCTAAAAGCATAGTTCAATACTTACGACAGGAGAGCTATGTGTGCGAGCTGGCCTATACGGCTGAGGAGGCTATTGAAAAAGTGTTGCTGCATGAATATGACTGCATCCTGCTCGATATTTCGCTACCCGATGGAAATGGGCTTTCTATTTTGGAAAAACTTAAAAAGGAAGCAAAGCTAGACGGTGTAATTATTATCTCAGCAAAAAATTCATTAGATGATAAAATAAAGGGGCTTAATCTTGGCGCTGATGATTACCTGGCTAAACCCTTCCATCTTTCAGAATTGGGTGCCCGCATTTCTGCAGTAATTAGAAGAAAGCGTTTTGAGGGTAATAACTGTATCTCGTTTCACGAGCTAACGATTGATCTTCTCGGTAAAGTGACAACGGTAAAAGGTCATTTGGTTGACCTTACCAGAAAAGAGTACGACCTCCTATTATTTCTCGTATCGAATAAAAATCGTGTGGTTTCTAAAAATGCTATTGCCGAGCACCTTTCTGGCGATGCGGCCGAAGTTTTTGATAACTTTGATTTTATCTACGCTCACATGAAGAACTTGAAAAAGAAACTTACAGAAGCTGGTAGCCATGACTATATAAAGACGATCTACGGGTTAGGCTATAAATTTGAGGCATGAGGTTGCTTAGGCGTACGGTAAAAAACTATATACTCTTTTCGGCACTTCTGCTACTGGTGTGTACGCCCCTTTACTATTTCACGATTCAGCAATTGTTTATTAATGAGATGGAGGAAGAACTCTTTCATCATAAAACTAATTTTATTGAAACAGCCGCCCAACTGGAAACTGAAAAAGAATTACAATTATATCAACTCCTAAACGAAGAATTTATTCTGACGGAATCTGACCATTGGCCAATAGCTGATTCACTTTATACCTATAGTCACTTTGATAGCCTGGAAAATGCTTTAATTCCATTTCGGGTACTCCGCACCGGGGTGATAGTTCAAAATAAGAAATACAAACTTATCATTCGCGAATCCATTGTGGGCAATACAAAACTGGTAACTACCATAGTTCTGGTTCAGGCAGGCCTCCTGATTCTTCTGCTCATTGGGTTTGTTCTTATCAATAGGAAACTTTCTAAAGACATCTGGGGTCCATTCTATATCATTCTGGAAAAACTTAAACAATACCAAATTGATAAAGATTTATCCATTGAACTTCCAAAATCTTCTACTGCGGAATTTAGAGATCTCAGCGAGGCCCTTGTTCAACTGGTGAATAAAAGTAGAGATGCTTATTTAAATCAAAAAGAATTTACAGAAAACGCATCACATGAATTGCAAACTCCCATTGCGATCTTTCGATCCAAGCTTGAGTTGTTGATGCAAGGCAAAGATATCACACACGATCAGGCTGATTTAATAAGTAGCCTATTAAACGCAACTGACCGGATTGCGCGTCTTAATAAAAACCTGCTATTACTCTCCAAGATTGAAAATCGTCAATTTCTTTCTACACAAGAAGTTTCCGTGAACACTCTACTTCTTCAAACTCTTGAGTTATATGGCCCTTTAATCAGTGACAAAGAATTAACAATAAATTTGGAGACACATTCAGAATTGATCGTTAAGAGTAATCCCATTTTACTGGATATCCTTCTAAGTAATTTAATTTCCAACGCCATCCGGCACACTCGCGAAAAAAATCAAATCACAATTCGTATTGATAAAAGATCGTTGCTAGTCAGTAATCCCGGTGATCCATTGAAAAATCCTGAGAAAATATTTCAACGGTTTAACCGGGAATCCAGAAATAGCCAAGGTAGTGGTTTGGGTCTTGCCATACTTAAAATGATTTGTGAAATCGAACGCTTTGAGGTTAGCTATAGCTATACCCAAAATCAACATCTATTTATCATTTCATTCCCGCAATAAATCCTGGTTCTCCTCTGTACTAATTCAGAATGTCTTCAGAATCCTTTTACTTCTTTGCTTGGAATAAGCAATGATGGTCGTGATTTACCGAGACCAAAAAGAATTTATTGGTTTTTACTAAGTACAGGTAGGAGTTTAGCGTTCAAACCTGTTTTATGAATATGAAAAAAATTGGCCTTACCATTATAATAATTGGCTTAGTTGCCAGCGTAGTGGTTTATAAGTTGTACAATAAACCTCATCGTGATCCCAAGAATGAAGAATCGATTCCCGTGAGTGCCATGGACTTATTCCGAAGCTTTGAAGAAGATGAAGCCAAAGCCAATACACGCTATCTGGATAGAGTAGTGGAAATAACAGGAATTATTTCCGAGATAACTGCGAATCAAAACATGACACCTATCATAGTTTTAGAAACCGAAAACATAGCATTTGGAGTTCGCTGCACTATGGATACTGTAGAAGCAAACATGCTGGTAGGTGAAACTGTAACAATAAAAGGAATTTGTACAGGATATCTCTCTGATGTAATCATTACAAATGCCATTATAGTAAAAACCAATTAATCAGTATGAACAACTTCATAAAAAATGTCATTGGCTTCAAACGATTGGGTATGCTGGCTCTGCTCGTTTTTCTTTTTATTCTAGTGGATTCTTGTATTCACGAACCCTTTATTGATCCATTTGCTTTAAACGAAGGTCAGCCCAACACTCCAGGTTGCGTAAGTGGTGGAACCGTTTGCTTTGAAAGTAGCGTACTTCCCATCTTCATCTCTTCCTGTGCGCGAAGCGGTTGTCATGATGCCATCACACGCGAAGAGGGATTTGTATTGGACAACTATACCAACATTGTGAAAAAAGGAATCAAGCCTGGAAATGCCAGTGAAAGCAAACTTTACAAAGTGCTTTTTGATACAGGCGAAGATCAAATGCCTCCGGATGCACCTTTATCCCAGGCGCAAAAAGATTCCATTGCTGCATGGATTAATCAGGGTGCGAAAAACACAGTAAACTGCAATTGCGCGTGCGAGCCAACTCAGTTTACATACGCAGCTATCATTCAGCCTATTATGACAAACCAATGTGTTGGTTGTCATAAACCAGGTTCGCTGGGTGGTAACATTGATCTTTCCAACTATGCCTTGGTAAAAGCGCAGGCGGAAAATGGAAAGCTATTTGGAAGCATCTCGCACGCAATAGGCTACGTACCTATGCCACAAGGCACAAAACTTTCAGACTGTCAGATTACGCAAATCAAAAATTGGATAGATGCTGGCAGTCCTAATAACTAAAACTATGCGAATGAAATACGCTAAACTCGTGGTCGTTCTGCCTATCGTATTGATGACAAGTTGTTATTACGATAAAGAAGAAATACTGTATCCGGAATCAGCAAACTGTACCGCACCGACAATTTCCACCTTCAGTGATACCGTACTACCCTTGTTAAACAATCGTTGCAATAATTGTCATGCCGGATCATCTCCATCGGGAGGAATCGCTTTGGATACTCATGCGAATGTGATGAAATATGTAAATGATGGCAGTCTGATGGGTAGTATAAACTTTGCTTCAGGATTTTCAGCCATGCCGAAAAACTCTGGTAAAATGTCGGCTTGCGATATTCAAAAAATTCAAAGCTGGATTGATGCCGGTGCACTGAACAATTAATCTTCTACTATAACATTTTAAAACAATGAAACATTTTATTCTCATAATTCTACTAAGCGCATCGACCGTCACGGTCTTTTCTCAAACTGTCTACATGACGCGCAGTGGCCAGGTTTCTTTCTTTTCAAAGACACCCATGGAAAATATTGATGGTACTAACAATGAAGTTACCAGTCTGATCGATGCCAGCAAGGGCGAAATTGTATTTGCCATCCTCGTGAAGAGCTTTCGTTTTGAAAAAGCCCTCATGGAAGAACACTTTAACGAGAATTACCTGGAGTCAACAAAATTTCCCAAAGCCACCTTTCAGGGTAAAATTACAAACTCATCATCCATCAACTTCACTAAAGATGGATCCTATCCCGCCACGGTGGAAGGAGATTTAACCATACATGGAATAAAGCAGAAACAAACAGCCACTGGAACTATCACCGTAACAAATGGTAAAGTTTCAGCAGTTTCTACTTTTACAATTAAACTGGCCGACTATAAAATAGAAATACCCTCTCTTGTTGCTGATAAAATTTCGGAAACAATAGAAATCCGTGTTAATTGTAAATATGAACCCAAATCTTAATATGAGTCGCTTACACTTAGTTACCCTCTTCACTTTTTTCTCGCTGGCTGCATTCGCGCAGGATGATCTGATGAAAATGCTGGAAGAAGAAACTGAAAAAGATAAGAAACCTGATTATGCTACCGCTACCTTTAAAACTACGCGCCTTATCAATGGTCATTCTGTCGAGAATGTAGCCGAAGGGGTTTTGGATTTCCGAATCTCTCACCGCTTTGGCTATGTGAATGGCGGTGCTTATGAACTCTTTGGACTTGATGAAGCCAGTATGCGCCTCGGGCTTGATTATGGGTTGACCAACCGATGGATGATTGGAATCGGAAGAAGCACGTATCAAAAACAATATGATGGATTTACAAAATATAAACTTCTAAGGCAGTCGTCAGGAACACGCGTGATGCCCGTTACGTTGAGTGTCATTGCAAGCATGATGTATAAATCCCTAAAGGATGAAAATCCAGATCGAGAGAATTATGTTACTTCCAAGTTATTCTACTCCGGGCAAGTATTGATTGGCAGAAAATTTAATGAAAGCCTTTCACTCCAGTTAATGCCAACTATTATCCATTATAATCTGGTTCAAGGGGCCAACGATCCAAATGATGTATTTGCAATCGGTGGAGGTGGAAGAATGAAACTCAGCAAACGTGTAAGTCTTAACCTGGAATATTATTATCAACTGCCTGATTATAAACTTCCCGGAACCACTAACTCATTGGCGATTGGTGTTGATATTGAAACCGGAGGGCACGTATTTCAGTTGTATTGCACCAATTCTACCGGAATGACAGAACGAACCTACATCAGTGAAACAACCGGAAATTTCTTTGAAGGAGACATTCGGCTTGGGTTTACAATCTCCAGGGTATTTACAATAAAGAAACCTAAACATTAACGTAACTCAACGGGTAGATCCGATTCTGTATCAACATCGCGCAACGTTGGCAGTTGGTAATAGTTAATCGCCAGTCGAGTAAAATCATTGATTGTATCCTTACAGACAGTATTAGTACTCCACTCTTTTCCACGAAAAAGTTCAGGTATAAATCGATTCATCCCCAACAAATAGTAGCCACCGTCTACCGCAGGACCAATTACTGTATCTTTAGTTCCAAGACTTTCAAAGGCATTGGCAATAATCTTCGTTGTTAGCTCAAAACAATCTGTGCCAATAATGGATATTCGTTCGTAGCCATCCATAAAAGCCCTTTGAAAAGCATACTCCATCCTGGCTCCAAGATCACTACCCCTTTGCAAATGCTTGGCAAAATCGTTGTTCGGCCAGGCATCTTCAGTATCGATATAATCTGAATAATAAACAACCCGATCACAATCAAGTTCTGATGTTATTGCTCGCGTATGCGATGCCAGCTTTAAATAAATCGCCAATGCCTTTGCATCACCCACGGTTGCCGCTAACCTCGTTTTTACTTTTCCTAACTCAGGGTTGCGATAAAATATAATCAACAATTCAGGTTTCATTCTTCTTAATAAAGAAAGCAAATACTTGCTTTGATTTCAATTCGAAAATAAGATACCCAATAACCACAAGATACTCAAGGGAAGTAAGCCATAGGTTTTCCTGAAAACCATTTTGATTGTACCCCGCATAGCTTAAGAAAATAAAACCGGTCCAAATTAAAGGAAAACGATAAGTCGTAAAAATGCTAAGCGCCAGCAAGGTAGTGATGTACCAGGGATGTAATATGGTAGTGAATAGAAAGTAAATGCTCAACGACCACACCCATTTCATAATCAAAGACGGATAGGTATTTTCATTAACGAAGTAACTCCAGGTAAGACCTCTTCGAAGCGAAACCAGAAGAATTAAAATTCCAGCTATCAGGCCCAACTTCCAACCTGCTGTTTGAATTATGTTATAACCATACTTCCAGAAACCATATTCACGAACGAGATAATATAAACTGGCATTAAATTCGAATTTATTGAAGTACAAGCCTAAGCTGGTAGACATAGATTGAAACACCTGCCAATCCAATAGGGGGAAAAATAAAACCAACAAAAAAAGAATCGTCACCGCGCCAAAACGAATCGATTTTTTTACACCCAGTGCCCCTACCAATGCAGGAATAAAAATTAATGGTACCAGCTTGGCTCCTATGGCCGCTGCCAGGCTTAATGCAGATCCAACCCAATGACTGGTGAGCAAGAGATAAACCGTAAGCAATACAAAGAAGATTACCAAGGCCTCAAAGTGCAAATTGCCAGTGAGCTCAATGATAACCAGTGGATTCAGTGCGTAGATCAAAATGTTTGTTGGCGGAAACCCAAATTGCCTGAGTAACTTAAGCATGATGAAGAAACTCCCGGCTTCTACAAACAGTATAATAATTCGCATCACAATCACGCTGCCCAGAATTGACTGTGGAGAAATTTTTACTGAAAGCAAAAAAACAAATTGAGAAACGGGAGGGTAAATGGTAAAGTACTCAGGGCTGTTAAGCTTTGAAAATAGCGCCTGATCAATACCGGCAATTCCGTGTTGCACATAACTTGATGGCAGCTCGGCAAACGGATGGTAACCTGCATTCCATAATCTCCCATCCCAGATAAAGCGATAGAAATCATCCGAAAGAGTGGGTATCGAAAAAAGAAACATAATCCGAAATAGAAATGCGGTAGCCAACCAAAAAGTTACGTTGCCCGGATGCGCATCACGGATGATCCAGGCATATACCATGAAAAGTATTCCATAGACAGGAATCAGGTATTGGGTTTCCCATCGTTCTATGCTGAAGGCTATGAATCCATACCCTGTCGCTGCAATAATAATTAAGACATAGTATAGCGGCTTCTGCCTACCCATGAAATGAGGTCTTAATGGAAAAGTAAAATACACTTCCAAAACCCAATACCAACATAAGATGAAAGAAAATTAACCCGCCATCGCGCAACCAGACTCCCGCAAGGATGCCAAAAATAAAATAAAGACAAAGGAGACCTTCCATAATCGCTCCACCTGTAATCCGTGATCGGATATAACTATTTCCCAACCACGACTCCTTCTTATCAGTTACATTGAACTTGGGCGTTCGAATAAAGGGCGTCTTTCTTCCTATAAGTCCTTCCAGTACTGCTAATCCATTGTGAAAAGATAACCCCATCGAAACAACTAAAAACCGCGGGTAAAGTGATAAAAAAGTTTTTCCGGGAGAAACTGTATAAAACCGTTTAGTTGCTATCCAATAAAAAAAAGTAATAGAGAAGAATCCGACTAAAAAGACAATCCCCAAATGAAAGAGCCAGGCGACTTCCGGATGTTGTTGCTTAATAAAAAGCATGGGGATGCTAAACAATGAGGCCACCAGAAGAAACACAAAGACAGAACTGTTGAATAAGTGAAAAAAAGCGTGGACTTTATTTATAAACGGCAAAGCACTTCGCCATACGCTACCAAAATTTTTGCGGGCAGTTTCAGCTGCCCCTTTATTCCAACGATACTGCTGTGATTTAATGGCAGGCATGATAACGGGTAACTCACCTGGTGTTCCAATCTCTTCGCGATAATTAAATTCCCATCCTTTCAACTGCGCCCGATAACTCAAATCCAGATCTTCCGTAAGTGTATCCGCACTCCAACCTCCGGCATCTTCAATGCATTGTTTACGCCATACTCCGCACGTACCATTAAAATTTATAAAACTGCCCGCTGCTTTCCGTGCAGTTTGTTCAATTGAGAAGTGAGCATCCAACCCAAAGGCTTGCAGACGGGTAAGGATGGAATAATTTTTATTGATATGCCCCCAACGCGTTTGAACAACGCCAACATTGGAATCAGAAAAATGCGGCATTGTTTGATTCAGAAAATCGGGTTCTGGAATAAAGTCTGCATCAAAAATAGCGATGAACTCGCCCTTGGCTAATTTCAAACCATGAGCCAGGGCACCCGCTTTGTATCCTGTGCGATCAGTACGATAAACAAGATTGATATTCAACCCATCTGCCTGCAGTTCGCTAACTTTTCTTTTAATGATCTCCGTAGTTTCGTCAGTAGAATCATCAAGTACCTGAATTTCTAAACAGTCTTTAGGATAGTTGAATTTACTTACAGCGTCCAATAAACGTGCTACTACATACTTCTCGTTAAAGATGGGAAGCTGCACGGTAACTTGAGGAAAATCTTTTAACGCAGTTGGTGTCTGTTTTTTTACCTTTTGACTCTGAATGTATATCCACGTGAGATGTAGTTGACCCAGGCTGAAGAGAAAAATGTAAAGCAGTGAAAGACTATAGACTATGGTGATGAGTATGGTCATAGATTCGAATCCATACCGGATTAAGCGTTTAGGGCTCTGACCGCTTCGAGTGGTCTGATGCCTCCCTTAAAAATTAAATTTGATTTCTTCATAATCACTTACAAATACTTAAAGATAGTTGCCAAAATCTTATATCCGGCCATAATTGTTCCCTTCACCGTGCCGCTGATTTTAGAGAACCCAATTCGTTTGCGATAGCGCACCGGAACCTCAACACACTGTAAACCTTTTTTAGCAGCTTTCAGTTGCATCTCTACCGTCCAACCATAGGTTTTATCCTGCATCTCCAATTCAATCAATTTACTGAATCGAATTGCCCGAAAGGGTCCCAGATCGGTAAACGTAACACCATAAAATAATTTTAGTAAACGCGTAGCCAACCAGTTGCCAAAAATTTGTTGTGGTGTCATAGAGCCGTGCTCCTTCTTGCCTAACGCACGCGATCCAATCACCAGATCGGCATTGCCTTGCAAGATAGGTTTTAGCAGCAATGAAATTTCCTCAGGATAATCAGAATGGTCAGCATCCAGGAAAACAACTATATCAGGCTTGGGTTGTGATTGGTTCAGATACTCGATTCCCTTGAGGCAAGCACGACCATAGCCTGGAACCGGTTCGCGAAGCACCGTAGCCCCTGCAGAGGTGGCGATCGTTTCCGTATTATCTGTTGACGCATTGTTGACCACGATAATTTCCGCCACCAACTCTGTGGGGATTTCCCTAATCACTTCGCCAATACCATTCTCTTCATTAAAGGCTGGAATAATAACTTTTACTATGCTACTCAAAACAGTTTCTTTAATTCGGCAAAGATGAATTCTTTATTCCGAAATTTTAATATGATTATTTCCGATCAGAATCGGCTTTCCAAATCTGCCGCTTTCTTCTTTCACTTCCAGATTCAAAACACCTCTTGGACAAACAGAAGAACAAATACCACAACCCACACAGGAACTGCGCACAATGTTCTGGCCCCGCTGTGCATACCAACGCACATCAATACCCATCTCACAATAGGTAGAGCAATTGCCACAAGAAATACACTGGCCGCCATTGGTGGTAATTCTAAACCTGGATTTGAACCGCTGAACTATTCCCAAATAAGCAGCGAGCGGACACCCAAACCGGCACCAAACCCGATTGCCCATCAAGGGATAAAATCCGGTGCCAACTACTCCGGCAAAGCCCGCACCAATAAATGCCCCATAGACTTCGCGCAACTTATAAGAATCAAAAAATAAAAACCACGAGGCGCCTGTCCAGTACGTATAGACAACCCCGGCAGTCATCACGATGGCAAATACCAGCACAGAATGAATCATCCAACGCTCAACTTTCCAGGCTTTGACAGTTTTATTGGAAAGTTGCCGGTAAGGATCACCCAACGTTTCAGCAAGACCACCGCACCCGCACACCCACGAACAATACCACCGTTTTCCAAAAAAGTAAACCAGCACCGGAACACCAATGATAATTAAAGCTATACCCCACCCCAACATAAAGAGTCCGAGAGTGCCATTGGACATTAGCTCATTTAATCTGGAATCAAAAAAGAAACTATAATCAAGTGGCCAGATATTTTTAAAATCAAAATAAGGTCTATTGAGTCGGATTAGAATTTCAGGAATTAAAAAAGCAAAAGCCGTTTGAAAAAACATAACCGAGCATGTACGCAAAATCTGATACTTACTATGACGATAATGAATGATCATGCGAACACCCATCACCAGAATACAAAGTGTATAGATAAATCCATAAAGAAAGAATCTGCCAGCCTCATTACCATTTAATACTTGACTGACTGGATCGACCAACATAACCCAATTGGTCATGTATTCGGGATAAAAGTATAAAATGATGTAAAAAGCAATCAACCACGTTCCGGTAAGAATACCTAGCCAGCCAGTATTCTTCATTGCATTAAAAAAGACGCCATTGTTCTTAATGCCGGGCAGAAGATTGAGCTTAGGTAAAATATAAGTCAACGCACCGATTATGCATAACCCAATGGTGAGAAAAAGAAAAAGTAATGGGTTATTGGTAACGGGTCCTATCGCTGAAGCCTTGGTAATTGAATATGTTAAATCCTTGATCTGATACCGATCAAATCCTACCTGATTGATGATAGCATATTGATTGATGTTACTGACAACCTCCTGTAATACAGTTTGTAATTCTTCCGGTGAAGCGAACACACGGCCTTCCAGCCAGCCCCCATAATCTTTCCAGGCCTTCAGTTTGAATTCACTCACTTCATCACCACCCAGATAAAGTGAAACCACGGAAGCAAGAGTAAATTTTTTTCCGCTACGCGCAACCAGATCAAAGACCTCTTCCTGTGTAATTCCATAATTACTTATCTGCTCCTGATTTACTACTTCGAAAATTTTCCTGAGTTCAGAAACAAATGAAATTGAAGTAGCAAAAGTTTGATCTTGAATATCTTTCGAAGCCTGAAAAAAGAGATCACGTCTTGATCCCTCTGAAATTTTACCTTCGATCACCTCAGGAGTGAGTTTATAACTCGCGAGAAAAAAAGTTGCATTAAAAAATATGAACCCAATCAAAAATATGATTAACCCGAAAAACTTTACTGCTCTCATACGAGTCGTGGATTAAGTTCAGCTTGCGGAAATTTCATAGCAAAGCCCGCCATGATTTCCGATTCATGACGTGGGAAAAACTCCGGATCAAAATTAGCTTCTGCGAGATGGTTTAAAACAAACGTTATGCTTCGTTTCTCCCGCAGCCATTGATCGAAACATTCATGTCGCAATCGTATGCCGAATGAGTTAATCCCAAGAAATTGATTGGTGTCTTTATCCCACACCAGGTGCATGGATTTCATTCCTGATTTGTGTTCCCAATAATAATCGGTTTCGTTACTTCCCAAAACATTGGCAACATTACCATAGGTTTGATATTCGATATCAAAGAATTTTGCTGAGTTAAACCACGGTCCGGGCTCATACTTTGTTTTATTCCCACAAATTGTTTGGGCCAGCACTTCGCCCATCATGCGGCCTGTGTACCAAACCTGTTCTATATTTTTTCTACCCGGCAATTCATAGTTACGTTCCACACAATCTCCCACCGCATATACATCCTGAATATTTGTCTCCAGAAACTCATTTACGATAACACCTCGCTTCACCTCTATACCTGAGTCTTTCAAAAACTCAATATTTGGCGAAACGCCAACGGTAAGTCCAACGAATTGGCAAGGAATAGTTTCACCGGCTTTGGTTATAACCGCTTTCACACTGCCCTTTTCGTCCGCCAGAATTTCCTTTAACTCAGACTCCAATTTTAAACTAACATGATGCGAACGGATATGCCGGCTAATCATATTCGCCTCCTGCAGAGGTAAAACATTATTCCAGAATTCTTTCTCTCGCACCAATAGGGTTACCGAAATTTTTCTGGACAACAACATTTCGGCCATCTCAATACCAATCAATCCACCCCCCACAATTACAGCCTGCCTTATCCCTTTTGAAGTTTGTTCCATGCGCTCAAGATCCTGATAGCTGTAAAGTCCCTGCACCCCTTCAAGGTCTTGTCCGGGCCATCCAAACTTATTAGACTTTGAGCCAGAGGCTATAATAAGTGTATCATATTCGATGGATCGTTCCGATTGTAGTGTTAAGGATTTTGTTTTCGGATGGACATCCCTTACATGATCGCGAACCAGATCGATCTTGTTTTTTTTCCAAAATCCATCTTCATAAGGCTTGGTGTGCTCATATTTCATATGCCCCATGTAGATATACATAAGAGCTGTGCGTGAGAAGAAGTGATCTGTCTCCGAAGAGATAATTGTAATCTTGTGATTACTTCGCTTGCGAATATTGCGGGCTGCGGTGGTGCCCGAAATGCCATTGCCGATAATGACGATATGCTTCATGCTCCTGTAAAGGTGCAATTTTCGCGGCTAACTACGTGTCAGTAATGAGACAAACCTATAGTCCAATCACCCTAGTTTTATCAACCAACCTAAATTACCTCAAACTGCTTTGAGCCTGTTGATTTTCTTTTCGGTGTTTGTTCGTCCGAATACATTTTTTCATAGTATTCACGCGCCATGCGGTTAGAATCAAATTCTGGCAGAATATCCTCCATGCTTTGTTTTACAATGGCAGTCCATGCTCTTGGATTATTATAATAGAGCGGAGCAATCTCCTTTTCTAAAAGGGTAAGGAGATTATCATTTTCTATAGTATCCTGCTCTTCCGAATGCTCAGTTTCAGCCGGAGTAATGATGAAGCAATTTTTACCATGCTTCGAGAATTCCGGGATCCAACCATCTGGAATTGATAAATTAATACTGCCATTCATCGCGGCCGTCATGCCGGAAGTACCGGATGCTTCGCGGTACATCTTCGGAGTGTTCAACCACAGATCTGAACCTCGTTTGAGCAGGGCCGACAACTCCATTTCATATCCCGTCAGGATTGTACAGTTGGGTAGATCTTTGATCTTCCAATATATCTCATTGAAGATACCAATGGCCCCGTGATCTTCGGGGTAAGGCTTCCCGGCCCAGATAACCTGAATGGGGTATTTACTGTTGGTCACCAACTTTTCGAACCGTTCAAAATCACGAATCAGCAAATTAGCTCGTTTATAGGCAGCATAACGTCTTGCCCACACAATAGTAAGTATGTTTTCATCAAAGATTTTTCCGGTTTGGTTCGCCACTTCGCGAAACAATTCCTTCTTCATCTCCTTCTTTCTTTCTTCCAGGCCCTTATCGCTGCCATGCTTATGATAATCTGCCATTTGCCTATCCATCCAATACGTTTTGTTCTGTGCATTGGTAATGGAGGTGATCTCGCAAATATCATCAAAGCCTGCCCACATTTTTCGCGACACCGCACCATGCAAGGCCGAAACTCCATTGGCGATGCGCGCCATACGCAAAGCAGCGAGCGTATAACTTAAATTATGCTCATCGGGTGCGGCAAGTTTTAATACAGTCTCTCGGGGTACCTTCTTAAAAAAGCCCATCACTTCCATTGTCGAAATCTGATGTTCCTCATTGCCTGCTTTTTCGGGAGTGTGTGTAGTGAAAACCACACGCTTTCGCACTTCTTCCAAATCATTGTTGTATTTATTCAGCAAATAAAAGCAAAGCGGCAACGCATGCCCTTCATTCATGTGATACACATCCGTTTTACGTTCGAGCACATCCATCAACTTGGCACCCCCGGCACCAAGAAGAATAGATTGCGCGATGCGTGCAGATTCGTGGCTATCATAAAGCCGATGACAAATGGTTTGCGCTAAATGATCATTCTCAGGAATATCTGTACTCAAAAGAAAGATAGGCGCTGTCTGAAATACTTCCGGCCGGAGTAACCAGGCCTTTACCTGAACTTCGTGATTATGAATAGTTATCGGGAATACAATGCCTGTATCCGTAAGGAAAGAATAATTTTTTTCGATGTAATCTACCTTCAGCGTGCCGTCTATGTTTCTACCCTGATCGTAATAGCCGTATTTCCAAAGGATGCCGATACCGATCAGATTCTGCTTGAGTTCATAAGCACTGCGCATATGCGAGCCGGCCAAAAAGCCAAGGCCGCCACTATAAATTTTAAGTGGCTGGTCGATGGCAAATTCCATCGAAAAATAAGCAGCAGGTTTAGAATACTTTTTGTCAATCTTGTACGAAAACAGTTCTGAGGGAGTTATCATGAAGATTCCGGTAGATTTAGGTTACGTCAATGGGTTGCGAAAGTAACGAATGGCAAGCAAAACAGTTTTATAAATATTAAATATGGCTCATAATTTGGCAATGCAAACGATTGTTTCCTTGCTATGTAATAGTTAAGATTCATTTTCCAGCTACTTTTGTGGCCATGAACCCTGCGATAACGGTAACTGCTTTTTACTTTGTGCTGCTGGCTATGGGTTTGGGCAAACTTCAGGCGCAAGCAGCACTAGATCCTTTTCAGAAGGGTCTTGTGTTGGAAAGAGAATTCAAGGTTGAGGCAGCACTTTCCGCGTATAAAGAAGCCTTGAAAAAAAATCCAGATCATCCGGAAGCCTTGCAGCACGCCAGCCGCATGCTTTCTAATATTGCCGGAAAACTTCCCAAAAATCAACTTACCAGGAAAAGGGAATTATTAAAAGAAGCTCAAGAATATGCTCAAAAGTCTATACAATTAAATCCCAATGTACCGGAATCGCGCCTTGCACATATTATTTCAATAGGATTGCTCTCTGAAATAGCGACCAATCCGAGAGAAAAAGTGGCTGATGCGTGGCTCATTTATAGTGAGGCAATAAAAATTCTTGAAATCGACTCTACCTATGCAGAAGCCTATTTCGTATTGGGCAAATGGCAGCATGAACTTTCCAAATTAAACTGGATGGAATTGATGGCCTGTCGTATCTTCTTTGGTGGATTTCCTGAAAGCATTTCTATTGAAGCAGCCATTCGGTATTATAATAAAGCGTTGCAGTTCAATCCGAATAGCATACTATTTCTTTATGGGAAAGGATCAGCCCTTTATCAGGTAGGTGAAAACGAGCAAGCGGCATCGGCACTGAACCGGGCACTGGCATTACCGGAGGCAGAACCTGATGATATGCTGAGAAAAGAAAGGTGTTCTGCACTTTTAAGGCAAATCATCCAATAAAAAATTCCTGTTTCTTCCTTCTATCCATTTTCCTTCCTCCTTTATCTGAATATTTAGTACCTTTCTTCGATTCGCAACAGGCTTTGTGGCATTATTATTTCTTGGTAATTCGATAAAAATTTAGCGCATGAAAAAAATACTTGTAGGTATGATTGTCCTGATTGCTTCTCTACCATTTTTCGCACTTCAGCAAAAACCGAAATTCGATTTGAAGGCAAGTGCTGAACGAGGCAAAGAAATTTATTTACGAAATTGCATCAGTTGTCACATGGAACAAGGTGAAGGACTGGAAGGAATATTTCCTCCCCTGGCAAATTCAGATTACATGCTGAGTGACAAGAAACGCGCCATTCAGCAAACGTTGTATGGCGTAACCGGTGAAATGACTGTGAATGGAAAAGTCTACAATGGCGAAATGAATGGCTATGATCTCACCGATGAACAAATGAGTGACCTGATGAACTACGTGTTTAATTCGTTTGGAAATAAAGGCGGTGCGATTACACCGGCAGAAATAAAGAGCGCCCGGAAAAAGTAAGATAACGAGTGGCAGCATGGCACTTTCAAGTAACATCAAAACCGGAATCTACATCGCACTGTTGAGTGGTGCCCTTCTTTCGATTGGAATTGTTGCTTACGATGTACTGTTTTCAAAACCACTGATCATGCAAGGTGTGATTGTAGAAAAAATTTATGTGCCAAATAAACACGTTGCCGGACCTCATGTACTTCCCTATGGGAAATATAAGTCATACGATTATACAATTACCACCGAAAAACATGATCAGTGGATTGCCTTTGTAAAAACAGAGGACGGTAAGGTGCTTAAAGTTAATTGCCACACGGATCATTACGATACCAAACAGGTGGGGGACACTCTTCACTTTAAAGAATATACAGGCGAACTATTACACATTGATTACTTCTCACACAACGAAGAAGATGAAGAGTTGGAAAATGGTATTTAGCGGCTAATCCAATGAAAGATTTCAAAGCAATTGTAGCAGCCTATCAGCAAGTAGATTTTAGTCAGCGGAAAGCGGCTTTGGCCACCGTGGTAAAAGTACGGGGCTCAAGCTATCGGAGTCCAGGTGCGCGCATGTTAATAACCGATGACGGTCGTTGGGTAGGCTCCATCAGTGGCGGCTGTCTCGAAGGCGATGCATTGCGTAAAGCCCGTACCGTGATGACCAGCGGAACACCCCTGACAGTAACTTATGACACACGGGAGGAGAGCAATCAGAACCTGGGTATTGGGTTGGGTTGCAATGGCGTGATTGATGTTCTCATCGAGCCTATTGATTCAAACAATGAAGAGAATCCGGTGGCTAAGTTTGGTTCGCTGATTAACACCACCAGACCCCTGGCTCTTGCCACTATTTTTGAGGGCTCCGGTTATACCGGTGAGAAATTGATGCTGACCGACTCTGGTGATGTGACAAGTACTTTCTCCAATAAATCGCTGGCTACCTCTGTGCAGAAAGACTTAAGAAATCTCTTTGAAACCAAAAAATCAGAAGCCAAAAAATATACGGTTGAAGGAATCGATATTGATGTTTTTATTGAACTGATACAGCCTTCTTTATCCTTAATCATTTTCGGAGGTGGGTTTGATGCCCGGCCTGTCAGTGAGTTGGCCAAATCGTTGGGCTGGAATGTTTCGGTAACAGATGAGTGTGTAGCTCATATTGCACCCATCTTTTTTCCAACAGCCGATAAACTATCACTTTGCCAGCGGGAATTTATCGATCGCGATTTTGAAATTACCCCTTATACAGCTTGTGTGCTTATGTCGCACAATTATGAATATGATCGCGATGTGTTAAAAAAGTTACTCAAAACAAATACACCGTACATTGGCATCCTGGGCCCACGCAAGCGATTTGATAAAATGCTAATTGAATTTAATTCTCAAGGGATTGCTTTAACAGATCAAGACTTTCAACGCATTCATTCCCCTATTGGTCTGGACATTGGAGCCGAAGCGCCCGATGAAATTGCGCTTTCAATTATTTCAGAAATTCAAAGCAAATTTAGCAATCGGTCAGGCGGGTTCCTGAAATATCACACGGGGCCTATTCATCAGCGCGACCCTAACAGCGATCAGGTGTTTAAACAGGTTTATGTGGCTGATCTAGATTCAAAAAAATCATTCGTTCGATAAAAAATACGATGTAGTGATTTTCTGAATCTCAACGCAAATTCTATTTTGCCCGCTTCGCATGAAAAAGAATGACGTTCTCGGTATTTCAATAATCCTGCTGGCAGCAGGATCATCTTCGCGGTTAGGCCAATCTAAACAACTCGTGTTAGTTAACGGTAAATCACTTTTAGCATTATCTGCATTGGCCGCCCTGGAATCCGGTGTTGACCGTGTACTTGTAGTCTTAGGTGCAAACGCCAGCGCGCATAAAAAAGCCATTGAATCCCTACCTGTAGAATTTGTAATTAATGATGAATGGTCAAAAGGAATGGGCAACTCCCTTAAAAAAGGATTGACCCACCTGATATCGCACTATCCAAAGACTGAAGCCGTAATTATTATGGTTTGTGATCAACCCTATCTAACTGGAGCGCACCTTATTACCCTCATTACTACCTACAAAAAAAATCACTATGAATTAGTGGCTTCCAAATACAACCAAACTATGGGCGTGCCATCTCTCTTCAATAGATCATTATTCGATCAACTACTTGAGTTGGAAGATGCACAAGGAGCCCGCAAAATCATTCAACACTACAAGGGAAACATTGCCATGGTGCCCTTTGAGTATGGGGATATCGATATCGATACGCCCGATGATCTGCAAAATATCCACCCGGACCATTAAAATAATAGTACGTCAATCTGGCTAACGGGTCGACTAAAAAATTCTTAAATCATACTTTACCTCTACCTTTGTCGGGTGAAACAAGCAAGCCTTTTCTTAACTATTATAGTCGCCTGTCTTGGCATTTGCCAGGCCGACTCTTTTCTGGTTTTCGAAGAGAATGGAAAAGTGGGAATAAAAAACCAGGAAGGCCAGGTAGTGCTCCCTGCATCGTTTGAGGCGCTGGGTTGGTCAGATGGAAGTTTCTCGGTTATTGGTGACGTAACCGGATACCGTCTCAATAACCAGTGGGGCATCCTCAATCTCAAAAAGAAATTTATCACCAAAGCTGAATACGAACAGCTAACCTATGCAAGCGGTGAATTTATAATTGCCAGAAAAAAAATTAATCCAGCTCAATCCAAAACGGGTTGTTTGAATTTACGAGGTGAAATCAAAATTCCATTTCAGTATGATGGTATAGATATTCACGGATTGCGCGCCATCGTCTTTACCTTGAATCAAGCAAAGTATTTATATGGTCTTGTGGACTTAGAGAATCGTTCCATCTTACCCTTGCAATACAAAAATATTTATCCTCTGGGCACACTGCGCTTTGCGGTTGAAAACACAGCCGGTAAAATTGGACTTTATGGAGAAGATGGCCGAGCCATTACTGGCTTCACCATTGATAGCATCTCTCAATTCCATAAAAGCAGAGCCGTAATTTTTCAGGGTTTGCAGCAGGGATTGATGGATCGCGAGGGTCATACTTTACTCGAACCCATTTACCATTCTATAAAGATAGTGGATGAGGAAAAGGTAGCCGTACGCAAACCACATGAGTGGCTTTTGGTAAATCAAAATAATGAAACGCAACTCAAAATCTTTGCCGACAAAATTCTGCCGGCAGCAAATGAAAAAATTATCTATAGCAACGCTGGAAAATATGGACTTTTAACCCACGCATTTGAGACATTTCTTCCTGCTCAATATGATCACTTAAGGCCTCTGACTAAAGACCACTACATTGTCCGAAAAAATGGAAAATCCGGAGTGATTCGTTCTGATAATTCCATTACGATACCACTCCTTTACGACTCACTCGTTGCTGAAGAACCCTTACTTCGGGCTTTCAAAAAAACAACTGGCTGGTCATTAGTGGATATCCATCATAACATCAAGACTCAAAAGAATTACGAATGGATTGGCCCAATTTATCAACAGCTTTACCCCGTTAAGAACAATGGATATTGGGGAGCATTAAATGATGACAGGGAAGAAATCATCCATTGTGTCTTTGATTCCCTGCAGGAAATTTCGACTGATCGCCTGGTTGTAAAATTCAAGAATCAATATGGCATTATCACTGCACAGGAAAATTGGTTGGTGGCCCCGCAACCGTATCCACTTAGTCTGGTTAATGATTCCTGCTATCTTCAGATACAGTCTCAGAATAAATTCCTTAAAAAATTTACGGGTGAGATAATTTATTTCACCGATAATAAAATTGAATTTAACACCGACCATTGGACTGAATATCTTCCAGATGGAACAAGAAAAACCATTGACTATCAAGGTCGGATTCTAAATCGGGTTGAGCCACCGGCACTGGATAAGCTGCAGGAAATTTTTCCCGAGCAGGAAGGCATGCGTGGCATAAAACGCGATGGCAAGTTTGGTTTTATCGACTCACGCGGGCGACTACGAATTGCCAATCGCTATGATGGCATTGGCACTTTCCAGGAGGGGTTAGCGGCTATTAAATTAATTGGTAAATGGGGGTTCGTCAATATGCAGGATCAGATTGTTATCAATCCTAATTTCGAATCTGTAACAGGTTTTATAAATGGCATTTGCATTGTACGAAAAAGTGGAAAAGCAGGCATTATTGATAGTAAGGGAAAAATTCTGCTCTCGCTTGAGTATGATTCAATTCAACATCAACACAATAATAAATTGCGTCTTTATAAAAAAGGTTTGGTTGGCCTGGCCGATCAACAGGGAAATATTTTAATAGAACCCCGATTTGATCACTTGCAAGAATTGGAAAACGGATTTGTAATCATTGGACGTGAAGGAAAGTTTGGTCTGATTTCCATTGCTGGTCTTCCTGCAATACCTCCCATTTACGATACGCTTTCCTATGATGCCTCACGAAATCTTTACCTGGCACAAAAAAAATCTGACTGGAGTGAACTTTCTATAAAATGAGAAAGGGCCTTGCAGCCCTTTCTTTTACGATTCTAGTTAGAAAACTATTTATTAGGCGTATTGGGTGATTGTCCTGATTTACCTGATCCAGAAATTGATTGTCTCATTTCTGTATCGGCTTGCACGTTTTGCATCTTATAATAATCCATCACGCCTAAATTACCGTTGACAAAAGCTTGTGCAATGGCTTTCGGAATTTCTGCTTCTGCCTGAATTACATTAGCACGAGCTTCCTGGGCTTTGGCAATCATTTCTTGTTCCAGTGCAACAGCCATCGCTCTGCGCTCTTCAGCCCTGGCTTCCGCAACTCTTAAATCGGCAGCAGCCTGATCCGTTTGAAGTTTAGCACCAATGTTGGCGCCCACGTCAACATCTGCAATATCGATTGAGAGAATTTCAAAAGCAGTACCTGCATCCAGGCCACGGGAAAGAACAAGCTTCGAGATTTTATCAGGATTGGATAATACTTCTTTGTGCGATGCAGCCGAACCGATAGAGGTAACAATACCTTCACCTACGCGGGCTAAAATGGTTTCTTCACCGGCACCACCCACCAATTGGGCTAAACTTGCACGCACAGTAACACGGGCAACGGCAATAAGTTGAATACCATCGGCTGCTACTGCAGCAACTTTGGGTGTATTTATAACCTTAGGGTTTACTGAAATCTGCACGGCCTCAAATACATCGCGTCCCGCAAGGTTGATCGCGGTGGCTTGCTTGAAGGTAAGACTGATGTTGGCTTTTTCTGCTGAGATCAACGCTCGAATTACATTGGGTACATCGCCCCCAGCCAGATAATGCGTCTCAAGTTCACGTGTTGTTACTATCAATCCTGCCTTTGTAGCGGTGATCAGGGAATTAACAATCACACCGGGCGGAACCTTTCGGATTCTCATACCAATCAATTCTCCAATGGTAACTTTTACCCCGGCAAAGATGGCTGTGATCCACAACCCCACCGGAACAAAGTACAGAAACATGAAGAATAAGACGATACATACAAAGACGATAAAAATAAATGCTAAGCCTTCCATTTCCATTTGTATTAGTTTATAGGTTCTACGATTATTTGATTCATGATAATTTTTATCACCCGCACCCGACTGCCACTATCCAGGTATTCGCCCAGTGTTTTTACTTCATATAGTTTCTCACCGAGGCTGGCCTTTCCAACGGGGCGCAATGCTGACACCGTAAGCCCCTCTGTTCCCACGGTTAATGAGTCCAGCTCGCCTTCATTGAATTTACTTTTAATGGATGACTTGAGGGAAAACCGCCCCCAGACATTCGCTTTAAACGAAAAATATAAAATTAATCCAGACGCAACGGCCGTAACTCCTATTGTTGTCCAACCGGTCTCGCCTCCAAAATAACTGAAACTGAGACTCACCCCTATCACCAAAAAAATAAACCCCAAAATGCCAACCACTGTGGTGCCAGGTACAAATATGACTTCGGCAATAATCAGAAAAAGGCCAAAAAGTATCAATGATATAACGGTAATCCACTCAATCACTTTGCAATGGCTTTTAGGTAGTTGTTAGAAATCATCCGGTTTTAAAAGTAATCAATTTTGACGTGTGATTATTAATTACCCCTGTTATTAATAAGCCCTTGCAAATAGTACCCTTTTCGAAGATGGCTTTCCGGAATATACACAAACTCCACTTTCAGCTTTAGCATCCAGCGGAATACAGCGAATGGTAGCCTTGGTTTCCTCTTTTATAGAAGTTTCTGTTGCAGCAGTGCCGTCCCAATGGGCCAGTACGAAACCGCCTTTGGTGTCTAGTACATTTTTAAACACCTCATAAGAATCAACCGGAGTAATCATTGACGTTCGAAATGCCAAAGCCTTTTGGTAAATATTCTCCTGTATGTTTTCTAACAAAGCCGGAATAGCTTCGGCAATGGTAGTTAGTGGCATAACCTGCTTTGTTTTGGTATCTCTGCGGGCTACCTCCACCGTACCGTTTTCTAAATCGCGAGGACCGATGGCAATGCGCACCGGCACGCCTTTTAATTCATATTCGGCAAATTTAAATCCTGGCTTATGCGTTTCTCGGTTATCAAATTTTACTGAATAACCAAGTTTACGCAACGAACTTGCTATCAAATCAGCCTGCACAGAAATTTTCTTAAGTTCTTCCTCATTCTTAAATATGGGAACAATCACCACATGAATGGGCGCCAGCTTAGGCGGAAGTACCAAACCATCATCATCTGAATGTGCCATAATCAAAGCACCGATCAGGCGGGTACTAACGCCCCACGAAGTGCCCCAGACTTTTTCCAGTTTTCCCTCTTTGTTAGTGAATTGTACATCAAAGGCATTGGCAAAATTCTGACCTAAAAAATGCGAAGTGCCAGCCTGTAAGGCTTTCCCATCTTGCATCATGGCCTCAATACAATAGGTATCGATGGCTCCCGGAAATCGTTCGCCTTCTGATTTTTTTCCTTTAATCACTGGCATTGCCATAAAGGACTCGGCAAACTCGGCATAAACATTCAGCATCTGTTCAGTTTCCTGTATAGCCTCCTGTTGGGTGGCATGTGCTGTATGACCCTCCTGCCAAAGAAATTCTGCCGTGCGCAAAAAAAGGCGCGTGCGCATTTCCCAACGAACCACATTGGCCCATTGGTTAATAAGCAAGGGTAGATCTCGGTAGGACTGAACCCATCGTTTATACGTACTCCAGATAATGGCTTCACTGGTTGGCCTCACCACCAATTCTTCATCCAGTTTCGCCTCCGGATCAACCATTAACTTTCCTTTTTTATTTGGATCGGTCTTCAGACGATAGTGTGTTACAATCGCACACTCCTTTGCAAAACCCTCCGCATTTTGTTCTTCCGCCTCAAACATGCTTTTGGGAACGAACATTGGAAAATAGGCATTTACATGGCCGGTGTCCTTAAACATTTTGTCTAAAGCTTGCTGCATTTTCTCCCAAATACTATACCCATAGGGTTTAATCACCATACAGCCCCGTACATCCGAATTTTCAGCCAGATCTGCCTTTTTAACCAAATCAATATACCATTGCGAATAATCTTCGCTGCGGCTTGTTATCTCTTTTCCCATCAGAAATCAGTCGTAATTTTTTCGTAACTTTGAATAGATCGCAAATATAGAAGAGGAATGTGTGCTTCATTCCCTTCGTGGGGAAATTTTAAGCTGGTAAATGGCATAACTACCAAATACCAAAAGCTGGTTTTCGCACGTTTTTAGAATTAAACTTGTTGTGTGATTATATCCAGAACATGTGGATTTGCGTTAAAAGTATTGTTGAACTAAACGAAAGATTATGAAATCCAGAATCACCTTCTTAACCATCCTGACTGTGTCGGCAGCGTTTGTTGCTTCGGCTCAGGAAGTAGAGTTTGATGACATGTATTTCAGGTCAAAAGACCGTGAGGTGTTAGCGTCTTCTCAAACATTGACAATGAAGGCAGCCGCTAAAGAATTAGAAGTAATTTCTCCGATCAATCCTACGGATAGTTATTCTGCCCGCAATGTTAATCCAGAATATCTCTCGCAGACCAAGGTAAATCCTTCTTCTGCAAATCAAAGCCCGGTTGCTTATTTCATTCCAGGCTATGTCCCAACTGGTGTAAATCAAAATATCTATAACGAATTCGCGTACTCTTCCAATAATGGTATGATGGGAAATCCATATTCATCCTTTGGTATGGGCATGGGAGGAATGGGTATGGGTATGGGTATGGGTATGATGAACATGAACTCCGGTTTTTATAGTCCGTATAATAGTTATTATTCACGTCCCTGGATGGGCTTTGACCAATTTGGGTACAACAACCTGCAGGGATATTATGGGCCGACAATGAGATGGAATATGATGGGTGGCTGGAACTCATGGGGTGGTTCACCCTGGAATAATTTCTATGGTATGAACTCCTGGGGTATGAATCCCTGGGGCATGGGAGGTATGGGCTTTGGTGGAGGCTACTACGGTTACAATTCTTGGTATCAACCTCAGGTGGTAATCATTAATGGCGATACCAATGCAAGAAATGCAGTGTATGGCAAACGCTCCTCCCGTAGCAATGACTTAAATAATAATGTTACCACAAGTAACCGACAATCGGCTACGATAGATACACAAGGACGTACACGTGGATCTTCAAATGGTCGGATATCAGGCAATGAGAATCAGGCGGCCGGAAGTTATTATCAACGCGGATGGCGAACCAATCCGGAAACTAATACTAATGCAACCCGCTCGGGCTGGACTAATTCTAATTCTGGAAGATCAGGTTCGGATTCGAATACTGTATGGAATAACTCAAACAGCAATCGCAACAATTCAAATTCGTCCTATATTAATAACTCGCGAAGTTCAGGTGCTGGCAACAGCAATTTCTCGACCGGAGGAGGCTCAATAGGTGGAGGAAGTCGCAGCAGCGGAGGAAGCAGTAGCGGTAGTTCAACTGGAAGCTCAGGGCGCGGCAGAAACTAAAAGGAGTTTAATAATTTAATTTCAGGTATGAAAATTAAGGGCAACTGGCTCGTTGGGATTGTCATGCTTTTACCGGGCATGTTAGCAGCACAAAGCTTTACAGAAACTGCGCTTATGTTCAGTCGAATTAAACCCGGTGGAAGTGCAAGGATACAAGCCATGGGCGGAGTTCAAACCAGTTTGGGTGGAGATTATAGTTCAGCATTTTCAAACCCGGCTGGGTTGGGAATGTTCAATCGTTCTGAGTTCAGCATATCTCCAGGCTTTAATTCTGCATCAACTCAGTCGGATTACCTTGGTAATTCAATCTCAACCACTGAAACCAATTTACACATTCCTGGCTTTGGATTGGTATTTCAAAACAATCAGAATCGTAGTAAGGGATTTTTAAGCGGAGCTTTTGCCATTACTTTTAATCGCACTAATAATTTCAATCAAGGTTTCAATTACCAGGGCACCAATTCAAATAATTCAATCATTGACTATTTCCTGGAAGACGCCACCGGATTAGATCCAGATTCATTTTTGCAAAACGGAAACAATTTTAACTCCCCAACGGGTTTAGCCTATAACAATTACCTGATTGAAGACTCAACTTTTGCAAATCCGAATGCCTCACGGTTAGACTACCTATCGGTTATGGGCACTTTTCCAAGCAACCCCAATGACATCCGCACTGTATTCCAAAAGGAAGAGGTACTTACTAATGGGGCACAAAATCAATGGAATTTATCGTATGGCGCGAATCTTTCTGATAAAGTGTTTCTGGGTGCTGGCATTGGCTTTGCCTCATTACGCTTTCAATCAAAGAAAACATATTCGGAAGCGGACTTTAATTTTGTATTAGATCCCACCTTTAATCCATTGGATAATTTAGTACTCGTAGAAGAGTTGGATATACGAGGAACTGGTATTAACGGCACATTGGGAATTATCGCCAGACCGATGGATTTAATTCAGGTCGGAATTTCGTATACATCACCAACGCTCTATAAGGTAACGGATACCTATCGGGCCTCTCTGAATACACTATGGAATAACTTTGACTACTTTGGCGATGGGGATTTGTTGCGCGATGTAAGTGAAGAAAGTGATGATGTTATCTCTGAATATGATCTCCGAACTCCGGGTCGATTAAACCTTGGTGCTTCTATCTTTTTTGAAAAATTCGGGTTTTTATCTGCTGATATCGAGATGGTGAATTATGCCGGTGCCAACTATTCCGAAGGCATTTCAGGCATTTCCTTTGAATCTGATAATGAGCAAATCGATGAACTATATCAAAACACGTTCAATTATCGTCTGGGTGGAGAATTTCGATACAACAATTTTCGGGCACGAGCCGGATTTTCCTATATGCCTAACCCATTCAAGACTGAGCAAAATGGAGTTAACAGACAACTCACTTCGTTATCAACTGGTATTGGATACCGAAACAAAAGTTTTTATGTGGACGCTGCCTTCGTATTCTCGCAAGGAAAATCTACCTATCGTCCATACACAATTAATTCTGCAGAAAGCCCACTCGTCATGTTAACCAACAAAACTTCCTTCGGCATGATAACGATTGGGTTTCCTTTCTAAAATCTTCCCCTTAATGAAGCAACAATATCTGATAGCTGAATGGCTTCGCCCTTTAAACAGGTATGCGCTTGCTGATAAAAAGGAATTCGTTGCGAACGGAGAAATTCAATCTGATCTTTCAGCTCATCCGGGTGAGTTGTTCTCAATAAGGGCCGGTTTTCCACCTGTGTCTTTAACACACGCTCTGCAATTTCACGAGGGGGCACATCCAGAAAAACTGTGTGGCCATGCTGATTCATAAAGGCCATGTTATCAAAAAATACGGGTACACCTCCCCCGGTGGCCATAACAAAATCAGTTATCACTTCGCAAAAATGATGGAGCATGGCCGACTCCTTCTTTCGAAAGAAATTCTCTCCATTCTTTTTAAAAATTTCCTTCACAGAAGTATCCAATGATTTCTCAATCTCTGCATCGAGGTCAACAAATGGTAATTTTAATTCGAGGGCCAGTTGTTTTCCTAATGTGGATTTTCCGCTTCCCGGTAAACCAATGAGAAAAATTTTCATTTCAGTAATTCAAGAATATCATTGGCCGAAGGTGTGTCGTTATGATGCCAGTTACCCAACACGGTGCCGTCCTTCCACAAGGCAATACCGGGGTTGGACCGAATAATAGTTTTCAACACGGTGGCGTCCGCATAAAAATAGGGTACGGCCAGTTGATGTTCGTGACGGAATGCTTCCATTGCCTCAGAGCCAGAGGAGGTAAGTACAAAACAATCTACCTTGTCTTCGAGTTGTTTTGTTAACTCTCTTACTGCTGCCATATTTTTTGCAGAGGCTTTCTTTACATCAAACAATACCAGAAGTAGTTTAGAACCCTGAAACGTGTATTGGGTCATGTCTTCGCCTTCCGGACTGCTGATTGAATAATCCGTAATCTTAGGTTTGGTTTTATCCGCATTTAATATGTGAGAAGACCTATATTCATAGCCTTCATCCGCTGAAAGGAATTTTGTGTCGCGCACTTCTTTGCCATCCTTTTCGAAAATATATTCAATGATAGGCTGCTCGGGAGCAATCATTTGCCGTGGCACATTATTGCCAATACGATAAGCTCTGAAATCAATGAATGGTAAATGGCGAATAGCGTATATGCCTAAAAAAAGGCAAATCAACGTAACCAGCACAATCACAACATTTCCAACTCTGGTGCTTACTATTTCCTTATAACTCTTTCTGTACCAGAAAAGATGCAAGACAAAAACCATCAGGATCACATCTTTTGTAAATGATTCCCAAGGTGTTAGTTTGATAGCATCTCCAAAACAACCACAGTCAGTTACTTTGTTAAAATAAGCCGAGTAAAAAGTGAGGAACGTAAAAAACACCATCAGGCCAAGTAGTACCCACGCAGTAAGATTCATTCGCCAATAGATGAGAATCGCTACCCCCAACACCAACTCAAGAATAATCATGATCATTCCGATCTCCAATGCCCAGGGAATGAAATAGTGAAAGAAAGAGCCAAAGTCCTCAGCAAAAACTTCGAAATATTCTTCCATCTTTATTTGCGTGCCAATGGGATCGTTCAGTTTAATCAGTCCTGAAAAAATAAGAAGGCCACCTACAAAAAAACGGGAGAATTGGTCGATAATTTTTTGAATCATAAAATAAGCTGCTGGTTTCTGGATGCTGGCTTCTTGTTAAGTTGTTTCAAGAATCCGCATCCGTTCAAATTATTTCAATTTAATAAGACAGAAGACAGAGTAATTTATCATATCCTGATAGTTTGCCCGCACACCTTCGCTGGCAAGTGTTTTACCCTGATTATCTTCAATTTGTTTCACTCTTAACAATTTCATAAGAATAATGTCTGTCATAGAACTCACCCGCATATCGCGCCAAGCCTCAGCATAGTCGTGATTCTTATTTTGGAGCAGATCAAATGTTTCGTTGACTGCCTGATCATAAAGAGGCTCTAATTCCTCAAAGCTCAAATCCATCTTTTCCGATTCTACGAGTTTTAGCTGGATCATGGCGATTAAGCAATAGTTGATAATACCAATAAATTCATCTTTAATGGGGTCCTCCACTTTTTGTGTTCCTTTGTCCTGAATACTACGGATGCGTTGCGCTTTGATATAAATCTGGTCGGTGATGGAGGAAAGACGCAACACACGCCAGGCGGTGCCATAATCATGGGTCTTACGGGCAAATAATGCTTTGCAGGAGGCTATCACCTCTTTATATTCGTGGGCAGTTTTTTCATTCATAATCGTGGTGCAAAGTAAATTATTTTCAGCCAACAAAACACTGCGGGTGCAGGGTAGGATCATTGACCTTTCATTTCCCAAAGTAATGGGAATACTCAACGTAACCCCAGATAGCTTTTACGATGGCGGAAAATACAATCAGGAAACTGCCCTTATGAAGCAAGCCGAAAACATGCTTGCACAAGGTGCCGACTTTATGGATGTGGGTGGTTATTCATCCCGACCTGGAGCAACCGATATTTCTATTGAAGAAGAACTCTCCCGGGTGATTCCTGTCATTAGGAATTTAAAGAAGGAATTTCCTTCGGCCATTATTTCGGTAGACACTTTTCGGTCTCGGGTTGCACAGGCAGCTGTTGGTGAAGGCGCTGAATTAGTGAATGATATTTCAGGCGGACAACTTGACCTAACTATGGTTGAAACGGTTGCCTCGCTCGGAGTTCCCTACATCATTATGCACATGCGCGGCACTCCACAAACCATGAGTCAGTTAACAGACTATGATAGTCTGATCAAAGAAGAACTGGATTACTTTCATCAAAAAGTAGCTCAATTAAAATCTGCAGGCGTGACCGATATTATAATTGATCCAGGGTTTGGTTTCGCCAAGACAGTAGAGCAAAATTTTGAATTGCTCAATCAGCTGGATGGGCTTACAGTTTTAGAAAAACCCATACTTGTGGGTTTGTCGCGAAAATCTATGATTTGGAGAACGTTGAAAACAACACCCGATGCTGCCTTAAATGGAACAACCGTTTTACACACCCTTGCACTATTAAAAGGAGCCTCCATATTGCGTGTACACGATGTGAGGGAAGCCAAAGAGGTTATTGCGTTAGTCTGTTATCAGCAACAGAAATAAACAAACTGATTCATTACCTTTGTTTAGATGATTTTTGTCTTCAAAATAGGATTTCTTGAAATAAGCTGGGTAGATCTGATTGATGTTAGCCTGGTGGCTATTCTTCTCTATCAGGTGTATAAGCTGATCCGAGGCAGTCTTGCAGTAAATATCTTTTTAGGCATACTCGCGCTTTATCTGGTGTATCTGATTGTGCGTGCGGCTCAGATGGAATTGCTCACAACTATTTTAGGACAATTTATGGGTGTTGGAGTACTGGCCATGATTATTTTATTTCAACCAGAGATTCGAAAATTTCTTTTATTGATTGGACGTACCACGGAGATCAATCGGGAAAGCATCTTTAAAAGTATTTCTAATTGGGGTGCCGAACATCATGATGACGTTGAAGTGCATGAATTAATTGAAGCTGTTAAAACATTGAAAGCAACTCGCACTGGCGCATTGATTGTTTTCTCGCGCGATATAGAATTAAAATTCTATGCTGAAACGGGTGATCCCATCGATGCAAAGGTAAATAAGCGACTTTTGCTTTCCATCTTTAATAAGAATAGCCCGCTGCATGATGGCGCCATTATCATTTACAAAGGCCGTATCAAAGCTGCACGTTGTGTGTTGCCTGTAAGTGAGAATGATCATCTTCCACCTCAATTCGGCTTGCGCCATAAATCAGCCATCGGCATGACGGAAGTTACCGACACGTTGGTACTTGCAATTTCTGAAGAAACGGGGCGTTTGATTCTTTCCCGTAATGGAAAATATTTGCGCAGCCTTAAATTGAAGCAAGTGGAACAGAAAATTCTTGACTACCTTCATAACGAGGAACCTAAAAATTGGGAAGAACTATCATCAGAAAGTGAGCCATTGGAATCCACCGAGGAAAAAGTTCAATAATTATTTTAGAACCCGAAAAAATCATGATGAGATTTCTCTTAGCATCAGGCTTATGCTTTTGTACTCTCCTCGTTAAAAGTCAAACGATAGAGACGATCATTCAAAAAGGACACGAACTTGCTGTGCTTACCGTTTCCATAAGCCCCGACAGTAATTTGGTCGCTTCTGGCAGTCGCGATAAATCAGCCAAATTATGGGAACTTTCAACGGGACGTGAAGTGCGAAGTTTTTTAGGTCATGAGGGCAGTGTAAACTGCATAGACTTTACACCCGATGGCAAATGGATGATCACCAGCAGTGGTGACAAGACTGCAAAAATCTGGGAAGTATCAACCGGTAAAGAAATATTTACAACGCCAGTTGCCGATAAGTTCCTCACGGCAGTAGCATTCAGTCCCGATTCCCGCTACTTCGTTACTGGAGGGTATCCCGATGAAGCCTATGTATGGGATTTGAAAACCTTGAAAATAGTAAAAGCAATCAGCGTCAACGCAGATCAGGGTTTGGGCTATGGAATAAATCTTTCGTTTTCGCAAGATGGAAAGTGGCTCGCTATTGGAGAGGATGATCGTGTGGCGAATGTATACTCAACCAGCACATGGGAAAAGAAATTCTCATTTGGTGCTGAGGGCTCGTGTGGTGGCTGTGCTACGTGGGTTGACTTTAGTAGTGACAGTCGATTCCTATTGATGGCTTCTAACAGTGGTCCTGTCAAAACGTATGATCTGGCGACTGGCAAACTTCAAATCGCGTTTGCCGAAGAAGTAAGAGACATCGTAAGCGCTGAATTTAGTCCGGATGATAAAACCACACTGGCTGTAACTAAATCGGAGATTATTCTTTGGGATACTAAATCTGGAAAACAAATGGGTCGTTTCGCTCCCGTTGCGGATACTGAAATCACCGAAGCAAATTTTACCAAAAATGGGAAGGAAATTCTACTGGCGAGTAACAACAACATTGTATATAAATGGAACCTGACTACCCATCAGGTAGTTCAGCAATTAACGGGTCTTCTCAACCAACGTGATAAAGGAGGTATAACCTACGATCCAAACTTCTATTGGGAATCTCACATTGCCAAGTATATCCGTTTCAAGAATTCAATCCTGTTATCCCAGGATGGCAAGGAACTCATCAAAGGCAAATTCGGCACAAAGGTTAAGCGCTGGGATATTTCAACAGGAAAGATCATCATGAACTACTCCGGATTAGAGAAGGCAGCGCTTTGTTACGATCTTTCGCAGGATGGAAAAACACTTGTTGCCGGAGGCGGAGATGGAAAAATAATCTTTTGGAACACAGAAACGGGCGATACCCTTAAAGTAATCAAAGCACACCGCGAGCCTATTTTTGATATTCACTTTAGCCATGACGAAAACTCCGTAGCCTCAGCCAGTTGGGATGCTACATTTAAAATGTTTGATGTTAAAACCGGAGCGCGAATCAACTACACTGACTTTCAGAATAATTCTGTCTACAATTTTCAGTTTCATCCCTCTGATTTGTATGTATTTACAGCCAGCCTGGATAACACACTGAAACTACTGGAACTTGATACACACAAACCCGTTCGCGATTTTATTGGGCATTCAGATATTGTTTCTTCCATTCAGATAAGCCCCGATCAAAAACAACTACTAAGTACCAGTTGGGACGGCAGCATCCGGCTATGGGATATTGCTACAGGACTAATGACTAAAAAATTCATAGGACATCGCGGGCCTGTTCACACGGCTATCTTTAGTCGTGATGGGAACTTCATTTACAGTGCTGGTGCTGACCGAACCATACGAACCTGGGATATGAATACTGCACGAGTCGTTCGCACCTATGCAGGACATAATGCAGAAGTGACATCCTTGCTTTTGGGCAAAGATGCCAGCATGCTGATCAGTCATAGCCTGGACGGTACCTCTAAATTCTGGGATCTGAATACCGGTAAAGAATTTTTTGAACATATTCATTTTGGTGAAAAGGAATGGATGGTAAAAAACCCGGAAGGATATTTCAATGGTACACAGGAAGCGCGCCAGCATATACATTTTGTGAATGGCATGAAAACTTACGGAGTGGATCAGTTCTTCCATGAATTTTATCGTCCTGATCTGCTGCCTAAAATTTTCCAGAACCGTGGCACGAGGGATGAGTCCAAAGGGATTCAGGGTAAGTTAAATAGCTCTCCACCTCCCGGTATTAAAATTGCCACTGTGCCTGGCTCCGATGACACACAGGCTGAAGTACTGATTCGCATCACCGATACCGGTGGTGGTATTGAAAATGTAAAACTGTTTCACAATGGAAAGAGTATTCCCCTTGACAACCAGACGCTAAAACTTCCATCGCGCAAAGGCGAAAGTACCACCTATCGCCATATAGTAAGCCTGGTCAGTGGAACAAACACTCTCACCGCATCAGCGAGTAACAAAGATAAAATTGAGTCCGATCCGCAATCTGTTGAAGTTGTCTCTGATCGCACCGGTAAAAATAGTGTGTGTTACATTTTGTCGGTAGGCATTAATCAGTATAAAAACTCTAAACTTTCCTTAAACTATGCGCGGCCCGATGCAGAATCCTTTGGAAAAATCTTAGATGAAAAAGGTTCACTGTTTAAAAATATCGAACTGCATAGTTTGTATGATAAAGAAGCCAGCAAAGAAAACATCTTTAAAAAGCTGGAAGAGCTTTCTGCTAAAGTTCACCAGGAAGATGTTTTTATTTTTTATTATGCCGGGCATGGCAGTATGGTTGACAACCAATTCTTTTTCATTCCGTCAGAAAGCATTCGCTTGTATGATCTCATGTCGTTAAAAAAAGAAGCCATTGAAGCAAGTGTGCTTCAGGATAAATTAAAAAACATCAAAGCATTGAAACAACTCATTGTAATGGACGCTTGCCAGTCGGGTGGATCGGTAGAACTATTAGCAACAAGAGGTGCCGCTGAAGAAAAGGCTATCGCACAACTCTCGCGTAGTGCAGGCATTCATGTGATGGCTTCAGCCGGCAGCGAACAATTTGCTACGGAGTTTGCCGAATTAGGTCATGGCCTCTTCACTTATTTATTGATTAAAGCACTGCTGGGCGATGCGGATGGTGCACCGAAAGATGGGAAGGTTACGATCTATGAATTAAAGTCATACCTCGATGACCAGGTACCTGAGATGACACAAAAACTAAAAGGCAAACCTCAGTATCCATACACATTTTCCCGCGGTCAGGATTTTCCGATTGTGATTGAGAAGGAGAAGTAAGCTTCAATGTTACCGAATTGTTAATTATTTTTTTACCTTAGCACCTGTAAACCAAATAATTATGATTGATGGAAGAAGCAAACCCGGTTAAATTTTATCTTGCCAGATATTTTTTCCTGGCGCTAAGTGCGCTTCAAGGACTGGCCTCAGCACTCATGTTACTCCAATTCGGAGACTCCCCCAAAAACAGATTTGCCACCTTTGTACTTGTAACGCTCGCTATGATATTTTTTGCGTTGCACTTAATGATAGCCGATAAGATTAAACGCGTAGCTGTCAGCAAAAAGAAAATTGCTGTTATCAATCCTGCAAAGGTTAAAACCTATGATTGGTCGGAAGTCAAGAATCTTAAATTCATTCCCTTCTTGAACATGTACAGCCTGAAATTGAAAGGGAAAAGAAATAAAATTTATTTTCTTCCCACTGAAAATACAGCTACGATTTTTGGGCTTTTTTCTTCGGCCACGGATTTCCTGTCGAAGAAGGTGCGGTAGATTTTTATCTGCTCAATCGAATTGGGGAAGTCTATCAATGCTTGCAATCTTCACATTGCGATAGAAAACTTCTGCAGACTCAGATTGAAGTTGAATTTTCCCTTTTGTTAAGGGAGTTTCACTATCGTTGTCTGATTGCCTGGAATTTTCAAGTACCATCACCACTTGATTGTTGATCATGTGCACACTGGTGTTTCCAAAGCAATAAAGATCAATGGTGTTCCATTCCCCTGGAGGCTTTTCGCCATCAGGAAATTTTTTACAGTGCCTGCCAATTTCAGAATCATGGCTAAATGTAAGTAACGAAGCTTGTGGATCGTATTGAAAAATGCTGTCAGCATTCATAGATGCCCTGATATCAAATACCGTACCGGCCACACCCCAATAATCGCCACAATCACCTTCCTGTATTTGAAATTCCTGCGACCTTAACCAAAATCCATCACCCTTTCCGTGTTCTCCAACACCATGATATAATAGTCCACTATCTCTTCGGTCGGAATCTTTTTCTCGCGGGTACCATTTTAACTCGCCCCATTTAAACTGTAGTTGAAGATGATAATTTTCAAATTCTTGTTTGGTCGAAATACCGCCCCAGATTTCTCCGGATATTCTCAGTGCCTTCTCGCCATCCACCTCTACAATCTTAAAAACACTCGTGTCAACATTTAAACCCAATGGGTAGGAAACTATACTGTCGCCAGCAACATGCTTAGCCCCCAGGTAAGTATCCCAATTTTCAAGATCGGACCCATCGAATAAAATTTCCCATTCCTCAGTTTCTACTTTTTTGGGCGAACATGTTACTAACATGACCATAACCGCAGCCAGTAATAATCCGGTTACGTTTACTTTGTTAATACTAATCATGATAGTCACGTTTGCCTAACCTCTTAATCATTTCTTCCAAACCGGTCCTACTCCGGCCTCCCACAACTGCTTATTAAAGGCAGGAATTTCTTTGTCTAGAATCTCGCTTGCCTTTGCTTTTAAAGCAGCCCATTGTGCATTCAACTCAAGCTGTCGATCCAATGTAGGTTTGATTACCTTAGGAATATCGCTTTCTGCGTGGTTGATCATAAAGAGATAATTTGCCGTAAACTTATTTGGAAAATTCTCCACATCGTCATAAGCCTTTGACTTTCGTTGGATCATATCTTCATCCCATTGTTTCATACGTTGACTCAACGATTGGCCTTGTTTCTTTAATGTACTTAATTTTTCATCAGCCGGTAAAGCTGATAAAAGTTGATCAAGTTGCTCCCGCTTCGCATACATCGTATTGATGGTTTGATGCATTTTATTTAGATCTGTCTCCATGCTACTCATCAGTGCATGATACTGCTGATACATTTTCGCATCGGTAGGATAAAGTGGATTGGGTAAGATTTCAAAACTGGTAGATGCCGTTTGATCACCTGATTTTAATGTGAGTGAGTATTTTCCAGGGGAAGCTTTATGACCCCGGAAATTACTTTCGATGTAAACATTGGGCACACCTACCATGGTAGGATAGCGCATATTCCAGACAAACCGGTTAAGTCCTTTAGATTTACTTAAGGTTGGATCTGCAGGAGGCGCGCTGTCATAACTTTGATACGTAGTATCTTTTACAGAAGTAAAAGACCGAACGAGATTTCCTTGCTCATCTTTGATTTCCAACACTACTTTATCAGTGGCTTTCAACTCAGGCAACTGGTAATAAATTACCACGCCCGTAGCAGGATTAACCCCACGTTCAGGATGAGTGCCATCAAAGTCAGGCGAAGATCCATCTAACTGACTATATCCATTCACCAACATGGCATCTTCAGGCTGATAAAGTACAATCCCCGATTCATTTTTGTTTTGACGAATCAAACCGATATCATCCAAAATCCAGAATGATCTTCCGGAAGTTGCGGCAATCAAATCTCCCATATGAATGCGCAAATCAGTTATCGGGGTGATTGGCAAATTCAATTGAAATGGCGACCATTCCTTTCCACCGTTCAAGGAAATAAAAACTCCTAACTCAGTGCCGGCAAAAAGTAAATCCTTTCGTTTGTCGTCTTCTCTCACAACACGTGTGAATGCATTGTTCGGAATACCCAAGATTATTTTTGTCCAGGTTTTGCCATAATCGGTAGTCTTATAAATACCCGGAGTGTGATCATTAAACTTGTAACGTGTTGTCGCGATGTAAGCCGTTGCCTTATCATGTGGCGATACTTCAATTGCGTTAATCAGACACTCTTGTAAGCCTGCCGGGGTAACATTTTGCCAGCTCGCGCCATTGTCACGGGTGATATACACCAGACCATCGTCACTGCCCGTCCAGATTACACCTTTCTCATGTGGCGACTCCATAACATAACTCAGTGTGCCATAATTTTCTGCCCCCACGGCTTCATTCGTATAGGGGCCTCCCCCTTTACCTTGCTTTTCTTTTTCATTGCGGGTAAGATCCGGTGAAACTTCCTTCCAGGTTAAGCCCATGTCAGTAGTTTTCAATAGTAGTTGAGCCCCATGATAATATGTATTGGGTTCATGCTTTGACCAGATAATAGGTGCATTCCAATTGAACCGGTATTTTATATCCTTGGCATCCATACCCAGATATTGAATCGGTGCAGCCATGATGTTTGTTCCGGCCTTTGCTTTTGTATCCAACACTTCAATAGTGCCCTGATAACTTCCACCTAATACATAACGAGGATCGTCCGGATTGAAGGCAAGAAATGCACTTTCACCGCCAGCAGATGAAGTCCAGCTTGATGTTGTAATTCCTCCACTACCAAACTCGCGACTGGCAATAATTACCGATGAGTTATCCTGTTGACCCGCATAAATATTATAAGGAAACTGATTGTCGACATTGATGCGATAAAATTGAGCTGTAGGCATATTGCTTTGCACAGACCAGGTCTTTCCAAAGTTTACACTGATAGACGCTCCACCATCATCAGCGATCACCATGTTTTTGGAATTATAAGGATTAATCCACAGGTCATGATAATCACCATGACGGCCTGAAATATATTCCCACGTTTTTCCGCCATCAATAGAACGCATCGCGGGCGCACTCAAAACATAAACCGTGTTTTCGTTTTGGGGATCAGCAAACACTTCAATATAATACCACGCTCTTTGTATTAGTCGATGATCGTTGGTAACGCGCGACCAACTTTTTCCGGCATTATTGGAAACAAACAATCCACCAAGCTCTTTGTCGGAGTCACTTTCCAATAAAAGATATACCTTATCAGAATTAGACCGACACACGGATACAGCCATCTTGCCCAACTCTTTGGGAAGACCCTCATGAATTTTCTCCCACGTCTCACCACTATCGGTAGATTTATAAAGACCGCTACCCTCACCCCCACTGATTACTTTCCACGGTAACCGACCATATTCATTCATGGCGGCATAAAGCACTCGCGGATTATTCATGTCCATCGACAACTCTACACATCCGGTTTTATCATCTACATATAAAACTTTTTTCCAGGTGGTGCCACCATCAGTAGATTTAAATACGCCCCGTTCCACCGACTTTCCATACAAAGCCCCTTGTGCAGCTACGTAAACTATATTTGGATCTTTTGGATGAATGGCTATGCGCGAAATATGTTGTGTTAAGTCAAGACCAATTTTTTTCCATGTCTTTCCGGCATCGGTCGATTTATATACACCATCACCATGATGAGTCATCACACCGCGCACGGCATGCTCGCCCATGCCAACATAAACTACATTTGGATCGCTTTCTGCCACCGCCACCGCGCCTACAGATCCTGTTTTGAACGAGCCATCAGAAATATTATTCCAGGTAACACCGAGATCATCCGTTTTCCAAAGCCCTCCACCGGTTGTGCCCATGTAGTAGGTGTTGATATCACCAATCACACCCGTAGCCGTATTCGACCGACCACCACGAAACGGCCCTATGCTACGCCACTTTACCGGCTTGTAATAATCATTGAGATTGGTGGCCGTTGTAGCTGTTGCTACAGGTTGTTCTTTCTTAGTGCGCTGTGCCTGCGTTGTAGAAATCAGCAGAGCAAAAAACATGAAAAGGGAGATTCTTTTTAACATGGGGTATTATTATTATTAGAAATGAAATATAAAGAATATTTTCTGTCACGAATTGCTCAACCAAATCAAAGATGAAGATTCTTTTTAATCGGCTTTGGGATTGGGTAGGAGGTGGTTTCGGTAAACTTTTGAACAAGCGTGTGGCAGCTTTCCATATAGTGTTCGACATTTATCAAAACCACATAGACACATAGGTTTAAACAGTAGGCAATTTTGCAAAATACTCATTAACAAAAGTCCGTTGACCTTCATTAAAAATATTGGAACTATTAAAGTTTATGAGAATACCCTTAGGGGCTTTTAAAAGTTTCATATAGGTAAGAAGCTGCGCTTCAAACACACTAGTCATTTCCTGAACAGCTTTCAATTCTACAACAATACACTGTTCCACAAAAAAATCACACCTAAAATCAACAGCCAGCACTTTACCTTTATATTCTACTGGCACCTTCATTTCTGTAGAAAGATTTATTTTTCTATGTAAAAATTCTTCTATCATGCACTGATGGTACACACTTTCTAACAGACCTCTGCCCATAGCTTTATGAACTTCAATGGCACTTCCGATTATCGCGTGTACGTCATTTCGTCCAGATATTTCTTAGTAACCATAACTATGCAGCTATGTGGTTTTAAAGTCACTTCAAAACCCCCAAATCATTCCCTACTTCCGTAAATGCCTGTATCGCTTTATCCAAGTGATGCTGTTCATGAGCAGCAGAAATCTGTACCCGAATGCGTGCCTTGCCTTTAGCCACCACCGGAAAGAAAAATCCAATCACATAAATTCCTTTATCCAAAAGTAGCTCGGCAAATTTCTGTGCGAGTGGCGCTTCGTAAAGCATAATCGGAACGATGGGATGAACTCCGGGTTTTATATCAAATCCGGCTGCCGTCATTTTTTCACGAAAGTACTTTGTGCTTTGCTCGAGTTTATCCCGCAAGGCTGTTGTTTCTGAAAGCATATTGAATACTTCAATAGAAGCTCCGGTAATGGAGGGTGCCAGTGTATTTGAAAATAAATACGGCCTTGATCGCTGACGCAATAACTCTATAATTTCTTTACGGCCCGATGTGAAACCACCGGAAGCACCACCCAATGCTTTGCCCAACGTGCCCGTAATAATATCTACCCGACCCATCACCCCACAATATTCAGGAACTCCGCGCCCGGTTTTACCAATAAATCCGGAAGAGTGACATTCATCCGTCATCACCAACGCCTCGAATTGATCGGCCAGATCACAAATTTTATCAAGTTGTGCGATCGTGCCATCCATGGAAAAGGCGCCATCGGTAACAATAATGATTTGGTTGGCTCCGGCTTTGCGCGCTTCTTCCAATTGCAATTTCAAATCACTCATATCATTATGTTTGTAGCGATAGCGCATGGCTTTGCATAACCGAACGCCATCGATAATCGAAGCATGATTCAGTTCATCAGAAATGATAGCATCTTTTTCTCCGAACAGCGGCTCGAACACACCGCCATTGGCATCGAAGGCAGCCGCATATAAGATGGTATCTTCTGTTCCCAGAAAGTCTGAAATCTTTTTCTCCAGTTCTTTATGGATATCCTGCGTGCCACAAATAAAGCGAACCGATGACATTCCAAATCCGTGCGTATCAATCGCACGCTTGGCAGCTTCAATGACCCGCGGATGCGATGATAGGCCCAGGTAATTATTCGCACAAAAATTAATTACTTCTTTACCATCCTGTGTTTTTATATCAGCTCCTTGTGGGGTAACAATAATTCTCTCTTTTTTGAAAAGTCCGGCTTCGCGAATGGAGTCAAGTTCTTTTTGCAGCACAGGTTGAAGTCTCTTATACATGGGTTAATTCATTTTAGGTTTAGGTCTCATAACAGGTTTTGATGCCGGTGCGGAATCTTTCTTTTGATCTGAAACAGGTTCGGTATTTTTTAACTGATACTTTCTGCGTATCGGGTTGATCAGGTATAACTTTTGTGCCGTAAAACTTCCCGGACTCATCACTTCAAACAATCTGTTCCATTCATCCCAAAGACCGGGCTCGGCAGCATGAAATGCCTGACCGTCTATCTTTTTACTGATCAGATACTCTTCAAAATTCATCGCGTAAATCTACAATCGTAATTCGTAATTCGTAAATGGTAATTTTCTCTAACTTCGCCCCCGCATCCGATTGAATACATGAAGAAAACAAAGATTTTACTCATTGGCGCTGGAGGTCAACTCGGCTCTGAACTTACCCAGGGCCTTTGGAAAATATACGGTCAGGAAAACGTTATCGCATCAGACATAAAAGATGCACAAGGCATTCTAAAAGAAGGTCCGTACGAAAAGTTTGATGTCATGCAACGCGATAAACTCTTTGAGTTGATTCGCAAACATGAAGTCACTCAGATTTATCACCTGGCCGCACTTTTATCGGCAACCGGTGAGAAGGATCCGCGATGGGCATGGAAGCTAAACATGGATAGTTTGCTTTTTGTATTAGAGGCAGCCCATGAACTGAAACTGCACAAAGTATATTGGCCAAGTTCCATTGCTGCCTTCGGCCCTACAACACCAAAACAAAATACTCCACAGGATACGATCATGGATCCCACCACAGTGTATGGAATTACTAAACTTGCTGGTGAACTGTGGTGCGAATATTATTTCAGACGGTATGGTGTTGATGTCCGTAGCTTACGCTACCCAGGCTTGATCGGTTATAAGACTCCCCCGGGAGGTGGCACTACCGATTATGCAGTAGATATTTACTTCAAAGCAATTAAAGAACAGAAGTACGAATGTTTTTTAGCTGCTGATACTTATTTGCCGATGATGTATATGGATGATGCAGTAAAAGCTACTTTGGATTTAATGGAAGCCCCTGCTGAAAAAGTAAAGATTCGCTCAAGTTATAATATTGGCGCCATGAGTTTTTGCCCAGCTCAGGTAGCAGCCACCATAAAAAAACATATTCCTGATTTTGCTATAACTTACAAACCGGATTTTCGTCAGGCGATTGCTGACTCATGGCCGAAGTCAATTGATGACACACCGGCCCGACAGGATTGGAGCTGGAAACATCAGTTTGGACTGGAGGAAATGACGGAGGATATCCTTACAAACCTGAAATCAAATCCGGAATTTCTTGGCTAGGGTTTACTCCTGCACAATGAATTTACTGATGCTCTTGTATTCCGGTGAGATGACCTTAAGGAGGTACATACCCGTGCTTAATTGAACCGGCAAGGTTAAAGAACTTTTAGTCAGCATCTGTTTTTCAATGGTTTTGCCCGAAAGGTCAAAAACAGAAACTTCCATAGGATACTCCGGAACAAAGTTTAATTCGAGTGTAATACTCTCACCGCTTCTTAACGGATTGGGATAAACCGAGGTATTTCTCACTCCAGTAAAGTCAACTAGAACGACCTGATAGATTATTTCTTTTCCGTCAACATCGATTTCTTTCAAACGATAATAGGATTTACCAATTTTCGGTTTTTCATCATAAGTCTCGTAATCAACTCTTGAAGTTGAATTTCCCTGAGCTGATACTTGGGAGAGGGTTTCATAGGTTAGTCCATCATTAGATTTTTCAATCTGAAAATAATCAGCATTCAGTTCTGAAGCCGTTGCCCACGTGAGTTTTATTTGGGAGGTAGTTGCCATTGATTTAAAGAATAAAAGTTCTACAGGCAATGTGCCGCTGTTACAGAAACTTCCACTACCCTGAGTACAACCACCACCCACAGTAAAACTACCAGGAGGTCCTGTGAGGTTTGCATTAGATCCTACAGAAACATCACCATCTACATTTACTGATCCGCCACCAGATATTGATACGGTTGCGTTGTTGCCTGCAATAAAATCACCATCAACGTCAACTGATCCAGTTACAGAAATAGAGGCTCCATTAACCATTTCTATGTTGCCCTTTACAATCAATGTTCCTGTAACGTTTAATGATAGATTATTAATGACAATTAAATTGCCCCAAATAATCAAGGTTCCTGTGACGGTCAGCGAGGCCCCATTTCCAGCGGTCAGGTTTTTAGGAGTACCTGAGGCGCCAACATTCAGGATTCCCGTAGTATTTATGGTAAGCCCACCACTATTGCCAAACGACAAATTACCTATCGTATAATTAAAACCGTTGTTTATCAGAGCTGCACGGTTATTATTAATGGTCACATCCTCGGAAATGTCGTCTCCAATGTTGCTACCGGACCAATTGCCAGCAGTATTCCAACTTCCGGTTGTTGTAAACGTAGCTTGTGAGAACACGGCAGAAGTACCGCAAAAAATGAATAAACAAGTGAAAATGAGCGATTTCATGTTTGTATATACCGAAAACCACATTTGTAGTAACTCGGCCTAAAGATAAGATTATTCCTCTATTCATAATTCTTTTTCAATTGGCAGATGCATTAGTAATTTGCTGATTGATCGTAATAAATATTTTCATGAAATACCTGACTATCACCTCGAACGCTATTTGCAGCATTGTAATTAACCGTCCCCAGGCTTTAAATGCACTCAATCAGGAAATCATGGAAGAATTACATTCGGCCATTCAAGCGTGTTACAAAAGGGAAGATGTCAAAGGGATTATCATTACGGGTGAAGGAGACAAGTCCTTTGTAGCCGGTGCAGACATAAAAGAAATAGCAGCCATCCCACATGAAAAGGCATTTGAGTTCTCAAAAAAAGGTCAGGACCTGTTCAAAATGCTGGAAGATTGTGATAAGCCAGTAATTGCAGTTGTAAATGGATTTGCCCTGGGTGGCGGTTGCGAACTTGCCATGGCGTGTCACATCCGGATCGCCACCGAAAATGCCAGGTTCGGATTGCCCGAAGTAAGCCTTGGTATCATACCCGGCTATGGTGGTACACAGCGGTTAGCCCAATTGGTTGGTCGGGGTAAGGCATTGGAACTCGCCATGACTGGTGAAATGATTTCTGCTCTCGAAGCAAAAGAGATTGGATTGGTGAACCATGTAGTGACAACCAAAGAGGAAGCAATCGCTTTGGCTGAGAAAATCATGAGCAAGATTTTTTCTAAAGGACCTTTGGCCATTGCAGCACTCATTAAGAGTGTTAATGCCGGCTATAGTCAGGAAAATGAGGGTTATCAGGCTGAAGCAAAAAACTTTGCCACACTCACCGCTACCCATGATTTTGTGGAAGGTACAACTGCCTTCCTCGAAAAGAGAAAAGCAAACTTTAAAGGCGAATAGTGAGCAAGATCAAACGACTAGCAGGTGAAACAGTTCTTTACGGACTGGGAAGTATTTTCCCCCGGATGCTTAACTTCTTGCTATTACCGCTTCATACCATTGATATGTTTAGTAAAGCTGAGTATGGTGAGATCACCAAACTCTATGCGTTTGTAGGTGTGATCAACATCGTATACATGTTTGGCATGGAGACAGCCTACTTCCGGTTCGCTACCAAACAAGGCGCTGATGCCAAAAGAATTTTTAACCTCGCCCAAACCAGTGTGGTTATTATTAGCGGAGCCATAACTTTTCTGCTCATTGCTTTCGCCACACCTATTACTGCATCCTTACAAATTTCAAATTCCCAGTTTGTTACGTGGCTTGCTCTAACTATGCTGGTGGATGCCATCGTAGCAATTCCTTTTGCCCGATTGCGTTTAGAGAAGAAGCCATTGGTGTTTGCTACCGCGAAAATTCTAAACGTGCTGGTGTTGGTGGGGCTCAATTATTATTTCCTGAAAATCAGCTTTGATCCTGAAGTAGGTGTTGGCTATGTGTTTCTGGCCAACCTGATTGCCAACGCTTGCTTCCTGTTATTTTTTGTTAAGACGCTTTTCTCATGGCGGCCTGCGTGGGATAAATCTTTATCGCCCCAAATGTTTCACTATGCTTATCCGGTTATGATTACAGGAGTCGCGGGTATGATTAACGAAATGTTTTCTCGCACGATGTTAGACTGGCGATTGCCTGAAAACTTTTATGCTGACATTACCAGTAAAGAAGCCGGAGGAATTTTTGGAGTCAGTTACAAATTCGCAGTGTTTATGAATTTAGGCATTCAAGCATTTCGGTATGCCGCAGAACCGTTTTTCTTTTCAAATGCACAAGACAAAAACTCACCTGCACTCTTCGCAAAGGTCAACCATTATTTCATTATCACCTGCTGTGTGGTTTTGTTGGGCATTGGTATCAATCTCGATCTTGTTAAATACTTTACCGGAGAAAATTTCTGGTTAGGAATGTCTATTGTACCCGTGTTGCTGCTCGCCTATTTGTTTTTGGGCATCTATTATAACATAAGCATCTGGTTTAAAGTGACTGACAAAACCTATTACGGAACAGTTATTACTGTGATTGGAGCTGTGATCACGATTGCCGGCAATTACATTTTGATTCCGATGTACGGATTTATGGGTAGCGCGGTGGCTGCTTTACTTTGCTATGCAAGTATGGCCATTATATGTTATTGGCTTGGACAAAGAAATTATCCCATCCCTTATTCGGTGGGTCGGGATGTTGGTTATATCATACTTACTTACTCAATTTTAAGTATCGTCAATAAAATTGTGATTGATAATCAATGGCTATCGTTTGGCTTTCATGTGATGGTAATCATTGTCTTTCTCGGATTTATATATCTGGTAGAAAGAAAATTTTTTGATAAGCCTGTCGGGTAAAGAATTTGTAGCTTTACTCGAGACAAAAATTACCCCATGAACATTATCATACCGATGGCCGGCCTGGGCAAACGCCTCCGTCCTCACACATTAACTACCGCCAAACCTTTATTGCCCATAGCAGGCAAACCCATTGTGCATAGGTTGGTAGAAGACATTGCTCATGTGTGTCCGGAGAAAATAAACAACATCGGCTTTATCGTTCATCCAGGGTTTGGGAAAGCCGTGGAAGATGATCTAAAGGCGGTAGCCAAAGCTGTTGGCGCGGAAGGCAAAATCTATTACCAGGAACAAGCCATGGGCATTTCTCATGCACTGCTCTTCGCCAAAGAATTGTTTCAAGGGAAAGTAATTGTGGCCTTTGCCGATACATTGTTTCGTGCTGATTTTAAGTTGGACACCAATCGGGATGGCACTATTTGGGTGCAGAAGGTAGACAACCCTGCCCAGTTTGGTGTAGTTAAACTTAATGAGAAGGGTGAGATCATTGGCTTGGTTGAAAAGCCAACCACATTTGTCTCTGATCTGGCAATCATTGGTATTTACTTTTTCAAACAAGGAGAAAAGCTGCGCGAGGAAATGCAGTATCTGATCGATAACGATATAAAAGAAAAGGGGGAGTATCAATTTACAACCGCCCTTGAACATCTGCGACAAAAAGGAGCTTTGTTTGTGCCCGGTCAGGTAAAAGAATGGCTTGATTGTGGAAACAAGGAGAATATGCTACAAACCAATCAACGTTATCTTGAATTTATAAAAGACCAAAAGTTAGTTTCCGAAAGAGCGAATGTGATTAATAGCGTTTTACTATCACCGGTTTTTATAGATGACCATGTTACCATTGAAAACTCAGTGATCGGGCCACATGTTTCTGTGGGGGCAGGCACCACAATCTCGGGCAGCCGGATCAGCAATACCATCGTGCAAAAGAATTGTACCCTCAAGGCAGCGCTGTTAAAAGACAGCCTTTTGGGAAATTTCGTTAATTTTGAAGGAAAATCTACCAATCTTGACTTGGGAGATTACAGTACGATTTGATCCTTCAGGCCGTTGACAAAGAGAAAATTCCATCTGTACATTATTCTGGCCACTATTCAATTGGTGGTGGCAGTTACCCCCGCCTATTCACAGAAGCGGAAAAGTCTTCCTGAATCGACAACCACTGATGCCCGTTTACGGGAGGCTGAATTCTTTTTTACAGAAGCGGAGAAATATTTTATTCTGGAGGACTATGCCAAGGCGTTGGTTTATTTTCAACGAGTAGCAGATTTAAATCCAACTAATGCCACCGTTCATTATAAAATGGCAGAAGTTCTGGCAAAAGGCACCAAGGAGGAAGATCTTCAAAAAGCAGAACAAAGCATAGCGCTTGCCCTGAAGTATGAAAAGAAGAATAAGTACTTCTACCTGCTTGCATCCAACATTTATGCTGGGCTGGGCCAATTTGAAAAAGCAACTGAGGCTTTGGAGACCATGATGAAAGAAGTGAAGGGCACAGATGATTATTTGTTTGAACTGGCCGCCTTATACCTATACGATAAGAAAGAAGCCGATGCCCTTAAGGTGTACAATCGTGCAGAGGAAATCATGGGAGTAAATGAAGTTTCATCCCTGCAAAAACAACGCATTTATCTAGAAAAAGGAAAGGTGGCAGAAGCAATTGCTGAAGGAGAAAAATTGCTCCTCGCTTTTCCGGATGAAGAGCGCTTTGTATTAGGTTTTGCTGAAACTCTTTCGCAGAATGGTCAGCGATCAAAAGCGATTCAGTATGTTGAAAATTTTATCAAAGACCACCCGGAAGCTGGAAATTCAAAAATGATGTTAGCCGGATTCTACAAAGATGATGGTCAGGAACAGAAATCAAGAAATTACGTCCTTGAAGTTTTTGATGATCCAGAGGTAGATATCAGCAGCAAAGTGCTGATGATGGGCACTTATAACAATACGCTTGCGCAAAACAAGAGTAAAAAAATCAACGACCCCGAATTAGAATCTTTCGTTCTTAAGCTCTTTCAAAAACTGGAATCAAATTATGCCCTTGATCCCAATGTGCATTTAGTAGGTGGTGACTTGTTTATGACGTTGGAAAAAGATGATCTCGCCAAAAATGAATACCTGAAAGCCGTGCGAAACGGATCGGCAAGTTTTGAGGCGTGGCAAAACTTACTTTATCTCGAAACTCAAACCAATGAGATAGACAGCCTCATCGTACACTCCGAAGAAGCCCTTGAATTGTTTCCGAATCAGGCTATGGTGCATTACTTTAATGGATACGCACACTTAAGAAAAAAACATTACCGAGAAGCGTCTTATTCACTCGAGCAGGCTAAAAAACTTTCTGCCTCAAGTCCTTCATTTGTAAGTGAGCTTAATGCCATGCTGGGCGATTGTTATCATGGAGCCAAAGAATATGCAAAGTCAGATCAGGCGTATGACCAGGCGCTGTTGTTTAACCCCGACAATGACGTTGTATTGAATAACTACAGTTATTACCTGTCGCTGCGCAAGGAAAATCTGGAGAAGGCTGAAAAGATGTCCTCTCAACTCGTTAAGAATTTTCCTGATAATGCATCGTACCTCGATACGCATGCATGGGTATTATACGCACGACAAAAGTATAAGGAGGCGAAAAAAGTTATTGAAAAGGCGATTCAAGGTGGACAAGCTACCGCAACGCACTTTGAACACTATGGTGATATACTATTTCAATTGGGCGATATTGATAATGCTGTCGTGCAGTGGCAGAAGGCAAAGCAAAAAGAGGGTGGAAATGCCAGTCTGGATAAAAAGATAAGCAACCGAAAACTTAACTAACTCAAATCAGTGGATATAATCTTGTCTAAAGGCTTCTGCAAAAAAATCTTATTCCCTCTGTTCCTGGTTGGTCTCTTGCTCATGCAATCCTGTCATCGCAAAGTAGTGCCCACTTTGCCCGACAAACCAAAGTCGTTGGAAATCGAAGAGATTGACTTTGGTTATTTGCACGGCAAAGCCCGAATGATTTTTCAGGATGAAAAAAAAGAAAGAGATATCAAGGCTAACATCCGTATTCGCAAGGATAGCGTGATCTGGATGACCTTCTCGAAGAGCAGTATTCAAGGTGGAAAAGCGTTGATCAACAAAGACTCAATAACTATTGTGAGTACAGTAGATAAGGAATATTATGTATTCGATTATGTTGAATTGTCCAAACGGTTCAATTTTAAAATTGATTACGCTGTTTTGGAAGCCGCCATGCTTGGCAATCCTATTCGTCCAAAAGAATCTACCGATGAAATTGGCCGTGAAGGGGAGTTTGACAAACTTGTGCAAAAAGAAGGCTCTGTAACTATCAAGAGCCTGATTAATCCAATTATCAGAAAAATTGAACAAGTAGAGTTAGTTGAATCAGCTACCAACAACACACTAAAACTTCAATATGCCAACTTTCAGCCGTTGGGCGAGAAATCGTACCCCTACAACGGTATTGTCAGCATCTTCTATAAAACTGCTGCCGGCATTATCAACAACACAATTACATTTGAATATACCAAAGTAGAGATAGGTGATAAGGAATTGAAATTCCCTTTCAATATTCCGAAACGATATGACCGCAGGTAAAGTTTTTTGTTTCAGTCTCCTTGTTACGCTGATATTTTCCTTTGATGCTTACGCGCAAAAATCCAAGACGCAGCTTCAAAAGGAAAAACAACAGAACCTGGAGAAAATAAAAGAGACAGAAAAGATTCTTACAGAAACAGGCGAACAAAAGAAAAATTCAATTGGCGAGTTGGTAGCCCTTAATCAACGAATTCTGCAACAAGAGTCTTTGATAAAATCTATTCAAGGCGAAGTATCCTTGCTTGACTATGATATAAGTGAGAACAACCAGATCATTGACGCTCTGGAGCGCGATGTGAAGAAGCTCAAGGAGGAATATTCGTCCATGTTGGTAGCTGCCCAGAAAGCCAGCGGTAAAGTAGATAAACTTACCTTTCTTTTTTCCGCACGGTCTTTTGACCAACTGATGATGCGCTTAAAGTATATGGAACAATATGGTAAAGCTCGCCAGGATCAAACCGTTGCCATTGAAAAAGTGCAACAAATATTGATAGAGCAAGTTCGGATTACGGAATTGAAACGAAGCGAGAAGAATAAACTGCTCAATGACGAGCTGAAAGAAAACAAACAACTTACTAACCTGAAACAAAAACAACGAAGCCTTGTGCAGTCGTTGGAAAAACAAGAAAAGCAACTCCGCAAAGATCTGGAAGCATCCCGAAAGTCGGTTGCCGAACTGGATAATATGATTGCTAAAATCATTAAGGAAGAATTGGAACGGGCCGCACGAGAAGCGCGTGAACGAGAGCGTGAGAACAAAAAAAATAATCGTACTGTGGCGGATGCAGCAGTCGCCTTATCTGCGTCATTTGAAGATAACAAAGACAAATTTCCATGGCCTGTATCAGGTTTTGTTTCGCAGAAATTCGGACGTCAGAATCACCCTGTACTGAAAGGCATTGTAATTCAAAATGATGGAGTCAACATTCAGACCAAACAGGGTGAGGATGTGCATTCGATTTTTAATGGTGAAGTTAGTCGCGTGGCTTTCACTCCGGGTATTGGCAACACGGTAATCATCAAACATGGCGACTATTTTACAGTATATACAGGTCTAAAAGACATTGTAGTAAAGCAAGGACAACAGGTGGCAACCAATCAGCAGATTGGTAAGGTATTGTCCAACGGTGAAGGAATCTCGGAGCTTAGGTTTCAAATCCGGAAGAATTTTGACGCTCTCGATCCACAGGAGTGGTTAAGAAACTAGGCTGAACGGTAAAATCCTCCAAATCGGTCAAATTTCACTTTAATCTAGCCTTTTCTCATTATTCATTTAATCTTAATTCCCTATCTTTACGTTCTTAAATTTTCACTATGAGCGCAATTCTTTTGTTTGGGATGCCCGGCATGGGCGAGTGGGTGATCATCGGTTTATTCGTTCTCATCTTTTTTGGTGCAAAAAAGATTCCTGAATTTGCTAAAGGCCTTGGTAAAGGTATTCGCGAATTCAAGGACGCTGTTAAAGATGTGAAGAAAGAAGTAGATGAAGCGGGAAAAGAAGTTCCGAAGATTGACGAGAAGTAAGCATTGAGTGCGTTTTCGAACCTACTAGACTTACAGCGCGATCTTTCCAACGGCACTCTTACCTGTGTAGACAGGGTTAACCAGTACCTCACTAACATCGATAAAAAAAAACACCTCAATGTTTATTTGAGTGTGTATGGGCAGGAAGCGCTCGATCGCGCCATCCAGGTCGACAAAAAAATTAAAACTAAGACAGCGGGTAAACTTGCCGGCCTTGTGATTGGTCTTAAAGACGTTCTGTCTTTTAAAGATCATCCCCTACAAGCCAGTAGTAAAATCCTGGATAATTTCTCAGCGCAGTTTAATGCCACTGCTGTTCAACGATTATTAGACGAAGACGCGATCATTATCGGGCGACATAACTGCGATGAGTTCGCCATGGGATCATCCAATGAAAACTCCGCTTTTGGTCCGGTATTAAACGACCTTGATAACACTCGCGTTCCGGGTGGATCCTCCGGTGGTTCGGCAGTTGCCGTAATGGCTGACCTGTGTGATATTTCTTTAGGCTCAGATACGGGTGGCTCCGTGCGGCAGCCTGCTGCATTTTGTGGAGTGCTTGGACTAAAACCAACCTATTCCCGGATTTCAAGACATGGACTTATTGCCTACGGATCTTCTTTTGATTGCATTGGCATCTTTGGTAAAAATCTCCATGACATTGCAATGGTCTTGGAAGTAATCGCAGGCTCAGATGAGTTTGATAGCACGGTATCGCAAAAACCCGTTCCAGAATATTCGAAAGAACTTTCAACAAATAAGAAATATCGAGTTGCCTGCTTGAAGGATACGCTCGAATCGGAAGCGTTGCAACCCGAAATTAAAAACCTGATGTTGGAAAAAATCAAACAACTAAAGGATTCCGGACATGTAGTAGATGCTATTGATTTCCCCTTGAGTGAATATGTTTTACCAACCTATTATATTCTTGCAACTGCCGAAGCGAGTTCAAATTTATCGCGCTATGATGGCGTGCGGTATGGGTATCGAAGCAATCATGTTACTGACTTACACTCGCTCTATAAAAAAACCCGATCTGAAGGTTTTGGGAAAGAAGTAGAGCGAAGAATTATGTTGGGTACCTTTGTGCTAAGCGCCAGTTATTACGATGCTTATTATAACAAAGCACAAAAAGTAAGACGGCTCATCCGCGAAAAGACCAAAGATATTTTTACCCGCTACGATTTTATCTTAACACCCACTACACCCACCACGGCTTTTAAATTGGGTGAGCACACGAATAATCCTCTTGAGATGTACTTGGCGGATTTATTTTCCGTTCAGGCTAATGTAGCAGGTGTGCCTGCTATTTCAGTGCCTTGCGGAAAAGATAAGAATGGAATGCCCATTGGTTTGCAGCTAACGGCCGATGATTTTGAAGAATCCAAACTCTTTCAGTTCTCCCAAGTAATGCTGAACTTAGCATGATTTTACGCCCCGATGGGGCTAAACAGAAAATAAATGAAGATTGGTGTTGTTGTGCTGTTTTTTGTTTTTGCCTCGCAGTTTGCTCTGGCCCAGGAACCGCTACCCGCTGCTCCCGTTCCTGATACGCTCTCGTTGCCAGAACCCACTGGTGGGCTGATTCCCATCGATTCGGTAGCCACAGAGCTTCTTATTCTTCCCGCTAATCTGGAATACATTCCTGCCGATGATACCCCTGAGTTGTTGGCCGATCGCCTGAGTTGCATTCAAAAACAAATTCCGTTAACGTACAATACTACCGTACATGGATTCATCGATTTTTTTACCGTTCGTAACCGCGACTATACACGGATGGTACAACGGAGACAAGACTTATACTTTCCCTTGTTTGAAAAATACTTAGCTCAATACAATTTGCCGGATGAACTTAAATATTTGTCCATTATTGAATCGGGGTTAAATCCCAGGGCTGTATCAAGGGCACGTGCTGTGGGGCTCTGGCAATTTATGTCGGGTACCGGAAAATATTTTGGATTGCAAACCGATTGGTATGTTGATGACCGCATGGATCCTGATAAATCAACGGACGCAGCCTGTCGTTATTTGTCACAACTCTACAGAATTTTTGGTAATTGGGAATTAGCACTTGCCGCTTACAACTCAGGGCCGGGCACCGTTCGAAAAGCTGTTCGGAGATCAGGGTATAAAAAATCTTTTTGGGAAGTTTACCCGCATCTGCCAAGAGAAACAAGAGCTTATGTTCCTCAGTTTATCGCAATCATCTATGCGCTAAACTATGCCGAACAACATAATCTGGTAGAAACAGCACGCGAAGAACTTCCGCTATCAGATACACTCGCCATAAAGAAATTTGTTCATCTCGAGACGTTGGCTAAGCTAACCAATACATGTCTCGAAGATCTACAAAAACTCAATCCTTCAGTATTGCGAAATGCACTTCCTGAAAATGGACGGAAAAAATTTATTCGAATTCCATTTCACTCTAAATTAATCCTTGATTCTAATCGTGTTGCTATTTTGGATTCAGCTTCACGTGTAGGAAGAAAAGAAATAGAAATGGTAGCCAAAACTTCATCGGGCGACACCTACGGTCGCGAAATGACTACCTACAAAGTAGTTTCCGGAGATGTATTGGGGAAAATTGCCGAACGGCACAGTGTGAGTGTACAGGATTTACGAGCCTGGAACAATCTTAGAGACAACACAATACACCCCGGCCAGCGATTGGTAGTGTGGGTTAAACCCGGGAAAGTAGCGATCGCAGCAAAGAATAAAATTACCCCTGAGTCAATTCAATTATCCCCGGATACCAAAACCTATATTGTTCAACCCGGTGATACCTTGTGGGATATCTCCAAAAAACTTCCCGGCATGACCATAGAAAAAATCAAAAGCCTTAATAATCTGAAAAGCAATACCTTGCAGCCAGGCCAAAAGTTAATTGTTGGATAATTCCATCTGTTTCCGTGACCATTTCAATCAAATAGAATTATAGTATCATCTATCATATCGCTTCCATGAAACACGTTTCCCTGCTAGTTCTTTCGATCTTTATTGTTCTTGCAGCCTGCTCAGATAAAAATGGTGAAAATTTACCACCAGCATCAGGAAGAACCGGTGACGTTTTCCTCATCATGGATTCTGCTCAATGGAAGGGTCCCTTGGGTGCCGTATTGGATTCATTATTCAATGCAGAAATGGAAGGGTTGCCAAGAAAAGAGTCCATTTTTCATATGCGTTGGATTGATCCCCGCAAACTAAACTTTGTGCTGAAGCAAAGACGAAACTTGATTTTTGCCGTTACGCTCGACCAAAAAACAAGCGGTGCCAATCAGATCAAAAGAACTTTCACGCCCGAATCGTTGGAGAAAATAAAAACCGAGCCTAACCTCTTCAGTCAAAATTCACGAAACGTATACGCAAAAAATCAGGAAGTACTTTTTCTTTTTGGAAAAACTGAACATGAACTCATTCAAAATCTGCGCGAACATGGAGGTAAATTTGTTGAATATTTTAATCTGCGCGAACGTGAACGCCAGACCGCATCGCTTTATAAAGCAGGTCAGCTTAAAGGTATTCCACAGATTTTGCGCAAAGATTTTAATGCAGAAATAAGAGTCCCCTTCGGATACCAACTGGTAATGAATGAAAATGATTTTCTGTGGGTACGACAAATTAATCCGCAGGATGACAAAGATATTTTTATAGCGCGAAAACCTTATACCTCGCCCGACCAATTTAAGCGAGATAGCTTAATTGCCTTTCGCGATCAGATTTGCAGAAAAAATATTTTTGAAGATCCTGAACGGCTGGATACATACCTGCTTACTGAAACATCCATTCCGTTTAATCCGGTAATCACGCGCGAAATTAATTTCAACAAAAAATTTGCTGTGGAAATGCGCGGGCTATGGCGAACCAATAACCTCACGATGGGTGGGCCCTTTATTTCCTTTGCCTTTGTGGATGAAGTACAAAACATGTTTTATTACATTGAGGGTTTTACCTTCAGTCCGGGCAAAGACCAACGTGAAATTATCCGCGAATTAGAAACCATTCTTTACACCTTCAAAGTCAGCAGCGAACTACCGCCACCGGCAAATTAAATCCTGCCTCAAACCATTCTTACCAATGAATTATTGGACCCAATAATTTATGGTCCGATTGCGTAAATCGTCTTAGTTAGGTTGTAAATTGCTTTTCCTAAGTTTTAAACTACGTTTTATGTCGATCAAGATCCGTAAGCAGGACGCACTTAATTATCACACCCAGGGACAACCCGGAAAAATAGAAGTTGTGCCCACCAAAATGCTGAGCACACAATTGGATTTAGCGCTTGCTTATTCGCCTGGAGTAGCTGAGCCCTGTAAAGAAATTGCAGCCAATAAGGATGATGTGTACAAGTATACAAGCAAAGGAAATCTCGTTGCTGTTATTTCTAACGGAACGGCTGTGTTAGGTCTTGGGAATATCGGCCCCGAAGCGTCAAAACCTGTGATGGAAGGAAAAGCCGTTTTGTTCAAGAAGTATGCAGGCATTGATAGTTTTGATATTGAAATAGACGAAGAAGATCCGGATGCCTTTATCAAAATTGTAAAATCACTGGAGCCCACCTTTGGTGGTATCAATCTCGAAGACATCAAAGCGCCAGAATGTTTTAAGATTGAAACCGAACTGCGCGAAAAAATGAACATCCCGATCATGCATGACGACCAGCATGGCACGGCTATTATTTCAAGTGCTGCTTTACTAAATGCACTGGAAGTTGTTGGAAAAAAAATAAGTGACATTGTGTTGGTGGTAAATGGTGCCGGTGCTGCAGCGGTATCGTGCACCAAACTTTATTTCGCACTCGGGTTGAAGAAAGAAAACCTGATTATGTGCGATAGCAAAGGCGTGATTCATAAAAATCGCGAAGGTTTGGATGGCAGCAAAAAGGAATTTGCTACTGATAGAAAAATTTCCACGCTGCAAGAAGCCGTAAAAGGTGCCGATGTTTTTGTTGGACTTTCCATCGCAGATATTCTTAGCCCCGAAGACATCCTGGCCATGGCTAAAGATCCGATTGTATTTGCACTGGCGAATCCAAATCCGGAAATCGATTATACGCTGGCTAAAAAGACAAGATCCGATTTAATTATGGGAACTGGCCGATCGGATTATCCTAATCAGATTAATAATGTACTTGGCTTTCCTTATATCTTCCGCGGAGCACTGGATGTACGTGCAACAGAAATAAACGAAGCTATGAAGTTAGCGGCCGTGCGCTCCTTGGCAGAACTGGCAAAAGAACCCGTACCCGATATTGTATTTCAAGCCTATGGAATTGATCGCATACAGTTTGGCCGGGAATACCTGATTCCAAAACCCCTTGACCCGCGGTTGATAACTACCGTATCGCCAGCCGTTGCCAAAGCAGCCATGGATTCGGGGATTGCAAAAAATCCGATTACCGATTGGGGTGCCTACCATCAGCAACTATTAAAGCGAGTTGGCATCGACCAGAAACTTACCTCACGCATCATTGACCTCGCTAAGAAGAAACCCAAGACAATTGTATTTGCCGAAGCGGATCATCCTAAGATATTAAAAGCTGCACAGATTCTGCAGGATGAGAAAATTGCACACCCAATTTTGTTGGGAAGCAGAACTGAAATTGAACTGCTGATCAAAGAGCATGGTCTTGACCTCAGTGAATGCAAAATTGTAGATCCGCGGGAAGAAAAAGAACGAACAGAAAAATTCGCAACTGCTTATCACAAAAAACGTCAGCGCAAAGGCATTACGATAAAGGATGCTGATCGACAGATGCGCGACCGCAATGCATTTGGTGCCATGATGGTTGAATTTGGCGAAGCGGATGCACTCGTATCGGGACTTACTAAAGATTATCCTAAAACTATTTTGCCCTCGTTACAAATCATTGGCATGGCGGAAGGGGTAAGTCGCGTAGCGGGTATGTATATCATCATGAATAAGAAGGGAACATTCTTCTTTGCGGATTGCACCGTGAATGTAGATCCGGATGTAAATGAACTGGTTGAAATTATTGGATTGGCTGCACGGGGGGTTAAGTTTTTTGACTTCGAACCACGCGTAGCGATGCTCTCCTATTCTAACTTCGGATCAAGTAAAGGTGAGATACCTGACAAAACCCGAGAAGCAGTTAGGCTGGCTAAAAAGAAATTCCCGGATCTGATTTTAGATGGCGACATTCAGGCCAACGTTGCCTTTGACACCGATTTACAGCAAGAAATTTATCCTTTCAGTGCACTCGCCAAAGAAGGTGCCAATACTTTGATTTTTCCCAACCTGGCTGCGGGTAACATAGCCTATAAATTACTGATGGAAATTGGCGGTGCTGAAGCGATCGGACCAATTTTATTGGGAATGAAAAAGCCTGTTCACATTCTTCAATTAGGTAGTTCTATTCGCGACATCGTCAACATGGCTGCCATTGCAGTTGTGGATGCACAGATTCATGAAAAGAATGATCATTTGTAGGGTTGTCTCAAAAGTTTATTAATAGGGTAATGTCATTCCGGCCTTGAGCCGGAATCTCATTCTACATTTCAAATCTGGGATCGCGGGTCAATGCCCGCGATGACGGGTAAACTTTTGAGACAGACTCCTCCTTAAATCAACACCGCTCTATATTTCTGTGGTGCATTCAGAATGTGAGAAATTCCCTTGCTTACTGATAAAAGTGATTGCGGATCAATATGCACTGGCAACTGAAATATTTTTGTTAGCCTTTCCCCAATCCCCTTAAGCTGGGCATTGCCACCTGTTACATGAATTCCGGAACGATAAATATCGGAAGCCAATTCAGGCGGACAAATTTCTAATGACTGCCGGATGCATTCCTCAATTTGTTTAAAAGGTCTTTCCAGGACTGCGGTAAGTTCCAGTTGATTAATTACACGACTGGTAGGAATCCCCTCCATCAGATCCTTACCTTTCACCTGCACAACTTCTTTCTTATCTGCCACCGGAGCATAAATACATCCAATACGCTTCTTAACGTTCTCTGCTGTTTTCAAGCCAACGGATAAATTATATTCTCTCCGGAAGTAATCCTGAATTTCTTCATCCAGGGTATCACCTGCTACCCGTATGGATTGAAAGGCTGCAATACCCGACAGCGAAATCACCACTACTTCGGTAATTCCACCCCCGATATCAACAATCAATTTTCCTTCTGGCTCTTGAATATCCAAACCAAGACCCAGGGCAGCAGCTAAAGGTTCGTGCACTAAAAAAGTATTTCGAGCTGAAAACTGATCTAATGCATCACGCAATGCACGTTTCTCGACAGGCGTTGTATCGAAAGGAACTCCCGATAACAGGTAATTAAACCCGGCCGGAAAAAATGTGGGTTTCTGTACTTTTCGAACCAGTTCCCTCAGCATTCGTTTGGTCGACTCACCATCCGAAATTACTCCGCCTTTTAATGGTTTTATCGGTTTTAAATTTGAATGCGTCTTCTCCAACATATCATACGCCAGGTCCCCTACTGCCTCGATCTTATTATTCAGTTCATTCACCACCATATAAGAAGGCTGTGAAAGCAATAGGGAAGACTGATCTGTCAGTAATGTATTGTTATTACCCAGATCAATCGCAAGATTTTTAGTTGAGGACAGATTAAACATAAAGCAAAGATAAATTGATGTTATCAAAGTAAACACCTAATACGAAAGTAAATAAACCAGTCACAGCCCGATGCGTAACTACCCTTGTTTAGGTGCCTAAATCCTTGTAAACTGCAATTTATTTTTTAAGCTGAACATGATTGCATACCTAAAAGGAAAGCTCGTCTACAAAGAGCCTACTTTCGTCCACCTTGAAGTGAATGGAGTAGGCTACCATGTGAGCATTTCCCTCAATACATTTTCGGAAATCAAAGACCGCGAAGATTTAACGCTGTCGACCTATCTGCACGTGCGCGAAGACGCCCATATTTTGTACGGTTTTGCCAGTGCAGCCGAAAAACAAATGTTTCAGCACTTGATTTCTGTTAATGGCGTAGGGCCCAACACAGCCCTGGTAGTTTTATCGTATCTACCACCCAATGAACTGCGGGAGGCTATCATACGCGAGGATGCCGCGGCCCTGCAAGCGGTAAAAGGAATAGGTGGTAAAACGGCCTTGCGGTTGATACTGGAGTTAAAAGACAAACTAAGGAAAGACCCTATGGATGACGGTTCTGGAAAACCTGGTTTGGTACACAATACGATGCGGCACGAGGCGTTAACTGCCTTGATGACGCTGGGCATCACCAAATTGGCTGCCGAAAAAAGCGTTGACACCGTCCTGAAGAAGTCAGGAAATACCATTAGTTTAGAAGAGCTCGTAAAGCAAGCACTAAAAAACGCCTGAACCACGATTGATAGTTACAACCCGGAAGATTCGGTTCGTTATCGGATTGGCCTATTGCCTCACAGCCGGCTGGTCTGCTCCCTTGGCATTTGGCCAACAGCGGGATACTACGCGCATGGATACGGTTCGTTCAAGGATCATCAACCCGTACCGCCCTTCGTTTCGGCTACGGGATCGTTATGGAGATCCGTTCTCGAACTACGGCACCTTCTCACCCCTCTTTCTTAAGGATCCGAAAACCTTAGGTACCGAGCTGGAGATTGATACCGGGCGCAACTACAACATCTATGAGAAAATTGGAAGGCTTAATTACCGCGCACCTTCTTCCATGTCGTTCGAAGAATTTAACCGGCAACAAGACCACATAATAAAACGCGGCTATTGGCAATCGCGCAGCAAAGCCCTCGATGGCGAAAGTGCTGTCAGCAGCCGTAACCTGATCCCAAAAATCTATGTAAGCCCTACACTTGATCGCATTTTTGGCGGCAGCTATGTAGAGTTGATTCCGCGTGGTTTTGTAAACCTCGACTTTGGAGTTCAATACCAGAAAATTGAAAACCCCTCCATACCCATCCGGCAGCAACGCAACGGTGGTTTTGAATTCGATCAACAAATAAATCTGAGTGTAGTGGGTAAGGTGGGCGAAAAACTTTCCATCACCACCAACTTCGATAACAACAACTCCTTCGACTTTCAAAACAACATGAAGGTAGAATACACAGGTTTCAAAGAAGACATTCTGAAGAAACTGGAAATAGGAAATGTGAGTCTGCCTTTGAATAACAGTTTGATCACCGGATCCCAGAATTTATTTGGTGTTAAAGCGCAAATGCAATTTGGAAAACTCTTTGTTACCACACTGGCCACCACCCAACGCGGCAAACAATCATCAATAAAAGTGCAAGGCAGTACAAACGGTGCTGCGCAAGGCAGACCTTTCGAAATTGTGGCTTCCAACTATGATGAGAACCGGCACTTCTTTCTGGGCCAGTTCTTCCGCGACAACTTTGAAGGGTGGTTGGGAACTTTGCCCCAGATCACATCCGGAGTTAACATCACCCGTGTTGAAGTTTATCTACTCAACCGTCAAAACGATACACAAACATTGCGCAACGTGGTAGGTTTTATGGATATGGGCGAGTCGAATAAGATTTATCGCAAAGACATTCTTACACCAACGTCCGCATCTAATTTTCCAACCGCTAATAACGCCAATGATTTGTTTACAAAATTAGGCGGCATTTCGGCAAGGTCTGATGGCATTAACCAGGCGTTGGAAGGATTGGGATTTGTAAATGGAACGGACTTTGAAAAAATAACAAGCTCAAGAAAATTAGCACCCAGCGAATATGTTTTTAATAAAGAACTTGGCTACCTCTCGTTGCAACGCAAATTACAAAATGATGAAGCTTTAGCCGTGGCCTTTGAATATACCTACAATGGCAGGGTGTATAAAGTGGGCGAGCTTTCGGAAGATTATGGGAATAAGCCTGAGGATGAAGTTGTCTACTTAAAACTTCTGCGCCCACGCAAGATCAGCATCAAAGATCAGCAAGGCAGAATTATACCCACGTGGGATTTGATGATGAAAAACATTTACAACCTAAACGTTAGTCAACTGACCCGTGATGGTTTTGAATTGCGCGTGATTTATCGTGACGACCGCACGGGAAAGGACAATCCACAACTACAGGAAGGAGACTTTGCCCGCACGCAGCAGTTGATACAGGTCTTTGGTCTTGATCGCCTTAATCCGTATAACGATCCGCAGCCTGATGGAAACTTTGACTTTGTAGAAAAAATAACAATTAACCCAGAAACGGGTGCCATGATTTTTCCTTACCTGGAACCTTTCGATAAAGCATTGCGGCAACTCTTTGCAAAAGAAACAAACGTTTCGTTACGCGATCAGCTGATCAACAAATATGTTTATGATACACTCTATCGCACCACCAAAGCGGAAGCAGAATTATTTGCTACAAAAAATAAATTCTATTTGGTGGGTTCTTTCAAAGCCGGTTCCGGAAAAGATATTATCATTCAGGGATTCAATATTTCTCAAGGCTCAGTAAAGGTTTATTCGGGCGGAAGCCCACTGCGCGAAGGAACGGATTATACGGTAGACTATACCTTTGGAAAAGTTACCATTCTCAACGAAGGTATTCTGAGCTCCGGAAAAGATATCGATATCACCTATGAACAACAAGATCCGTTTGCCTTTCAAACCCGATCGTTGATAGGCACCCGATTCGACTATAAAATTAATGATGACATCAATATTGGTTCTACTGTTTTGTATTACAACGAGCGGCCATTGATCAGTCGTAACCTGATAGGAACGGAACCGGCCCGCAATCTTCAATATGGTGTAGATCTAAACCTGCGGAAGGAATCGCGGATGCTGACAAAGCTGGTGGACTTCCTTCCCTTCCTGCAAACAAAAGAGCAATCAACCATTACGCTGAATGCAGAGTTTGCTCAACTTCTTCCGGGTACCTCCAACATTGTAGATGGCGAAGGAACTTCATTTATTGATGATTTTGAAAATACGGCCACGCCCTACAGTTTGATCAATCCACAAGCCTGGAAACTTTCTACCACACCCAAAGATTTTGATATCACCCTGGGGGCACCCGATGACAGACGGGCAGGTTATAAACGAGCCAAACTAGCCTGGTACCAGGTTGATAATGTTTTTTATAGAACCGGTGGCAGATTTAAGCCCTCCAACATAGATGAAACCGATTTACAAAATCATTACGTACGGGCAGTGCCCCCTAAGGAAATATTTCGATACTTCGATGCGCAGGTAGGAAATTTCTTCGAGCCTGTTTTTGATTTAGCCTATTATCCTTCTGAGCGCGGGCCGTATAATTATAATCCGGATTTGAATCCTGATGGAACTTTAAAAAACCCAACCCAGAATTGGGGTGGAATTACAACGGCCATTCGTACAGAGCCAGACTTTGACAAAGCGAACATAGAATATCTCGAGTATTGGTTAATGGATCCATTCATCCAATCAAGAAATGGTCAGATCAATGATGGCAAGACCTCTCAATCCAACACGACCGGAGGTAAAGTAGTGATTCACCTGGGCACCCTATCCGAAGATCTGATGCGCGATGGTAAACATGCTTTTGAAAATGGCTTGCCAGCCAATGGCGATACTACTGCACTTAATGTAACCTCCAATGAATGGGGCTATGTAACAACCAAACAATATCTGAACAATGCCTTTGACAACAATCCGGACGGGCGACCCTTTCAGGATGTGGGCCTGGATGGTGCCAACAATGCCTATGAAAATGTGAAATTCAGTGGCTTTATAAATTCGTTAACCAATCCTACCCTGCGGCAATTAGTTTCGCAAGATCCTTCTGCAGACGATTTCAAATATTTTTTGAGTCCTGAATTTGACAGCAAGAATGCAAAAATCCTGGAGCGCTATAAAAGCTTTAACGGGCAGGAAAATAATACTCCTGTACTTACAAGTTCAGATGAATTACCTCAGTCTGGAACAACGATTCCTGACAATGAAGATCTGAATCAAGACAATACGTTAAGTGATCTCGAAGAATATTATTCCTACTCATTCGAGCTAAGACCCAACACCTTACAGGTTGGAAATAAGTTTATAGTAGACAAGGTCACCAACATTGTTAATGGTGATGAAGTAACCTGGTATTTATTTCGGATCCCGGTAAGACAATTTGATGAGCAAGTGGGAAATCTGGAGGGATTTAAATCTATTCGGTATGCCCGTATGTATCTAACCGAATTTTCGCAACCTGTTGTTCTGCGTATGGCAAAGTTTAGAACGGTAGGTAATCGGTGGAGACGCTACACGGCAAACTTACAAGAATCCCGCTTTGGCGAACCTATCGAACCAGACCTGGATAATTTTTCTGTTTCTGTAGTTAACGTTGAAGAAAATGGTGTAGGTAATGACATCAAACCCGGTTACATAGAACCACTCAGGCGCGACCGTGATAATACATCGGCTGTGCAGCGAAGGTTAAATGAACAATCTGTGCAGATGTGTGTGAACGAACTTCCTGATGGCGATGCCCGATCCATTTTCAAAAATGTTTCTATGGACTTCTTCAACTACGGACGGATTAAAATGTTTTTGAGTGCCTATGCATCGGATCCGGCTCAACCCATTCTGGATAATGAACTGGTTGCATTTCTGCGGTTGGGTACAGACTTCGATGAAAACTATTATGAAATTGAGCTGCCGTTAAAAATTACACGACCTGAAGATGGTCGCACCATCGAAGCCGTATGGCCCGAACAAAATCAGATTGATCTTGATTTAAACGAGCTGTATGCTTTAAAGGCAAGACGCGATCGCGAAGGATATAACCTCGGCATTTTATATCCGCAAGCCGGGCCTGAACCGGTCGATAAACATGGCATCCGGATATTAGGACGACCGGATTTAAGTCAGGTAAAAATGATGATGATCGGTGTGCGCAACCCACGCACAAGCGATGCAAAAGCATTTGATGTCTGTCTTTGGGCAAATGAATTACGACTCACCGATTTCGACCGCACAGCGGGTTGGGCTGGTAATGTAGTACTTAATACTAAGCTGGCTGACCTAGGTACGGTTACAGGTGCCGTGCGTCATATAAGTTTCGGGTATGGTGGTGTACAATCAAAAATTTCGGAACGCGCACGGGGTGAAACTACCACGTATGATGTATCTGCAAACCTTAACCTTGATAAATTATTACCTACCTGGACCGGGTTGAAGATTCCAATGTTTATCAGCTATGAGAACACGACCATCGACCCCAACTTTGATCCGGCCAACCCGGACTTGCGGCTGGAGGCTGCGTTGAAATCATTCAATACTGATGGCGAACGAGAAGCTTATCAAAAGCTTATCCGCGATCAGTCGATAAGGCGAAGTTTAAATTTTACCAATGTGCGCAAGGTAAAAACCAATAAAGAGGCGAAGGCACACATTTATGATATTGAAAACTTTGCATTTACCTATGCCTACAGCGAAGCAACGCAAACCAACTTCAACTTACAGGAAAATACCAGGCGTAATTACAAGGGAGCTGTTGCGTGGCAATATTCTCCCAAGTTCAAAGGATTTGAACCCTTTAAAGAGATGAAGTTCCTGTCTTCACCTTTTCTGCAACTGATCAAGGATTTCAATTTCAATCCAATGCCATCCAATATTTCTATACGGGGTGAGTTGGATCGGTCGTTTAATAAAATTATTTATCGTAACTCAAGTACCGATGCCAGTAGTTCCATCCCCAATTATCAAAAGTTTTTTGTTTTCAACCGATTCTATAATGTACGATGGAGTTTGGCAAAGTCGCTAACACTCGATTATAGCTCACGCGTGAATGCCATTATTGATGAACCCAATGGTGATCTTGATAATAAAGATTCATTAGACATTGTAATCAAGAATCTTAAAAATTTAGGTCGGATGAAAAACTTCGATCAGAACATCACCGCTAACTATACTTTGCCACTGGATAAATTTCCGATGACAAACTGGTTAGGAGCAGAATATCGGTATAATGTCGGGTATAATTGGCGCGCAGGTCCGCTAGAAAAAGTTGACAGCTTGAAATTGGGAAATATTATTCAGAACACGCAAGAGCAGGCTCTCAGCGGAAGAATTGATATGGTTAAGCTGTATAATAAAATTGGCTTCCTGAAAGGTATAAATACCCCTAAAAGACCTACGCCTGTAACAACTAAAAAACCTACTGAGCCTGATACCGTAAGGCGACCTCCAGATTTAAAAGTGATGAAAGGTTTGTTGCGATTAATAATGTCGTTGCGCAACATTACCGGCACCTATACAATAAATCAAGGGACGATATTGCCAGGCTTCACACCGGATCCTTATCTGTTTGGTATGAGTAAAGATTGGACGGCACCTGGGTGGGGATTTGTGTTGGGTCAGCAGGAAGCAAACTTTCAGGTGAAGGCTGGCGAAAATGGATGGCTCAGTAAAAGTCAAAAGCTAACAACCCCATTCACTCAAAATCAAATGAAAGATTTGGGCCTTCGGGCTTCTATCGAACCAACTCCGGATTTAAAAATTCAATTGGATGTAAAAAAGAACTCGATGACTTCCTTTCAGGAGATCTACCGAATCGATTCCACCGGGCAGGCTTATGAATCATTGAGTCCCAGCCGCATTGGTTCCTATAAAGTCTCAACACTCACCATCAATACTGCATTTAAAAATAATGAGAACATAACCTCTACAGTCTTCCAGCAATTCGAACAAAACATTGGCTTGCTTCAGGATCGCTTTACGCGGATCACGGGCAACTCCTATGAAACCCGCTCGCAAGATGTATTGATTCCGGCCTTCATTGCTGCGTATACTGGCAAGTCGGCAGAAACTGTTAATCTCTCTCCTTTTCCGGTTATTCCAATTCCAAACTGGCGACTCGACTATTCCGGACTTGGCAAACTCGAGGGGTTAAAAGATATTTTTCAATCGATCACCATCAACCATGCGTATAGTTCTTCGTATTCAGTTGTTAATTATTCAAACTCTTTAGAGTATGAAGATGTGGGGATCAGTAATCCAATCGAAGACTATAACAATGGTCAGTTTGCATCCAAAACAAACTCAAGTGGCGAATTAATACCCGTGTATGTGATCAGTCAGGTGATGATCAGCGAACAGTTTGCTCCTCTGGTAGGTATAAACTTCAGAACGAAAACCAAACTTAACTTCCGCTTTGAATATAAAACCAAGCGCGATCTGGCGTTGAATATTTCAAACTCACAGATTACTGAACTGAACAGCAAAGATTGGTCGGTGGATGTAGGCTATACAAAAAATAACATGCGATTACCGTTTAAAACACAAGGAAGGGTGATCACACTTAAAAATGACATTACGTTTCAGTTAAATATGAGCGTAACCAACAACCGAACTATTCAACGCAAAATTGAAGATGTGAACACCATCACCAATGGAAATATTAACTTCCAGCTTCGACCTAATGTTAGCTACCTGGTGAGTCAGAAACTGCGGGTGCAGGCCTATGTGGAGCGAAGTGTTAACGAGCCACTGGTAACCAATTCATTCCGTAGATCAACTACACGGGGCGGAGTTAAAATTCTGTTTAATCTGGCCCAGTAAAAGCTTTGGATTTTAGACCCGATTTCAAACTAAAATAGTTATGGAAGAGAATTAAAAGGCTCCCCTACTTTCGTTACTTTTGGGGCAAAATTATCCTCATTACTATGAACATTCCCGCAGAACTGAAGTACACCAAAGACCACGAATGGATTAAACTGGAAGGCACTATTGCCACCATTGGCATTACCGATTTTGCTCAGGGCGAATTGGGTGACATTGTGTATGTTGACATTTCATCGGTAGGTCAACAGATTAATCAACACGATGTATTTGGTACCGTTGAAGCTGTAAAAACCGTTTCGGACTTATTTATGCCGGTAAGCGGAAAGGTGACTGAGTTTAATAAAGGATTGGAATCTGCTCCTGAAAAAGTTAACAGCGACCCCTATGGAGAGGGCTGGATGGTGAAAGTCGAAATTTCAAATGCTGCTGAAGCTGAGGGACTTCTATCCGCAGCAGCGTATAAGGAACTTATTGGAAAGTAATCGTTGTTAGTTGATGGTTGTTTGTTAGGAACATTTACCCGGTTTCTATCAATTAAAATATCAATCAACAAAGAACTGTAAGCATGATTGAACTACCTGTTATATCGTCCGAAACCCGGAAAAAAAAACCTGATTGGCTTCGTGTAAAGTTGCCTATCGGACCTGCGTATGCCAAAGTACGTAAACTGGTTGACGACAATAAACTTCACACCATCTGCGAGAGCGGCAATTGTCCTAATATGGGCGAGTGTTGGGGTGAGGGAACAGCTACCTTCATGATTTTAGGAAATGTATGTACCCGCAGTTGCACGTTTTGTGCGGTAGCTACCGGAAGACCTACCGAATATGATGTTGATGAGCCCAAGCGTGTTGCGGAAGCTATTAAAGTGATGGGTGTAAAGCATGCGGTAATTACTTCTGTAAACCGCGATGAATTAAAAGACCGTGGTGCCGAAATATGGTATCAAACAGTTGTGCAAACAAAAGCACTCAGCCCCGATACAACAATCGAAACATTAATCCCGGATACCAAAGGAAACTGGGAAGCTCTCTACAGAATGATTGACGGGGGCCAGGAAGTTGTTTCTCATAATATGGAAACCGTAGGCCGCTTATATAGAATGGTGCGCCCGCAGGCAAAGTATGAACGTAGCCTGGAGCAGATCAAACGCATTCGTGAAGCCGGTAAACGAACCAAGTCGGGGATTATGCTTGGCGTAGGCGAAACAAAGGAAGAACTGTATAAAGCCATGGATGATCTGGTGGCAAATGGTTTGATGATCCTCACACTGGGTCAATATCTACAGCCCACCAAAATGCATTTAGAAGTAGCGGAGTTTATTCATCCGGATACGTTTGCCTTGTATAAAGAAGAAGGCTTGAAACGTGGATTGAAATACGTGGAGTCCGGACCGCTTGTTCGCTCCAGTTACCATGCCGAGCGACACGTGCATGTTCCTTTCTAAATCAGTCAAATCAATAATCACCTCGGTTTTTAAGATCCCTTAAGTGATCTATATCTGCCTGATCCTTCGGGCGATTTGTGGCTTCCTTCTCTTTCAGTAAATCCAGTGCATGAATTACTTTGAACTTGATTCCCTTAAATTCTCCGGGCTTGGCACGCTCGAAACATTGATCAAAATCATAGGCACTGAATGCCTTTAAGTGGGTCATCGGATCTACAACAAAACCGGACTCCCCAACTTTGAATTCGTAAATCCAGCAACCCGTTGAAGGTTTTTAACCTGCTTTATTCCAATGACCCCACTTTGTTTAAAAACAAGTTTTAGTCTTTCAAGATTCAGAGGATCGTCTTTAATCCATAAGTCAAGATCGTGGGTAGCCCGAACGTAGCCATGAAACGCCATCGCAAAACCCCCTGCCAGGAGGTACCTTACTCGCGCTGCTTCCAAATTCTCAAAGAATTTATAGATATCCTCATCCCTGAAATCAATGGCTGTCATTTTAGGAATGGATTGATTTGCGTTGTGAAACGAAACAGCTAACTCATTCACCTTTGAAAAAAGTTCAATGCGCTCCTCATACTCTTTTGGTGATGTAGTTGACATACTTAAAGATACTTCATTTTTAAGACGCGGGTCAAATAAAAAAGCGGACTTGCATCCGCTTTTAAATATTTTATCGACTTGCTGGCCGCTACCTATTTCTTCTCCCCTTTGTCAACGACTAACCGATTTTCCCGGTTGGCGATTTCCCACGCGACATGAAATACATTTTTTGTTCGCTGGGCCAATAGATCAAATTCTATCTTATCGACTTCATCACTCGGTTTATGATAATCTTCATGAACCCCATCAAAATAAAAAATGATTGGAATATTTTTCTTGGCAAAATTCCAATGATCCGAACGGTAGTAGATTCTGTCCGGGTGGCTTTCTGCATTGTAGGTATAATCATAAATTAAGTTCGAATAGGTTTTGTTTGTGCTTTCGCTGAGTACATGTAACTCACTCGACAAACGATCGGAACCAATCACATACACATACGGTGCACTGTCTTTGTGTTGAGGATCTCTGCGGCCGATCATATCAATATTCAAATCCACAACAGTTTTTCCTAATGGAAAAATGGGATTCTCAGAATAATATTCAGAACCGAGTAATCCTTTTTCCTCACCTGTCACAGTCATAAACAAAATACTTCTGCGGGGTCCATTACCTTCTTTAGCAGCCTGCACAAATGCCTTGGCAATAGCTAACACGCCCACCGTACCCGATCCGTCATCATCAGCACCGTTGTTTATTCTATCCCCTTCTCCACTGGAAGAAATCCCGATATGATCATAGTGAGAAGTGATCACAACTACTTCGTCTTTTTTATCGATGCCTTCCAAAAAGCCCAGAATGTTTTCTGATTTAACTTCAGAAACAACACGTGAGATTGAATAGGTAATAGTACCTGGCTTAATTTTACTTATCTTTTTGTCGGCCGAAGCTTTCTTTAATTTGTCAAATGAAGTATTAAAAAATTTAGCTCCGGTTGCAGACGTTACAAGAAACAAACCTGAATAGCTAGCGGAGGCTTCTTGCTTTTTAAGAGAAAGTCTACCTCCAGAAAACCTTCTGAACAAACCCGACATCCGGGTAAAGTCTTCTTGCTTTTCAATAACGGCCACTACTGCTTTTGCTCCTTTATCCCGGAGTTTGGTTATGACCGGATTATTCATCACCGAAGCATTTGCGTCCAGCATTATCATCACTGCTTTTCCGGTAACATCAAGTTTTTCTATTTCAGCATCAGAACCAGTACCTGCAAACACTAGCTGAATAGTACTTTTACCATCGGTTTGACCAGAGCCTGAATAAATAAATTCCTCACGCGCAAGCTCATTTAAGGAAACTATCGGGGCACCTGTAGAATACAGTGGAACGGGCTGATAATAACTTCCTGCAACTGGAGCTTTCAATCCCAGATCTTCAAAGTAAGCTGCAATAAAGGCTGCGGCCATCTTCTGCCCGCGCTTTCCAGTCTCTCTGCCCTCCATAGCGTCTGACGCCAATATGGTTAAATCCGCCTTCAAATCAGCTTCGGTAATTAAACTCGCGAATTTTACTGCGGTCGGATTTGGTTGACCAAAACCAATGACTGCAATAAACAGGGCACCTATAAAAACGACAATTCTCTTCATATCATGTATATTAATTAAGATCGTTTGCAAGATGTAAAAATTATTTAAACTGATTCGGAAAGAATCTTTAAAAGGTACAATTGATTACGCGCACGGACTTTATTTTGATCGGGATAGGTTATATGATAGTAAGTGTTTCCGCGCAGAAAATCTGCCAGAAAGCGAAGCGCCATAATGTAAGTCATCATTTTTCCCGCAAAAGGAACAGCTTTTAACTCTTCTGCAGTCATGGTGCTTTTCATTTCAGAAAGGTAGCCCAACAACAAGGCCTCATAGATTTCTTTTCGAAAACTAATTTTTGTTATATCTCTTTCCTCCTCACTTACAGGGCTCACACACGTGCGCACCAGATCGCCCAGATCATAAATAAAGTAACCTGGCATCAACGTATCTAAATCAATTACGCAAACAGCCTCCCGTGTAACTCTATCAAAAAGTATATTATTGATCTTGGTGTCATTATGGGTGATGCGTTGTTTGAGTGACCCGCTCTGAATAAGCTCTGAGTATTCTTTTACCAGGTAATTAAAATTTTGAGCCAGCTCAATTTCTTCAGCAACTTCTCGCTTTATATTTTCGCTGGCAGCCGCCAACTCAGTCTCAAACTGTTCGTATCTCCAACCTAAATCATGAAAACGATCCAGCGTGGGTTTAAATAAATCACAATTGATTCCATTCAGGTATCTGGTAAGTTTTCCAAAGCCAATCGCAGCTTCCCGTGCCTCCTGCGTAGAAGAAACAAAATCAATAGTGATGGTATTTTCTATTAACGAATAAAGGCGCCAGGGAAATCCATCTTCCGCATAAACAAGCTCATTACCCTGTTTGCCATGCACCGCAGCCGGAAATAAATACTCAGGATAATGTTTTGAAAGATAAGCTGACGCTAACCGATTATTCGTTGCAATGATTTCTGGTTTTGTGAAGACATTTTTATTCACTCGTTGTAATACAAATTTGTTTTTGTCTGCAACCAAAAACGTCTGATGGATATGTCCCGAACCAATAGGGTTAATGACTGCCTTTGAAGAAATACCAAAAGCGTCCAAAACCTTCAATGGAATAGTAGGCACAGTCATACCAGAGAATCTACCAAAGTTTGGAAGGATAAACGCCCTGATGGACGAGATCTTTGATTTTTTGGGATACTTCTTCCTTATCTTCTTTGTACGTTACACCAAACCAGGTTTTGCCACCCGGCAAAATATGAACTTTCCCTAGTCCCTTATCGATTAGTTCGCTAACCATCAGCGCAATGTAAAATTCAGCGGCCGGATTTTTATGATTATTTTCAACAAACTCAACAAACATTTTTTCAGTCAGCTCAAAGGCTTCGGGTTGAAACCCCCAGCAGTTCATGGATACCTGAACCTTATCATTCAGTTCCTGATTGTTTTCATTTTTAGAAATGATTTTATCGCCTTCACGCACAATGACCGTGTGCTCCTTCATACTTTTTAAATAACCTTCCGCATCGGGCGTAGCCACCCCGCGCGAAACGCTCCCATGCTCTGACAAAACATTTTTAAGTGTGTAACCAACCATAGCATGATGATGTGGGGGAGCGGTCCTGAAAAAATCAGCTAATGATTCAAAAGCTTCCTTCCCATAAAAATCATCGGCATTAATTACCGCAAACGGACCATCGATCACTTCTTTGCCACACAGCATGGCATGGGTGGTGCCCCACGGTTTTTTTCTTTCCACGGGCTGAAATTGAGCGGGCACAAACTTTTCGAGGGACTGAACAACGAAATGAACCTCGGCCTTGCCTTGTAGCTTTGGCAAGAATATCTCCTTAACCGTTTCTTTAATTTCTTCTCGCACAATAAAGACAACTTGCGTAAAGCCTGCCCGAAGTGCATCGTATAGCGAATAGTCCATAATGGTTTCGCCATTGGGGCCGAAGCCATCGATTTGTTTGATGCCCCCATAGCGGCTGCCCATACCGGCTGCCATTACGAGTAGTGAAAGTTTTTGGTCCTTTTTCAACTTGTTTGAATAAATTAAAAGTGGGTAATTACCTGTTTATTATTAATTAAACTGTGCAAAATTAGAAGTTTACAACGGAAAGCCTAACTACCTCTACCATGACCCAAACCCGACCCTCCAGCTACCTGATGTCCATCACCATTATTGGTGTGCTTTTTTTCATATTTGGTTTCGTTACGTGGATCAATGGCACGTTGATTCCCTATCTCAAAATTGCTTGCGAGCTTCAAACGGATTTTCATTCGTACCTGGTAGCTACAGCATTCTTTATCGCCTATACTGTAATGGCTATTCCATCTTCCTACGTATTGAAAAAAACCGGCTATAAAAAAGGAATGTCGGTAGGGTTATTCATTATGGCAATTGGTGCCATTCTTTTTGTGCCTGCTGCCAATGCCCGAAACTTTGATATGTTTTTAGTGGGCCTCTTCATTATAGGAACCGGTCTTGCGTTATTACAAACTGCTTCCAACCCATATGCTACCATCATTGGTCCCATTGAAAGCGCAGCAACCCGCATCAGCATTATGGGCATTTGTAATAAAGTTGCTGGCATCATTGCAGGATTAATCTTCGGCTACATTGCCCTGAATGATGCCGATGCATTGGAAGCAAGTTTGAAAACAATGGATGTGGCAACTAAAAACGCAACTCTTGACGAACTGGCTAGTCGTGTGGTTGTGCCTTATATGATTATAGCTGGTGTGCTTGTGTTTCTGGCAATTGCAATCTTGTTTTCTACTCTTCCTGATATTGATGATAGCGGAGAAGGTGATGATATGAGTTCTGCACATCCCCACAAGACCAGTGTCTTTCAATACCCTCATCTGGTATTGGGTGTAATTACGCTGTTCCTCTATGTTGGTGTTGAAGTACTCGCGGGTGACACTATTATAAGTTATGGAAAATCGTTAGGCATTGAACTTTCAACGGCCCGCTACTTTACTCAGGCTACGCTGGCATTTATGCTGGTCGGTTATATTGTTGGTATTATAGCAATCCCTAAATATTTGTCGCAACAAGCAGCTTTAAAAATTTGTGCGTGGTTAGGTGTGATTTTTACCATCGGGGCTGTGATGACTAGTGGATTTACGTCAGTAGCATTCATTGCACTACTGGGCTTGGCCAACTCCTTGATGTGGCCCGCTATTTTTCCATTAGCTATTGATGGACTGGGCAAGTTTACCAAAATCGGTTCGGCATTATTGATTATGGCAATTGCCGGTGGCGCAATTCTACCGCTTGTATACGGTCAGCTCTCAGAAGTTTGGAATAGTCAGCAGGCTTACTGGATTATGGTACCTTGTTACTTGTTTATTATGTATTTCGCTATGAAAGGTCATCGGGCCGGAAGAAACGCATGAATTGCTCTTTAAACACAAGTATTCGTTCAGTACTTTTTATAATAATGCTAGGGGCAGTCTTTATAGGCTGTCAGAAACAAGAATCCAAAACAGAAAAGAGGATTAGGGTAATCTTCGATACCGATACCAATAATGAACTGGATGATCAGCATGCGTTAGCTTATTTGTTATTCAATCAAAACACATTTAAAATTGAAGCCATTACCATCAACACTACATCCAGCGGTGGTAACATTGACATGCAGTATGCTGAAGCAAAGCGGGTGTTACAACTTTGCGCTGCCGATACCTTGCCTCTTTTGAAAGGTGCTGATCAATCCTTTCAAGATATTCTTCAAAAAATCGATTCTGGTGATTATGATGGTAAAGATGCTGTTGAACTGATGATCGAACAGGCGCATAAACCAGCTGAAGATAAATTACTGATATTGGCTGTTGGTAAACTTACTACCGTTGCGCTGGCAGTAGCAAAAGATTCCACCATCACAAAACGAATCCGGTTGGTGTGGCTGGGATCAAATTATCCCGAACCCGGTGAACACAACCAGAATAATGATACCATTGCGATGAACTATCTGCTTAACAGTGATATTGATTTTGAAATGGTTACGGTGCGTTATGGAAAACCCAGCGGAACCGCTGCTGTAGTTATAACCCAACAGGAAGTAAACAAATTAATGCCCGGCCTCGGACCTCGAATTGCCACACCAGTTACCGGAAGGCATGGTGGAGAATTTTATTGTTTTGGTGATTATTCTGTAAATCTTTTTGAGCACATCGACTATCATGGCGACCCCCCATCAAGGGCTTTGTTCGATATGGCCGCTGTGGCGATTGTAAAGAATCCGGCCTGGGCGGAACAACGTTCAATTCCGACACCGATCTTTACTAACAATCAATGGGTTGAGCGACCTAGTAATAAGCGAAGTATGGTGGTGTGGGAGAATTTTAAGAGTAAAGAGATCATTGAGGATTTCATTGCTTCTTTTTCACTTCAAGATTAGTTTTGAAGCATTCTATTTACCTCTGCTTTTACAAACGAATTGCGTTGTTCATAATTGCCACTGACGAGCAAATAAGGAGTATTTCTGATTTCAAGTTCATATTTAAACACATCAAACATGGCTTGACGGCTCTCCCCCAAATCCCGCATGCCATCCGCTACCCACGGCACATCAATATCAAACAAAAAATACTGATCATACGAAATCTGTTTCTCCAATTCGTATAACACCTCAGGTACTACGCCTAAATAATGGCGGCAATAAATCTGGGTGGTGATCAGGTCCGTATCACAAAGCAAAATTTTATTAGCTGTTTTTAATTTTTCTTGTACCCGATCCGCATAGGCATAACCTATTTTAATAATGTCCTCTACTGTAAACTCATTAGAACTAACAATTTCCCGCGCTACCTCAGGAACAAATTCTGTTTGATAATATTCTGCCAATTGTTTTGCCATTACCGATTTGCCCGTGCTCTCCGGTCCATAAAAGCAAATCTTCTTAACAAAATAGGGCCGCACTACTTCCGGAATAAATTCCCACCAGGTAAATGGCTTTTCACGAATAAGCGTAGCCGATACGGGAATTTGAGTTCGGGCGGGATCAAAAGGAATATGCAAGGCCCCCAGATGTTCGTCCAAAAAAGTCCCATACTCTTCCGAACTTACCATTACATCAATTTTTCCATACTGTCGTTTTAAGAAATTCGCCCAGACTTTCGTGCGCTCTGGCCACGCAAGGGATTCATCGTCAAAATCATCTTTTACTATCGCGGGTTTTATGTTGAGTTCGTGCTTGAAAATTTCCTGGAGCCATAAAAAACGTAGCGCATGCGGTATCGGGTCTGTCTCAGTGTAACTCATAGAAACAATCAACTCATCGCAATGTGTAGCCGCAAAACGAATCAACGCAATGTGTCCTGCATGAACGGGCATAAACTTTCCGATGACAATGCCCCGTTTCATGTTGCTGTTTTTGAATATGACTTATATTCGCGCCACCAATTCCAGAAACCAAAAGTAGCAATGATGCAAAAGACAAAATACATCAGGCTATAAAACCTTATGTCGCGTATGAAATATACATATGTAGCCACTACATCCACGAGAACCCAAATCACCCAACATTCCACACGTTTTTGAATCATCAGAAAGGTAGCCATTACGCTCATGACCGTGATGAATGAATCTAAATAAGGAGACGCACTGGGTTTTGTAAAAATAAGTGGAAACCATTCGTGCAGGTTGCTTGCAAACAGCGCCATGACCATCGTACCCGCTACGCTGATCAAACTGTAGAGAATAAGTTTGCGATATGGCAAAAAAGAAATTTTTAGTTGGTTCGCCTTGTCTTCTTCACCCGGTTTAGGGTGAGCCCAACGCCACCAGCCCATTACGTTGGTAACGAAAAAGAAAACCTGCAAAAACATATCCGGATAAAGCTGCACCTGGAAGAAAAGAAAAAATGAAAGCGTAACATTCATTAAACCCAAGGGCCAACTCCAGATATTGGCGAGGGACGAGAGCACCACTGCGATAACTCCAGTAAGTAAACCAAAAAACTCTAGGTAACTTATGGAGTAGCCTAGAACAGTGAAAAGAATTTTATCGATGTCAAAAAAACTCATAGTTGTATCGAACCGCAAAATAATCTAATATTAATTAATCGGAGAGTTAATCGTAAAGCCTATATCAATAAATCCGTTATTAATTATCACCTGATAATTAATACATTTAGCCAAATAAACCGAATTGTAACTATGGAGAAAGAGCAGCAAGAAGAAATTAAACTTGTTTCCTACCCCGAGAGACTGATTCGAATTATTCCCTTGCCTACCTGGCTGGCGTGGGTAATTTTCTGGCAGATTCTTTTTTTTATAGACTACCTGATTAATTGGAATGCTCCTGAACAGGAATCACACATGAGTGTATTTGCCGGAATCAGTTTATTTTTTGCTTCGGTTTGTATCGTGATAAGCTACTGCGCACATGTGTTAATTAAACTTTTTCCTCAAGTCGCCCGATTCATTGAAGAGGATAAAGAAAAACTGACACGCTGGTATGAGAGTAAATTAAAATCATGCTATGAAGGTATTTGGCCGCTTGTATTCGGTGTAATAATTTCGATTGCAGCTATAGTTTCGATCTATCCATTGGTTTCAAACCTCACATCCTCCCAGGGTTCTCTGTTGTACTATCGTTTAAGCTATCTGGCTCTTGGTTTTTTCTTTCTGGGAATCTCACTTTGGGCGTTGATCAAGGTAGCTTTAATTCCTATGGAGCTAACGCGCATGAAAGTAAAAGTTAGCATCAACCAGTTTTCAGGAAATGGATTGCAGGCGCTGGGTTCTTCCTTTCTTAAAATGTCATTGTCAATAGCAGTGAGTTTTATACTCATAGTTGCTACTTCAATAGTGGCTCCTTTCGAGAAAAATCTGATTGTCTTGATTTGGCTGGGAGTGGCTGCTTTACTCATTTTCGGATTTTTCCTGCTCCCACAAATAGGAATTCACCGGGTAATGCTACATGAAAAAACAAATCGGATGTCCAGCTTCACCCATCACCTGGAAGAAGCGATGGATCGTACGCTAAAAAATCCTTCGGCAGAAAACATGCAACGACTGAAAGAATTGTTCGAGGTGCAGAATCACTTGAAAGGAATGAACGAATGGCCCTTCGATTTTAATTCGGTGTGGCAACTTTTAACCGCTTTAATTATTCCAATTATATTGGCAGCTATTGAAATTCTCTTCAAATCCTGATACAGATATTCTTCGCCTCCGTAAAAAACCGAAGCGCCTCCCACCCTCCTTCACGACCGATTCCGGATTGTTTCACTCCTCCAAACGGTGTTCGTAAGTCACGGAGCAACCAACAGTTTACCCAGATTATGCCACTCTTAATTTGGTGGGCTACCCGATGCGCACGCTTTAGGTTGTCAGTCCAGATAGTTGCGCTTAATCCATACGCATTTGAATTTGCGTAAGCAACGGCTTCCTCCTCCGTGTGAAATGGCATGATCGTCACAACAGGTCCAAAAATTTCTTCCTGATTAGTACGACAATATTGATCAAGACCAACAATCACAGTGGGTTCTACAAAGTAGCCGTTGGCACATCTACCTGATATCGATACTCGTTTTCCACCACATAAAACTTCGCCACCTTCCTGCTTTGCCAGATCGATATAAGAAAGAACTTTATTCATGTGCCCTTCGCTGACCAACGCTCCCACCCGGGTTTTTTCTTCCAGGGGATCACCTACCGTAAGTTCTTTTGTGCGCTTTACAAATTCACTCACAAACTTTTCATAGATACTGCGCTCTACCAAAATGCGCGACCCACATAAACAAATTTCACCCTGATTCGAAAAAGATGATTGAATGGAAGTGCTCACGGCATTTTCAAAATCACAATCCGCAAAAATGAGATTCGGATTTTTACCACCCAACTCCAGCGAAAGTTTTTTAAACATGGGGGCAGCGGTTGCTGCAATGGTCTTTCCGGTAACAGTTCCCCCAGTAAAAGAGATGGCCACTACACCGGGATGCTCGACAATAGCTTGCCCCACTTTATTACCCAGCCCATGTACAATATTTAACACTCCGGCTGGCAAGCCTGCTTCGATACACAGTTTTGAAAACAAAAAAGCCGTCATAGGCGTCAGCTCAGATGGCTTCGCTACCACCGTGCATCCGGCTGCCAATGCAGGAGCGATTTTCCAGGTAAATAAATATAACGGCAAGTTCCAGGGCGAGATACAACCTGCCACACCCATGGGAGTTCGGGTTGTATAATTAATCGCTTCGCCTTCCATCAAGTGCGATTCCGATGAAGTATGCATTGAAGCCGTTGCATAAAAACGCATATTAGCCGAGGCTCGTGGTATGTCTACTGACTTGGCAAGCTTCAGTGGTTTACCCTGATCGATACTTTCGGCCAAGGCAAGTTGATCTAAATCGCGATCAATTAGATCGGCAATCTTTAAAAGAATGGAAGCCCGTTTTGACAAAGGCATGGCTGCCCAGCTAGGAAAAGCGGACTGCGCTGCATCAACTGCTCTGGTAACATCTGTACCATCCGAATCGGGTAAGATTGAATAAGCAACACCCATGGCAGGGTTAATATTTTCCAGAAATTTTCCAGAAGCGGGTTCAAGAAGTCTACCCTCTATGTAATTAAGTATTTGATCCATCAGTTTTCACTCAACTTACTTCTTTGTAATCTTAAACTCTACTCTACGGTTACGTTCCCTGTTTTCAGGAGTATCATTGGCAGCAATGGGTCGAGTTGCGCCATAGCCTTTGCCGGAAATTCGATCTTTAGGAATTCCTTTATTCTCAAGATATGATTTAACCGCCAGCACCCGATTTTCAGAAAGCTTCATCAGCGCATCCTTATTGCCCACGTTATCCGTGTGCCCGCTCAAATCAATCCTGATGGTGGGATTGTCATTCATAATTTGAACCAACCGGTCAAGCTCTGGATAGGATTGAGGTTTCAGATTGGGTTTACCTATTTCAAAGAATACATTATTTAAGGCAACACTTTCTCCCACTTCAATGGGCACCAGCAATAAATCTTTTTCCAGCTCTTTATATTTTAGAACAGAAGCCAACTCCATATTTTCATTGACGGAAAAAAATCCTTTTGCCACAGCGCGTATTCCATAATTTTTTCCTTTTGTTAATGCAATCCGATACGACCCGGTTTTGGGATCCGAAATCGCTTCGCCAATTTCTTTTTGTGCTGATAAATCTTCAAAGAAAATATCAGCTTGAATCGGTTCCCTGGTTTTGGCATTCAACGTGCGCCCCAGCAATAACACAACCGGATCAGGTTTAATGGCTTCCGGTAGTTTTATCTTCACAAGATCAGAAGCACCATAGGAGTTCCGATCACTTACCATATAGGCATAATCCGCAGCAGCAGAAACTGTGTAGTAGGCATCAAATCCGGAGGTGTTAATCTCTGGCCCAAGGTTTACAGGCTCCGTCCAGGAAGTCCACGATTCGCCATTGCGCTTGCTCATATAGATATCATAACCTCCATAGCCGGGCCGGCCATTGGAAGCGAAATAAAGCGTGCGACCATCGGCTGCCAGAAATGGCGATATTTCATCATTCGCGGTATTAATCTTACTGCCTAAATTAATGGGAGCCGACCAGTTTCCTTGTTCATCTTGAATAGTCACATATACATCTTTCTCTTTATTCTCAGGATTGGGATTGTAAAATAAATTCTGTTTCAGTTTGGCCGTAAACAACAACGCCTTTCCATCAGCCGATAAATTACCTTCCATATTTTTCGATTCATTCTTAAAGCGAACGTTAAGATATTCTGGTTCGGACCAACCGTCACCAGTTTTTCTTCGAACCTGAAATCCATCCAGGCGGCAAAACAACAGCATATTATTATCTGCGCTTATGGCGGCCAGGTTGTTCGCTTCTTTATTATTTATGGGAGGTCCCATATTTTTACTCTTCGACCACGTAACGCCATCCATGCTGGTAGTCACCCAAATGTCCTCACCGTCCTCTTTACCACCGATATTATCAGGCGATAGCTCGCGGCCAAATAAAATCATCTTGCCATCGGTTGTGATGTGCGGGCCAAGATCATCATAGGGTGAGTTAACGTTGGGGCCCAGGTTTTCTTTTTTTAATCCGGAGGTGAGGTTGGGCGGTAAATTAATCTTTACATCATGCCTGAAAATAAAATTATCAATTTCCAATACCATGTCGGTGTAATTGATAAATCCCATTTTAGTGCCATACAATGGCAACGGTTCGGTATTCGTAAACTCTTCCTCATTGATCGAGTAATACCATCTTCCTTTTCGTTGCTCTACTTTCAGTATATTTTCCTGACCCAGGGGTTTGATTTTCTTGTACTCTACCCATTGATTTATTTTTTCTATTTTCTCGGGGCTTTTGATTTTATAATAGCCGTTGGAAGAAATTACTAATTCATGATATTTCCCATTACCGTCATCACCCCACAATAAGCCAAATCCATTGTTATCACTTCCTGATTTTTGAACAAACGATGCTTGTATGACAAAGTCCTTCTTCTTGTCCATATAGGGATTGATGGTGGTAAATCGTCCATTATCTTTTTGTGTGGTGACAAAAACATATTTACCTTTTTCAATTTTGATTGAGTAATTGTCACCCGTTCCTGTCCACCAACCATGATTGTTGGTATTCGTGAATTCATCTTTAATGAAGATCGGAGGCTGAGCCATTGCAGATAATCCATAAAATAGCAACAGCCAAAAACAAATCTGTTTCATCCAAAAAAATATTATTCCATTAAACTATAAACTTCCCGTCCGGCCGCCATCTACCGGCACGTTGATCCCATTAATATAACCTGCAGCCGGGCTTGCCAGAAACGCAACAGCGGCTGCCACTTCGTGTGGTTCTGAAATTCTTCCTGCCGGCACTTCAGCAATCATCTCCCGCTTTATTTCATCATAGGATTTTCCCGCCTTCTCTGCTTTACTTTTAATCAACGAGTCTAAGCGACCAGTCATAGTCGAACCCGGCAAAACATTATTAACGGTTATACCAAATGGAGCCAATTCCAGCGACAATGTTTTTGACCAATTGGCCACTGCCCCCCGTGTTGTATTGGAAACTCCCAATCCCTTCAAGGGAACCTTTACCGAGGTTGAAATGATATTAATAATCCTTCCATATCCTGCACGCTTCATTCCCTCCACTAAAGCCTGTACCAAAATCTGGTTACAAATCAGATGACTGGTGAACGCTTTTATAAATTCTTCAGGAGCAGCATCAATAGCTTGCCCTGCTGGTGGTCCGCCCGTATTGTTGATCAGAATCTGAACCGGGTTGTTCATAACAAATTCTTTAATTACTGATTTAAGTTGATCAGGGTGAGTAAAGTCTGCAACCAGATAGTCATGAACTTGATCCGCTGGTGTTGGTAGTTCTTTTACTACGGCCCTTAGCATTTCCTCATTCCGCGCAAGCAAGGTTACCGTAGCACCTAAGAGAGCCAATTCAATTGCAGAAGCCTTGCCAATTCCCTGGGTACTACCGCCTACCACCGCCCTTTTTCCGCGTAAATCCAGATTCATACATTGATTTTTAGTAAAGATAAAAGAACATTAACTTTCCTCTATTAATGTGAAGGATTTATGGAAACGAGCTACAAAAATTGTCAGAGTTGCGGCATGCCCCTGAAGCGGGATGCGCTGGGCGGTGGCACGAATGCCGATGGATCTAAATCAACCATGTACTGCAGTCATTGTTACCAGCAGGGCAAGTTCACACAACCTAACCTCAGCATGGACGAAATGAAAGTGCTGGTGAAGGGAAAATTGAAAGAAATGAAAATCCCCGGAATCTTGTCGGGTATCTTTACACGCAACATTCCTAAACTGGTTCGGTGGAAATCCGTAGTTCATTAATCACATCATTTACATCTTAATTAAATTCTATGGCTATTCGCAGACCGTTCAATCTTAAAAACTGGATCACAGAAAACCGTGATCTTCTTAAACCACCCGTAGGAAATAAAAATCTTTATGCCGATGCCGGTGATTACATCGTGATGATTGTAGGCGGACCCAATGCGCGAAAGGATTTTCATTTCAATGAAACCGAAGAATTATTTTATCAACTGGAAGGTAACATTAATGTACGCATCCAGGAAGATGGTAAGGCCGTAGATATACCCATTAACGAAGGAGAAATGTTTTTGCTTCCGGCTAATGTGCCACACCGGCCAGAACGGCCTGCCGGCTCCGTGGGCTTAGTGATAGAATGTAAACGTCCGGAACAAGATGTGCTGGATGGACTGCAATGGTATTGCGATGCTTGCAATCATAAATTGCATGAATATCGGTTTCATCTCGACAACATCGAGAAAGATTTTCTTCCTCGCTTCCGCGAATTTTATGGATCCAAAGAATTACGCACCTGCAAAAACTGTGGCACCGTAATGGAAACTGATCCGCGATTCGTTTAACCAATCTATATTGATCATTAAGTGTACAAATGAAATTTGAAAACTCGCTGGCCTTTGCCCGGAAACTTGATAAACAAGATTTATTAAAATCATATCGTCAACAGTTTTATCTTCCTAAAATAAATGGCAAGACCGCTATTTACCTTACGGGAAATTCTCTTGGCCTGCAACCCAAAGCTGTGAAAGCGTCTATAAATCAGGAGCTCACTGACTGGGCCACATTGGGTGTTGAGGGACACTTTCACGCTAAACGTCCCTGGCTTTACTATCATAAGTACAGTAAAAAAGCGTTGGCGCGATTAGTAGGAGCGCAACCTATCGAAGTTGTTTCCATGAATCAACTTACCGTCAATTTGCATTTGATGATGACTTCTTTTTATAGGCCAACAAAAACCCGGTATAAAATTCTTACCGAAGCCGGTGCCTTTTCGTCTGATCAATATGCCTTTGAATCGCAGCTCCGGGTTCACAACATTAATCCTGCAGATGGTTTGATTGAACTGAAACCAAAACCCGGAGAGTTTACACTGCGTACAGAAGATATTTTACAGGCCATTGAAGATCACAAAGAAGAGTTAGCACTCATCCTCTTTGGTGCGGTTCAATATTATTCGGGGCAATTCTTCAATACAAAAGAGATTACAGCCGCGGGCCACAACGCAGGTGCTTATGTGGGCTTCGATTTAGCGCACGCGATTGGAAACGTTCCCATGAAATTACATGATGAGGGTGTTGACTTTGCCGTGTGGTGCAGTTATAAATATCTCAACTCCGGTCCCGGTGGAATTGCGGGTGCCTTTGTACATGAAAAGCATGCCTCAGATTTTAATTTGCTTCGGTTGGCAGGCTGGTGGGGCCATGATGAAGAGGCACGTTTTCAAATGAAGAAAGGGTTTAAACCTATGCCTGGTGCAGATGGGTGGCAGCTTTCAAACTATCCTATTATTTCAGGTGCAGCGCATCTTGCTTCCTTGGAATTATTTGAAAAGGCTGGAATAAAAAATTTGCGCAGGAAGAGTTTGCTGCTAACCGGCTTTATGGAGTATTTGCTGAAATCAATTCCTGATGCTTCCGAAATCTTTACCATCATTACTCCATTAGAATCTGAAACTCGGGGTTGCCAGTTGTCATTGTTAATGAAGAAAGATGGTAAAAAAGTTTTTAAACAAATTACGAAAGCCGGAGTTATTGCAGACTGGCGCGAGCCCGATGTAATTCGTGTGGCCCCGGTACCGATGTATAATAGTTTTGAAGATGTGTTTCGTTTCTATGAAATTTTTAATCGTACGGTAAAGTGATCTCGAATAAAAAAATTGCAATTGCCGGAGCTGGCTTAGTGGGTTCGTTACTTTCAATCTATCTGGCCAAACGAGGCTATCAGGTTTCTGTTTTCGAACGGAGAGGTGATATGCGGAGCAGTGGTTACGAAGGGGGGCGATCCATTAATCTCGCATTAAGCAACCGCGGCATTCGCGCATTGGATGAAGTAGGCTTAGCCGAAGAAATGAAAAAGGTCGCCATCCCAATGCATCGCAGAGCCATGCATGATCGGGAAGGCAATCTCACCTATCAGCCTTATGGCAAAGAAGGACAATTCATCAACTCGGTTTCACGCAGTGCGTTGAACATTGTATTGATGAACAAGGCTGAAGAGCAGGGAGTCGAATTTCATTTCCAACATCGCATATCGAAAGTTGATCTGGAAAGAACTACCCTAACAACTGTCGACAGTCGACAGTCGACAGTCGATCGTAAGTTTGATTTAATTATTGGTGCTGATGGTGCCTTCTCCGCTGTACGCGGAACTCTCCAGTTTACCGATCGCTTTGATTATTCTCAGGACTATATCGATCATGGTTACAAAGAACTTCATATTCCGCCAGGAGCGACCGGTACATTTAAATTAGAAAAAAATGCGCTCCACATCTGGCCCCGCGAGAGTTTTATGATGATAGCCTTGCCTAATCCGGATGGAAGTTTTACATGCACACTATTTTTCCCGTTCGATGGAAATCTATCATTCAGTAAACTTAAAACAGATGCGGAAGTAAGCATGTTTTTTGAAAGCACTTTTCCGGATGCTGTAGAACTCATGCCCACGCTACTCGAAGATTACAACACCAACCCCACCTCTTCTCTGGTTACGGTACGATGTTTTCCGTGGGTAAAAAATAACACCTTACTCATTGGTGATGCAGCCCATGCTATTGTTCCATTTTTTGGTCAGGGTATGAATGCTGGTTTTGAGGATTGCAGAATTTTAAATGAACTTCTCAATCAGTGTAATGATGATTGGAAAAAAGTTCTTCCAGCGTTTCAGCAAAGCCGAAAACAAGATGCCGATGCAATCGCCCAACTCGCCCTGGATAACTTCATCGAAATGCGTGATCTCGTTGCCGATGCCGATTTTCTATTGAGAAAAAAAATCGAAGCCCGCTTGCACCAACTGTATCCCACCCAATGGATTCCGCTTTATTCGATGGTAACCTTTTACGACTCCATGCCCTATTCGACTGCTTATGAAACAGGAAAGAAGCAAAAGAAAATTATGGATGAAGTAATGAAACAACCAGGTATTGAAAAAAACTGGGAGTCGTTGGATTTTAAAGCAATTGTTAAATCACTTACGTAGGCTCTGACCGCTTACTGCGGAAGAATATAGCGGTCTGACGCCTGACAACCTAAGCATCAATCCTGAGTTTGTATTCATCATAGCGCTGCAGCACTTCTTTCACGTACTTAACAGGACCATCGCAGCGGCAATAGCCAACAGTTACCAGCGGGTCGCGAAAATATTTCGGGTCTGCCTTTTTGAGAAGAAAATATTCCACATTGTCATTCCACACGGTGGGGTCTTTTCCATACTTGCGGGTGAGTTTTTGCGCATCGCGTACATGCGAAAGTCCGACATTATAGGAAGCTAAAATAAATTTTATTCGCTCTTCCGCATCCGGTACACTCTTGGCCCATTGTGCATCCAGGAATTTCAAAAATTTAATACCCACGGTTATATTTTGAGCCGGGTCCCACAAATTGTTCACCTTAAAAAATTCTCCGGTTTCCGGCATTACCTGCATGAGTCCGATAGCTCCGGCCCACGACTTTACCTGTGGATTAAAATTGGATTCCTGATAGGCAACCGAGGCAATCAAGCGCCAGTCCCAGCCAATCTTCTCCGCTTCTTTTTTTAGCTGTTCATCAAAGGGTGAAAGTTGCTTGCCCGCCAACGAAGAGTAGTCACTCGTAATTCTTGCCTCCGTTAAACGCGGGCTCTCAAAATATTTTTTATAAATCACCCGAAATGTTCCCGTTCTCTTTACCTCTTTCATCCAGCCATTAAGCTCGCTCAATAAATCAGGAGAATTTTTGCGAACTGCCCAAGCGATTTGTTGTGGCAAGCTAAGTACTGTTTTGATGTCGAGGTTAGGAAAATAAAATGAGTTAACCATGGCAATGGTTTGATCGGTGACAGTATATTTTATTTCGCCCGTGGCAACTTTGCGAATGAGTGATTCTGTCTCAGCCGATGCGCTATCTTCTACTATTTTGATTTCCCCGCCAACTTCGCTGGATAAATTAACCATGCGTTCTTTAAAAGAGGACCCTTGCATGACGTGCACTTGCTTACCAATGAGTGCTGCCGGATTGCGGATTAATTTCTTTTCAACAAGTTGTGGTGGTTGCATACGCCAATTGGCAGGTTTCTTTTGAACCAGCACCTGATGCGTGTTGAAATGAGTCTCTGTAAAAGCAAGATAGTTCAGTCGCTCCTGCGTGATGGTAAGCGGAAAGGCCAAGATGTCGCCTTCTCCTTTGTTCAGCATATCAATGGATTGCTCAATACCGGTTACCAGTTTAATCTTGAGGCCAATTTTTAGGTGATCGGTGAGGCGTTTGAGTAATTCATACTCATAGCCCATCGTTCGGCCTTTGTAAATAAAATAACTGATGGAATTGTTATCCAAAAGAGCGACCAGATACCCACGCTTGCGAATGGCATCCAGGTCAAGATCAACTAAGGGTTCTTTTGCAAAACTCTCTTCACTGTTCAATTTGCTACAAGCAACCAAGCAGGAAAGCGCTAAAACAAAAGAAAAAAGCCAGCCACCGCTTCGGGTCATAAATTGAAGATACGGTTTCCGCCCTAAATAAAAAAAGGCCCCGAAGGGCCTCTTTTAGTAGAAATATCAACTATTAATTGAAGATGTAACGAATACCAAACTGTGCCTGCCATACATCTATCAGTGAAGTACCGGTTGTGAAAGTTTCCTTGATTGGAATAACCTGACCGTTAGTAACTGTAAGCGGTGTTAAGCGATATACAGGCTGACCCGTTGCGCTCACTGAGCGATATTGTAATGGTCTTGCGTTGGTAGTCGTGTAACCAACTCCCCACTTGTCGTTAATCAAATTGCCCACGTTAAAGATGTCAAAGCGAAGCTGCAAGGTATTGCGCTTGCCTCCTGCGGTGATAAAAAACTCTTGTGCAACTGAAAAATCAGCACGGAATACCCAAGGGAAAATTGCAGCGTTGCGTTGTGCGTACGTTCCACGATTTGCATTCAGGTATTCATCCTGACGGATATAGGCATCCCAATCCTGTTGTTGTTGCGCAGCTGTATAAGGAGCACTGGCACCCGTTGGAGTATAAGTTTCAAAAAACATCTCAGAAATAGCCCGTGGAATGTAAATCAAATCTCCAAAGCTGCCATCGCCATTTCTGTCATTAGAATAAGTATAGCTGAAACGACCTTGGTTACGTCCTTCCCAGAAAAGCGAAACCTGAGTGGCACCAAAACCTGCGTACTCTTTACGATAATTTAAAGCCGCAATTGCCCGGTGACGTTGATCATTGCTGGAATACCGTAAGAATGGATTATTTGCATCGTACTCGTACGGATTGTTAGTCCACGATCCCCGCGCAATTGACCCCGGATCAAGAGTGTTTTTAGCACGACCGAAGTTGTAGGCAGCCATACCTGAGAAACCTTTTGTGAGTGGCTTCTCTAATTTTACTGAGAAAGATTGAGAATATCCCTGATCCGTGTTGGTTAATACTTCGGCACTGGTTGCATAGCTATTAAGCCTGTTGGAGGTGAACCTTGCATTTCCATCGGCAAAGGCGGCCTGCGGTGCAGGAAGGTTGGCATTATAGTAGGTAATACCATTGATGTCCTGTGAGTAAATAAATTCCACAGTACCAATCAAACCAAAAGGCAGCTTTTGATCCACAGCAATATTGCTTCTCCAGATTTGTGGAAACTTGAAGTCAGGATCGGTGATCGCAAGTTCGGCTGTTGCCGGCAACGTTGCATTAGATGGTATATAGGCACCTGGATCTGGATTGAACGGACGGGTTGTTGTATTGTCGATTTGTTCGAAACCGGTTAGCACACCATTGTTACCAATCTGGTTAGAGATCCAAACGAATACAGGACGACCTGTAAATAACCCTGTTCCACCACGCACCTGCGTTGAACGATTACCAAATACATCGTAGTTAAAACCAACACGCGGAGAAATTAACATTTTTGATGCTGGCAACTGCGCTGTGTTTAAACTGATGTCCTCTCCGGCAGGATCGCGGAATGTTAAGCTCTCCACGGTGCTGTTTGCAAAGCCGGTGTTTTCGAATTTAGGAATATCAGCACGGATACCGGCCGTAATCTTAAGTCCATCAATCGGTTCGAATTCATCCTGCAGGTAAAATCCAAAATAATTTACTTTGGTAGGTTGCACAGGTTCTGCACCACCCGGCAAGCCGGAATAACGCAACTGGAATCTGCGTAAAGAGGGATTGTTGGCAGGATCATTATCGGTGTCGTTATAAAAATCCTGAAGACTGTTATATACATACACGCTTTGTGAACCTGGGAAGAAAACGTTTTCATATTCGAAACGCTCGAAGTTGATACCCGCAGTTACCGTGTGCTTACCCGCAAAATAAGTCAGGTTATCCTGGAACTGATACGTCTTGTAGTTCAACTTATTATTAGGTGTGAAGGGCTCAAAACCCATTGTGATATACGTAGTACCTGCATTTTGGATTTCAACCAAGGGAAAGAAATCACCACGTGATGCACGATCTTCATTCTGGTACGTGTAACCTGCAATAATCTGATTGGACATCTTGTTACCAAAACGTGAACTCAACTCAGCAATCACCGACTGAATTTTTTCTGTCTGGATATAGTTTGAGTTTTGATAGTTAAGCGCTTGCAGGTTTGATCGTCTGTTACCAAAACCTAAGGAGCTACTATTGCTGGCTAACACATCGGTTTCAGAATCCAGGAAGTTATAACGAAGACTTACTTTATGATTTTGATTGATGTTATAATCGAACTTAATCAAATACTTATCACTTTTAGTCTCGTTATCATAACCTTGGTAGGGTCCCGTTGCATAACCAAAGTTGCTGGCCATGTACGAACTCAACGCATCCAGGTCCGAAGCCAATACCCGGGTTACGTTACCGGTTACAGTCTCTCCACCTTCATTAGCACGGAAGTTAGTTCCCGGATCAGTTCTGCGTTCCAATTCTGCATTGGCGAAGAAAAATAATTTATCTTTAATAATTGGACCACCAATACGGAAACCATATTGATTAACATTAAAGTTATTGGTGATTACATCTTTTCCTTTAGCCTTGTCACCTACAAATGATTCATTGCGAAGGTTATAAAATGCCGAGCCACTAAATTCATTTGTTCCGCTGCGGGTTACTGCATTTACACCAGCGCCAACAAACCCTGCCTGCCGTACATCATACGGTGCAATGTTTACCTGAACTTCTTCGATAGCATCCAGTGATACTGGTGTAGAACCTGTTCTGCCACCAGGCTGATCTGCCAAACCGAAACTGTTGTTGAAATACGATCCATCAATCGTGATGTTGTTAAAACGTGCATCCGCACCAACAAACCCACGACCACTTGCCTGTGGAGTTAAACGGGTGAAATCGTTGATAGAGCGACTGATGGTAGGCATGGTTGCCAATGCTTGCTTAGTGATGTTAGTAGCTGCACCCGTGCGGTCTGAACTAAATATATCGCCCTTGGCACCGGATACTACTATCTCGCCCAATTCTGTTGTTTGTTCATTCAGCTGAGCACTTAGGTTAGTTGCCGAACCCAGACTCAGATACACATCGGTGATTGTTTTTTCCTGATATCCTACAAATGAAATCTTAACCGTGTAAGGACCGCCAATACGCATACCAGGTATCGTATACCGGCCGTCATTAAGGGTTGTAGTTCCATAGGTAGTACCAGAAGGAGTGTGGGTAGCTACAATGTTTGCTCCAGGCAAACCAGCTCCGTTTTGATCCGTTACCTTTCCGTTGACGGAAGAAGTGGTAACACCCTGCGCAAGCACGCCCATGGAGGCTGCAAATACGAAGGCTAAAAACAGTAAAATTTTCCTCATAATTTATGGTTTTAGTGTTTGAAATTCCGGTGGCAAAAGTATCCTTTTGAGCCTTATAATAGTCAGGGTCTATTTTAAATCTTTCAAACATTTTATTAACAATTTCATAACCTCCTGAACCACTAGTACTATATCGTTTGCACTTTGAGTTAAAAACCAATTACTTCCATTTTTTAAATCCAGCCCAATCCATGAAAAAGTGCCTCATTCTGCTAATTGCCAGTTTTGCTTCCCCCTATTTCCTTCCGGCCCAGACCGATTTGTCTTATTATTTGCCCCCTCAGGTACAATATAACCCGGCAATTCCTACCCCTCAATCCATTATCGGGCACCACGTTGGCGAGTGGCATGTAACTCATGATAAGCTGGTCAATTATATGATGGCGCTTGACAAAGCCAGCGACCGCATTTCCCTTGAAATAACAGGTCATACACACGAAGCCAGAACGCTGCTTTTACTTACCATTACGGCCCCAAAAAATCATCAAAATATTGAAGCCATCCGGTTGCAACATCTTCAATTAGGCGATGCTTCCAAATCCGGTTCGCTGGATATTAGAAATATGCCAGCCGTTTTTTATCTCGGCTGCAGCATTCATGGCAATGAAGCCAGTGGTGCCAATGCCGGGTTGCTGATGGCTTATCACCTCGCGGCAGCAGAAGGCGCGGAAATTGAAAAGTATCTGGAGAATACCGTGATTTTATTCGATCCCAGTTTTAACCCCGATGGTCTGCAACGCTTTTCCACCTGGGTAAACTCACGCAAAAGCAAAGTAATTTCTACTGACCCCAACGATACAGAACATAACGAAGCGTGGCCCGGTGGCCGTTTTAATCATTATTGGTTCGACTTAAATCGCGACTGGCTGGTAGCACAAAATCCTGAATCGCAGGCACGCGCCAAAAAATTTCAAGCGTGGCGACCCAATGTTCTTACTGACCATCACGAACAAGGAACGAATGCGACTTTCTTTTTTATGCCCGGAGTGCCTTCAAGAGTTCACCCGCTGACGCCCGAAAAAAATCAGGAGCTAACACGCAAGATGGGCGAGTATCATGCGAAAGCATTAGATCAAATCGGCTCGCTTTATTTTACGCAAGAAGGCTATGATGATTTTTATTATGGCAAGGGTTCAACCTTTCCGGATGCACAGGGCTCCATCGGAATTTTATTTGAACAAGGTAGTTCACGCGGCCATGCACAGGAAAGTGTGAATGGTGTGTTGCGTTTTCCATTCACCATCCGCAATCAATTTGTAACGATGCTCAGTTCATTAAAAGCCATCAATGAAATGCGTGAAGAACTTCTCTCCTATCAACGCGACTTCTTTAAAAACGCTGCCGCGGATGCAGCCAAAGATCCTATTAAGGCTTACATGATTGGCTCTAAAGATAAAGCACGCGCTTTCCTTTTTGCAGAAATGGCACTCCGTCAAAAAATTGATGTGTATAAAGTTGCTGCCACCCAAACGATCAACGGAAAAACGTTTAATGCGGAGTCCAGCTTTATCATTCCACTAAATCAAACACAATACAAACTTATTCATGGCATGTTTGATAAACAGTTGAAATTTAAAGACAGCATTTTCTACGACATCTCCAGTTGGACCTTGCCTCTTGCCTTTGGGTTAGACTATGAAGAATTAAAAGCAGTTCCTGCGCTGGGCGAAAAAGTTACAGAGCTGATTATGCCAGCAGGAAAAATGTTAGGCACAGGTGATTATGCGTATGTGTTTGAACCGTATGGGTATTATGCTCCACGTGCTATGTATCGATTGCTCGACAAAGGTGTGCGCATTAAAGTTGCTACCGAACCCTTCTATGCCGATGGAAAAAAGTTTGATAGAGGTTCCGTCATGATTCCGGTTGACAACCAGGAACGATTTCCGGATCAGATCAATGTGATGATGAAAGAGATCACAGAAAAAGATGGCATTGATGTGCATGCGTTAAGTACGGGACTGGACTATCGCGGAGTTAGCTTAGGCAGCAGTTCGTTTTATGTTCCCGCCAAGCCGGTGATCGCCATGTTGGTGGATGGTGGCATCTCGCCTACCGATGCAGGCGAACTCTGGCACTTACTGGATACCCGCTTTCAGATTCCTGTTACGATGATTCCGATCAATGTGTTTAACTCTGCTTCGTTGCAAAAGTATACGACCATCATTTTTCCGGAGGGAAGTCATAATGCGATCAGTGAAACTGGAAAAGAAAAATTAAAAAGCTGGGTACAGGCTGGTGGTGTCGTCATCGGTTTCGAGCGGGCATTGAATTGGTTTACCGCCAATGGGCTTGGCAAGTTTGATGTAAAGAAAGATGAGGATAAAAAAGATCCTGCAAAGCCTAAACCCTATGCCGAAATGGATGAAACCCAACGCGCACAAAGCACCAGTGGTGCCATCTTTGAAGCCGATGCGGACTTAACACATCCAATTATGTATGGGTATACATCCAATAAAATATCGATGTTTAAAGGCAATAATCTTTTTATACAAAAAGCCAGTGGAGCTTATTCCAATCCATTGGTTTATGGTAGCAATCCGTTGCTGAGTGGGTATATCACTAAACCTAATCTCGACAAACTCAAAAACTCTTCGGTGTTGGGCACCGCAGCAATGGGTCGAGGCCGCGTGATAGGGTTTACAGAAAACGTTGCCTTTCGGGCTTTTTGGTTTGGCACCAATAAAATGCTGATGAATGCAATCTTCCTCGGGCCGATGATCAGTTCGGACGCAAGCCGGTAACGATAGGCATTTATAGAGTGAAGGCGCTGGAAACTCTGGCGCCTTCTTTGCTTTCAAACCCTCGCAGGAAATACGTAACTTTCCAGTAAGGTATTTGGCGATTATGCGGTGCGGTGGGCTACTCTTAGTGTTGACTCTTTTATGCATGGCCCCAGTCCACGCACAGGACACAACCCGGCTTAAAAAAAATGGAGAGCCCAGAGAAAATAAACTGGCCAAACAAATTAAAGATGCCATCAGCCGCACGCCCCGTGCTGACACACTCATAGACGTAAAAAGCGAAGACTATTATATTCCCTACGAGGGAAAAATAATTCGCAACATAACCATCAACCAAATCGGTTTCGACCGCACCGTGCAAGACACCACGCAACGTTTTAAAACTACGGTTGCGAAAGTCGCCAATTGGTTGCACAACGATACGCGGGCCTGGGTAATCCGGAATAATGTTTTTCTGCGCGAGGGCGAACCCCTCAACCCCTATCGGGCAGCTGACAATGAACGCTACCTGCGCGATCTGGATTTTATTCTCGACTCACGCATTTTTATTGTTCCTATTTCAGAAGACAGCGACTCGGTTGACTTGCTGGTGATGACGCGCGATGTGTTTAGTCTTGGCGCTTCGCTTTATCCGCGCAGCGCTACCGAATATCGTTTTAAAATTCAGGAAGCAAACCTGGCGGGTATGGGCCAACGCCTGCAGGTAAGTGGTATTTATGATACTGAACGAAATCCGCGCACAGGGATGGAAGTACTCTATAAAAAAACTAATCTCTTTGGAAGTTTTGTAAACGCAACCGTAGCGTATACCGAAATAAATACCGGACAAAGTATTGGCGAAGAGAATGAGAGTGCTTTCATTATTCGAGTTGACCGACCACTCTTCCATCCGTTTGCACGGTGGGCCGGAGCTGCTGAGCTAAGCCGCAACTGGTCGCGCAACACAGTGGGCCGAGAAGATTCTATCTTTCTGAACTATAACTATAGTATACGTGATTTATGGGCCGGTTATTCTTTTGGTCACAGCAAACTACCTAACTCACTGGCAGAAAACCGGAATCGTAAATTCATAGCGGTGCGGATGTATGATGAATACTTTCACGAAAGCCCTGAACAGCCCATACCCGACAGACGAAGACTTACGTATTCTGATCGCAGCACGGCCCTGGGGCAGTTAACTTTTTTTAAGCAAGACTTTTATAAAACGCGCTATGTATCGGGTTTTGGCCGCACAGAGGACATTCCTTATGGATATCGGATTTCACTAACTGCCGGGTGGGAAAAAGAACTCGGAAAGCAAAGACCCTATACCGGGGCTGAACTGCTGTGGAGTGTTGTAAATACATCGGGCACATTTCTTACCTATGGCATAAAACTTGGCAACTACTGGAGCGAAGATCTTATTGAAGATGCATTGGCTCAACTCTTTGTTAATCGGTATAGTCGGCTTTACACGCTCGGAAAAAGTAACATCCGGCACGAAGCTGAGATTGGATATGCAGCCCAACTCAACCAGGTTTTAAAACGACCCTTGGATATCCGTGATGTGAATGGCATTTATGGCTTCAGGCCCGATAGTTTGTCGGGTGCCAGGCGATTGATGTTTAGAACGGAGACGGTGGTGTATTCGAATTGGAAGGTGTTGGGTTTTAAGCTGGCACCGGTAGTTCGCATTGATCTTGCCTTTCTTGGTAAAGAGAATCAACCGCTGTTGAAAAAAGAAAATTTCTTTTCAGGCTATTCAGTCGCATTGCGGGCGCGTAACGAAAACCTGATCTTTAATACCGTTGAAGCGCGCATCTATTATTTTCCCACAACGGTGGAAGCGGTAGACAATGTGCGTGTGGAGTTTCGTGCCAACTTCAGAATTAAATATCCAACCAATTTGGTGACGGCACCAGCTACAGTGTATGATCGTTAACAATCCGGCCAGGGATAGTAGCGAATACCCCGCTTGCACCGATCTGTGTGGGGCGCGGAGTAGTAGCGGAAAGCCCGGTTTCGTGGCGGGTTCATATACATGTAAAGGGATTTAGCCTGGAGCCTGCCTGTACCACCATTCCTGTTATTAAGGGATCAGACCGCTCCAAGCGGTCAGACGCCTTGAAACCATAGACCGCCACGAAAGGCCGCCAAAACAAACAATACATCAGGATTATTTTTACCTTTGCAAAACCCTGTGTCCCAGCGTGATTCGAAAATTTTTTCCGCTAGACAAAAATTACCTGCTCGAAGAAGCTCAACTCGCGCTTCAGGATGATTTGCTTACGCTGCTTATTGAGCAGGTTAAAACTCAACATCAGCTACTTCATAATCCCTTAGGTCTTGACGATTCGTTTACACAACGATTAAAAACTTATCAAGCTAAAAACCGAAATCCACTCTACGTTTTCTATCAAAATCTGGCAGCCGTGTATCGTTATAAGTACGGTGAAAATCAACTCGGCTTTCTGTGGGATGGGCGCGATCATACCGAAAAATATAAAGAGGACTGGACGCAAGCCTTTCAAGTCTGGACTATGGATTTTTGCAAACATGAATTGTTTCTGCAAGCTGTGCTTGACCTCACTGTATTTCTGCCGGATAACCGACATGCTGAATTGGCGGAGAACCGGATGAATCATTTTATCCTTAAACACTTTGAGGTGAAATTTCATAAAAGCCGTGGTCTTGTGCAGATAAAGGTTGCCTGAGCGTGTGCATCCACACCCTGTTTGATAACCTCATTTCCTTTCGCTAATTTATCCGACCAATCTAACCTACTATTCTATGACACCCCGTCAATTGTTTGTTGTTTCCTCACTGTTCGTTACTGTAGTCTTACTTGCCTGGAGCTACTTCTGGATCGATGTTCTCTTCCTCTTCATCATTGTGGTGCCTGTTATTTTTATTGGCATCCAGGATATCATGCAAAAAAAACAATCAATCCGGATCAACTTTCCCGTGTTGGGCAGATTGCGGTATGTGTTTGAAGATTTGCGGCCGAAAATTCAACAATACTTTGTGGAGAGTGATACCGATGGTGCACCCATTAACCGCAACGAGCGATCCGTAATTTATCAACGCGCAAAAAAACAAGTTGACACCATTCCGTTTGGAACTCAACTGAATGTATATGCCGAAGGTTATGAGTGGATGACACATTCCATCGTGCCCTATGATTTTCATAAAATGGATCACAATCCGCGGGTGCAAGTAGGTGGAAAAGACTGCACGCAACCCTATGCGTTGAGTGTGCTCAACGTAAGTGCCATGAGTTTTGGATCGCTGAGTAAAAATGCAGTGCTCGCGTTAAATGCAGGCGCAAAAATCGGTGGCTTTGCACACAACACCGGTGAGGGTGGATTAAGTCCGTATCACCTCGAGCCGGGCGGTGATATTATCTGGCAGATAGGTACAGGGTATTTTGGTGCACGCACACGTGACGGCAAATTTTCGGATGAGGCATTTGCCAACAATGCGACCAAACCGAACGTAAAGATGATTGAAATCAAACTCTCGCAAGGCGCCAAGCCGGGGCATGGCGGTATTTTGCCAGGCAAAAAAAATACACCCGAGATTGCTGCCATCCGGTTGGTAGAGCCGGGCACTACGGTATACTCACCACCCTATCATAGCGCATTCAGCACACCCATCGAATTGATTTTATTTGTAAAACGCCTGCGCGAATTATCAGGCGGCAAGCCGGTGGGATTTAAACTCTGCATTGGGCGCAAGAGTGAGTTTTTATCGATTTGTAAAGCGATGGTACAATTAAATACGTACCCGGATTTTATAACAATAGATGGCGGTGAGGGTGGCACGGGCGCAGCACCGCCTGAGTTTACAAATTTTGTAGGTATGCCGTTGCTGGATGCATTAGCCTTTGCCGATAATGCATTGCGCGGGTTTGGCATTCGTAAAGAGATGAAACTGATTGCGGCCGGAAAAATTCTTACCGGTTTTCACATTGTGCGGGCGATGGCCTTAGGGGCAGATGCCTGTGGCAGTGCGCGGGCCATGATGATGGCCCTGGGTTGCATACAAGCATTGGAATGCAATAAAAATACCTGTCCAACAGGGGTAGCAACACAAGATCCCTATTTTATGAAGGGCCTTGTGGTAGAAGACAAAAAATATCGCGTGGCCAATTATCACAAGCACACGGTAGAAAGTTTTGTTGAGTTGTTGGGATCTTCGGGTATCGACCACCCCGATAAAATAAATCGCACGCATGTATATCGTAGGGTGTTTATGAACCTGGTGAAAACCTATGAAGAGATTTACCCGACCATCCCGGATGGCTGCTTACTGGATGGTGGCGATGTACCGTTTGATTATGAAGATTATTTGAAGCGCGCCAGTGCGGAAAAGTTTGAGGTGACCGTGTAAAATTAAGGTCAAAGAATGAATAAAGAATTGACCGCAGAAGCGACAAAGAGCTAATGCCACTTGACGCCTTTGATAAAACATATTAGACAATAAAGATATGGAATGCCTTCCATATCCAATCATGATGTAAGTCAGAAAGAAATACTCCCTGATAATGCAATTGATGATCTCAGTTGTACTCTGATCTCGCGCAAAAATCATCTTACCAGATGATGACAATCATAGTAAAATGTAATCAGGTAAAATACCTTGGTGCCGTTACTAGTTGGTAAGTTTAATCCTAATAAGGGCAGAAAGTATGAAAGCCCTGATTACAAGTCTATTATTGATTCAGACTCTTGTAGGCATGAGTCAAACCCTTCCCGCACAAACTACAGGAATCAAAAATCTACAACCTAAACCTGATAGTTTAAGTTATACGATCATTCCCGTTAATAACAACCAATATGGCTACGACATATTTGTCAATGGCCGTTTGCGCATCCATCAACCGTCAATTCCGGGGCAACCAGGCAGCGCGGGCTTTAAGACCAAAACGGATGCTAAGAAAGTGGCGCTGTTCGTGATGGATAAAATCAACAAGGGCAATATGCCTCCATCTGTCACCCAGAAAGAGCTGAAAAGTCTTGGCATTGCCATCCAGTAGTAAATTTCCATAGTATGATTAAAATTCAACTTAGCGTATATCTTCATTACAAGTAAACCTTCAATTATGAAAACGAGAATTGTACTCAGTATCGTTCTTGTCTCCATCCTGATAATTGGTTTGCAGGCGCAAGATACCTGGACACAAAAAGCTAATTATCCTAATGGAAATAGATCGGGTTCGATTGGATTTAGTATTGGAACAAAAGGCTATGCAGGTTTAGGATTTGATGATGCTGGCGTGGGCCATAGCGATTTTTGGGAATATGATCCTACTACTGATGTGTGGACTCAAAAAGCCGACTTCGGAGCTGGTATTCGCGGCTATGCTACAGGTTTCAATATCGGAGGTAAAGGATACGTGGGTACCGGTATAGTAGCCAGTTACAATTGGCGCAAAGACTTTTGGGAGTATGATCCTGTTGCAAACACATGGACTCAAAAAGCTGATTTTGCCGGTGGGCTTCGATATACTGCTATTGGTTTCGGTATTGGTGACAAAGGATATATGGGAACAGGTAACTACCGATCAAGCCCTTACGTAAGCGCCACTTACTATAATGACTTCTGGGAATATAATCCAGCAACCGATTTATGGTCGCAGAAATCAAGCGTACCCAATGTAAGGAGCTCGCCCTTTGAAGCACCCAAAGGCAGAACAAATGCAACAGGTATCGCCATTGGAAACAAGGGCTATGTGGGCTTAGGCGTTCATTACTATGATACACGCTTGAAAGACTGGTGGGAATATGATCCTGCAACAAATACGTGGGTACGTATGGCTGATTTCAGTGGAACCCAACGGTATGGTGCATCTGGGTTTAGTATTGGCAGCAAAGGTTATGTTGGCGGTGGTAGCTACTACTCTTTTTTTAATGACCTTTGGGAATTCAATCCCTTAGCAAACCAATGGACGCAAAAATTAAATTTACCGGCTGCCGCCCGGTATTATGCGGTTACGTTTTCAATTGGCTCTAAAGGTTATTTTGGTCTTGGAACTAGTAATACCGGGTTGAGCGGTTTCTACCAATATTCACCTTATACAGTTACCCTTTCATGCCCTTCGGATACAACTGTTTTAACAGATACATTACGGTGTGATGCTGTTGTTTCAAACATCGATCCGGTTGTTACTGTAACCCCATCCATTGCCTCGTTTGAGGTTACTTATTCACTGAGTTTTAATGGTCAGATCTATGCATCCGGAACTGGCAGTGTAAGTGGAATGACTTTTGAAAAAGGAGTAACCACAGTAACCTACTCTGTTTCTGTACCTGATGAGCCGGTTAAGCAATGTCAATTTACAGTAACTGTCAATGATGATACATTACCTGTTGTTGAATGGCCTGATACTCTTACGTACTGCTTCAACAATTCGAACAGTTACGACATTCCATTGTTATTTGCGTCCGACAATTGCGGAATCGGAGGAATAAACTATTCCATTACAGGGGCCACTACGCGTACTGGTATTGGTAATAATGCAAGTGGAAATTTCGGAGTGGGAAACAGTACAATTGAATGGGTAATCACCGACTTAAGTGGAAATATTGCAACCTGTAAAACCACGGTGTTTGTAAATTCACAAATCAATGTTTCCATCCCAAGTCAATATGCAGTAAATCCAGGTGGTGTACTGAATGCAATCTACCTTGGCTATGGACCTACCTCACTTACTTACCAGGCGTTGGTAAGTGATGGTACACCGCTCGAAGATGGATCGTACACTTACTTATGGTCGACCGGTGAAACTACCGTGCATGGAACAATTAATCCCGCTATGCCAGGCTACTATGAGTACTCAGTCACGGTAACGGATGCTCTTGGATGTAAGGCAACGAATCTGATTTTAGTGACCGTAATTGATGTGCGTTGCGGCAATAACCTTGATAAGGTACAAATCTGTAAAGTACCCCCTGGAAATCCTGATAATGCACTTGAATTGTGTATCAGCAAGTCTGCAGTAGCTACTCATCTATTACGGGGATCCACTTTGGGTACTTGTGCAACATCTGGTAATCTAGCAATTCCTGAAGATCAGAAAGTGGTTATTTTTCCAAATCCGAGCAAAGGTTCTTTTTCGATCCAATTCACTGATCCTAATGCAACTTGGACTGAAATCAAGATCCTGGATCGAGATGGAAGATTAATTGACTCAAAGATGTTGAATACAATTACTTATCAACAAGTTGTTGCATTCGACTTGATGGGGCAACCTAAAGGAATATATTATGTGCGGATATCAAATACTGACGGAATACAGATGTATAAGTTTTTAATGGAATAAAATTATATAACTTAAAACGGAAAGCTGTCTCAAAGTTACAATTGTTTTGAGACAGCTTTTTTCTGCTTTCATCTTAGCAATTGCAAACTTACTTAATGCCACCAGTTGATAAAAAAGGAAATTTGTAAAAGATTACAACCTTGGATCTATTGTTAAACAATAATATCAGTCGTCTGATAATAAGGTTGCGAAAAGTTATTCTAATCAGGCTATTACCTCATCAAACGCTTTTACAAAGGCTTTCATCTCGTCCACCGTTCCAATACTTACCCGGCACCATTCTCGTTGTTGATATTCCCATACCCGAATCAAAAATCCTCTTTCCTCTAATTTGGATAAAATAGTTTTCCCCTCTTTGGGTGCTGGAAACAGCACCACGTTGGTTTGCGGGTTGCCACAAAATAATTTTTTCTTATCCAGGTAGTCCGTAAGCACCTTGCGAGCTATCGCATTTTTATCACGCGTCATTTTCATAAAGTCCTCATCGCCCAGACTGGCTTTTGCTGCCGCGAGTGCGGTTTGGCTCGGAGAAATGGTATCGCCATACTTACCTACTTTTTTCAGTACATCAGGATGCGCAACGATATAACCGATCCGTAAACCGGCTAATCCGTAAATTTTTGAAAATGTTTTTGACACAATCAGATTGGGTGTGTTCTCTAGTATCGAAACCATTGACTTCTGCTGAGCGGGTTCCAGGAACTCAATGTAGGCCTCATCAGAATACACCAATGTTCTCTTTGAAGCCTCCTCACAAAATGCTTTCACCACATCTGTATTTACTACCGTGCCTGTGGGGTTGTTGGGATTGCAGGCAAACACAAGACGAGTATCACTTCTAATAGCCGATAACAGTTTATCATAATCAAACTCAAGCTTGTCGTTAAGATCAACCTTATCCCAGGTAGCGTTCATCTGCTGTGCATAATTCATCAGCAATGAAAAAGTTGGATAAGCTGAAAGGACCCGACCCCCTTCGAGACCGTAGGCTATCCCCGTCTGACAAAGTAATTCACCCGAACCTGCACCTAATAAAATAAAGGAAGGGTCAACGCCTTCCTTCTCCGCAAGTATTTTACGGAATTGCTCCATTTCATCAAAAGCATAGCGATTGCCTTGATTTAAAATCTGCATCACTGCCTTTCTTGCTTTTTCGGATGGCCCATAAGGATTCTCATTTGAATTGAGCCTTACCTTCGCACCATTGAGTTTAGGCATCTCGAAAAATGCTCGTTCGGCCTCACTTACCGGAGCTGCCATTAAGCTGCTAACAAGCGCTGGTGTAACGGTCAGCCCTGCTGTCATTGCTAAAGTAGACCTGAACCAATCTCTACGACTAATGGGTTTTTTCATAATACTTTTATAATTTATTCAATCTTCAATTTCTTCATAGCCTACTCGCAACAACAAATATCCAACAAAGCCTGCTACAGCAATAACTATAACCAACATAATTGGAATTACCCAACTAAAATCCGTTTTACCAACAAAGACTTTATACATCCAAACAAATAACCCTATCAATGAGCCGACCGAAAAAAGTGCACTGCTCATCCCATAATAAATAGCAAAGCCTCCATTAACCCGTTTTTGAATTTTTCTTTCCTTGCTCATAGTGACTACCGCCAGGGTTGTTTAAGGGTAGCGGTGACATACGCCTCTCCATCCAACACAATCATAGGATCGCCTACATTCTTTGGATGGTTTCTCTTTTCGAGTCGGTAAGAACCGGGTCCCTTCGTTTGAGAGTTATAATAAATGCGATCGCCTTTTAAATACCAGGTGCCCTGATCATATCCCTGAGAAGATGTGCCGCCATACAAATCAGGCGTATTGACCGTACGCGAACTTTCACCTTTATAAATATAGGTTCCGTCTGCATTTAAAGTAATACAATTGTTCGTACTGCTATTCAATGAATTGCTCATGTAACACCACTGGCCGACCAACTCTGGAGCAACATATCCTTCGCCAGTATTATTTGCTGAAGTCGATATTGAATTGCCAGCACCACGAGTATATAAAACCTGTTGCCCGTTGGCCGTAAGCTTTAGCTGATCGCCTGAGATCGCATACCCGAACATGACTTTTCCTTGGGACGTGGTAAGCGTAATATGTCCTTGTGATTCTTCATAGGGAAATGTATTGCCAATATAAACACATTGACCATTTGATTTAAATTCAATAGTCTCCCCATTTCCGGACCATACTCCAACCAAACCTGCATTGGCATCTCCGCTTACAGGCTGTTGTGTGGATTGGGTAGAGCCTACTGTTGGTGCTTGTTGTACTCCCCCCGCCCTGGTGAATATTATGGCGGCATCCAGATCACCGCCTGAAAGAGTTAAAGAATTTGCTTGTTGCGAATAAGTATACGTGGTAGTCTGTCCCGCTTGAGAAATGGAAAGTTTATCAGCCGTGGTCGTAAATTTGATAGTCTCACCATCAAACTCACCCGTGCCATTTTCATTTAGCATCAGGGTCATCTGATAGCCAAATTGCGAATTTTGCCAAAGGCCAAAAATTTTACCTTGCTGCTGAACCTTTGCACCAATCTGTGCTGATAATGCAAATGGGGATAAGATAATAAGTAAAAAGGTGGTTTTCATTGGAATGAACGCTCCAACGAATTTAATAAAATCAGGAAATAAACTACTGGACTTCAGGAGGAATTATCCCCATTTTACGCATCAGAAAAGTAGCATTCGCTTTTTGTGCTACTCCCGGATGAAGTTTATAATCGAAGGTTAAGTTGTCATTTTCAATTTTTCCTTCAAAACAAGCATTGGCAACCTGATTGGGATAATGTGAAGCAAGGTCACCCAAGGCAATATCATGTGTGGCCAAAACCACCAGGGCATTCATGTCTTTTACTTGCTTTAATAATTCACGCGAACCTAATTGTTTATCGGTAGAATTGGTGCCTTTGAGAATTTCATCCAACAGAATAAGCATGGGTTTTCCTTCCTGAAGTTCGCGAATGATGGATTGAAGCCGATTGAGTTCCGCGAAAAAATACGATTGATGATCTTGCAATGAATCAGTAGTTCGCATGCCCGAACGCAAAGTTATTAACGGCATGTTCCAATAACTTGCACAGACTGGTGAACCAATGCTACCCAAAACAAAATTAACCCCCAGCGCTCGTAGAAAAGTGCTCTTGCCCGCCATATTGGCGCCCGTGATTAACCAGATTGTTGCAGGCTGACCAAGATTAAAATCATTTGTGATTCGAATGGTATCCGGAATGAGCAAGTGACCGGCATCACGAGTCTCGAGAACTAATCCGTGATTTATTTCTGCAAAAGTGTAAGCCGGAAAATTAAAATGTAGGGTCGCCAAAGAAAGAAGGGCATCCCACTCACCCAGCGATTCTAACCAATGGGGCAACTCATTTGCATTTTCCTTTCGCCATTTTTCCAACCGCGCTACGGCATGAAAATCATAAAGAAACAATCCGTTACCGAACTGCATTGCAATAGGATTCATTCGCGACTCCAGGGCATTCACCAACACAGAAAACTCTTTTACTTTCTCAAATGCTTGTGTTGCTATTGTATGATGCCGCAGCATCCACACAGAGGTTACTTGTTGTTGTGCCAGTTGTTCAAAAATAAGGGCGTAGTTACTCATTACCTTTCTTCCTAAACTTAACACTCGCTGAAACTCACCAATTCGTTTGGCTTGAAATCCGGCCACAGTAAGTTGGATCACCATCATCACAAACAACAACGGAAAATAATTCCAGCTGTAAATTGTTAAGGCTAAAAAACATAATGTAACAACGGGAAGCGTCCAGCGTAGTATCGTGTAGATCGTCTTTTCATAAATAAATGGCTTCTCCTTTAACCAAGCCAACATTCCTGATCGGTCAAAACCAAAATCATTGATCTGTCTTCCCAGGGCCCACACATTTTGTCTGAATTCCAGCATTCCGCCAGTTTCACGCACCGCTTCTTGCCGAAGTACTAATTCTTCTTTTGAAAAGGGTAAGTTCTTTAGTTCAAACGCCAATCGCTCTTCACCTAACTGTGTTCCACATCTGTTCAGGTATTGAAACACAGAACCGGGTCCAAACAAATCAAGGTCATAACCATAAGGATGATGTGGATCCGCAAAGCAGTTGCCATCAGAAAAATCAGTTGCCTCATAGACAATAGCTTTTGCTTCATTCCTGTTTAGAATTTCCAGGTAGCTGGCCAATTGCTTTTTATCTTGCAAGACCGATTGGCGTCTTACAAGAAAAATAAAAGCAGCAGTCGGAAAAGGAAGCAACCAAAAAAGAATGGATTCAGAAAATCCAAGATAGATCAATAGACCCATCAGTAAAACAAGTACTACCCTGCTCCAGGCATATCGACTGATTAACTTTTCAATCTTTACCCGGTCCTGTTGAAATTGTTGTGCGCGATTTTGATAAAACTCAGTGGTGGGCATAGGTCTGAGTTTATCAAATCATTTTTTCAATGATTGTCATGACCTTGCCCAAATACATGGTATCTACTTCATCGAAGTCATTCAACTTATCACTATCAACATCCAACACCAGGGCCACTTCACTATTCTTGAATGCCGGCAACACGATTTCCGATTTTGAATCTGAACTACATGCGATGTGACCAGGAAATTCATCAACATTAGCAACCAGTATCGTTTTCTTTTCCTTCCAACTGGCACCACATACACCTTTTCCAAAAGCAATGCGGGTGCAGGCAATAGGTCCCTGAAAAGGGCCCAGTACTAATTCATTATTTTTTACCAGGTAGAACCCAACCCAAAAGAAATTCATAGTTTGTTTAAGAGCCGCAGCTATGTTTGACAGGTTGGCAATCAAATCAGGTTCACCGGTAGTGAGCGCCTCAATCTGAGGAAGGAGTGCCTCGTATCGCGAAGTCTTGTCGGTGGATTGTGATAGGATCAGATTTTCTGCCATGCATGTTATGATAAGGAGGCAAAAATAGAAAAAGGCAGTGTGTTATCAGTAGGTTATGACTGATAAAAGAGGAGAACGATGATTATGGCAATCAAAATTCCGATAATCTGAATAATACCGCGCGATCTCATAGGAGGAATTTCCAGAAATTAACTCTGGAACTTCTGCCAAAGCAACTGTTGGCTTAATTACCCTTGTCAGGATAAATGGTGGAACCGGTATTAATAATGAGCATTTTGTCATCAGCTGGCAGTTCGTCTCTCATCTGAAGTAATAACGCCAGGCCCGCTATACCCGATGGCTCACACCGGATAGCATGTTTACGAGCAATGTCCAATGCTTCCTCAATAAAATTCTCATCGATATCCAAAATGCCTGAAAGATTTCCAATCCGTTGATTCTGAATAAGTGAGTTGATATAAAATTGGTAGTCATCCAGCGAAGGCAAATAGTACGAAAACAATTTATCCATGCGCGAATTGGCATCGCGGGTGGTGGCTCCCATAAAATTACACTTACTAATCTTTTGAATATCTCCTAAAAAGCGGGGATCGTGTTTGTAGATTCGATTGTTGAATTCCCGTTCAACAATAATTAAAATATTTACAAACAAATCACCTGTACCAAAAGGCACAAAGCAGTAAGCCGGATTTTCGTTCAGCACTTCATAAGAAAGCCAATCGTAATAATTATCATTAAAGCGATCCAGAATCTCGCGATACGTAATATCAATACCTTCTTTATTATGAGTGAGCTCTTTAATTTCCTTTCCCGTGAGTGACTCTTTGCTCAGATCCGTTTCAAATACTTCACAGCCCATTTTTCTCAACGACTCTTTAATCGCAGGGCTGATCCGATAATCCATCAACACTTTTAGTTTCGTATTGACTTTATACAAATTGAAAAAATGCTGGATGGCCGCAGCAGCACTGCCGGAAGAAATGATAGAGACCTCCTTAATATTATATCGTTTGGCTTTGATCAAAACCTCCCATGCCATGCGGGCTTTATGCGTGCCCGTAGGGTTGGTACTCTCATCCTTTAACCACACATTGGTAAAGCCCGGTACTTCTATCTTAACTGTATTCGATGCCGGAAATTTAGGTTCATAAAATGGCCGCGGTGGAAATTCTGGTTGTGAAGGATCATTTATGGACGGCACATAAAGTCCTGTTATTTCTTCTGTAGTGTTGCTTTGTGCTTTCTCATCATCCATCTGCTCCTTAATCAGATCAATCTCCTTCTTGCTGAGTTTTTCCAGCAACACATTTGCAATTTTAGTCGCAAATGATTCCATGTGCACAGGATCAATGGCCTTAACGGGATCCTGATCGGCAGTCTCATCCTCTTCCTCGTCCAGCAGGTTTTTATATTTCGTTGCAAACCGTTCGTTAATCAATGCATTCCAGTCGAGTTGATTTTGCGTTGCAAACAAGCTGAGCAAATTACGAAGTGACTGTGTGCCGCCCGGTGGGCTCTTTAAGTTAAAGGCCCTGCGTAACAAATCTTCCGAGGGTCCCTGAGGATAGCTAAGAGAAAGTTGAGGATCCAGCGAAGGCGTATTCTTGATAAAATCTTTTACAGCCTTTTGAAGGCCATGAATAAAACTCCAACGGCCGGTGCCCACCGACTCGTGATGACCCGTGCGGGCAAGTTGTTCACGAATGAGATCGAGAATTTCTTTTGGGATTCGCTTGGCGGATGCTTTCTTCATGAATGACAAAAGATCGCTGTATCTGCTGAGATTCGCAACCCATTGGCATAATTACCATTGTCACGGAATGATAAATTACTCTCCGGCAGCCTTAGGAGTATTTTCATTGTCGTTAAGGAATGTTGATTCCTTAGGATTTGATTCATTTAAGTCAATTCCCGGATTAAGGGAAACATCTGTTGACTCCTGAACACCGATGGTTTCTGAAACCTCATTTGACTCTTCCTTAAAGAATTTCTTTTGTGAAAAAAGAATGATCACCACGCCAATGAAAATGGAAGAGTCAGCGATGTTGAACACGGGGCTAAAGAATTCAAAATACTGGCCCCCTTTAAAGGGCACCCACTCGGGCCAATAAAAATGAAATAAGGGGAAATATAACATGTCAATTACCTGACCGTGAAACCATGGTGTGGGCGAATCCACTGGGGCATTGTTTAAAAACACTCCATAAAAAGTACTGTCTATAACATTACCGATTGCACCACCTAAAATAAGCGCAAGGCAAATAAGAAACCCATTGTGGGCTTGCTTCTGCACCATCTTTACCAGGTAATACGCAATACCAATCATCGCAAAAATGCGAAAGATGGTAAGGGCAAGTTTTCCAAATTCGCTCTCCCAACGGATGCCAAAGGCCATGCCCGGATTAAGGAGGTAATGCAACCTGAACCAGGATCCCAATACATTCACTTCCTGGTGGATGTACATATAATTATACACCAGCAGTTTGCTTGTCTGGTCGGCCAGGATAATAATCAGTGCAATAAAAAAATATTTCTTGTAATCCATCTTCTTCTTTTTTCTGAACGGGTTAATTCACCGTTATCTTCACCTTTAATACAAACTCGTCCATATCTACCTCTGTGTATCCCGTTAATGATTCCTTTAACTCAAGTGAAAGCGCTTGGGTTTCAGTGCGGATATAATCTTTATGCTCGGATAACGCAGTTAGTGGAGTCTCCCCTTTTTCTACTTCAATTGAAATTTTATCAAGAACTTCAAGCCCCATGTCCTTGCGCAGATTTTGAACACGGTTAACAAAATCGCGGGCAATTCCTTCACGCTTTAAATCATCAGTTAGTTTGATATCAAGCGCAACGGTTAGTCCATTTTCCGAGGCCACCGCCCAGCCGGGTATATCTTCCGAGGAAATCAATACATCTTCCAATACAAGATCAAAACCATCTTTGTCTAATGTGCCTTGCTTTTCAATGCGTTGGATATCCTCTTTCGTAAACGAATTGATAACCGCTGAAACTTCTTTCATCTTCGGCCCGTATTGTTTGCCCAGCTTAGCAAAATTTGGTTTAACTTTTTTCACCAGCAGGCCTGATGTATCATCGATATACTGGATCTCCTTTACATTTACTTCGGCCTTGATAATCGCCTCCACACTTTTTACTCGTTGAGCAAATTTTTCGTCCAGCACCGGCAACAGTACTTTTTGGAGTGGCGTACGAACTTTGATCTTACTGTTTTTACGAATAGAATGCACAAGTGAACAAATTCGTTGCGCATACTCCATGGACTTTTCTAACTCCACATCCTTTCGGGAGTGTTGAGCCTTTATCAACAAGGAATGATGTATCGATTCAACTTGTAGCGGAGTATTAAACTGCTTCGCGCGATCGCGAATATTGTCTGTGAGATTTTTGTATAACCACTCACTAAAGAACGGGGCTATGGGTGCCATCAATTGAGCACTTACCATTAAAACTTCATACAACGTTTCGTAAGCCGCTCGTTTATCTTCAGAAAGTTGAAGATTTTCTTGCTTGCCATCCGAAGTTTCAGCGTTGGTAGGCTTGCCCACCGAAGCTTCAGCGTAGGTGGGTTGCCAGAAACGTTTTCTATTCAATCGCACATACCAGTTCGACACATGATCATTCACAAACTCCTGAATGGCCCGAGCCGCTTTGGTGGGTTCATAGTCGTTATAGGCTGCGGTAACTTCTTCAATTAACGATTGCTCTTTGGTGATAATCCACTTGTCGAGTGGCGCAAGTCTTTCGAAAGGCACATTATTCATTTCATCCTTTACAAAGCCATCGATGTTGGCATACAATACAAAGAAGGAATAGGTGTTGATCAGCGTTCCAAAAAATCTACGTTGCGTCTCTGCGATGCCATCCACGTCAAATTTCAAGTTATCCCATGGCGGTGCGTTTTCCATCATATACCAGCGCACCGCATCAGGACCGTATTTCGCAAGCGTTTCAAAAGGGTTTACAACATTGCCTTTGCTCTTCGACATTTTGTTGCCATTCTTATCGAGAACAAGTCCGTTACTGATTACATTTTTGAATGACACGCCTCCATTTTCTACTTTCTTATTGACCGATTTGATATCGTCACTGCTTTCGCTAAGCATTACAGCAATCGCATGCAGCGTAAAAAACCAACCACGGGTTTGGTCTACACCTTCTGCAATAAAATCAGCAGGATAATTCTTTTCGAAAATCTCTTTATTCTCAAAAGGATAATGCCACTGCGCATACGGCATTGCTCCTGAATCGAACCAAACGTCAATCAAATCCAATTCACGATACATTGGCTGACCGCTGGCACTCACCAACACAATTTCATCTACATACGGTCGATGCAAGTCAATGGACAACTGTCCGTTGTCGATTATAAATTTATTCCTGATCCCAGCCTTATTGGCTTTTTCAACTTCACTTGTTAATTGTGCGATCGAACCAATACAAATTTCTTCTTTCCCATCCTTAGTTCTCCAGATCGGCAGGGGTGTGCCCCAATAACGTGAACGCGATAAGTTCCAGTCAACAAGATTTTCCAACCAGTTGCCAAACCTACCAGTGCCGGTTGATTCTGGTTTCCAGTTGATGGTCTTGTTCAACTCCACCATTCTATCTTTCAATGCTGTAGTCTTGATAAACCAGCTGTCAAGCGGATAATATAAAATAGGTTTATCCGTGCGCCAGCAATGCGGATAAGTGTGCTCGTATTTTTCTACTTTAAAAGCTTTATTCTCTTCTTTTAAAATAATGGAGATGATTACATCGGTGTTTTTATAATCCGGATGGTTTTCATCTTCATTTGTATAATTTTTTACAAAGAAGTCATCGGCACCAAGAGCCTTATGTGTTTTGATTCCAAACTTTTTCACGCCTTCTGCAAGACGTTTTCCTATTTGTGAAATGAATTTTCCTTTCTTATCTACCGTTGGAACTTCATTGTCTAATTCATCTTTGACTGTTAACGCAGGAATTCCATTTTGCTTGGCCACTTTAAAGTCATCGGCTCCGAATGTTGGTGAGATGTGCACAACACCGGTACCATCTTCCGTGGTTACAAAATCTCCGGCCACAACCTGAAATGCTTTGTCGGCATCATAGAAAGGTTGCAAGTAGGGCATTAGTTGTTCGTAGCGAATGCCTACCAGGTCTTTTCCGGTAAATTCCTGAACAATCTGAAAGGGTATATTCTTGTCGCCTGCTTTATAATCTTCAAGCTTCAGGTCTTTGTTCTTTTCAGAAAAATATTTTGAAACAAGATCCTTCGCCAATACAACACTGATCGGCTTGTAAGTATATTGATTAAATGAATTAACCTGAACATATTTTATTTTATCCCCTACGGCTAACGCTGTGTTTGAGGGGAGCGTCCACGGTGTAGTGGTCCAGGCAAGAATGAATACATCTCCCTTGCGTTGCTTAAATAAAAACTCCGACTTCGCATCATTTGTCACCGTAAACTGTGCAACAACCGAAGTGTCCTTCACATCTTTATAACACCCGGGCAAGTTTAACTCGTGCGAACTTAAACCAGTACCGGCTGCAGGTGAATAAGGTTGAATAGTGTATCCTTTATACAACAACTTCTTATCGTACAGTTGCTTCAAAATCCACCATAGGGATTCAATGTATTCTTTTTCGTAGGTGATGTATGGTTTTTCCAGATCTACCCAGTAGCCCATCTTCACGGTCAGGTCATCCCACTGATCCTTATATTTCATCACCGTTTCACGGCACTTCGTATTGTATTCCTCTACGGAGATTTTTTTGCCAATATCATCTTTGGTGATCCCTAACTCTTTCTCTACCTGCAGTTCCACCGGCAGGCCGTGGGTATCCCAACCACCTTTGCGGTTAACCTGATATCCCTGCAAGGTTTTGAAACGACAGAAAATATCCTTTACAGTTCGCGCCATTACATGGTGAATACCGGGCGTTCCGTTGGCCGAAGGCGGTCCTTCATAGAAGGTAAATGTGGGGCTACCTTCGCGGTTGCTTACCGATTTTTCAAAAATCTTTTCTTCCTTCCAAAAAGCAAGTACTTCTGAAGCCACCTGGGCTAAGTTCAAATCCTTAAATTCTCTGTATTTGGTCACTTGGCTGAAAAATAAAGGTCGCAATTTAGGACATTTTGTGCTTTAGACATTAGGAAATAGGCATTAAGGTGTTGGGGGGAGTTCGTTTTGTCTGAATGTCTGGTGACTAGTATCTTTATCATGATGAAAGTTGAAGAGCCTGATTTAAGCCTGTCCTATACCTACGCAGATTACCTGACCTGGAACTTGCCGGAAATGGTAGAATTGATACAGGGTAAGGTTTATAAAATGTCACCCGCGCCTACGCCAAATCATCAATCAGTATCGGGTCAACTTTTTTTGTCGATAGGATTATTCCTAAAAGGAAAGAAGTGTAAGATTTTTTCGGCTCCCTTCGATGTTCGACTGCCCGGTAAAAAAGGAACATCAGATAAAGATATCGTTACGGTTGTGCAACCTGATATCTGTGTGATTTGCGATCCCTCAAAAATTGACGAACGTGGCTGCCTCGGTGCACCCGATTGGGTTATAGAAATTCTTTCGAAGCACACCTCATCAAAAGATTTGCGCGAAAAATTTGAAGCTTATGAAGAAGCCGGAGTAAAAGAATATTGGGTTGTTCACCCCATGGAACAAACTATTCTTGTTTATACCTTAAATAATGGAAAATACGAAGGTAAGTTAAGGCCCTATATTCGTACTGATAAAATATCACCTCAAACTTTCCCCGACCTATTTATTGACCTTAACGAGATTTTTGAAACCTCACAAAATTAATAGATTAAATTTCGAGAGGTAATCATTCCGCAGAACCCTTGCGGTCGTGAATCTTGATCTTGCTCAGATCAATCTCTTCATCCTCCTGTTCACCATAAAAATTAGGATCGAAATCATCAATGGGCAATCGATCCTTTACCTTCCGGGGTTTGTCGAAAGTCATGATAAGTGCTGGCAATAAAATGAGGTTGGTAAACATAGAGATCACCAAAGTTGTGGAGGTTAGTATGCCCAAGGCAATGGTTCCACCGAAAGACGAGAATGCAAAAATGATGAATCCTGCAAAGAGCACGATGGAGGTATAAATAATGCTTTTCCCGGTTTCCAGAATGCTTTCACTTACTGAGACCGGCACAAAGAAGTTATTGGAAAATTGCTCTTGTCTGTATTTCGCTAAAAAGCGGATAGAGTTATCAACCGAAATACCAAAGGTAATACTGAAGATCAGGGCGGTGCTTGCTTTAAGCGGAATATCGAAGTAACCCATCAATCCAGCCGTGATCATCAAGGCGAGTAAATTGGGGATCAGCGAAATGATGATCATGCGCACATTGGCAAATAATATTGCCATAGATAGCGTGATCAGAATAAACGCCAGTAACAAACTTTCCTGAAGGTTGGCGATAAGAAAATTATTTCCCTTAATAAATATTTTAGATGAGCCTGTTACTGCTCCACTTATTCCGGATTCATCAAAAATCTGATGCATGCGAGGCTCAATAACACCACTGACCAAAGAGTCCAATTTTTTAGAACCGATGTCTGCGATCTGCAAAGAAATACGCATTTTTTGAAAGGTGCTATCGGCAAATGATTTTAACAAACCACTGTTGTCCGTTTGCCCTTTCATGTACCGCAAGATAAAACCGCGCTCCTGGTTGGTGGGCAGTTCATACCGATCGGGGTTGCCATTATAAAAAGCTTGTTTCGAAGCCTTCACCAGACTTATCAACGAGATAGGTCTTGACACCCCGCTGATGGAGTCCAGAAAACTTTCGAATTCATCAATCTTTCTTAAATTTTTAACTTCAAAAATTCCACGTCTTTTACCGGTATCTACCATAATCTCGAGCGGCATGATGCCACTGAAGTTGGCCTCAAAAAAATGAAGGTCTTTCTTCACCTGGCTTTCTTCAGGAATGTCATCAACAATGAAAGATATAGACTCGAGCCTCGAAATTCCATATGCGGAAATTACAGCCAGCGCTATGGAAACCGAATAAATAATCATGCGATGGCGATGCACCGCGAGGTCAATGGATTGAACAAATTTGCCCAGAATTTTAAAGTCAAGATGTTTCAAATGCTTTGGCTTGGGTTCCGGCATCCATGAAAAAATTCCCGGAATCATAATCAGGCTCACAACAAAAAGAACCATGATGTTGATGCCGGCAACAATACCAAATTCGCGCAACACCAAAATGTCGGTCGACAACAGGGTAAGAAATCCGATGGCTACCGTGAGGTTAGTAAGAAAAGTAGCTAACCCCATTTTCTTAACCACCGATGCTATCGCAGCTTCTTTGTTCTTAAGCTTTATGTATTCGAGGTGATACTTGTTGAGCAAATAAATTGCATTGGTGATACCGATCGTAACAATGACAGGTGGAATAATGCCGGTTAACAATGAAATCTTGTATTTGAACAGGGCCAGTGTGCCCAACACCCAAACCACTACGATTGCAATAATGATCATTGAAAACAATACGGCACGAAACGAGCGAAAGAATAGAAACATGATCAGACCAGTGACCAGTGCTGATAGGTACAAGAACAGTTGTAATTCATTCTTCACCTGCACTGCCACCACCGATCTCACAAATGGAAGCCCGGCATACCGAAGTTCTATTGAGGTGTCTTTGTTGAATTCGGTTCCTGCCTCAACCAGGGCTTGGGTTACATCCAGTCGCCTGCTTGAGTTCATCACCTCTTTGTTAATCGACACAATCATCATCGTGGCCCCATTGTCTTCATTTACAATCTGACCCATGTAAAATTTCTGATTGCGAAGAATGCCTAAGAGACTATCGAGTTCGGGTTGTGATAATTTTCGCTTGGGAAATAAATCATCCAAAAAGAATTTAGCGTTGGCGGTGTCTTTGCGAATAATTTTAACGGTAGGAACACACAAAACACTGCTCACGCCATCAATAGACTTAAGCCTTTCACCGAGTATTCTGAATTTATCAAAATTTTCAGCCTGATAAATAGCACTATCTCTTAAACCAACAGCCATCACATTACCATCTTCACCAAACTGTGCTTTGAACTGAGTGAGGAAGATCATATCCGGATCATCCAACGGTACCGTACGCGCAAAGTCGTAACTCATTTCCACTTTAGTGGCTTTATAACCCATAAACACGGTGATCAACCCAATGACAATAATCAAAGGCAAACGATACCGGATAATAAATTGGGCTATGTTAGACCACATATTAAGGAGAATGATTTTCTCTATTTAGACCGGTAAAACTAAGAAATTTTGAATATGGAAGGTCTTTTCTCGTATAAAATCAAGGCCTCCACCAGGTTTATGGGTTCATCTCAGCATGGGCTCTCTACGCCTATTGCTAAAGCTCAAATCCCTTGATCTTTCGATATAAAGACAGCGCGTGCCGGTCGGTGAGCCCGGATACAAAATCAATCACTTCCCTAAAATGTAAATAGGTATTCTCAGGATTGGTAAGAATAACCTGAACAGTTTCCTGTGGTAATAAGCGAGCCAGATTCGCGTATTTACGGGCGTGATTTTTCTTTACAAGATGCTCGGCTGCCTTAATAAATTCATTTAACAAACCGGGCAATACTTCAAACCCGGCAGATTCAATCTCTACAACATGCCTTGCTCGGTAAATTTTTTCGATGGAAATGTCGATGATTTGTCTCAACTCTGCTTTGTAAGAACCCAGATCAGTCAAAGCCTCATCAAAGGTGCCGGATAATATCGATGGTTCATGGTCAAGGAATACATCGACAGCATCGGTAATCAATTTGCCAATGGCCATGGCGCGTAGCACACCAATTTTTTCATCCACACTTTTTATTCGTGCTGCCTTATCGGGATCAAAATCAGTGCGTAAGATTCCTGCCAGCAATTCGATGGTATCAGGTACCGGTACCAATCCCAGGCGGCATCCGTCCTCCAGGTCAATAATGTTATAACAAATATCATCAGCTGCCTCAACCAAAAACGCTAACGGATGTCGTGACCAAACATGCTCAGCATTTTTTATCAAGCCTAATCGGGTTGCTGTTTCATCAAACAAAGTTTGTTCTGTTTGGAAGAACCCAAATTTTTTCTGACTCTTCTTTGACTTATTACGCTCTTGAAATAATGAGGGGCACGGATATTTTGTAAAGGACCCTAATGTAGCCACCGTGAGTCGAAGCCCCTGATATTGACTTTTGTTTAAGATTCTAAAACCCTGTGCATTCCCTTCAAAGTGCGTAAGGTCTGCCCACTGCAACTCAGAGAAATGAGGTTTGTACTTCTGACCTTCATGATGAAGAAAAAAGTCACTCAGGCCCTCTTCACCCGAATGACCAAAAGGTGGATTGCCTAAGTCGTGAGCCAGTGAGGCCGAAGCCACCACAGTACCAAAGTCGTGTGACGAAAATTTAGACGCAAGATCAGCATGCCGCTGAATAAGAACTTCGCCTACCCGCCTGCCTAGTGACCTCCCCACACTTGAGACCTCAATACTGTGCGTCAATCGGGTGTGAACAAAATCGTGTTCGGGCAATGGGTGAACTTGTGTTTTATCTTGCAACCTGCGGAAAGGGTGTGAGAAAACGATGCGATCGTAATCCTGTTCAAACGCGCTGCGCTTAGATTCCGGTGAATCTGACTTTTGATTGAGTCGCTGTGAAGAAAGAAGTTGGATCCAGTTCATCATTACTCCTTCAATACCATATCAATACACATCACCGCGGCCATAATCAGCATCCGCAATGGATTATCGGCCGGCACCTGCGGACTTATCTGCAAAATATAATTATCAGCCGATGTAAAAAGTTCTTTGCCAATGCCACTCCATTTCTTTGATACTGAAGCAAACTCTTTACCATCGTTGCTTACAAACTTAAACTCCCAGCTTGTCCATTTTCCCTTCAACATACATAGTGGCCGCTCGCTGGCATCCAGCACCTCAAACTTGCCACCAATGCTAAAAAAATGTTGTTTGAATTTTCCAATTAGCTGTTTCCGTTCGTCCAATACCTCTACGGTCGAAAGCCAGAATGAAACTCCGCGCCTTACCGTAAGGATGGGTTCGCCAGCAGGCGTTCTAATTTCCATCTCAAAAGGAGTCATGCGCTTGTAATCAGTAAACCGGAACATCTTGGTGAAAAACCCAAGATTATCTTCACGGCATTGAAGCAGTTGCTCTTTCGTTTCAGGGTCAAACACATCAAAGCTGTTGGCAGCTTTAAAGATTTTTACATGTTCCTTAACGAAATAAAGGTTTCTGTTGAGGGCGGAATGCATAGAGTTTTACAGGGTCTTGTTTAAAAAGCTGTACTAAAATAAGATAAAGTTCAGGTTGTGCTTGTTGGAAGGGAGCAGGTCGTTCAAAAAAATTCTCTACTGCCACGGCAAAAAACTCTTCCATGTTATCAAATGCATAGGGCCTGAAGAAATGTTTTTCGTTGGCAGCGAGATTGGCCATTTCGTTGGTTGCATACTGCTCAAACTTCTCAACAATTTCCGGATCGAAGACATCATAATGGGTAACGAATTTTTGTTCGAGCCATAGTGCATGTGCAAATTCATGGAGCAACAGGTTAATGCCATCATCTTGTTTCTTCAGCCCTTCCACAATACCTCGCCAGCTAAATACAATGATTTTCAGAGCGGGGTTTACTTCGCCTTTGTGTCTGCGGTTGGTAATTCGTGAGTTGTAATAGTCAGGATAAACCAGAATCCTCTTGTAAAATGATAATCCCCTGGATGGTAAATACAATAGCAATTGAGCAGCTGCGCAGGAAATAATTGCCTTCATCGCACGGGTAAGTTTTAATCTCTCCCGGGGAACAAATTCAAAATATTCATATTGATCGCGCGCCAGGCGCAAGAATTTCATCTTTACCGACCATGATAAGGTTGTGTAAAATACATACCTGTGATTGAGGAACCGATGAAAAATAGGGCCATAATAAAGACGAAAGCGCAACTCCTGATAGGCAGCATAAAGGAGTCGCGCCAGCACCGCCAATAAGGCAAACCTCATGTTAGATTTTTTTTAACAGTTCGGCCATCGAAACAGAGTCTTGTATAATTGATTTCACGGATTCAATTGCAACACGTTGTTGTTTCATTGTGTCACGATCGCGAATGGTTACGGTGTTGTCTTGTAAGGTTTGATGATCTACCGTAACGCAATACGGAGTCCCAATGGCGTCCTGTCTGCGGTAGCGTTTGCCGATCGCATCCTTTTCTTCATAGAAACAACGGAAATCAAATTTCAAAAGATTCATAATTTCCATTGCTTTCTCAGGCAAACCATCTTTTTTCATCAAAGGAAGAATAGCCACTTTATTAGGAGCCAGCGGAGCCGGTATTTTTAATACAACACGGTCGCTACCATCTTCCAATTTCTCTTCTTTATAGGCTGAAGACAGTACTGATAAAAACATGCGATCGAGACCTACCGATGTTTCAACTACATACGGAACAAAATTTTGATTATCTTCTGAATCAAAATACTGCAACTTCTTGCCCGAAAATTTTTCGTGGCTCTTCAAATCGAAATCGGTGCGTGAATGAATCCCTTCCAGTTCGCGAAAGCCCATTGGGAAATTAAATTGGATATCACACGCTGCATTGGCATAGTGGGCAAGGTTCAGATGGTCATGATAGCGGTAGTTCTCAGTACCTAATCCGAGCGCCTGGTGCCACTTCAATCTTTTGGCCTTCCAGAATTCATACCATTGCATTTCCTCCCCGGGCTTCACAAAAAACTGCATTTCCATCTGTTCAAATTCCCGCATGCGGAAAATAAACTGCCGGGCAACAATTTCGTTACGAAACGCTTTGCCGATCTGGGCGATCCCGAAAGGAATTTTCATCCGACCGGTTTTTTGTACGTTTAAGAAGTTTACAAAAATACCCTGAGCCGTTTCAGGGCGCAGGTAAATTTTATTGGCATCATCGGCCACCGAGCCCATTTCGGTCGAAAACATCAGGTTAAACTGTCGCACCTCTGTCCAGTTTTTGGTACCGGAGATCGGATCAGCAATTTCAAGATCAACAATCAGTTGCTTCAGGTCGGCCATATCGCCCCGACCCAATGCCCCCTTCATACGTTCATTGATCTCATCAATTTTCTTCCGATACTCTACTACGCGGGCGTTAGTAGTTAAGAACATCGTGCGATCGAAATTTTCGAATCGCTTAGCCGCTTTCTCCACTTCCTTTTCAATTTTTTCTTCCAACTTCTCAATCACGCCTTCAATTAATTGATCAGCACGATATCGCTTTTTGGAATCTTTGTTATCGATCATTGGATCGTTAAAAGCATCTACGTGGCCGGAAGCTTTCCAGGTGGTAGGGTGCATAAAGATCGCTGCATCAATGCCTACAATATTTTCATGAAGCAGGGTCATAAACTTCCACCAATATTCTTTGATATTGTTTTTTAACTCCACCCCGTTCTGTCCATAATCATAAACAGCACTGAGGCCATCGTAAATTTCACTGGAGGGAAAAATAAACCCATACTCCTTTGCGTGGGAGATTACATTTTTAAAAAGATTGTCTTCCTGGTTTGCCATAAGTCGCAAAGATAGAAATTAGTCGATAGCGGAATGCAGGAGAGCTGTTTATAAAATTTTAGCCGAAGGGTAATGTAATTGTAAAGACAGAACCTTTGCCATACTCCGATTCAAAGGTAATTGTGCTTTCCAGTTTCTCGGCAGTTTCTTTGGCGATGTATAAACCTAACCCTGAACCTGCCGATAAATCATTGGCCCGGTAGAACATATCAAAAATCCTTTCCTGATGCTCCTTTCGAATGCCAATACCGTTATCTTCAATTTGCAATAGAAGGGTGTTTTCTTTCTTTGAAGTATGAATTTTTAAAAAGGGCTGGGGTTTGGTGAAATCCTGATATTTAAAGGCATTTCCGATCAGGTTATTCAATATAACGCGTAACCGCGATTCATCTGTTTTTACTTTAAGATTATCATCTATGTGAATCTCAATATGTACCTTTTTGGTATCCGTAGCATACTTCAACGTATTTACCGATTCATGAACGAGCTGTTTAAGCGGCACCTCCGTAAGCAGAACTCCCAGTCTTGCGTTTCGCGAATACTCTACAATCTCCTTTATATAATTGTCCATGACAACCACACGTTCGTGCATCATCAGCAGGTAGTTGGAGGCTTCCGTGATGTCGCGTTGAGCCAAATGAATGAGTCCGGCCATGGAGGTCAGCGGGGCGCGTAAATCATGAGAGGCGCTGTATACAAAGCGATCCAATTCCTGATTCGTTTTAATCAACTCCTTGTTCTTGGCAAGAATATTTTTCTCCGATTCATTCACCAGACGGTCCAAAAAAATCAAAATGAGAAGTCCTAAAACGAGTACAATTAAAAAACTCACAATTACATAAAAGTGAGCATCGTTGGGATTAAACCTCGCAGGCTCAAAAATGGCAATCATGAAAAGAACAAAACTTACTATCGTGAAGCTAACTCCATAATGCCGTTCGCGGTATCCAAAAACAGCCAAAGCACCAAGACTACTTGGTATAAAGTACAAATAGGATCCTGTTTGCAGTGGATCGGTGTCCATATAGGAGAAATAAAAAGCAAAAAAATTACAACGAATCAAATGAATGATGATCGCAAGATTTATTTTCTGCCACCGTAAGAGAAGCAAACAAAAAATGGAAATAAGAAACCCGATAAATAAAGAAGTGGGGTCTCCTTCGCTGTTAAACAGATTAACAATAAAGAAAAAGAAATCAATACCTATGTACATTACAATGAGATAGGCCCCGAGAATAATTTTTCGTTTCTCACTTTCGGTTTCCAGTACCCGATCTTGTAATATAAATTGCTGAATACTCATGGATTCACTTTTATCGGCAATAGCACAGTAAATCGGGAACCTGCTCCTTCTATTGACTGCATGTGTATGCTACCCCGCAATCTGGTTACTGTCTCTTTCACAATATATAAGCCCAAACCTGATCCCTGAGATCTTTCTGAGGCCCGGAAAAACATCTCAAATATTTTAGCATGATGTTCTGGCGCAATGCCCACCCCATTATCCTCTATGTCTATTCGTATATTATTTTCCTCTTGCTGCGCATGAATAGAAACCTCCTGATGTTTTTTGTCTTGATCATGGTATTTAAAGGCATTGCCAATAAGGTTGTTAAGCACCACTTTCAACCGCGCGAGATCAGTAACAACAACAAAATCATCAGCCACGGTCAATCGAACATTAATCTTCTCCACTCCATTCAAGAATTTAAAATCGGCAATAATTTCTTTTAGAACAGGCAACAAAGCAACGCGGTCTTGCTTTACCTCTTGCCTGGCGTTTCTTGAAAAGTCTATGATCTCCTTAATAAAATCATCGAGATTATGAATACGGTCCTTCATCATGGCATGACACAATCGGATCTCTTCAGGATTATCTGTCTTATTGGTAATTTCAATCAATCCGAGTAGCGAAGTAAGAGGTGCCCGTAAATCATGGGAGGCACTGTAAACAAACCGATCTAACTCTTTATTTGTCTTTGCCAGCAATTCATTTTTTGTTAAAATTTCCTTTTGTGAATGAAAATTCAAATCAATTAAAAAATAAACAATTGACACACATAGAAAAAAGCCACCGAGAAAATTTATGACAAAACTAACCTCTCTATAGTCAGGCGAATTGATCAACTCCATATCCTCTCCGGTGAAGACCAAAAACTTCAAGGGAAATAAATACGCGGACAGAAATAAAAAAACAGATAGACCACAAAAAATAAACACATAGTGTCGTTGATCATATCCAAAAAATACCATGGAAGTAAGAGCCGACATCAGAAAAAAAATAAAAACCCCCGTGTGCGATGAGTCATTGGCAGCAAACACATAGGTCATCACATTGATGAGGCTAAGAAAAGTGAGGCTTGCTTCAAAATATTTTTTCCAGCGGTTTAAAAGAATTGTAACTACGGATACCACCATCACGCCCAGGTAACTTGGTATCAGCACGGTTACTCCGCTAAAAGAATCAAAGAGTATATAGACAAAGACAACTGCAAAACAGAGTAAACTCAATTGACCACGCAACATGGCTACTTTATAATCTGCCCAATTGGGCACAAAATTCTTACTACCAATAAGCAGATTGCGAATCACAAGGTTGGTTTTAATAAAAAGTGCTAGTCAAAGATAAGCGCAAACACCGGTCGGCAAAATCAAATTCAATAAATTACGAGATTTATACGTGTGCCCTGGCACGCTGATATCAATAGGCATAGCTATCAAAGGATAGTTATCAATTAACCTGCATTCAATAGTTTTGATCGGGTAAAAAAAGTCTGAATTGAGATCCATGCCCTGGTGTTGATTTCATTTGAATGGAGCCCTTTAGTCTTGTCAGCGTTTCCTGAACGATATAAAGACCCAACCCGGACCCTTGCGATTTTTCTGACGCCCGATAAAACATTTCAAAAATTTTTTCCTGGTGTTCTTTCGGTATGCCTATGCCATTATCCTCAATATCAATTCGCACACGACCTTCATCCTGAATGGCTTTGATAAACACTTCTTGTTGTGGCTTGTGGGCATCGTGGTATTTAAATGCATTTCCAATTAGATTATGAAGAATCACTTTCAGGCGGGTGGTATCTGAAACTATCTCAAGAGCAGGAGAAACATCCAATCGCACATAAATTTGTTCAGTCCCTTCAGCAAACTTCAGATCTTCAATGGTCTCTTGAATCATAGGTAAGAGTAAGATTCGTTCTCTTCTTACTTCCTGGCGGGCATTTCTTGAGAAATCTATGATCTCTTTAATAAACCCATCCATGTTATGGACCCGTTGCTTCATCAGATCCAGGCATTGATGCACTTCCTCCGGATCATTTGTTTTCTGGGTTACTTCAATTAATCCTAGTAAAGATCGCAGGGGAGCCCGAAGATCATGCGAAGCACTGTAAACAAATCGATCCAATTCTTTATTTGTTTTCGCCAACAAGTCATTCTTGGTCAGGATCTCTTTTTCGGTAGTATGATTTACATCTACTAAAAAGAAAAGTAAGGCGATTCCGGTAATAAGGGCAATCATAAAATTAGTTGCAAAACTTATTTGAATATAGTCTTCTGTAAAAACCCGTTTGGGTTGAATCGAGAAGCCGCCCCAATAAGAAATAAAAAATAAAACTACTGAGAGTGAGGCAAACGCAATAGCCAACTTCCGGTCCTTGTGACCAAACAAAGCAAAGCCACTAATCCCTGCAATAACAAAAAACATATAAATACCTGTTCTGTAGGCATCATTCGATGCAAACAGGAAAATGATAACATTTATATTCAGCATAAATAAAATCTTCGCCAACAGGTATTTTCGCTTTCGATTGAGAATCAACGAAACAATGGCAATGATGATCACCGCTATATAATAGGGCTCATTTCCATAAATTCCATATAGCCTATCATTGATAAGGTAAATAATGCCTACCAGAATCGTGACTACAATCAGATGGCCACTCAAAATGGCATTTTTGTAGTCAACCCAAGACACGATGTAGGTGTCTTTCCCAATGATAAAATCTCTGAATTTCTTGGTCAGCATGTGAAACTTAAGTCAATGATCACAAAAAATTTAAGATAAACCCAAATTTCTGTCGAATTGAACCAAGGGTTTATTATTTTTCAAGTTCATGATTCAGTTCCATGTCATCGGTTTAGCGCTTGCCTTCTCCCCTACGGCCCGTGCGATGCTTGCTGAAACCAGTCGTTTGGTTCATCATTTTAAATCACGACTAATTCTGATTCATGTTGGCAACCACGGCCAGGAAGAGGAACACAAGATTAACGAAATGCTTACAAAGGCTGGCTTAAACTCTGTTGAAGTTAAAATCTTATGGAAAAAGGGTGATCCTGTAAAAGAGATTCTGAAATCTTGCAAAGAAGAAAAAATTGATCTCCTGATTGCCGGTGCGCTCAAAAAAGAAAACCTGGTCAATCATTACATCGGCACGGTTGCGAGAAAAATTATGCATAAAGCCGATTGTTCGGTACTGATGATTACCAATCCCTCGGTAGAAGGAAAATCGTTAAAAAATATTGTCGTCAATGCCGAAGATAGCCCATATGTAGAACAAGCTATTTATGCAGCATGCCATTGGAGCCTTACAGTATCAGGCACCTGGATTCACATTATCCGTGAGCTTAAGTTATTGGGTCTTGCGCTTGCTGCCAACGAACAGTGCAATGAAGAGGAATACGCACAAAGCAAACAAAACATGTTGCGTGAAGAAACGGCAGAGGTTGAAAAAATATTGCATCGCATTCCACACGACAAACTAAAAATTAATATTAAGATCCTTTCCGGCAAATCCGGATTTGAACTTGTGCGGTTTGCTGAGCGAAAGGAAGCAGACTTGTTGGTCATAGGCGCTCCGCGAAGAAGGTTTTCATTCTTGACGCGTGTATTCCCGCATGACCAGGAATATATTTTCAATGATTTGCCTTGTAATATTTTAGTTATTCAACCACGAGCCAGCGCATGAATAAACTCAGTCAGCACGAAGTGATGAGTTTACTGATTCAGCTCAGTATTATGCTGATGCTGGGAAGGCTCCTTGCTGAAGCGGCCAGAAAAATAAAACAGCCGGCTGTCGTGGGTGAAATTTTAGCAGGGATAATACTGGGCCCAACCATTCTGGGTATGATAAACCCCGATTGGTTTCAGGGATTGTTTCCGGCAGGATCTTCCTCACTGGTATTAGATGGATTCGTGCAGGTAGCCGTTGTTCTTCTGTTGTTCATTGCAGGCTTAGAAGTAGATCTTCACATCGTTTTGCAACAAGGCCGTCAAGCAATCTACACCAGCACCTTAGGATTAATTATTCCCTTTGCGTTTGGTTTTATGTTCCCGTATTTCTTCCCGGTGTTTTTTGAAAGTATGGATGAAACCCGGCACCTCGCCTACTCACTTTTTATGGGCACTTCGATGGCTATTACTGCCTTGCCGGTCATCGCTCGCATTCTCATGGATTTAGGAATTTTTAAATCACGCATGGGTATGCTGGTTATCTCCTCGGCTATGATTAACGATCTTATCGGTTGGCTCATTTTTTCGGTTGTGTTAGGTATGATCGGCAAGGAACAAAGCATGTCAATCTGGAATACGGTATTGCTAACTGTTGGTTTTACCATTGCCATGCTAACCCTAGGCCGGGGATTAATAAACAGAGTGTTGCCCTGGGTAAACCGCAAACTTGCCTGGCCGGGAGGTGTTCTTTCACTCGCATTAGCGCTTTGTTTTCTCGCAGCAGCCTTTACCGAATACATCGGTATTCATGCTGTGTTTGGAGCTTTTATAGTAGGCGTTGCACTCGGGGATTCTGAACATTTAAGTGAACGCGCAAAAGAAATTGTTCATCAGTTTATCAACAATATTTTTGCGCCACTTTTTTTTGTAGGGATAGGCTTGAAAGTAAATTTTATTACCAATTTCGATCTTACTCTTACCCTAGCCATCATTGCTATTGCCTTTGCCGGGAAAATTATTGGTAGTGGTTGGGGAACACGACTGGGCGGCTTTTCCTGGCGCGAATCACTGGCGGCTGCATTTGGCATGAATGCACGGGGAGCCATGGAAATAATTCTGGGCTTGGTAGCGCTCGAAAATGGATTGATTAATGAAAAGGTTTTTGTCTCCCTGGTAATCATGGCCCTCGTTACAAGTATGAGCAGCGGACCACTGATGAAATGGATACTTAAACTTAAGCAATCGCCTCCCCCAGAAAATCATTAAGTGGTTTCAGGGTTTTACACGTATTCGCTACTTTCTTTACAAACGATTTACTGGTTACATCGGCATCGGTAAACCGATGTGAGACAACAAAACTTTTATTTTTGAGAAGATCGAGATGCGGATGGTCTTTCGGATATCCTTTCGGAGCAGTCTTCAGTTTATCGAAATCATCCAGTGAAGGAAAAATTTTTTTGAATTTTTTGTCTTTCAGAATTGTCACAAAGTCGCCTGCATTGTAATCAATTTCCTGCCTGATCTTGGATAACCGCTCTGCATCGGGCATATAAATACCACCAGCCACAAAACTTTTCCCGGGTTCTAAGTGAATGTAATAACCTGGTTCCTGGTCCATTTTCCCATGCGCTGAAAATCCGGCTCCCATGTTTACTTTATAAGGACGTTTATCTTTACTGAATCGTACATCGCGATAAATGCGAAAACCCTGCTTCCGCGGATTGAGTCCAGCCAGGCTATCATCAAAAGTTAATAACTCCTGATGAAGAGATTCTAAAAAATCTTCAAAGTGAAGCTTTGCTTCAAGATATTTCGGTTTGTTTTTCTCAAACCACTCACGGTTATTGTTTTTAGCAATGGCTTTTAAAAAAGTAAGAATGGTCTTTAGTTCCATAATAATATATTAGTTCTAATTATTTCACATACCGCTCTCCCAATCTAAAGATACTCAACGATCGATTCAAGGCCAATACCACGCGAGGCTTTTACAAGAATGGTGGAGTCCTTTATCGGATGATTCTTTAGTTCATTCACTAACATTTCTTTCTCCTCAAACAATTTTCCTGCCCCATGTGCAGCTTTAGCCGCTTTCATCAGCTTGCCACAGAAATAGACCTGATCAAATTTTTTTTCGTTGAGTAACTCCCCAATTTTCCGATGTTCTTTCTCTGCCTCTTCCTCTAATTCAAACATATCACCCAAAATGGCAACCTTCCTTTTTGTATTCATTCCCGCAAGGCTTATAATAGCCGCCTCCATTGAGCTGGGATTGGCATTGTAAGCATCAAGAATAATCGTGTTTGTGCCTTTCGTTAGAATTTGAGACCGCATGTTTCCCGGCACATAATCGGCAATGGCCTTGTTTGCATCAGCAGCCTCCACACCAAAAAACTTTCCGATGCAAAGTGCGGCTGCTATATTTTCAAAATTATACGCACCCATTAGTTGAGTTTGTACGATCTCTTTTTCTTCAGTCGTATACCGAATGAAGGGATCGGCATCCAATAAGGTAACGTGGATATAATCGCCTGATGCCGGATAAAAATAGGGTTTGCTGAAGCGCTTTGCCATGTTAGCCAGAATCTCATTCTGAGAATTGATAAACACGGTTCCGTTGTTTACAATCAGGTGTTGATACAATTCTGATTTTCCCCGAATAATATTTTCAAATCCACCAAAGGTGCCAATATGTGCCTTGCCAATGTTTGTAATAAACCCATGGGTGGGATTGGCAATAGAACACAACAAAGCAATTTCTCCGAGGTGATTGGCTCCCATTTCAATCACGGCTATCTCCACTGAATTATCAATGCTTAACACCGAGAGCGGAACACCTATGTGATTATTCAGATTACCTTTTGTTGCGAAAGTTTTAAATTTTTTGCTGAGCACAGCATTCAATAACTCTTTGCTCGTGGTCTTACCATTCGATCCCGTGAGGCCTATTACTGGTATAGTTATTTTAGATCGGTGATACCTGGCGAGCTCTTGCAGAGTTTTTAAAACATCATCCACCAAAATACATCGTGGGTCCTTCGCATATTGGGCATCATCAACAACAGCATAACGGGCTCCCTTTTCCAGTGCTTGTTGAGCAAACTCATTGGCATTGAATTTATCGCCCCGCAAGGCAAAAAAAATCGAACCCTCGGCTATCTGGCGGGTGTCAGTAGAAATTTTTCTTGCTTCAAGGAATTTCTCGTAGAGCTTCTCGGTTTCCATACAGGTATATCCGGCTTGGTAAAGTATCTTGCAGGCAAGATAACAGGTGGCTTTGCGCCATCGTTATAACAAGGTGAATATTTTTGAATGAAGACCGTTTGGCTTACACTTTTTTTAACGCTTTCCCTTTTTGCCCAGGCCCAGTTTACCTATAAACTAGATCAAAGCATAGTAGTGGAAGCGGATGGAAAAACGCTTACGCTCCCGTGGGCCGGGGGACTTAATTCGGTACAGGTAAATACCATGGATCTTAATGGTGATAATAATCAGGATCTGGTATTATTTGATCGCACAACCAATAAGATCCTGACTTTTTTGAATGAATCGAACCAATACGTTTACGCACCTGAGTATGAAGAACTATTCCCCACAGAAGTAACGCAGTGGATCTTATTACGCGATTTTAATTGCGATGGTAAAAAAGATATTTTCACCAGCGATCCGTTTGGCATTGTTGTTTTCGTGAATACAACCAAACCCGGAGAACCATTATCGTGGCGACCATTTAACCCGGGCTTTCCACTACTTACCAAAGGATTTACCGGTAACGTCAACCTGAAAATCAATGAATCTGATATTCCAGCCATCGATGATATTGATGGTGATGGCGATCTGGATATTTTGAATGTGCGTTTTGTTGGCATCGGCACCATCGAATGGCATAAAAATTTAAGTGTTGAACGAACCGGTCGCTGCGACTCGTTGCAATTAGAAAGGATAACTCAAAACTATGGTGGTTTTGAAGAATGCGAATGTGGAAAGTTTGCATTCGGCCAAACCTGTGCTTCGCTACCGGGTGGGCGAACACAACATGCCGGTGGCAAAACCTTGTTAACACTTGACCTGGATAATGATGGTGACCGTGAAATTCTATTTTCTGAAGAATCGTGTGCGCGTGTATATATGCTGGAAAATAAAGGAGATGCTCAAAATGCAGTGATGACAACCGCAATAAACTTTCCAGCCAGCAATCCTATAAACTTTTTAATTTTCCCCGCACCGTTTTTAGAAGACCTGGACTTTGATGGCAAGGCTGACCTTATTGCTTCACCCAATATTTATGCACGCACCTTTCAGGATACAAACTTCCAGGAATCCATGTGGTTTTATAAAAACACGGGCACAAGTCAATTACCACAATTTACTTTTCAAAAGACTAATTTTTTACAAGACGAAATGATTGATGTGGGTGATTATGCTGCGCCCGCTTTCATTGACTCAGATGGTGATGGCGACCAGGACATGTACATCAGCAACTATGCTGGACCCGGTTTTGCCAGTTCAGTATACTTTTATGAAAATACCGGCTCCGCAGAAGAAGCCAAATTCAAATTAATTACAACCGACTTTATTAATCTGTCCTTTGCGGATTATTATAATGTGAAACTTCAGTTTGCTGATGTAAATGGTGACGGTACACTCGACTTCGCCTTTACGGGAACAAATCCAAGAAACGGAGTCACTACATTATTTTATATACCCAATCGATCCGCCAATGGTCTCGATTTCTCAGGACAATCGCTGTTAACAACAGGTTTTCAAATCGGACAAACCGAAAACATTTTATTGGTGGATGTTAATCAGGATGGATTGAATGATATTCTATTGGGGAAGGCAACGGGTGCGGTTCAATATTGGCGCAACCTGGGACCAGCCGGACAATATAATTACACACTTGAGAATGGAAGTTTTCTTGGATTGAGTACAAGCACGGATCGGCAAAGTCCGGCTTTGGCAGCCGGTGATCTTGATGCCGATGGTCGTGCGGATCTTATCCTGGCCAACCAACGAGGCAAGCTTACCATTTTTGGTGATTTCAGAGCTCAGAATCCAGACATTGCAGCCGTTGAAAATATAATCTACAACGATCTTACCGAAGAATACTATTCTAAAAATTTGGGCGGAAGAGGCTGGCCTGCGGTTGTCAACTTATTTAATAGCGACAGACCCTCGATTGTTTTCGGAAATACCATGGGTGGCATATACATTTTAAAGAATGAAGAAAGCAAAGCCCTCTCCGAGGAACCTGTGGTCGAAATTTTTCCAAACCCGGTAGAAGAAAATGAAGTTCTGAAAATCAAAACAGATCGCAACATGATTGTTCAGTTCTACACGTCATTGGGTCAACGTCTTTCTGAATCCTATTTCATTCCGGCCAATCAGGAGTATCCGATCCGGGTTTCAGGATTACCTTCCGGAGTCTATCTTGCACACTTTACCTACAATGGAAAGACCCTTGGAAAACGTTTTGTCATTCATTAGTTCGCTTATTTGTTCCTTCGCTTTATGAATCCTTTTGCTGTGATATTTGATATGGATGGTGTCATTGTTGATACCAATCCCTACCACAAAATTTCCCTCAACCAGTTTTGTACAAAATATGGCTATAGCTTCAACGATGAGGACCTCATCAATAAAGTATACGGCCGCACCAATAATGAATGGATCCGAAACATCTTTGGCGACTTACCGAAAGAAAGAATTCTGGAACTCGGAGAAGAGAAAGAAGCCATGTTCAGAGAAATTTATAAAGAGGTGATTGAGCCGCTGGATGGGTTAGAGGATTTTCTCAAAAAACTTACCTCCGAAAATATTCCGATTGCAATTGGGACCTCCGCCCCCCGGAGCAATGTTGATTTTGTACTCAAACATACCCGGCTTCAAAAATATTTCACAACCATTCTCGATCAATCAGATGTTGAACACGGCAAGCCTAACCCTGAAATTTATTTGAAAGTAGCCGCCCGGTTAGGGTTTGCGCCTCAGCAATGTGTTGTTTTTGAAGACTCCCTTTCGGGAGTTGAATCCGGTCAGCGTGCCGGAGCTAAAGTGGTGGGTGTAACAACCACGCACAGTCCCGAAGAATTAGCCCATACCGATTTAGTTATTGCCAACTTTACCAGCCTCGAGCTCGCGAATTTGTACGCTCAGGTTTTTAAGAGCCTTTGAAAGCCTTGCTTAGACCATTCTCTGAATCATTGATTTAGCGCAAAAAAGCAATTTTTAGCCTCTCTTGGGCATGTTTTGCCCACTTGTATGTATGACTTTTAAGTGGTTGGTCAATATTTTTAGATGGGCTTGGTTTATTGGAAGGCAATTCCCGATATTTGCAGTCCCTTTTTAGAAAGGGCTTAAATCAATACTTTTTATGGCACGTGTTTGTCAAGTAACAGGAAAAAGACCTCAGGTAGGCAATAATGTTTCTCACGCGAATAATAAGTCGAAACGCAGATTCTACCCGAATTTGCAAACAAAGCGCTTTTTTATTCCTGAAGAGGACAAGTGGATTACCTTGAAGCTTTCCACAAAAGCAATAAAGACTATCAATTTGAAAGGAATCACAGCTGTGTTGAAAGATGCACGGGCCAAAGGAACCCTTTCTATCTAATATCAAACGACCATGGCAAAGAAAGGAAACAGAATACAGGTAATTTTAGAGTGCACTGAGCACAAGACCACCGGCCAACCAGGCATGAGCCGGTACATTACCACCAAAAACCGTAAAAACACAACGGAACGTATTGAACTGAAGAAGTACAATTCGATTCTTAAAAAGTATACTCTCCACAAAGAAATTAAGTAATCATGGCAAAGAAAGTTGTTGCGTCATTAAAGAAAACAGATGGCAAGAATTACGCTAAAGTAATCCGCGCTGTAAAGTCCGAAAAAACCGGAGCCTATATCTTCAAAGAGGAGATTGTGGTTTCCGATTTGGTTAAGGAAACCCTGGCCAAGAAATAATCGGTTCCGAAAAAAGATTAGAAAGTCCCCACAGCGGGACTTTTTTGTTTTAGTTACTTAACTTAAGCCTGATTTACTGCTACCTATGTCATTCTTCTCCGGCTTATTCTCCAAAGAAAAAAAAGAAAGCCTCGATCAGGGGCTTCAAAAGACCCAGGAAAGTTTCTTTAGTAAATTAGGCAAAGCCATTGCCGGCAAGTCCACCGTTGACGATGAGGTACTAGACAACCTCGAAGAAATCTTAATCTCTTCCGATGTCGGAATCAATACTACCCTTAAGATTATCGAGCGCATTCAGGCACGCGTGGCCCGGGACAAATACCTGGGCACAGGCGAGCTTGATAAAATTTTAAAGGAGGAAGTCGCAAACCTGCTAACAGAAAATAACTCAGCTGATCTGGCAGATTTTGATGTGCCTGCGGGAGTGAAGCCATATGTGTTAATGGTAGTGGGTGTTAATGGCGTTGGTAAAACGACCACCATCGGCAAGCTTTCGGCTCAGTTCAAGAAGAAGGGAAAAAGTGTTGTGCTGGGCGCAGCCGATACGTTTCGTGCAGCGGCCGTTGACCAATTGAAACTTTGGGGTGAGCGCAACGGTATTCCGGTAGTATCAAAAGGCATGAATACGGATCCCTCTGCTGTTGCCTTTGATGCCGTAAAATTCGGAGTGGATACCGGTGCAGATGTTGTTATTATCGACACTGCAGGAAGGCTTCACACGAAAGTGAACCTGATGGCAGAACTCACTAAAATAAAACGCGTAATGGAGAAGGTGATCCCCAACGCTCCACACGATGTAATGCTGGTGCTGGATGGCAGCACCGGACAAAATGCCGTGATACAAGCCCGCGAGTTTACCAAAGCCACAGAAGTAACCTGTTTGACCATTACCAAGTTAGATGGCACGGCCAAAGGCGGTGTTGTGATCGGAATTTCGGATGAGTTTAAAATACCCGTGCGATATATTGGGGTAGGTGAAAAAGTGGATGACCTGCAGGTATTCAGTAAAACTGAGTTTGTTGATTCGTTATTTAAGAAAATCAACTAATCAGCTTTCAGGAAGAATTTTCTTAAAAGCACAAGTGGCGTGATCATAAAAGCCAAAAAGAAACTATCCCAAAAATTCCAGCCATTCTTTGCAGCAGCTCCTGCAGAAATCGCGCAGACAACCACATAAATAAACAGAATTTCCATAGAGAAGTATTTATTATCTAAGGTACCGCTTTAAATGGTATCCGCCAAAACACCTGATAGTTAAATCCCCAATAGATATTCTTGTAAGTCAACCCAAATCCGGGAATCTCATAGGTTTCAAAACCCGCATCGTTCTTAACTCCCGGAAAAATTTTCATGCGGGCCGTATAGCCCATCCATAAATGTTTCCAGATTTTAACCCGAAGTCCTGTTGTCAGCTCACCCCATCCCGCTGATGCTCCGGGGTTAGCAACTTGTTGTTGAAAATCACCAAAGTCTATAGTCGTAGATTGGTAGTCGAGTTGTTCATTAAAGTTGGATCGGCCATAACGAAACCCCAGAAAAATCATATTCCTATCGGGATCTTTCAATAAAAAATTTATATCAACACCCACTCTAAAGTATCGACCATCATTTTTGTAAACTCCATTTGAAAGCACTTCCTCGCGAGCCCAGGATCCATAATCAAACGCTACGTAATACCGGCCGAAATCAACATCTGCATTAATCTCCCAGCTCGACAATGGAGAATTGGCCAGGTTTTTTCCAATGGCGATTAAATCGGTACCCAGGCGAATGCCCGTTGGCTTTTGTATTATACGGGTCGAGTCTTTTAGATTGTCCTGTGCACGTAAAGGCAACACAAGCACAAGCATCAAGCTGCTAATCAATACGTATTTCAACATTGACAGGCGCATTAATGAGCAATTGGTTATTAACAACACTATATATTTCGAAGGAAGTATCGGCTACCTCCAGATTCTCGTAATTAAGAAGTACACCACAATCAGGGGAGATTACTTCAGCACGCGTTTTATACGTGAGGCGCATGGTTTCCACCCGATCTTCAAAGGTAAAGGTGAATTCAACTTCGGATAGCTCCGGGTTCACAGGAAGTTGAACAGAACTTATTGGGCCGCTCGGAATAAAGGGTGTGCTCAAGCCGGAGACAGTAATTGAATCAAATGTTATCACACGAGCTGCATTCGAGGCATTTTTAAAAGTTATCTTGACAACATTTGTGCCTGTAATCAGACAATCGGCCTCATTGAGGCAGCCTGTTAAAAGGAAAATAATAGGAAAGAATCGAACGAATCTCAAATACAGTCAGTTGAACTGCAAATATACTCCAAGCCCATGCGGTGTAGAATTTACCAGGCGGTATTTTTCGTAATTTCGCACCGAAATTTATCTGCGTGAAAACAAAAGGCGTCAAAAAGACCAAAGTCAATATTGTAACATTAGGCTGTTCCAAAAACCTGGTGGACTCCGAAGTGCTATTAACCCAACTTCGGGGCAATGGTATTGACACCACGCATGAGTCAAAAAAAGACGATGCCAATGTTGTGGTGATTAATACCTGCGGCTTTATTGATAATGCCAAACAGGAATCCATTGATACCATTCTGCGCTATGTAGATGCAAAAGAAGAAGGGATTGTTGAAAAAGTATATGTTACCGGTTGCCTTTCGGAGCGTTATAAAACTGATCTTGAAAAAGAAATTCCCGCAGTGGACGCGTGGTTTGGAACCCGCGATCTTTCGCGATTATTAAAACAACTGAATGCCAATTACAAACACGAGCTTGTGGGTGAGCGAATTCTTACCAACCCGAGTCATTTTGCGTACCTGAAAATTTCTGAGGGTTGCGATCGACCTTGTTCATTTTGCGCCATTCCTATCATGCGAGGAAAACATGTTTCAAAACCTATGGAAGAATTGGTTTTGGAAGCAAAGAATCTGGCCAAAAAAGGAACCAGGGAATTATTGCTGATCGCACAAGATTCAACCTATTATGGCCTTGATCTTTATAAGAAGAGAAACCTGGCGGAGTTAATGCAACGATTATCCGATGTAGAAGGCATTGAATGGATTCGTCTTCATTATGCATTTCCGGCTGGCTTTCCTCTGGATGTATTGGATATAATGGCGGAGCGCCCTAACATTTGCAACTATTTGGATATTCCCTTGCAACATGGCTCAACAGAATTACTTAAGTTGATGAGGCGAGGCATCACCCGCGAAAAAACAGAAGAACTATTGGCTACCATACGTTCGAAAGTACCGGGCATTGCTATTCGTACCACCTTGATTGCCGGGCACCCCGGTGAAACAGAAGCCGAGTTTGAAGAGATGATGAAGTTTGTGGAGACCTCTCGATTCGATCGTCTGGGTGTCTTTCCCTATTCACATGAAGACAACACGCATTCATTTTCAATGGATGACAATATACCCGAAGAAGTGAAGCAGGAACGCGTTGAACGCTTGATGGATTTCCAACAAGGAATTTCATTAGAACTCAATCAGCAAAAAGTTGGCAAGACCTTCAAGGTGTTGATCGATCGTAAAGAAGGAGGTGGCTTCTATGGTCGCACCGAATTTGATTCTCCCGAAGTAGACAATGAGGTAATTCTGGATGCAACACGCAACTATCTACGGGTAGGTGATTTTGTTATGGCAAGAGTAACTTCAGCTTCCGAGTTTGATTTGATTGCTGAGCCTATTCACTAAAGTTTTTAACATAATTTTAACAGTACCAGCTACGTATAAATTATTAAACTATCTTTCCAATTAGTCGTTATTCGGGTTATGCTTTTACCTCACTACACCTGTTGTTAGTATGCGCCTTCAGAAACTTGCTTTATCCGACACCCGTTCTTTCTCTTCGTTCTTTCTCGACTACATTCAGCAAAAGGAATCCTTAAAACCATTCTATTCCCGGGCTCCATTAATCATTAATTTTCAAGCACAGATCGAGGAGAAATTAAAGTCGTATACAACTTCAAATCGCAAGGTCCTGACTGAAGTTATCCAAAAGCAGTATGCAAAATTAGAGACAAAAGATGCGGTAAAATACAATCTATCCGCTCTTCAAAAAGACCATACTTTTACCATAACCACCGGACATCAACTCAATATTTTTACCGGGCCGCTATATTTCATCTATAAAATTGTAACGGTAATCAATACCTGTAAAGAATTAAAAAAGCAATATCCTGCTTACAACTTCGTGCCTGTTTATTGGATGGCCTCTGAAGATCATGATTATGAGGAGATAAAATATTTTCGTTTATACGGGAAAAAACATGTTTGGGACACCGATCAAAAGGGCGCTGTCGGCAGATTTAATCCCAAGTCAATTGAAAAATTATTTACTGACATCCCCGGTGACATAGAGATATTTAAAAATGCCTACCAGAAACATGCTACACTGAGTGATGCGGTAAGGTATTATGTTAATGCATTATTCGCTGGCGAGGGACTAGTTGTAATAGATGCCGATGACCAGCAATTAAAAAATCTATTTAAGGAAGTAATTGACACCGATCTGTTTGATCACACCCCAAAACGACTGGTTGAAGAACAGAATAAAGAACTAGAAACCATCGGTTATCAGCCCCAGGTTTTTGCCAGAGACATTAACTTCTTTTATCTCGATGGAAATATTCGTTCGCGAATTGAAATCAAGGATGATAAATATTACGTGCTCGATACGGATATTGTTTTTACACAACGAGAAATTGAAAGGTTGGTGAATGAAGAACCCGAGAAGTTTAGTCCCAATGTAATTTTACGGCCACTGTATCAGGAGGTAATCTTACCTAACCTCGCGTATGCGGGTGGTCCTGCGGAAGTGGTGTATTGGCTTCAACTCAAAAAGGTGTTTGATCATTTTCATGTACCTTTTCCCATCCTGATGCCACGAAACTTTGCCATGGTTATTGACCCAACGATTTCAAGAAAATTTGAAAAAACAGGGTTAGACTATCAACATCTATTTGAAGAGAAGAATTTTCTTTTCAATCAATGGATTGTTAAAAACTCTATTCATGAACTAACGATTGGCAAAGAAATGCAAGCCATTGCCTCATCCTTTACAAGCATCAAAAAGAAAGGTGAACTCATTGACTCAACCCTGATCAAGTATATTGATGCACAGGCAAAACGAACCCAAAACAGTCTGGAAAAAATTGAACAAAAACTACTGCGGGCAGAAAAACGTTTGCATGCCGACAAATTAAAGCAGCTCGAATCTGTAAAAGATGAGCTGTTCCCAAAGGGTAGTCCACAGGAGCGTGTGGATAATTTTTTAAACTACTATCAAAAAGATCCACAGTTTATTCAAAGCCTCTTAGACTCGTTTGATCCGTTTGACTTTAGATTCAATCTTCTTTTTTATTGATTCGGCATGAAAAAAGATGAGTTACGAAAAATTTATCTTTCTAAACGAAAAGCGCTTAGTACTCATGAGCTTAGTCAATTAAGCAAACAACTTTGTGACCTTTTTTTTCTTTCCGTAGAACTATCAACGATTAAAATACTCCATATTTATTTACCCATCGAATCGAAACAGGAACCCGATACATGGTTAATCATGGATCGGTTAATCAACGAGTATCCAGCCATTCAACTATCCCTTCCAAAAGTTGATAATGAAAAAATGGAAAGCTTTTTCTACGAAGGGAACCATCAACTGGAGAAAAATCACTGGGGCATTCTGGAACCTGCTTATGGAGTGTTTACCCCACCGGAAAAAATTGATCTGATTGTGGTTCCTTTACTAGCTTTTGACCGCCACGGTCATCGCGTGGGATATGGACGTGGATTTTATGACCGCTTCTTAAAAACCTGCCGACCTGATTGTATAAAAATTGGATTAAGTTTATTTGAACCGGTCGATGCCATTGAATTCAACCAGCATGATGTGTTGCTAAATCATTGCTTAACGCCTACGCAACTTTACAATTTTTAAAGTTCTGGTTCCTGTTGGCTAAGACAATGAAAAGAGCCAAGGCCCCAGATAATATCTGTGGAGTCAAGGCCAATTACTTTTCTATCAGAAAAACATTGTTGAAGTATATCCAAAGCCCGATCATCATTTTTATCACGGAAGGTAGGTACAACGACATATTTATTGGCGATATAGAAATTAGCATAGGAAGCAGGCAGTCGCATGTCATCATAGATAACGGGTGCGGGCATGGGCAACTCAACGATATTCATTGGTTTACCGGTCTCAAGCCTCAATGTTTTTAATTCTTTCAGGTTCTCCTGAAGAAGTTCATAGTTCTCATCTTGCTTATTTGATTCTACGATAGTCACCACCGTATCCTCATTCACAAATCGTGTAAGGTCATCAATATGTCCATCGGTATCATCACCCACAATACCATCGCCTAACCAGAGAATGTGGTTAACACCATAATAATTATATAAATACTCCTCAATCTGCTCTTGATTAAGATGTGGATTTCGGTTTGGATTTAAAAGACATGCTCGCGTTGTTAACAACGTGCCTCGTCCATTAAATTCAACCGAGCCACCTTCCATGACTATACCGGGATGAACAACCGGAATATCATAGTGCTTTGCGATAAGCGTGGGAATAACATCGTCCAGATCAAATGGCGGATACTTGCCACCCCAGGCATTGTAGCCCCAATCCACAATCATCTTTTTCTTCTCTTTCAGATGTATCAAAAAAGCCGGACCATGATCGCGACACCAGGCATCGTTGGTAGGGTGAAAGAAAAATTCTACCTGCGATAACGCTGCCTCTGCCTTTTGCAGGTGGCCTATTGCCTTTTGTTTCATGGCTTCGTCAAGCACATTGATTTTTACTTTTTCACCTTCAGCAACTCGCTTGATGAATTCGGCATATACAGGATAGATGGTTTCAATCTTACCGGGCCAGGAAGCTTCTTTGTGCGGCCAGCTTAACCACGTAGCGTGATGTTTGGCAAATTCAGCGGGGAAGTGGAATCCTAATTCTTTTGGTGTCTTCATCTTTAAGTAAGCAATTGGCAATAGGCAACTATTGCATATTGCAATTTGCCAATTGCCTACTTTTAAAATTAGTCTTCGTCAATAAATCTTTTAGTAATGGGCTGATAGGAATCAATTCTGCGATCGCGCATAAACGGCCAGTGAGTCCTGTATCGATCTGTTTTAGATAAATCAATTTCCAATACATTTACTTCTTCCTGATCGTGTGAGGCCTTGTAAAGAATGGTGCCAAACGGATTTGAAATAAATGATCCGCCCCAGAATTTCATGGCTCCGTTCTGTTCAAGACCAACCCGGTTTACACTCACCACATGAATGCCATTCGCTACCGCATGACTGCGTTGGATCGTTTGCCAGGCATTGTATTGTTCGGTATTGGTTGCTTCATCTTGCGAAGTAGCCCAACCAATGGCGGTAGGGTAAAATAGGATCTCTGCGCCCATCAGTGCCGTAATCCGTGCTGCTTCCGGATACCATTGATCCCAGCAGATTAAAACTCCAAGCGTTGCAAATCGGGTTTTAAATATTTTGTAACCCAGATCTCCGGGTGTGAAGTAAAACTTCTCATAATAAGCCGGGTCATCCGGGATATGCATTTTTCTATACTTGCCGAGATAACTACCATCAGCATCGATCACCGCAGTAGTATTATGATAAAGCCCCTGTGCCCGTTTTTCAAAGAGCGATGCAATAATTACCACGCCTGATTCTTTAGCCACTTTACTTAGTGCATCGGTTGACGGCCCGGGGATTGTCTCGGCCAGTTTAAAGTTTTCATAATCTTCTACATCGCAAAAATAAAGAGACGTAAAGAGTTCTTGCAGGCATACAATCTGAGCGCCTGCGGCAGCTGCCTCTCTGACTTTTTGTATCGCCTTTTCGAGATTTGCGCTGGGTTCTTTGGTGCAACTCATTTGCACCGTTCCTATTTTCACTTTTTGGCCTGCCACTTTATTTATTTTAAGTTGCAAAAATAGGGATTTTGAAGTTCCTGTGATCAGTTTTTTACAGCACGAATCATCTCTCGTTTTCCAGGAGGTCCTGGTAAGGACTCAACAACAAGCCCAAGGCTTTTAAGATCCCGCTTAAGTTGACCTTTAGCGCAATACGTTACAAAAACACCGGCTGGCTTCATAGAAGCAACAACCTTACTAAGCAAAGGAAGCTCCCACATTTCCGGTTGTTTATTCGGAGCAAATGCATCGAAATAAATTAATTCAAAATGGTTGGCTGGCAGAATAACTTCCTGCAAAGATTGGTTGTCCTTAAAGAGAGAAAAGACCGGATTAATTTCATTCCATGTTTGCCAGGGTACCTGGTGCAGGTTTTTAAATTCCGTTGCCTCCGGATGATTCGAATAGTTTAATGACTCCCAGATTTCCTGCGGAACCGGGAATGTTTCCAAAGAATGATATTTTATCAACGTGCTGTTATCTCTGGCCCACTCAAGACTTAACCACGCGTTCAGTCCGGTACCAAATCCTATTTCTAAAATGGAGATAGCGTTCAGGGTATCCCGTTGTTGAATAAAATCCAGGCCTTTGGAAATGAAGACATACGTTGATTCCTGCATCGCTCCATGGCGTGAATGGTACGTTTCATTCATATCCTCGTTTAAAAGGGAATGAGAACCGTCTTCCGTAACAATAATTTTAATCGCTTTCAAAACTGATTTAAGTCATCTTTAATTTCACGGTAATGTACTTTCGAAATAGTATCTTTAAAATGTTATGAAGGTAAAACTTCCAGCCAATCGGTACCTCACACTTTTTCAATACATTTTTTTTATTTCCGCCATCCTGTACTTCGGAAGTCCCCTTTTTATACCTCTTTCATTCGCCCTTTTAATAAGTTGTGTCCTTTACCCGGTTTGTGTCTGGCTCGAAAAACATAAGTTTAGTCGCATGGGTGCGATTGCGTTAAGTATGCTGACGCTTACCCTCTTTTTTATTACGCTTCTTGTGCTGCTCTTCTCGCAGATAAAGGGATTTTATGCGGAATGGCCTTTGTTACAAACGAAATTGCTGGATTCGATGGAGGCATTGAGTATCTGGATCAACCAGGAATATAATTTTAACAAAGAGCAACAAACAAGCTGGATAACGAAAGCATTGAACGAGTCAGGGATGAGTTTAATGTCAGTGGTAAGTGATACTATCGCTGCGTCTGCCGTGTGGGCCGTGTTGTTAATTCTTATTCCAATCTATGCAATCCTCATCCTCTATTACCGGCATAAATGGGTTGAAGTTCTTTATCGGCTATTCCCCAGCCAGGGTCGCGATCGAATCAGGGAAATTTTACAGCTCAGCATCCAATCTTACTACAACTTTATAAAAGGCATGCTGGTCGTGTATCTAATAGTTGGAATTCTTAATAGCACAGGTCTTTATATTCTGGGTATTCCACATCCGTTTCTATTTGGGTTTATTGCTTCAGTGCTAACGTTTATTCCGTATGTAGGCATTTTAGTAGCCTCCTTGCTTCCTATTTCCATGGCCTGGATTACGTACAACTCAATCTGGTATCCCCTAGGTGTTGTCGCAATTTTTGCGCTCGTTCAATACCTGGAAGCCAACGTAATTTTCCCGCTTGCCGTAAGCAGTCGCTTAAAAATAAATACATTGGTAACCATCATGGTAATCATTGCAGGGGGATTGATTTGGGGCGTGAGTGGTATGATTTTGTTCGTACCCTTTTTAGGGATCCTGAAGTTGGTTGCGGATCGCACCCCAGACCTGAAGACGCTTTCAATAATTCTTGGAGAGAAAGAGTAGTTATTCTTTTTTGATCAATACTACTGCATACGCATTCACGCCCTCTTCGCGACCAATGTAACCAAGTCGCTCGGCTGTGGTTGCCTTTATCGAAATATCTTCTTCCGAAATATTCATCAGCGGGGCCAGCACTTTTTTCATTTCAGGGATATGTGGATTTACTTTTGGAGCTTCCAGGCAAAGAGTACAATCCACATTTTCAATTAGCCAACCTTTTTCTTTCAGCATGCGCATAACATCTTTTAAAAAAAATTTGCTGTCCATACCACTCCAGCGTACATCCTGGTTGGAATAATGAAACCCAATATCCCGAAGATTTGCAGCGCCTAACAGGGCATCACAAATGGCATGAATGAGCACATCCGCATCGGAGTGGCCCACCGCTCCCTTCATGGCCGGAAGTTTTATTCCGCCCAAATAAAAATCACGCCCTTCTTCCAACTGATGAACATCAAAACCTAGCCCGACACGGATTTTCATACATTTACTTTTGTTCAAAAATACTCCGATTGACTGGCATCCAATAGTTATTAACCTATATTTAATCGGGTAAATAGCTTTATGAATTTTTTTCGAAATCTATTAGTCGGCAAAGAAAATATTCCTTCTCTCAAAGAGTATAAATATGCGATGCTTCGGGGACTGTTTGCATGCCTCATCTGCTTTGTAGCCCTGTTTTATACGATTCTGGATAGTATCAATGGTGTGCTCGTTTTTCTTCCCTGGTATGCACTGTTGGCAGGTCTTACTATTATTTCCCTGATTCTAAATCGGGAAAAACATTACACTGCTGCTACTATTCTTCAGATCGTGCTACTCAACAGTTTAATTTTTCTGTTTGCGGATGTCGATCATCCGTATGGTGGTGTGTTCTTTTTCTTCATGACCAGTTCCGTCACCGGGTTAATCCTTTTTAACTATTACCACCGCCTTACAAGCCTTATTTTTGCCTTGCTTCCCATTGCGCTTGGTATCATAGCCTATACCACAGACCTGAATATTATACCTCCACCCATCTATGAGGAGAGTATGATTCGAATCAATTTCATTGCGAATATGACGTTGGGTATATTATCGAATGTGTTTGTTGTCTATTTTCTGCTGAACAGAAATTATGAAACAGAAAAATCCTTACGGGACAGCGAGAAACACCTGATTAAAACTTCGGCCGATCTAAAAGTGAGCGAAGAACGTTTCAGCATGGCGCTCAAAGGTACGCGGGCCGGTATCTATGAATGGAAAGTAAAAAGTCAATCAATTTATGTAAGCCCTTATTGGAAAAGCCTGTTAGGCTATGAGAACCATGAGTTGAGTGAATTGACTTTTGAATTGTATCTGTCATTTATCCATCCTGAAGATATTGCCCGAACAACGCATACTATCGAAAGTCATTTGGCGGATCACCTTCCTTACCAAAATGAATTGCGGGTTCGAACAAAAAGCGGCCCTTATAAATGGTTTTTGGATAGCGGCATTTCAAAACTGGATGAGGAAGGGAATACGTCCCTTGTAATTGGATCTATCATAGATATTGACGAGAGAAAAAAAGCAGAAGAAGAACTGGCGCTGAAAAATTATCAGTTAGCGAAAACCAATGAAGAACTTGACCGGTTCGTTTATAGCGCCTCGCACGATATGCGTGCCCCGCTGAGTTCTCTCCTTGGTTTGATCCATCTATCTGAGAAAACTGACCGACCTGAAGAAGTAAGTATTTACCTGCAGATGATGAAAGATCGGATAAAAACAATGGAAGGGTTTATCAAAGAAGTAACAGATTACTCGCGCAATACGCGTTTGGATCTTATACCCATACAAGTTTCCTTACATGATTTTGTACAGGAAGTGGTTCAAAATCTTGCCTACGCCATAGTGAATAAGAAAGTTCGGATTGAAATTGATATCGATGCAAAATTGATGATCATTACGGATGCCAGTAGATTAAAGGTCGTTATCAACAACCTCTTATCCAATGCTTACAAATATCACAACTTCGAACAGCCCGATCCATACATCCTTGTCTCAGCAATAAAAAGAGGAGAGATCATTCTTATTACAGTAAAAGATAATGGCCGTGGAATTGCGGTAGAACATCATACCCGGATCTTTGAAATGTTTTACAGGGCATCGGAAAATTCCGAAGGATCGGGCCTTGGATTGTATATTGTAAAAGAGACGCTTGATAAACTAAGAGGAAACATTAGTGTAAGCTCCTCAGAAGACAATGGCGCAGAATTTACGGTTACTTTACCAGCCAACGGTTAGTTACTCTTCTCTGCATGGTAATACAAAACACTGGAATTCTGTTCTGTAAAAAGATTCGCGGCTACGCGAATAACATCATCTTCGGTTACAGACTCAATCTGCCCTGCCTCTTTATTTATTAAATCTGTATCACCCGAAAGTGTAGCAAAAGCAAGATTCATGGCCCGGTTGATCACTTCAACTTTTTCAAACTCCATCGTGGTCTGTGCCTGATTTTTTACTTTATCAAGCTCTTTTGCAACGAGTCCACCTTGCACCAAGGTCGATAATACGTTGTCTACCTCTGCTTCTGCTGACTCCAGATCTATGCCTTCCTTCACCCGGCCACTTATTACCAACATGCCTGGATCGATCGTGCCCATAGTGAAGGAGGAAATAGATGAAAATATCTCCTTTTCTTTCACCAGTTTATTATACAACCTGCTGGAGTGTCCACGGGTTAAAATATCATTCAATAAATCTGTAGTATAAAAATCATTCGTAAAGCGACCTGACATATGATAACTTTTATACAAGGCACTGGCCGGCACTTTTGCATGAACGGATAATACTCTTTTAGCAGTTTGTGTGGGCTCCGTTGGCAACTGACGTGCAGGTTTTTTTCCTGATGGTATGGGTCCAAACCATTTCTCCGTAAGTTGCTTTACCTGATCTAGGGTTACCTGACCAGCCACTACTAAAATTGCATTGTTTGGAATGTAATGGGTAAAGAAGAAATCTTTTACATCCTGTTGGGTGGCTTGCTCGATGTGACTAATCTCTTTACCAATAGTTGCCCATTGATATGGATGAGTGGTATAAGCCAGTGGTCGTAGTTTTAGCCACACATCGCCATAAGGTTGGTTCAGGTAGCGCTGCTTAAACTCTTCCACCACTACCTTGCGTTGTACTTCCAGAACCTGAGGATCAAATGATAAACTCAGCATGCGATCACTTTCCAACCAAAAGCCCGTCTCCAGGTTTGAGGCCGGAACTGTTAAATAGTAATTCGTGATATCTGTATTCGTGAAGGCATTGTTCTCGCCACCTACAAGTTGCAGCGGTTCATCGAAGTTGGGAATGTTGGCCGACCCGCCAAACATCAAATGCTCAAACAAGTGCGCAAATCCGGTCTTATCAGGTCGCTCATCACGCGATCCTACATCGTATAAAATATTCATAACGGCAATCTGAACGGTGGGGTCTTCATGAACAATCACCCTAAGTCCATTATCCAAAGTAAATGTTGAGAAAGGAATCATGCGCAGAGAATCAATTTATCCTTCTTAAAAACAAGAATAGTGCAAGATAGTTGGCCGTTCAATTTTTTCCATATTTTCGTAACTTCCTTTACAATATGTCTGTTGAGTTAACCCTCATTATTCTTAGTTCGTTGGTCATTTTCAGTTATCTGTTTGACCTGATTGCTAAGAAGTTTAAGATTCCATCGGTTATATTATTGCTGCTCAGCGGTATTGGCCTACGCTACCTGGCCGATTTCTTTTCATTCACCAGCATTGACTTTACTCCAGTCTTACCCTTGGTTGGAACCGTGGGCCTGATCCTGATCGTATTGGAAGGCTCTTTGGAACTAAAACTTGAAAAAGAAAAATCGGTACTTATTAAACGATCGTTGACGTCTGCCTTCTTTATCCTGATTCTTACCACCACGGGACTTGCCTTTTTCTTTTATTATCTGACCGGTGAAAATTTTCAAACCTGCTTTCTTAATGCCGTTCCCCTTGGCGTTATCAGCTCAGCGATCGCTATTCCCTCTGCCAGTGTATTACCTGTAAATCGCAAAGATTTTATAGTTTATGAGTCTTCGCTTTCCGACATCTTCGGTATCATACTTTTTAACTTTATGATCACGAATGAAATCATTAATGCCGGATCATTCCTAAGACTTGGCTGGGAAACTATTCTGATACTTTTAATCTCTGGAATTTTTTGTCTTCTGCTGCTTTATCTCTTAAAGCGAATAACACACCACCTTAAATTCTTCCTGATTATTGCCATGCTTATTTTAACGTATGCCATCGGGAAGTATTATCACTTGCCTACCCTTGTTATTGTACTGGCATTCGGACTGTTTTTGAATAATATACAATGGATCAAACACCTTAAGTTTAAGCAAATTTTTGAATACGATAATTTCAACAAAGACCTGCAACAGCTAACCCAGCTGAGCGGAGAAAGTGCCTTCATCGTACGAACTTTTTTCTTCCTGATTTTTGGCTTCACACTCGAGATAGATTCATTGTTACATTTCGATGTATTATTACATGGAGGTATTATTATTCTTACCATCTATATCATCCGGATTATCTATCAAAAGTTCTTTGTTTCTACCGCTTCATGGGCCGAATACTTTCTGGCTCCACGTGGCCTTATCAGCATTTTGCTGTTCTTTAGTATACCGGATGCATTAAAATTAGAGGGACTTCAAAACGGATTGCTCTTCTTTGTGATCTTGGTCTCCAGTTTAATTATGGCCTTTGGTCTCGTGGGTGTGCGTGAGAAAAAAACACCTCCCAACTCCGTTGTATAAAGTAGTGAGGGAAATCTCCTAACTTGCTTTTCATTAAACTATATGAAATTTATCCGTAAAAAATATTCTGACGAAGTACTGATCAGTCTCTATGAAGCGCTGCTGCGGCCGCGTCTCATCGAAGAGAAAATGTTAATTCTGTTACGGCAGAATAAAATAAGCAAATGGTTTAGCGGCATTGGACAAGAAGCCATTTCAGTAGGCATCACACAGGCGATTGAAAAGGATGAATATATTCTTCCCATGCACCGCAACCTGGGCGTGTTTACGGGACGAGATCTTCCTTTCACTCGATTATTCGCACAATGGCAAGGAACACACATGGGGTACACCAAGGGTCGCGACCGGTCTTTCCATTTCGGCACCAACGAACATCATATCGTTGGAATGATCTCACACCTGGGACCACAAAACGGAGTGGCTGACGGGATTGCATTAGCCTCAAAATTAAAAGGTGAGCAAAAAATTACTGTAGTGTTTAATGGTGATGGGGGCACTAGCCAGGGCGATTTTCATGAAGCAGTAAATGTGGCCGCAGTGTGGAGCCTTCCCGTAATTTTTGTCATCGAAAACAATGGCTATGGTTTGTCTACCCCCAGCAGCGAGCAGTTTAAATGCAAACAATTTATTGACAAAGCCATTGGCTATGGAATAAAGGGTGTGCAGGTGGATGGAAACAATGTGCTTGAAGTTTATGATACGGTAAAAACACTGGCTACTAACATGCGCAAAAAGCCAGAGCCGGTTTTGTTGGAGTGTATCACCTTTCGCATGCGCGGCCACGAAGAAGCCTCTGGCACCAAATACGTTCCGAAAAAACTTATGGACGAGTGGGCCAAGAAAGATCCGGTTGAAAACTTTGAAAGATATCTGCTTGCTGAAAAGGTTATTGATTCGAAGTATGGAGAATCGCTCCGGAAAAAAATCAAAAAAGAAATTGAAGCCGGATTGAATGAAGCTTTTCAGGAAACATTACCGGTCCCTGATACCGAATTGGAATTGAACGATGTGTACGCTCCGTTTAATCAAAGCGTAATCTCTCCCCTCTCCTTTGGAGAGGGGCCGGGGGTGAGGTCAGAAAAAAGATTCATTGATGCCATCAGCGATGGACTGAGACAAAGTATGGAGCGCCACCCCAACCTGGTTTTGATGGGTCAGGATATTGCCGATTATGGTGGAGTATTTAAAATCACGGAAGGCTTCGTAGAAAAATTTGGCAAAGAGCGGGTGCGAAATACCCCGCTATGCGAATCGGCTATTGTGGGCACCGGGCTTGGTCTTTCCATCAAAGGCATGAAGGCCATGGTTGAAATGCAATTTGCAGACTTTGTTACCGAGGGGTTTAACCAGATTATTAACAACCTCGCCAAAACACACTGGCGTTGGGGCCAATCTGCCGATGTAGTGGTGCGCATGCCTACGGGTGCAGGCACTGCAGCCGGACCATTTCACAGTCAAAGTAATGAGGCCTGGTTTTTTCACACACCGGGTTTAAAAATTGTTTATCCTTCAAACCCGTATGATGCTAAAGGTCTTTTATGTGCTGCGTTGGAAGACCCCAATCCCTATTTATACTTTGAACATAAAGTTCTTTATCGATCTATTAAAGACCAGATTCCTGATGATTATTACACCGTTGAAATAGGTAAAGCTGCATTAGTAAGTGAAGGCAACGATCTTTCAATCATCACCTATGGTATGGGCGTTCACTGGGCTAAAGAAATCCTGAATTCCCTACCTGATGTAAGTTCCGACATTCTAGATCTGCGTACCTTACTTCCGTGGGATAAAGAAGCGGTGCTGGCCACAGTTAAAAAGACTGGCCGGGTTTTAATTCTCCACGAGGATACATTAACCGGTGGTATAGGTGGCGAGATTGCAGCCTGGATCAGTGAACATGCCTTCACTTATCTGGATGCCCCGGTATTTAGGGAAGCAAGTTTGGATACCGCTATCCCATTCGCATCCACACTCGAACAAAATTTCTTACCAAAGGGAAGATTAAAGGCGCGAATTGAGCAGCTATTGAAATTCTAAGCGATAATCAACGTTAAGTATTTGGCAGACAGGAAATGGCTTTTTTCCGTATCTTGGCCTGTTTCTATGCTATAATTTTGAGAAGCCGCAAAGAAATTATTGCCTCTTTACGAATACCCCTGATAACCCTCAGTGTGGTCGCTATTCTTTTTTGCTTTGCATCCGATGGCTACGCACAAGACAAACGTCCAATTAACAATAAGCAAAAGATCAGGGAAAACAGGGCGAAGTCGATGACAAAAAAGGAGAAAGCCACGACTAAAGATATTGCCGGTAAACGATTAAGAACGCGAAATAAATCTACTGCTCAGCGGGCGGTTATTACCGCAAGCTCTCCATACAAAAATAGAAGAAGGTCTGGTATCGATCAGGCGGGTAAACCCATTGGTGGGAATGCACCCCGTATCCGATCCAGTTCTGCACAAAGGGCCCGCGACAATGTATACCCTCAAAAAGGTCCATTCGTAAATAATAATTCTAAAAAACCAGAGCAAGCTTACTCCAATAGAAGAGAATTATCACGACTTGCCCGATTGCAAACAAAACCTGAACCCCCGGGGCGTAAAAAACGAGTAACACCTCGTTCAGCATCAAAATCTTATGTTACCCGTGGGCGTGTAAATACGTATTGGGGAAAATATTCTAAAGGCGAAAGGGCCATAACGACAGACATTGCAGGCAAACCCTTGCGGGCAAAAAATTTCCGCACAGCTCCTAATCCCATCATCAAATCTGACAATCCCTACTATGGCAGAAAAGATCGTGGTGATCGTGCCTATAAGGGAACATTTCGTTCAGGCTATGCCACAGCAACCAGGCGGGGCGAATTGCCCTGGAAAGGAGATATCTCAGGACAACCGATTCGAAAAAGCAAGGGCAGAGACAATCAGGTTGCCGGTGACTATGGATCTGCGCCTCGCATTTCGCCTGGCTTCAGTGCTCGCTACATGAAGAAAGATTTTGCGCGCCTGCGCGGAGTAAAAGAAAAAAAGGGTGGAGGCGGCAGTGTGTCCGGTCAATATAAATCCAATCAACCTCTTAGCCCCAGAGCTCCCGGTATTGGCGGCACTTATATGCGCCAGGATCAAAATAAACTTAGAGGTATTAAACCGGTAAAAGGTGGCGGTGGCAGTGTGACTGGAAAATACAAATCAAATCAACCGCTAACTCCACGGGCTCCCGGAATTGGCGCCTCGTATATGCGTAAAGATTTAGGAAAACTGCGTGGTATAAAACCTATAAAAGGTGGTGGTGGAAGTATTAGCGCAAAAATGAAAAGATCAAACAATGAATCATTGGGTGCGCGGCCTCCTGGCAACCCGGGGGTAGCGGGTAGAATGGGCAGTTACTCGGGGGATATTCGATCCTTTAAACAACCTAAAGGTGGAGGCAGTATTAGTTCAAGATTAAAAAAGAATAATAACAATATGCCGGTGCCGGTACGTGAACCATTGGATCAACGGGCTGCGGACTATCAGGTGAATTATCAAGGCTTTATTAAGCGAAGTAAAAGTTCATCTGGCTTTGGTCAGGATGGTCTTAGTTACTCAGGAAGCATGAAAGCAAGGCGGCCCCTAAAGGGAGGAGGTAGCATTAGCGGCTCCTGGAATAACAATAATAAACCTATAGCTGGCAAGATACCCGGTGATGTTGCCGGAAGAGTGAGCAAATTTCAAGGTAACTTAAAACAACAACCTAAATCGTTTAGTCAGGCTGGGTATGGTTATTCTGGCGACATGAAAATGCGACCCAAATCCTTTAGTCAGGAAGGCTACGACTTTTCGGGTTATAACAAAACAAAAAAACCTCTGAAGGGCGGAGGGAGTATTAGCGGTCGGGTATGGAATAATAATAACCAGCCCTTGCCGGGAAAAGCACCCGGTGGTTCAGCAAATAAAATTGATTCATACCAGGGAAATTTAATTTTTACCAAGAAGTCATTTAGCCGTGACGGATATGATTTTACAGGCTACAACAAAACCAAAAAACCTGAAAAAGGGGGTGGAAGTGTGAGTGGAAAACTTTGGAATAATAACGGACAACCCTTGCCTGTTAAAATACCTACCGGAGATCAAGCTGGTGATATTAACTATGCTGGAAAAACAAGACTCCCCCGATTAAAAAGAGAATACGTGCGCAATCCCAATGCCGTGGAGGAAGCGTTAAAGAAACACAGCCCTTATGAAACTGTGTATGAAGTAAATGGATTGATGGTTCGTGTTAAGCAAAAAGAAACGAGTAAAAAGCCAAATGCTGCTGAAGGATCGATGCCGGGCATAGTCCCCAGCAAAGCCACAGTAAAGGCGAGTGAGTATGTTGGTACCATGAAGGTGTATTGGCAATACAAACACAACCCAAGCAGTGCGGACGAAGCCCAGAAGACCATTAAATATTCCAAATCATTTGCGGAGGCAACCCGTTTTGCCGGCAAAACCAGGTTGACAAAAAATTACCGGCATAATCCAAACAGTGATAAAGAGGCATTGAAAGTGATTGCCCCTGCACGGGCTTATGCACGCATTGGCGATTATCAGGGAAATATTAAAATGAATAAGTTCAATCATAAAAAACATTTTCCCGATGCCTCATTTGCTCATAGCAAAGGAAATAATGTAAAAGAAGAGCGAACTATTGTTACAGACGTTAAGTTAATATGGTCAAAGTTATTTAAGAAAAATGCTACTCAGCCTGATGCCGTGAAAGACAAAGTAAGAAGGCCGAGGTACGATAAAAAAGAAAAAGAACTCTGGAAAGATTTATATGACTAGAAAAATAAATTGGATTGCATTAACCAATGAAAATCAACTGGATGCAATTCAGGCAGAATCACAAACACAACCCGTAGTTATCTTCAAGCACAGTACAAGTTGTTCCATAAGCCGCGCAACTCTCGATCGCCTTGAGAGAAACTGGAAACAGGAAGATTTGCTTCCGGTAAAATCTTATTTTTTGGATCTCCTTTCGTATCGCAAGATTTCAAACGAGATCGCAAGTACATTTAACGTTGAACATGAGTCGCCCCAGATTTTACTCATTAAAAATGGCAAATCTGTATATGATAAGTCGCACTTCGAAATAGATTTTGCAGGCATCAAAGATGCTGTTAACGCACAACCTCTTACTAAAAATTAAAGGTCACCGTTTGTTGAAGTGATTCGGAGAGGCTTAGTGCCACGGGGCATGTTCTGGCCGCATTTTTCAGTTTTTGTTTCTGTTCTGCAGTTGCAAGTAAATGCGGATGTGAAAAAGTAATCTGTATCTCAGCTATTTTCCGGGGATTCGATGACATGATTTTAACTACCTCGGCCGTAAGTCCGGTCAAATTAATTTTCTCCCGGTCGGCTACTTGACCCATAATCGTAATCATGCAACTGCATAAGGCTGCACTAACCAGATCGGTAGGACTAAATGCCTCACCCTTCCCCATATTGTCTACCGGGGCATCTGTAACCAGTAAATTTCCGGATTTTAAATGTTTTGCCTGGGTTCTTAAATCCCCTAAATATTCCACCGTTGCCATTGCATTCATAACAAGACTATTATTTCTGCGTTAGTTAGTTTAATTTTATCTTTCCCAAGGTAATGAAAGTGGGTGGTATGACACGCGGAATCAAAATACTGTTATTTTTAGTTGGGTCTGTAGCCTCTATGCCTGCGTTCGCCCAAACTTTGGACAGCTATGAATATAATTCAGAATTTACCTGGGGCATCAATAAAAACTCAGCCGGTGGCCTGATCGGTGGATTCACGTTTAAAAAAGCCCGCAAACTAAATGACAAGATGCTTGAGACGCTCGGTCTCGAGATCATTAATGTAAAACATCCCCAGGAAGTGCGACACAATTCTGGTTATACCGGGAATTTCTTCATCTACGGAAAAAGCAATTACCTGTATTCCTTCCGTTTTCAGTATGGTCGGGATTTCATCTTATTTACCAAAGCCCCCCAACAAGGTGTAGAAATAAAAGCTGTTTTTGCCGGGGGACCCTCCCTTGGCATTGTTGCTCCTTATTACATTGAACGAACGGTTGACAACAGCTTTTTCACCTCTTTACACGAACAGTACGACCCCAATAATCCTGATCACTCCTTCAATAATATTCTCGGCACAGGTAACCTTTTCGAAGGAATAGGTGATTCAAAATTACAATTAGGTGTAAATCTGAAAGCAGCCGTCAATTTTGAGCTGGGTTTCTTAAAAACCCAGGTAACGGGCTTTGAAGTGGGTGTTTTGGTTGATTCTTACTTTAATTCGATTCCTCTGGTACCAACCGCGGAGAATAAATCGGTGTTTCCAACCGTCTTTTTCACACTATTCTATGGCAATCGGAAGTAATTGCCATTAAAAATTTCTGATTTTCTGTGACTGGATGGCCTAAAGTGTATTCTATTATTATATTTGAGATTCCTAAACCCGTAATAAGTAACGTATGGAAGCGAAAAAGACAGAAAAGGCGGATTTAACAAAAAAGACAAGTCTCTTTTTTAGCATCGGCTTGTTGGTGACTATGGCTCTTGTCTTCATGGCCTTCGAATGGAGAGATTATGAAGATAGCCTGGTTGACTTGCAGGGTAAAAACACTAACATCTTTGAAGAAATGCTGGAAGTGCCCCCTACGGAACAACCACCTCCACCAGCACCTATCATTCAACAACCTCAAATTGTAGAAGTGCCTGATGAGGAAGAAATTAAGGAAGATCTTAACCTTAAGTTTGATGTGGAAGTAACCGAAGAGACCAAAGTTGAAGAGGTAATTGTTGCCCCCGTTGAAGAAAAGGAAGATGTTGACCAGATCTTCAGTGTCGTTGAGGAATCTGCAGAACCTAAAGGTGGAATGCCTGCTTTCTATAAATATGTAGGTGAAAAAATCAAATATCCTGCACAAGCAAGGCGCATGGGTGTAGAAGGAAGGGTATTCGTGGAGTTTGTTGTGAACCGTGACGGATCCATCGTAGACGTTAAATCAATAAAAGGTATTGGTGCCGGTTGCGATGAAGAGGCGGTTAGAATTGTACAGAGCGCTCCTGCCTGGAAACCAGGTAAACAAAGAGGTAAGCCCGTAAGACAAAAGATGGTTATCCCTATTATTTTCAAGTTAGGATAATTCTTATAAGAATATTCAAGGAAGCCCTGATTGCAAAGTCAGGGCTTTTTTATTGGCGATTATTATAAGATTAATCCACAGCCAAGACCTAATAAAATAATTGCCCACGATGGAATTTTTGTAAAAGCTGTTAGTGCAAATGTGGTTATGGCAAAAAAGCCATTCAACAAAACAATCTTTAGTGTTTGATCCACAACCAAAGGTTGGAAAAGTAAAACTGCTGCTGCAGCCACAAGCCCTGCATTAGCTGCGTTAATACCTTCCATCGAAGCCCGGATGGGCCTGAATTTTTTAAGGCTTTCCCAGATACGAATCATAAAAAATATCAAAAAAGTACCCGGAAGAAAGATGCCAGCTGCTGACATTAACGCACCCATAATTTCGCCCAATACACCGTACTCACGCATCGCCAGCGCACCGATATAGGAGCTGAAGGAAAACACCGGACCCGGCAATCCCTGAACAAAAGCATAGCCCGACAAAAATTCTTCCGAGGTCAGATATTGCTTGGGTGCATATTGCACAAATTCTGTATACAACATGGGCGTTAAGACCTGGCCGCCTCCAAAAATCAAACTTCCGTTTCGGTAGAAGTTTTCAAACAATCGAACCGGTAGGGTTAGTTCGGGTATACCTTTGGTAGCCCACCCCAGCAAGGCCGCAAAAATTAATACACCAGCCCAAAGCAAAAAATTAGCCCACGAGATATCAAATTTCTTTTTCTCCTCGCGAGGATGCGCCTTATAATTTAATGCGGTAATCAACCCGGCTATTAACAACACTACCGGAAATACCACCGGAGTCTTTATAAAATAAGTAGCTATACCTGCGATAATCATTAACACAACTCCTCTGCGCGTAGTTACCGTCTTTAAACTAATTGTGTAAGCAGCATAGGCGACAAAACCCACTGCCATGGGTTGAATAAACCGGGTGAATTCCAGTGAAATATTCTTGGCGCCAAAACTGCTGATCAGAATTCCTGCTGCGGTCATGATTGCAACGGAGGGCAACAGCCAAATCAACAAAGTAAGATAAGCCAGCGAAGGTCCACCCAAACGATAACCAATAGCAGAAAGAGTTTGTGTAGACGTGGGCCCAGGTACCACCTGGCACAGGGCATTCAATTCAATCAGGTCATGTTCAGAAATATATCTTCGCTTCTTGACAAGAACATTTTGAAAATGAGCGATGTGTGCTTGTGGACCACCAAAGCATGTTACTGATAGCAGGAACACGTCCTTAAGAAAAGTGATAGAGCGCGCTCGCTGTACCAAAATCTAATATTTATTTTTTCAATCCAATTTCACGTAACCGTTGATTTAGAAACTCCCCTGCAGTAATATCATCCCACAGCTTGGGATGCGTTGAATCCACACACGATGATAAAGCTGTTAAATCCATCTCCGACCGAGGATGCATAAAGAAAGGTATTGAATATCGGGGTGTATTCATAAGATGCCGGGGTGGGTTTACCACACGATGGATCGTGGACTTAAGTTTTTTATTGGTGAGACGTTCCAACATGTCGCCCACATTCACTACCAGTTGTTCCGGTAAGGCAGTAATCGGAATCCACTTTCCATCTCTGCGCAGCACCTGTAAACCATCGGCACTCGCACCCATCAATAAAGTAATCAGGTTAATATCTCCATGCTCGGCCGCACGCACTGCATCGTCAGGGACTGTGTCCGGATTTTCGATTGGAAAATAATGTATAGGACGAAGAATGCTGTTGCCATGATGTACTTTGGAGTCAAAATAATTCTCAGGTAAATTCAGGTAGAGGGCAATGGCCCGCAACATTTGTGTACCTGTTTTTTCCAACCGTTTATACACATCCAAAGCAATTTCCTTAAACTCGGGTAATTCAGCAGGCCAAACATTGTCCGGATACTCAGCTTTGATTGGGTCATTGTCTAATACCTCCTGACCTACATGATAAAATTCTTTCAGGTCACCTGTATTACGACCCTTCGCATGCTCCTTACCCTTACCGATGTAACCGCGTTGTCCAGCTAATCCAGCAATCTCATATTTTTGCTTTACTTCATCAGGCAGTGCATAAAATTTCTTGATCGTATCGTAAAGTCTGGCAGATAAATCTTCGGTGAGATAATGATTTCGAATGGCTACAAAGCCAATGTTATTATAGGCTTCACCAAGTTTCTCTCCAAACTTTTGTTTTCGAATCGGGTCTCCGGAAGTAAAATCGGCAAGATCAAGAGAGGGTATAGTATCATAAAGTATTTCAGCCATATCCAATTCGATTTAGAGGGTAACGCAAGCTAATTATTTTTAGGTAAATTTACCCATCAGGTGCCGTTCGGGCATGATTTATGTGCGCTCAGAATTCTAAATCAAAACGCTATGAAATCCATTTCCAGAAGAAAATTTGTAAAGACCTCAATAACCTCCACCGCTGCACTGGCAGTCCCTTTCTTTGTACCGGCTGATAATCTTTTCCCTGCTGAAAAGATAACGACTCCAGCATTACAATTTACGCAACTACCTTTACCGTACGCAAACAATGCACTGGAACCATCGATAGATGGTCTTACCATGGAAATTCATTATGGCAAACATCATTCCGCCTATATCAAAAATGTGAATGATGCTATTGCTGCCGAGAATATTTCCTTCGCTTCTGAGAAAGATTTTTTTGCGAATACTTCTAAACTTTCCTCGAAAGCACGCAATAACGGAGGCGGTGCATGGAATCACAATTTTTTCTGGCAAGTCATGAAGCCGGGAGGTTCTGCCCCAACCGGAAAAGTAGCCGAAGTAATAAATGCCTCGTTTGGATCGATAGATAAATTCAAAGAACTTTTTACTCAGGCAGCCATGACACGGTTTGGATCCGGCTGGGCCTGGCTGGTGAAAGATGGAAATACTTTAAAGGTGGGATCAACACCCAATCAGGATAATCCGATGATGGATGTAAGTGAACTGAAAGGAACTCCCCTCCTGGCGTTGGATGTATGGGAACATGCCTACTATCTCAAATACCAAAACAAGCGAAACGAATACGTAGCCAACTGGTGGAATGTGGTAAATTGGGATGAAGTGGCTAAACGTCTGAATAGCTAAATCAAATTCTATTTCTTTAGCATGAGAAAACCTTTCTTACTTTGGATAGTGTGCTTTACACTCTTTGGTTTTTGTAATGCGCAGGAAATCAAGATGTATAAAACCTTTGGTGGAGTTCGATTTGAAATGGACACACTTGTACTTAGCCCAAAACAAGTTTTAGAAGTTTTGAAAGAGGAGCCCTTGGCGTATGAAGAATTTAAGCAGGCAAAAGTAAATTATAATGTTGCCGGAGTTCTTGGCTTCACCGGAGGCGTTCTTATTGGTATTCCTATTGGTACTGCCATTGCAGGTGGCGACCCGGAATGGGGATTGGCTGCTGGTGGTGCCGCTCTTATTTTGGGTTCCATTCACTTTAATAGGGTATTCAAAGGCCGAGCGTTCAATGCCCTTGAAATCTATAATAAAAAGTATTCGAGTCGTTTAAAGCCGACATTCCATTTTTACGGAACTCAAGCCCGGTTAATGATTCGATTTTGATCCGCTGATTCTATGAAAATAGCGAAGCGTATCCGTTGAGATTTTTTCTTCACCCACCGGATTAGCCTGACCAAGTCTGGGCGCTTGAATACCAGAATGAAATAACCTTGGAGAAGTAAATACCCGGGCTTCATCCCACCACCCGGCTTCAACAAATAAGCCGAGCGTTAAGCTTCCACCCTCAACCATCATAGATTGAATTTTTTCTTTCACCAGATAATCCAATATTGATTTAATAAAATCCTGCTCATCGAGTCGAATGAGTGAAAGATTAGCATGTTCTTCGTGTTTGAGCAAATTAAAACAAACTGTTTTAGCCTTTCGGTCAAACAAGTTTAATGTATCGGGCAATCGCAAAAACCGATCAATGACCAGACGCATTGGATTTCTTCCGCTCCAATCGCGCACGGTGAGCATGGGATTATCATGAGCTGCGGTCTTTGTGCCAACTAAAACAGCATCTTCTTCACTCCGCCATTTATGCACAAGTTGTCTCGAATACTCATTGCTGATCCATGTCGACTCGTAGTTACTTCTGGCAATAAACCCATCAGCCGTTTGTGCCCATTTTAAAATAATATAAGGTCGCTCCTGCTCATGAAAAGTAAAAAATCGTCTGTTCAATTCGCGTCCTTGCTTTTCTAAAACTCCGGTAACAACTTCAATACCGGCTTCTAATAGTTTTTTTATTCCCGTACCACCAACAAGCGGATTTGTATCTACATTGGCGATAACTACTTTTTTAACTTTTTGCTTTATAAGAAGTTCGACACACGGTGGGGTTTTGCCTGTATGCGAACAGGGCTCCAGGCTTACATACACAGTACTACCCACAAGTTGAGTCTGATCCTTTACATTAGTCACAGCATTCACCTCTGCATGCGACTGACCGTACACCTGATGCCAACCTTCACCAATAACTTCGCCTTCTTTTACAATCACACAACCCACTTGTGGGTTCGGGCTCACCGCACCCATACCCAACCGGGCCAAGTCAAACGCTCGTTGCATGAAGAGTTCTTCGGGAGTCATCGCGAATAGTTATCTTGCAAAGATCAATTTCGTAATGACCAATTCCAAGGAACTTTTTAACCACCTGGTAAACCGTATTACCCTGCAGGAAGAAAAAAATGAAATCCAGAGTATTGCTTATTTATTATTAGAAAATAAATTGGGTCTCTCCAAACTAGATATACTTACTGAAAAAGTAATAGACCTGACTGATCAACAACATTTTGATCAATACCTTACCCGCATTAATAACCACGAACCCATTCAGTATATTTTAGGCCTGGCAGATTTTTACGGTCGAAGCTTTGCCGTTAATTCCAATGTATTAATCCCTCGTCCGGAAACAGAACTGCTTATTCATGGAATAAAAAAGTTTGTCATTCAACAACACAAAAGGAACTTACGAATTCTTGATATTGGAACTGGAAGTGGCTGTATCGCCATTACGCTGGCGTTAGAAATACCTGACTCTGAAATCAGCGCCATGGATGTAAGTAACGAAGTGCTTGCCTGCGCAGGGAAAAACGCAAGTGAGCTTAAAGCATGCGTGGTGTTTGAAGAAGTGGACATTCTTAATGAAGAAATAAAAAACAGATTCGATTTAATTGTAAGCAACCCACCTTACATCGCTAATTCTGAAAAAGAAAGCATGAAGAGAAATGTACTTGATTTCGAACCCCACCTTGCTTTGTTTGTTCCAGAAAATGATCCGTTACTATTCTATCGCGTGATTGGCCTAAAAAGTAAAAGTGCACTTACGTTGGGTGGATCACTCTGGTTTGAAATCAATGAGAATTTTGGAAAGGAAGTTAAATCTCTTCTGGAAGAACAAGGATACAAAAATGTTCAGATTAAAAAGGATCTGGATAATAAAGACCGGATAGCTATCGCACATCTATGAATCCTATTCTTCTACTTCACGGAGCGTTGGGTTCTAAGCTTCAACTCGAACCCCTAAAGAAATTATTGGAAATCAAAGGCCGTTCAGTGTATTCAATTAATTTCTCAGGGCACGGTGGCAAGCCTTTTGAGAAAGGAAAGTTTGGCATTGAATTGTTCGCGCAAAATGTTTTTGAGTTTCTCGAACTTGAATCAATCCAGGAGGTTGATATTTTTGGCTATAGCATGGGCGGGTATGTGGCACTCTGGTTTGCTCATTTACATCCGCAACGTGTTGGCAAAATTATCACACTCGGCACTAAATATGACTGGTCACCAGTTTCAGCAGAAAAGGAAACAAACAAACTCGATCCGGAAAAAATTCTATTAAAGGTTCCAGCCTTTGCCCGCATCCTGGAACATCGCCATGCACCCAATGATTGGAAAGAACTCCTCGGAAAAACAAAAGCCATGATGCTTTCATTGGGCAATAATCCCTTACTCAATAAGGAGAATCTCAACCTGATCCATCATCCAACAACCATCTTGCTTGGTGATCAGGATGACATGGCTGACAGAGAATACTCCATCCAGGTAGCGAAGTGGTTGCCGAAGGGTGAGTTTACATTGTTGGAGGCGACACCACATCCCATTGAAAAAATAGACCTGGATACATTGGCCTCATTGATTTGAGATTCATTCTTATATCAAATCAACTCTTCACCAATCCAAAACGGCTGGGTTGAGTTGAAAGACACCATTCCATCATTTTTAACTAAATACTCACCAGCAGAAAATTCAGGAAAACCAGATTGTAATTCCTCCGGCATCAGAAATAATTTTGTATTGGATAAAACCCATTTTTCGAAACGACCACTCTTTATCCAACGCCATAGTTTTTTATCAACGAAAACTTCTAGGTCAAGCCCATCAAATGATTCTATGTGCTTCATCTGTTTCTTATCGGCAAGCAAGCAATTAACGGCCGTTGCTTTAGACGCTAATAGAAAATGGAATGCGGTTGTAAGCGGATCATCACCACGATTATAAGCAAGAAATTTAATCGGGGCCTGATCAGCAAGCTTATTTTTCCAAACCTCCAAATCGCCTATAGGTGTTAAAACAATATCTACTTTGATACCCCATCCCAATACGGTTTCAACCTGGTCGGCCTGTACAATTACGGTAGGCATCCACTCCAATAGTTCCTGAACTTTTTCGAATGGAATCGCATGTGCGTTTAGGATAAGCAAGGCAGGTTCCTGATCTTCACGAACGATGTGGTGACTGGACACTATTGTTCAAAAAAACAAACCGAACCCCCCACCCAGGTTTTATCCTTGTTGTATTTCACGCCAATCATATCACCACGACTTAAGCGTGCCAGGTTGGTGATCAACTGAGGCCTGGGCGATCCTTCATCCCATAAAAACAATAATCGGATTTCTGTTTTCACTAACCCATCGGGTGCCTGCACAACGGGTTGATAGTGCACCTTCCGTTGAAGCATGAAATTTTTCCGTTCGGCTACAGGAATAGCAAGAATGTCTTGTTCAGTTACATTAAAAATTACTCCGCTTCCGGAAAATGAGAATAACGGTTTTAGTACATAATTCTCAAGGTCCAAAGGCAGTGACGAATACTCATTCAAAAATTTACATTCCGGCACAGCACTACTTTTTAAGAAAGGCATCGTGTACTTACTGATATGAAAAAACCAGTTAGGATGTCCGGCCCATTCCACCTCTACATCTTCCGTAAGATGAAAGTCAGTTTTCAAATCCTTTTTCGCCAACAACTCATCAAAAATTACGCGATTGTAAATACGGTGAATGGGAACTTCAGTGCCTTTCTTCTTATAGAAAAGTTTTCGGTTACGAATGATTACATCTCCTAAATGTACCGGTTCAATACCGAGGTGAAGTTTAGTAACTAAAAAATCGATGGCGGTATTCTGCTGCATAGGATCAATCTCCAGCAAGACTACATTTTCCGGATCGTGATCCCGCACGATTGCCTTTCGCAATTGTTCCCAATATACTTCAGAAGTTTTTCCAAAATGAAAATCAAGTCTGGGAGGAATTCGATAATGCTGACGAAACTTGTTGCCTAAAAAATCCTGATAACCAAAAAGAGAAGGAAACCCCTGCATCTCAATCAAGCGCGGCACCAGTTCATCCTTGCCTTCCGTGCATACTGCAAAATCAAGCGCCAGAAACAACGTGTGAGCGTCTTCATTGGGCACCCGAATGGAATCCGGCAGCGCTCCTTTCATTCGCAGTTTAAAATCCGGCAGCGTTATAAAATCAATAATCTCATCCGCTGCCTTAAATAGTTTTGCGGCAAAATCTTTGCCTACAAAGACCGGGCTCTCAGCAACCCGAAACGATATCTTGTGATTGAACTCACGATCAAGGTCTGCGAGGAAATCTTTGTATTTCTGTTCTGAAAACTGCTGATTAAATACCTTGCGGGCCGCGGCAATCATAATGCAACCGAACTTAAGCGATGGCGCAAGGCCATCATGAGAAACCGGGGAACTACAGTTGAATAGGTGAGCATGATTTTATCCGGATCGTTCAGGTGATCGAGCATTTCCCAATATTTTTTTTCACCATGTTTTTCAATTACCAATTCCTTTTTGTCTTCCCGCAGTAAATACATTCGCATACCGACCGCATCTGCCTCCGGGTGAAACTGCATGCCAATAAATGCTTCATCGAACCGAATGGACATCACTGCCCGCTCAAGGTCAACATGCGGTCTGTATTTTTCCAGGCACAAAATGGAACCTCCTTCAGCTACAATTTTTTCCTCATTAGGTTGCGTGATCTGATAATCTCTTGAATCAACTGCCCATAGGGGATCATTGAGGGAGCGAAAGAGCGGATCGTGATGTCCTTCAAATGTTTTGTGCACCGGCATAACACCAAAAGAGGTTGACTTTCGTTTGGTAACAGTTCCATACCCATAGTACCGGCAGAAAATCTGGAAGCTGTGACAAATCATAAGCACATGCTTCTTGCTATCCGGATGCTGTTGATTATAGGCGCGGATTTCATCCATCAACCCAAAATATTTTCTTTCCCATAAGGAGCCTTCACTCTCCAGCGGACTACCCGGACCTCCGGAAGAAATATAGACATCAAAGTTTAAGTCAGGAATCTCAGCTTTAAGCCGAACATCGAATACCTGATACTTCACCATCAAATGACAATCGGCTTCAAACTCCTCAATGAGTTGCCGGATCCCGCGCATGCCTTCATTGGCGGCACCATCATAAAGATCGAGAACGGCAATATTTATTTGGTTTTCTCCTGTCACTTCAAAACTTATAATCCGCGCACGGTTTCGTCTGTAATGTAGTCCACTACTTTCTCCATGTTGCCTGTTTCATTAAAAATAGCCAATTGACGATCGGCCCCGGTGCCATGTTCTAAGATAGTGCGAATATAATTGATTGCACTCCGGCTGCCAAGATCATCGACTACATCATCTACAAAGTCGAGCAGCTCAGCAATTAATACGCGGGTGTCTACTTCTACCTGTTTTCCAAAATCAATGAGGCGGCCATCCAATCCATAGCGCGATGCGCGCCATTTGTTTTCATTGATCAACGCACGGGTGTAAAGAATAAAGCTCATGTTTTGAAGTCTCAACTTATAAAGTTTCACGACCAAAGCCTGAAACAGTGCAGTAATGGCAATGGTTTCTTCTACACGCATCGGAACATCACAAATTCTGAATTCAATGGTATCAAAGAATGGATGCACGCGTACATCCCACCAGATTTTCTTTGCGTTATCGATACAATTTGTTTTGATCAGCAGGTTAACATAGTTTTTGAAGTCATCCCAGTTTTCAAACCGATCAGGAATACCCGTGCGAGGAAACTTATCAAACACTTTCGTACGAAAAGATTTGAATCCTGTATTTCTCCCTTCCCAAAAAGGTGAGTTGCACGACAAGGCATAAATATGGGGCAAAAAATAGCGCACTGTATTCTGAATATGAATCGCCATGTTCTTATCCTTGATGCCCACATGCACATGCAATCCAAAAATCAGGTTTGATCGGGCAGCCTCTTGCATCTCTTGCACGATTTCATCATAGCGTGGATTAGGGGTTATTAATTGTTTGCTCCAATGCGAAAAGGGATGCGTTCCTGCTGCACCAATTTTTAGGCCCAAAGTACCCGCAACCTCAGAAACGATTTTGCGAAGATTTCTGATTTCCTGGTATGCTTGCTCAACATCTTTACAAATGCCGGTGCCCACCTCCACCACTGCCTGGTGCATCTCCGCCTTCACACTATCACTAATGATATGCGATGCCAGTTCCACAATTTTCTGATCATGCGAAGCAAGTTCCCGCGATTGTGGGTCAATCACCATGTACTCCTCTTCAACTCCTAATGTAAATTTTTCCATACCACCTCCGGATTATGTCGGGCGAGATTTAAGATTACTTTTTACTTGACTTCGGTTTTGTTTCCTTTTTCGCTTCAGCTTTTACTGTTGGTTTTGCTTTCGCTACAGATTTTTCAAAGGCCGAAACAGAATTAGTGACATAAGTTCCCCAGGTAAGATTATCCTGACCCGGCCTTTGCGTTTGCGCTCTTTCAACAGCCATTTTGGAAGCATGCTCAACTACCCAATCAAAATTTTCCTGACCCACGGAAGTCACCTCTGCATCCGGAGCCGGATTACAAAAATCAATGGCATACGGAATTCCATTTCTTACAGCCATTTCGACAGTATTAAAATCATATCCCAATGCATTGCATAGATCAAGTACATAATCATGTACTTTCTTTAAAAGTTTCTCGGATGCCGGACCATTGTTGCTTTGATATCTTAAATGATGAGGATTGCGGGGCTCATATTGCATAATGCGCACATACTTTCTGCCAAGGCAATAACAACGGAAGTAATCCTCAAAAATAATTTCTTCCTGCAGCATCATTACCAACTGATTGGTTTCGCTGTACGCTTTAAAGAAATCATCCTGATTATTTAATTTATATACACTCTTCCAGCCACCACCGGCATGAGGTTTCATGTAGGCAGGCCATCCAATGTGGTCAAAGATCTTTTCCCAACTCAATGGGAATTTCAGGTTGGCAAAAGAAGCTTCTCCAGTGTCGGTTGGGCGTTCGTGCGAAGGTAACAATACAGTTTTGGGAACAGGCACTCCAAGTTTTACTGCCAATGCATTGTTAAAAAACTTTTCATCGGCACTCCACCAAAATGGATTATTGATAACGGCCGTGCCTGAGATGGCAGCATTTTTTAAATACGCCCGGTAAAAAGGAACATCCTGAGAAATACGATCGATGATGACGGCATAGTCGGTAGGCTCTGCCTGTGAAACCATGTCAACCATTACATGTTCTGCTTTAATATCTTTAAGCCCCATCTTGTTAATGCGTTCAACAAATGCTTCGGGGAATGATCTTTCCATGCCATGCAATACACCTATTTTTTTCATAACTCTGATTTTAGTTTTTGATTCTTACTGTCAATTATTAATTCTTGAAATTTTGTTGTTTCGGTTAAATGTGGATTATGGGCAGATTGCTCAAACCAAGATAGTTTTTTTTCAGAGCAAACTACTTGCTGATAATATAATTCTGTCACTTTGTAATGAGTCTGGTAATCCTTTTTGCCAATGAGAAAATAAACCGGGCATTTTAATTGAGGTGCAAACTCCAAAAAATTGGTTTGCGAGGCTTCGTTAAATAAAGCAAGCCAGGTGGGTGCCCATTCATCAACCTTTGAACGGGTGGGCGTAGCTGAACCCATTAGTTTACTTAACCACTTTCTGTGGTAATACAATTGTTCCGCATTTTTAAATGGAATCTCAACCTGATTGAGTTCTGAAGTTGCCTCTGTGTTATTTTCAGTAATAGCTTTCTCTTTAAGAGTGCCCAACGAAAGCCGTTCGCTCTCTAATTGATTCACCATGGGACTCATCGCAAAATAAGTATGTAGTAGTTCAGGTTTTTCGGCAGCAACTCGCAACCCTAAATAACCGCCCCAGGAGTGGCCCAGCAAATAAATCTTCTCTTGCGAAAATCGGTCTGCAAGAAACTCGATTAATTCGACCGCATCATTGACAAAAAGTGAAACAGTAAGTGCTTGGGGCGATTTATTCAATTTGGCTGTCTTGCCACTTTCACGCTGATCCCAATGCACTACGATAAAATGTTTTTGCAATTCCTGTGTAAACCTATCGGCATAATTCATCACCGAATTACCCGGACCGCCATGCAGAAAAAGTAAAACCGGGGCCTGATCATCCACCCCCTGAAATTTTACCCACTGTTTAATACCCCCAATTTGTACCACCTCGCTGCTATTGATAGCAGCACCCCAAGTGAGTTGGCAGGAAATAACCAAAAGGGCAAAGAGACGAAAAATCATATTACTTGATCAGCGATAAATAATGCGGAAACATTTCGCGCCAGGCCGGCCAATCGTGGGGTGCATTATGCCGAACATCCAGCCAGTAACTCATGCCTTTGTTTTGCAAGATGTTAGCCATTTTCACATTGGCATCCCAACACATATCATTGGTGCCGGTGCCCAACACAACATGCAAATCCTGAAAATAAGGATTGCTGGCACTGGGCATAAAATCCGGGGGATTATTGAAGTAAACATTGTCGTCATAATACCCATCCATCTGATCCCGGATATCGAAAGCAGCACCCATATTGAAAACATACTTCACTACCTCCGGATGTTTAAAGGCAAAGTTAGTAGCATGGTAACCCCCAAAACTACATCCTGCAGTTGCCACACGACCTACTCCGGTTTCGCGTTGAGCCAGCGGCACCAGTTCATGTAACAACATTTCATCATACCAGATATGGTTGCGCACACGATCAGCCGGATGAATATTTCTATTGTACCAGCTAAATTCATCGATGCCATCCGGGCAATAAATTTTAACCAGGCCTTCGTCCAGAAACCAAGACACACTATCGATGAGTTTGAAGTCTTTGTTTTCATTGAAGTGGCCCATGGAAGTAGGGAACAAAATAACGGGATAACCACGGGTACCAAAGGCTAATACTTCTATATCGCGGCTCAGGCGCGGAGAGTACCATTTATGATAATGTTCGTAAGGCATATCGATTCAATTAAAGTCCTATTTTTGCAGACAGAATTTGCCGTTGAAAATCGTAAATAAAGCCCTCAAAATAACTATCAAATTATAATTATTTATCTTCCTTGCCCACCACCCATCATTATCATCTCGAAAAGCTTACCGACATCCATTCCAAGTTGCTTGACCGCGATACGGTAGTGGACATTTTTCTGCCTTTTCAGTACAAAAAAGCGGAAAAGCATCATCCTCTATTGATTCTTAACGATGGGCAGGATTGTGAAGCAATCGGGCTAAAAGCCACCCTGGAAAAACTGACCCATGCACGAAAAATAGAAGATGTGATTGTGGTAGGTGTGCACGCTGCCGATCGGATGCAGGAATACGGGGTTGCCAATCACCCGGATTTTAAAAAGCGAGGCGCAAGGGCAAAGAATTACACTCGCTTTATCATGACCGAACTGATCCCTTATCTGGAATACCAATATTCTATTTCGAAAGAATTACACCATCGCGCGATTGCTGGTTTTTCACTGGGCGGACTTTCTGCCATAGATATAGCCTGGCATCACGGAGATTATTTTGGCAAAGTGGGCGCCTTTAGCGGATCATTCTGGTGGCGTAAGCGCGATTCAAAAAGTAGATTTTATTCTGAGCATTATGACCGCATCATGCATCAGCAAATTCGCAGAGGTAAATTTAAGCCCGGTTTGAAATTCTGGTTTCAGACAGGCTTAAAAGATGAAAATAGTGATCGAAATAAAAATGGCGTTATTGACTCGATCGATGATACCCTTGACTTGATTGTAGAGTTAACAAAGAAAGGCTATCGACCATTTCACGACATACACTATCTGGAACTAAAAGATGGAGAACATAATTTAAAAACCTGGGGTGAGGCGATGCCACACTTTTTGACTTGGGCATTTTCTAAGGAATAATCAACTATGAATAAATCGACCGATACAATCATTTTTGACCTGGGCGCAGTACTTATCGACTGGAACCCACGCCATCTCTATCGAAAGATTTTTAAAACCGAAGAAGAGATTACCTGGTTTCTTGAAAATATCTGTACGCATGATTGGAATGAAAAGCAGGATGCCGGACGAACTTTTGAAGAAGCCACGGAAGAACTGCTTCAAAAATTTCCTGAACATGAAGCCCCCATTCGCGCCTGGTACGATCGTTGGCAAGAAACTATCAGCGGACCCATTCAGGGAACGGTGGATATTTTGAAACAGATTAAAGAACAGGATCAACACAGGTTGTATGCACTCACCAACTGGTCGGCCCAGACTTTTCCGTGGGCGTTACAAAATTTTGAGTTTCTGCATTGGTTTGAAGGTATTGTGGTTTCCGGTCATGAGAAAACCCGAAAACCGTTTCCTGAATTCTTTCAAATTCTATTTGATCGCTATCAGGTAAATCCAAAAACCTCCTTATTCATTGATGACAGTATGCGAAATATTGATGGCGCACACGCGGTGGGGTTGCCGGGTATTCATTTTACATCGCCCGAGCAATTAAAAACTGATTTACAAAAACTGAAAATTTTACGGTGAGTGTTATTATCAACTATTTTTTATAGTTGATAATACAGTCTTCAATAATATCGCAGCACTCATGCAGTTGATCTTCATTAATGACCAGCGGTGGAGCAAGTCGGATTATATTTCCGTGCGTAGGTTTAGCCAACAATCCGTTTTCAGCAAACTTAAGGCAGAGGTTCCATGCAGTTTCACTTTGCGGAGAATCATTAATGACGATCGCGTTCAGTAAGCCTTTACCACGCACCAGTGTAATCAGGTTTGATTTCTCCTTAATAGCGTTCATCCGATCACGGAAAACAATTCCCAGTCGCTCAGCATTCTCAGCCAGGTTTTCATTCTTCACAACATCCATGGCCGCCATCACCACCGCTGCGGCCAGTGGATTTCCACCAAAGGTTGAACCATGCTCACCGGGTTTTATCACCAACATAATTTCATCATCAGCGAGCACAAGCGAAATCGGCAACACTCCACCTGAAAGAGCTTTGCCAAGAATTAATAAATCAGGACGCACACCTTCATGATCAGAAGCAAGCATTTTGCCTGTACGTGCAATACCGGTTTGAATCTCATCCATCATCAGCAGCACATTATTTTTTTTACATAAATCAGCTGCTGCTTTCAAATATCCCTCCTGGGGAACATACACTCCTGCCTCCCCTTGAATTGGTTCAATCCACAAACCACATACACGTGGGTTAGCCAATGCTTTTTGCAAAGCCGGTACATCATCATAATCAATGATTTCAAAACCCGGCATAAAAGGGCCAAAGTTCTTTCGTGCAGCAGAATCTGTAGACGCAGAAATAATGGTAGTTGTACGGCCATGAAAATTTTTCTTCACCGCTACAATTACAGCTTCATTATCTGGAATTCCTTTTTTTGTGTAACCCCATTTGCGGGCAAGCTTAATGGCCGATTCATTCGCCTCGGCACCACTGTTCATGAAAAGCGCCTTATCGTAACCAAACAACTCGCACACATACTTTTCGGCCACTCCGAGTTTATCGTTGTAAAAAGCCCGCGAAGTAAGTGTAAGTTCCTTAGCCTGCTCAATTAACGCATTAATAATACGCGGGTGACAATGTCCCTGATTAACGGCACTATAAGCCGAGAGAAAATCGAAATAGCGCTTTCCCTCCACATCCCACAGATACACACCTTCACCTTTGTTTAACACAACCGGCAACGGATGATAATTATGGGCACCAAACTTTTCTTCTAACTCAATGGCCTCCTGGCTGGATGTTATTGTGGACAGCATACTCTTGAAATTCAATGAGTTTCAAAGTTAGTCATTCCACAAGAAAGTCCCTAAAATTGGATTGTGCCCGAAGCGAAATGAAGTACCTTTGCCTCGATGGAGATTATTCTTTTAGTGGTTGGGTTGGTTGTTGGGGGGGTGGCGAGTTGGTTCATTGCCCGGTATAAGTCAGCATCTGAAAATCAGTTGGGGAATACTGCGTTATCGATCGAGCAGGAAAAAGCAAAAAATGCGCTTACGCAGGTAGATGAATTGAAACGGGACCTTGAAAAACAACGAACAAAAGTTTTAGAAGTAACCAACAGCCTCTCGGCCACAGAAGCAGATTACCGGAATCTTCAGGAAAAGCTGCTGGATCAAAAGAAAGAATTTGAATCCTTACAGGAAAAATTTGCCGTTCAATTTAAAAATCTGGCGAATGAAATTTTTGAAGAGAAGAGTAAAAAATTTACAGAACAAAACCGGTCCAATATCTCTGATCTGCTAAAACCTCTGGGTGAAAGGATTATTGAGTTTGAGAAAAAAATAGAACAAACCAACAAAGATTCACTCGAGAAAAATGCCGGACTCTTCAATGAACTAAAAAATCTGAAAGACCTTAATATTCAGATGAGTGAAGATGCCCGCAATCTTACCCGCGCATTGAAAGGAGACACCAAAACACAAGGCACCTGGGGGGAATTTATTTTAGAAAGTATTTTAGAAAAATCGGGGTTAGAAAAAGGACGTGAGTATTTGGTACAGGAGTCTTTCACAACACCTGAAGGTCGCAGGCAACAACCCGATGTAATTCTGAATCTGCCGGAAAACAAACACATCATTATTGATTCGAAAGTAAGTTTAACCGCTTACAATGGCTACGTGAATGCGGAATCGGATGAACAACGGGCAGGCTTTGTAAAATCGCATCTCGTATCCATCCGCCAGCACATGCGCCTGTTGAGCGAAAAAAATTATCAAAAAAATTATTCTGACAACGGGCTTGATTTCGTAATCATGTTTATTCCCCTGGAGCCAGCGTATTTTCTTGCCATCCAGAGTGATCGCAATTTATATGAAGAGGCTTTTGAAAAACGAATTGTCTTTGTAAGTCCAACCCTGCTATTGCCCTCTTTGCAATTGATTAAAAGTGCCTGGCGGCAGGAGTATCAAAACCGAAACGTTATAGAAATTGCTAAACGGGCCGGAGACCTTTACGACAAATTTGTAGGGTTTAGTGATGACCTACTTAACCTTGGTCGACACTTAGATACATCTAAAAAATATTATGAAGAATCGATGAAGAAACTTAGCACCGGAAGTGGTAATCTTGTAAGCAAGGTTGAAAACCTGAAGCGGTTGGGTGCCAAGGCCGACAAAAGCATTGATCCCAAACTCTTGAGTCGCTCCGGTGATCAACCTGATTTGTTTGAATCAAACTAACACAGCTAATACCTTAACTAACTTATATGAAAAACCTATTCTACCTCGCTCTTGCCGCCTTGATTTTAACTTCCTGTGCCTCTGCCAAAATTGCTAAAGCCCCCTCCCCAACAGGCGATTGGGACTACACGATTTCCGGAACTCCCGAAGGAGACTTCACCGGAGTGATGACAATCGCAGAAGTTGATAAAGTACTTACAGCCAAAATGGTTAGCAGTGGCAATGAACTTACCATAGAAAAATTTACATACGATAAGGAAACTAAAAAATTGGCTGGTGAATTAGACTACTCAGGAACACTCGTTTTATTTGATGCCGTGATGACAGATGACCAACTTACTGGTGCGATGTCGGCAGGTGGCATGGGCTTCCCTTTTAAAGCTACGCGCAAGAAATAAACTTCATGAAACTTACCGCAGATAACAAACTGAAAAAATTAATTGTTGTTGGAGATCGTGTGTTGATCCGGCCGGCAAAGGAATCTGAAAAAACTGATAGTGGTTTATATCTGCCACCGGGCGTGCAGGAGAAAGAGAAGATTCAAAAAGGTTTTGTTATCAAAGTAGGGCCCGGTTATCCATTGCCCATGCCAGCCGATGAAGACGACCTCTGGAAAGGGAAAGAAGATCAGATAAAATATTTACCACTTCAAGCACAGGAAGGTGACCTGGCGATTTTTTTACAGCGAGGCGCCATCGAAGTAATGTATGAGAGTGAAAAATATTTTATTGTACCACAGGCTTCTATTTTAATGTTGGAGCGCGAAGAAGAATTATAATGGCCGGACTTTCCTTTGATGTGTTGCGGGTAGGTAAGAAATATCGCCTACTGAATTTTGGAGATCGCTACGAATTTGAAATCGAACGCATCCTTGGCAACGGTGACTTTAAAGTAAAAGACCTAAACACCTTAGAACGCTTTCTGCTTAAGGATACCATCAAGTTTGGGAAAGGAAAAGATTTTGAGATTCGGGAGCTTTAGTGAAGTTGATTTCACTCTTCGTGTTGCGTAAACGCAGCGTCCCCGAAACGGGAGACACTGCTTGAAAGAAAAGTTTGGGAAAGGAAAGGATTTTGAGATTCGGGAGCTTTGACAATCGTCTCATATAGTCTAACACACAAACAGTTCTGCTGCTAACAAGAAGCAGAAAGGTAACCCAACAAAATGTTGATATTTCTGAAATAAACTTACGCCCAGTTGGTTTCATTCCATTCATCATCGGCATAAATCAGCAAATTCAACCACCCCCATGTAAACCTATCATTGCAGACTTTTTCGCTTTGGTTTCTTAACTTCTCATCACTTAAAACTTAATTCATCATGATCAGATTAGCCCTTGCAGTCGGTTTTCTGGCTGTCTTTGGAATAGTAGCGTATGCCGTTGTGCTGCTGCTTACCAAACACTTTTCGAACAAAGAAAAATCAGATAATCAAAACCAAAACCCCTAATTACTTATGAATCCAATCAACAAAAAGACCCTGGTCGTTGGGGTCCTGTTCGTTCTTTTTCTTGTGTTCTTTATAATTATCAATCCATTTTCATGGAATGATGCTGGTAACCGCACCGTGGTAGAGCGTACAACGGGCGAGCAAATTGTCCAGTTCGCGCCCGGAATTTTCTATGCCGGCTTCTTTGCCAAAGAGAAGGAATGGCCCAACCAGATTTCAGTAACCTATCAGGAGGCTGTAGCTAAGTTAGAAGTTGAAGATAACGGTATTGAAGTTGGCCAGATCATGATTCGTTTTAGTGATGCCACTACCGCTGATGTACGTGGAATTACACAATTCATTTTACCCTCTGATGAGAAGGAGATGATTTTAATTCATAACACGCACCGTACTCCGCAGTCGCTGGTGGTAAAACGACTGGCACCCTATACAAAAGAATGTTTGCAATCATCGGCTCAGTTGATGAGCAGTGAAAAACATTATGGTGGTGGCCGGGCTCAGATGGCACAAGACTTCTTAGATCAATTGAAAGAAGGCGTGTATCTTTTAAAGACGGAAGAAAGTGTAGTTTACGATTCACTTGAATCTGAAAGAAAAAGAGTGTATCAAACAGAAGTTCAATATGACTCAAAAACACTTGCGCCCAAACGCAAATTGTCTTCTATAAAAGAATATGGAATTACGGTTGCCGATGCGGCTATTACCGATGTGGACTACGAAGAAAAAGTAGACGAGAAGCTGGTTAAGATAATTGATGCTGCTACCAAATCAGCTATCTCCAAACAAGAACTGATGACAGCACAACAACAAACCTTAACAGCTAAAGCAAAAGGTGAGCAGGCTCTCGTAGAAATTGAGTATCAGCAGAAGCAAGATCAAACCAAACAAGTGGTGGAAGCCGAAACCAAAGTAAAGGTTGCGGAGCAAGATAAGCTACAGCAGAAAATTGCTTACGAGGCATCAATTTTGGAAGCACGAAAAATTAAAGAACTAGCCGATGCCAATGCGTATGCACGCCAGCGAATCATGCAAGCCGATGGTGCGCTCGAGTTAAAATTGAAGGCGCAGGTGGAAGTTCAGAAAGTGTGGGCTGAGGCATTTAGCAAATACACCGGTGCTGTAGTGCCACAGATTCAAACAGGTTCTGGCCCGACTACAAACGGTGCGCTTAGCTTTATGGATATTATGACTGCAAAAACCGCCAAAGATTTTGCACTTGATTTGAAGAATAAAAATTAAGATAAGAACTTAATTAAGAACAAAAGGGCGATCCATGTGGATTGCCCTTTTTAATCTTTAACTGTAATGAATCCACCGTGAAAGGGTGATAGGTAAAATTTCATTTTAAGATCTTTTTCTGCTAGGATTAGGTTATTATTCAATTCAATACTTCTTAGCCCAATACTTTGTCGCAAGGAATCCGCTTTCACCGCCTCCGACTTACTTATTGTTTCATTCCAAATTACAAACCCTTTCTCTTTTCTGTGAGTGTCTACCACAATTCGCCATGTCTCAATCATCGCCAGGTCAATTGGTGATAGCTCTCCCCTTCTAAGTGCTTGGTAAAGCTTTGGTCGTAATTCTTTATAAATTGTATCGTGCTCATTGTGACTAATAATTACTGTTGCCCAAGATTTATCACCTATTATTTTTTCGCCAGGAAAGCCCACTTGATCAATAATCTGATTAATTCGCCTTACCTGTAATCTATTATTTGGTACAAATTTTCGATTTGTATAACGCTCTCTCCACTTTTTAAATGGTGTTAACGCAACCCTGATTGCTCTTTTTTGATCTTCGGCAAGCATTTCTTTGATTTCCGTCCTAAGTTCCAAGTTGATGCTATTTTCAAATTCCTTTTTCATTTGATCTCGGTTTGAACTTAATCGTTTCCATCTATTGTCATCCTTGAATTTCCGAAGATCCTCTATTTTCATTATCTGCTTGGATGTCCAACCCTTTTTCATCCCTTTCTCCAAAAAGTAGTATAAATTGTCTCCGTCATTAATATGTGCCGAAAGTTGAGCAGCAATTTTTAAATCCCTTAGAAATACATGCTCATAGGTTTCAGTGAGATTTCAATAAATCTTTAAGCTTTCATCAAATTGTCTTGCAATAATATTCTCTTCGGCCTCAATAATTTTATCATAATAGTCCAAATAATTCTCGGACTGCCCGAAACATACTATTGGAATAAGAGACAATAGTATTAGGGTAAATCTCATAATTGGTGATTTTCAATTATGATGGTTCGATTCCTTAAAAAGTTGCCATCATTACTTAATAAAGAAAGAATCCACTTTGTCCAAGCGGTTGAACAAAAATCTAAAAATCATCGGTTGAGTCTACCTCTATTAATATACTACTTCATCTCACCAATCCACTTCCTAACCAACTCCACACCTTCTTCATGCGTAAGCGAACGACCCAACTCCGGCATCATGATGCCAGGATGAACCGATTCTATTCTGAACTGTAAAATAGATTCGTCCGGCTTGCCGGGCACAATACTATACAACAAACCACCCGAACCTTTGCCTGCCGCCACCGGGGCTTTGCCTACACCTAATTTAGAGAGATCTTTTTCGCTGGCCAGTAAGTGCAAGCCACTGTTTTTTGCCGGGCCATCCGCACGATGACAATGCGCACAATTAATTTCCAGCCAGGCACGCGCCCGTGCATCAATCAATTCATGTTCTTCTTCATAATTAACAAGTTTTGGAATTTGATTGGCTACCGGTAAGCCATCAATCAAATTCAAATTTTGCAAATGCTTTAATTGATTTTCTGTGCCTGCTTTAAATTCATAGTCGCCATTTAACTGGCGGGCCGAGGGGCCAATCGGCATTACCTTGTTGCCCCGTAAATGACAACCCTTGCATTGGTTCATATTGGGAACCGAATACTTTATATTTTTTACCTCGCCATTGTAATGTGTCCATGTTACATCCAGATTCTTTCCGGCTACACTCAGGTAGGCTTCGGTTTGTTCGTCATTCCAGAGGTAAGGCAATGCTTTCCAGGTTCCGGCTTCATTAATCAGTAAGCGTGTTTCCAGTATTCGTATGTTTTCTTTTGGCCTTCTGAAATTAGCAGGGTAATAAAAGTTTTTTATCAGTACCGTTCCCACAGGAAACTCCAGTACATCATCAGCATGATAATTAACTTGTGTGCCTGGCGGGATTTTTACAAACCGCTGTTTGTACGCGTAATCAGTAAAAAGTGCTGAGTTGAGCGAATAGGGAATTACATCGGGTGCAGGTGAGAGTTCTTTTAAGGCTCCAGCAAAAAATCCGTAATCGGATAACTTCTCTTTGCCGATGGATGATAAGTCTACAGCCATTTCCTCTTCCGGCAACACAAGTATCTCGCGCTTTTTAGTTTCGCAGGAAAATATTGCAGATACAAAAATGAATGATAGAAGGATTAGCCTGCTAACAGAGGCGTCTGACCGCTTGGAGCGGTCTGACGCCTTATCATGTTGATGGTGTCTTGATCTGTTCACCTATTGATGGCATTAATTTTCACTCCTTCACAATCAAATTGTTTGGCTCCCTTTGTAAGATTTTCAAAATCATTGGCTGCATCCAGGTTGATCAGATTTATTTCTTCCCCTTCCTGAATACATAATGCCGGATTGGGGCGGGCAGGATCTATAATTCCGTCATAAGCAATGTCGGGCGGATTCATAAACGACTTCATGAAAAATAATTTTCCGATATCATGACCGAGTGCAGGAAACCAATGACTGTTTTCAAACTTATTGCTATGAATATAAAGCTGGTAGGGATAGGGATTGTATAAAGAATCAGCCTGAAAATTATTGTTCACGGTTTGAACACCTCCGATGGAAGATTCCTGTTCCACCTCCCCTTCATTGAGTGCCGCTACCAAATCGTAACTGATAATTCCAACACCTACCGTTTTATTGTCAATGATTTCATTGGCTGTGAGCTCAAGGTTATGGGTAGCCAGAATCATTACGCCAGTGCCAGGAGGTATACTGGCCACAATGTTTCCTTTTGCTGCAAAGTTTTCGTGGTTGTTGTCGCGCACCTTATTGTTATAGACTTTAGTGGTGTGTCCGTATTGTGTAAGCCCCGGAAGATCAAAGACTAAAATGCCGCCCGTATTTTCATACGCTTCATTGCCATAAATTTCTACCCATCGGGAGTTTTCACTTTCAATACCAGCTACATTCCAATAGGCTTTGCTGTTGCGTATGATTACTGTATCGGATTGACCTACATAAATGCCTGCATCCGAAGAGCCCATGGCAATACACTCTTCGATCAATACTTGTTTGCATAACACCGGGTACAATGCGTACGCTCCATTTTCTGTTTTGGGACCTTCGGCCCATACCGAACGAATTCGCCTGAGCGTAATGCCTTTTACTTCACTTACTTTGAGATTATCCCCTTTGGCATCTTCAATTGAAAAATCTTCTAACACAATATTACTGCCGTTACTGATGAGCAATCCCTGGGCGCCTTCCGTTTGGTTCTTAAATGAAAGGATAGTTTTATCCATTCCCCTGCCTCGGATAATAACGTTTGACTTGCCATCCATAGCCAGGCTTTTGGTAAACATAAAATTCCCTTCTGGCAGATCGAGCGTATCACCATCATTGACTGTAATCAACTGAGTTTGCAAACTTTGCTCGATGCTTTTCCAAACCCGAGGTTCCAATTGCTGATTGGAGCAGGAAACAAATAGAACCGCAGCAATAAATAAGAAATACTTCATAGCCATTAATTTCATACTAAAGTTAAAATTATTTTACGGACGAAGAACACTTTGTGCCTCCTTTGTGTCATAGGGCTTTGGTGGTTCAAATGGGCAATACTTATTTTGAACCACCAAGACACTAAGTCGCTAAGTTTCACAAAGAGATACCTCTTACTAAGTTAGCGATCTTTGCGGCTTGGCGTGCCATCTTAAAGGGCATTAAGTTTACAATAAGAAAGGCGGTTTAATCCACGATTTTATAATTTTGCTCATTAAATCAGCATTCAATCATTGAATAACTTTCAACTCATTCAAATTCTATACTCTGCCGCAAGCATTCAAGGGTTGTTCCTTTCGTTTTTGTTGGTAAGAACGAAAATCAATCAGCCCGCCAACCGGATACTCGCCATTCTTCTGATCATTCTTTCTTTCCATTTGATTCTGGTAGGGTTTGATAACCGCGATTTCTTTCTAGCCTTTCCACACCTGAGCCGTGTGTCGTGGATCATCGGTTCACTTTATTGGCCTTTGATTTATTTGTTTGTGCAATACATTACACAAACCCAACCGCATAAAATCTGGAAAAGCTTCTGGCTCTTTGTTCCTTTCTTCATCCTTCTCCTGGTGATGTTACCTTACTATACCTTGAGTGGCGATGAGAAGCGTGCCCTGCTCACTAATTTTGAAGAAGCTTCACGCGATGATTTCGGTTGGATCAATCAGGTGGTCTCGGTGCTGCATATCTTTTTTCAAACCTTCATTCTCATTTACTATCTGAAATTCGAGAAAAAACTCTATGAAGAATTCTCAGAAGTGGAATCCTTGCGCATCCAATGGCTCAAACAATTTTTGATTCTTACCCTCGCAGCTACTCTATTGGCCGTCTTCTCTTTCTTTGCCCGCACGTGGAACATTCCTGTGCTTTCTCAATTATATTCATTTCACTTTATAGGCATCGTCTTATTGTTTTACTGGCTTTCGTACAAGGCGCTTACCCAACCCGTGCTATTTGGAATTGTGAAAGAACAAAATTCAACAGCTACTATAGCTCCTGAGGAGAAATATAAAAAGTCGACACTTGAAGCCGAACAACTCACGATTATATTCGAAAAAGTAAAGCATGTGCTTCATACCCAAAAGCTTTATCTTAAAAATGACCTGACGCTGACTCAACTTTCTTTGGCTGTGGATATCCCCCGCCATCAGCTATCACAAGCCATCAACTCCTGCTATACCGGAAATTTTTTTGACCTTATTAATGACTACCGGGTGGAAGCCTTTAAACAGTTTGCGTCCCTCCCCGACAAAAAACACCTCAATCTGTTGGGTATAGCGCAAGAGGCTGGGTTCAACTCGAAAGCCTCATTTTATTCAGTGTTCAAGAAAAAAACCGGAATGACCCCGGCCGAGTTTCTGGAAAACCAGTCCAAAGCCGCGTAAATTAGTCCAAACTGATTGGTATAGACCTTTAGACATGGATTCGGGCGCAACTTTTAGGTGGGGTTACGTTCATTCCCCCATAAAATAATTGAAAGATGAAACTTACTTTAACTCTTGCGGCACTTCTCGTATTCGGGATAGCCGCACATGCACAAAATTATGAAACGAGACCGTGGATGCCGCTTGAAAACAGGATTGGACTGGCCCTGGGAATAGGTTCGGTAACTTATCTCGATAAGAATTCATCACCCCTGGTCTATCAAAGCCGCCCCAAAAACCTGCGTGTGTTTTACAACCTGGAAAGCAATGATTTTCTTTTTTCTGTGGATCTGGATGTGCGCATGGGTGGCACGTTGCCGAAGTATCATAAAGACAGAACCCTGTTCTTTCAGGAAGAAGACTATAAAGGAAACAAAGAAGACAAGAAGTTTCCAGCTGGTGGTTCTTTCCTTGCCGGAAGAATTTCACTGGGTGCGTACTATAAAATTTCCTCTACACAAGAATCTACCTTTAAGGTGGCTGTGGGCGGAAGAATTATGAATGAAATGTTTTATCCCCAGGGTTGGAACACCGGAGGCATGTTTAATGCGCTGAGTTTTAGTCCGGAAGCGCTGACACAACACCGCATCAACGAACATCATAAGATTACGGCTTCGGTGCGCATTCCGGTAATCGCACGACTTACCCGCTTACCGTACGATAACACAGTTTCGGCACCGGATAAAAATCAGGTGCAAGGCTTCTTCCGCAATTCAGAGTGGGTTGGCCCGAGAAAATTTCTTGCTCCGGCTGTGACGCTTGAATATAATTATCAAATCAATCAGCGATGGGGTGCCGGACTGAATTATGAATTGGGCTGGTATAACATTCAGCAATCACAATCAATGAAAGCGTTGAGTCAGTCATTACTTGCAAATTTTTACCATCAGTTTTAATAGTCCTCACCCCACCCCCTCTCCTCTGGTGGAGGGGGCGGAGGTAAGAAAGGAATAAGTTAACTAAAACAAAACATCATGAAACCAATAAAATATATCCACAGTCTTTTCATTACCGCAATTTGTTCGACTTTCATCATGGCCTCTTGTGAGGAAGAATTGATTGGACCCGAAAAAGCAAACACGCCAACCAATAACTTTGAACAGTTTTGGAAAACTTTTGATGAACACTATGGAATGTTCGATGTAAAGAACATCGACTGGAAAGCGATTCACGATCAGTTCAAGCCAAAAGTTAACGATCAGATGACGGACGAAGAACTTTATAAAGTATTGCGTGATATGATCGTTTTGCTCAACGATAATCATCTCAATCTTTATCCCACCAATGGTAAACTCCCCGTTTTTCCAGGAGGAGTGCTGAGTTATCGCAATGGGCAACTGCAAATATTAAAAGTGCAGGAAGATTACGATCTGGAAGTAGCTAAGAAATACATTACAGATTACAAGCAGGTGACTGAAAATATCGGATATGGAAAACTGGCAACTAACCTGGCGTATATAAACGTAAAGGGCACCGATGGACTGAATGATGTAGAGAAGCAAATGGAAAAAATAATGACCAGTGTTAATGATGCCAGTGGTGTGATCATTGACATCCGGGGTTTCTATGGCGGTTATGATCCGGTATCACAATATGTGGCGGGTTGTTTCGCTACATCCAAGAAATTATACATGACTACTAAAAAGCGAAATGGGCCCGCGCATTCTGATTTCACTGAAACTGCTGAATGGTACGTTGAACCTAAGACCAGTATGCCTTATACCAAACCAGTCATTGTGCTTACTTCCCGTTTTACGCAAAGTGCAGGAGAAACTTTTGCTTTGGCGCTCAAACAGTTTGATCATGTAAAAGCACTAGGAGATACCACGGCCGGAAGCTTTTCCGATAACCCCAACTTCGAAATGTATAATGGCTGGATGTTTAGTGTGTCGGTAGGCGACTATCGCGCACCGGGCGGAGTAAGTTACGAAGGATTTGGGATGCCCCCAGATACGTATAGCAAAACCACGAAAGAGGATTTACTTGCGGGAAAAGATGTAACCCTGGAGAAAGCGATGGAAATGCTAACCCACTAAAAATTGAACGCGGAGTTTCTATCATAGAAACTCCGCTTTGAACTAAATCTATTCTTTATCAATGGACAAAATAGTTTGCAAAAGCACGTTTGCTCCATTGGTCATATCAATTGATTTTGTAAACTCTTTGGGCGAATGGCTGATGCCACCCACGCTGGGAACAAAGATCATCGCAACTGGAGCAAGCAAAGCCATCTGTTGCGAATCATGCCCTGCGCCACTTTGCATGAATTTGGTTGTTAAGCCCAATGCTTTTGCCGATGCATCAATTTTCTGTTGTAGATGTTTATCGGTGAGTGCGGGTCTTACCTCACTGGCCTCTCGCTTAAAACTAATTTTAGTTTTTGAATCAGCTGCAATTATATCGGCCCGTTTTTGTATGTCACCAAAGAGTTGTTCAATTTTTTCAAAAGACAAATCGCGAATCTCCAAACCTAATGTTACATGACCGGGTACCACATTGTATGCACCGGGTAAGGCTGTAATTTTACCAATGGTTCCTACCTGATTTCCGGGCAGGCTATTGATCACTTCATTTACAGCGATGATTAATTTTGATGAAGCCAGCAACGCATCCTGACGCAATTTCATAGGCGTAGTGCCGGCATGATTGGCAAAACCTTCTACAGTTACTTCCCAATCCACAATGCCTACAATTCCTTCGACTACACCGATCTGTAAATTTTCATCATCCAGCATGCCACCTTGCTCAATATGCAATTCTAAAAATGCATGGAGGTCGCCCTTTTTTCTAATACAGGCTTGAATGTTGTTTGGCTCACCTCCGATGGCTTTGATTCCTTCTGCCATGGTTACCCCACTTTGACTAATTTGTTTCAATCCCTCAGCCGAAAGTTTCCCCGCGATGGCCCGGCTTCCGATAAGACCTCCTTCTTCATTGGCAAAAATGATTACTTCCAAAGGATGATTCGTTAGTGTTTTATTTTCATTCAGCACTTCAATCACTTCCAATGCACTAAGAGAACCTAATGTGCCATCATAATTTCCACCATCGGGCACCATATCAATGTGCGAACCAAAGGCAATGGGTTTTAAGGATTGATTTTTTCCTTTACGCTTGCCGCTGATATTCCCGCCTGCATCAATGCTAACATCAAGACCTGCTTTTTTCATCAAGTCGATAAACCAGGCACGACCCTCAATGTCACCCTGTGTATAGGCAACTCGGTATCCATGACCCTTTTCATCTCGGCCAAATCTCGCTAACTCGTTAATGCGAGCTTCAATCCGTTGTCCGTTAACCTTGAGATTGTTGCTATCGAACAAACTCTTACCATTTGCGTCAAACGCTCCGAACGCACCTGCACTCATAGCGATCAGGGATGATTGTTTAATGAAGGTTCTGCGGTGCATGGTTGGTGAGATTATAAAATTATTCGGTTAAGTTACCACAACCCTAAAATATATCAATTATTGATCGTTAATATTCCAGTCAAACCATTTAACTCTTCGGCTTTGGTTTCATTCCAAACAAAAACCGCATCACATTAAACGGTCGGATCAGTAGGAGATAAAAAGCTGTACAACTCATCAGCGTAAGCATGGCAATGGTCCAATACTTGGCTGCTATGCTCCAGTCCAACTGGCAGATATAATAGCCGATAGCAATAATCACAGTTTGATGTAAAATATAAAACGGATACAAGCCCTCGCTTACTTGGGTAAGCCAGGGGTGAGGTTTATTCAGATAATGCTGGCCAAAAGCGATTATGGTTATGACTGTGAACCAACTGAGAAAAATAGCGGTGATATCAAAGATCAATTCTACCGTGTCATCCGTCCACGGTAACACAATCAAATCGCGAAAGTGAAAGTAACAGGTATAAAAAGGTATGAGTGTAAACAACATTGCCACAAGTAAGTGCTTTCGGTTTTTACCGATGGATAGCCAAAGTTTATTTTCTGAATAGCAGAGCATTCCAAAAAAGAAAAAGCACATGTAGAATACAAAGAACGCCCAGTCCGTAAGGTTATGTTCTTCGTCAGGGAAGTAAGGGCGCAGCAATATTTGTGTAGCAAAGATGAATAGCGATGGAATAAGTAAAATACCTGCTGGGCTGGAAAACCACCGGGCAATTTTATCTCTGAATGCTTGTGATTTTGGCGAACGAATATAAATAAGGAATGGAATCAGGATTAATGAATATAATAAGAGGTATAAAATAAACCAGAGGTGATGCCAGCTAAAACTTCCACCCGGGTAAGGCTGAAATTCGTACACAGTTTTATAGAAATCCCAATATCCATCATACTTGTTGATATGCTCGTAATAAATCTGTGGCGGCACTACTACAAACATTCCAAATACAAGCGGAATAAATAATCTGCGGAAACGTTCTCCGGCAAATTGCTTCGGAGTTCGTTTGCCCAAGGCCATGTAAGTGCCCGCTCCTGAGATAAAAAGCAATAAGGGCATCCGGAAATAGTGAGACCAGATCATCCAGTATTGAAATGTAGTGGTGGTTTCACTATTCTTCACATGCCAGCCCCATTCATTAAACCACATACCGGTGTGGAAAAATAATAGAATGGCAATGGCAATGAGGCGTAACCAGTCAAGGTCGTGTCTTCGTTGTTGGTTGTTGTTGATGAGGGATTCGTTCATGGGTTTTCTTTTTGTTCAAAGAAACGGTTCCACAAAACAAAAGTATGCCCGATTTTATAAGCTGGAAGGGCGACTTTATAAAGTCGAACGCCATTCGGAGGGTGTTTTGCCGGTTAGCTTTTTAAAAGCTGTATTAAATGACGATTTGGAGTTGTAGCCTACCTCTTCAGCAATCTCCTCCACTTTAATGTTTGATTTCTCTTTGAGCAAGCGTTTGGCTTCTTCGATCCGGTATTCGGCCGTCATCTCAAAGAAAGATTGATTGAGTCCCTCATTGATCACCTGCGATAAGGTATGCACGGTTGTCTTAAGTTGGTCGGCCAGATCGGGCAGGCAGAAATCTGATTTAAGGAATGGTTTTGTTGTGGCCATCAATTCCTTAAGTTTTGACAAGAGCACCTGCTGTTGTTCAGCAGTTACCGATGAGGTTTTATACTTGGGTTGATCTTCCAGGGATGTAGGTTTAAAAAATCCGGAATTCTTGATTACCGAAAAACTGGTGAAATAGATCAGCAAGGCTATGTATGTCGCCAATATATGATCGCCATAATCATTTTCATTAAAGAGTTTTACCAAAAGAATAATCAGGAAGGCGGATACCATCTGTATTGTACCCATCCGCAACGTTCTTAACACAGGGTGTTGAGGATTCCAAAAGGATTCGGATTTTTTCCGAAATGCTTTCACTACTTCCAGCGTTCCGATGAGAGCATAAAAACAAAGGTTGATAAGCGTTACCTGCGAATGATAATCGGTAAGAATAAAGAAGTAAGGGTTATAAGGATAGTTAACCTCACGAAAAGGTAAATCAGGCCTATACGAATCGACATAGGCATTATATTTAAAATCATCAGGCAAAATCAGAAAAGGAATATGTATCAGAAAATAAAAAACCGGAAAGGCAAAGTGCCAATAGTACTTGCGCGGCACCGGGCCTCGGATAAGACTCACCACCAGTAAATAAAAACTGGGGCCAATCACGAAACTTAACGCTTCCGAAAAATCTACCAGGTAAAGCATATTCATGATATACCCGGAGTACATCAGAAAAATTTCGAAAATGCAGGCCGTAATCGAAAACAAGAACAGGGCATGAAACAGATTTACTTCATTTTTCCGATTCTCCGAAGAGAGGAAGAAAAACAAAAGAAACACGCCCTGAACTATGCCCAGAAAAATAAAGATCGAAAAAAGGTCAATCCGGTAATCCACAAGGGTGACAGTAAACGCTGGCAAAGTAATATATTTGAAATAATGTTCGGCTACTATTTAATCACTAAGATCGGTGAAAAGGGAGTAGGACTTCTTTAGATATGATTGATCTGCTCAGTGAATCTTCGCTCCTGTTATTGTTTGTTGTTCTGGCCATTGGCGCACCCCTGGGGAAAATAAAAATTGCCGGTATTAATCTCGGTATTGCTTCCGTGCTTTTCACGGGTCTGGCATTTGGCGCATTGTCACCCGATATCAAATTACCCGCTATTATTTATGAAATCGGATTAGTACTATTTATTTATTGCATCGGTATTTCCAGTGGCGAACAGTTTTTTGGTAACCTTAAAAAGAAAGGCTGGAAAGAAAATATGCTAGCGTTTGGTGCTATCGGGTTTGCCTTTGTATTAGTGTTATCCCTCGCGTCATTCTCGTCATTAAAATATTCACACCTTGCCGGAATTTTCGCAGGAAGTCTTACCAATACACCCGCATTAGCCGCTTCTCTGGAATTTATTAAAGGAATAACTCCTGTTGCCCTCATTGAATCAGCCTTAGCCGAACCCGTGGTAGCCTACTCAGTGGCTTACCCGATGGGCGTGATTGGAATGATTCTCGCCATTGTATTATTTCAAAAGATTTTCAAAACTTCTTTGAAGACAACAGCGGAAGTTGCTGAAGCTGATAAGATTACCAATGCCACTGTGGTGATTACGAATGAGAAAATTATTGGGCATGCCATTCGCGAGATCAAATCAAAACACAAACTCGATGTAGTTTTTGGTCGCATTAAACATGATGGCTCCTCTTCACTGGCACTGGAAACAATAACATTGGCACTGGGTGATCTCATGACCATTGTAGGCAAACCAGCAGAAATTGAAAAAGCCACGACACTGTTAGGCAAAAAAAGTGAAATCCATCTGGACGTTGATCATCAGCAACTGGACATGCGAAGGGTTTTTGTTTCCAACCACAATATCATTGGCCAATCATTGAAAGATCTCAATCTTCCACACACGATGGGCATCATAATCACCCGCATCCGCAGGGGCGACAGTGATATTCTTCCCAATGCCAATACCACGCTTCAGTTTGGTGACCGCGTGCGGATTCTTACCGGCAGAAATGAATTGGCAGCGGCCAGCAAATTTTTTGGTGATAGCTATTCTGCTCAAAGCGAAATTGATATCCTTACGCTAAGCCTCGGCATGGCTGCTGGGTTTTTGTTGGGCATGATTCCGATTCCCTTTCCGGGTGGCATCACGTTGAAATTAGGTATTGCCGGTGGACCCCTCATTGTTGCCTTGCTGCTAGGCGCCATAAACCGGGTTGGTAAATTAGTATTTGTAATGCCTTACAGTGCCAACCATACCGTACGACAATTAGGATTGGTTTTGTTTCTGGCAGGAATTGGTACACGCTCGGGTTATGCATTCCGCGAAACGCTTACCAACAGCGATGACGGTTTAACATTCTTTGTCGCGGGTGCTCTTGTTACACTTGCTGTTGCCTTTTTCTTTCTCTTCATTGGTCATCAGTTTTTGCAAATCCCATTTCCCCGGTTAGCGGGCATGCTTTCGGGTGTACAAACACAACCTGCTGTATTAGCCTTTGTCAATGAGCAGGTAAAAAGTGAACAACCCAATATCGGATACTCGTCTGTCTTTCCTATCGCCACGTTGGCAAAGATTATTTTTGCACAAGTACTGCTAACCATATTGAGTTAACTCACCTTTCTATAAATTTGACTATGATCTCAAAAGCAGTTGTTGAAGACGCTCCCGCCTTGGATAAGCTTGTTAATTCTGCTTATCGCGGAGACTCCTCGCGCCAGGGTTGGACCACTGAAGCTGATTTGCTGGATGGCACCCGTACCGATGCTGCCGCTATTGCCGAATTGATACAAACCCCACGTACTACACTCTTAAAGTGTGTGGAAGAAAATGAAATACTCGGTTGTGTTGAGTTGCGCAATCAGGATAGCAAACTCTACCTAGGCATGCTAACTGTTAAGCCTCAATTACAGGGAAAAGGTATTGGCAAAGCATTATTAAAAGCTGCGGAAGAAGAAGCCAAAAATCAACAATGCACTTCCATTTTTATGACCGTTATTTCCGTTCGCAAAGAGCTGATCGACTGGTATCTTCGGCATGGCTATCACCTTACGGGTGAACGCAAGCCATTTGCTTTTAACGACCCACGTTTTGGTCAGCCTAAAATGAAACTTGAATTTATTGTGCTTGAGAAAAAGTTATAAATCAAATTTGCTCCTGCAATAACAAGGCCGCACATACTCCCGATAATAATATCTTTTCTTCCGGACTTACTTGCGTGAGATAAACTACTCCCTTATCAATCATAGAAACTGCCGCCACTGCTTTTCCTTCTTTGGTTCTGATCTCAAAACCAGCGGAACCAAATGGCATCGTGCCTGTTTTTCCCTTCTTACTCACCACTTTCGATAGTGGCTTAATGGTATAATACTCATCTTTGCTTTTCGATAAATACCCTGTATACGCTTTGGGCCTTGCCTGCGCCTCCTGATTATCAATCATCAACTCCCAACGATTGCTTGCCTGCGCATCGTAAAACATTGCGTAAAACACATTAGAAGATTCATCGCCAATACCCAGAATATCACCAAATATGTTAATTACACTATTGGGATTATTGCCAATGGTAAAATCCTTTGATTTAAAATTAGTGATGCAATAAGCCCGAGCCTGATTGCCAAGACTGTCAGCCAGCGCAAAATAGAGGGTTTGATTTTTCTTCACCTTTTCGCTGGTGATAAGCTTTTTATAATCCTCATCCGTTGGGAGACCTTGTGAAATACCTGCCATAGAGGAAGACCCTTTGGTCCATGACCGGTCAACCAATAAGGTATGATACTCGCCAAAAGAAAGCTTCTGATTAATTAAGATACCTTGCCTGCCCTTTACAGGATATTCTGCTACTCCATACCAATCTTCGCCTTCCAAGGAAAGTTTCATGGATTGGCTAATTGCGCCCTGCCCAGCGATGAGGTAAATAAAAAATAATATCTTGTTCATAACCTGAATATATTAATAACTTAATCTAAAACTCTTTGACACCGGCCATGATCTCAGTATTCACGGCCGTCCGATAAGCAAAATCATGAACGATGAATTGTTCCGATGTCAGATCAAATGATACCCGAATCCATCCGTAGTAGTAACCCTTATCATGTAAATTAAACCGTATTCCTATAAACTTATTGCTTACATCCTTCCAATCTCCACTCCAGCTTATGGTCGAATTTGTAATTCTTTTTACAACCATCGGTTGAACATTCTTATCAAATGGATTGCCCGGAGCAATCTGCTGATCAGTCTCCAACACACCTACACGGCCCGCAATTTCGAATACCTGATTCGCGCGCGCGGGATAAATTACGAATTGAAGATGATCGCCTAGATTATCAGCCGCAAGTAACGTAGTGAACAAAAATTCACTATCTCCATCCTGATCAATATCTAAACTGAAAGATTTATTCTGACCTGCTATAACATTATTGAGGTTAGTATAGAGGATAGCTGGCGGCTGTAATTCCCTTTCTTCACAAGAAAGAAAAGAAAGGATTAATACTGAAATCACAAATAACATTCTCATGGCCTCCTATTAATTTTAACTTATACGGTTGGCTTAAAACAAGGTTTCAGACAAAATATTTAATAAATTGTGAATTAAGTCGTTCTTCATCAACTCGTTTACTATCTCAGCTCCACCATCACAAAAAATATTTTTTCCGGGTTCGCCTTTTAGTTTTCTTATAAGTGCTGTCAAATCACCAGTATAAAAAATAGTCTTGCCAATACTAGGTCGTGGCGTTCGTGTAGTAACGAAAGCGTTTTTGTCAGCGTGGTGGAAATTCAACGTGCTTCGTTACCCAATCATAGGTTTTACGACTGATAAGTCAGCATACCCATAGTCTTCTCCTTCTTTCTCAACGATCTTTCTGTCAGTTGTCATTCTCTCCTCCGGTTTCAATTAGCTTTCTTAAACTCATAACCATGTGGCTTTGAAAAATTATCACGTTTAAAGCCATTCGACTACTTAGTCTGCAACTCATTGAGCGCGATGTAGCTTAATATACATTTTTCTCCTCAGCCCATCTTTGTTAAATAGATTTCGCATCCTTCTTTTTTGCCCAATCGTAAACATAAACATTGATTTGTCGTCAACTCTATCCATAAAGTTCATAAACATACTGGTATGTCCGCATGAAAAGATTGGATGAGTTGGATTTCCGAGATTCTGTGACTGCTGGATTGGTGTGTCGTCTACAAGATCACCATCTTCTCCATCCTCGCACGAACCATCTTTTCCGTAGATGTGTCTTAAATTCAACCAGTGACCTATCTCATGTGTTGTTGTTCTGCCTAGTGAATAGGCAAATTCAGATGGTGTATATGCTCCGAATGCCCGTGGATCTACTACGATGCCGTCAATTCTTGCATCTGATCCCGGTGGGTTGGCGAATCCTGCCAGCGAGAGCTTACCATTTCTATCGCTAAGGTCAGCTATCCAGATATTTAGATATTGATCATTTGGCCATGCATCCTGACCGCCTTTACTTGTAAAATAGAGGGCGAGGCTTTCTATTGGCACCTTTTCATCAAATCGCTGTCCGTCAAAACCAGTCACATGTGATGTTGTCCGTATTATTCCAGTTGTTGGATTGCCTTCGGGGTCTGTTTTTGCTAAAACAAATTCAATTCCAACATCGGCAACAAGGGCTAAAAATTCCTGAGGTGTTTTTGTCCAATCCAAATTTTTTTTTCTGTAATCCCGATTTAGAGCGTCAATTTGGGATGATATCCTTGTGTCGCTGATTTCAAAAGGGTCAGGACTATAGTTAACCACATGAATTACAACCGGTATTCGAATGATTTCATTTTCTGATACCATGTCTGGTATAACGTCATGGCGTGGCGCTACGTCAGTATCACTACAATTTGTTAAGGCAATGAAAAATGCAAGTGATATTGTAAAATTAGTCTTCATAGACTAGCCAAAAGAGTCAGTTTCTTTTAGTGCCTCGCACGAGGAAGTCGGCAGAAGCTATAGTTATGGAACAATTACTTTTATTGTTTGTGGGCTTGACAATATAACCGTCCAACCTCATAGGGATGTAAAGAATAATCTTTCTGTCGTTTTTCATTCTCTCCTCAGGTTTCAATTAGCCTTTTTAAACTCATAACCATCAGGCTCCACAAATCTTGGGTTCTGCTGGCCAAATTTTTGAATCATTTCAGTATACGCTAACATAGATTCTGTGTTGAGAAGATCGCCCTGAAAGGTTTTCCATCCTGAACGATGCGAGAGCACATCAGCCAGCGTAATTTGCTGCTCATACAATTTATCCTTCAACGAGATTGGGAATACCGTATGTTCATCAACTTTACTATTGTAATCCCAGTTACTTGCTCCATATCCCTTTTGGAGTAGAATCTTTCGATCTTTTACAATGCAAACGGCTGCTCCGGGTAGTTGCCAACCCTCTAAGGCTTGGTGCACATATTTATCTATACTGTCAGTAGAAAAATAAATCTCCTGCGCAGTAGAATTTCTTACCAATGACAATACTAAAAAGAGGAGGGTACAATATTTAATTTGATGATATTTCATATTAATGGCCTTCGTATATTTTTTTATACTTTACTGAGCGATCACTTTCAGGCTTCGTGTCTTGTGTTGATTTGTTATCGTCACCATAAATATTCCTGAGTCGGGCAAAAGAAAACTACTATCGGGTAAATCAAAAGAAAGACCAGACCATACAAGTTGTCCCATGGAATTCATTATTGTGAGAAACCCATTGTAGTTCGACTGGATTATAATCCTCCTATCATAAGAAGGGTTAGGATAGACACTAAAAGACCTTATTTCAATATCATCCACTGCGGTAATTATACTGGCCACAAAGTTCTGATTGCTTAATGTAGTAGTCAGGTTGTTAATGGGGATAGAAACTGGATTAAAAACATATTTTTCAGAAACCGGGGTTATAACGCCTGACCAACCTTTGGGTAACTCCACCTGGTAACTTCCATCTACGGATGTTTTAATCTCAGTGGGTAAACCTGTAATGAGAATATTATTTAAAGGTGATCCCGATTGGTTTTTGATGATCCCCGATACTAAATACGTTGTAACTACTTGCTCTGAAAAAGCAGTAAAAACCTGATTCAGTAAATCACTCTGCAGATTAGCAACCTGAATTTTGTCGGGTGTAAATGTGTATCCTTCTGCCACAGGTATAACCGTGCCCGACCAACCCGTTGGAACTTCGCCATAAAAATTTCCCGTAGCGTTAAGACGTGTAGTTTCAGGAAACCCAGTAAGTGTAGCATTTGTAAACGGATCACCCTTTGCGTCCTTCAATTGCCCGGTAATATAAACCATCCCGATTTTGCGCAGAATGAAATTTTGTTCTATTTGGTTTGCTTGTACTTCAGGAAAAATTATCGATTCTGGATTGAATTCATATCCGTTAAGAGTGGGAGTGATTGTACCCGACCATCGGGCGGGAACTTCCGCGACATAATACCCGAACTCATTGGTGGTAACAACCGCTGGAAATCCCGCTAGTGAAATTTGCGCGATTGGTTGACCGCTTACATCAGTTACTCTACCTGAAATAAAATAGCTGCCAATGTAGGTGCCCACGAAGTTGATCTTTTGAATTGAGCCTTGTGCATTCGTAATAGAGGCAAACTCAGGATCAAATACATAATTACCCAAAGAAGGAGTAACCTTACCTGACCAACCACCCGGCACAATCACAGAATAATCACCTTGTGCATTACTACCTACCAACATATTCCTGGCTTGAATCGTAACACCCGCCAAAGGTTTACCTTGATCATCTTTCAGGGTACCCGACAGCGCAACAGGATTCAATAACGATTGATTAGTATAATACACCCGTTCGTCAAGGAACTGCACCATAAATAATTTTCCGGTAGATGATTCGTAATGGAGGTTACTCTCATAGCGATCGGTTCGGCTGATGCCCATGCCTTGTGTTCTCTTTATCCAATTCATTCCTTTGTCGGTAGAATAAAATGAACCGCCAGTGCTAATGGAATTGGTGACCGAACTATACCAATCGCCATTTTTTGTAAAGTGAATGGTGTTTAAATTTAAGTCTTCCCACCAGTTGCCCAACTTTCGGATGCTCCAGGGACGCCAGGGAGTATTTTTAGAAACATCGTTGATGTGCTTGATCACATTCAACCGGGTAGAAATATTAACAGCCGTACCACTCACACTCACCAATACCGAATCCTGAGGAGTAATACTAATGGAGAATGAATTCAGGACTTTTATTGTGCCCAGGTTATTAACAACGAGAGGAGATTGTTGCCACGTCAATCCGTCATCATTAGAAAAATATAGTCCACCCAGCCCAGTTGTGTTCTCATCGGGTAGTGTTAAATAAATTCTTCCGTTCTTATCTACGGCTAGGTGTTCGGCTGATCGCAAAGTAGTTGGCAGTCCGGTGTTTCGTTGCACCCACGTTTTTAAATCACCATTATTGTAGAACACACCATCTCCCACAAAGCCTTCTTCATTAGTAAAGCCGCTGGCTATGAGAAAATATTCATGATCCTTATTCTCTACAATTTTTATTATTGGGAAAGAGGTTGGTACTGAAACGGAATCCCACGAGATACCCTTATTATAGGAGAAAAAAAGTTTACCCTTTCCTCCTGCCACGATCGTGCCCGTGGAAGAAGCATGCAAACTAAAAACATACGAGGAACTTAATTTTTTTGTCCAGCTATACCCTTCGTTATCAGATCGCCAGATTCCGTTGGGTGTTCCGACAATAAGTACAGAATCCTCAAGACCGGCAAAGGTTGTCTTTACGCCTCCCGGAAAATCGCGGGTAGTATACCAAAAGCCCTGTGCGAAGCATGACTGTGAGGCGAACACGAAGAGTATGTATAAAAGTAATCTCATTCTAATCCAATACATACGATAGACTGAGGGTTCTGTTACACAATTAAAAAAATTAAATTTCAAGCTTCGGTGCGTGTCCCACATTCGAACAATCAGTGTAAGATTTTGAACAACCACCGATAGCAAATCAAAATCTTTCAACGGGGATTTCCGCTCCTTCACACCCCCATAACCGGCAAATCGCATTGATTTAAGTGGTCTTTCACCTGAAACCATCACATCAATCATGTGCGAGCCTTCGTTCAACTCATCAATAAAATTTCAAAAAAATGAAAGCGATACTTACAAGTATTATCTGGCTAAGTGCCATGATCTACGCACACGGCCAGGACATACAAACGGTTTTGGGTGCCGGAAATCCAAAAGTAATTGGCGCCTACGGAGCGGCCTCTCAAAAATTCAGCTCCATTGACGGACAGTTTGCCACACTACTTGGTGGCTATGGCGGAGTTCTGTTTAACCATAATTTTTTATTAGGTGCAGGAGCCTATGCCTTGCTTAACGGTCAACAGGTTAATATTGAAAATGATCCAAATACTTCCCGGCAACTTACCTACATCGGGTTGATTGGTGAGCGAACATTTAATCCGGAAAAAGTTGTTCACTTCAGTGCAAATCTTTTCACGGGTGCAGCCATCCTAGGCGAACAAAGTCAACTTGATGGTGGTGGCCAATACACGCTCAGTTCACGCGGAGCTTTTTTGATTGAACCCGGCTTACAGGCAGAGGTCAATCTTACAAAATGGTTTCGCATCGCGGCAGGCGCTTCCTACAGGTTAGTTGCCGGAGAAAGCAAATTCTCGGCACCTGCCGCACACATCAGTTTTAAGTTTGGAAAATTTTAATCCACGAATATGAAATACCTGCTTACCTGCTTCATGTTTATTTGTACATGTAATATTCTTTTGGCCCAAGAGGTTAAACCCTCAGGTGGAATTCCTTTAACTGTTACAGTATTTTCCGAATCTGTAAGTCTGCCTAACTTCAGAAATATATTTAAAAACGGAAGCCTGGGTGTGCGAATTGGCACAGAACTCTACTATTCAAGAAATGCGTCCCGGCAACTCATTCAAACAATCAACGTATCTTATTATTCACATAAAGAACTGCATAATGCCTTTAGCGTGACATCCGAATTTGGATATCGCAGATTTTTTGGAAATGCCTTTGCAGACGCTACCGTTGGCTTGGGGTATATGGTCATTCATTCAGCAATGCCCCGCTATGAAAATGTGAACGGTGATTTTGTAAAAACATCATCCACCTTTGGAAGGGTTGCTCCTACGCTCGGATTAGGGGCGGGATATCAATTCAAAAAATTCTCGGCATTTACACGCTATGAGATGCTAGGCGAAATGCCCTTTGGCTTCAAAGGCATTCCCGCTTTGCCACATAAAACTATTCACCTTGGCACACGAGTTAACTTAAAATAACATGTCTATGAAAATTATAGCACCCATAATTTTGTCTTTATACCTCTTCGCCTGCAGCAACGAAATCATTATTCCTGAACCGCAGGAAACAGAAGATGTTTCTTATAAAAATCATCCGAAACATCAGCACTATCAGAGTAAATTAGAGAAATATAAAACTGACACGTATTCTCCCGGCAGTATCCTGCTCATTGACAAGCCTGGTGAACCCTTTTGGATAGGCGCTACTGGAAGATCAAATCTGGAGTACAAAAGCCCGATAAAGACAACTGATCAATTCCGCACTGGAAGCATTACCAAAATATTCACGGCTGTGGTCATTATGAGCATGGTAGAAGAAGGGGAGCTAACATTAAATGATAATCTTTCTGACTTACTACCTGAAACCTCAGGGAATATTGATCGAGCCAATAAGATTACATTACGTCATTTACTAGCTCACCTGAGCGGGATTATAGATCCTCCCAATGAAAGCCTAAGCTATCAAGCAGAAATTATCAATAACCCAACATACATGTATAACATGAGCATAGAAAACATGTTAAAAAAATATGTGTATGGAAAAAAGTTGCACTTCGATCCAGGAACAGGGTATTCATACAGCAACACGAATTACTGGTTATTAGGCTTGATCGCGGAGCGTAAAAGTGGATTGTCGATACACGAACTAATGAACAACCACATATTTGCACCCTTATCTCTCACGCATACCTATCTCCAGCAACGGGATGACCGCAATGTGGTAAGGGGCTATGTGGATTTTTACAACAATGGTATATTAATGGATGTTTCGCAGTGGGACAGAGCCGAAGGTGATGGCCAGCCCGATGGTGGCTTAATCACCAATGCAGAAGAATTGAATAAATTTATGCGAGCATTATTTAGCGGGCAATTAGTCGCACTGACCACCGTAGAAGAAATGAAAAAGATTCAGCTACCGGGTTGCAACTCACCTGAATGCGAATATGGTTTAGGGCTGGAGCTATGGCGCACGGGTGCAGGTATTGCCTATGGCCACAATGGTTCATTGGTAGGGCTTGAAGCAAACGCCTTGTATTACGAAGAAACAGGAGCCATTTCTATTCTCTATAAAAACAATGGAAATTTTTCAGACAAAAGTTTCCTGGATCAATTGATGAGATAATTCTAATCTACTACAACATGAACTTGCCCAAAGGAACTATTAGCAATACCATTACTTACCTGATTTTTCTAATCGTGGCAGTGATTGGAATATACTATGGAAGGTCGATTTCAGATTCTCATTCATTTTTAAGAGTGTGGGATTGGTCTACTATTTTATGGATGCTCCCCGCTGTGCCCCTGTTATTTTTACAATCACGTGCAGGCCTTCCCGACTTTTGGACAAAGGAGATTTCCAATATCCAACGAATTGGTATTCCCGTTTTAATCGGAATTATATTCGGTCTGTTGGATGTTTTAGTGATCAAGGTGATGCTGCATCCAGAACCCTACACGGAGTTGCCACCTTTTTTACAGCCTTTCCCGTATTCCATTTTCCTTTATTTCTCAGGCGCTTTTGAAATCGAAGTATTCTATCGTCTGATTCCGCTCACCTTGATACTATTGATCGGTAAGTGGTGGAAGCAAGGTCAGTACTTTCAAATTTTCTTCTGGGTAGGCGCTATATTAACCACTTTAAGAGAACCGATTGAGCAATTACCGGATGGGAATGCGTGGCTGATAGGCTATTCTTTGGTGACTGGCTTTCTGATGAATTTACTTCAGGCCGTTTGGTATAAAAAGGCAGGCTTTATTGCTTCGATAACATTACGTTTAGGTCATTATCTGATCTGGCATATCTTATTGGGGATTTATGTTCAGATGATAGAATTGGGAAATAGTTAAACTTTGCTTCCCATCCATTCTTTGAATTCCGCTGCTTTCTTTTTACTGACCGTCACTTCGTCTGCAGCCGAAGGTTCCAGGGTAAGAATTAATTTCCCTGAACTATCTGATTTAAATAATTTGATTGCTTTAATATGACCAATCATCTGCCGGTTTAACCGAAAAAATGTAACGGGATCCAATAAATCTTCCAGGGTTTCCAGGGATGAGGAAGAGGTATATTCTTTACCATCAAATGTTTTAATAAAACTGATTTCATTCTGCTTATAAATAAAGGCAATGTCATTTGTGTGTACCGGCACCGAAGAAGATCCATAATTTACAATCAGTAAATCCCGATAGCCGGAAGGTTTAATAAGGTCAGCAGAACTTTTTACTCCGGCCACGGACGTTTCCAATTCGCGCACACGGTTATGTAAATCCTCTATAGTATGTGTATAATATTGATGAAAATACATACCCGTATAAATCATGTGAACCAGTACGGTGAATACAATCGTAAGTGGAAAGTCATAAACGAGCAAATAACCGGTATTAAAGTTATTCGGTCGTTCGATGATTAATTCATTCCAGATATAAATCATGGATGCAACCAAGGGAACTGTAATAAGCAAAGATCCGAACGCTTGAATGATGAATCGTTGAAATCGCTGGGTTACCCATGAGTATTGTGTATCCAGGTATACAATTAATCTCCGGTTTGCCTCCCAACTTAGCGCCACGATTAGGGTATTCCATAATAAATCTCCATAATAAAGTGGCTGCTTCATTAGGGTTCCAATGGATTCATATTCTCCAAAATGCCTAACAATAAATCCTAGTAGCGGATAACCGATGATGCGGAGCCATTTATCCTTGTATTGAATTCTCATAGTTTGGGAAAGACTAACTGATTAAAGTCAGGATGCCGTGAAATCTTTATCATAAAAGCAAAGCGAAAATTTACTCAATTTTCCAAGGTTATAACAAATGCCTCGGTATGAAATATCTATTTGCCTTTCTACTCGCTTTTCATGGTCTTATACATCTCCTGGGCTTTGCCAAGGCTTTCGACCTCGCCCAAATTAACCAACTTGTCAAAGAAATTTCTAAACCGGTTGGAGTTGCGTGGCTTATAACAACTTTGATTTTCCTGGTAGCAACTGTATCATTCCTGCTAAAAAAAGATTTATGGTGGCTGGTCGCGATAGCGGGTGTTATCCTATCACAGATATTAATTATTTTCTTTTGGCAGGATGCCAAATTCGGAACGATTGCGAATATCATAATACTGTTTCTTGTTATTCCCACATGGGCAGCGTGGCGCTATGAAAATCAATTCACGAAAGATGTAACAGAAAATTTAACACACAGCAAGCTCCTTCCGGAACCTTTGCTAACAACTGAAGCCATCTCCCACTTGCCTGAGCCCGTTCAACGTTATATCATCTTCTCAGGTGCGATTGATAAACCCGTACTTACGAATTTTAGAATCAGGTTTGAAGGCCAAATCCGAGGCGATGAAAAGTCAGCGTGGATGCCGTTCACAACAGAACAATATAATTTCATCGATGCACCCACCCGCCTCTTTTTTATGAAGGCTATCATGAAAGGCCTGCCTGTTTCCGGATACCATTCCTTTAGAAATGGAACTGCCATCATGGACATCCGATTGTTTTCGTGGTTCAATGTTCAGTATCAAGCTGGCAAAGAAATGGATATTGCCGAAACCGTTACCTGGTTTAACGATCTTTGTCTATTTGCTCCGGCAGGTCTTATTGACAAAAGAATTGACTGGGAATCTATCGACAGCTTATCTTCCCGGGCTACTTTTACAAATAATAACATTACGATCACCGCGAATCTCTATTTTAATACGAATGGTGAGTTAGTCAACTTTGTGTCGGATGACCGGTATCAGATTTTAAGTGACACCGATCGAAAATCGGTTCGTTTCTCTACTCCCGTAAAAAATTATGTTGAACACAATGGCAGAAAGTATCCTTCTTATGGAGAAGCCATCTGGAATCTGCCGGAAGGCGATCTCGTATACGGTCAGTTCAACACAAAAGAAGTTGAGTACAACGCAAAAGATTAACAGCAAAAATGAAGCATAGCTTTTCCACGAGCTAATGCTTAGTTTCGTATTGCAAATTTTTATTTATGCTAAAAGTAATTGCATTCGATGCTGATGACACGCTGTGGCACAACGAAGCATATTTTCAGGAAACAGAACATAAGTTCTGTGCATTATTAGAAAATTATTTACCTCAACATACTGTTGCGCGTGAATTATTGCAAACTGAAATTGCCAATATTGCCCTCTACGGATATGGCATAAAAGCCTTCATGCTCTCCATGATTGAAACGGCCATCCGCATAACCGACAAGAAAATTTCAAATGAAGCCATTGAAAAAATAATCAGTTATGGCCGTGAACACCTCGACAAACCGGTGGAAATTATTGAAGGAGTGGAAGAAGTGTTACAAAAGCTAAAAGGAAAATATAGGCTGGTAATGGCAACCAAAGGTGATTTATTAGACCAGGAACGCAAACTTAAAAAATCGGGGCTGGATCATTACTTTCATCATATAGAAATCATGTCAGAAAAGAAAGAAGCCGATTTCAAAAAACTGATTAAACATCTTGACATTCAGCCTGAGGAATTTGCCATGGCAGGTAATTCTCTCAAGTCGGATGTCTTGCCCGTATTAAACCTGGGGGGACATGGATTTCATATCCCTTACCACATCACCTGGGCCCATGAACGGGTAGAATCTACCATCGAACATGACAATTTTAAACAGCTTAATTCTATTATTGAATTGCTGAACTATCTATAGGCAATCTGTCAATTGCTAATGTCTATACTACCTTTTTCCTGATTAGTTTGGCATACGTGCGGCTCACTGGAAAACTCTTTCCATTTTGCATCTTCACCACCATACCACCATTAAAGTGACGCTCTATTTCTTTTAGATAGTTAACATTTACAATAGTAGAGCGATGCACCCGTATAAACGTATCCGGATTCATGATCTCCTCCAGTTTACCGATACCCGAAGAACTTACAAACTGATCGTTCTTGGTAGATATTACAGTATAATCACCGGAGGCCTCCAGATAAATAATTTCATCTACCGGAAGATTAAATAGTTTCTCTGATTTTTGAACAAAAATATGAGAGTCGTAAGATGTACGTGGATTCACCGGACGCAGGCTTCCCAATAGGTCTTCGATATTTCCTTCTTCCATCTTTTTTCTTTTCAACGCGCGATCAACTGCTAGTTTAAATCTGTCTTGATCGAGCGGCTTTAACAGATAGTCCACTGCATTTCGTTCAAAGGCCTGAATGGCATATTGATCATAAGCTGTTGTGAAGATAACATAAGGCTCATGCTCAATTTCATCCAGCACATCAAACCCATTCATGCCAGGCATTTGTACATCAAGAAAAATCATATCTGGCTTCAGCTTATTGATTTGCTCAACAGCATCAGTTCCTTTATTGCTTTCGCCTATAATTTCAATTTGTGGAAAGGTCTCCAAAAACTCACGCAATAAATCGCGGGCTAATTTTTCATCATCGATAATCAAACAGGTAGTATTCATATGTTTATAATTTTTTGTCTAAGGTCACATGCCTGCATGCAGTAGTGGCATTTCGGCACGCAGGCATGGAATGCCCAAAATATTTCAAGTTAGCGCGAAGCACGTACATGGGCATTTCATAATAATTGGTTTTCAATAATTGATTCGTTGTTTTTTTTCTGCATTACTTTTTTATCCTCTAAAAAAAAGCTAACCGAATATCCGTGTTCACTGGCCAATACCCGCAAATGAGATTGCACGCCAAAATAGCTCTTCAAACGAAGGTTTGTGTTCATCATCCCGACCCCACTGGAACTTCCATCCATTACTTTCTTGGCTTTAGACCCGAGCCCGTCATCTTTAATTTCGAAAAAAATCACGGAGCCAGAACGCCTGACAGTTAGTGATATTGTACCCCCCTCTTCTTTGGGGGCTATTCCATACTTCACAGAGTTTTCAACCAGGGGTTGAAGTATCATAGGCGGGATATAAATACCCAGACAGGTAGAATCAATATGTTTTTCAAATTTCAATCGGTCACCAAAACGTACCTGTTGTATCCGAATATAATTTTCAATGAATTCAATTTCGTGAAGAAGTTTTACCATGTCACCACTATGGGAATCGAGAGCATATCTAAAAATATCAGAAAGTTGACTAATCACCTTGCGTGCCTGGTCCTTACTGGAATGAACAAGTGTGCTAATGGAGTTTAACGTATTGAATAAAAAGTGTGGATTGATCTGGGATTTCAAAAGTGAAATCTGCATCTCTTTGTTGCGTATCGCCAATTCACTTTTCTCTTGTTCCTGTTTTTGAAGTCCCTGAAAATATCTAATTACATAATAAACACCTACCGTAATAATATACTGATCATTAATCCGGAGCGCTGATAAATCACCCAGCATCTCAACCAGGTATTCCCGCCAATGCTCAAAGTAGGTAAACCCTTCCAGGTAGTCCGTGAAATAATAGGAAAGTGTGCCCATCAACAAAAAGAAAATGATGATACCCAGGATATGACCCGCAATTTGCCAGCGTGCAGGAAAATTAAATAACCAATGCGACCATACGAAAATGAGCAAGACAATCACACACAAGGCCTCCAGTTCAAAAAGTTTCGTCCATAATACATAGTATTGAGGATTTACAAATCGCCATTCCCAAACAGCACTTAAGGCAAAATTTATCGCATACCAAAGGCAAATGAGCAGATAAGCTCGTTTCCAGATCCCCGGTATTGCATCCAACCACTTCATAATTTGGAAGATTATCGTATAAAGTTAAACAATCGAAGGTAAAGCCGACCAATGTAATGTATTGGCGCTTAATGGAGGTTTTATTGCGTTGGGTTACCTGAGTCTTATGTTTGTGAATACACTATCTTTGAATCCAAATCGTTGAAATAGTAATTTCTTTACATGAGGAATATTTTTCTCACCTTCCTATTTCTGTTAGTTGCATTTGCCGGTCAGGCTCAGAGAATCACCATTTCCGGCAAAGCGGTTGATAAGGAAACGAAAGAGCCCCTGCCTTTTGCTTCCATCGGCATTAAAGGCAAATCCATTGGCACTATTACCAACCTGCAAGGCGATTTTGATTTTCATATTCCTCGCGAACTTCAAAACGATTTGTTTTCAATCAATATGCTGGGGTATAAAACCTACGAAGCTCCCGTATGGACCTTGTTAAACGTTAATCCATTGATCATTGAAGTAGAAAAATCAACGCTGGTATTGGATGAGGTCATGGTTTCTGATTCATTAAGCGGGGGCGACATACTTCAAATTGCGCTCTCACGCATTGAACAAAATTATCCGATGACTCCTTATCTGATGGATGGCTTTTATCGGGATATTAAAAAAGTGGGGGGCACCTACATTTCACTTTTAGAGGCTGCCGTGAAGATATATGATGAAGATTATAAAGAACCACGCAACAAATTTAAACTGCGCGAGCGCGTGGCTCTCTTGGAGATCCGAAGAAGCATTGGTTACGAAAGTAAGTTCACCACCTATTTTGACCAGGATAATCTTTTGGAAGATTTATTACTCCATAATAGCGTCCGCTATCGACATTTTCCTTCGGAACAAGTTTTCTTCAATAGTCTTAAACGAGAACGGGATTCCTATTACAATGGACATGAAGTATTTGTTGTATCGCATAAAAAAGAGTATCTATTAACTGTGTATGTAGAGAAGGGTACCTATGCGATTTTACGTACCGAATTTGAAAGCAATCAGGAGGAAGCTTTGACAAAAAAAAGAGGCTTAGAGAGCAAGTTTGTTAAATTGAGACGTGTGATTGAATTTAAACCCTTTGAGGGAAAATATTATTTGAACTATATCACTGTTGATTCCAGGGTGAATTGGTATGACATCAAAACCAAAGAATTAAAATTTGAAACCGATCTTAATCAATCGCTGCTGATTAACGAAGTCTTTCCCAACACCGGCAGCCGAATTGCATCAACAGAAAAAATGCGTAACTACGGATTGCAATACCAGGACCTACCCTACAACAAAGAATTCTGGGACAACTATAACGTGATCAAAGAAAGTCCACTCGATAGAAAAATTGTTGAGGATCTTGAAAAACATGGGCCACTAGAAAAACAGTTTAAGGAGAATTAATTTAGTAATCATCGGTCTGCGACTCTCGTTAATCACAACTTAATTATGGGTAGTTGATTTTTCCCAATGCCAAATTGAGAGTGAGTCCTCCATAACTGTGGATGCCATTAATATTGTAAAACGGGTTAATTGAGAGGCCTACAAACTTATAGGCGGGTAAAATCCTGGCATCCATCGAGAAGCCAATGGTTGTAGAATTTCCAAACTCCTTGGTGACAGAGTACTGAGTTGCAGTAACCACTGAAGCTCCAGCCGAGAAAGTAAGAAGTACCCAATTATTCTTTACTACTTTACCTACCTTAAGGTTAATTGATTTTGTGTCGAACCCCGCTTTATAGGTTGGGGGTATCAAACCTAATGAAAATATAGTTGCTATTGTATTGGCTAAATCGTCAGGGTAATAAGCATTATCATACGAAAACGTAAGCAAGAATCTCTTTTCCATTTCAAAATTAAGGCTTGCTGTAATCGCACGATCGCGGGTAGAACTACCCCCTCCAATATCAAACCACCAGCTCTTTTGATAGGATGAGATTGACTCTTCTTGTGCAGAAACCTGGCGCTGGGAAGAAAAGAAGATCAACATGATCAGTATCAATTTATTTTTCATGGCTCATTTTTTAGTGTGAGCGGAGTTGGTGTTTATATATATCATTGCTTCCTCTAAGATTCTATGTTCGCCTTCAACCGTAAATACTTTACCGGATGAACCTACCGCAGTTCCAATGATTGAACCCGCCACAAAACCCAGGAAAGCACCCCCATACGCATCGTATTCAGGACCAAAATCGAAACACCAACCACTACTACATTCAGGGGGTGTGTAAGATGCATACCCAATAGCACCACCAAGAATGATTCCACTTGCTGCCCCTATTAAAAACCCTTTACCCACAGTTCCAATCTTCCTGACTCGAAGCGTTTTAATTTCCGAACCCGCAACAATCATTTGATCAGGCCCTTTATTATTCTTAAGAAATAAGGAATCCTTTGTAATTCGGATAATCTGTCCTCCAAGTTGGTTCCCAGACATAGTTTGAACTTTTACTTTGTAATTGATTTGTGCTTTTGAATTTTGTGGAATATACAATAGCAGTGTGATCACAAGGATTAATAGGAGAGTAGTAAATTTTTGTAGGACAGAATTAAATAGTGCTGGTTTCATATTCGGATTTTGGTTTTGGTCATTAGATAAATTATCTACAATGTATTGGAGCACATGATCTCCACTAATCGTTGCGGCAAGGGATTGATATTCCTTTATAATTATTGACCCACAGCAGTTGTATTTGCCTTTGTTCTCAGATAAATAGATAACCCAAGACCTATAACAACCTGTCCTGTGCGGTATGTAAAATCAGAATCACCATCATCCTCCTTTGAAGCATAGGCCTGGTATGACAGAGAAGGCTCAAGGGCAACATGCTCATTGATAAACGCGGCATATCCTATTCCTAATTTCCATTTTGAGTTTTTTGATGTCTCTTTATTGGAGTTACCAGAATATTCATATTCCGAAATTGATTTTCCTAGAAAATAATTAGCTGAAAAGAAAACTCCACTCTTGGTATAGACTCGCACGAATGGGCCTGCTAAATATTCAGTTCGTTTACCCTCTAGATTGTAGGTGCCGCTATACTTCTCTTTTTCAGAGACTAAATCCAACGAAAGACCTAATGCAAATCCATGACTGGCAAAGAAACCAATTGCAGGATTAAAGTTGATAGAGTTTAATGTATGCTTATCCGTTTGGGAAGAATACTCATACTTCGCATTACCTAAGTTGATGTCCATACTTCCGCCCACCAGCCATGAGCCTTTCTGCAACGCGGTGCGATATTCAGATTGCGCACTAATTTGTGAGCACTGTATCCACACAAATGCTACTGTGAATAATATTACTTTTTTCATAACGAAATTGTTTAAGTGTTTTGATTACACACCTAAAGTAGAGTGGGTTCGTCTAACTGAAGCATCAATCATCATCAGAATCTAAAATGATTTTGGCATATAACGCAATCCAACAAATGCGAGATAGCAACGGTTGCATTTTTTGCAAAAGCGATCACTTTTTACTATTATTATTTGCAGATATTACCAAAACTCCCCCCTCCATGGAAAGTATTCAATCCACCTTCCTGAATGAAATCAAGAAAAAGCTACCCCAAAACTTATCCTTAGCCGATGAGTTAGCCGAACTTCTAAACCTAAGTCGCGACAGCGCGTACAGGCGCATCCGGGGCGAAACCGTTTTGTCGCTGGACGAAGTCAAGAAAATCTGTACGCATTACAACGTTTCGTTGGATACTCTCCTATCCCCAACTACTGAGATGATTACGTTTCACAACCGGAAGATTGATAGTAAATATTTCACTTTTGAAATGTGGTTAAAATCAATTCTTAGCAACCTCGAAACGATCAGCAGCTTTCCGGAAAAGAAGTTATACTATGCCGCTAAGGATATTCCGCTCTTTCAATATTATAAATTCCCGAAACTGGCAGCCTTCAAAATGTTTTTCTGGATGAAAACCTACCATCGCTATCCCAGCCTGGCAGATAGTAAATTTCAGTTTGAAAGTATCTCCGCCCAACTATTGCACATGGGTGAAAAATTATGGAACCAATACGCACAGATACCCAGCACAGAAATCTGGAGTGATGAAACCGCCACCGTTACCTTACGTCAAATAGAATATTATCTTGAAATTGGTGTAATTACAACAACACAAGCCCTGGAAGTTTGTGACGAATACAGTAAGATGTTAGATCATATTCAACTGTGTGCTCAAAAGGGTTCCAAAAATGGAGAGGAAAATTTCAGCCTGTATAAAAATGATATTCTTATTGCGGAAACTACCATCTTCTTCAAAATGGGGGATAAACGTGTGGCTTTTCTCACCTACAATACCATGAATGTGCTGACTACTTCAAACGAAATCTTTTGCAAGATTATTGAGGATTATCTTAATAATGTAATAGACAAGTCTGTACAAATCAGTGCGAGTGGCGAACGTGAACGGCATAAGTTTTTCAACCGTATGCAGGAATCTATTCAGTCTTTGCGGAAAAAAATTAGTTAGCGGCAGCCGGTGGCATAACAACGAGTTTCCCTATTCTTTTACAAACCTATACAGCAAAGCAGCCTGATATGTCAAACCGTTTGAAAAGTCTGTATTTAATTGTTGCCTGTCGTCTCCTACTCTAACTAAAATTGATCCAAAAGTTATCTTATCCGATTCGTCATAAACACGGTAACTCCTCCCTATAGAATAACCAACCTTTGTCTGAATACTTACTGATTTGCTAAGGTTTAATTTTAAATAGCTGAATAAATCATTGCTTGCTTTTACAACATATCCTTCATTGCTCTTTTGTGGAATTTGCGAAAGATGGTAAGACCTGACCTGGCCAAAAAAATTAATGCCAATATTAATGCGATCATGAAGTTTGTAATTAGCATCCACCATAAAAGGCAGCGTTAAATTCGTTTCAAATTTCTCATTGGGGCTTAGGTAATAAAGTCCAAAAAGCGGCACGAACATAGGTCCAAAAAATTCCGAACTATAATAAGCACCTAGTTTATAGTTTAAATTTTCACGCTTCGTATACTTCATAAGCGCTATGACACCTATCTGAAAATCTTTCCTCGTGATGCTTTCAAAATCAGAGGCTATTTTCGGAATTAGCAGATAAGTTCCTGTCCACTTGTCAGAATGCTTTTTGGATAACCCTACCCTCAAACCCAAAATTGAAATAGTTTCCTCCGGTTCCGATTCAAAAAGCCTGACTTGTGTTCTTTCGTAAACCAACCCCGTTAAAAAAGCATCAGTATTATTGACTAAAATGGGTAGGGTAATGTCGGCTCCCAACTCTTCAATGCGTGTGCTCGAGTTGCTGTTTTCAAAATAATTTGCCGCAGAGTTATTATAGTAAAATTTCGCTAACTCAACATAGTTCTGTGCCGATGCCCTGGACGCAACAAATAAAAGGGAAACGAACAGAATCTTTTTCATGGCAACCGACTTAAGTTAAGTGGTAAATAGATCCGAAAAAAACGTGTAGCCCAAAAAACCGAAAGAAGGGACAAAACAATCCATAAAAGATTGAGCGGACTATGCACTGGATTGTTACTGAAATTGATCAGGATAGAGCAGGTGATAATTAATCGAAATACTTCTGACCGGAACAACCATGTCTTTGATTCCATGATGCCACTCCAATTAATTATCATGTGCCAAAGCAAAAAACTTCCTATCCACCGCTCAGCTGTTCCCCAGGGAGATTTCGGATCGATGATGAACATCATTAAAGCAATACCCAGAATTATGTGAAGAATAAGATAAGGTTTTGCCCCATAAAACATTTTTGTTTGTAGTCGAACCTGATTAAGTTGTGTTACCTCTTTCAACGGTGGCTTGGGTGGTAACCCTTGTGGTCGCCAGCCCAGTGGCATAAACCAGATTTTGAATTTGTCGCCCCAACGTGGAGCTGCTACAGCATCCTTCCAAAGTATTTGATAATAATGAAAGTTGATGGAAATGGGATTCCATGTGTTGGGTGGATTGTACATTCCATACACTACTTTCTCTTCTTCTTCGGCATAGGTCTTGAATAGCCGATCCCAGATGATAAGAAATTCACCAAAATTTTTATCGAGGTAAGCGAAATTGATACCATGATGAACGCGATGATGAGAAGGGGTAGTGAAAATATATTCGATCCAGCGCCACAGCTTTGGAATGAGTTCGGTATGGTGTAAAAAAGATATGAATAAGTGAAGTCCCGTCATGGCATAAATATCAAAAGGGTTAAATCCAATGATGGTCAGTGGCCAAAAGAAGAAGAAAGAAAAGAGTCGCTGTGTAACACTTGCGCGAAGAGCTACAAAAAAATTCATCTCTTCGGCAGAATGATGTGGAGAATGTGCGGCCCACATAATATTAACATGATGCCCCCACCGATGAACCCAATAGAAAATAAAATCAATTCCCAACAACAGGAAAATAAAATTGAATGCGTTCAGCTCCAGATTGTCAATCAAGCGATAATTCTCCCAAAGAAATCCGTAGACTATATAAACGCCCGCAGCTACCAGCACATTCATGGTTTGATTGCCCAGCGCAGTACCAAAATTGGCCACGGCTTCCTGAAACGTGATATACTTTTTCTTGTAATACCAACAGATGAGTATCTCCAATACGATGAACCCCAGCGCAAGGGGCGTTAGCAAGGCATAGATGTTTGAATTCATGACAGAAACATTTAGGTGAAGTGATACCCCAAAAGTAGGGTGACCCTAAAACCCGTCAATTTCATTCACCGCCACGCTCTCCGGCTATCTTTTGCGCATTATGAAAATTGTTGAACTGCAAGTCCGTCCATTACGGACTATTGCAAATCGTAGATTTTTAGATTATTATTATTTACTGAAAAGGCCTTGCTATGGGATCACAAAGCTCTGTACCGAGTATCCAAACCGTCTTTTTAAATCAAATCCGAAATCAACTCCCAGACAACGCTTCCTTTGCCGATGAGTTAGCCGAACTCCTGAACGTAAGCCGGGATAGTGCCTACCGTAGAATGCGAGGAGAAACTTTGCTATCGCTTGATGAAGTCAAAAAACTTTATGATCACTATGGCCTATCGATTGATGCGATCATATCTCCTGATTCCAATATGGTATTGATTGACCATCAGGCCGTAGACTTTAATTTTTCAATAAATGAATGGCTGAAATCAATTATCCAGAATCTTTCACTGGCAAAAACATCCACTACACTTAACCTCATCTATGCCGCGAAAGATATCCCCATTTTCCACTATTTCCGGTTTCCAGAACTTGCCGCATTTAAACTATTTGTTTGGTCAAAAACGATCGTCAAAGATCCTCTGTATGAACAGATATCTTATTCACACACTGTATTACCAAAGGAAGTATTAATAGAAGCTACGAAAGCGTGGCAGTTATACTCCTCCCTTTCGAGCACAGAAATCTGGAGTGATGAAGCAATCAATAGTACACTGAAGCAAATTGAATTTTATCATGAATGCGATTATTTCAAGCATCGTTCATTAGCTATGGACTTGCTCAATCAGCTGGAAGATTTTATCAATCACATAAAAGGAGAGGCGTCTGAAGGGAAAAAATCAGAAGGTGGTAATTTTATATTGTATCAAAATGATATTCTAATCCCTGACAATACAATCCTGGTAAAGATGACTAATGCCCAGGTTGTTTTTATAAATTACAATACTACAGATCTACTTACTACCTATCAGGATTCATTTTGCGAGAAAACAGAGGTGTATTTAAAAACTCTCATAAAAAATTCAGCCTTAATCAGTGCCACAGCAGAAAAAGAACGTAATCGGTTCTTTAACAGGCTGGCGGAAAAAATTTCAAACTCGAAACAAAAATTGAATGATTTGAAATAAACTGTCATGGCTCAGCTACCCATACCACAAAACATTCAATCTGTCTTTCTTGAGCAAATAAGAAAACGACTGTCAGAAAACGTTTCGTTCCCGGATGTATTGGCGGAATTATTAAAAATAAGTCGGGATAGTGCCTACCGAAGAATACGCGGAGAAACCGTGCTTTCTCTGGATGAAGCAAAGAAACTGTGCGATCTCTTTGTGGTTTCGTTAGATGCATTATTCTCAACTTCCGTCAGCACATCACTTTTTCATCATCGAGCCATGAGCACAAGTTATACACTTGAGCATTGGCTGAATTCTGTGGGTACCAATCTTACCTATATCAATTCCTGCAAGCAGAAAGAACTGTTATATGTAGCGAGAGACATGCCCATATTTCATAATTTCCGATTGCCTGCAGTGTCATCTTTCAAGATGTTTTTCTGGCTAAAAACAGTAATTAAAGATCCGGCTTATAGTAATCAACTATTTCAAGTAGATAGTATTCCGTTACACATTCAACAGGCAGCCCATAAACTGTGGAAACTGTACTCCACCATTCCCGGCTCGGAAATCTGGAGTGACGAAGCTATTAATGAAACTCTCAAACAGATAGAGTTTTATCATGAATGTCGCTTCTTTGGTGACAATAAGCAGGCAGCCATGCTATGCGATCAGTTGATTGAATTAATAAGATTAATTAAAGCAGAGGCAGAAGCTGGAAAAAAATCCGGAGGTAAAAATTTTAATCTTTATAAAAATGAAATATTGATTGCCAATAATACTGCCCTGGCCCGCATGGATACAAGACGCATTGTCTATATTAATTATAATACGCTCAATTTATTAACAACTCATCAGGAATCGTTTTGTGACAAGACTGAAAAATACTTTTATAACCTTTCGAAGTATTCTATTCTGATTAGTACATCCGCAGAAAAGGAAAGAAATAAATTCTTCAATAAAATGATACAGAGAGTTGATTCGTTTAAGAATTCACTAAAGTAATTCCTTTCTTTACTGAAGCAGTGTGAGTGCCTCTGTCAACAACTCTTGCTTATTAATAGGCACCACGCCAACATGCTGACATACCAGTCCACCTCCTAAATTAGAAAGCGATGCAATTTGCCTCGGTGGCATATTCAGCGCTACACAAAGTGCGGCAATACTTACAACAGTATCCCCGGCTCCGGAAACATCGGCAATCTCGCGGGGATGTGCCGGAAGCAGAATTTTTTCATTTTTATAATCTATATAGACGCCATGCTCCGAAAGTGTTGCCATCACTCCTTCTATAGCCAATCTTTCTTTCAGGATGTTGATGGCATTTTCCAACTGATGTTGATTTCCCGATTCGAGATCTAGCTTTAATCCCTCACGCATTTCTTTCAGGTTGGGTTTAAACAGACTGACTTCCTTATAGGCTAAGAAGTTTCTTTTCTTGGGATCCACTACGGTGGGAATCTGGTTCCTCTTTGCCAGTGCCACTGTCTTTTCAATGATTGAGGCATTCAGCACTCCCTTATCGTAATCTTCAAAAATTACAACCTGACAAGTGGTTAATAAACTTTCAATGCGTCTTAATAACTGTTCTTCTTCCTCAGCATCGGCTACCCGGTCTGATTCTTCATCTACACGCACTACATGCTGATGACTTGCAATAACGCGCGTCTTCACTGTAGTTGGTCTTGATGTTGAAGTTACCAAGCCACTGATTGCCATATTCTGCTCTGCCAGGATGGTGCGAAGCTTCTTCCCATTATCATCATCTCCACAAAGGGCTACTAAAACTGGTGTGGCGCCCAGCGCTTGCACATTGAGCGCCACATTGGCAGCTCCGCCCAACCGCACATCACGTTTCTTAACATGAATGATCGGCACCGGTGCCTCTGGTGAAATTCGTTCCACTGCACCCCAGATATAACTATCCAGCATCACATCTCCGATAATCAATACCCGGAGATTGTTGAAGGATTGAAATATATCCTGGAGTGACCTTTGCTCCATGCTATTTAAAGTTTTCTAACGCTTTTTTCATTCGGGTCATTGCCTCAATCAATTCCTTTTCGGAAGCTGCATAGGATAGTCGCACACAGTTCTCTTCACCAAAGGCGCCTCCGGGCACCAATGAAACATGACCTGTCTCCAACATATATAAACAAAAGTCATCGCCATCCTTAATGGTTCTCTCTCCATTTGATTTACCATAGTAATAGCTCACGTCCGGAAAAAAGTAAAAAGCACCTTGCGGATAATGCGTTTTAATCCCGGGTATTTCTTTCAATAATTTATAAACGATATCTCTGCGCTTATGGTATTGTGCCACCATTTCCTGGGTTGGTTTTATATCTCCTGTAATCGCAGCCAAAGCCCCGCGCTGTGAGATCGAGCAATTCGCTGATGTTATCTGGCCTTGCACTTTATTACTTCCGTCTGCAATCCACTTGGGTGCAGCAATGTAGCCCACGCGCCAACCCGTCATGGCGAAACCCTTTGCAAAACCATTTACTGTTATGGTTCTTTCAAACATACCGGGTATTGATGCCATACTGGTTTGATCGCCAGTAAAATTTATATGCTCATAAATTTCATCAGCAATCACCAAAACGTTTGGATGTTTTAACACAACGGCTGCAATGGCTTCCAACTCTTTTCGGGTAAACACCGAACCGGTAGGATTACACGGTGATGAAAAAATCAAGGCTTTTGTTTTCGGAGTAATTGCTTTTTCTACTTGTGCAGCTGTTACTTTAAAATCATTTTCAAGAGTTCCTTTTACCAACACGGGTGTTGCTTCCGTCAGGCGAACCAGCGCATCATAACTAACCCAGTAGGGTGAAAAGATAATTACTTCATCACCGGGATTAAGCAAGGCCAACATGACATTGGCAATCGACTGCTTGGCTCCATTGGACACAACAATATTTTCTGCCTTATACGGCACATGATTTTCCTTTTGATATTTAGCGGCTAAGGCTTCGCGTAAATCCTGATAGCCGGCTACAGGCGGATAGGAAAAATATTTTCCATCGTCAATGGCAGTTTTAGCAGCCTCACAAATGTGTTTGGGCGTTTTAAAATCGGGTTCGCCCAAACTTAGGTTGATCACATCAATGCCGCGGCTTTTGAATTCGCGCGCTTTCGCAGCCATGGCGAGTGTGGCAGATTCCTGGATGGCTTCAATACGGTCAGAGAGTTTGTTCATAAGGGTTCAGTAAAGAGCCCCAAAGAACGAAATTAATCAGGCTTTTGGCAAGGGATAAAAACTTTAACTGAATAAAGTCCTTCCCGTAATACTCCGCCCCAGCGTAATCTCATCGGTATATTCCAGATCACCGCCAACAGAAACGCCACGCGAAATGGTGGTGAGCTTAACAGGATATTCCTTTAGCCTTCGGTTAATATAAAAAGCTGTGGTGTCCCCTTCCATCGTGGGACTGAGCGCGAGAATAATTTCTTTAATACTGCCTTGCGATTTTGCTACCCGATCCACGAGTGAGTCAATCTTTAAATCGGCCGGCCCGATGCCATTCATGGGAGAAATGATGCCGCCTAACACATGATAGACACCGAGAAATTGAGACGTGTTCTCAATCGCCATCACATCGTTGGTTTCTTCCACGATGCATAATAAACTTTTATCCCTCCGGTGGCTTTTGCAAATCGAGCACTCTTCTTCATCTGAAATATTATGACAGGTTTTACAGAACCGAATGTTTTGCCGCATCTTATCAAGGGCATGAGTAAGTGCCGTTGTTTTCGATTCGTTTTCTTTCACCAAATGCAAAACCAATCGAAGCGCAGTCTTTTTGCCGATGCCGGGTAATTTGGCAACTTCGTTCACGGCATCTTCTATTAGTTTGGAAGGGAATTCCACCAGCAGGGTAAGTAATTAAATAAATTTGTAGTTATACAATTCGGGCGTCAATACCTGCATCACAAATGGCTTCGCGCATCGGCTTTAATTCATCCATCGCTCCGGACTTCACTGCGCATTTTCCTTTATAATGAATCAGCCAGGTGCATTGCTCGGCTTGCTCGGTAGTATGTTTACAAACCCGGATAAGCGTTTGAATAACATGATCAAACGTATTGAAGTCATCATTGAACACAATGAGGTCTTTGACATCCGTCACGTCAATAACCTCCAGCACGTCTATCAACTCCTGCTCCTGATGTGATGTTTTCATACCTTATTTAAACCTGTTTCCTCCACAAAAGTAAAAAAATTGAACTTGATTAGTCGCATTTATTTATCCTGATGATTTTTACTTTCTTTATGCGATTAATTGCGCTGATGAATCCGATTCTTGTTGTTTCAATCATTTCGGTCTATTTCTTTGTTTTGATTAGCATCTCGTATGTAACATCGAGAGGGGCTGACACAAATACCTTTTTTACAGCCAACCGGCAATCGCCCTGGTATCTGGTTGCGTTTGGCATGATTGGAGCGTCATTATCAGGGGTCACATTCATATCCGTACCGGGCAATGTGGGGAAAATTGGGTTTTCCTATTTCCAAATTGTGTTAGGATATCTCGTGGGCTATTGGGTAATCATTGGTGTTTTAATGCCATTGTATTACCGACTTAACTTAGTTTCCATATACACCTATTTAGAACAACGATTTGATCAATGGTCGTACAAAACCGGTGCTCTCTTCTTTTTGATATCGCGAACTATTGGTTCTTCACTCAGGTTATTTTTAGCGGCCACCGTGTTGCAACTGTTTTTATTTGATGCCTGGGGAGTACCTTTTATTGTAACAGTGGCCGTAACAATCATCTTAATTTGGGTGTACACATTTAAAGGTGGCATAAAAACGATTGTATGGACTGATACCTTTCAAACATTTTTTCTCGTAACCGCAGTAATTGTTACGGTAGTAAAAATATCCGGAGATCTGGGGTTGGATTTTTCTGAAGTAATTGGTGCCATTAAAACTCATGGTTATGACAAGGTCTTTCATTTTGATGATGCCAACTCCACCTTATTTTTTCCCAAACAATTTTTTGGAGGCGCCTTCATTGCCATTACCATGACAGGAATGGATCAGGAAATCATGCAAAAAAACCTGACCTGTAAAACGCTCGGTGATGCGCAGAAAAATATGTTTTGGTTTAGCTTAACCCTGGTTTTTGTGAATCTGCTTTTTTTGACACTGGGCGCACTACTCTATTTATATAGTACAGAAAGAGGCTTGGCGCTACCTGCTTATTCTGATGAATTATTTCCAAGACTTGCTTTTACTGAGTTAGGTCCGCTGGTGGGTATCTTTTTTCTGCTTGGCATAACTGCCTCGTCTTATGCCAGTGCCGACTCTGCGTTGGCTGGGTTAACTACTTCTTTTTGTATTGACTTTCTAAACTTCAAAGACAAAAGCGAAACTGTAAAACAAAGGCAGAAATTTATAGTTCACATTTCATTCTCCCTTTTGTTTCTGATCATTATTGTAGTCTTTAAAGAGATCAATGAAAAATCGGTTATTGATGCTGTGCTTAATGTGGCGGGTTATACCTATGGCCCACTACTCGGTCTCTTTTCTTTCGGCTTGTTTACCCGCAGGCAAATAAAAGGAGTAGGTGTGCCGTTGATTTGCATTGCTTCACCACTTCTCTCTTATTTGATAAGTCTGAACTCAGAAGCCCTTTTGAACGGATATAAATTTGGAATTGAAATTTTGATTTTGAATGGCCTGATTACATTTCTGGGTCTTTTCCTAATCTCAAAAAAATAAAAAAAAGAGCCGCACTTTCATGCGACTCCTTTTCGATTAAAACCAAACCACCACCATTATTTTCTTACATACTCGTATTTCTGCACAAGATCATTTTTGCTAACTACTATTGTATAAATGCCTGACTTTACATCACAAAAGTCAATGATCATTTTTCTTTTCATTAAACGCTGGGCAGTTACTCGATTTCCATCAGCAGAAAGAACTTCTACCTGGGCGCCCATTAATTTTCTGTGCGCTTTAAACACAAACAGATTCTGGTGTTTCGAATAAACCACATCAACTTTTTCTAGCGGCTCTGCGGCAAAAGCGAAAGTTGAAATAATCAGAAGGACTGCTATCAATAGATTTTTCATGCCTGAATCATTTTACTTGTGATCCATAGGCCAATTACCCTGCCATGCGAAAAATCGCAGAAATTTAATTGATTTCGTGTGTTTTGGGCAATAAGGAATCCCAGAATGGGACTGATTGTCCTATAATAGTTCCTTTGAAGGATCCCAGAATCTAATTTTGAAATCCTGAACCTGGTCTTTTATAACTTTTATTCCCTCCTTTTCCAGTCGGTTTTTCATAGTAGTAGGTGTCTCAAAATGATGTTTACCGGTTAACAATCCCGCGCGGTTAACAACCCGGTGGGCTGGAATTTTTTTGTTTTTATGGGCTGCGTTCATAGCCCAGCCTACCATTCGGGCGCTCATTTTGGTTCCCAAATAACTGGCAATTGATCCATAACTTGTCACCCTGCCTTTGGGGATCAACATCACCACTGCATACACATTTTCGAAAAACGGATAGTCGCCCGAACTATCCTTTATGTTTTTACTTTTTGTCATTCGATTGAAGGAAGGTAAACTCCATGAATGGGTGAAATTCCATCCCTAAACGTTTAACTTTGCCGCTTTAAATTTATAAAAACCTTAACCGAAATGAAGTATTGGCTTCTAGCCCTTTTTCTTATCTGCCTTACTAACAGTCTTGCACAACAGCTAATCGCAAACGACTCAACTGGATGGAGTCAGCTGCGCGAAGGGTCTTATCTTTCTTTCAAGATGGAATCAACGGATCCGATTAAACCGAAATTTACACTCGAAGGAATCAATGGACACGCCATTCAGTTTGACACCCTTGGCAATTTTTATTGGCAACCATCCTACGACCTGGTAGATCGGCTTGAGAAACAAAAAGAGGTAAGCGTGATCGTGCAGGCAGAATGGAAAGATGGTCGCAGGGTACGCAGGCCGTTGCATTTTATTGTTCTTCACCAAAACAGACCACCGGTAGTTGAAGACCTACCCATATTTTATGTAAAGCAAGCAGCAGCGAATAGTTACCAGATTCCTAATGAATACGTGAACGATCCGGATGGAGATCCCCTTGTCTTCAAATCGATACAATCGCAATTGCCTGAAGGAGTCACACTCACTTCCAATGGATTGCTCACCTGGACTCCGTCACGAAATCAATTCAATGCGCTTAAGAACAACCCGCTTGTAGTAGAGTTTATCGTTCAGGATCAGCCAGAAAAACTGGAAACAAAAGGGAAAATAAAAATTGCACAGACACAACTTGACTTGCCCCCGGAAATACTCCTGGTGCCTGGTGATACCAGCTTAGTCATAAAAGAAGATGAACGGGTTCATTTTAAGATTTATGTTTCAGATCCAAACGGAGATGAAAACATTAGCAGCGTTAATTTTGTGTGTTCCGATAGTCGTGTAACCGCTGAAAACTTTATTCAAAACACGGAGGTACAATCAGAATTTACATGGTCGCCTGGTTATTACTTCGTTGAGGAAGTTGAGAAATCGAAAACAATTGAAATCATTTTTTTTGCATTGGATAAATCCAACAACCGGGTACAGCGCAAGATTCGGATAAAAGTGGTAGACACGGAAAATCTGGATGAAAAAGATAAATTCCTTTACCTGAAATACCGAAATTCCCTGGTACAGGCGAAGTCATTGCTGGATTTGCTGGATCAGAACAATGAGCGATTAAATAAAGCCTACAAACAAGCTAAGAAAGGTAAAAAGAACAGGTCGATCGTGAACGCAACATTGGGTGCCACAACCGGGCTTGCCCCGGTGGCTATTCCCAATGACCCAAGCACCTACAAAGCCGTGTCAGCCATTGGTGGCACAAGCGTTATGACATTGGGTACCCTGGAGGCGACCGAAGTAATTGGCAAATCAAAATCGGACATTCTGGAGAAGATGAAGATTAATGTGGAGATCAGAAATCAGTTACAACTAGAAGGCGACAATTTTGCAAGGAAATATGCTTTGAAAAGCATGCGAAGAAATAAGGAATTTGATCCAGACCGGGACAAACTACTGCCGATTATCAATAATCAGAAATTGGTAATACTTGAGTTGGATGCAAGCAAACCAACGCGCGATTACGAAAACAAAGACCTAAAAAAGACTTTCCCCGATTTTAGTGAGCAATAGACAATTTGCTGACTGCTTTTGCAGAAACCGATTTTCCCCTTACTTTTGCAGTCCTTAAAAAGTAAAATCGCATACAGAGGAGTGGTAGAGCGGTTTATTGCACCGGTCTTGAAAACCGGAGAACCTTTACGGGTTCCGGGGGTTCGAATCCCTCCTCCTCTGCGAACCAAAAAAATCCCGCTTTCGCGGGATTTTTTGTTATTGAGAGTCCAAACGAAACGAGCTCCAGAGGTCCTTTTATTATCTGAAGTCTAGACCTAAACAAGTATCAGGCTACTTATACCTAATTGTAAAATAAGAATGCTTGCAAATTGTTTCTCTCACAGCCAACTTAAAATACAATCTTTTTCGTCTTACGATTAGCATCTGACAAACTTTCTAGTCCGGTCTCTTGTGTGTTTTTCATAAGCATCTCGTTCGCTGACGAATATAGAAATGCCTTCTTACCAATAATAGTTATCGGGGTATTGATCAAAATCGGTTCTCTTGATAAAATGGTCAAAAGATCGGCATCGCTTGCGTTCTCAATAGTATGGGTGTTTTTTTCCGGAAAGCGATCTCTGTATGAAGGATCTAAAAGCATTTTAACCTCTGATTCCATTTTATTGGCAATCTCAGCCAGTTGAGTTTCAGTAATTTTATCTCTTTTCAAATCGAGCACTTTAACAACATACGCTGAAATTGATTCAACATAGGCCCGTGCCTTTTTATCCTCTGCTTTATCCGAATGATATAGCAGGGTAAGTTCGTTAGATTGATTTTCTATCATATCGGTTAATTGTAATCTGTAAATTATAACAACTGGCCCAGTCGCTCGTGCTCGCGTCTGATCATCTTCATATTGGTTCGAATCCGGCTAATAGCATCCTGCGTCCACCCATTTTGAGCCGTTGTCCTGGTCTCGACTAAATCCAACTCTACCAGATCATAATAGCGTACTAACTCTTTACGGGCAGTTTGTAGCTTTTTCTTTTGGGGGGAGCGAACTGCTTTAATACGAGCGTCATATTTCTGGAGTGATAAATTAATCGAATCACGTAGTTCAATCAACTCTTCCGAGACTGTGTTTCGCACCATCTCCACCTTTACCGAATCCAGAGATTGAGCCAGGGCAACGTTGTAAAAACCCACAAGACTGATGATGATCAGCAATAATTTAATGCGTTGCATAATAGTTGTCGCTTACTACAATCACTCCAGCAACTTTGTGTCCATTAGTAGGAAGCGCAGGAATCCGGATTTTATTGCTGAATTAACTATTCGAGTGGTGGCGAAACGTGATGATATGTAGAATTTACTTCACAATGATTTCTTTGCACTACTTAATCTCTTTTCTTCTTTCGCTTACGCCCAAACTCCTCATCAATCATTCCGGCTTCGTACGGGAGGGCCCGCACCAGTGGCTCGTCTATTTTATCCTGCAACTTAATGTACATACAATACACCTGTTTTCTACCCTCTGCCAGAAGCAAGGGATTTTTAGCCATCTTATTGCCTTGATTAAAACCTAATACAACAAAATTATCGCGTACGTCATTTCTTTTCTTCGGTCCCATTCGAATGGAAGGGGGCCAAATAAAACAAATCAATCTGTGGTGTCGGTAAAAAGGCACACTCAAGCCATAATAGCTCCGCTCCTCAGCCTTTGGCAAACATTCTAAAATGATAGTTCGCAATTGTTTAACAAGTATCTGTTCGGATTTTGGAAGTCCCGAAATAACTTCATCAATTGAGTTTATTGTTGAACTGGCCATAAAGAGCTGAAAATAATTATTGCTTGTGACACCCTTGTGTCAGCAGACTACCGCATTGCTTTCAACTTCCTGTTCTTTATCAGATTTTCGCGAACAGTTTCCAACTTATGTCCATAATGGAGACTGGCATTGATTTCATATCCAAACAGGAGTACCAGCGTAATTAATTGAATCCAAATCATAAGGGCAATCAGCGCCCCGATAGAACCATACACTTTATTGTAGCTGCCAAAGTTGGTGATGTAATAGGAAAAACCATAGGAAATAGCCAGGATGCCCAACGTGGAAATCATGGAACCGATGGAAAAAAAATTCCAGTTGTAATGCACAGCAGGGCCAAAATAATAGATGAAAGAAATGGCTATAAAAAATACAATGAAGATCACTACAAAGCGCAACAAAAATATCAGGTATATAGTGTATTCATCCATGTCTAGTGAACTGAACTGGGAGATATTTTCCATCACATAATCAAGCATTAACTGCCCAACAATAAGCAGGATAACTGCCACCAATAAAACCATTGCGAGCATGAGAGTAAGTCCTGTTGCTGTAAGTCGCATCTTAAAAGGGTTGCGTCTTTCTACCGTGCGATAGCAGGCATTGAATGCCCGCATCAAGGCCATCATGCCATTGGTTGCCAGGTACAAGGCAAAGAAAAAACCAAGCGTAAGCAAGCCACCGCGCTGGTTATTTACAATATCTAACACCGTAGATGAAATAACTTCATTCATGGAAGGTGGTAAATAGTCGCCTAGAAATTGAACGATCGTTTCATTCGTTAACGTGGGGTAAAAACTGGTGATGTACGGGATAAGGGTAAACAAAAAAATAACTGCCGGAAAAATCGCCACAATGAAATTGAACGCAACGCCATTCGAGCGATCCAGAATTTCATCTTCGTCAATGTTATGCAGGAATATCTTCAGGAATTTGTAAAGCGAAAGGTTCCCAAAACGTTTGAACTTGATTTTTTTTAACCATTTCCGGCTGGTGCGTGCGGTCGAATATTCAAGAATACGTTTTCGGGTTACGTACTTCATTCAAAATAGGGTTTCAATACTTTTTGAAATACTTCAGGCGGACGACAAGGTCGGCCGGAATTTTTATCCACAAACGCAAGCATGGTTTCTCCCTGATGAATTAATTTTCCCTCACCATTGAAAATGTCATACTCAAATCTGATACGTACACTGGGTTTCTCGCGAATGGTCGTTACAATCTTGAGATGGTCATCATACAAGGCTGCAGATAAGAACTTTGATTTGTTTTCCAGCACAGGCATCATCACACCCATTTCCTCTAATTCCTTATAGGTTAGACCCAATCTTCTGAGACTTTCTACCCTCCCTACTTCGTAATACATGGCATAGTTACCATAATACACATACCCCATCTGATCAGTCTCACCATAGCGAACGCGGATATATGTTTCCGATGTGTACATTTATTTCTTCTGATTCGCTTTACCTTTTCTGATCTCGATGGTGAGTGCATCCTGGTATCGCTTTGCATTCCGGTTGTGTTCGGTAAGTGTGGTAGCAAAGTTGTGATAGCCTGAAAAATCCTCGCGGGCACACATAAAAATATAATTATGCGGTTGGTAATCGAGCACTGCGTCAAGTGTATAAATCTGTGGCATATTGATGGGCCCGGGAGGTAACCCAGCATTGCGATAGGTATTATACGGTGAATCAATTTCCTTGTGCGAGTTAAGAATCCGTTTTGCCGCAAAATCTCTCGTAGCGAATACAAGCGTTGGATCAGCCTGCAGCGGAATGTTTTTCTTAAGACGGTTGATATAAAGCCCGGCAATAATTTCAGCCTCCTCTTTCTTGACTGTTTCCGCTTGCACGATGGAGGCTAACGTGGAAACTTCAAAAGGTGTAAGGCCTATCGCTTTGGCTTTGGCAAGTCGTTCTTCATTCCAGAATTTTTTATACTCTGCATACATGCGATCAATCAGTTCATCGGGTAGCACATTGTAATACACCTCGTAGGTATTTGGTATAAACATGCCAATCACATTTTCCTTGGTAAATCCTTCTTGGTTAGAATTCAGAAACCCATCTAACGCGTTGTCAAACTCAGTCGGGGTTACACCAATATTTTTTGTGATTTTTTCACCAAGTTCTTCAATCAATCTCACATTGGTAAACGTCACCATCACCGCCTGCCGCTGGCCTGATGCTAAAACCTGAAGTGCTTCCAGGTTGGTCATATTTCTTCGCAATGAATAACGACCTGGCATAATGCGTTTATCGTAGTCTTTCAACCGCGCTAAGAAACTAAAGGATACCATGTCGTTTACAAACCCACCCTTGCCTAACTCTTCCTGTACTTTACGAAACGTATATCCGCTGCGAATGATGAAAGTGCGATCATCCCTGTCTACCAGAATGTTAGGTGTATACACTATCTGATACGTGTAAAATACAAACGTGATTAAAAGGGTAGAGGCAATCAGAAAAAATGTTAGCTTCTTTTTTGAAACTTCAGCCATATATAAAATTAGAGCTTCAAATTTACTAAAATGCCGGTATACCACTACCCTCTGTAGGATTTGATTTACCTTGCATCGGGTTATCGCGGTATACGGAACCTTATCCTTTATGGCTGCCGAATTTCTATTTATTCATCCGGTTACTCCTGAACCCCGAAAAATATCGCGGGTGGTAGACCTGTTGAAAAAGGGCGGCATAATTGTTTATCCCACCGATACCATTTATGGAATTGGTTGCGACCTGATGAACAGAAGAGCGATCGAGCGACTTTGTCATATCACTGAAGTGAAGCCACAAAAATTAAACCTATCCTTTATCTGTAACGATCTGAGTCATATCGCTAAGTATGTAAAGCGAATTGATACTCCGGAATTCAAAGTGTTAAAGAAACTGCTTCCCGGTCCCTTCACATTCATTTTTGAATCGAATAGTAACGTGCCTAAAATTCTGGATGTTAATAAAAAAACAGTGGGCATCCGGATTCCGGATCATCCCATTCCCTTGGCCATCGTTCATCTGCTCACCAATCCCTTGATTACATCCTCCATAAAAGATGACGATAAAATAAAAGAATACACCACCGATCCGGAAGAAATCTATGAAGACTTTAAACACCAGGTCGATATGGTTATTGATGGTGGCACGGGTGGAAATGTTCCTTCCACCATCGTTGACTTTACCAGTGGCGAGCCTGTCGTTACGCGTCAAGGACTCGGTATTTTTGATTAGTGAACGCATCAGCTTTTTTCTACAATATCAACTGACTTCTTATTTTAAATCCGAAAGCCCAAATTTTTGAAACTTTTAATTGACCTTCACTACTTGCCTTCGCTGGAGTATTTCTGCGCGCTGCAGCAGTTTCAGGAAATTCAAATAGAGAGATATGAGCACTTCGTTAAGCAGAGTTACCGAAACCGCTGCTTTATAAACACCGCGCAAGGGTCTGTGATGCTCGTTGTGCCGCTTACCGACAAGCATGGAAAAGTTCCTATCAAAGATGTTCGCATAGATTATAGCATTCAATGGCAAAATAATCACTGGCGCACGATTGAGTCAGCGTACCGCAAGGCACCTTATTACGATTATTATGCTGAAGATATCCGAAAAATAATCTACCACAATTACTCTTTTATCTTTGATCTTAACCTTGAGCTGCTGTCATTCTGTCTGAAATGTTTACGGCACCAACCACAACTTGCTGTAAGTGTGTCGTACCAAAAAAAAACTGAGGAGTCGGTTTCTGATCTCAGATCAGTGATTCAACCTAAAATACCCCATTCCGCTCGGTCAATCTACAAGCCAGTCAATTACACGCAGGTATTTGGCAATCAATTTGTACCGAACCTCAGCGTTATAGACCTACTGTTTTGTGAAGGACCCCGGGCCGGTTCCCTTCTCCTCGCCTCACGGAATCAAGGTTTGAACAAATAAAATTGAGATGGTGTTAATAAATCAACAAACAGAACGGAATAATTACTAATTATGGGTTGCTAAGCTTTTTGAATAATCAGGCTTAAACCTCTACATTTACAATACTCAAGAATATGCCAAATATGGAAGCAAAATTTTCTAACCGGGTGAAAGAAGTAATATCCTTAAGCCGGGAAGAAGCCCTTAGATTGGGTCATGATTATATAGGAACAGAACATCTTTTGTTAGGGATGATTCGGGAAGGTGAAGGCGTGGCGGTAGGCGTGTTGAAAAAACTGGGCGTGCCCCTCGAAGAACTACGGGGTGAGATCGAGAAAATTTCAAAAGGTACAGCCACTCATGAAATTAAAAATCTGGCCAACATACCGCTTACACGGGCTTCCGAAAAAGTACTTAAAATAACCTACCTCGAAGCAAAAATATTTAAAGCACAATTGATTGGTACCGAGCATCTGTTGCTTTCGATTTTACGTGACCCCGATAATCTGGGAACTCAGATTCTAAATAAATTTGATGTTGCTTACGATGTTGTAAAAGAAATGCTTGAATACCAAAACGATCAACCAACATCTGCCTCCGATACAGATGATCCGGATGATGATTCTTCCAAAATGTTTGGAAGCTCAGCCAACCCCGGCAGTGGAGGCAAGGAGAAAAAAGGAGCCGAAAAGTCGCGCACACCAGTGCTTGACAATTTTGGACGCGACCTGACCAAACTGGCGGAAGACAACAAACTCGATCCGATCGTTGGCCGGGAGAAAGAAATAGAACGCGTTGCGCAGATTCTGAGTCGCAGAAAGAAAAATAACCCTATTCTAATCGGTGAACCTGGAGTGGGAAAGACGGCCATTGCTGAGGGACTTGCGCTTCGTATCATTCAAAAGAAAGTATCCCGTGTACTCTTCGGCAAGCGGGTAGTCACGTTGGATCTTGCTTCGCTGGTTGCCGGAACAAAATACCGTGGCCAGTTCGAAGAACGGATGAAAGCCGTAATGAATGAACTGGAAAAATCGGCTGATGTAATTCTATTCATTGATGAATTGCATACAATTGTAGGAGCTGGCGGTGCCTCTGGGTCACTGGACGCTTCCAATATGTTTAAGCCTGCCCTTGCCCGTGGAGAAATACAATGTATTGGTGCCACCACGCTGGATGAGTATCGTCAGTATATAGAAAAAGACGGAGCACTCGCCCGTAGATTCCAGATGGTTATGGTAGATTCTACTTCCGTGGATGAAACGATTCAGATTCTCGAGAACATAAAAGAAAAGTACGAAGATCACCACCACGTAAGCTATACAAAAGAAGCGTTGGAGGCCTGTGTAAAATTATCTGACCGCTATATCAGCGACCGGTTTTTACCTGACAAGGCTATTGACGTAATGGACGAAGCGGGTGCGCGCGTTCACATCAACAACATTCATGTGCCCGAAGACATCGTGAAGTTTGAAGAGGCTATTGAAGATGTTAAGAAAGAAAAGAACCGTGTAGTGAAGAGCCAGAAATATGAAGAGGCTGCGCAACTTCGTGATAAAGAGAAAAAACTAATCGAACAGCTCGACCTTGCCAAGGCACGATGGGAAGAAAAAACCCGCACCGAAAAATATACAGTTACAGAAGATAATGTTGCTGATGTAGTGGGTATGATGACCGGCATTCCGGCCAATCGTATCGCACAAAAAGAAAGTAACAAGCTGCTGGGAATGGGCGATCAATTAAGTGGTCGGGTAATAGGGCAAGATGAAGCAATTAAGAAATTGACAAAAGCCATTCAGCGCACGCGCGTAGGATTGAAAGATCCGCGTAAGCCAATTGGTTCATTCATCTTTCTGGGACCAACCGGGGTTGGAAAAACTGAATTGGCTAAAGTTTTGGCCAGTTATCTTTTTGATAAAGATGATGCACTGGTGCGCATCGACATGAGCGAATACATGGAGAAATTCTCTGTGTCTCGATTAGTAGGAGCTCCTCCCGGATACGTAGGTTATGAAGAAGGTGGACAGCTTACTGAAAAAGTAAGACGCAAGCCTTATTCGGTTGTGCTGCTTGATGAAATTGAAAAAGCTCACCCGGATGTATTTAACATCTTGTTGCAAGTGCTAGACGATGGTATTCTTACTGATGGCTTAGGTCGCAGAGTAGATTTTAGAAATACGATCATCATCATGACTTCCAATATCGGGGTTCGCGATTTGAAAGACTTTGGTGCCGGTATTGGTTTTACTACGGCAGCAAAACGCGACAATGATGAAGAGGTAATGAAGTCAACAATACAAAGTGCCTTGAAGCGTGCCTTTAGTCCTGAGTTTTTAAATCGTCTGGACGATGTGATTGTCTTCAATACACTGCAACGTGAGCACATCCACAAGATCATTGACATCACACTGGGTAAGTTGTTTGCGCGCATCTTCACCCTGGGTTATCATGTTGAGCTTAGCGAGAAAGCAAAAGACTTTTTAGCTGAGAAGGGATATGATCCTCAGTTTGGTGCTCGTCCACTCAACAGGGCCATTCAAAAATATCTTGAAGACCCGGTAGCAGAAGAAATTCTGAAAGGGGAAATCCCTGAAGGCGGCACGATCGTGGCCGACTATGAAGGCACCGGTGAGGTGTTGACAATTAAATCCAAGAAGACAAAGTCTTCGAAGGAAAAGAAGAGTGATTAAAATTCAATTCACGGACAACGGTCTACAGTTGACTGTTGTCCGTGGACTTTTAATAGCTCCCCATATACTTTCTCAGAAACCACTCCGCGCTGATCAGCGCAAGCAGAAGAAAGAATACCCACTTTAAGTTTATTAGCTGATTGAATGTTTCTTCCGAATGGATCAAGCTGGCTACTTTAGTTTGTTGAAGATCGCTAGTCAATGAACTGACCTGATTGGAGTTATAGAACTTGCCACCAGTTTCTTTCGATAAAGTTCGTAACAATCCAAAATCAGCTGTTAGATTTTGTGCTTCAAGGTTTTGTGCTTTTACCAAAAACTGTCCAGTAACTTCTTCTTTTTTATCGTTGATCGTTGTTGAGGCTCGAAATCGATACACTCCTTCTTTTAAGCCGCCTATCCGGTAACGCGAACTTCCCGGACTAGTAACGTAACTATAGGTGGTGACTTCACCTTGCTCGTTGCGCACCTCCAACCGGATGGTGTTTCCATAAACAAGTTCATACAAATCGTTATACACCTGGCTCTCAATTACCACAGACTCGGAATCGGAAAATTCATTTTGCAATGGAAAACTTCTAAACTTTCTTTTGTCTTCCAGTGTGCTCAGGTATTGAACGAGCTTTGAAAACAACTCATCAAACACAAGCGTATTGCCGGTGTCAGCAAACTCGTTTAACCGCCAGCGCCACAATCCTTCACCGATCATAACAGCAATTTTCCGATTGTTGTCGGGCCATGTCATTAACATCGGCCGATCAGTAACAACACTACCGATGCGTTGATATAATAAAACGGTAGCGGAAGTGGGGTACGAAAATTTTCCAAAGGGAACATCAGCGGGAGGATAACGGGCAAAGATGCCATTACTATTTTCTGAGAAACCGAATTCCCGAAAATTGCTATTCACCACCGGAGTCACATCTTCCCATTGGCCGCTGAGGGATTCAAATTGTATAGGTACTTCAAAGGCAGGTAGCTGTCGCAGATTGGTACTACCTCCAATCATAACCATAACTGAGGATTGCCCTTTATATAAAGTAGAAAACAAGGCTGTCGTTTTTCCGCTTTGGCTCAGTGCCTGATGAAAAATAAAGAGTTCAGCTCCACCCGGTTTTAGCAATAAAGGATCGGCCTCCGAAACCCCGGGGATGTGGGTTATAAACTCGTAATTGGAATTTTTCTCGACAACTGTTTTTATTGCTTTGATATCAGGATGAGGTGCAGGGGCAATCATGACAATTTTTTTCTTGCCTTCCACAACCTCAATAAATGCGCTGGAGGAATTATTTCGCTTATTACTTTCCTGAGCTATTGAACGAACAGAAACATCATACCGTTGAATACCTTTTTCGGTAGCATCTAGTTGAAAATCAAAATCAATAAATGATTTATTGCCTGAATTTTGTTGAAGGGTACTGATTGATTTACCGTCCTTAAAAATAGAAACACTCACATCCTGGTTATCGATACCCTGTAGTAAAACCTGTGCTCGTAGGGGAAATTTATTTCCCTGATAGGCCACTTTATTAAATGCCACGTTCTTTAAAACTAAATCCACACGCGCTACCGTATCACCCAATCCAATGGTATACACCGGAATTCTCACGGGTGTGTAAACCGGTGAAGCGCCTGAGTTATAAATTCCATCTGTAACCAAAATCAACCCTGCCAGATTACGACCCTCAAAATCATGAATTACGTTTTGTACTCCGCGGTTAAGATCGGATGTGGGAGCATTGAATACGAGGCTGCCCATGTCATTTCCGTTGAGGTCCTTCCACTGCACTTCATATCCTTCGTCTTGTAAAGATTGGCTTGCTTGTTCCAGTTGATCTTTGAGTTGTAACCGGGCTGTTGAGTCCATGCCCGCTGCGATGGACGAAGATGAATCAATCAAAAAGACCCACGATGGTTTTTCGTATTGATTGGTAATCAGTTTTATGATGGGGCCTAAAAGAAGGATGGCAAGAAAAAATACAAGAACAGCACGCAACCCAAAAAGAACCTGATTGATTCGTTTACTCCATGTATGTTTGGCACGATAAAGAATAAAGGCATACCCCAAACCCAGCATTGCGCACAGGATGATAAAAAGTGGTGAAGATTCGAATAGAAGGCGTTGCATACTTTAGTACAGAGTTATCGTAAAAAATGGAAGAAATTGACAGTTACCAAAATGCAATTGACAAAAATAAGTCCTTCCATTGTCAATTGTCCTCTGTTAACTGTCAATTGGATTCTACTTCCCATCAATAATTATACTTTTTGTCCCACAACTTTTTCAAATAATTACGAAGTTCCTCTTCGCGGGTGTTTTTACCAGGTTCATAAAATTTGGTTTCTTTAATCATATCGGGTAAAAACTCCATTGCCACAAAGTTATTACGAAAGTCGTGGGCATATTGATACCCTTTTCCATAATCAAGGTCTTTCATGAGTTTGGTTGGTGCATTTCGGATCGCCAGCGGCACCGAAAGATCTCCGGTTTCTTTCACCACGCCCAACGCTTTTTCGATGGCCATGTAGCTTGCATTGCTTTTAGCCGAGCATGCCAGATAAACCGCGCATTGCGAAAGAATTATCCGGGCCTCAGGATAACCGATGATATTGACCGCCTGAAATGTGGTAGTCGCCATCACCAAAGCGGTTGGGTTGGCATTACCAATATCTTCAGAGGCCAGGATCACCATTCTGCGGGCAATAAATTTTACATCTTCACCGCCTTCAATCATGCGAGCTAAATAATACACCGCTGCATTCGGATCGCTGCCACGTATTGATTTTATAAATGCAGAGATAATATCGTAATGCTGCTCACCACTCTTATCATAAATGGCAATATGTTTTTGAGCAATGCTCATGACAATTTCATCCGTCACCGGTACATCATCAGGTACCGATTCACTGATTATTTCCAGCAGATTCAAAAGCTTGCGCGCATCGCCCCCCGAGATATTAATCAGTGCCTGATACTCTTTAATATTGATCTTTTGCTTTTTCAACTCCACATCTTTGGCAAGTGCCTGATTCAACAATCGGATCAGGTCGTCTTGCGTAAGAGCTTTGAGCGTATACACCTGGCATCGCGAAAGCAATGCCGAGTTTACTTCGAAGGAGGGGTTTTCTGTTGTAGCACCAATTAATGTAATCACTCCCTTTTCTACTGCCCCCAACAACGCATCTTGTTGTGATTTGTTGAAGCGATGAATTTCATCAATGAATAGAATAACTCTACTCGCTCGCCTTGCCTGATCAATTACATCGCGCACATCCTTTACCCCAGCACTCACTGCACTCAACATGTGAAAGGGACGCTTGACTTCGTTGGCTATGATGTTAGCAATGGTAGTCTTGCCTACTCCGGGAGGTCCCCACAAAATCATCGAAGGAACATTTCCGCTTTGGATCGCTTTGCGGATGATTCCGTTTTCACCTACAAGATGCTCCTGTCCGATCAGGTCTTCGAGTTTTGAAGGCCGCATGCGTTCAGCTAAAGGTTGTTGGGTCGAAATCATTTGTATCTATACAGAAAAGAAAATGGCCATCGCATTTATAAGAAATCCTATAGCCAGTAGAATTATAAATATAAACCCAAAAACAAAGTATTTGAAAATAGTTTTGATCCATCCCTGTTTGTACGTTCGCTTCATAGCAAACAAAAGATAAAGAACAATCCAAAATCCAATAAAGATGCTAAGCCAATCCAGCCAAGGTACTAATTTCACCAGCATGAATAACGATCCTAACAAATAGAAAAAATTATAATAGTATATAGAGAACACCAGATGCTCGCTATAGAAATAGCCTCTTCTGATATAGAGAAGTTTCAGCAGCAGTGCGAAAAAAGGCAGCAAAAAGAAAAGCACCTTCGAAAAATTCTCCAGAAAGGCTTTGCCAAAATCATTGCCATATTTTTCGGTATCATCACCATACTTTTCTTTTATTTTTATTCCACGCTTATTACCTAACTGTTGTAACCAATTATCTCGTTTTTCCTCAGGTAGAGCTTGTTGAGCAGAGTCATATTGCTTAAGCGAGGTATATTCAATATCATCGAAATTGAAATTGAAAGCCCCGGACTTTCTGTTGGTTTTTACATTTTGCTTAGTCGTATCATTCTTGTCTGCAACCTTCTTTTGAATGGAGTCATTTAACGCCAGAAGAGTAGAATCTCCTGTCAGCTTGTGAAATTTCTTAAGTTCTACTTCCCCTTCATTCAATAATTCCTTTTTGTCTTCTTCTGTCAGTTCTACTTTTTTGTCTTCATTATTTGGGTCGGTAATCGAAAAAAGTAAAAAGAAAACGAAACTGATGAATACGTACATCCGGGCCGGATGATAATAACTTTCTCTTCGGCCTGCGTTGTATTCCAACGCCAAAAAACCCGGCTTGGTAATCAAAAATTTAGTAGTCCGAAAAAACTTTCCTTCATAGCTCCAAAACGAGGAAATAAAATTGGAAAATAACTCTCCGAGTGTTTGCCTGCGCGGAAGATCTTTTTGACCACAATGATGACAAAACACATCCAGCAGTTTTGTGCCACAATTGAGACAATTTTCATTGATGTGAATCTTACCCGAGCCTTGCTCGGCATCCACCATGCCCTCTGCAGCCGGAATTGATTTCCCCAATTCATCCATACTCAGAAAGACAATTTTTTGATGGTTGCGAAAGTCTTCTCCAGCATAAGATCATCAAAATCCAAATGTGTTACTAAACGAATTTCCTGCGCACCGAATTTGATGGCCTTAATTTGATGTTCAGCAAGTTTTGCCAACACCTGCTCGGGGGTTATCTTATCAATCACTGAAAAAATTATAATGTTGGTATCCACGGGCATCAAGGCTTTTACCCAACTCACACAATTTAATGCATTCCCGAGTTCTGCAGCCCGCTTGTGATCTTCTTTAAGCCGGGCAATGTTATTCTCTAATGCATAAATTCCGGCTGCCGCTAAAAATCCTGCCTGCCGCATACCGCCACCAAAAGCTTTCCGCATCCGCCTTGCTTTGGCCTCATGTTCCTTTTTGATTACCAGCACGGATCCTACCGGTGCCCCTAACCCTTTTGAAAGACAAATAGAAATCGAATCGAAATATTTTCCGTAATCAATAGCTTTGTCACCTGTCTCCGTTAATGCATTGAAAAATCGTGCACCATCCAAATGTATCTTCAACCCTTTTGATCTCGCAAACTCGCTGATGGTAGCAATATCTTCCAGTTTATAATAGCTGCCTGCTTCACGTACGACTGTATTTTCCAATGACACCACCGAAGAAATTGGTTGATGGACATCCTGTAAATTATTGATGTTGGCGGCAATTTCATCAACAGAAATACGGCCGCGCTTACCTTCCAGCAGACGTACACTGGCCAGGCTATTTCCGGCAACGCCACCCCCTTCATACTTATAGATATGTGAGCCTTTGTAACAAATCACTTCATCATAGGGCTGGGTAAGAATTTTAATTCCTATTTGATTGGTCATTGTACCCGAGGGACAAAAAACGGCTGCGTCCATGCCCAACATAGCGGCACATGTCTCCTCCAACTTCTTTACACTGGGATCTTCACCAAAAACATCATCACCCACCTCGGCCCGCATCATGGCCTCGTGCATAGCAGGGGTCGGCTTCGTTACCGTATCGCTTCGTAAATCAATAATCATGGAATTCCTTAAAATTCAAAATTACAAAAAGGCGCTTTGAATAGGATTACCTTACTTGCATTTGGTTCCCGGTAGAAGAAGTCTCCTTTTAAGGCAATAAAAAAGGAAGTCGCGTTTCGTATTGGATGGAAGTTTGGGTTCCGGATGGCCTTTTTGGTATCGTTCAGGTGTATTTTCCTGTTCGGTGAATAAAACAAATAGTGGCAGTTATTAAAGTTAGTATCAGATGAGTTTGGTTAAGACACTATGGAGCACGTTTATTAATCGGTTTCACCAAAAGCCATTGCTCGTACGGTCGCCTGGCCGTGTTAATATTATTGGTGAGCATACCGATTACAACGAGGGTTTTGTATTGCCTGCCGCCATCGACAAAGCCGCTTACCTGGCCGTATCGCTTCGTGAGGATGATGAAATTCATCTGGTGGCCTTGGATTTGAATGATACTTATTCGGTTAGGCTTTCAGATTTAAAACCAGTAGCAAACGTAAACTGGCCAAATTATATATTAGGTCCAGCCGCCCAATTCGCAAAAAGAGGAATACCTCTCAGAGGTTTTAATGCGGTGCTCACGAGTGATGTGCCAATAGGTGCAGGATTATCTTCCTCGGCAGCTGTGGAATGCGCTACGGTATTTGCCTTAAATGAATTATTACAGGCAAAGATTGAAAGGTTATCCTTGGTGAGAATGGCACAGAAAGCAGAGCATGAATACGCGGGCGTGATGTGTGGCATCATGGATCAGTTTGCATCGATGATGGGAAAGAAGGATCATGTAATGAGGTTGGATTGTCGTTCGCTGGAATATGAGTACGTACCCTTTCGTCTGGAAGGAATTAAGGTGCTTTTATTAAATACCCATGTCAAACACTCCTTGGCTTCGTCTGAATATAATGCGAGACGAAAAGAATGTGAAACAGCGGTTGCGTGGGTACGTGAACATGTTCATGAGGTAAATTCTTTGCGCGATGTTACTGAGGAAATGCTGGATAAATTTGTAATCACGCGCGATCAATTAATTGACAAACGTAGCCGCTTTGTTGTGCAAGAAATTGAGCGATTAAAGGTAGCATGCAAGGACCTTCAGCATGGCGATTTAATTTCATTGGGCAAAAAGATGTTTGCCACGCATGACGGACTGAGTAAGATGTATGAAGTAAGTTGCAAGGAACTTGATTGGTTAGTGGATCAGGTGAGAAACCTTGAAGCAGTGATTGGTTCCAGAATGATGGGCGGAGGATTTGGTGGCTGTACAATCAACCTGGTGAAAGAAGATGCCCTTGAGGAGTTGGTTGCAACGCTTAAACCAGCGTATGAAAAAGAAATGAACTTGCCCTTAACGCATTATGTCGCCTCCATAGAAAATGGAACAGGACTAATTCAATCATGAAGTTTGATTAAATGGAGCATTCAGACACACTTAAAAAAATTCTCACTAGAATCAGTGCTTAATAGGGGATTAAGTTTCGGGGATTTGGTTTTTACCCCTTAGGGTTCTACTTTTGTCCCTCCAAATCGCGGGGTGGAGCAGTTGGTAGCTCGTTGGGCTCATAACCCAAAGGTCACAGGTTCGAGTCCTGTCCCCGCTACAAAGACCAATCAGAAACCCTTGTAAATCAATAATTTGCAAGGGTTTTGTTTTTTCGGTGGACGGATTGGTGGACGGTTTTTGAAATTATCCCCCCTATCCAAAAACTTGGCATACACTTTTTTTCACTCGTAGACGGTTGTCCGGTGTGAGGGGTTTAACATTCATTGCACCCTCCCCATTAACTAAGATTTATTGTGTTAAAATGGGGGCTGTTTCTTGCCCCCGGAAAGGGCGTTTACCTGTTCGGTTATCTTTCGCTCCAGGTCTTTCATAGCGTTGTCGCTATGGTCTTTTAATTGGCGTTTCAATGTGAGATACAGTTTCCTATCCTTCTTGAAGGTGTTTCGGTTTACGGCCTTCTCCATCTTCCAAAAGTCGGGACGTTCACCGGCAAAGATTAGCCTCCTCTGTTTGGTAGTAAGTTTCCGGTATTGTGTGGAGGATATGGTTACCCTTGTGTCTATGGTCTTGTAAATATCAATCGCAAAGTTACCTAATGCCTGGAGATTGTCCTCCACCAACAAGTCCGCAAAAGAAAGACGGCCCTCTCTCTTTAGGATAGATAGAACCTTTGCGGCCCGTGTAAACCTAATTTCATACTTCAATAATTTAACGGAGGGGAGTTTATGCCATTTAGCTGTATCGTAAAACTTGATAACGAATTGTTGAAGGCTACAATATGAAAGAAGGGATTGAGCACTCCAGGCCGGGGGGATCTGTTTGTAAAATTCCTTTTTCTTGTAGCTGACTAAGTAGTTAAGATAGGAACAGGGTTGCAATGGTGTTTTGATTATAAGTGAATACTCGAACCGGTGGACGGTTATTTCGTGTGGCTCTTTGTGTAACGTTTGACACATGGTTGTGAGAACCTCCACCAACTCCACAAAGGAAAGGTTTGTGTAATTGTTGCCTTTGCTAAAAGTGGTTAGCGAGCCGGTAACATTGATCTTGCACAAACGATAATTAACTCCGAGAGTAAGGTTTCTAAATTGGTGGAGGTGTATTTTCTCCCCCGTGTGGCTATTGGTTGCGATACGATCAAAAGAAATGGAAGGATTGAGTAATACTTTTTCAATCTCTCCAGGTGAACGGTAATGAATGGTATATTTGCCATTGTCGATCATTTAATAGGTTGCACTTTGAATGATAGGACTTTGAACAAAAGAGGGATAGCAAAGACGTTGCTATCCCTCTCTCATTTTTATCTGAATAACTGATTAAGAAAGTGTTCGCGGTTTACGGGATACCATCCCCGGAAATAGTAAATAGTTAGTGTGAGCTGTTCGGGTGAGAGGTGGAAAAGAACGAATGATTTCTTTTCCTGTCCCCTTACTTTCTCTTTGTGATCTCCCGCAAAATATCCGGGGTAATCCGTAGGTAAAAGGCCGGTGTAAAACTCATTCCCTTTTGAGCGGAGTAGAAACCGGGCCTTCTGTTTTATGTCCTTTCGTTGCGTGGGTTCAATCTTGAGTTTTTCGGGAATGGCATAAGAACCCATTTGTCTACTCATTACATGGTAATGGTGAGTTTCAAAGTTGAAACCATAAACATAAATCCAGCATCCGGGCGAGCCTGTAATATGTGGTTTCATTGTCCGGTCCTCCTTTCGTATTTCTTAACCGTTGCAAGTGCCTGGTTAATGTTTGAGCGGAGATACCGAACGCGGGAACCCAGGCGAGAGGGTTTAAGAATGTTTTGTTTCTCCCAGGCCCGGAGTGTTACCTTCGAAACGTTTAACTCTTTGGCAACCTGTTTAGGTGTTAGATACTCCTCCTCTGGTTTGTGGAGGGGTGCAAAATTGGCGAGCTGTTCCTTTAGTGTGTCGCCAAATATTTCCCGGAACTGCTCCAGGGAAATGTTCGATAGGATTAGCGGATTGTCTTTCATTGCTCTTTTGTTTGTTGGTGAGACAAAAGAGCGGAGGTGAGTTTAATTTAGTGCAAGTTCGTACCGTGTGTACGGTGATAACTCATTGACCATTATCTTGAATTAATTTTCATCGTACTTTAGTACGGAGTATCAATTTTATTTTCTCTAATCCGGGTTCCAGTGGTTTACGTTTCACATCACCGGTGCTAAAGACATTCTTAAGTTTCTTTAAAAAATCAACTTTGTTTTTCGATTCTACATATCGTTCGCACAATGCCTCTGCCATTCTTACAAGATTAAACTTGTGTTTATATCCTCCGGGCCTTACCATTGGCTCAATTATTTTTAAGTCAATTAGCAACAATCCAAAGGAGGCTAATTGAAAGTGAGTTAATCTTTTGTTAAAAAAATCCTCACTATCAAGTTTACTTTCAATTTCTAAGAATTGCTCTCTCTTATCCGGCTCTGTTATTATTCCTTCAAACTCCCCTAACGGCCTTTGTTTGGTTTCTGCCTTCTCCTTGTCTGTCCCATTGGCCAAAACTTTTATAAGTAAGTCTTTAAGTTGAACTTTTAGACCTTCATAAGACTTAAGCTCAATCCATTTTATTTTATTGACTTGTGAGAGCAAGAAGTAAGTACTATTGTCTTTTAATATTGGGTTAAGGAGTTTAGACGACATAATTTCCTCCTCTGAAATATATAACTCCTTACTTACCTGTTGAGGATTAAGGTACACCTCGTTAAAGTTGAATAAATTATCTGTCCTTACTACATGATCGCATAGTTCAATTAGTACTTTAAGATGTGAAGCATGATAAAGATTTTCAAACTTAAGTCTACTCTCAATTGCGTTTAGGTCTGCAAATCTAAAATCCAATAGTAGGCGTCTGAATTTTTGATCTTGAGTTTCTGATAGCCCGATCATAAAACCCTCATTTTAGTTTTCTTCTCCGGTTCCTGTTTCCAGGCCCGGCCCATCTCCAGGGTTTTAACCTTGTCGGTAATTTTGATATACTTCTTTAGGGTCTTAAAACTTTTGTGCCCGGTTATCTGCATAACGGTTTCCGCTCTCATTCCCTTCTCCAGGGAAAGCGTAACAAAGGTTCTTCGGGCTGTATGGGTTGTAATGAGGTTATACTTTGGCTCTGAAATTCTTACCTCCTCCGTACCTCTATACTTCACTATCATTATCGGGTCTTTAAACCCTGCCTTCTCTCCTATGTCTTTAAGGTTACGGTTTGTATCCTGGTTTGTTGTTACGGTTAATTGATAATTATTCCTTTTCAAAATCTCTTTTGCATAAGGACTCAAAGGGATAGTTAGACGGTCGCGGGTCTTTTGGGTATTGAGGAGGAGGTTATCCCCTATAATGTTCTCTTTCGAGAGCCGGGCAATATCGGAGTATCGAAGCCCTGTAAAACACGCAAAGCAAAACGCCTCCCTGGTTTGGTTCAAGGTTGGATTATTTGAGAAATCGAATCGGTGAAGGTGGAGAAGCTCTTCCCAGGTGAGGTAAATAATATCTGCCTCCTCATGGGCTACTTTGAACTTATGAAAGTGGCCGGAGGTAGTAAGGCCGTTATCCGTTGCCCAGGCAAGAAAGGTTTTGAGTGAGGAGATATATTTTCCCGTTGTGTTATTTAGATGGGCAATGGGTTTAACCTCCGTAGTATCTTGCTGAAGGTAGATGAGGAACTTCTCATAAAAGGAATGATCTATCCGGGCAAAGGTTATCTTGTGTGGCAACTTTTTTTCAAAGTCGCGGAGTAGTTTTTCCAGGGTTTTAAACTTGTAAATCGTTCGCTCACTTCTTAACCCTTTGCGAGATGTGATATACTCCTCCAGGTAATTAAAGAAAGTCTTTGGTTTGGGGTTTCCGGCCGATGCCTGGTAAATCTTTTCAACCTCCTCCCGGATAGTATCGTTATTGATTTCCTTCTTTGATGTCTTTAGTCGGAGATAGACCTTTTCAAAGTCGCGTTTAAGTTCCTGGAGGTAGTCGTTTCTCTCTGTGGGTGAGGAGGCCGATCTTTTAAATCGGTTTTTTTCTTTGTCCCAATCATTCGGAGAGACTTTTATCCCGGTGGAATATTTAAGGGTTTGGTTATGGTATCGAAAGTAAAGGATAACGAGCGTTTCCTTTTCCTTCTCATTTTTGAGATAGAAATTAATGGTTGCCATTGGTGAAAGACTTTGAACGAGAGTAAAGGTAAATGATAACGTAATCCGGTGGACGGATTAGTGGACGGTTTTTTCAATTATGCCCTTGCCTAACTTTTATTTACTTACCTTCGAAACTTGGAATTTAAAGGCGTAAAGGTCGTTTTTGGATAGTGGAGGAAAGAGCGAAAAGTTAAATTTAGTTCTGTCCCCGCTACTAGAAAAAAGCGACTATTTCAGTCGCTTTTTTAGTTTAAATCAAAAAGTTATCTTTCTAAAGATGCCCCTTCACAAATCCGGTTTTGTCAGCATTGTAGGTCGCCCCAACGTAGGTAAGAGCAGCTTGATGAATAAACTGGTAGGCGAAAATCTCTCTATCATCACCGCCAAGGCGCAAACCACACGCCATCGCATTATGGGCATTTTGAATGGCGAAGATTTTCAAATCGTTTATTCAGACACCCCCGGCATCCTCGAACCCAAATACGAATTGCAGGAAGCCATGATGGGATATGTGAAAGTATCACTGGATGATGCCGACCTGATTTTACTGATTGTGGAACTCGGTGAAAAGTATGACGAGCATCTGTTCTCCATCATTCAAAAAATTCAAACGCCTATTCTGCTAGTGATTAATAAAATCGACACCGCAAAAGGCTCACAGGTAGAAGACAAAATTGCCTATTGGAAAAATCTTATTCAGGCTAAGGAAATCATTACTACATCTGCCAAAGAAGGAACGAATGTAGGGCTCTTGCTCGATACAATTAAAAAGTATTTACCGGAACATCCGGGATATTATCCTAAAGATGATCTTACTGACCGCAGCGAACGTTTTTTTGCTGCTGAAATCATTCGCGAAAAAATTCTGCTTAACTACGAACAGGAAATTCCATACAGCTCAGAAGTAGGTATCGAAACCTTTAAAGAAGAAGAAGCCATTATCCGGATACGCGCCAACATTTATGTAGAGCGCGATTCCCAAAAAGGAATTCTGATTGGCAAAGGCGGAAGCTCGCTTAAAAAAGTAGGCAGTGAAGCGCGCGTTGATCTCGAAAAATTCTTTGGCAAAAAGGTATTTCTGGAAACCCATGTGAAGGTGGCCGACAACTGGCGAAAACAGAAGTTGAAACTGAAACAATTCGGCTATCTCGATTGACTTTTAATAGCGGGTGTTTTCGTACCTAATTCCCAATGCCCAATTCCCACGTACTCCCTGAAGCCTAATTTGTTACCTTTGCGGTCCGGAAAATTCCGATCTCTGAAATCATGGCAAACATCGTAGCAATAGTAGGCAGGCCCAATGTGGGTAAATCCACGTTTTTTAACCGTTTAGTGGAGCAACGGCAAGCTATTATGGACGATATGCCGGGCGTTACCCGCGATCGTCATTACGGCTATGCCGAATGGATCGGGAAATTTTTTACTGTGATTGATACCGGAGGTTATGTAACCGGCTCGGACGACAAGTTCGAATCTCAAATCAGAAAACAGGTTGAACTGGCCCTGGACGAATGCTCGGCTGTAATCTTTATGGTGGATTGCAAAGATGGCCTCACGGGTTATGATAAAGAGTTCGCAAACATTATTCGCAGATCGAAGAAACCCGTATTTATTGCCGCTAACAAAGCTGATACGCCTAGCAAAACTGCTGAAGCATCTGAGTTTTATGAACTGGGCATGGGTGAGGTATTTCCTGTGTCGGCAGAAAATGGTTCTGGTACCGGAGAATTACTCGATGCACTGGTAAAAGTTTTTCCTTCTGAAGGGGTGGAAGACCCGGATGCAGGCATTCCAAAAATTGCCATACTTGGCAGACCTAATGTGGGTAAATCGTCCTTTCTGAATGTGCTGCTCGGAAAAGAGCGCAGCATTGTAACCGATGAGGCCGGCACCACGCGCGATGCCATTCACTCTAGGTATAAAATGTATGGCAATGATTTTATTCTTATTGATACGGCCGGTATTCGCAAAAAAACCAAAGTAACGCAAGATGTGGAGTTTTACTCTGTATTGCGTTCGTTGCGGGCTCTGGAAGAAAGTGATGTTTGTATTGTTGTGATTGATGCCGAGCGTGGATTGGAGTCGCAGGATGTAAACATTATTGTGTTGGCTCATAAGCAGAATAAGGGAATTGTGATCATGGTAAACAAGTGGGATCTGATCGAAAAAGATACCAAGACAGCGGATACTTTTAAGAAAGACATCTTGGAGAAACTTGCACCCATCGATTACATTCCTATGATATTTGCTTCGGTGCTCACTAAGCAGCGAATCTTTCAGGTGATTGAGAAGGCGGTTGAAGTATTCAATAACAAAACCAAACGTGTACCTACCTCCGAACTTAACGATGGCATGTTACCAGAAATCGTTCATTATCCACCACCCGCCATCAAAGGCAAGCATATTCAGATCAAATACATAACTCAGGTGCCCGGTCGCTCACCAGCATTTGCCTTCTTCTGCAATCATCCCCAGTATATTCAGACCTCGTACCAGCGCTTTTTGGAGAATAAACTCAGGGATAAATTCGATTTTGAAGGCGTGCCCGTGAGGCTCTTTTTCCGGAAGAAATAATTCAGCAAACGGTTGCTGAAACCCATTGACCGAAATATGCGTCAATTTCTCTAATATATTTCTAATATCTTTGAGCGTTTGTAGGTGAAAATCGCTTAAATGGCTTAATTTTGCGTTTTAATTCAAAAACCTGTTAACTATGAAAAAAATTGTTGCATCATTAATCGTTTGTGGCTTTGCAGTAGCAATGGTCGCTTGCGGTGCTAAGAAAGAAGAAGCTGCTGCTGCTGTAGATTCAGTGGCTACTGCCGTTATGGACTCTACTGTTGAAGCAGTTGTTGACTCAGTTAGCGCAGTTGTTGACTCTGCTGCTGTAGTTAAGTAATCAATCTGTAAAGATTGTTCCCGGAAAGGCTTTAGACATCTAAAGCCTTTTTTATTTTGCATCGTTTTGACAAGTCCACTACTCAGAAGCCATCTGCAAGCTCATGTACCCGGTATCACTCTGGATTATTGCGTAACTCTTTGGGAGCAGAAACCATTTCACTTTCATCTCAGCAAAAAAAGAATTTCCAAGTCGGGCGACTTTACCTGCCGGCATGGACAAACGCCCAGAATAACAGTCAACAAAGATTTACATCCACTTGAATTCCTGATCACCTATGTGCATGAAGTAGCACACCTGCATGTTCATCAGGCACATGGCTTTAGGGCCGAAGCCCATGGTCAGGAATGGAAAAGCAAATTTCAGGAGTTATTGGCTCCCTTGCTTACAGAGGAAATTTTCCCTACCAAGATTCTGGAGTGCCTTCAGAAGCATATGCTCAATCCAAAAGCGTCTACTTATTCAGATTCAGAACTTACCAAACTGCTCCGGGGGCAAGATCCACGCACGGCTCAATCTACACTGCTATCCGATTTGCCGGAAGGGAGTGTGTTTGACTTACATGGCCGCTGGTTTAAAAAGGGGAAACTTCGCAGAACGCGCGTGCTTTGCCTGGAAGTAAAATCTAAAAGACAATTTCTGGTACCGGCCGATGTGCCTGTTGGCAGCGCACAACTTTCTTTTCTCTAAAGAATCAAGTTTCTAAGTCATGTCAGATAGAGCTTGTCGAAATCTCGTGACTTCGTTAGAGCCGCTCCTAATTTAACCTCCGTTGAATAAGTTGTTTTACTAACTCATAAAACTTGAGGGGGTGCAACGTGCGCCAATGTTCTATTTGCAACGTGCCTCCCATATTGACGTAACAATCAATTCTGTATTTCTTAAATTCTTGCTGAATAAAATCCGGAAAACTTACGGCCGCGATCCAGCCATCTTCTACCTCCTCAAACCACTCTTCGTAATACAGGTCATCCGAACCGTGGAAATTGAAAATGTTTTCACCGATAAGAATAAACTTGTTGATTCCTTTCATCATCAGCATTTCCAGAAAATCCCGTTTCAACGTCATGATGTCGTTGTATAGGGTATCGTTCCATTCACCAATAAACTCAAGAATCACAAATCCCTCATCATAATCCGCATAAAGCGTTTTTAGGTATAAGGTTTCAGAACCAATCGAATCCCAGGCTGGATCTATGTAATAGCCATACACAGTTTCAGAATATAAATCATAGTTATATTCCTTACCAAAGAAAGGTGAGTTTTCATCCGTTGATGAATCGTAATACTTAAGCCAGTTCGGGAAAGGCTCAATCAGATGCATAAAAATAATTAACCATTGACAATGGACAGCTGACAATGAAACGCAGTTAATTTTGAATTTGTTCAATTTCGCGGGAGGGCATTTCCAAAAAACTCCATGTATACTGATCTTTTCGCCTGGTCAATCTGATGATTGCCAATTGTCAATTGTTCATTGTCAATTGAATTATAGGTCTTTTTGATGATACAGCGTAAGTCCTGCAATCGGGCCCTCAAGAATATTTTTTACGGTAATCCCTTTATCATTCGCCACCTGCCTCAGCACATCACTAAAATAAAAAGCAATGGAGCCTGTGAAGTGAACTTTCGTGGTCTGATAGTTCTCGTACTTCATGATATTGTTCTGATAAAAATCAGCGAAGCTGTCGTAAACCAGTTTGTAGCAATAGGGTTCCTTCAGATGTTGAAATATAAATTTCGCAAAACTTGCCAGAAAGGCTCCGGGCTTTTCGCCCTGATAAACTTTTTCCAAAACCTCTTCCCGACTCCACGGATAACGGGCCTGAAACTGTTTGGCTAGCGTCTCAGGCATCTCCTGTCGGAAATAATCAAAGATAAATTTCTTACCGATATAGGTTCCTGATCCTTCATCGGCCAGTATCCAACCGAGATTGGCAACATTATCAATTATTTTTTCGCCATCATACAAACAGGAATTAGAACCGGTACCTAAAATGCAGGCAATGCCACGTTCTCTTCCACACAATGCCCGCGCAGCCGCCAAAAGATCCCAGCCAATTTCGATGTAGGCTTTAGGCCAATATTTTGCAAATGCATCCCGGATAACGATTTGATTTTTTTCAGAAGAAACACCCGTACCGTAATAGAATATTTTCTCGACAGGTTCATGGACTTGCGGAACCAGATGCTCTTCAACAATTTTATTCAAATGATCCAACGGCTGGTAATAAGGATTAAATCCGGGACTATGTGCCTGCCCGATGGTTCCATCCTTTTTCAGAAACCGCCAGTCAATTTTTGATCCCCCGCTATCTGCGATTATTACCATGGCTTGTTGTTACGTCTTAATAATGTAAGTTATACAAGGTCTTCAAGTTATTATGTGTAAAGTTCCAATTATCTTAAATTTTTCAAATACTTTTTCCGTATGAGGCGCATCCTTCAACTCATCGGTAAGGTCCTGCCCCGCCCAATGTTCATAGTGTTTGCCTTTTAGCCACAATCGCGAACTCGTTACATCATACACCCGACCCTGATAGGCAATCCAGATTTCAGGCTTATCCTGACCATTGCGCAACGCCAACTGGGCAGGTGTGATTTCAGTAGGCTCCTTCATCGGGAAGTAAGATGATTAAAATCTTTGATGAGCGTATAAAGAAATTTAACGGGTGGCAAATCCGTTTGAATGCCAAGCTGGGTTTTTAATTTTTCGGTGATGACTAACATGGGTTGCACGTTGCCCAAATCGCGGTTTACTTCCAACGCACGCTGAATCAAATCAATATCGCTTTCATTTAATTGAATGGCTTGCGTAAAGACAGGTTGATAGGCAGAGTCGGCTACAACAAATACTTCTTTAGCTGTAATTTCTGCCTGCTCCACCTGCTTGATCACTGAAGTGCCTGCCACTATATCACCCAAACGCTGACCCTTGCCGCCTGCCGCCACCAAAATCACAGCAATGGCACCGCCCAGAATCCCGATATCAACAAAAGCAAAAATCCAGCGGAGCACATAGTCCCCTACAGTAGCGGGCGTTCCATTAAGTCGAATGACTTTAATATTCAGAGCACGCTTGCCCGGTGTTTGGCCATTCATAAAAATCTCAAACAACAACGTATACAAAAGAAAGGGTAACCCCAATACCACAATGGCCACCCATTCCTCATCAATATCCAGACTATATAGTAAGGCCCACAGTGCCAGGATTAATACAATCAAAATTACCCGATCCAGCAAATGCGCGAGAATTCGATCGCCAACACTGGCAACCGGATAATGAATAAAAACATTTTGTGTAGTGCGTACCTGAATCGTCTGCATTTTACTTTACCGTTTTTCCTACCTATTTACCAATGCTCAAAGCAAAAGTAAATGATTCTCTTTAATGCGTAACTTTCGTTCTTCTAAACCTAACCTTTTTATCAATGAAAATAAAAGTTGCACTCTTCCTCTTTTTTGCTGGCGTAATCTTCGGATGTTCTGAAAAGAAACCAGTTGACAGAATGAATGATGAACAATTGCGCGTTTACGCGGATGAACTCGCTCACCAATACATCATCACAGATGGGCACGTGGATTTGCCCTATCGTCTGAAAGTAAAAAACTTCAGGCTCGACCGCGAATACATGGGCATTCCTGTTTCCACTACGGAAGGAGATTTTGATTACGAGCGTGCTAAGAAAGGGGGGTTGGATGCACCCTTTATGTCGATCTATATTCCTTCGTCCTATCAGCTACAGCCCGACAAAGGCAAAGCGCTCGCAGATTCTCTTATTAATATGATCAGCGAAATTGCTACACAAATACCCGATAAGTTTGCGTTGGCCAATTCACCTGCCGAAGTAGATGCCAACTTCAAAGCAGGTAAGATTTCACTTCCCATGGGAATGGAAAATGGAGCACCTATTGGAGATGACCTTGCCAACGTAAAGTATTTTCATGAACGAGGCATCCGATACATTACACTAACTCACGGCAAAGACAATCAAATCTGCGACTCCAGTTATGATACTACCCGCACCTGGAATGGATTGAGCCCGTTTGGAGAAGAAGTAGTTAAAGAAATGAACCGCGTTGGCATTATGGTAGACATTTCACACGTTTCAGACAGCACGTTTTATGATGTGATTAAACTCACAAATATTCCGGTTATCGCATCCCATTCTTCCTGCCGTGCTTTTACACCTGACTTTCAGCGTAACATGAATGACGACATGATCAAAAAGTTGGGTGAAAACGGTGGCGTTATCCAAATCAATTTCGGCTCTGCATTTCTTGACTCGGCTGTGCGTGCAGGCAATGATCTTAATCGCAAAAAACTGCAGGCCTTGCTCGATGAAAAAGGATTAAAGTCCTCTGATTCGTTGGCCAAACCAATTGTTGAACAATTCAGGAAGGATAACCCATCGTTATTTGCCGATGTTGACATTGTTGCGGATCATATTGATCATGTTGTAAAACTTGCCGGCATTGATCATGTGGGCATAGGCTCAGACTACGATGGTGTGGGCGATAGTTTACCCACCGGGTTGAAGGACGTATCGCAATACCCCAACCTTATTTATGTTCTTTTAAAACGCGGCTACACCGAAGAAGACATTGCCAAAGTCTGTTATAAGAATGTGTGGCGGGTGTGGAACCAGGTAGAGCAAGCCGCCAAAGGAAGTTAAACGAGATTCAGAATTCTATCTTTTGAAGTTGGAGGAAAAAGGTACAAGCCCTATCTTCCAACTTCTTTTATTATGAGAGAATCTGCCTTCGTAAAGCGTAATAAAACCCGGTGGGAAGAGTTTGAGACAGTGGTTAATAACCAGCATCAAGCCCCACCCGACAAACTGGCCGAATTATTTATTCAGATCACGGACGATCTCTCTTTTTCTCGCACCCAGTATCCAACAAGTCGCACCACCCAATATCTCAACTCGTTGGCGAGTAAAATTCATGGTGAGATTTATAAAAATAAGAAGGAAGATAAAAATCGCTTTATCCTTTTCTGGAAAGAAGAATTGCCGGCAGTGATGTATGCCGTTCGTAAACAGTTACTGTATGCTTTTATCATTTTTGTGATTGCAGGTATAATCGGTGCGGTTTCCACTGCTCATGACGATTCGTTCGTACGACTCATTCTGGGTGATGGTTACGTAAACATGACTTTAGAGAACATCAAAAATGGAAACCCAACCCAGGTTTATTCATCCGGCAGCGAAATGGATATGTTTGTAGGTATTACCCTGAATAATATCATGGTGTCGCTTCGGGTATTTGTCTTTGGAATCTTTTTTTCGCTAGGCACCGGGCTCTTTCTTTTCTACAATGCTTTGATGGTGGGTACCTTCATGATGTTCTTTTACAATGAAAATCAGCTTGCACAAAGTTTGCCGGTTATCATGCTCCATGGCACCATTGAACTTACTTCAATTGTGATTGCGGCTGCCGCAGGATTTGCGATGGGCAATAGTATTTTATTTCCGGGTACCTATTCGCGTCTGGCATCCTTTAAAATGGGTGCGATGAAGGGATTAAAAATTGTAATCGGATTGGTTCCATTCTTTATCGCTGCTGGTTTTATTGAATCGTTTATTACCCGCTATGCATTTATGCATTGGAGTTTTAAAACACTTATTATTGGCCTCTCTGCCTTTCTGATGATTTATTATTTTATTCTATACCCTGTTCAGTTAAAACGCAATGGAAGAATTTAGAGCAATTGAATTACAGCGTGCCCGCGACTTCAGTAAAAAGATGAACGCCACCTTTGAGTTCATTCGTCAGAATTTTAAGTCGCTGGGGAAAAGCATACTTTATATAGCCGGCCCTTCCGTGCTGGTGGGTAGTTTGCTCATCGGATCGTTCATGGGTGAATTTATGACCATCACCCAATCCATGCAATCAAACGCAGGAAGCCCCGAAGCGTTTAACGATTACTTTTTATCTGTTAGCTTTTGGGTGCAACTGCTGCTCATGTTTGTATTCTTTATCATCAGTTTTGTGGTCACGATTGCCACCATCAATTGTTATCTGATTCTTTATGACGAAAAGAAAACTAACAAAATAGAAGTGCAGGAAGTGTGGGATCGGGTGCGCGCCATATTCTGGACCTACCTGGGCACGAGTGTCTTGTTTTTCCTGGCCTTGATAATTGTTTACATCATCTTGTTAATACCAGTATTTGTATTAGCATCCGTGTCAGGATTCCTGGTGTTCTTTGGCGTCCTGTTTGTGGTGGGTGGGTTATTCTTTTTGATCTTCAGCTCTTCCCTCACCTACTTTATTCAATCATACGAAAAAAAGAATTTTTTTGATTCCGTTACCCGTTCATTCCGCTTGGTGAATAATGGCAAATGGTGGAGTACGTTCGGATTAATTTTCATTCTCCAATTGATCATGGGAGTTTCATCCTACATTTTTATGATCCCGTATTACGTCATCCTGTTTACCTCCTCGTTCCACTCCGCCTCTACGGGAAACCCGTTTGAATTTACAGATTCGATGAAGATCTGGTCGATGGTTTTCATCACACTTTATTACATGGCGCAAATGCTGCTATACTCTTTGCCTAATGTGGGTATAGCCTTTCAGTATTTTAATTTGGTAGAACTGAAAGAAGCCCGCGGCCTGATGAGTAAGATTGAAACGATTGGACAAGCACCATCTGAAACAAATAGGCCCGAAGAACATTATTAATTTCAACTCAAGAATTTTGCTAAGATACTTTTCATTGTTGTTGGTTATTACGTTGTCATCAGCCTGCCTTGCGCAACCTAATGATGAAAGTGATGTTGCCCAGGAAATTGACAGTACCTATTTTGAATCAGAAGATGACGATCAGGATTTTGCCGGACCATCGGATACAACCAGCATTGAGATCCGAAAATTCTCAGCATCAGAAATTGAAAATCTTAAGGCCGACCCTGATCTTAACTATACACAACCGCCAACGGTGGCCGAAACCTTATGGGATAGATTTTTGCGCTGGCTAGGTTGGCTTCTGAACTCACTCTTTGGCAAGGCTACCACGACAGATCTTGGACGAGTACTGATGTACACGATTGCCATCATACTCACCATCGTAGTGATTATGATGCTATTAAAAGTTAATGCCTTTAAAGTTTTCTATTCCGGAGCCGATCAGGGCAAGCAAGGATACCAGGTATTTCATGAAAATATTCATGAAATGAACTTTGATACGCTTATTCAGGAAGCCACGGAAAAGAAAGAATATCGGCTGGCTACCCGATTGGTATTTCTGTATGCGCTTAAAATTTTGTCAGATAAACATTTGATTGATTTTAGTCCGGGCAAGACGAACCATGATTACGTGGAGGAATTGCAAAAAGGAGAAATTAAAACCGGGTTAAACGATTTGAGCTTCTATTTTGATTATGCGTGGTATGGAAATTTCGCCATCAATGAAAATCAGTTTCAAAAGATAAAAAGCACATTTTCATTCTGGAGAGAAAAAGTGAAATGAAAAAAGACTGGAAATACATGCTCTATATTGGACTGCTGGCAGGCTTGCTGGTCGTCCTCATGCTTTCCAAATCGAAACAATATGATTGGCGCGTTACGTTTTCGCACCTGGATAAAAATCCCTATGGAGCTTATGCACTGAATCAGTTATTAAAAGGCCAGTTCACAAGCCCTGTAAAAAATTCCTTCAAAACTGTGTACGAGCTAAAAGACTCGTTAAGTTCAACAGAAAATCTGTTGATTATCAGTAGTAATTTTTCCCCTGGCAAAGCAGATACCGACAGACTGCTAGACTATGTAGAACATGGAGGCACGGTATTTATTTCAGCCAATTACTTTTATGGGATTTTTGCTGACACCCTGGGTATTCAAACACGCGATTCATTTTTTCAAAACGAAAATACGTTTGTCCTTAATGATTCTTCCTTTCTTCATTTTGTAAGTCCGGTAATGGACTCTTCCAGACAGTATAAATTCAGAAAAGGCAATATTCATAATTACATCAGTGATGTTGATTCGCTTCCAGCTACCGTACTTGCTAAGAATGACTTTCATCAACCTGTGACCGTGCGAATCGAAAAAGGCAAAGGAGTACTAATCATTAACTGCACGCCTATGGCCTTCACCAACATTCATTTGCTCGATGATCAAAATCATGAGTTTGCAGCGGCATCCCTTTCCTATCTACCCAACAAGAATACATACTGGACTGAGTTTTATCATCTCGGAAGAATGGAAGCAGCGACACCGTTGCGGTTCATATTACAAAACGAACCGTTGCGATGGGCCTATTATATTGCCATTATCTCGCTTTTGCTTTTTATGATTTTTGAAGCCAAGCGTAAACAAAGGATTATACCCATCATCAAACCATTAGAAAATACCACGCTTGAGTTTGTTGCCACCATTGGTAATCTTTACTATCAGCGGGGTGATCATAAAAATATAGCCTTAAAGAAAATTCAATTCTTCTTTGATTACATTCATTCCCATTATGCGTTGAATACCCAACATCGCGATGAGGGGTTTATTACCATCCTGACAAGGAAATCAGGAGTTTCAGAATCAACCGTGCGTGGCCTTATCAATACAATCAATCAAGTTGTAGCAAAAGAAAAAATAACGATGGCCGAATTAACCCAGCTAAACCTGGAAATGGAAAATTTTCAACAAAAGAAATAAACTCACTTATGGAAGATAATGTTTTTCAAAACCGGGTCGATCTTACCGCACTTAATGATCAGGTAAAAAAAATTAAAGACGAAATAGGAAAAGTTATCGTGGGTCAGGAGACGATGATTGATCTGTTGATTACCGCCATTCTTGCCGATGGTCATGTCTTGATTGAAGGGGTACCCGGAGTGGCCAAAACACTCACGGCAAAGTTACTCGCCCGAATTATCTCAGTTGATTTTTCAAGAATTCAATTTACACCGGACCTTATGCCATCTGATGTTCTAGGCACTTCCGTGTATAATCTAAAAACCTCAGAATTTGAATTTAAGGCCGGGCCTATTTTCTCAAACCTTGTTTTGATTGATGAGATCAACCGCGCTCCTGCCAAAACCCAGGCTGCTTTGTTTGAAGTGATGGAAGAACGTCAGGTAACGGTAGATGGACACACGCACAAAATGAAAAGTCCATACATGGTACTGGCCACACAAAATCCCATAGAGCAGGAAGGAACGTATCGCTTACCCGAAGCACAATTGGATCGCTTTTTATTTAAGATTTTAGTTGATTATCCAACACTGGATAATGAAGTTGAGATCCTATCGCGGCATCACGAGCGCAAAGGTTTTTTGCCAATATCAGAAGTAACTGCCATGCTTTCTGCCGACCAGATTCATGGGTTCCGGCAATTTGTACAACAAGTACACATCGAAAAAAATCTGTTACAATACATAGCTGCCATTATCCAGGAGACAAGAAATAACCCTATGGTATTTTTAGGAGCCTCGCCCCGCGCTTCAATTGCGATTTTAATGGGCGCTAAATCCTATGCCATGATTAACGGTCGTGATTTTGTGAGTCCGGAAGATATAAAGTTTGCAGCGCTGCCAGTCCTGCGTCACCGCATCATTTTAAGCCCGGAAAAAGAAATGGAAGGGGTGAGTGCGGATGAAGTTGTGAAACAAATCGTAGATAAAATAGAAGTGCCCCGCTAATGAAGCTGGTTCGCAATTTGTACTTACAAAATCGCCTGTTTCTACTAATTGGATTCGTGGTAATTGCATTCATCATCAAATTTATTTTGGGTGGCGGTTATGTAGTGCCTAAAATTTTATTTTTTCTTTTGGTAGCGGCTATAGCTACCGACCTTATTTTGTTGTTCCGTGTTAAACGAGGAATGCGTGGCGAGCGCCTCCTGGCCGACAAGCTTTCGAATGGGGATGAAAATGAAATCTCCATTTACCTGCAAAGCTTTTATACTTTTCCTATCACGCTGAGAGTGTTCGATGAGATCCCACATCAGTTTCAGCGTAGGGATTTGGAGTTCAATTTAGTACTGGCTCCCGGAGATCAGAAAGTAATCAAGTATACATTACGACCCGTAAAGCGGGGCGAATATTCTTTTGGTGGTGTAAATGTATTAGCAAGTTCTTCCCTGAAACTTATCGCCCGCAGGTTTCGCTTTTCAGCAGATAAACTGGTTCCCGTCTATCCTTCTTACATTCAAATGCGCAAGTACGAACTGCTGGCAATTAGTCAGCGGTTAACCAACACGGGAATAAAAAAAATCAGACGCATCGGGCATAATCAGGAATTTGAATTAATCAAAGAATATGTAACGGGCGATGATTTTCGTACTGTTAACTGGAAAGCCACGGCACGTAAAAACCGGTTGATGGTAAATCAATACCAGGACGAACGGTCACAACAGGTTTATTCATTGATTGACAAAGGTAGAGTGATGCAAATGCCTTTCCAGGGAATGAGTTTGCTCGACTATGCCATTAACGCAACCTTGGTTATTTCCAACATCGCCATAAAAAAATCTGACAAGGCGGGTCTCATAACATTTCAGGATAAAATTGGAAATCTGTTACCAGCAGCCCGACTTAACAATCAAATGGCAACTATTCAGGAGGTTTTGTACAATCAAAAAACAGCCTACCTCGAAACGGATTTTTCTGTTCTGTATTCCACCATTCGCAGATCTATTTCGCAACGAAGTTTATTGCTGCTATTTACAAACTTCGAAAGCATTCACAGTTTGCATCGACAACTTCCTTACCTGGTTAACTTAAACAAAACGCACTTATTGGTTGCCATTTTTTTTGAAAACACCGAGCTCCGCCAGATAACTGACAACCCTGCCGAAAGTCTGAAAGAAATTTATTACAAGGCTATTGCTGAGCGCTTTGCTTTTGAAAAGAAATTGATCACCAAAGAACTTCAGAAACACGGCATTCAATCTATTTTGACAAGTCCTGAAAAGCTGACCGTCAATACAATCAACAAATACCTTGAACTAAAAGCCCGTAATTTGATTTAGAACCTTGAATTTACTTTTTCGCGCTTTTTAGAATTCAGTGGGTAGGTAAACATTCTGAATTCTTTCTATTTTTATACTCTTAACTACTTTACAATGGGCAAGAATATTTGTGTGCTGATTGCTTTTCTTTTTTCTATTTCTGCGACCGCTCAACTCAAGGATCAGGTGCCTTCAATGCAGAGCCTTAAATCCAGAGAAACTACGATTTGTTTTAATCGTCCTGATGATCATGGGCTGGTCATCCCCGCACCTCAGGCTTATCAAAACTGGAAGCTTAACAAAAACGCTAAAACAAATGCCACAACCTTTGAGGTTGAATACGTTGGATTCCCAGATGATGCCAAGGCGGCCTTTCAGAAAGCAGTGGATATCTGGTCATCCATAATTGAAACAGATGTGCCCATAAGAATTCTCGCAGTCTGGCAAGTGATTTCTGTTGGGGGATCTACTTCTAGCGTTTTGGGAGGAGCCAACCCCGGTACTTATATCCGGGATTTTGATGGGGCACAAAAGAGTCTAACCTGGTACCCTGTTGCTTTGGCAGAGAAGATGGCCAACCGTGACTTTAATGACACTGAGAACCCCGATATTTTTGCTCAGTTCAATAGTGCTTTTCCCAATTGGTATTTTGGTACTGATGGCATTCCTCAACCCGGAAAAACTGATCTGGTAACCGTTGTATTACACGAGATTGGTCACGGCCTTGGAATTACAAAAGGATATGATGTTAGTGGAAACAATGGTGAAATCTCAAGTTTCTTTGCGCCACTACACGTGATTTACGATCACTTTATTGAAAACAATTCAGAGAAGAATCTGGTACAAAATTTTGTTCCTCCTTCTGCACAATTAAAAACAGAGCTTACAAGCGCAGCCCTTTGGTTTAGAACACCACAGCTTCAAAAAATTGTTGGCGGTGCTGATGAACGAGCTTTATTGTTTGCCCCCGATCCCTTCCAAGGTGGATCTAGCATAGCACACCTTGAAGAAAGTTTTTATAACGGATCAGCCAATGCACTCATGACGCCACAGGTTGGCAATGCCGAAGTAATCCATGATCCAGGACCTGTTATAAAGAAAATGCTGGCTGATATGGGCTGGGTGCACACCCGGATCGAACACACCCGACTACCAAATACCGAAGATGTATCAGCACCTTATGAAGTAACAGCAACGCTTATTTCCGACCAGAAAGATTTACTGGGAACAGCCTATGGATATAATTCAAATGAAGTAAAACTAAACTACACAACCGATGGAACATCCTTTACAACGGTAGCGATGACTACCACCGGGACTGCCAATGAATTTTCTGCAACAATTCCTAATACCGGGGCCGCTGTTATCTACGGCTATTATATTACCGTAAAAGATAACTTAAACAGAGTGATCACAAAGCCCGGCACGTACACAGAAGATGGGAAAGCACCGGTTCAGAGGTATTATGTTTTTGAAGCCGGACCTGATACCCGTAAACCTTTTATTAATCACACCCCAAAGCCCTTTATTCTTGCTGATGACACGGAGCTTACCATAGAAGCTATTATTTCAGACAATATTGGTGTAGCCAGCGCCATACTTGATTTTCAAATTGACGGGGTAGATCAGACACCTGTTGCTTTTGCAATAAAGGCAGGAACCGATTCTACCTATACCGTTACAATACCACTTCCGCCATTGGAAAATGGAGATTTGGTGAAGTATCGGATAAGAGCAAAAGACAGTTCGGTTGCACAAAACGAAGCAACCAAACCTTCGGCCTCAGAATATTATACGCTGAATGTTGTAAGTCTTGCTGCAACACAAGACTCTTACATCAATGACTTTAATACAACCTCGTCTGATTTTTTTGGTGACAATCTCTATAGCATTACTACCCCGACTGGGTTTACGAATGGCGCCATTCACACAACTCATCCTTATCCCGTAGGAACCGGTACTGGATTTATCAGCGACTTTATTTATCAATTGCGAATACCTATTCGCTTAAAGGAAACTGACGCCACGTTAAAATTTGATGAAATTGTTTTGGTTGAGCCAGGAGAAGACGGTTCTGTTTTTGGTGACGATGATTTTTGGGATTATGTAATTGTTGAAGGTTCAAAAGATGGTGGAATTACCTGGAAACCATTATTAGATGGCTATGATTCGCGCGCACAAGGTGTCTGGCTTACCAAATTCAACAGCAGTACAGATACGAGCACTCCGCCCAACTCAAGTGCAGCCGGTGATCCAACGTTGTACAGAACCCGAACCATCAACATGCTGGCCAAAGGTGATTTTGTTGCGGATGATGAAGTGGTGATTCGTTTCCGGCTTAACACAGACCAATTAGTAGTGGGCTGGGGCTGGGCCATTGATAATCTTAAAATTCAAATTGACGATGTACCGCCCACACTCTTGCACGATCATATTGATTTCCTGCAGCCATCATCACCAACACTTCCAATCTCTATAAATGTCTTTGATGGCTCTGGAGTTGATAAGTTATTTGTTGACTTCAAAGTGAACAATGGCGACCTGATCACAGAAGAGCTGCCGATCACGGATGAGATAAGCCAATATACACTTAACATAACGTTTAGTGGGTTAACTTCAAACGACCTGATTGAATACCGCATCCGAACCAGCGACAAGGCTGGCAACGAAGGAAGTCTTCCTGCAACAACATTTTTTCAGGTGCCTGTAATCACCTTTGCCGCTCCCGCAGCTCAATACGTTGCAGATTTTAATTCTGCCAATACAGATTTTGTTGGTAATTTCTTTTCTGTATCTCAACCTTCTGGCTTTACCAACGGAGCTATTCATAGTGCACATCCTTACCCCAATGGTTTTGGTTTAACAAATAGTGCCTCAAGTTTTTCTTACACCCTAAAGAAACCAATAACAATCAGCTCCACCAACCCCTACATGTTGTTTGATGAAGTTGCTCTGGTTGAGTATGCCGGAAACTCCGTGAAGGATTATGTGGTTGTAGAAGGCTCCAAAGACAATGGAGCTACGTGGCAAAATTTTGTGGCTCCCTATTCTGCACTGGCTAACGCTGCGTGGCGAACCACGTATGATGCAGGGAACAACGGCAACTCGGGTTTATTCAGATCACGTCTTATCAATCTTACCTCTTCCGGTCAATTTTCTGCGGGTGATAATGTTATTTTCCGATTCAGACTATTTGCTGATAGTGAAAAAAACGGCTGGGGCTGGGCAGTTGATAATCTCAGCATTCAAGGACCTGTTACCGGCATTGAGCCCGCACTACGAGGAATCTCTCTCTCCGTTTATCCCAATCCATCCGTTATCGGAAAAATAACTGTTGAACTTTATGGGGGGAACGAGGCGATTGAGAATGCAGGTATTCAAATCATTAATGCCCAGGGTCGCACGATAACAAACGATCAAATTAGTGTGAGCCAGGAAACGACTACATCTGAATATTCCATAGGTGATTGGGCTGATGGAATCTATTATCTCCGCTTGGTACTCAATGACGGAACTTCCTTAACACGGAAGTTTATTAAGTCAGCACAATAAAATTTCCAGAGAACTCTATCGCAGGAGCTCTCTGGAAATTACCATCTTCTGAATTTCTGTTGTGCCTTCATAGATCTGGGTGATCTTGGCATCGCGCATCAGGCGCTCAACATGAAACTCTTTTACATATCCGTAGCCACCATGAATCTGAACAGCTTCCGTTGTAACCTCCTGCGCAATCTGAGAAGCATATAACTTTGCCATGGCTGCCGCTTTTACAAAATCTTTCTTTTGATCTTTTAGATAGGCAGCCTGCCAAACAAGCAACCGTGCTGCATCAATTTTAGTTGCCATATCCGCCAATTTGAATTGAATCGCCTGGTGATCTGCCAGGTGTTTACCAAATGCTTTTCTTTCTTTGGAATATTTAAGAGCCAGTTCATAAGCACCGGCTGCAATGCCGAGTGCCTGGGAGGCTATGCCAATACGACCACCGTTTAGTGTTGTCATCGCGAACGTAAACCCAAAACCATCTTCACCGATTCTGTTCTTCTTGGGCACCTTGACATCTGAAAACATGAGTGAGTGCGTATCTGATCCCCGAATTCCCATCTTGTCCTCTTTCTTGCCCACAACAAACCCTTCCATGCCACGCTCCACAATTAATGCATTGATTCCCTTATGGCGTTTGGCTGCATCGGTTTGAGCAATCACCAGATAGATGCTTGCACTCTTGCCATTCGTTATCCAGTTTTTTGTACCATTGAGTAGATAATAATCTCCTTTATCTTCGGCAGTGGTGCGTTGACTGGTAGCATCGGATCCTGCTTCGGGCTCCGATAAGCAAAATGCACCAATGGCTTCACCTGTCGCTAATCTTTTTAGATATTTCTCTTTCTGTTCTTCTGTACCAAACCTTTCAAGCCCCCAACATACCAACGAGTTGTTGACAGACATACACACGGAAGCAGACGCATCAATTTTAGAAATTTCCTCCATGGCGAGCGCATACGAGATAGTATCCATACCTCCACCATTGTATCTGGGGTCAACCATCATACCCATAAATCCAAGTTCACCCATTTTGCGAACTTGCTCTGTGGGAAATTTTTGGTCAGTGTCCCTGTCAATTACACCGGGTAAAAGTTCAGTTTGGGCAAAGTCGCGCGCAGCCGCCTGCACCGCCAATTGTTCTTCCGATAATTCAAAATTCATAGGTCATCAAGATAGCTTCAATTTGAAAACAAAAAAAGAGGCCTGAGGTTAACTCAGGCCTGCAAATTATAATTTATTCAAAACTCGTCTTAATCTCTGCGGCCTAAAAAGATCATTACATAATAAAGCAACATGGTGATGGCACCAATGGCAGCCACTACATAGGTCATGGCGGCTGAGTTTAAGGCATCTTTAGCCATGTCATGTTCCTGACGGGTAACAATGCTGCGAGCTTCAATCCATGCCAAAGCTCTTTTACTGGCGTCAAATTCTACCGGTAATGTAACCAGTGCGAATAAGGCAAATACACCATAACATGCAATGATGATCATCAGAGCAAAATCATAGGTGAAGATGCCGCCCAACGCGTAGGCACCAAACATCATCGCAATGAAAATGAAGTTGATCACTTTTGCGCTAATGTTTTGAATGGGCACCATGGCCGACCGAAACTGTAACATGCTATAAGCCTTTGCATGTTGCACGGCATGACCACACTCGTGCGCAGCTACAGCTGTAGCAGCCGCATTGCGTCCATGGTATACATCATGACTAAGATTAACGGTTTTGTTAGCCGGATTGTAATGATCCGTCAACTGACCTTCAACGGAAATCACCTGAACATCCGGTATGCCATTATCCGCCAACATCAATCGTGCAATTTCCGCACCTGTTAAATCCTTGGTCAGACGAATCTCAGAATACTTTTTGAACTTACTCTTCAATCGTGAACTTACGATCCATCCCACCAGCATAAAGAATCCCGTGATAAACAATGCTCCAAATCCCATAGTTTTATTTATTTATGATTTCTTAATTTTTTCAACAATCCGTGAAGTAGAATACCCCGGCACAAAATCGATGGTTTTCACAACACCTCCCGCCTTTTTCACAACATCTGCGCCAACTATATTCTCTGTCAAATAGTCACTTCCTTTTACCAAAATATCTGGAATCAAGGCAGAAATCAAAGCTAAAGGTGTGTCTTCATTAAATAAAACCACCAGATCAACAAATTGCATGGCTGCCAACACCCGGGCGCGTGAGTATTGGTCTTGCAAAGGCCGTTCGGGGCCTTTAAACCGACTAACCGAGTCATCTGTATTAAGGCCTATTACAAGTTTATGACCTAGTTGGCTGGCCTTTTCCAGGTAGTCAACATGACCTAAGTGAATCAGATCAAAACATCCGTTGGTAAACACCACCTTGAGCCCAGCCGCATGCCATTCTCTTACCTGAGCTATTGCCGAGGTTAACTCAATTATTTTACGGGCGCTTTTTTCCATCGGATGAGAAGATAGCTAATAATCAAAGATACTACACCACCCACAATCATGATAACCGTTTGCCACCCATGAAAAATAAAAACAAACGCAATGGCATCTGCTTTTGGAAGATTATACAGCATTACCAATCCCAAAGGCACCAGTGTGTGATAGGATCCGGCTCCTCCCGGAAGTGGTGCCGCCATGGCAATTGAACCAATAGCAAAAAGAGTCACTACTGCACTAAATCCAAGTTCGCGGGTTTCTGGAAATGCAATGACCACAAAATAGCTCATCAGGAAATAAAGTGACCAGATGGTTATGGAATAAAAAATAAATAAGGCTTTGTTCTGGAGTCGAAATACTGCCATCAAACCTTCTTTAAAGCCAAGCAGGATTTTTTTCAGCTTTTCATTTTTTCGCAACAAATAAACTCCAACGGCTAACCCCATGATTAAAGCAATCGCTATGAAAATCCAAATTGGAAAGGTGGTGCCACCTGCAGATGAAAAGTCAATTGTATCAATAAATGCTTTTAACTTCTTCCACTCCACAAAAAAGGAAAGTCCAATCAACAATACCAGGCACACCAGATCCACTATTCTTTCAACCACTACAGTGCCAAATGAAACTTCCACCGGGGTTTTTTCAAGCTTGTATAAATTATAACATCGCGAAACTTCTCCGCCCCGTGGCACGGCCATGTTAACCAGGTAGCCAATCATTAGCGACAAAAAACTACTGCCGAGAGTAACCTTGTTTCCGGTTGGCACGAGGAGCATCTTCCATCGCTCTGCCCGAAGCACATGACTGATCATGGCAATTACTGCCATCAATAATAAATATCCCTTATCTGATTTCTTCCAGGCATTCCAGATGAACGCTGATTTGTCTTCGCCCTCTACGTTAAGGCCTCTTAAGGAAAGCCAGAGTAAGGCACCCGTTATGGCAATGAGAACGACATATTGAAGAATGGATTTTAGTTTAGAGACCACGTAGAATAAGCTTAATTTAATCGATTTTCGGGATCAGGAAAAATCAAAGATGGCTTAAATTTTTTTGCCTCTTCAAAATCCATGGAGGCATATGAAATAACTATTACCAAATCTCCAACCTGGGCTTTGCGGGCAGCCGGGCCATTGAGGCAAACCGTTCCGGAATTTCGAGCGCCCTTGATCACGTATGTCTCCAGGCGTTCGCCATTATTAATGTTCACCACCTGTACTTTCTCCCCTTCAATTAAGTTAGCAGCCTCCAGCAATGCCTCATCTATTGTTATACTGCCCACATAATGCAATTCTGCTTCTGTGATCTTTACGCGATGAATTTTTGACTTTAAAACCTCTATCCTCATGCTTCCAGTAATAAGTTATCAATCAGACGAACCTCACCAACATATCCTGCCACCAGGAGTATGGCTTTGTCCGAAACACTTTCCAACGAATTTAAGTTTGAAGTATCTGCCAGTTCAAAGTATTCGAGTCGGATTTCATCGATCGTTTCACACGTTGCCTTAATCTCACTTTGGATTATACTCCAGGACATTCCATTCCTGAGCAATTGTTCGGCTCTTTTTAAAGACTCATAAAAAATCGTTGCCTTCTTGCGCTGGCTCGAAGAGAGTCGTGCATTTCTTGAGGACATGGCCAATCCATCAGGCTCTCTTTCAATAGGAATACATCTAAGATCCAGATCAAATTTCAGATCTTGCACCAGCTTTTCAATAATCTTATACTGTTGAAAGTCTTTTTGGCCAAAATAGGCTTTGTCCGGAGCTACTATGTGAAAAAGCTTTGAAACCACCAGCGCCACACCACTAAAATGCCCAGGACGAAATCGACCTTCCAGCATTGAATCGAGGGAACCAAAATCAAACCGGATCTGATTACCTTTCTCATACATAACTTCATTGCCGGGACAGAAAAGTACATCGCAATTTGCCTCCTCCAGCACTGCAATATCTTGATCAATTGTTCTTGGGTATTTGGCAAGGTCATCAGCATTATTAAACTGAGTGGGGTTTACATAAATACTGCAAACCGTAGTTGAATTTTCGCTTTGGGAAGCTCTTAACAAAGACAGGTGACCCGGATGCAGAGCCCCCATGGTTGGCACAAATCCAATAGTGCCAGCATCTCCTTTTAACTTTCCTAAAAAGGCCTTCATTGGCTCAATTTCACTGAAAATCTGCATTTTTGGCGCTTTTTAAAGGGTCGCAAATATAGGCCTTATATCTGAAGATTAGTTGAAGAAGGGGTTAATATTCCGTACTTTTGTGGCTCTGTTTTCACTTCTGAATTAAATAATCTTACTATGTCCAAAATCCGTATTCTTTATGTTGCCAGTGAGATCAACCCTTTTTTGCAAACTACTGAGGTTGCAGACTTTGTCAGGAAGTTACCCCAGGCTATGCAGGAAAGAGGGATGGAGATCCGTATTCTGGTGCCGAGGTTTGGTTTGATCAATGAGAGAAAGAATCGGTTACACGAAGTTGTCAGACTTTCCGGAATCAATATCGCAGTGGGTGATGAAGAGAAGCCCTTAATTATTAAGGTAGCCTCTATTCCGAATGCCAAGCTTCAGGTTTATTTTATTGATAATGAAGATTACTTCCATCGCAAGTCGATGTTTCATGACAAAGAGAATAAGTTTTATGAAGACAATGACGAGCGTGCTATCTTCTTTTGTAAAGGTGTAATTGAAACGGTGCGTAAGCTAGGATGGGCTCCCGATGTGGTTCATTGCAATGATTGGATCACAAGTTTTATTCCGTTGTATCTGAAAACCACCTATAAGAACGATCCCTTATTTAAAAACACGAAGACGGTTTTCACCATCTACAATAACAGCTTTACCCACAAATTTAAAGGAGATCTGATGGGCAAAGTTCGTATGATCGATATAGAAGATAACATGTTAGGTCATTTGAAAACTGCGGATTACGAAGGCTTTATTAAATTAGGGGCCCAATTCTCAGATGTTGTTTCAACAGGTGGAGACAATAAAAAGTTGGAAGGATTAGTTAAGAAGCTTAAAGAGACAAAAATTGAGACCATCGAAAAAGACGACAACTACACCGAATCGTTTTATAACCTATACACGGAGTTGGTGGGCTAAACAAGCCTACCTCTTCTCTTTATTAGTTTTATTTTTTTCGTGCGAGGAAGACCTGAATACGCTGGGATTCAAAAGTAATCAGCAGAGGTTCAAGGTCTATTATGCCGAAATCCCAATCGAAAGCAGCGTGCTTTGGATGGATTCCTTGCGCACGGAGAATTTAGGGTTATCCGGGCAGACCAATCGGTTGCTTGTTGGCACTTATTCAGACCCTGATTTTGGAACTGTGCGGGCGGAATCCTATGCGCAAATTGCCTCCTCAAATGTGACAACTGTAATCCAAGACGGCTCAATTTTTGACTCCCTCGTGTTGCAGTTGAACTACGACTTCTATAACTATGGAAGTATTGGCGAAACAGTTCAGGAGTTTTCAGTACATGAAATCACAGAAGAATTAGACAATAATAGTTCGTATTTCTCCACCTCAAATGTTGCCTACGATCCTGTTCCACTAGGGAGCCAAACCTCAGCAATCAATGCTGAGTTCTTTAATCAGGAATTTGAAGATACCGACAAAGATTCGGTTATCTCAGTCCGGATTAAATTAGACCATCGCTATGGTCAAAGTCTTTTTGCTGCCGTAGATCCCGAGGATGAAAACTATACCAACTTTCTGCTATTTAAAAAGGTATTTAAAGGACTTGCCATCATACCGGGGATGTCTGATAAAATTGTAGGGTTGGCTACAACGAATACTAACACTGTTCTTACCATGTATTATCATTTTGGTGATACACCGTTAACCCTTACGTTTTCAATTTCCTTCGGAATCAATTTTTCTAAAATTTCTGCTGACAGATCCGCAACAGAACTTTCTGGTTTAAATCAGTACTTTACGGATTTCTCACCCGCTACCAATCGATACATTCAATCTGGCACCTCGGTAGTTACAAAGCTTGATCTTTCAAATTATTACGATTACATCGACACATTATCGAATATAATAATCAATTCAGCTGAACTCTCCATAGACAATGTAAATCCCATCCCCTTAGGAAATTTTAGTAATCCATCCTCTATTGCATTAGGAATGCTAACTGAAGATAACCGATTCAAAGTATTGAAAACAATGCAGGATACGGTTGACTATATTAGTTTTGGCGGGTATGTGGTTGTTGGGGCAATCGTCAATGCGAACCTGCCTTTTTCCTTGTTTGCCGCCAATGATCAGGGTTCTTTGCTTACGTTGCCCTATTCTAAAACAACCAACGCGTATAGCGGAGCTTACCCTACTTTATTTTTCCAAAATCTTTTTGAGCAAAAGGAAAAGCGATATCCCTATTGGACTTTGCTTCCAGTCAATCAAGCATTTTCCAAATCTGTTAACCGAGTCATTTTTCCAAAGGACAACATCAAATTGAAAATCTATTACACTCTGCCTTTTATTGAACCAACTGAATAAAATTTTATGTGCGGAATTGTTGCCTACGTAGGCCATCGTCAGGCCCATGAAGTGATTATAAAAGGTCTGAAACGACTGGAGTACCGAGGCTACGATAGCACCGGTATTGCCTTACTCAATGGCGGACTGAATATCTATAAGAAGAAAGGTAAAGTTTCAGAACTGGAAGCCTTCATCAAAGGTCAAAATTTAGATAGCCATATCGGTATGGGTCATACCCGATGGGCCACACATGGCGAACCCAATGATGAGAACGCGCATCCCCATTATTCAGCCACAAAAAATCTGGCCATCATTCACAACGGAATTATCGAAAACTATTCCTCACTCAAGCAAGAGTTGTTACGCAAGGGCCATACCTTTCTAAGCGAAACGGATACGGAAGTCTTCATTCATTTTATTGAAGATATTAAAGAAAATGAAAATTGTTCATTGGATGAAGCCGTGCGACTGGCTCTGACCAAAGTAGTGGGAGCTTATGCAATCGTTGTTATGTCATTGAGTGATCCCAACTTATTGATAGCCGCTCGTAAAGGGAGTCCGCTTGTACTCGGTGTAGGACGGGGAGAATTTTTTATGGCCTCTGATGCAACACCCATAATCGAATACACCAATGAAGTGGTGTACCTGAACGATCAGGAGATTGCAATCATTAATAATGGTAAGTTGACTATCAAGGATACATCAAACTTACCACTGACTCCATACATTCAAACCATAGATTTGGAGTTGGAAGCCATTGAGAAGGGGGGCTATGAACACTTCATGCTCAAAGAAATCTTTGAGCAGCCGCGTTCCATCAGAGATTGCATGCGCGGAAGATTAGACTCTGCTTCCGGTCGTTTGATCTTAGGTGGTCTGCGCGAATACCTGAATAAATTGGTTCATGCCGATCGCATTATCATTATTGCCTGTGGAACTTCTTGGCATGCCGGCCTGGTAGCTGAATATTTCTTTGAAGAATTTTGTCGCATTCCCGTTGAAGTAGAATATGCCTCTGAATTCCGGTACCGGAATCCAATTATTCGCGAAGGGGATGTAGTAATTGCAATCTCCCAATCCGGTGAAACGGCTGATACGCTGGCGGCTATAGATTTGGCTAAATCAAAAGGTGCTATCATTTTTGGAGTTTGTAACGTAGTGGGTTCTTCCATTCCACGCGCCACCCATGCCGGTGCCTACACACATGCTGGCCCCGAAATTGGAGTGGCCAGTACCAAAGCATTCACCGCGCAGTTAACGGTTCTCAATATGATTGCGCTGATTGTTGCCCAAAAGAAGGGTACGATTACAGAACAAAAGTTTAACGAGATGCTGGTGGAGATGGAAAATCTGCCGGCCAAAGTCGAAAAAATATTAGCGCTCAACGAACGTATTAAAATTATTGCAGAGGAATTTAAAGACTCCACCAACTTCCTTTACTTGGGAAGAGGCTATAATTTTCCGGTAGCCTTAGAAGGCGCATTGAAATTAAAAGAGATCTCCTACATCCATGCAGAAGGATATCCTGCAGCAGAAATGAAGCACGGACCGATTGCTCTTATTGATGCTGATATGCCCGTAGCCTTTATAGCCACTAAAGATAGCTCTTACGAAAAAGTGGTTTCCAACATTCAGGAGGTGAAGGCGCGCAAAGGGAGAGTTATTTCCATCGTAACTGAAGGTGACACGTTGATCCCGAAAATGTCAGAGTTCGTGATTGAAGTGCCACACGTTGCCGAACCGCTGACGCCATTAATTTCAGTTGTACCGCTTCAACTGCTCTCTTATCATATTGCAGTAATGCGTGGTTGCAACGTAGATCAGCCTAGAAACCTGGCGAAATCGGTTACTGTGGAGTAGTGGTATAAACATTTTGTTAGGTGCTGGGCGGTTTTCGTCCGACCGTTATATATAAAAGAGTCCTTGTTGTCTGTCTAAGTTTAATTTATCTCAAGAGTCCTTGTCAAACGTTGAATTTAGGTCAGACGGAACTGTCCAACGTCAACAAATGCTAATTGAATTACCTACTTTCTTTTACTTCGTTCATAGTAGTCAAAGTCAAAGTTCTCTGGTCGCGTATTTCCATCCCACACAAATTTGTACCCCGTCTTTAGTACCTCTATCTCAAATGGTCGCTTTACAAAGAATAAATTGTCAGGGTTAATTGCAAATAATGTCAAACCGAGAATGCAAAGTCCAGTTGCGCTTAGTATGATTATTGTAACTGCTTTACTTAAATTGATTTTAACAAAAAATCTCTCGATGCTGAACACAGCAAGAAACCAAAATGAAAAGTAGGTCAGTAAGTCTATAACTAATTCAGTAGCGAATATTTGCAGTGATAACGAAGTGTGCCAACCGTCACAAACATATGGGAGTGGAAACCCTATCATCATTGTGTCTGGTGAGTCAATGGCTAATACATACCACCATTTTGTGAAAACTGAAAATGAAATTATTGTCAGCGGTAGTATCAATTTCCATGTCAACTGTTTCATAGTACTTTTTTGTCCAAACCGCCTTGCACCTAACGTTTGTGTTTCTTCAGTGGTGCGATTCGAAGCCGCGTCCTGTCCCCGACACAAAGCGTTGAACGAAGATATAGACTTTGGACTACACGTCACCGCACCATTGAAGAAACATTTTGTTGTAGGCT